>Ga0209581_1000129_pt1 | contig 238969 bp, 229 predicted proteins | sample Coa_R2_FD_187160 | JGI IMG/M metagenome (GOLD analysis project Ga0209581, IMG submission 187160) | Surface soil microbial communities from Centralia Pennsylvania, which are recovering from an underground coalmine fire - Coalmine... | ecosystem: Environmental > Terrestrial > Soil > Unclassified...
CCTCGACCGTGCGGCGTAAGACGGGCATTCTTGTGGATGTCCATTCGGTCCCCCGAGAAAGAATGAAGCCTCAGCAACCTCAGCTTCCTCGGTCGGGACCGGATGGACAACCTGTTGAAAGCTCACATCTAGTGCCTCACGTCCGCACGCTCCGGGCTCGCCGCGCCCGCCATTTCCAGAAGCGCGGTCAGCAGCCGAGCGCGCGCCGGCAACCCCTCCGCCTCCAGCAGCCCCTGCTTCTCACTGGGCGCGAAAGGGCAGACCATCGCCAGCGAGTGGACGAGGCGCTCGTCCGGCGTGCGTGCGATCGCGTCCCAATCGGTCTTCACCTTGTGGCGCTTCAGATAGGGCTTGAGCGCACCCAGCAGACGCTCGCGGTCGATGCCGCCCTCGGCGGGCGTGAGATCGCTGCGGAAGCGCGTCCAATCGGCCCGAACCGGCCGGTAGCCTTTCACCAGCGCAAGCTCCTCGGAGATCGCGAAGCGCGCCACGCCCGTGAGCGTGATCTCGTAGCGGCCGTCGTCGATCTCGCCAAAGCCGGTGATGCGACCCGCGCAGCCGATGTCGTAGACAGGCGGATTGCCGGCGTCGCCCTGGCCCTCTTTCGGCTGCACCATGCCGATGAGGCGCGGAAAGGCGAGTGCGTCCGAGACCATCGCGAGGTAGCGCGGCTCAAAAATGTTGAGCGGCATGCGCCCGCGCGGCAGGAGCAGCACGCCCGTCAGTGGAAAGATCGGAATGACCGGCGGCAGCTCCTCGAAGGCCAGATCGAAGGGCGAGCCGGTCATGGGCCCCCGCCTCAGGCGAACAGGATCGAGGACAGCCGGCGGCGCGAGGCCACGGTGAGCGGATCGGTCGGCCCCATCGCCTCGAAGAACTTGAGCAGCTGCTTGCGCGCCGCCTCCTCGTTCCACGCGCGGTTCTTGCGAATGATCTCCAGGAGCTCGTCGATGCCGGCCTCCCGCTCGCCCGCCGCGAAGAGCGCGGAGGCCAGCTCGTAGCGCGCCTCGAAATCCCGGGGATCGCGCGCGACCCGTGCCTTGAGCTCGCCGAGCGCGCCCTTCGCCTTGCTGCCGGCTTCCGCGAGCTCGAGCGCGGCGCGCGCGGCGGCGACCTCGGCGTGGCCAGCAGCCTCCTTGGGCGCGCGGTCGAGTGTCGCCTTGGCGCGGTCGAGGTCGTTGCGCGCGATGTAGGCGCGCGCGAGACCCGCAATCGCGTCGGCGTGGTCGGGCTCGTGCTGCAGCACCTGGGTGAAGATGGTCGCGGCGCGGCCGGCATCGCCGGCGGCGAGCGCCTCCTTCGCCATCTCGACGGCCTCCTCGACCGGCGACGGCCCCTTGGCGCCCCCGGCCGAGAGCCGTTGGACGAAGGCCTTGATCTGACTCTCGGGCAGCGCCCCCACGAAGCCGTCCACGGGACGCCCGCCCTTGAAGGCGTAGACGGCAGGGATCGACTGGATGCGCATCTGCGCCGCCAGCTCCTGATTCTCGTCGACGTTGATCTTCACCATGCGCACCGCGCCCTTGGCGTCGCGCACGGCCTTCTCGAGCTGCGGTCCCAGCGTCTTGCAGGGCCCGCACCAAGGCGCCCAGAAGTCGACGATCACGGGCTGTTCATTCGACGCGTCGATCACGTCCGTCATGAAGGCGGCGGTCGAGCTGTTCTTGATGAGGTCGGCACCAGCCTTGCCCGGTGCCGCCCCGATAAGGGGTTCCATTGTTGGGTCTGATCGCTTTGTTGCGGTTGCCTAGAACATGGCGAGAGAGGCCCGGCCTGACAAGCGAATCCGGGATTGGGCCGCTATTCCAATGAATGTGCCTCTCGGGGCGCCGAGGATAAGACAAAAAATTGAGTGGATAGAGGGATTTGCGCGTCGACCACGCAACTCTAGCTTGCTCGCACGTCCCTTCGCCACCTCAGCGGATGATTCCCTATAGCGCAGCTTGCTCCAGGGGGCTGGATTCTCCGTTCAAGGCCTTCGCAACCACGCGCAGCGCGGCGCCCAACGCTTCGATATCGGAAGCACCTCCCAGGCAAATGCGAATCCCGCTTGTCGCGTCAGGATCGACCGCGACCGAGGACGGAGGCGTCAGAGCGATGCGGGCCGCCATGGCTCGCGCCACGCAGCGCTCCGCCTCGAGCGGGGCCAGAGGAACCCACACGTGCAGGCTGGAGCGGGCGGGCGGTGTCTCCATGCGGGCCCAAAGGATTGTCCGAGCGGCATCGAGCCTGCGGCACATCTCCGCACGGACAGCCTCGATGATCCCGTCGGCGGTTCCGTCGTCGATCCATCGCGCCAGCAACGCGTGGCCGAAGGCCGGCAACGCGAGCGCAGAGGCTCGCAGCCTCGCGAGAATTCGATCCCGCCAATCTCCGGTAGAGGGGGGCAGGAGCCATCCAGCCCTCAGCCCGGGCGCGATCGATTTCGACGCCGAGCTGACATAGAAGGTCCGCTCCGGCGCCAGCGAGGCCAAGGGAGGCACCCCGACGCGAATCCGGACTGGCCGGGCCGCCGGTCCCTAAGCTGGCTGGTCCGCCCGACGCTCGAGCCCGTCGAGGCTCAGGATGCGCGGCTGGTGACCGCAATCCCGGACGAACTTGAGGAGATCGGCCGGCGAGACCGCGGTGGTCTTGGTGTTGACCAGCGGGTGATAGTTCAGCGGATCGTGACGGAGCATCTCCTCGTCGAGCACCGGCTGCACCCGATGCGCGCGGTCGTTGATGAGCGCGAAGGGCGTGACGCTCCCGGGCGTCACGCCCAGCACCTCCTCCAGGAGCTCGGCGCTGCCGAAGGAGAAGCGCGGCGCGCCCAGCCGGTCGGCAAGCGCCTTGAGGTCGATCCGCCGCTCCTCCAGCATCACCGCGAGCCAGAGCCCGCCCTTCCTGTCCTTGAGGAAAAGGCTCTTGCAGTGCCCGCCCGGCAGTTTCCCGCGCAACGCCTTCGCCTCCTCCACGGTGAAGACGGCCGGATGCTCGTAGGTTCGCTGCGCGATGCCGAGCGCCTCGAGGCGCGCGAGAAACTCGTCGGGAGTGGTGGGCATGACGGCCGTCTTCTTGGTGGAGGATCCGGCTGGATGTCGGACGAGAGCAGGTACGTAGTTCTACTTATTCGTCCGGTTTAGCCAAGACCCAAGGCGGCGCTCCGGTGAGAGCCGCTGAAGGCGGTTTGGAAGCACTTGATGCATTTCGGAAGACGATGAAGGGCCCGTCACCGCATCGCATCCGGCTCGGCGTCCAGGGGGCGCTTGCGTGCGTCTCAGAGCAGCGCCGCTGCCCCGTCGCGTTCCCTCTGGCAGGCGCCGCGCACGGTCGTCTTTTAACGCCGCCTTCAGCCCTCCGCGGCAGAATGCCGGCACGCGTTCCGTCGACGTGCCCCGATCCACCCACTCGAAGGACCACCTCGATGCTGTCCATCCTTCGCCGGCTGCGTATCAGCTATCGCCTCTATAGCGGGTTCGGCGTGCTGGTCGCGATCGGCCTGATCATTGCGGGGCTCGGAGCCTGGGAGGTGACGGCGATCGGCGATCAGGTCGAGCGCCTTGCCGTCGTGGCAGATGCGCGCGCCCGCAACCTTCAGGTGAGCGCCCTCGCCTCGAACAACCAGCGCCTCTCCCTGCGCCTCACGAGCATGTGGGACGACAGCGTGATCGACGAGTTCAACCAAGCCCACGCGCAAGCGAAGGAACTGATGGCGACCTCGGCCAAGCTCGCCCTCACCGAGGAGCGCCGGCGTCTTTACGCCGAGACCTCCGCGCGGTTCGACGAGGTGCGCAAAGACTTCGACAAAGTCGCGGAGCTGGTTGCGAGGATGAAGAAGGATCGGGAGAGGCTGTTCAGCGGCGGCGACCAGCTCACCACCGCCGTGGCGCAGTTCGTAGAGAGCGCGCGCGGGACGGGCGACTCCGAGCTGATCACGCGGGCCACCGACGTGGAGAGCGCCGTGCTGCTGGTGCGGGTCGCCAGCTGGCGCTACCTCGCGACGATGGACCCCAAGGGTCCCGCCACCTTCGCCGCCAATGTCGAGAAGGCCAACGCCGCGATCGACAAGCTGGGCAAAACCGCCTCGGCGGAGCGTCTGAGCGCCCAGCTGGCGCCGATCAGGGCCAGCCTCAAGGATTACGCCGCGAGCTTCGGCGATGTGTCGGGCGGCCTGCTGCAATCCGGCGAGGTCTACGAGAAGAGCCTGCGCGCGGCAAATCAGAAGATCAACGAGGCCACCGAGACCGCGCGGACATCTCTCGAGGCGGATTTCGTAGCTGCGAAGGCCGCGGCCGAGCAGGCCGTGTCGAGGACGATCACGGCCCAGGCGATCGTTTCCGGCATCGCCCTGGTGCTGGGCCTGGGGCTCGCCTTTTTCATCGGCCGGAGCATCGTGGCGCCGGTCACGGGCATGACTGCGGCCATGACGAAGCTCGCCGGCGGCGATAAGTCCGCCGAGATTCCCGCACAGGACGCCAAGGACGAGATCGGCGAGATGGCAAAGGCCGTCGACGTGTTCAAGCAGAGCATGATCCGTGCGGACGCACTTGCGGCGGAGCAGCGGGCGGAGCAGGAGAAGAAGGAGCAGCGCCACAAGAAGATCGAGGGCTACGTCACCGATTTCGACAAGGCCGTGCAGCAGGCGCTGGGAACCCTCGCCTCCGCCGCGACCGAGATGCGCTCCACCGCCGAGAGCATGTCCGCAACCGCCGAGGAGACGAGCCGGCAGGCGACGGCCGTCGCCGCCGCGACCCAGCAGACCTCCACCAACGTGCAGACGGTGGCGAGCGCCAGCGAGGAGCTTTCCGCCTCGATCTCCGAGATCGCCCAGCAGGTCGAGCGGTCCTCCTCCATCACCAGGACGGCGGTGGACCAAGCCAAGACCACGAGCATAACCGTCGGTGGACTGGCCAAGGCGGCACAGCGGATCGGCGACGTCGTGAAGCTGATCCAGGACATCGCCTCGCAGACCAACCTGCTCGCCCTCAACGCCACCATCGAGGCGGCGCGCGCGGGCGAGGCCGGTAAAGGGTTCGCTGTGGTTGCGAGCGAAGTGAAGGCGCTCGCCAACCAGACCGCCAAGGCGACCGAGGAGATCTCGAGCCAGGTCACCGCGATCCAGGGCGCCACCGGCCAGACTGTTGCCGCCATCGAGGCGATCGGCGGGACGATTGCGCAGGTGGACGAGATCTCGAGCGCGATTGCCTCGGCCGTCCAGGAGCAGAGCGCGGCTACCCAGGAGATCGCGGGCAACGTGCAGCAGGCCGCAAGAGGCACGAGCGAGATCTCTCAGAACATCGCCGGCGTCACCCAAGCCGCGAGCGAGACCGGCGCCGCATCGAGCCAGGTGCTGAGCTCGGCGACCGAACTCTCGCAGCAGGCCGAGAAGCTCCGCGCCGAGGTCGACGGCTTCCTCGCCAACATCCGCGCGGCTTGAGCGGCCCGCGGCCGGCTCCAAGCCGAGGGCTCGCCCAGGGCTCGCCGGGCTCCCTTGCAAACCCCGCTTCGGCCGGTATGATGCCCGCCGCTTTGCCGGCCTTGGTGCCGGCGGCCACACGGATGCGGGCGTAGCTCAGGGGTAGAGCACAACCTTGCCAAGGTTGGGGTCGAGGGTTCGAATCCCTTCGCCCGCTCCAGATTTACCATTTAATATAAGAGCTTGTAGCCGGTAGCCAGCGGCGTTGCGACCCGACTCAAATGCGGGGAAGCAGTAGGGAAGCATCCGAATCCGAGCTCCCTCCCATGGCAGATGCTCAAATCCAAGACGTGCGGCACGGCTTCGTATATCGGTTGAGCACGGTAGGCACACACCTGTTTACGGCTCGCTGCGCGGGATAGCCGCATTCGATGGCGATCTCGGACATCAGCGCGTGAGAAAGGTTGTGCAGCATCGCGGACCCCACGGATACATCGGGAGAGCAGCTCCACCAGGCTCAACAATCGGCTTGAATGCCTTGTCGCGCATGTCCCACCACTCCAGGCCATCCACCAGTACCGATCTCGTCGGCAAGTCGAGCATCGCCCCAGGGCCGAAGGCCGGGATGAGCTGACTGAGCCGCTGCTGGTTTCGTGCCATCACGTATCCTCCGCACCGGCGATATTCTGGCCGAAGGGATCTTTCACCTTGAGCAGGACATTCATCTCAACGTCACGCATGGATCGTCCGGCGACGAATTTCTGATGCTCAGGAGGCAGATTGGGCAGTGCGGGATCGAGCGGGACATGCAGCAACCGATTGCTCCGCTCCACTGACGCGACGCTCATATGAGCGTGAGTCGGCTGTGCGCTTGCAAATGAGTCATTCTGTGTGTCCGTGATCCTCACGGCTGGCTACTGAACCTGGTCTGCTAAACGCCGGTAACCGGACCTCCGCACTCCGCTCGCACATTCCCGGTTCTGACCCTAAGACGACTTCACGCGTGCGTCGGGTAATGGTCGCTCAGCGTAAGAGAGTCGCGCTGCGGTCTCACCAGCTATCTTGCCCAGGGTCACCGCCGAGAGGAGGCCAGCGCCCGATAGGTAGCCATCGCACTCTGGGCCCGAGACCCCTCGGCTGGCGCCGCCGCCCGCGAAGAGATTGGGGAGAGGTTGTCCGTCGCCGCGAAGGACCCGTGCCTCGGAATCGATCTCGAGGCCGCCTTGGGTGTGGAACAGGGCACCCGTCACGCGCACGCCGTAGAAGGGCGGGGCAAGAGAGGGTTTCGCGCGGAAGTCGCGTCCATAGGGGTCCTTGCGTCGGCCCGCAGCCATCTCCTCCGTCTCTCTCAGCTGAGCGGCGAGTGTTGCCGACGGCAGCCCGAAGATCTCGGCCAGCGCCTCGATGGTCCCTGCGCTGCGAACGGCGCCGGCCGCGACCGCCGCCCGATAGTCTTCGAACTCAAGACCCAGGGCGTGGAGCCGCGCATCGTAGACATCGATCGCAGTAGCCTGAGCTTGGCGCAGGACGTCCACGGCTTGCTCGGAATATCCCCGGTGCTCGTTCGAGAAGCGGCGGCCCTGGAGATTGACCTGGAAGCCGCCCTCCATCATGAGCGCCCAGGTGACGAGGATGCCCTGTGGATGCGCCACGGAGCCGTGGCCCTGGTAACCGCCGAGATCGCGTCCGATGCCGCCGAGTGCCTCGCCCCAGAGGAGCGCGTCGCCTTGATTACCGGCGTGACCGAAATAGATAGCCTCTGCCATCTCGGGGATGAACCGACGCACGAGAGCAGCGTTTCCGCCGTAACCGTTGCACGCGAGCACCAGGGCCGAGCAGCCCACGAGCTCGCGTGCACCATCGGGCCGTTCGATCTCCACGCCCGCGACGCGGCCGCTGTTTTCCGCGAGAAGCGCCACCACATGGGCGCTGGTCAGGAGATCGATCCCCGCGCGCTCCACGGCGGCCAGCAGGTACGCCATCAGATCCGCACCGGTGCGCTTGGGTGTCGCGTGCATGCGCAGCACGGAATGACCGGGATAGAGAAACCCCTCCACGACCTCGAACGGCACCTGGTGCCGATCGGCAAGCCATTCGAGCGTGGGACCCGCCCGCTCGGCGACGCGCGGCGTGACGGCGCGGCTCGAGCGACCTTTGTTCTTCGCCATGAGATCGGCGGTCAGCAGGGCGGGACTGTCCTCGATCCCCTTGGCCCGCTGAAACCGCGTCCCCGCAGCCGGAATGAACCCGGAGGAGAGCGCCGTCGAGCCGCGCGGCGTCCGGTCGCGCTCCACCACCAGCACGTCCGCACCGGCGTCTCGGGCAGCAAGCGCGGCTATGAGGCCGCAAGCGCCGCCGCCGATCACCAGCACCGGGACGGTGACGGGAAATGCAATGCCCTCGGCCGGTTTGATCGTCATGCGCGTCCTGGCGGCTTGCTCCTATTCGCCTCGGCGTCGTAGCGCTCGCCTAGACGGAGCATGTCGTCGGTGCCGACGATCTCGTTCATGCGCGCGAAATCGACCATGCGGTCGCGATAGAGATCGGTTGTGCCATGCTCGCGCAGGCTTGCGAAATATCGCTCGAAGCAATGCACGAGCGCCCGCACCGTGCCTCCCGGGAAGATAACGAGACCGAAGCCGAGCGCCTGCAGCTCGGCCGCGGTCTTGAGCGGCGTCTTCCCGCCCTCGACCATGTTGGCCATGACGGGCAATCGGCCGCGGAAGCGCCGGCCGATGGCGGCGAGCTCGGCCTCGGTGCGCGGCGCCTCGATGAAGAGCAGGTCGGCACCAGCCTCGCAATAAGCCTCGGCGCGGTCGATTGCCCGCTCGAATCCCTCCACGGCGATCGCGTCGGTCCGCGCGATGATCAAGGTTTCGGGGCTCGGCCTAGCGTCCAGTGCCGCCTTGAGCTTCCCGGCCATCTCCGCCGCGGGGATCAGGGATTTGTCCGCGAGGTGCCCGCAGCGCTTGGGCGTCGTCTGATCCTCGAGCTGAATCGCACTGGCGCCCCGGCTTGCGAGAAGCTTCACCGTGCGCACCACGTTGAGCGCATTGCCGAAGCCGGTATCGGCGTCGACGATCAGCGGGATCGTCAGGCGGTCGCGGATCGCGCCGATGGTGTCGGCGACCTCGCTCATGCTGACTAGGCCGATATCCGGGCGGGCGAGCCGCGTGTAGGCGACGGAGGCGCCCGAGAGATAGGCGGCCGCAAACCCGGCCCGCTCGATCATGTGGGCCGAGAGCGCGTCGTAGCATCCGGGCGCCACCACGATCTCCGGGCGCTGAAGCAGGGAGCGGAGCGATGTCATGGGGGCCTCGCTGCAGGGGGAAATAGGGTCACAATCCGAGATAGGTCTGCCGCAGCCTTGGATCTTCCATCAGGCTCGCGGCCGGGCCGGTGAGCACGAACTGCCCGTGCTCCAGAACATAGGCGCGGTCGGCGATGCCGAGCGACTGCACGACGTTCTGCTCGACCAACAGGACCGAAAGGCCCTCCGCCCGGATGCGCGCGACGAGCGCGAACATCTCCTCGACCAGAAGCGGCGAGAGGCCGAGCGAGGGCTCGTCGAGGATCAGGAGACGCGGCTCCGACATCAAGCCGCGGCCAATCGCCAGCATCTGCTGCTCGCCGCCGGAGAGCGTACCCGCGCGCTGCTCCATCCGGTCGCGGAGCCGCGGGAAGATCGCGCTCACCCGGTCGAGATTCCGCGCTCGGTGCGCGCGGCCCCGGCGATAGCTGCCCATCCTCAGGTTCTCGCGCACGCTCAGGTTCGGAAACACGCGCCGGCCCTCCGGGACCTGGACCAGGCCCAGCGACACGATGGCCGCCGGCCTGGCACCCGCGATCTCGACGCCGCCGAAGCGGATCGTCCCGGCGCTCGGCCGAAGGAGGCCCGAGAGCGCGCAGTTGAGCGTGGTCTTGCCCGCGCCGTTGCCGCCGAGCACGGCGACGATCTCGCCGGCGGATATGCCGAAGTCGATACCGCGCAGCACCGGCAGTACGCCGTAGCCGGCCGTGAGCCCCGTCACCTCAAGCACGAGCGGCTCCGAATGCGAGGCGTCCCCTGAGTCGCTCTGCGGCACCGTGTCCGAGATAGGCCTCGATCACGCGGGCGTCGGTGACGATCTCGGCGGGTCTTCCCTCCGCGATGATGCGGCCGTCGTTGAGGACATAGACGCGCTCGGCGAGGCTCATCACCGCCTGCATCACGTGCTCGGTGAGCAGCAGCGTCACGCCGGAATCGCGGATGGCGCGGATGAGTGGCACCATCTCCGCTATTTCCCTGGGATTGAGGCCCGCCATCACCTCGTCGAGCAGCAAGAGCCGCGGCCGGGTGGCGAGCGCGCGCGCGAGCTCCAGTCGCTTGCGACCGGCGATCGTGAGCGCGCCCACGGGCCGGTCGATGAGCTCAGCCATTCCGACGCGGCGCGCCACATCCTCCGCCTCAGCGAGCGCGGCGGAGCGGCTGGCCTGGCGAAGCTGGCAGCCGACGGCGATGTTCTCGCGCACGCTGAGGCCGGCGAAGGGCTGCACGATTTGGAAGGTGCGGACCAGGCCGCGCCGGGCGAGCCGGTGCGGCGGCACGCCGCGGATCTCCTCGCCCGCGAAACGGACCGACCCGCGATCCGCCGGAATGAATCCCGCGACGATGCCGAAGAGCGTGGTCTTGCCCGCGCCGTTGGGGCCGATCAAGGCGGTGATCTCGCCGCTGCGCGCCTCGAGCGACGCCTCGGCGACGGCGGTGAGTCCGCCGAACCGCTTGGTGACGCCGGTCACCTCAAGCATGGCGGAACCGCCCGGCGAGACGCGCGCGGCGGAGCCGCGGGCCTAGGCCCACGAGACCCTCCGGCAGAAAGGCCAGGATCACGATCAGCAGCGCGCCGTAGAGCATCAGGTTCAGGCCCGGCGCACCTCCGGTGACGATGCCGCTGACCTCGTTGAGGCCACGCAAGGTGACCGCGCCCATCAGTGGCCCTAGCACCGTACCGAGCCCGCCGATCAGCGGCACCAGCAGCGCCGTCACCGATACCTCGACGCCGTAGGCGATGCGCGGATCCAGGTAGAGGAAATATTGCGTGTAGAAGCTGCCGGCGAAGCCGCTGAGCCCGCCGGAGAGCACCATCGCCCAAAGCTTCGTGCGGTTGACGTCGATGCCGAGCGCGCGCGCGGCATCCTCGTTCTCGCGCACCGCCACCAGATCGGCGCCGAAGCGCGAGTGCTCGATCCACCAGGCGAGCGCCGTCGCGATCGCCGTCAAGGCGAGGATCACGGCGTAGAAGCCGGCTTTCTCGTGGAACTGGAAATTGGCCGCGGCCTGCCGCAGCGGGATCTGCAAGCCGACGCCGGCGCCGGTGAAGGGCACGGAATCCGCGACGATCCGGAACACCTCGGCGAAGGCAAGGGTGACCAGCGCGAAGTAGGAGCCGCGCAGCCCGTAGCGGAAGCTCAGCGCGCCCACGAGAGCGCCGACGGCGGCGCCGAAGATCCCGGCGAGGACGAGGCAGATCCAGGGATTGACGCCGAGGTCCAGTTGCAGCACCGCTGTGGCGTAGGCGCCGGTACCGAAGAACGCGGCGTGGCCGAAGCTGCGTTGGCCGCCATAGCCGCCCAGGAGGTTCCACGCCTGCCCCAGCAGGCCGAAATAGAGCGTCATGATCGCGAAGTGCAGCCAGAAGTCCGAGTGCACGAGCAGCGGCAGCGGCGCCAGCGCGAGCACGACCGCGGCGGCAAGAAGTCCCGGTGTCTTCATCGTGGGCTCACGCGCGCTGGCCGAAGAGGCCGGTCGGCCGGAACAGCAGGATCGCGATGAAGATCGCGAAGACGCCGATCTTGCCGAGGTTCTCGCCCAGGAACAGACCACCCAGGGATTCCGTGAGCCCGATGACGAAGCCGCCGACGAGGGCGCCCGCGAAGCTGCCCATGCCCCCTAGTACTACGATGGTGAAGGCGATCACCACGAAGCTCTCGCCGACGCCCGGATGCGCGTAATAGCTCGGCAGCAGCAGGCACGCGGCGGCACCCAGGCAGGCGATGCCGATGCCAAAGCTCACGGCATAGATGTGGTCGACGTCGATGCCGACGAGCTCAGCGCCCTGGCGCTCGCGGGCGAGCGCGCGGATCGCTGTGCCGAGATCGGTGCGGTGAATCAGCAGCCACAGCAGGCCCGTGATCACGAGTGCGCCCGCGAAGGAAACGGCCTTGGGCACCGCGATGAAGGCGACGCCGAAATCCACGGTCTCGAAAGCGTAGCTCGGATTGATGGTGCGGGTGTCGGCGCTCCAGAGATAGAGCGCGAGATTATCGATGACGATGGAGAGGCCAAGGGTCACCAACAGGATGTTCTCCTCGCGCCCGTGGCTTGCTTTGGCGATCACCGTGCGCTGCAGCGCGTAGCCCAGCGCGAACATCGCGGGCACCAGGACCGGGAGCGCCAGGTAGGGGTCGATGCCGAGCAACGTATAGAGAAAATAGACGCCGTAGAGCGCCAGCATCAGCAAGCTGCCGTGGGCGAAGTTGACGATGTGGAGTACGCCATAGATCAGCGTCAGACCGAGCGCCACGAGCGCATAGACCGCGCCGGTGGCGAGGCCGTTCAGGATCGCCGGCAGCAGGATCTGGAATGCGAGCATCTCGGCGCCTGATCAGGAGCGGTCGGGGCGGCCGACCGGAGAGCCGCCCCGGGCCACGATACGAGCCGCCGGGCTCAGGCCGGCATCGGGAATACCGCCTTGGCGTTGGAGAACTCCGCCGGCAGGATCACCTTGATGTCGTTGTCCTGCACCTGCAGATTCACCGCGCGCGCGCCGGTGTTCTGGCCGTTCTCGAACTTGGTCGGGCCGTAGGGCATGAAGTGGCCGCTCCAGGTGCTCGACGCCAGCGCCGCCGTGATCTTGGCGCGGTCGCTCGAGGCTGCACGCTCCAGCGCGTCCGCCAGCAACATCACTGCGGTGTAATTGAGGAATACCTCGTAGGTGTAGAACAGGTCCTTCGCCTCGATGCGTTTCTTCAGATCGAGCGCCGCGGAGTTCTTCGGATTGAACCAGTGATTGCAGTCCATGATGTATTTGGCAGCGTCCGGAAACTCCTTCACGAACTTGTACTGCGAGGCGCCACCGCCGAGCACGGAGTAGATCGCCTTCGGACGCAGCTTCTGCTGCAGCATGGTGCGCGCGAGAATCACGTACTCGTTGTAGTAGTTGGCGGGAATGACGATGTCCGGGTTCTTCGCCTTGATCGTCAGCACGATGTTGTTGAAGTCGAGGGTCGGCGTCGGATGCTTGATGACGTCCAGCACCTCGATGCCGATGCCCGGCAATTCCTTGGAAAGGAGGCCGGCGGTGCCGGTACCGAAGGCGGAGTCCTCGTGGACGATAACCGCGGTCTTGGCCGGGCTCCCGGCGGCGGCGTTGATGTCCTTGAGGGCGGGCACCGCGGTCTTTACGAAGACGCCGTAGCCCGGGCTGAAGCGGAACGTATTCGTGAGGCCGGCGGAAACGATGCGGTCGTCGGTGCCGACGTCGACGACATAGGGGATGTCATGCTTCGCCGCCGCCTGCGTGGTCGCGAGACAGATGAAGCTCGCGTAGCCGCCGACGATCGCGGATACGCCGGCCTCGTTGTACTTTTCGATCTCGGAGACAGCGACGTCGACCTTGGATTGAGCGTCGGAGAGCAGCGCGTCGATCTTTGCGCCACCCAGCGACTTGATGCCGCCTTTGCCGTTGATGTCGTCGATCGCCAGCATGGCGCCCGCGCGGCCTTGCGTTCCCGAGTAGGAGACGCCGCCAGTGACGGGATGGATGATGCCGACCTTCACGGATTTCGCCTGCGCGCGCAGGACGGCGGGCGCGGCGATCGTGAGAGCGGCGCCGCCGGCGCCCGCAAGGATCGTTCGGCGAGAGATGGAGCGATTGGCACGCGACATGATGGAGCCTCCCTTCTGAATCAGATCTTAAAGCGGCCGCGCGGCAACGGCACGGGCGGCGACCAGAGATTGCGGCCGCTTCCCGCGCTCGCGCGCGAGACTCATGCGGTCCTGATCTCCGATGACGGTCTTGTCGCGCGGCACTAGGCAGACCTGGCGATAGAGCGGTGTCGACAGACGCCCGCCCAGGAACTCCCGCGGCGGCTCTCGCATCGCTGTTGCCGTGCTGGCGCGCATCGGTCTGAGGTCCATCCCCTGTTTTCCCGACTCATAGCGTGCCACCTGACCGGATGCTATGTCTTTATGACGTTCGGCGTGAAGCGGAGCGGCGCGAGAATGCCGCGCGATCCGGCGCCCGCCTCGTCCGGGTGGAGGATGCTCAGCGTCCGCGCAGTTTTGGGTCGAGGGCGTCGCGGAGCGCGTCACCGAAAAGGGAGATGCCGAACACGGTGAGCGCGATGGCGAGACCCGGGAAAACCGCGATCCAGGGCGCCTCCAGCGCGTATTCCTCGGCGCCGCCCTGGAGCATGAGGCCCCAGGCGGGCGTCGGCTCCTGCACGCCGAGGCCGAGGTAGGAGAGCGACGCCTCCGCCAGGATCGCCTGGCCCACGAAGGCCGTGAACACGATCAGGAAGGGCGCCATGACGTTCGGGATCATGTGCCGGAGGATGATCCGCGAATGGCCGAAGCCGCAGGCACGGGCAGCGTCGACGTAAGGGACCTCTCGGATCGCGAGCGCGCTCGAGCGGACGACCCGAGCGCAGCGCGGCACGAGCGGAACGGTGATCGCCAGAATCACGTTGTGCACGCCGGTGCCGAAGATCGCGACCACCGCGAGCGCCAGGATGATAAGCGGGAACGCCATCAGCACGTCGAGGATGCGCTGCAGGACGAGGTCGAGCCAGCCGCCGAAATAGGCGCTGCCCACGCCGATCACCAACCCGATCGCGCCGCCGACGACGGCGCAAGTGAAACCGACGACCATGGCGGTTTGCGCGCCGTAGAGGATGCGAGAAAACACGTCGCGCCCGAACTGATCGGTGCCGAGTAAGTGAGTCCAGCTCGGCGCCTCCGTCATGGCGCCGAAGTCGTTGGCGGTGGGATCGAAGGGCGCGAGCCAGTTGGCCGAGAGCGCGGCGAAGGCCATCAGGAGCACCAGCAGCATGCCGAAGGCCCCGAAAGGCTCGCGCGCGCAGAAGGAGAGGGCGATCCGCGATGCGGAGCGCTTGAACTCAGGCTCGTTGGCAGCGGCGGCGGGAGACGTGTCGAAGGGCGTGGTGCTGGACATCTGGATTATCCGAACCGGATGCGCGGGTCGAGCCATGCATAGAGCACGTCGACCAGCAAATTGCTGATCACGAATACCGTGACCACCAGCATGACCAGCGCCTGTGTCAGCGTGTAGTCCTGGTTCTGAACCGAGAGCACGAACAGGCGGCCGATGCCGTTGAGATTGAACACCTGCTCGGTCACCACCAGGCCGCCGATCAGGAACGCGAACTCGATGCCGATCAAGGTCACCACCGGCAGCAGCGCGTTCTTGAGTGCATGCCGGTTGATCACGATCCGGTCGATGAGACCCTTGGCGCGCGCCGTACGTATGTAGTCCTCGCGCAGCACCTCGAGCATCGCAGAGCGCGTCATGCGCATGGTGACGGCGGAATACCGATAGCCCACGGTCACTGCCGGCCAGAATGCCATCGCGAGGTTGCGGACCGGATCCTGCCAGAGCGGGACGTAGTCGATCGGCGGCATCCACGGCGAGCCAGTAAACTTGTTGGTCACCTCCAGGATGACGAGCAGCACCACGATGCCGAGCCAGAAGGACGGGGTGGCAATGCCCGCGATCGCCACGGTGCGCACCACCACGTCGAGCCAGCTGTTCTGCTTGAGCGCGGAGATGGTGCCAAGCGGAATGGCGAAGGCGATCGCGACCACGGTCGCGAGCAGCGCAACTTCGATCGAGATCGGCAGCCGCGCGCCGATCTCATAGGCGACCGTCTTTCCGGTCCACATCGAGATGCCGAAATCGAGGCGGAAGAAGCCCAGCGCGAAATCGAGGAACTGCACCGCCATCGGCCGATCGAGCCCGAGCTCGGCGTGGCAGACGTCGACGGAATGCGGATCGAAGGTGCCGCCGCCGGAGGCGAGCCGCACCACGCAGATGTCACCGGGAATGAGGCGCATCAGAATGAAGACCAAGGCCGCCGCTCCCGCGAGCGTCGGGACCGCCAGCAACAGCCGGTTCACTATGTAGCGGTACATCGCATCGCCCGGCGCCGGGATGCCCATCCGACTGAGCGGACGGGCATCCCGGTCAGCCTCCTACTTATCCAGCCACACGTTCGCGAGGTCCTGGTTGATGTAGTGGCTCGGGCTGATCTTCCAGCCCTTCACGTATGACCGATAAGGTATGACCCGATACCACCATGGCGTCATGATCATGTGGGTTTGCGTATCGAGCACGTAGGTCTCGAAGGCGCGCATCTCGCCGCGCACCTTGCCGGGGTCCGCCTCGTGCAGCATCGCCTGGTACATGTCGATCTCTTTCTGGTCCTCGTAGTTCCCGTAGTTCTCGGTGTAGACCGTGTGCGGCAGGAACTTGCCGACGTCCAGCAGCGGGTTGACGACGCCCTGGCAGTTGAAGTCGAGGGTCACGTCGAAGTCGTTGTTGCGCAGCGCCTCGAAGAAGGGCCCGGTCGGCAGCACTCTCTGCGTGACCTTGAGGCCGATCTTGCTCCACTCGTCGATCAGCCAGATCGCCACGTATTTGTAGGGCTGGTCGACGTTGCGGTTGAGCAGCGTGAAGGTGAGGCCCTCGGCGCCGGCTTCCTTCAGCAGGCGCTTGGCCTCGTCGCGAGATTTGTTGATGTCGGGCCAGAAGCCCGCGATCTTCTGAAGCTCATCCTTAGTCGCCGCGAGCGGTGAGCCCGGGAAAACGATGCCGGCGACAGTGTGCACCGTCGCGATCTTCGAAAGCGCGGGCGCGTCGTGCCAAGAATCGATCGCGAGCGCGAGCGCGCGGCGCACGCGGGCGTCGTCGAACGGCTTCTTCTTGTGGTTCGGCGTCACCAGATTCCCGCAGTTCCAATCGCTCCTCTGAACCGAGAGCTTGTCGCCGAGTTCCTTCTCGAGCTGGTCGACCGAGGATGGCGGCAGGCCGCGGAACTCCATCGCCGCGCGGTCCGCGCGGATGGCGTCGACGCGCACCGACTCCTTCGCCGCGAAGATGCCGACGAAGCCGTCGAGATAGGGCTGGCCCTGATGATAGTAATCCGGGTTGCGGACGCCCTTGATCGACTGGCCGGCTTCGTAGCCGTCGAATTTGAAGGGCCCCGAGCCCATGATGTTCTTCTCGTACCAGTGCGGATCCTTGTCGAGGATCTCCTTCTTGTAGATATAAGCGTAGGGGTCGGCGAGCGCCGGCAGGAAGGCGCTGGTCGCGAACTTGAGCTTGAACACCACGGTGGTGGCGTCAGGCGCCTCGATCTTGTCCACCATCACGAAGTAGCTCTCGCGGGCGCTGGAGACGCCCTCGGGCGGATGCACGATCTCCTGCCAGCTCGCCGCCACGTCGGCGGCGGTGAGCGGCGAGCCGTCGTGCCATTTGACGCCCTGGCGGATCTTGAAAGTGTAGGTCTTGCCGCCATCGGTCGGCTTCGGCATCTCTGTGCAGAGATCGCAGGTGAAATCCGTAGTCGAGGAGGGATTGTCCGGATTGACGCGGATCAGCACGCTGTAGAATGGCGCCGTCGCATGCACCGTCGCATAAGTCGTTTCGCGATGCCCGTCGAAGCTCGGCGGCGCGTCCGCGGGGATCATATAGGTGAGGATGCCGCCGCGCTTCGGCGTATTGGCGGCTCCCGCCGGCAGTGCCGCGACGGCGACCGCCGCCACGGCTCCCAGGCCCATCGTTAGAAGCTTCTTTCTCGCTTTCATGGCTTTGAACCTCCCTTTGCGTCAGTGAACTTCGTGACAGGCGACCCAATGGCCTGGCCGCACCTCCCGCGATTCTGGTCGGGCATGCCTGCAACTCTCCACGGCGATAGGGCACCGCGGGTGGAACACGCAGCCGGACGGCGGGTTGATCGGGCTCGGCACCTCACCCCCCGGCGGCTGGAATGTGCGGCGCGCCTCGACGCTCGGGTCGGGTACGGGAACCGCTGACAGCAGCGCCTGGGTGTAGGGGTGCAGAGGGTTGTCGAACAACTCGTCGCCGTCGGCCAGCTCGACGATGCGCCCGAGATACATGACCGCGACGCGCTGGCAGAGGTGGCGCACCACCGAAAGGTCGTGCGCGATGAAGAGATATGTGAGTCCGAAACGCTCGCGGAGATCCTCGAGCAGATTGACCACCTGCGCCTGGATGGAGACGTCGAGCGCGGAAACCGCCTCGTCGCAGACGATGAATTCGGGGTTGAGGGCGAGCGCGCGCGCGATGCCCACGCGCTGGCGCTGCCCGCCGGACATCTCGTGGGGATATCGCTCGGCAAACCCCGGACCGAGACCGCAGACCCCGAGTAGCTCGCGGACCCGCGCCGCACGCTTCGCCGCGTCGGGCTCGACCCCGTGCACCTTCATGGGCTCGGCGATGATCTCGCCGACCTTCATGCGCGGGTTCAAGGAGCTGTAAGGGTCCTGGAAGATCACCTGGATTCTCCGGCGCATCGCCGTCAGCTCCTTGCGCCGGAGCCGGGCGAGGTCGATGCCGTCGTAAAGAATCTCGCCGGCGGTCGGATGCTCGAGACGGAGGATGCAGCGTCCCGTGGTGGTCTTGCCGCAGCCGCTCTCGCCCACCAGACCCAGGGTCTCGCCGCGCCGAATGGCGAAATCGACGCCGTCGACCGCCTTCACTTCGCCGACCGTGCGCCGTCGCATGATCCCCTCGGTCACCGGGAAGTGCATGCGCAGCCCCTTCACCTCGAGGAGCGGCCGCGCCGCGCTCTCGGCCGCCGTCATGCGGCCGCTCCCGAGAGGCCCGCAAGGTCGCGGCTGCGGAAGCAGGCGGCGAGGTGGCTCGGCTCCTCGGTCGGCTCGAGCAAAGGCCGTGCCTTGGCGCAGGCCTCGACGGCGAACCGGCAGCGCGGCCGAAAGGCGCAGCCCTCGTCGAGGCGGGTTAGGTCCGGCGGCTGGCCCTGGACCGGATCGAGGCGCGCCTGGCGCGGCCGGTCGAGGCGCGGAACCGAGCGCAGCAGCGCCACCGTGTAGGGGTGCCGCGGACGGTGATAGACCGCCTCCGCCATGCCGCTCTCCACGATGCGGCCGGCATACATGACGTTGACGCGGCTGGCATAGCGCGCAACCACGCCGAGGTTGTGGGTGATGATGATGAGCGCCACGTTGAGCCGCCGCGTCAGTGCGCGCAGCAGCTCGAGGATCTGCGCCTGGATTGTCACGTCGAGCGCGGTGGTCGGCTCGTCCGCGATGATCAGCTTGGGATCGCATGCGATCGCGATCGCGATCATGACGCGCTGGCGCATGCCACCCGAGAACTGATGCGGATATTGGCGCAGGCGCCGGCGCGGGTCGGCGATGCCCACGAGCCCTAGGAGCTCGATGGCGCGTTTCGCCGCGGCCGCGCGATCGGCGCCGCGGTGCTGCTCGATCGCCTCCGTGATCTGCCGGCCAATGGTGAGCACCGGGTTGAGCGAGGTCATCGGCTCCTGGAACACCATGCCGATGTCGCCGCCACGGATCCGGCGCATCTCGTCGTCCGTGGCCCGCAGGATGTCGCGCCCCGCGAACAGGATCTGTCCGCCAGTGATCCGTCCAGGCGGGTCGGGGATCAGGCGCAGGATCGACATCGCGCCGACGGATTTTCCGGAGCCGCTCTCGCCGACGATCGCGACCGTCTCGCCCTGCTCGACCGTGTAGGAGACGCCATCCACCGCGCGCACGGTCGCGTCACCGGCACGGAATACGGTGCAGAGTCCCCGCACGTCCAGCAACGCCGACACAAAGGCCTCCCGACGCTCTCCCAGATCGCTGCTTCTGCCAGCGATTATTGATTGAAGCGGATTATGGAGCAGGTGAGCGCAGGGCGCAAACGGCGATCGCGCCTGCGCCGCGCAAGCCGCGGGCGATCGCGCTCCAGGTGATCGGCCGATCAGCCGAGCGGTTCTCCGGCATCGTGCCGGGAAACGGCGTGTCATTCCTCGGGCGCGGGTCTATTGTGGATGTTGGCCGGGAAAACCCGGCGATTCGACGCGGGCCGCGCGGTGCTTGACTTTGCGGTCCGCCCGTCGAACCGTCGGAGCGGAGCCGGTGGAGGAAATCCAATGGAACGATCGGACAAGACGGCGCGCGAGCTCTACCTCGAGATCAAGGCCAATCCGACGCGCAAGCGCTTTGGCTTCGGCCGCAAGCCCGCGCTCATCAACGTCGATCTGCAGAATTCCTATACGCGCGTCGCGGAGTTCAAGACCGCCTACGAGACGAATCCGAAGCAGCTCGACTACGTCAATGAGCTTGTTGATTTGTTCCGCGCCAAGAACTGCCCGGTGGTGTGGACCTACGTCGCCTATATGGACTCGGGCGAGGATTGCGGCATCTGGGGCACGCGCACGAACACGCCGGATTCCCTGCAGAACATCAAGGCAGGCTCGCGGCGCTCCCAGTTCGACGAGCGGCTTAGGATCGACGCCAAGCGCGACATCATCGTCAACAAGCGCATGGCCTCGGCCTTCCACGAGACCAACCTGGGCTCGCTGTTCACCTTCCACAAAGTCGATACCGTGGTGGTGACGGGCGGCTCGACCTCTGGCTGCGTGCGCGCGACCGTGGTGGACAGCCTCTCGCGCAGCTTCCGCACCATCGTTCCGGAGGAGTGCTGCGCCGACAAGCACGAGAGCCCGCACTACGCGAATCTCTATGACATGGCGCTCAAATACGCCGACGTGATACCCGTCGCCGAGGTGATCGACTTCATGCGCCGGTATCATCCGGTCAACGATTGAGCCGGCCCTTGAAGCGCGATCCCGACCTATACGATTACCTACCCTACGACCGGCGGCCGAAGATCCGCTGGCCGAACGACGCCCAGGTGGCGTTCTGGCTCGCTCCCAACATCGAGTTCTATGAGCTCGATCCGCCGAAGAATCCCGTGCGCAGCGCCTGGCCGCGGCCGGCGCCGGACGTGCTGGGATATTCCTACCGGGACTACGGCAACCGCGCGGGTTTCTGGCGCATGGTCGAGACCTTCGACCGCTGCGGCATGCGGGGCAGCGTCTCGCTCAACGTGGCGATGTGCCAGCACCATCCCGAGGTGATCGAGGAATGCGCCAAGCGCGGCTGGGAGTTCTATTCCCACGGTACCTACAACACGCGTTACCTCTTTGAGATGAGCGAGGAGCAGGAGCGCGCGCTGATCCAGGATTCGATCGACACCGTCAAGCAGTACACCGGACAACGGCTCGACGGCTGGCTCGCGCCCGCGCTCACCTACACCGAGCGCACCCTCGACCTGATCGCGGAGATGGGGCTCACGTATTGCTGCGATCTCTTCCACGACGACCAGCCGTGTCCGGTGAAGACCGCGCACGGCCGGCTCGTCAGCGTGCCCTATTCGCTCGAGATGAACGACGCGATCGTGTTCAGCGGCAACGCGCTGAGCCCGCGCGCCTACGCCGACATCATCAAGCGCCAGTTCGACCGGCTCTACGAGGAGGGCGCGGCGTCCGGCACCGTCATGTGCATTCCGCTGCATCCCTACCTTGTCGGGCAGCCCTATCGCATCGGACCCTTCGAGGAGGCGCTCGCGTATATCACCGGCCACGACAAGGTCTGGCGCGCCACCGGCCGCGAGATCGCGCGGCATTTCCTCGAACATCATTTCGACGACTTCGCGAAGGCATCGGAGCCGGCGGGAGCGGCGCCATGAGCCTGCCGCCCGGCTATCTCAGCTACGCACACCGCCGCTATGGCATGGACCATGACCGCTACGGCTGGTCGATCCTGCCACGGCGGCAGCCCGTGCGTTGGCCCGGCGGCGCACGGATCGCGCTGTGGGTGGTGCCCGCGCTCGAATGGTTCCCGCTGGACATGAAGGGCAAGCCCTTCAAGCCGCCGGGTGCTCTGGTGACGTCCTATCCGGATCTGCGCCACTACACGCTACGCGATTACGGCAACCGCGTCGGCATCTTCCGGGTCATGAAGGCGCTGGAACGACTTGGCATCCGCGCTTCCGTCGCTGTCAATGCCGCCGTCGCCGTGCGATACCCATCTCTCGTCGAGGCGTGCGTCGCTCGCGGCTGGGAAGTGATCGGCAACGGCCTCGACATGGATCATCTGCACTACGAGGGCCTGCCGAAGGACGAGGAGCGAAAACTCGTCGATAACTCGCTCGCGATCCTTCGTCGCGTCTCCGGCCAGAAGATCCGTGGCTGGCTGTCGCCGGCGCGATCGGAGTCATTCTCGACCCTCGACCTCGTCGCATCCGCCGGGATCGACTACGTCTGCGACTGGGTCAACGACGACATGCCCTATGCGATGCGGAGCGAGAGCCGATCGATCCACAGCCTGCCGCTCTCGAACGACATCGACGACTACACCGTGCTGGTTCAGAACCGGCACTCCGAGGATTCTTACGCACAGCAGGTCTGCGATCAGTTTGATGTGCTCTACAAGGAGTCGGAAACTCAGGGCGGCCGCATTCTGGCTCTGTCCCTGCATCCCTGGGCGATCGGGCAGCCTTACCGCATTGGCGCGCTCGAGCAGGCGCTGACCCACATCATGGGGCATCGTGGCGTCTGGCCCGCGACCGGCTCCGAGATCCTCGATGCGTTTATCGCTCAGCGATAGCCCGCCATCATGACCGCTGCCGGACGCACGCTGCTCGACAAGATCTGGGACCGCCACGCCATTGTAGAGCGCGACGACGGGCAGACGCTGCTCTATGTCGACCGTCATTTCATTCACGACGGCTCGCGGCGCGCCTTCGAGGTGCTGGGAGAGCGCAGCTTGAAGGTGCGTCGGCCCGACCGGACGTTCGGCACGCCGGACCACTACGTGCCGACCAGCGGGCGGGACATGGCGGCGATCGAGGATCCCGACGCGCGGCTCATGGTGGAGATGGTCGCGAAGAATGCGGCCGCGCACGGCGTGGCCCTGTTCGGCCTGGATGATCCCCGTCAAGGCATCGCGCATGTGATCGGGCCGGAGCAAGGCTTGAGCCAGCCCGGCATGACCATCGTGTGCGGCGACAGCCACACCTCCACCCACGGCGCGCTCGGCGCGCTCGCCTTCGGCATCGGCGCGTCGGAAGTAAGCCACGTGCTCGCCACCCAGACGCTCTGGCAGCGGAAGCCCAAATCCAAACGTATCGCGGTCGAGGGAACGCTCGGCGCGGGCGTTACAGCCAAGGACGTGATCCTTGCGATCATCGCGAAGATCGGCGCGGACGGCGCGGTCGGCCACGCGATCGAATACGCCGGCAGCGCCATCCGCGCGCTCTCGATCGAGGGGCGGCTCACGGTCTGTAATATGTCCATCGAGGCTGGCGCGCGTGCCGGCATGGTGGCACCCGACGAGACCACCATCGCCTACCTCGAGGGACGGCCTTACGCACCCAAGGGAGCGCAATGGGAGCAGGCTGCTCGATTCTGGCGCTCGCTGCCGAGCGATGCCGAGGCGCGCTTCGACAGCGAGGTCGCGCTTGCCGCGGAAGATATCGCGCCCATGGTGACCTGGGGCACCAGCCCGCAGGACGCAGCCGCTATAACCGATCGCGTCCCTGATCCCGCGGGGTTCGGCGATCGCGCTCGCCGCACTGCCGCGGTTAAAGCGTTGGAGTACATGGGCCTCACACCTGGGACCGCGTTGAGCGGCATCGCCGTGAACCGCGTCTTCATCGGCTCTTGCACCAATAGCCGCATCGAGGATCTGCGGATCGCCGCGCGCATTGCCAATGGCCGAAAGGTCGCGTCCACGGTGCGCGCCATGGTCGTGCCGGGCTCCGGTCTGGTGAAGCGGCAAGCCGAGGCGGAAGGGCTCGATCGCATCTTCAAGGTGGCCGGATTCGAGTGGCGCGAGGCCGGTTGCTCCATGTGCGTGGGGATGAACGGAGACCTCGTCACCGCCGGAGAGCGGTGCGCCTCAACTTCGAACCGGAACTTCGTAGGGCGCCAGGGCAAGGGAGCCCGCACGCACCTGGTCAGCCCCGCGATGGCCGCGGCGGCGGCCGTCACCGGCGAGTTCACCGACGTGCGCGCGCTCCTGCGGGGATAGGAACACCATGGAGCCCTTTGCTCGCCTCGATGCGATCGCGGCGCCGATGCCGGTGGCGAACGTCGACACTGACCAGATCATCCCCGCGAGGTTCCTTCGCAAGCCGCGCAAGGCCGGCTATGGCCAGTACCTGTTCCACGACCTGCGCTTCGACGACGCCGGCAAGGAGCGGCCGGAGTTCGTCTTGAACCGGCCCGCCTATCGCCAGTCGCAAATTCTGATCGCCGATAAGAATTTCGGCTGCGGCTCCTCGCGCGAGCACGCGGTCTATGCGCTCTGGGACTACGGCTTCCGCGCCGTCATCGCGCCGAGCTACGGCGATATCTTCTACGGCAATTCGCTCAAGAACGGCTTTCTGCCGATCGTGCTGCCCGATGCCGCCGTGGGGCGTTTGAGCGACCTGGTTCAGCAGAGTCCTGGTGCCCGCGCCGTCGTCGATCTCGAGGCGCAAGAGGTTATCGGGCCGGACGGAGCGTCATGGTGGTTTGATATCGATGCCTTCCGCAAGCACTGCCTCGTGAAGGGGATCGATGAGCTCGATTACACGCTGGGCTACCGCACCGAAATCGAGGCCCACGAGGTAGCCCTGCGCCGATCTACGCCCTGGCTTTGATGGAAGCTGGTTCGTGGTGAGGCGAGGGCTCTGACTTCCGCTTCTGATACCAAGGCGAAGTCTCGCTGAGTGCTGAGAGGGTCCGATAGAGAGGGCAGAGCAGATCTAGCTCAACAGCGGACAATTAACGTCTCGATCTGCTCCGGCAACTGGTTGGCATAGCGGACTGGCCGTCGGCTGCGATCGGTCAAGGCCTCCAGCCCGCTCTCCTTGTATCGGTTGAAAATTTTGTAGCCGGTCTTTCGGGATATCCCGAAAGACCGGCAAACGTCGCTCATCGTCTCGCCTTCGAGAATACGGGCGACAAACCGGAGACGCTCCTCCACGACCGAACACGCTTCTGGAGAAGAACTCGGACGCCGATCTGCTGCGCTTTGCCGCGCATCGATGGAGCGTGACCGGCGCATGGCGAGCGGCATCCCGATCGGCTCAATCACCGCAACGGCTAGCGCGATCGGCTGTGGGAGACGCGCGCCGGCACGGTGGAGCTGCGCATCCCGAAGCTCGGGAGGGGCAGCTACTTTCCCGGCTTTCTGGAGCCGCGGCGCATGTCGGAGAAGGCGCTCGCGGCGGTGATCCAGGAGGCTTATGTCCAGAGTGTGTCGACCCGCTCGGTCGACGATCTCGTGAGGGCGATGGGGATGTATGGCTGGACGCCACCTGCCTGAAGGCCGGCCGCATGGCCGCATCGTGGACTGATCCAAGTCTTGCTCATCACGGGTTGTTCGGGAAGCAGGCGGAGGCGGTGAGCGCCTCGCCGCTGGCGAGGCTCACGAGAATCTGCGGCAGGACGGTCGTGAAGGCGTAGGTAAGCTGCACCCGCGAGAGACCAGAAACGCCAGCACAGGTTGCGCTGTTGCTCAGCGTGATGTTGCCGCTGGGAATCGTCAGCCCCCAACCACTGGCGATGCCCTGAATATAGGTCGTCGTGTTTCCGGCATTGTAGGTACCGCCCGAGGCGCAAGAGCTCGCGCGAATGCCCATGCACCGCGCGCCCGCGATGGCAGTCTGCTGCAGAGCCTCATAGTCCCAGAACATGCGGCCGAATTCGAAGATGCCGAAGGTGAATGCCATAAGCGGCGCCAAAACCAGGCCGAATTCGAGCGCGGTGGCGCCCTTGCGACATCGGAACAGCCTGAGGAGAAGACCTCGTCTCATTGTACCTGCACGATGACGCTTTGAGTGATCGGCCCGGTGGTCACGACGCTGATCCCGGGAGCGATCGAGGTATAGGTGTGCGTTCCTGAGACGGTCACGAACTTACCCGCGGTCAGATTGGTGCCGCAGGACGTGCCCGCGGCAACTGCACTGCCCCAACTCCACCGGCCGGGTGTGCCCGTCGGGCAGTAGTAGCCGTCGGCGCTCGACGCCGTGCCCCCCGAGGATGCGGACCCGCTGGTGACCGACGCGGTCGGCCCGTTGTTGACGACAACGGTGCTGCTTGCCCAGCTGGAGGAGCGCCCGTTCGCGACCAACGCGGCGATCGAGCCGGCGAGGCCTGCGCCACCGCTGGAGTTCGCGTTCGCGGCGTTGACCACGGCGTATTGCGCACCCGCCGCCACGACGGCATCCAACTGGAAGTGTGTGTAAATGAGCATGCCCAGGTCGACGGTATTGCCAAGCAGGGGCAGCAGGACCACCGAGTAGAGCGCGATCTCCACCGCGGCTGCGCCGCGGTTGGCGGGACGGCCGAGCAGCCCGAGAGCGCGCTTCAGGAACCCCTTCATTGGACGAGCGTGATCTTGCCGGGGCTGCCGGAGCCCCCGGTTCCCCCGGTGGCGCAGGTGGTGCCGACCGCGCTGCCGCCGCTGAGCGTGATCTGCGATCCCACCATCTGCATGCAGTCGCCGCTAGTCGTGTCGCCGACAGACGCAGCTCCACTCTCCGTGATGGCGCCATTGGGGAAGTAGAAGACGCCGGAGATCCGCGTATTGCTGGCACCGTTCGAGAAGTCGGCTCCCGCTGTGGCGCCGCCCGTGGGCCCGATCACGACAAAACCCTGCATGGAACCGGAGGTGGGCGCGCTGATGTTGACGTGCCCGTAGCCGGCCCCAATGCAGAAGGCCTGGTTAGCTCCGTCGGCACAGCTCACGGTAGCGGTGGCGCCGATTACGAGCGTGACACCGACAGCGGAAATGCCGACTGTGGCGCCGTTGCATGTGACGTCGCCGCCGACGCCTACGCCGACGCCAACGTACTTCTCGACGGTATAGGTGCCCGCGCCCAGCGTCACGCCGCCGGCGACGTTCATATAGCCGTTGATGTCGTGGTTGGTCGCAGCGCTTACGGTGATGCAGCTACCGCCGCCGCTGCCGTCATTGAAATTGCCTGCAAGCTGAAACAGTTTGCCGGTGCCGGTGGCATCTGCGAGCGTGATCTTCGATCCGCTGCCGCCGGTGATCGAGTTACCCGCGCTATCGGCGCCAATGTTGAAGCTGTTCGTGCTGCCGGCTCCCATCGTGAGGGTATAGCCGCCGGGCACATAGATGCCTCCGCTCAGAACGAAGGTGCTGGGACCGCCGAAAGTCAGGGAGGTGCCGGTATGGCAGATACTCTCGCCGGCGACCGAGCACTTGCCGCTGGGGAGCTTGCCAACGTTGAAGGTCCCGCCGCCGAAGCTCATCGTGCTGCCGCCCCCGGTTACAATGCCTTGGGAAACATTGAAGGTACCGGGCCCGAAACTCATTGCGGTGCCGGACGAGAAATCGATGGCGCCGCTGAAATTGTAGGTCGCCGCGGCGGAGCCGCCGGTATTGAAGTTCACAGTGATGCCGCCGCGCAGAGTGATGTTCCCGAACGTGAAGGGTCCATTGCCGCTACAGGTCACGGTCCAGGTACCACTCGCCAGGCTTCCGGAGCAGCCGTCGGCGGCGAGGGCGCTCTGGGTTGAACTCGCGCTGTAGCCGAAATCGACGGCTGTACCTCCGGAGACCGAGGGTCCGCTCGGCGAGGCGATCGCGGCAACCGTTGCAAGCCGGCTCGTCGCGGCCGTTATCGAGGAGTTGCTGGAGAATGGATCTGTCGTCGAGGTCTTGGTTTTTGTGAGGGTCTTGCCGGCAGGCGCCTGAATGCCGCTGCAGGGGTCGTTGGGCGCCGAGGACGAGTTGTAGTCGAGCAATGTGGTCGTGATCGTGTCGCCGCAATGCACGCTCACGCCCGCGTTCGAGGCAACCGCGCAGCTGCCGGCAGCGATGTCGGTTCCCCCAGTGAGCGTGATGCCGGTGCCGCTGCTCGAGAGCGCAATCAGACAGGCGGGCGTGCTTGCGGGAATCTCGGCATAGGAGACCGCATTGACCTGCAGGCTCGAGCTAGAGTTGATGGCCCGCGCCAGGAACAGCGGAATCGTCCTGGTGACGGAGACCCTGAGTGCATTGTTGCCGTCCCCGCTGGGTGAGCTTACCACCGATGCGCTGGCGTCTCCGGAGGAGAAGCCGTTGAGCGCCATCACGTTGTTGACCGCCGCCGTCGCCGACGCCGTGGAGCTCGTCGATTGGTAGATCATCGCGCCACTGTATGCGGCGAGATCGGCGACGCGCTGATTCTGGGCTTTTTGCAGCAGGCCTTGGCCGTACTCGACCACGAGCGATGAGATGCCCACGAGCCCGATCAGCAGCAGCGTGCTCATGACGCTTACTCCAGCGCGAGCGTCGCGAAGCAGTGTCTTCATCGTGATAACCAGTGGAGTGCGAATACGCCCCAAAATACTACCTGAGCGCGCGTAAATACTGCGTTAACGAATGCTGAGACCGGACTGGGTCGGATGAGAGGCGTTACCCAAACTTGCACAAGAAACCGGCTAGATGATACCCCAGGCGAAGCAACGCGTTTGCTACCCGTCCAATACCTGACGTACCTTGATCGCGAGCTCCGAGCGGGGATATGGCTTGGTCAAAAAGCAGCTATTCGCGGGGAGCACCGCTTCCTGCCGTCGCAGGGCATCGGGAAAGCCCGACGTGAAGAGTACCTTGAGGCCGGGGTGACGGACCAGCGCCTGACGCGCCAATTCCGTCCCCAAGATACCGCCGGGCATGATGATGTCCGTGAAGAGCAGATCGACTTTGGTTCCCGATTCAAGCAGAGCCAAGGCATCCTCAGCGTTCGCAGCTTCGACAGTCCTGTATCCCAGGTATTCAAGGGCGCGCTTTGCCGTCTGGCGGACATCGTCTTTGTCGTCAACAACGAGAATGACCTCGTTACCGACCGGCAAGGCCAAACTGGTCCGATTTTCACGAGCCTCCGAGCGTTCGCGTTCGGTCTTTGCTCGGGGAATGTAGAGGCGCACGGTCGTGCCCTTGCCCTCCTCGCTGTACAGGTTGACGTGCCCACCCGACTGCTTGGCAAAGCCGTAAACCATGCTGAGCCCGAGGCCGGTCCCCTTGCCCACATCCTTCGTGGTGAAAAAAGGCTCGAAGGCGTGCGCCAGTGTTTCGGCAGACATGCCGACTCCGGTGTCGGATACCTCCAACAGAAGATAGTCGCCTGGCGCGGCGTCGCGATGTGACGCCGCGTAAGCCAGATCGAGAGTGGTGTTTCTGACATGGACGAAGAGTTTGCCGCCCTGCGGCATGGCGTCCCGCGCATTCACGGCAAGGTTTGCGAGTGCCGACTCGACCTGGGCGGGGTCGGTAAAGCCGATCCACAGATCGGGCGCAATGTCGATGCTTATCTCGATCTGCTCGCCGAGGGTTTCTGAGAGAAGGCGCATCATCGACTTCACAAGCTCACCCATATCGAACGGCACGGGATCGAGCGCCTGCCGCCGCGAGAACGCAAGAAGCCGGCGGATGAGATCGGCGCCGCGCCGGCCCGCGCCGGCGGCAGCCTCGGTCAACTCCACAGCCAGGGGGTCGCCGCTCACCCGATCCTTCACGAGGCTGAGGTTCATGATGATCACCTGAAGCAAATTGTTGAAGTCGTGCGCCATGCCGCCGCTCAGAGTACCTACGGCCTCCAGCCGCTGGGATCGATGGAGCTCCTGCTGCATCTCTTTCTGACGCTGCTCAAGCTCTTTCTGGCGTGTGACATCAAGAATGATTCCGTCCCAGACAATATCGCCGTTGGCCAGGTACCGTGGCGTCGAGAGCGATCTCATCCACTTGACCGAACCCTCGCGAGTCTTCACCCGGAAATCGGACTCCATCGACTTAACCTCGCGGGCGGAGCGCTCGACGGCGCGCTGGAACGCCGGCAGATCCTCCGGAACAACCAGCGTCCTTAATAGGGCCGGATCGTCCATCAGCTCATGTGCGGAATATCCGCACAGCTCGAATGCCCGATCACTTATGAAAGGATAGCTCGACCGTCCGTCACCGGAGAGCCGCCGCTGAAACACGATGCCGGGATGGTTGGCCGCGACGCTGGAAAGCTGCGCCTCGCGGAGCCGCAAGGCTTCCTCTGCCGCTCGGCGGTGCCCGATCTCTAGACGCAGCTTGCCCGCGTGTTCCTTGACCTCGGCATAGAGATGCGCGTTCTCGTAGGCAGCGGCCGCCAGCGCCGCCAGTGTATGCACGATCCGCTCGTCCTCCTCGTCATATTCGACGTGGCCAAGCTTGTTGGTGGCGCAGACCCATCCGAGCTCGCGATCTCCCAAGTGCAGGGAGGCGGCGACCAGGGATCGTACTGGGGGATGAATCGAGGGAAGCCCCAGCCTCTCCGGATCTTCGGCAGCATCGCTGGACCGCATCGTCCGGCGCCCCTCAGGAAGCACGCTCGGAAATTCGCCGCGCTCCGCGGCCTTGCGCAACGCATCCTCGGCGTCCCGGTCATAGCCGCTGGACGCAAACCTTGTCGGCTTGCCGCCCCTACCGTCCGTAATGGCGACCGCGACATAGAGCGAGCTGAGGATGTTCCTGGCCGCGCGACAGAATAGCGTCAGGAGCCGGGCCGGGTCGCGCTCTGCGGTCAGATCGAGAGAGGTCTCCACGATCGCGCTCAGGCGTAAGCTGACCTTTTCCAGGCTTTGAACAGTGCTCAGAAATTTCTCGGTGAATCCGTCGGTGGCCGGCCGGAACCCCACTTCCGAGCGGGGTTGCCAGACGGGCATCGAGGGTGCAGTACCGATCGCCTGCTCGACGATCTGCAGAATTGTCTCCGGCTCCGCGGGCTTTCCGATGACATAACGCACCCCGCTTTGTGCGGCCAGCCTTCGGGTCTCTTCCAGCCGATAGGTTGCGCTATAAAATATGATCGCGATCGCCGAGAGTTCCGGGTCGGCGCGGAGCCGCTCCGAAAGTTCGATTCCATTCATGCGCGGCATCAGAATGTCCGCAATCACGAGATCGGGCCGCTGGGCTTGGGCGATTTCAAATGCCTCCTGTCCATCCGCGGCTTCCAACATCCTGTGATTGAAATACCCGAGCAAGGTGACGAGGAACTGACGGTTTATGCTGCGGTCGTCGACGACCAGGATGGTGGCCATGAACCTTACTTTCTTGATGCGGCGATGCTTGATTTGGCGTCAGCCGGAAGGCAATCGATGATCCGGGTGCGAATCTGTTCGGGGTCGGAATCTCGCCGAATGACCGCGAGCGCACCGACGGCTTTAATCTCCCGCTCATCCACTTCATAGTGAACAGATGCGGTTATAAAAACGACCGGGGTCTGGCTGAGTTCTGTGTCTGCCCGGAGCAATCTCAGCAGGTCGTATCCGTCCAGCCGCGGCATGTGGATGTCGGACAGAATTAGATCGGGCTTAGCCACACGCGCCAGGCCGATTGCCTCGATTACCGTGCTTGCAGTCAGAATCCGAAGCCCCAAACCAGCGAGCAGGTCCCGCAACAGCGAGAGATTCTGATCCACATTGTCCACTATCAGGATCGCAGGCCCCTCCTGGTGTGATGGCGTCGAGGGCGGCGCGGCCGCCACAATTTCCGCCGGAAGAATAGGGGCTGATGCACGCGATACTGCGGGAAGAAATCGATCGATTTGCTCGACGAACTTCTCTGGATCTATTGGTTTCGAAAGATAGCCGTCGAAACCCGCGGCCAGAACCCTCTCGCGATCCCCGACCATGGCAAGTGCCGTAACGGCAACAATCGGGATCGAGCGCAGCACTTGGTCTGATTTGAGTTCGCGCGCGATGTCGTAGCCGGTCATGCCCGGCAGGTGGAGATCGCAGATGATCAAATCAGGTCGCTCGGCTTTTGCCGCCTTCAAGCCCTCCTCGCCGCTTAGGGCTCCCCGAACTGTGTGTCCGAAAGCACCGAGCAGATAGCCGATCAGATCGAGATTCGCCGGGTTGTCCTCAATAACCAGTACATTTGCACCCATATAAAAACCCTACCGGCCCTTGATCTCGAGCGTGAATGTACTGCCCTTGCCGTGCGTGCTCTCGACCGAGATCCGGCCACCGAGCAAACCGGCGAGCTTCTGGCTGAGATGAAGACCCAGCCCGGTGCCCTCTACTCGTGGTGTCGTCCCGTCCCCGATTCTCGAGAAGGCCTCAAAAAGCTTGGGTTGATCTTCGGCTCGAATGCCGATGCCCGTGTCCGTCACTGCGATCGTCGCCACCTGTTCGTTGCCACTGCCCCTGCGTGCCAGCTTCAAGGACACGTCTCCCGCCGGCGTGAACTTTATTGCGTTGTTTATCAAGTTGATCACGATCTGGTTGAAGGCGCGCCGGTCGGTCTCGATGGCGAATTGCTCTTCTGGCAGGGACAACTTCAGCTTCAAGTCCTTCGCCTCTGCCATCGGCCGCAACGTCTCGGCAATCTCCGCCAGCAACCGGACGCAGTTCACGGGCTCGAACTGGAGCTCGACCTTGCCAGAATCCAGCTTGGCGAGATCCAGCAGGTCGTTGATGAGTAGCAGGAGGTGCCGGGCACCGTTCTGGACCATGCGAAGCTGTCGCTTCTGCTCATCGTTGATGGGCCCTGGAAGCTGCATCAACAGCGTTCCCGTGAATCCGATGATCGCGTTGAGAGGCGTCCGCAACTCGTGCGACATCGTTGCAAGGAAGCGATCCTTCGCCATGTTGGCACGCTCCAGCTCGACATTCTTTTCCTGAAGGGTGCTCTCGAAGCGCTTACGCTCGGTGACCTCGCGAGCCGCGGCGAAGACGCCTCGCAACTTGCCATCGCGGTCGTAGAACGTAGCGGCGTTGTATGAGACTATGGTTTCCTCATCATTCTTGCCGCGGGCCGTCAGCTCATAATTCGTGACTTTGCCTTCGCTCAGAACGCGCTTGATGCCCTCGTTAGCTCGGTCCGGGTCGGTGAAGTATGTCTTGAATGGTGTCCCGATCAGCTCGTCGCGGGTCCGCCCCGTGAGAGCCTCCATCTGCTGGTTGACGTCGGTGATCACACCCAGCGGGTCCGTCGTCATGAGGGCGTCGATGTTCGATTCGATCAGCGACCGGGTGTAGAATTGCTGGTCGCGCAACTGCTGCTCGAGCTTCTTCTGCTCGGTGATATCGCGCGCGGCTGCCAGGATGCCCAGCGCTTTTCCGGCCATATCTTTGAACACGCCGGCGTTGAAAGACACCGCGATGCGCCGGCCGTGTCGCGTGATCAGAATGAGCTCGTAGCCGATCACCCGTGCCTCGCCGAGCGTTTCCCGGACGCCGGCGGCGGCACGATCCGGCTCGGTGAAATACGTCTCGAACCGCGAGTTGACCAGGTGCTTCCTCGAGTAGCCGGTGAGGCGCGTGGCCTCCTCGTTGACGTCGGTGATTACGCCGTCGGGGGCAATGGCAAACTGCGCATCGGCAGAGGCCTCGATCAGCGAGCGGTTGTAGACCTGTTGGTCGGCCAGCTGCCCCTGGAGTCGCGCCTGCTCGGAAATATCGCGGGCGCTCGCAAATATGCCTTGAATGACGCCGTCAGCTCCGCGAAAAATCGAGGCGTTGAATGAGACGGTCGCCTTCCGGCCGGTCTTGGATCGCAGGACCAACTCGTAGTTGGTCACAATGCCCTTGCCGAGGGTCTGCTTGACGCCGGCGTCCGCGCTTTCGGGATCCGTGAAGTATCCTTTGAACGAGGACCCGATCAGCTCGTCGCGCGCATACCCCGTCATACGGCAAAGCTGCTCGTTGACATCGGTGATGAAGCCTTGAGGATCGACCGTGACGAGCCCATCGACCGATGACTCGATCAGACCGCGAAGATAGGTCTGCTGGTCCCGCATCTGCTCCTCGAGACGGACGCGGTCGGTGATATCGCGCGCGCTGGCGAATATTCCGCGGATGCCGCCGGAAGGATCCCTGAAGATGGAGGCGTTGAATGAGACCTGCAGGTGACGCCGGGTGCGCGAGATGATCGTCAACGCATATTCGGTGACGAAGCCCTCCTTAAGTGTGCGCTCGATGCCGATCTTGGCGCGCTCGGGCTCCGTGAAGTAGTCCGAGAAGGGAGTCCCCAGAAGTTCCGCACGAGAATACCCGGACAACTGACAGAGACGATCATTGACGTCCGTTATGATGCCCTCGGGATCAACGGTTACGAGTCCGTCCACCGATGACTCGATGAGCCCACGCAGGTAGGTCTGCTGCTCGCGAAGCTGCTCCTCCAGCTTCTTCTGCGCCGTAATATCGCGCGCCGCCGCGAACACACCCTGCAGTTTGCCGGCGGCGTCCCGGAATGTCGCCGCATTATATGAGACGATCAGCTCTTTCCCGTCCTTGTTACGCGCGGTCAGCTCGTAGTTGGTAACCTTGCCTTCGCGAAGCACGAGCTTGATGCCGTCTTCGGCACGGACGGGATCGGTGAAGTAACCCTTGAAGGGCGTGCCGACGAGCTCTTCTCGCGTGCGTCCCGTCAACGCTTCCATCTGCTGATTCACGTCGGAGATGATGCCGATGGGATCCGTGGTCATCAGCGCGTCGATGTTGGATTCGACGAGCGATCGCGTGTAGTCCTGCGAGGCCTGCAGATCGCTCTCCAGCCGTTTCTGCGCGGAGATGTCCCGGGCGCTCGCGAAGATGCCGCGCACTCGGCCACTGCTATCCTTGAAGATTGCAGCATTGAACGATACCGGGGTGATCCGCCGGTCCGCGTCCTGGAGCGTCAAGACGTAGTCGGTGACGGCTCCCTCGCGGAAAGTGAGCCGCACGCCCTCGGCCGCGCGGTCCCGTTCCAGAAAGTACTGCGAGAAGGACGACCCGATGAGCTGCGCTCGCGGTCGGCCGACCATGCGGCACATCGTGTCATTGACGTCCGTGATGGTCATCGACTCATCGACGGTGACGAGTCCGTCCACCGACGCCTCGATCAGGCCACGGTTGTAGGCCTGCTGCTCCGCCAATTGGCCCTGAAGTCGCGACTGGTCGGTGATATCGCGCGCGCTCGCAAATATGCCGTGTATCGTGCCGTCGTCGCCCTTGAAGATCGCCGCATTGAACGAGACGAGGCGCACGCTCTTGTCCTTGGAGCGCAGCGTGAGTTCGTAATTGGTGACCGCGCCTTTGTCGAGCGTGAGCCGCACGCCGTCGGCCGCATGCTTCGAATCCGTGAAATAGTTGGGGAAGTCCGAGCCGATCAGCTCATCGCGGGTATATCCCGACATCCGGCACATCGTGGCGTTGACGTCGGTGACCTTCAGCATCGGATCCACGGTGACGAGGCCGTCGAGCGATGCCTCGATCAGGCCGCGGTTATAGGCCCGCTCTTCCGCCAGCTGAGCCTGCAGACTGGCCTGCTCCGTGATGTCGCGGGCACTGGCAAAGATACCGGCAACCACCCCCGACGAGTTTTTGAATATCGAGGCATTGAAAGACACACGAAGTTTGTCGCCTCGACGGGTCGCCAGAATCAGCACGTAGTCCTGAACGACGCCCTTCTCGAAGGTCTCCCGGACACCCGCGGTGGCGCGGGCCGAATCGACGAAATAGTCCGAGAACGGCGTGCCGATAAGCTCTTCCCGCTTGTAGCCGGACATTCGGCACATCTGCTCGTTGACGTCCGAGATGGTGCTCGACGGATCCACGGTGATCAGGCCGTCGACTGACGCCTCGATCAGACCTCGATTATAGGCCTCGGACTCTCGTAGCTGACGCTCCAGCTCCTTCTGTGCCGAAATATCGCGGGCAGCGGCAAACACGCCCCGAAGTCGGTTTGCCGCGTCCTTGAAGGTCGAGGCGTTGTACGAGACCGTCGTCTTGCGGCCATCCTTCGCAACCGCGGTCAACTCGTAGTTGGTCACCTTGTTATCTTGCAGAACGAGGCGAATGCCCTGCTCCGCCCGCTCGGGATCGGTGAAATATCCTTTGAACAGCGTGCCGATCAGCTCTTCGCGCGTTCGACCGGTCAGCGATTGCATCTGCTGATTGACGTCGGTGATGACGCCGAGCGGATCAGTGGTCATCAGCGCGTCAATGTTCGATTCGATGAGCGAGCGCGTGTAGTAGTGGCTGGCCTTCAGCTCTTCCGTGAGCCGAATCTCGTCGGAGATGTCCTTCGAGATCAGCAGGAATCCGATCGCGCGCCCCAGGGGATCGCGCCGCGGCGTGATCACCATGCGGGCGGTGAACCGGCGGCCATCCTTGCGGACGCGATCAACGGTGCCTTCCCACTTGCCGTCGCGAAGCGCCGCCTCGAGAATTCGCACCGGTCTATTGGCGGCAACGTCTTCGGGTGTGTGGAGAATCGACGAGTTGGCCTTCCCCACGACTTCGGAAGGATCGTATCCGTAGAGCCGGCGCGCGCCCTCGTTCCAGAGGACGATCTTGCCGTTCAAATCCTTGCCGATGATCGAGTACTCGGTCGAGGACTCGAGAATGTTGGTGATGAAGTCCACGGCGGCCGGCGCGCTGCCAACGATCGCGCTGTCAAAGAGATGCGATCGCCGGATTCCCTCCGAGCCCTCGTGGTCGACGCTCGCTCGCAGCTCGGCTTGTGTCACGTGTCATCCCTCGGCGGCAGCAATGGACAGGAGAGGCATGGTCCGACCCGCGGACCGGTTTACGTCCTCGAATGCGCGAGCTAACTCGGTACAGATGCGGATTCGCTCAGGTGCGCTGGGCCAGGCCTAATACGTGCACTGACAAACGTGTCACGATGCCCGGTCGTGCCGTCTCTCGTCGGACCGAAATCGGACTACGCGGTCCCGTAATGCTCCGGAGTTCGGCTGCTTTTTTGAACGATACTACTATGCGCTCGCATCCGCGCAGTGCAAGTAGGGGAATGTACGTATCGCAGTATGGTCCGCGCTCCGGACCCGTGGCCAGAACGTCATCCCATGTAGTACCCGACCCCGCAGACGACATCGTTCGTGCGGATCACATAAGCAGATTTACGCTCGATCTTCTTCGTGACGGGATTGGGCCACTTGAAATCGACCCAGCCCTGGCCATCGTCGAAGCCTTTTCGCACAATCAAGTAGTTCGGTTCGACCCCATCCGGGTCCTTGATATGCAGAAGGTTCCGCCCGACGAATGACGGATTGCCGCCATGAGCCTTGTTGAGGCCGTTCCGGTCGTAGCAGAAAACGTAGAGCTCGCCATCGACGAACCCGCCGTCCGGACGCGTAAAATCGGCGAAGGCCTTCTCCTCGCCGACTTCCATTATGTGGGCTGCCGCTCTCTCGGAGAACGCCTTCGCTTGTTCCGGCGTGGCCGCGCGGGCCTCTGTGGATCCGGCCCACAGCGTCAGAAACGGCAGCAGCATAGCAACGGGAACCATGCGCTTAGTCATCGTATGGCCTCCTCGATCCTCTGTGCCAGCTCGTCGGGGCTGAAGGGCTTCGCGAGCACCGAGCACGCTCCGAGCTTGGCGGCCACCTCGAGAAAATTCGTGTTGTGCAACCGGCCTCCGCCGGAGATCGCGATGATCTTGGCGTCGGGCCGTTCGCGCCGCATTTCCATGATCGTCTCGATGCCTTCCTTTTCGGGCATGATGAGGTCGGTGATGACCAGGTCCGGATGGACGCGATGGAACATTCGCATGCCTTCGACGCCGTCCTTCGCTGTGGTGACGTCATAACCGCGATCGCCGAGCACGATCTCGAGCGTCCGCAGTACGGCGACATCGTCATCGATCAATAGGATCCTCTCTCTCATGCCGCCTCTCCTTCGGTGTTTGCATGGACGACCGCCAAAATGGGCAGGTCGACATCCACTCGGGTCCCGTGACCCGGCTCACTGTCGATCGCGATGAAGCCACCATGAGTGGTTACGATGCCGTGCACGACCGAGAGGCCGAGACCGGTTCCCTGGCCGACTTTCTTGGTGGTGAAGAAGGGATCGAAAACGCGGCGCCGGGTTGCCTCGTCCATCCCGCGGCCCGTGTCCTCCACCGAGAGCCGAATAGCGGGGCCATGATCGGGCAGGTTCGATTGCGCGATCTCCGCCAGGCTCACGGTGATGGTGCCCAAGCCGGACCCGATCGCCTGAGCGGAATTGGTGACCAGATTGGTCAATATCTGCCCAATCTGCCCCTCGTCGGCGTAGACGGGTCGGACTGCCGAAATGCGATCGACGATCGCGATCGTGGATGGAACACTGGCGCGCAGCAGCTTGAGCGCGTTCGTGACCGTCGTTACGAGATTCAGCGTCTCACGCCTCGGCTCTTCCTTGCGGGCGAAGGTCAGGATTCGTTGAACCAGCTCGCGAGCGCGCTTGCCCCCGGCGTCGATGAGCCCCATGGTTTCCTGCTCGCGGCTTCCCGCCGGTGCACGCTTCAGCAAATAGTCGCTCAGCGTAACCACGGGCACGAGGGCGTTGTTGAGATCGTGCGCGATGCCGCCGGCCAGTGTTCCCAGAGCCTCCAATTTTTGGCCATGCCGCAGCTGTTCCTCGAACTGATTGCGCTGGCGCTCGAAAGCGCGCAGCTCCGTGGTGTCCCGATAGATGCCGATCAACTTCTGCGGCTTGCCTCCATCGTCGAGCAGGATTTTGGTATCGACCTGGATCGTGCGAACGGCGCCGTCCGGCCGGCAGAATTCAAATTCCTGGGAAGGCGGTGTTTGGCCAGCCAGTGCCGCAGCGATATAATCGTGGAAGCGCTCCCGGTCCTTCGGGGCGACCATTTCTTCGAGGGTTGTCTGGCTCGGTAGCCCGCTCGCGGGATTGATTCCTAAAAGATCGAATGTCTCGGCGGACCACTCGCGAGCGCCGGACTTGAACGAGTATTCAAAGCTGCCAATAGCAGCCACGTGCTGAGCATGCGCGAGATGCTCTTCACTGCGCTGAATTCTTTCTTCTCGGCTTTGAACGGCGGCTGCCATCTCGTCGAAGGCGACAGCCATCCGATCGAACTCGGGAATACCGGTCGTGGCGGCCACACGGACGCTCCAGTCGCCAGATCGCCAAGCAGAGGCGGCGCTCAACAGGCGCCGAAAAGGCCGATCGATGAAACGACGCGTGTAGATCCAGGCGGCGATAGCCGCGGCAAGCAGGACAGCCAGGATCACGCCAAGGCTTGACCAAATGGCCCGGTCGATCTTCGCGATGGCGTCAGATCTATCTAAGCCTACTGCGACCAGAAGACCGCGCGAGGGAGCGACGTCGGGCGGAACGACACCCATGAGCCGGACCACACCATCCAGATTGCGCTCGTCGAGCGTCTGCACTTCGCGCGCCTGCAAAAGGTGCCGGACGCCCTCCGTGATCTGATGACCCACCCAGGTCTCACCGGGATTCCGGGCGATCACGATACCATTTCGGTCCGCGATCGAGATCAAAACATTCCTGGGCAGCGGCCACTGATTGATCGCGGTATTGAGCCACGTCGCATTGATGCCGGCGTAGACGGCACCGACTACGTTGCCGTCTCCATCGGTCAAGGGATAACCGATCTTAAGCAGCTCATTGTGCGACACTTGTCCGCGACCATAAGATCCGACAACGAAGCCGTGATTGTTTCTCACCTGCTCGAGAAGATCAGCGTCGATAGCAATCAATCGCATGTTGGCAACAGTATGGCTGGTGCAAAGGATTTGACCGTCGGTCTCTACGATCCCGATGTAATCGTATTCGAAATCGTCGTTCACCGTTTCGGCGACCACCGAGCAGGCCCGCCCGTCCCAGCCGTTTGCGCGCGGGAGCTTTGCGATCGTTGCCAACAGCTGCCGAGCGCCCTCGAGGATACGGTCCATGTCGAGTGCGGCGATACGCGCGAGCTGCATCGCCTCGTTCCGCAGCTCGGCCTCCCTGTCCTGGCGCAGGCTGAAGCCGTTGTAGGCCTCGACGCCGGCCACCAGCAGCAGCGTCGCTGTGATCAACAGAAGTATCCGTGCTACCGCGCTCATGATCCGTCGATGCAGCCTCGGTCCCAACCCAAACTTGGTCCGAACGCCATTGCACCATAGGTGCGTCAGCCCTGAGTTAACCCCGTGGTAGGTACTTATACGGACGAAGCCGGATCGAAGCGCACGTGAGATGCACCGGCGTGGGTGGCGCCGAGGAACGGACGGGCGTAGAGGCGTGTATATATGACTGAAAATCTCCGGTGTGGTTTCGGCCGCCATCTCTTCGAATGCCCGGGGTGCACCAGCTACGTACAATTACTTATGGATAGAAATGCCGCAGCCCGGCAGCGGTTTCACGGTTGGTCAACGCCGATGTACTTCAATCCAGGGAGTGCTGCGATTGAATTGTGAGACGGTCCATGCCCTCGCCATCGATTGTTTCTCCACCAGCCGGCTCGTCGATTACCGTGCTACTCGTCGAGGACGACGCGCCTGCGCGTGAGGGCCTCAAGCTGATTCTCGAAGGTTGCGGTTATAGCGTGATACCGGCGACCGACGGTATCGATGGAATACGGAAATTCGCCGACTTCAATCCAGACCTGGTCCTCACTGATATCCGGATGCCAAAAAAGGGAGGCATCAGTCTGGTTGCAGACCTGCGGCGCATGCGACCCGACGTGAAGATCATCGCGATGTCCGGCGAATGCGGCGTAGACGCCGATTTTGTTTCCGTGGCCATGGCTCTCGGCGCCGATCTCGGTCTCTACAAGCCCTTTGACGCCGACCAACTCACCCTAGCTGTGCACGTTGTGCTCGGTTCCTCCGCCGCCGTGCAAAGTCCTGCGGTCGATACGGCCGCAGACTCGATAGGCTATGCCGACGAAGGAGCCGAAACGGCTGCAAGAGAGACCGCAGACCTTTTGCGAGAGCTGGACGATATTGACGAACGCTTGACCGGGCTAGCGACCGCCGTGAAGGCCCGTAGAAAGATACTCAACTAGATCCATATTGGCTCTGAGTCGAAGAACGGCGATGCCGCGCAGCTGGCAAACAAATACCATGCTTGCCCGGCGGGCTGATCGCGCCGCCGGGCAAGCATCAGGACCGTGCGCTGCTGCGCGATTTCGGAGAGGCCATCATCGAGGGCGAGCGCCGTAACGCTCGACCGGCACCGGCGGTGGAGCGTGTATCAGGCCAGGGAATGCTGCTGCGCGTGCGCGGGCCGCAGCATCAGGGCGCCCAGTACGATCGCCACGAGGAACAGCGCCGGCACGTCCCCCGCGAGATGGCCGCGCTCCATCGGCTCGCTGAGAGCCTGGATCGCCATGATCCCTCCGTGCACCGCGCTCGACCACACGGTGAACCAGATGAGGCTCCTGTGCGCATCGGGATTTCGCGACGCGGCGAGCAGGAACGCGCCGAGCGTCGCATAGACGCCGATGATCATCGTCAGATAGTGCGAATGTCCTTGTCCCCAGGTCCAGCCGGCGGGCCAGAGGATTCCCAGCGAATAGATGCCGAAGATGAAGGTCAGGCCGAAGACGACCAGGGCGATGCGAAGGCAGAGCAGGCGAGTTGTTTCGGACATGTGGACTCCTGAGTGAGGGGCGCGCGGATGGTCGGAGCGGACCGCGTTACCGGCGTCGGAATGACGCCTGCCGCGATGCCGGTTCTGGATGGCTGGGTACAGGGTCATCGACGATCGAGGCGGCACCGAGCCTTTGGTGGCTAGTCTCGCCGCTGGAGGAGCAGGCTATCTCGGGCCTCGGCCCGCCCCTAGGCGGTTGGCGCCATGGTTGTCCGAATCGCGCCAATGAAATCAGCGGCAGTCCGATCGTTGCGCGATCGCCGAAATTCCAGATCATCGCGAGGCCGTGTCTAGCCGGGCTGGCTGCCGCTCGGGCATACTTCGCAGGGCGTCGAGGGAAGGTAACGATGCTCCGCTTGCCGAGGCCGCGCCGTTGAGCGGGATCGTTGAAGTCGCGGCACCGATCGCGACGCGCGCGGCCGCTGTCGACGCCGTGCGCACCGCGCGTCGATCGGCGCCAATGGCGAGGCCAGCATGACGGCGAAATCCCGCACCATCCTCCGTATCCGCTGCGCCATGGCGATCCTCGGTCTCGCGCTGACGGCTTGCGGCCAGCACGGCCCACCCGGCGTGTCGGCGCCGTTCAGTCCCGACGCGCCGCAGCGGCTCTGCGCGAAGCTCGGCTTCATGGAGGGGAGCGCGCCCTTCACCTCCTGCGTCGGCAGACTCGAAGGCCTGGAGCGGCAACAGTTGGAGACCCAGAGCCAGTGCGAGGGCATCCGCCAGCGCGCGCTGTCGACGCCCTTCCGCTCCGGCGGCGTCGGCAACACGATCGCCACCTCCGACGCCGATTACCAGAGCTGCATGAGCGGCCAGCTGACGCCGCCGGCCCAACTCCAGACGCCGGGCGGCCGCGCCGTCACCTGCCGAGCGATCCAGCGGGAAATAGCCTGCGACTGACCGGCGCGCCGATGCAACCGGGCGCGCGACCCGTTGGACATCTCGCCACGCCCTGGATTCTACCGCCGGACGGTGCGAGACTTCGCGGGTTGGGTGGCGTTCAAATCGAGAGGGGGAATCCGATGCGCAGCTTATCGATAGCGCTGGCGATCGTCGCGGCGCTTTTGCTCTCGGCCGCGCCGGCCGCAAAGACCGACGCCGCGATCTGGCACGGCCTCGGTGCGGCTGCTCCGACGGAGGAAGTGAGCCCGGTCCAGCCCGCCGCATGTCGCGGCAAGAACGAGCATTGTCCGCCGGGCCGCCACTGGGTCTGCGGGCCGGCCGGCCACCATTGCTGGTGCGCGCCCTGCTGACGCCGGGCCACCGGTCGGTTTCGCTCGAGACCGCGAAGCGGCGCGGCGCGATCAGCGCCTGGCCAGCCTGGTATTGCCGTCGGCGCTCCAGTCTTCGCTGCCGACGCCGTGATGCACGATGAAGAGCCCATCGGGGTCGTACTTGCGCTTGACCGCGCGCAGCCTTGGGTAGTGCGGTCCCCAATAAGCCTCGCGCCAGGACTCGTCGAAGTAGCTCGCCTCCGAGACATAGGACCCGCTCGTGGGCAGCAGCTTCCGCAATTCCCGCATGGCATGCGCAATCCGGCGGGCATTTCCCCGCGCGGTCTTGAGATCGGGCTCGTGTCCCGCAAGGCCCGGGAACGACGGTGGCCCGCCGCCCGCGATGATCACCAGGGCGAATGCGGTCAAGGCCGCGGGATGCATCGCGGTGTTCCGCGCCGCCGCCACCGCCTCGGCGGGCGCGCCCGCGAGCCCTTTGTTGAAGTGCAGCGAGACCCGCCAGATCCTCGAGGTCGCGAACAACGCCTCCGCAAGGGACAGCCGCGCGCTGCCCCGCAAGAGCGTCGCGGGGAGCCAGGTCGACTCGTAGCCGTGCAGGAACTGGCCCGCCTCTCCGAGGTTTCCGGTCCAGAACACGTTGTCGGCCGGAGCGCCGGCGCGATCGTCCGCAAGCGCCACCGACGGCAGGTTCTGCCGGAGATACTGCGCGTCCCAGAGGTGTCGCGCCGGAACAGCGGCGAAGCGCGGAGCCGAGGCATAGGTGAAATCCTGCGGCGCCGCCGCCACCCAGTCGAGGAACGGCCGCCAGGTCTGCTCGGCCTCCGCCTGGCCGATCCCCTGGAACACCATCGCGATCTCGAGCGTGTTGTCCGGGCGAAAGGCCGCCTGCTCGCCCCAATGCGGGTTGAACAGGCGGTCAGCGTAGAACGCCATGAATTGCCGGATGAGGCGGCGGAAGGCGTCGTCTGAGCCGGCGCGGATCGACACGTTGACGCCGCCGAAGAACTCGGGCAGGTCGTGCGTGCGCAAGGTGAGCCTGGTCACGACGCCGAGGCTGCCTCCGCCGCCCTTCAATCCCCAGAACAGGTCGGGATTCCGGCAGGCATTGGCAATGCGGATCGCGCCGTCGGCGGTGACGACTTCGGCCTCCAGCAACGAGCCGGCCGCGGTCCCGTACCGCTTCGAGAAGCTGCCGAACCCGCCGCTCTGGATCAGCCCTGCGACGCCCACCGTCGCGCAGCCGCCGCCCTGGACGTAGCGGCCCGCACCGGCGACGACGGCGTGGTAGGTGCGCATCCAGATGCTGCCGGCCTCTACGGTCACCGCCGGCCGGGGCGCCTCGTGGCCCGCACAGCCCTCGCCGACGAATGCGTCGTGCAGCGTCACTCCCTGCATCTCGTGCGTCCAGATCAGCAGCGAGCCCGCGGCATTGGAGGTGCCTTGGTAGCTGTGGCCGCCGCCCCTGACGGCCAGCCGCAGGCGATTTTGCCGCGCGAAATTGACGGCGTGGACGACGTCCTCGGCCGAGTGCACGGCGACCGCATAAGCGCTCGGCCGCGAGGTCCAGCCATCGACCCAGCCGCAGGTCTCGGTGAGCGCGCTCTGGTCGCCGATGTAATAGGGATTCTTCAGCTCCTTGAAGACAGCGGCGCAGGCGGCGCCGTCCGGCTGGGACACGCACGCCTCGAGGGGCGAGACCACCTTCGCGAGCCGTCCTCCGACCAGCCGTGAGAGAGCCTCCCATTTGTCCGCGGAGGGCCAGGCGGGATCGCCGGGCAGCACGCGCCGGAACGGTGCGGCGGCCGCGGCTCGCGCAGCCGCGAGCGGCGCTTCCAGAGCCGGCAACAGCGGCAGGGTGCACATGCGCTGCAGCAGTTGGCGCCGGTTCATGGATTGTCCCCCAGGATGGAGGGGACGCGCATGGACGCGCGGAACACGCGCTCGATGTCCGGACGGTTCAGCTTGATGTGCAGGACGAGTTGACAGGCCATGCGGTTCACGTGGAAGTCCCTGATCGAGCAGCGGCACCCGTCGAGCCAGGCCCGGCGCTCGATATCCCGCCCCGCGCGGCGAGCAAGCTCCGTGCGGGCGACCTCCAGGAAATCCAAGATCTCGGCGTCGCTGATGCGCTCGCTGATCGTGTAGCTCAGGAACTCCACGACGTCCCGCTGCGGCAGCTGGACGCTCGCGCACTCCCAGTCGAACAGCACGAGCCGCGGCCGGGTCGCCGGTTCCCGGACACGGCAGCCGAGGTAACCGGCGGAGACCACGGCCAGGCCGGGATCGTCGCCATACTCTCGCATGCAGTGCTGAAAGAACTCCGGGCTGAACTCGAGATAACGGTCGCTCGTGACCCGGTAGATGTGCTTCACGCAGCCCCCGCGCGACGTCCCCCTGCGATGGCGCGATAGTGCCGGAATACCGGCTTCGCGTCCAAAACGCCGTGCGCGGGAGGCCGCTATTCGTTCTTGAGATAGACGGGCGTCCGCCACTCCGCGTGATCGGCGATCTCGCCGCGCACCAAGGCGAAATATTTCTGCTGGAGCGCGCGGGTGAGCTCGCCGGGCTTGCCGGTCCCGACCGGCTGGCGATCGATCGACAGGATCGGCTGGATCTCGTAGCCGGAGCCGCAAAAGAAGGTCTCCTCGGCGGCGTAGAGCTCGGTGCGGCCGATGTCGCGCTCCGCCGTCTCGCGGCCGAAATACTCCTTGAAGATGCGCATCACCGTCGCGCGCGTGACGCTTTCGAGAATGTCGCTGGTGACGCCCGGCGTCACCGGCATGCCGTCGCGCACCATGAAGAAGCAGGAGCCCGGCGATTCCGACACGTAGCCCCCCTGGGTCAGGATGATCGCGTTGTCGTAGCCGTCGGCGCGCGCCTGCAGGGTGGCGAGCCGGCCGTTGTTGTAGTTGGCGACCGCCTTGACGCGCGCCGGCATCGAGTTGTCGTCGATCCGGCGCCAGGACGAGACCGCGACGTGCACGCCGTCGCGCACCTCCTTGCTGGGCGGCCGTGGCAGCGCCGCGATGGACCAGCCGACCGGTCCGGTCGCGTTCATGTCACCCTCGCCGTCGACCCACACCAGGAGCCGGATGTGGATGTCCTCGCGGATCTCATTGGCCTTGATGAGGTCGATGAGCGCTTGCGTCATCTGGCGGTTCTCGAGGTGATGGTTGAAGCGCATCACCTTCATCGAGAAGTGCAACCGGTTGAGATGCTCTTCGAGGCGGAAGATGTACATGTCCTTCCGCCGGTCGTTCCAGTAGCCGCGGATGCCCTCGAAGACGGCGGTGCCGTATTTGACGGCGGGCGTGAGCGAGTGAATTTTCGCGTCGGCGAACGGAACGATCTCGCCGTTCATCGAGAGATATTTTGGATTGTTCATCGGCGCCCTCGCTTGTCCGCGTGGGGCGTCATTCCATCGAGGTAGCGGCGTCGGCGCAAGTCCGCAGGCGGCGCGCCTGGATTGCGGTTTGCGCAGGGATGGCGCGCGGCTCGCTAGCGCGCGAGCGCGCGGCTGGAATTCACTTCGGCTTCCATCAGCGCCAGCTCGGCCCGGGACCGGTCGAGCAAGTGCTCGAACATCCGGCGAGCCTTGGGCCCGAGGCTGCTCTGCAAGAGCAGCTCATATTGCTCGATATCCATGACGAGCCGGGCGACGTGGGAGGTGAGCGCGATCATGTCCGGTTCGTCGGAGGTCTGTTTCGCCGTTCCCATGAGATGCCTTCCGCGCGGGCAGGGCTCCGGAGGTGTCTTGGCCGCGCCAGCCGGGCAATCTTGTGAAAAAGCACCTGAAAGATTTGTTAACGGCGTGACCGGAGGTTTCCCGACCCCTTTCGGGGTTCGGCTGGCTCCGCCTAAGGCGGGAGAATGCTCAGAAGTCGTCCTTGGGCTCCGGTGAGGGCACGGCCGCATAGGGCCAGCCCACGGGGGTCAGCGGGAACTGGCCCTCGGGGCCCTTGACCCAGATCGCGATCCAGATGGCGCCGCTTCCGACGGCGCCCGGCGGGAAGTTGAAATTGGCGGAGAAGCCGAAGCGGCCCGGACCTAAAAGGTGGAGCGGTCCGTAGAAATTCTTCGGCGGCCAGCGGTTCAGGATGTCGAGCGTCTTGTCGTTGGTGCCGCCGCTCAGATCCTTGGAGACGACCATGCAGCCGACCGCGCCGTTTGCCTCGGGCCGTGCGGATTTGGTGTCGCCGTTGCCCCAAGGCGCCGCCGTCAATGTTCCAGCGGTCGCGGTGCCGGCGGGATAGGTCACGCTCCAACTCTGCTCCGGCGGCGCGTAGAGCTCCAGGAACCAGCGGTCCGGCACGAGGTGCTTGGAATAGACATGGTCCTTCTGGCAGGGAACGCGCTTCCAGTAGATCCCCTTGCTGACCATGAGATCGTCCGCGCGCGGGATCGCGGGCGCGGCGACGATGCCGGCGGCAACACCTGCTCCGATGAAATGGCGGCGTGTCAGCGCTCCCATGCGTACCCCTCACGGGTCTGACCGACCCGAGGTGTATAGCACGGCCGCAATTGGCGGAGGAGGTGTCCCGGTCCGACTCGCTTGGGACCGATGCGAACGGTGAATGAGGCCCCAGGATTTTGAACGGGAGCAAGATTCATGCATCAGGCCGATCCGGCCTGATACGATCTCGCTAGGCGACCATCGCGAGCGGCAGCTGCCGGCCGATGGTCTCGGCGATGCGCTCGATGCTCTCCAGAAACCGCAACCCCGAGACCTGGTCCTTCGTCCAGACCACCTCCGCTTGGAACGTACCAAAGCGGCTCAGGGCGATGGACGTCGGGCCCTGCGGCAGCGAGCCCTGATTGACTCGCACCCGCGCACCCTGCAGCGAGACATCGAGAACGGCGCAGTCGACCGGCATCTCGGCCGCATGGACCGAGCCGGACCAGAGCACGCGCTTGCGCACGAAGCGACGGCGCTCGGGCGCCGCGGGCGAACGCTCGCATTCCGAGCCGGTCTTGCTCTTCGCTCTAGCCATCTTGCGGCCCTCTCTCGATCTGCATCGCGTCGAAATTGATCGTCGCTAAAGATGGTTAACGACCACCTAATTCAACAGCGGAGTTTAGCGCCAACCGGCGCGGCGCGAAACTGCTCAACTGGACCTCTACTGGACCTTTGCGCCCGCCGCACCTATTCTCTCCACACATGGGCGATCCGCTGCCGTGGAGCGAGAACTTCTCCGTCGGCCACTCCGGGCTCGACGCCGAGCATCGGCGCATGGTCTCGCTAATCAATGATGCCATCGAGGCGCTCGGAGCGGGCAAGAGCGCGGCAGAGGTGGTGCGAATCCTCGAGGCTCTGCGCAGCACGAGCGTCGAGCATATCCGGAACGAGAACGCGATTCTGTGGGAGCTGCAGTCCGGCGATTACGCGGGTTTGCGGGACAATCCCCGGAAACCCGAATTCCTGAAGCTCATGGCCGCAGCTGCGTTCGAGGAGCACATGGACGAGCACGAGAAGCTGCTGGCCGAATTCGACGGGGTCCGGAACATTCCGCCCGACCGCCTGGGGGAGGCGCTCAAATCCTGGTTCCTGGACCACGCCATCAAGCACGATTCGCACCTGAAGGCGATCTTCCAGGCGATGTGACCGAGCGCTGCCTGGCGTTTCTCCGCTCGCGGAGCCTCAGCGCTGGCGCTGTCCTGCCTCGATGGCGTCGAGATTCATGGCCCGCACGAGCTCGCGGCCGAGGCCGACGTACTCGGCTTTCGGGAGGAAGTGCGGCGTAAACCCCGACGCCACGAAAGCACCCTTGATCTCTCCATCGCCCGTCAGGCGCTCGAATTGATAGGTGAAGAGATCCTGGGTGGTGATGACCTCGCCTTCCATGCCGACCACCTCCATGATCGAGGTGACTCGGCGCTTGCCGTCGGCCATGCGGCTCACCTGGACGATCATGTCGAGGGCGGTCGCGATCTGCGCGCGCGCCGCGCGCGTCGGCAGGCTGACGCCGCTCATGTCGAGGAGATTTTCCAGCCGCGTGAGCGCCTCGCGCGGCCCGCTCGCGTGGATCGTGCCAAGCGAGCCGTCGTGGCCGCTGTTCATGGCCTGCAGCATGTCCATGCTCTCGGAGCCCCGGATCTCGCCCACAATGATACGGTCGGGCCGCATGCGCAGCGCGTTCCTGAAGAGGTCTCGAATCGTGACGGCACCCTTGCCCTCGAGGTTGGCGACGCGGGTCTCCAGGCGGCCGACTCGCGGCTGCTGAAGCTGCAGCTCCGCCGCGTCCTCGATGGTGATGATGCGCTCGTCGGGATCGATCATCTGCGAGAGCGCGTTCAAGAGCGTGGTCTTGCCCGAGCCGGTGCCGCCGGAGATCAGAATGTTGAGCCGCGCCTTGGCGGCAATGGTGAGCACCGTCGCCATCGCCTGCGAGATGTTGCCCTGCTCCACCATCTTGGCGAGCGTAACCGCTCGCTTGCTGAATTTCCGGATTGAGATCATCGGTCCGTCGAGGGCGAGCGGCGGGATGATCACGTTGACGCGGCTGCCGTCGGGGAGCCGCGCGTCGACCAGCGGCGTCGATTCGTCGATGCGTCGGCCCACCAGCGTCACGATGCGGGTCGCCACGTTCATCACGTGCCGGTCGTCCACGAAGCACACATCGGTCGACTCGAGCTTGCCCTTGCGCTCGACATAGACCCGGCTGGGGCCGTCGACCAGGATGTCGCTGATGCTCTCGTCGGCCAGCAGCGGCTCGAGCGGACCGAATCCGATCATGTCGTCGACCAGATGGCGGATCACCGCCGCGCGTTCGGGCGTGTTGAGCTGCAGCGCGCGCTCTAGGATGATCTCGCCCACCAGCGGCTCGAGCTCCTTGACCAGCACGTCGCGGCTCATGCGGGTCGCCTGCTCGACGTCGATGCGATCCATGACCAGGGGCTGGATCTGGTTCGCGACGGTGCCCGCGCGGTTCCTGTCGAGCCGTGTACCGGTGAAGCGGGCGGCGCCGTCGATGACGGTGGCGGTGGCCGCGGTCTTTGCCGCGGGCGCCGGCTCCGCCGGTGGGGCAGGCGGGGCCGGCTGGGCGGCAGGTGTGGGAAGTGGCGCCGATGTCCGCTGCGGGATCCGCGCGGCAGGCGCGATGGCCGCCTCGCCTGAGAGCGCCGCCTCGGGAATCGGCCGGTCGCGGCGCTTGGCGAAGCGGATGCCGATGTAGCGGGATTGGGTCCAAGCCACGCTGCCCTCGATCCGCTCCGCCTCGGAGAAGAGCAGGGTCACGGATTCGCCGACCTCGAGCGCCGCGATCAGGCGCACGAGCGCGCCTCCGGGCGAGAGATCGAGCACCCGGCAGTCGAAGCTGCCGCGCGCGGTCATCAGCTTGCCGCGCCAGTTCACCTTCGTGCGATGACGCTCTCGCCGGTCGTGCTCGCTATGCGTGTCGGAAGCCATGCCCCTAGCCCGGAGGGAGTTTTTCCAGGCTCCAGAATGGCAAACATGGGGTTAAGCCCACGCTTCCAATTCGGGCGCTCGGCACCCCCCGGCGGGGGTGAATCGCCTACCAACGCGTTAACATCGGGGCCCGGCGCGATAAGGAAGCGGATCCGGCGCCGGCGTTCGCGAGATGGTGACGATCCACTGCGTCGCGGACCGGAACGCCCGGTCCGCCCGGCGCACCAGCTTGACCGGAAGCTGGAACACTCCGTCGCCGCCGCGCGGGGTCTGCTCGGCCCGGCGGAAAAGGCCGGGTAAGCTTGGCTTACGCCGCCTTCGTTATGCGGTCGATCTCGGCCATCTCCGCGGGCGTCAAGACCCAGTCCGCGGCCTTGACGTTGGCCTCGATCTGCTCGGGCTTGGTGGCGCCTGCGATCACGCTCGAGACCTGCGGCCGGCACGCGAGCCAGCTGAAGGCAAGCTCCAGCAGGCTCTTTCCGCGCGTTGCCGCGAAATCCCCGAGCTTCTCCGCGATCTGCCAATTCGCCTCGGTGAGGAAGCGGTCGGCGAGGCGCTGCGTGTTGGCGAGGCGCGTGCCCTCGGGCATCGGCGCGTTGCGCTTGTACTTGCCGGTGAGGAGGCCGCTCGCCAGCGGGAAAAACGGCAGCAGCCCCATGTCGTAGGCCTGGAGCGCCGGGATCAGCTCGCGATCGATGTGGCGCACCACCAGGCTGTATTCGTCCTGCGCGCAGACGAAGGACGTGAGCCCGTGGTGCCGCGACGTCCACTGCGCCTCCACCACCTGCCAGGCCGGCAGGTTGGAGCAGCCGATGTAGCGCACCTTGCCCTGGCGCACGAGGTCGTCGAGCGCGCGCAGGGTCTCCTCGATCGGCGTCAGCGGATCGGGCTGGTGCAGCTGATAGAGGTCGATCCAGTCGGTCTTGAGCCGCTTCAGGCTCGCCTCGACCTCGCTCATGATGTAGCGCCGCGAGGCGCCCTTGATGGTGCCTTCGGCGTTCATGGGCATGCCGAACTTGGTCGCGAGCACGATGTCGTTGCGCCGCGCGCCGAGGATCTCGCCGAGGCAGGTCTCCGAGCCGCCGAAATTGCCGTAGGTGTCGGCGGTATCGAACAGCGTGATCCCGAGGTCGAGCGCCTTGTGCACCACCCTGCGTGACGCCTCGAGATCGATGCGCCCGCCGAAGTTGTTGCAGCCGAGCCCCACCAGCGAGACGCGCAGGCCCGAGCGGCCGAGATTGCGGATTTGCATTTTGAGTCCTCAGTCTTATGACACCAGGGAAGGTGCTGCGCCGTGACCCTCAGGGTGCGGGTCTCATGCCGCGTCCCACTTCGGCGCCCACCCGGGACTGACCAGTCGTGTGTTCCCTGGCAGCGCGTCGAGGGCACGGCGGTCGTCGGCGTCGAGGGCGAAATCGAAGATCGAGATGTTCTCGCGCGCATGCGGCAAACTGCCGGCCTTGGGAATCGCCAGCACGCCCGGCTGCTCGAGGAGCCAGCGCAGTCCGACCTGGTTCGCGGTCTTGCCGTGCTTCTTGGCGACCCGCAGCACGACGGGATTGTCCATGAACCTGCCGCGCGCGAGCGGGCAATAGGCGGTGAGCGCGATCCCGTGCTCCCTCGCGAAGCCGATCACCGGCCGCTGGGAGAGCAGCAGGTGGTACTCGATCTGGTTGCAGGCGACCGGGCTCTTGGCGAGCTTCACCGCCTCGCGCATGTGCGCGACGGTGAAATTGCTGACGCCGAGGGCGCGGACCTTTCCGGCGGACTTGAGCCGCTCCATAGCCTCGAGGGTCTCCGCCATCGGCACGTCCGGGCTCGGCCAATGGACCAGCAGGAGATCGACATAGTCGGTGCGGAGTTTGCGAAGGGACTCCTCGACTCCCCTCGCTACGTGCTTCGCCGAGTTGCCGGTCACGTCTCCGCCGACCACGCGCGCGATCTTGGTGGTGATGAAGAGATCGCCACGCGGCAGACCGGAGGCGACCCAGCCGCGGCCGACCTCCGCCTCGTTCTCGTAGGACTGCGCGGTGTCGATGTGCCGATAGCCGAGCTCGATTGCCATGGGCACTGCGCGCTCGCAATCGGCACCCCTGAGGTCCCACGTGCCGTAGCCCAGCGCCGGCACCTTTCTGCCCTGCATGTCCACGAAGATCATGGCGGCTCCTGTCTGGTCCACCTTGCGATTATCCTCGCGGCGTCCGCGCCGTCCACCCGCTCAATTCGGACCCCTGGGTTGCGCCACGAAAAACAGGATCAGGTCCCAGGCATTGCGGATGCCCACGAGCAGGAGGAGCGCCACGACAATCGCCAGCACGTCGAGGCTCGCGGTAGAGCGTGCGACGATCATCGCGCCCGCCGCCGTCATCACGAGATAAGCCGCGACCGGCAGGGCACCGTACCAGATCCGATCGCCCGCCTCGATCCGCCGCCGCCCGATCCGCCATCCCACCAGCCCCGAGTAGCAGAGGCCGATGAGGCCGGCGAAGGCGAGCACGGCGGCAAGGCCCGGCTCGTCCCATGACGGCACCAGAACCAGCGCGGCGAGCGCGAGTGCCGTCGACAGGTGACTGACCGTCGGCGTGAGGAAGGCGCGGATCTCCGGCATCCGATCCCGCATCAGATAGCCGCCGCCGATCGACGCGACCACGAACATCGCGCCGATCAGGGACGCGGCGGCGGTACCCGTGAACACATAGAAGTCATGCCAGGCATGGAGCTGCTCGATCGAGAAGGCGGGCATCGGCGAATGTCTCCTCCGGGGTTGAGCGATACCGCGAAGCCTCCCATCCCGTGCTGTTCCGCACAACCGTCCGCGCGGGGACTGGACCCCGCGCGCGTTCCCCGCTAGACCCGCGAGCCGTGAGCAAGCCTCTGACCGATATCGACGTGGCGGTGGTGGGCGCGGGCGCCGCGGGCCTCGCCGCCGCGCACCGGCTGCGCGAGCGCGGTGTCGGCGTTCTCGTGCTGGAAGCACGCGACCGCGTCGGCGGCCGCGCCCACACGGTGATCCTGTCCGGCAGATATCCCGTCGACCTCGGCTGCGGCTGGCTGCATTCGGCCGACCGCAACCCTTGGGTCGCGATCGCCCGCGGACTCGGCTTCAGCATCGACGAGACCCTGCCGGGCTGGGGCGGCCGGCTCGTCCGCATGGGCTACAGCGAGGCCGAGCAGGACGACTGGTTCCGCACGCGCGAGGCCTTCTACGAGCGGCTCGACGCGGCAGCGGCGGAGCCCGATCGCGCGGCGGCGACCCTGCTGGAGCCCGGCAACCGCTGGAACCACATGCTGAACGCGATCAGCACCTTCGCCAACGGCGTCGAGCTCGAGCGGCTCTCGGCGCACGACTACAACCGCTACGACAGCACGGACATCAATTGGCGAGTGCGCGAGGGCTACGGCGCATTGGTCGCGAGGTTCGGCGCAAACCTCCCGGTGCGGCTCGAGACGCCCGTGCGGCGCATCGACTGGAGCGGCCATGTGATCGCGCTCGAGACCGGCTCGGGCACGCTCCGTGCCCGGACGGTCATACTGACCGTGCCGCCGAGCGTGATCGCCGCGGAGGGCATCGCCTTCACGCCGGACTTGCCGCCGAGGAAACGCGGCGCGGCGCACGGTCTGCCGCTCGGCGCGGACAACAAACTTTATTTCGCGCTCGCAGGCGATTGGCCGGAGATCGGCGCCAATTGGCACGTGCTGGGCTCGACCCAGCGCACGCGGACCGCCGTCTACCAGGGCCGGCCGATGGGCCACGCGCTGGTGGAGATGTTCACGGGCGGCGAGCTCGCTCGGGACCTGGAGCGCGCCGGCATGGCGGAGATGGCGGCCTTCGGCCTCGACGAGCTCGCGGGCCTCTATGGAAACCGGATCCGCGCCGCCCTCAGGCCGCTGGCCTCGTCCGCTTGGTCAGGTGATCCGTTTGCCCGCGGCAGCTATTCCTACGCGAGCCCCGGCCACGCGGACGACCGCGCGGTCTGGGCCGAGCCCCTGGACGATCGGATCTTCTTCGCAGGCGAGGCCGCATCGGCGCACGACTTCTCTACCACGCACGGCGCCTATCTCACCGGCCTCGACGCGGCGGACCGCGTGATTGCCCGGAGGGCGAGCCCGCGCTGAGGCGGTCTCAGACGATTCAGAACTTGTGCCCGAAGCCGAAACCGAAGCCGAAGCCGCCGACGCCGATCGGCGGACCGGTCGGCGGCGGACCGCCCGTGTCGTAGCCGGGCGGCGGGCCGTTTGAGCCCTGGTCGTATCCGGGGGGCGGGCCATTCATGGTCTGGTCGCCCTGGGGCGGCGGTTGCGCGGGCTGCGCTTGCTGTCCCTGAGGGCCCGGCGCAGGAGCGCCTGTCGCCATGGTATTCGTCGTCTTGGAGATGACGCCGCCATTCGCATTCCACGCCACGATCGTCAGGGTGACTTGGCCGTTGGCGTATTGAGCGGTGGTCTCGTTGCGCAGGATGTTCTTGGGATCGCATTTCGCGGTGCGGACGGTCTGACCCTGCGCGTTCTTGTCTTCCATCTGACGCCCGCCGGCCCCATAGGACGAGTCCGGCTGCGATGCGTGGACCCAGCCATCCGCGTAGGTTGTCTGGAATCCCCCGTTCGGCAGAGCCACGGTGGCGCCGTTGTCGACCTGACCGGGCGCGCTGAAATGGGTGTAGATATCCTTGCAGGGCTGCTTCTGAGCCTCCGCCGAGACCGCTGTGAGCGCGAGGACGGCGATCGCTAACGCCATCATTTTCATGGCAACCCTCCGGACGGCGGCAGCCAATACCTAACGTGTGATTTAGAGTATACGGCCAAACCCGGTCGGTTGCCCCGGCTATTCGTAAACGGCGGGTCTCACCTCTCGTAAATGACGCTTGACGCCGGGTAAGTGACCACTCACTCTCCGCGGCCTTCGCACCTTATTACTTGAGGATGACCGCGTCATGGCCGGTTCGCCACTCCCTCGGCTTCGCCTGGACAGTGAGGCCCGCCGCCGCCGCATCGTCGATGCGGCGCTGCCGCTCTTTGCCCGCAAGGGCTTCGCGGGGACGACGACGAAGGAGATCGCGGAGGCGGCGGAGGTCTCGGAGGCGCTCCTCTTCAAGCATTTCCCGACCAAGGCCGCGCTCTATGTCGCGATCCAGGATTTTGGCTGCCGCATCAAGGAGGAGGCGCTGGAGCGGCTCAGGCTGCTTGAGCCCTCCACGTCGGGGCTCGTGCTCATAGCCTACATGATGGTGCACCACATCGTGCGCGGCGATGCCGACGACCGCTTGAGCGGCGACACGCGGCACCGCCTCATCGTCAACAGCCTGCTCGCCGACGGCGACTACGCGCGGCTGGTCTACGAGACCGTCTTCGCCCAGGTGTTCCCGAAATTCGCCGCCTGCCTCGAGGCCGCCGAGGCTGCGGGCGATCTCGCGCCGATGCCGGTCCAGCACGAGAACCGTTTCTGGCTTGCCCAGCACGTGGGGGCGATGATTGCGCTGGTCTCGCTCTCGGGGCGGCCGGCGGTGCCCTATCGCGGCGGCCAGGACCAAATCATCCGCGAGGCCGTCTGGTTCATCCTGCGCGGCCTCGGCCTCAAGGACGCGGCGATCGCCGCCCATTACGACGCGGAGAAGCTGGCGGCTCTCGCCCGCAACTTCGCGCAGCCTCCGGGAGAACCGCCGTCGAGCGCCGCGGAAACGCGGCGCGATACGAGCCGTTAGGAGTCCGTCATGACCAGGTTCCAGAAGGGCGCCCTCTTCATCACCATCGCCGCCGCGGTCGCCGCGCTCGCAGGCTGGGTGCTCGGGGTCAAGATCGCGATGGGCGCCGGCATCGCGCTCTTTTGCGCGGCCGGCTGGGGGTTCCTCTTCGCGTACTTCCGGCCGGTCTGGGCGAGAGCCGCGCTCATGGCGCTGCTGATGGGCGTGCTCGGCTTCGGGCTCTATGGCTTCAACGCCTTCCGCGCCGAGGCGATCAACAATGCCTTCAACAATATGAAGCCGCCGCCGACCGCGGTGGCGGTCGCGGTCGCAAAAAAAGAGACGATGCCACGCTACGCGCCCGGAATCGGCACGCTGCAGGCGGTGCATCAGGTCACCATCACCAGCGAGGTGGGCGGGCTCGTCACCAAGATCTATTTCCACGCGGGCGCGCAGGTGAAATCCGGCGATCCGCTGGTGCAGCTCAACGACCAGCCCGATCAGGGCGACCTCGCGAATTACCGTGCGCAGGCAAAGCTCGCCGAGGTCAACCTGGTGCGCTCGCGCGAACTCCTGGCCCGGCAGAACGCAGCGCAGGCGACCGTGGACCAGAACCAGGCGCAGCTCGACCAGGCGCGCGCCAACATCGCCAAGACCGAGGCGATCATCGCCCAGAAGCTGATCCGCGCGCCCTGGGACGGCGTGCTCGGCATCCGTCAGGTCGAGGTCGGGCAGTACGTCAACGCCGGCGGCCCGGTGGTGACGCTCACCGATCTCAACAACCTCTACGTCAACTTCACCTTGCCGGAGCAGCAGCGCAGCCAGATCGCGGTCGGGCAGAAGGTGCTGATCTCGGTCGACGCCTATCCGGGCCGCAGCTTCGAGGCGGCGCTCACCACCATCGAGCCGCAGATCGACCCGGGCATGCGCGCGGTCAAGGCGCAGGCGACGCTCGCCAACCCCGACCACGCGCTGCAGCCCGGCATGTTCGCCAACATCCGGGTGGTGCTGCCCGCGGGACCCCCGGTCGTGACGGTGCCGGCGACCTCCGTCGACTTCACGCTCTACGGCGACTCCGTGTTTGTGGTGCACGAGGACGGCAAGGACGCCAACGGCAAGCCGGTCCTCAAGGTCACTCGCACCTTCGTCAAAACCGGGGACCGCGAGCAGAACACCGTCGCGATCCTCGACGGCGTCTCGGAGGGCGACCAGGTGGTGATCTCCGGCCAGCTCAAGCTCCAGAGCGGCACCGAGGTGATCGTCCAGCCGTCCCAGGCGCTGGAGCCGCCGGCGAAGCTGCCGAATACGTGAGAACGATCGTGGCGCGGCTCGTGACCTCTCTCGTCGTCATGGGAGCGATCCGACTCGTGGAAGCGAGGACGTGATGCGTTTCACCGACATCTTCATAAAGCGGCCGGTGCTGTCGATCGTGGTGAGCCTACTCATCCTGCTGATCGGCGCGCGCGCGATGTTCTCGCTGCCGATCCGGCAGTATCCGAAGCTCGAGAACACCGTGATCACCGTGACCACGGTCTATCCGGGCGCCACGGCCGAGCTCATGCAGGGCTTCATCACGACGCCGCTCGAGCAGGCGGTGGCCTCGGCCGAGGGCATCGAGTACATGACCTCGTCCTCGACGCCCAGCAAGAGCGTGATCAGCGCGTACATCACGCTCAACTTCGATCCGGACAAGGCCATGACCGAGGTCATGGCGAAGGTCCAGCAGGTCAAATACCTGATCCCGAAAGAGGCGAACGACCCCGTGATAACCAAGACCACGGGCCAGGGTTTCGCCGTCATGTATCTGGGCTTCTCAAGCAGCGAGCTGCCGCGGCCGGCGATCTCCGATTATCTCGCGCGCGTGGTGCAGCCGATCCTCTCGACTGTGGACGGCGTCGCCTCCGCGGATATCTTGGGCGGCCAGACTTTCGCGATGCGGGTCTGGCTCGACCCCACCCGCATGGCGGCGCGCGGCATCTCCGCCGACGACGTCGCGAACGCGATCCGCGTGAACAACTTCCAGTCGGCACCCGGCCAGGCCAAGGGCTACTTCAATCTGATCAACATCACCGCCGAGACCGGGCTCACGAACCTCGACCAGTTCCGCGAGATGGTGGTGAAGGCGGGAAGCGGCGCGCTGGTGCGCCTGAAGGACATCGCCACCCTCGACCTCGGCGCGCAGGACACGAATTCCAGCGTGTCGATGAGCGGCCAGCACGCGGTCTTCATCGGCGTCAACGCGACCCCGCTCGGCAACCCGCTCACGATCGTGAAGGGCGTTCGCGCGCTCCTGCCCACGATCGAGCGGGACCTGCCGCCCGCGGTCAAGATGGCGGTCGCGTACGACAGCACCAAGTTCATCGATGCCTCCATCAACGAGGTCTATTGGACGCTCGGCCAGGCGGCGGTGATCGTGGTCGTAGTGATCTTCCTGTTCCTGGGCACGCTGCGCTCGGTGGCGATCCCGGTGGTCACCATTCCGCTGTCGCTGATCGGCGTCGCCATGTTCATGCTGGCAATGGGCTTCAGCCTCAACCTGCTGACGCTGCTCGCCTTCGTGCTGGCGATCGGCCTCGTCGTCGACGATGCGATCGTGGTGGTGGAGAACATCTACCGGCACATCGAGGAGGGCCGGACGCCGGTGCAGGCGGCGCTGATCGGCGCCCGCGAGATCGTCGGCCCGGTCATCGCCATGACCATCACGCTCGCCGCGGTCTATGCGCCGATCGGGTTCCAGACGGGCTTGACCGGCGTGCTCTTCCGCGAGTTCGCCTTCACGCTCGCGGGCGCCGTGATCATCTCCGGCGTAATCGCGCTCACGCTCTCGCCGATGATGTGCTCGATGCTGCTTACCCGGACCATGCACGAGGGCCGCTTCCCGAAGCTCGTCGACAAGGTCTTCGCGCGGGTCACCGCCGCCTATAGCCGGCGGCTCCACGCCTCGCTCGACTACCGGCTGGTGACACTGGTATTCGCCGCCGGAATCCTCGCGAGCGTGTTCTATCTCTACACGCACAGCTTCGCCGAACTCGCGCCGCAGGAGGACCAGGGCGTGCTGTTCTCCCAGACGAAGGCGCCGCAATACGCCAATATCGATTACATGGACGCCTACAGCGACCAGCTCGACAAGGCATTCCGCTCTTTTCCCGAGACCGATGCGACCTTCGTGATCGCCGGCACGCCCACCCTCAACCAGGGCTTCGCGGGCGCAATCCTCAAGCCCTGGGCCGACCGCGCTCGCACGGCGCAGCAGTTGAACGCGCCGATGAATGACGCCGTAAGCCACATCGACGGCCTGAAGGTCGCGGTGTTCTCACTGCCGCCGCTGCCGACCTCGGCGGGCGGGCTTCCCGTGCAGATGGTCATCCAGTCGCCCGGCGGCTACCAGACGATCTACCAGGTGATGGACCAGCTGAAGCAGGCCGCCAACAAGAGCGGGCTCTTCATCTTCACCGACAGCGACCTCGACTTCAATGCGCCGGGCGCGCATCTGCTGATCGACCGCGCCAAGGCGAACGACCTCGGCGTGAACATGCAGATGATCGGCGACACGCTCGCCGTTCTGGTGGGTGAGAACTTCATCAACCGCTTCGACCTGCAGGGCCGCTCCTACGAGGTGATCCCGCAGGTGCCGCGCGCACTGCGCCTCACGCCGGACCTGCTGACCCAGTACTACATGCCGACCGCGAGCGGCCAGCAGGTACCGCTCTCGACCGTGGTGTCCGTCAAGAACGTCACCGAGGCGAACGCGCTGACGCAGTACAACCAAATCAACTCCGCCACCTTCTCGGCGGTACTGCGGCCGGGCGTCAGCATGGGCTCGGCGGTGGACTTCCTCAACGAGCAGGCGGCGAAGCTGCTGCCCCGGGGCTTCAACCACGACTTCCTCTCGGAGTCGCGGCAGTACGTGCAGGAAGGTGGCCAGCTTCTGATCACCATGGCGTTCGCGTTGATCGTGATCTTCCTGGTGCTGGCGGCGCAGTTCGAGAGCCTGCGCGACCCCTTCGTGATCATGACCAGCGTGCCGATGTCGATCTGCGGCGCCCTGCTGCCGCTCTTCGCCGGCGCCGCCACTATCAACATCTACAGCCAGGTGGGCCTCGTGACCCTGGTGGGCCTGATCAGCAAGCACGGCATTCTCATGGTCGAGTTCGCGAACCAGGCGCAGATCACCGAGCGCATGGACAAGCGCGCCGCCATCGAGCACGCGGCCCGCGTCCGCCTCCGCCCGATCCTGATGACCACCGCCGCCATGGTGGTGGGCCTGATCCCGCTGATCTTCGCCCACGGCGCCGGGGCCGCTAGCCGCTTCTCGATCGGACTCGTGATCGTCACGGGCATGTCGATCGGCACGCTGTTCACGCTCTTCGTGCTGCCCGCGGTCTACACCTACCTCGCCAAGGACCACGCCGCGGCGGCGGTCGCGCCGCGGGTCAAGGAAATCGCGGAGGTGTCGTAGATCGGCGGTTGCGCATCCTCACCCTCCCGCAGCCATGCGACGTGGCCCTCCCTCTCCCACTTCGCGGGCGAGGGGCTTACGTTAGCCTCTCTCCCGCGCCTGGGCGGGAGAGGGAGGGCCACGAAGCGCGAGGAGGGGGTGCATGAAATTCGGATATTTCACGCTGAGCGACAATCACTACGCGAACAACTCGCGGGACGCGAACCGGTTCGTCGCCGACATCCTCGACGAGACGGTCTATGCGGACGAGCTCGGCTATCACTCTGCCTGGATCGGCGAGCATCATTTCAACTCGCTGGGCGTGCTGTCCTGCCCCGACATCGTGCTGGCTCATGCGGCGGCCCGGACCAAGAAGATCCGGCTCGCGCCCGCGGTGACGGTGCTGCCGCTGCACAACCCGATCCGGGTCGCCGAGCAGTGGGCGACGCTCGATCTCCTGAGCGGCGGGCGAGTCGATTGGGCGGCGGGGCGCGGCTACGACAAGCGGGAGTACGAGCCCTTCGGCGTGAGCTTCGAGGAGAATCAGGCGATCTTCGAGGAGGGGATGGCGCTGGTGCAGCGGCTCTGGTCTGCGGGCGGCGAGCGTATCTCGCACGAGGGCAAGTACTACCGCTTCAAGGACGTGCGCATCACGCCGCAGCCGATTCAGAAGCCGATCCCGACCTACGTCGGGTCCTTCTCCAAGCCGTCGATCGAGCTCGCGGCACGGCTGGGCTGCGGGGTGGTGGTGGCGCCCTTCGCGGCCGCCATGACCTTCGGCGGGCTCAAACAAGTGGCCGATCTCTACCACGAGACCTGCGCCAAGGCCGGCACCACGCCGGGCCGGCTCATGTGCAGCTACTTCATCCATTTCGCGGACACGGCCCAGGAGGAGGAGGCGCAGCGCGCGCGGCAGATCCGCTATTACCGGGAATGCGTGATCCCCGCCTTCCCCAGCGACCCCAAGACCGCGCCGCCCAGCTATCGCTATTTCATCGCGATGGTCGAGCGGCTGCAGAACGTGAAGCCCGAGGACTTGACCGAGAACTCCGTCCTGCTGGGCTCGCCCCAGCGCATCATCGAGACTCTCAAGAAAGTCGAGGCCGCCGGTATCGAGGAGGTGATCCTCTATTTCAACGTCGGCCTCAAGCCGCACACGCAGGTGAAGGACGAGATGGCCCGCTTCATGAGCGAGGTCGCGCCGGCGTTCGCTTAGCGCGGCACGCCTCGCTCCGTGGCCGCCGTCATTGGCGCTAGGCCGAGGGAGGCGCCCCGGACAGCAGCGGGATCAGCACGCCGAGGCGAGGGCCGATCTTCGCGATGAGAGCGTCGGCAAGGCGCTCGAGCCGGGCGATGTTGTCCGAGGTCGCGCAGTCGAAATCCTCGTTCACCGTGGCGGGATCGTCAGGATCGAGACCCGTCGATATCTCGAAGCGGAAATGATCGTCGCCGAGCACCTGGTCGGTCTCGTAACTGATGGTGTCGGCGTTGCCATCCATCAGCATCGAGAGCACCGGTGCAGCCAGTGGAGATCGCCCCATCCCTTGGCTTGGTCGTAGGGGATCGGCCGCTCGAGCGACCCGGTGCCGAGCGAGACCAGGACGTAGCGCCGGTCGTCGCCATAAAGCTTGTAGGCCGCGACGAGCGCGCATAATGCGGGATTGTTGGCGAAGAGCCCGCCATCGACGGATGCATAGGTGTCGCCCGCCTTGTTCTTGTATTGCGCTGGTGCGAAATAAGTCGGTGCCGCCGAGGTCGCGCGCGCCACGTCCCGGAGCGCGAAATCGAACATCTCCTTTGTCTCGCCGGCCGCAAGACCGACCCCGCGCGCCTTCCAGGTCTTGAAGAGCATGGGGGTTCGCGTGGTCGGCACGTTGTCGACCACGATAGGCTTGGGAAGCTGGATGACGTAGGTCGGGACTAGCAATTCCGCGCCGATCGGCGCATCGCTCAGTCGGGCACCGCCAAGCACGTTGCCGAGGATGGTCTCCAGAGACGCCGCGTCGTACCTCGGACCCTCGACGCCACCGACGGTCCTCACCGTCCGCCACAGCGAATGAGCGAAGATCTCGCCGCCTCTCTGGGCATAGAGGTCGCCCAAATCCTTGGCCGACTTGCCCTTGAACAGTCCGCAACCGAGGATTCCACCGGTCGAGGTACCGGCGATCAGATCGAACAACTCCGCGATCTTCTTGCCGGTCTGGACCTCGATATGCTGCAGAACGCGAGCCGGCAGAATGCCTCTGATGCCGCCACCATCGATGGAAAGAATTCGGACCGGCGCCTTGTTGGAGCTTTCCGCCATTGTCGCCTCCCACCATCTGCCCGGAGCGACGATCTTAGGGCGAGTCCTCGGCTTGAGCTGCAATTACGTGATCTTGTGGTATCCGATACTACCTAGCCGCGCTTCCGCTCGACGAATCTTCGGAACTGCTCTCGCGTCTCCGGATCGCGGAAGCAGGCGACTTCGCCGGCATGCTCGGTTGCCGTCGCCTGCTCGAAGGTCGATTCGAGGGAGCCATAGAACTCGGCCTTGGCGTGGGCGACGCCGGTGCGCGGATAGCTCGCGATCCGACGGGCGAGCTGGGTCGCGGCGTCGAGCAGCTGCTCCGCCGTGACCACGCGGGTGACGAAGCCGATGCGGAGGGCCTCGGCGGCGTCGATGGTGTCGGCGGAGAGCGTGAGGTCGATCGCGCGGCCCAAGCCCACGATCCGCGGCAGCAGATAGGTCATGCCGCTGGTCGGGCTCAAGCCCAAGGGCGTGTCGGGCAGGCCGAAGAGCGCGCCCTCGGCGGCAATGCGGATATCGCAGAGGCAGGCGAGCTCGAAGCCGCCTGCGAGCGCGTAGCCGTGGATTGCCGCCACGATCGGCTTGGGGCAGGCGCGGAAGTCCTTGGCCATCGCCATGTAGAGACCGATGGTGCGCGAGAAGGTGGCCTCCTCCATCGCCGACATCGCCGTGATGTCGCCGCCCGCCGAGAAGGCGCGGCCGCGGCCGTGGAGAACCGCGGCTCCGGCCGATGCGTCCTCGCGAAGCCGTGCCAGCGCCGCACGCATGCCAATGAGCACGTCGTCATTGATCGCGTTGAGCTTCTCCGGCCGGTTGAGCGCGATGTGGGCAATGCCGTCGCGGATCTCGATCTCGACCGCCGGACTCATGGCTTCTCTCCCCGATAGGCTCGGATCACGCGCCGGATCTTCTTCTCGCTGGCGATGCTGCCTTGCGGCACCAGCATGATGGCCGCGGTGAAGTTCTGCATGCGCTGGAGCGTCGCCGCCACCTCGCACGCGAGATCGGCTTGCGCCTGTGACGGCACCTCGCGGGCCACTTCAACCTTGATGGGCACCGCATAGTCGATGGGCGGCGGGCGCGGCAGCTCGATCTGGAACTCGCCGGTGAGCCGCGGCTTGAGCGTCATCAACGTCGCCTGGATACCCAGCGGGAAGACGTTCACGCCCTTGACAATGATCATGTCGTCGGAGCGGCCCAGAACCCTGAAGCGGAAGGTGGTGCGCCCGCAGGGACAAGGCTCGGTGAAGACCTGCATGAGATCGTGGCTGCGCATGCGCTGAAGCGGGCAGGCTTGGCGGCGGATCGAGGTAAAAACCACCTCCCCCTGCGCGCCGTCCACGAACGGCAGCACCGCGCCGGTGTCGGGATCGATCAGCTCCATCACCGCGAAACCGGTACCGCCGTAGTGAACACCATTCTTGTAACGGCACTCGCCCGAATGCAGCGCAAGTTCCCCGGTGCCGTACATGTCCCAGGCGCGCATGCCCCAGGTGTCTTCGATCGCCTCGCGATAGCCTGGCACCTGCATGCCGGCCTCGCCGGAGAAGAAGCCCTTGGCGATCCCGACATCGCGGGGCGCGAGTCCGATCTCGCGGGCGACTTCGGCGAGGCGCACGGCATAGGAGGGCGTTGCCCAGATGCAGACGTCGTCCTTCATCGCCGCCATCATGCGCAGCAGCCGCTCGCTCTGGCCGACGCCGTAGGGGATCGCGGTCGCGCCCAGCGCCTCGAAGGTCATGTGGTCGCTGAGTCCGCCGGCGTAGAGGCTGAAGTTCATGGTGGTGAACACGATGTCGCCGGGCCGGCAGCTCATGGCCCAGAGCGCGCGGTCGGCCATCTCGCAGTAGTCGGAGATGTCCTGGCGCGTCCAGCCGATGCGGAGCGGTTGTCCCGTGGTGCCGCCGGTCGCCTGAATGCGGACGATCTCCGTGAGCGGTGCGCACTGGTTGATGCCGAGGAGCGTGCCGTCTTCCTGGCTCGCCGCGAGGTCGCGCTTCTCCATGAGGGGTACGCGCGCGAGATCCGCGACATCGCGAATGTCGGCAGGCGTCACGCCAGCGGAGTCGAGCTTCTCCCGGTAGAACGCGCTGGTGCGGTAGTTGTAGGCGATCTGCTGCCGCAGCCGCTCGTTCTCGAGCCGCCGGCGCGCGTCGGCCGGCATGGTCTCGATCTCCTCGTTCCAGTACTCGCGGCGCGTCATCCGGACTTGCGAGCCACCTGCCCGACGGTCCGGCGGAATCCGGACCCCGGGCGATGGTCCACCAGTCCTCAGGCGAGCGCAACCTTTGGCGGCTCTATTTCACGGGACCTGGTCGTCAGCGTCGCGTCAGCATCCCCGGCCATGCTGCGGTGCCATGGACACTCGCGTCGACCATCTTGGCGGGCACTGGCTCGGCCTTCCCGACCGCACCGCCCGCGACCCCTCCGCGTCCTGTGGCAGCCGGCTGGAGCGGCGCTGTCTCGCCTCGGACCCCGTGCAGCAGTACTGCCTGTTCACTCCCGCGGCGATCCGGCCGCGGACGGCGATCCCGGTTGCCGTCCACGGCGTCGATGAGACGGCCGGGGACCAGGTGCGCTGTTTTGCGCCGCTGGCGGAGGCCGCGGGAATGCTCCTCGTGGCTCCGGTCTTCGCGCACGAGCGCTTCCCGTACTATCAGCGCCTCGGCCGCGTCGGAGACGGGTTCCGGGCCGATCTGGCGCTGAACGAGATGCTGCGGGACGTCCGCAACCTGAGCCCGGACTGCGCCGAGCGGGTGCATCTCTTCGGCCACGCGGGCGGCGGGCAATTCGTGCACCGTTACGTAATGGCACAGCCGAGCCGGGTCGAGCGCTACGCGGTGAGCTCGGTCGGGGCGTACACGGCGCCCGATCCGCATCTGACCTTTCCCTTCGGCATCCGGCCGAGCCCGGAGCTGCCGGAGCTGGCGCCCGAGCCGCGGGAATTCCTCGCCGTGCCCGGCTGCATCCTCGGCAGCGGCCATGCCCCTTACCTCCGGCGCGCCTTGATCCGCACGGAGCCGCCCGCAGAGGGACAGGGCCTGGCGCACCTCGATCACGGGCGCCGATGGGCGGCGATGATGAATCGAGCGGCGGGGTCACTGGGCTTGCCTCCGCCGATCCGGTTCACCCCACTACCGAGCCTTGGAACCGCGCCCGGCGCGAGACCGGTGGCGGCCGCGGCCGTCGAGTTTCTACTGGGCGCCACGCCGCAAACGTCCGGCGCTGGATCCGAGCCCTGCACCGCGCCGAAATGACGGTCCTGGCGGTGCCGATCGCGACCGTCAGGCCGCGAGGAACCGGTCGAGCGTGGTCGCCACCACCTCCGGCGCCTCGATCGGCGCGAGATGGCGCAGGCCCGGAAGGATAGCGAGAGTGGCGCCGGGGAGTCGTGCCGCCAGCACCTTCGACATGGCGGGCGTCGACCCCGTATCGTACTCGCCTGTGAGCACCAGCGTGGGGCAGCGGACGCGATCGAGGAGTAGGAGCACCTCGGCGTCTCCGGTGGCGAAGACGCGATAGCTCGCGAGATAGGCGGCGCGGTCGTTGCTGCGCATCCGCTGGTCGATCGCCGCCACAGCTGCCGGATGAGACTTGCGGAAGCTCGCGTTGAACCAGCGCGCGAGCGCCGCCTCGATCGAGCCGTCGACATCGCCTGCCTCCGCCTGCGCGAGCCGCGCGGCGACAGCGGCGCGCTCGGCAGCGCTGCGATCGTGCACGGTGTGGAGCAGCGCGAGGCGCCGCACCCGGTGTGGGTGGTGCGCGGCGAAGGCCTGGGCGACCATGCCGCCCATGGAGAAGCCCGCGAGGTCGAAGCTCTCGAGCTTGAGTGCCGCCGCAACGCAGTCGAGCTGGTCGGCGAAATCACCGAGCTTGTAGGGACCGGGGGGCTTGGCGCTCGCCCCGTGTCCCCGCATGTCGTAGCGGATCAGGCGGCGCCGCGCCTGAAGATGGAGCACCAGCGGCTCCCACATCTCGAGATCGAGGCCAACGCCGTGGATCAGCACCAGCGGCGCGCCCGCACCCGTTGCACGGACGCGCGTACCGTCGATGACGATGTCGCCCACCTGTCCCGGCGTCACGCGCGGCTCAGGACTGCAGGAATTCCGCGAAGTACTCGTCGACGCCGATGCGCCGATCGACCAAGCCGGACTCATGGGCCTGCGCGCAGAATGCTTCCATGGCGCGGCGGTTCTTCTCGATGCCGTAAGGATGAGAGTCCTCACCCATGACGGCGCGGGTCTCCTCGAGCTCGCTGTCCTCCCAAGGGGAGGAATAGGGGAAGCTGTACTGCACGGTCTCGAAGGCCTCGTTGCAGCGGATGAAGGCGTCGGTGAGCCGGCGCGCGATCGAGCGGTCGCGCTCCCAGACCTCGCGCCGGAGCACGATCAGATGCTGCGGTGGATAGACACCGGTGCGCTTGAAATAATCGCGGTCGACCGGACGCACGTCGGAGAATAGCCGCACGATCGGGCCGCTCGTCGGATGGAAGCGCCTGGGACGCAGCGGCGAATAGAGCACGTCGATCTCGCGGTCGAGCAGCATGTCGGAGAGCGAGCGGCCCTCGGCCGGCTGCTTCACGTGCGCCGGCAGCGACTGGTCGCGCACCCAGGCCGCGGGCCCGTCGATGTTGCCGACCCAGTATTGCAGCGAATCCAGCGGCACCTGGATATGCCTGAGAAAATGCCGGTACCAGATCGAGCCGCTGGCGGCCCAGCTGTAGATGCCGAGCCGCTTGCCCGGCAGATCCTTTGGGCTCCTGATCGGCCCGTCCTTGAGCACGTAGAGGTCGCGCGCGGTGAAGTTGCGCAGCACGAAAGCGGGAAGCGCGATGAAACTGCGGTCGCCCTTGGCAACACGATAGAGATGCTGCGCCACCGACGCCTCGCCGCCGTGGACGGTCGTGTCGTGGAGCGCGCGGCGCAGCATCTCCGCCCGGTCCGACCACGACCCGAGCCTGCCACGGATCATGGTGAGATCGATCCCCTCGGGCTTCACGTCGCCGGTGACCAACGGCATGACGCGGGGGTAGTCGGCGCAGGTCAGGGTGATTGGAATATTCGGCATCGAAGTGGCTCCCGTTTGTCGTTGATGCGATGATAACCTTCATTCAGGCGGAATGGCGACTTTCGGGGAACGCGATGCTGACCAAGATCGTCACCGGCGAGAGAGCCTGGCGGGGCGAGAGCCTGACGCCTGGGTCGTGGGTCGTGCCGATCCCCCAGGTGTGCCTCGACGAGCTGGCCGAGGCGCTGGCGGTGCTGCGCGTCAACCCGCTGCCAATGTTGCTGCTCAGGCCCGAGGATTTCGACCTCGATGCCTGCCGCTCCTTTATGCGGGAAGTGCGGCGGCAGCTCGATGAGGGCCTTATGTTCGCGGTGCTGGACCGGCTTCCGGTCGAGACGATGAGCCACGAGGAATCGGCCGCGCTCTACTGGCTGCTCTCGTCGCTGCTCGCGCGACCGGTGGCGCAGAAGCTCGACGGCACCATGGTTTACCTCGTGCGCGACACCGGCGCGAAGCTGAAGCCCGGCTCCGGCATCCGGCCGACCGTGACCAATGTCGAGCTCGTCTATCACAACGACAATTCGTACAACGAGACACCGCCCAGCTACGTGGGCCTGCTCTGCCAGAGCCAAGCCAAGGAGGGCGGCGTCAGCCGCGTGCTCAATTTCTATGGGGCGCACAACCGGCTCCTGGAGGCGCATGGTGATGTGCTGCCGCGGCTCTATCGGCCATTCTGGTACGACCGGCATCGCGAGTTCTTTCCGGGCGAGCCCGAGACCTTTGCGGCGCCGTTGCTCTCCTACGACGAGCCACGCCTCACCGCGCGGTTGGCACTCCTGGAGATCCGGGGAGGCTATGCGCTCCGCGGCGAGACGCTGGACCGCGAGGGCGAGGCCGCACTCGCGGCCATGGAGTCCGTGATGCACGAGCCCGGCCTCGCCGTCGAGCTCACATTCCGGCCCGGCCAGATCCAATACGTGAACAACCGCTCGACCGGCCATATGCGCACGGCCTTCGTCGACGGCGAGCGGCCCGAGGAGAAGCGGCTCCTCGTCCGCCTGTGGCTGCGGGATACCGGCCGGCAGAGCTACCGCGGGTGATTCCCGCTTGCCCGCGGCAGGACTGCCAAATAGAGTTGATCCGACACAATAATTCGGCGCGCCCGCCGATCCGGCGGAGCCGCAAACAGAGGGGGAGGATCACCATGTCGGTCAATCGAGCGTGGCTTCTGGGCGGCGTTCTGGCGGTCGCCAGCCTGGTTCTGGCGGCACCGGGGGCCGGCGCGCAGGGCGCCAAGCATTTCACCTTCGGCTACGACCAGCCGCACACCACGGCCTACGGCTTCGCAGGCGACACCTTCGCGGCGAAGCTCAACGAGCTCAGCAAGGGGACCATGATCATCGATCAGTTCCCGGGCGCGCAGCTCGGCCAGGAGCCGCAGATGCTGCAGAAGATCCGCACCGGCGACATCGACTTCATCATCACGGCGACCGCGAATGCCGCCACCGTCGTGCCCGAGGCCGGCGTGTTCTCGATCCACTTCATCTTCAAGAACGAGGACCACCTCAAGAAGGCGGTCAGCGATCCAAAGGTGCTCGCGGCCTTCAACAAGATGGTCACGGACAAGGTCCAGGGCGCCCATACCCTGACGCTGATCACGCTGGGCCTGCGCGATTTCTACAGCAAGAAAGAGATCCACAACATCGCGGACGCGAAGGGACTGAAGATCCGCGTGCAGGCGACGCCGACCGAGGACACGATGTTCCCGGCCTATGGCGCGCAGGTCGTGCACATGCCTTTCGGCGACGTCTATACCTCGCTGCAGACAGGCGTGGTCGACGTGGCCGAGAACGGCGTCAACGTCTACATGTCGAACAAGCACTACGAAGTGGCGCCGATCATGTCGATGTCGGAGCACGAGGCGAACATGAACTGCATCTGGGTCAGCGACAAGGCCTGGACCAGCTTCAGCGATGAGCAGAAGAAGTGGGTGCAGGCCTCCGCCGACGAGGTCAACAAGCTCGAGCCCACCCACGCGCTCGGCCTCGAGCACGACTCGATGGCGAAGCTCGAGAAGATGGGTGTCAAGTTCGTGAAGGATGTCGACAAGTCCGGCTTCATCAAGATCGCCGAGCCGATCCAAGACAAGATCGCCGGCGACCTCGGCCCACATGCGGTCGAGCTCCTGAAGCTCGTCCGCTCCGTGCAGTAACCCGGTACCATAGCGGGATCGTGGGACGATGAACGCCACCGGCGACATCGTCCTGCAATCCCATCGCCATCTCAAGTGGCGTGCGCTCGACTTGGTCGAGCGCATCATGATGGCGCTTTGCGGCATATGCCTCCTGGGTTTCACGACATCGGTGTTTTTCGACGTGATGACGCGCGAGATCGGGCACCCCTGGCTCTGGCTGCAGGAGGTGACCTCGACCTTCTTCATCTACGGCATCTTCATCGGCGCGGGCGTGGCCTCGCGGCGCGCCGATCATCTCTACCTCACAGCGATGACTGAGCTGATGACCGGTCGACTCCGCTTTACCGTCGAGGTGTTCAACCGCCTTGTGATCCTCACGGTGGCGCTCTGCATGATCTATTTCGGCTACATCAATTTCCTGAACGGTTTCGGCAATTTCCGCATGCCCTCGATGACGCCGCTGGCCTCCTACTACGCGGCGATTCCGCTCTCGGGCATCATGATCGCGCTCTTCATGATCGAGCAGCTGGTCAACGGCTGGCGCAACGGGTTCGAGGGCGATCAGGCCGAGGATTCGACCCCGAGACAGATGACCTGAGGCCGCATGTCGCTTCAGAACGGCTTCATCCTCGGCGTGATGACGTTCCTGTTCCTGTTCTTCGGCTATCTCGGCGTGCCCGTTGCCTTCTCGCTGATCGCGGGCGTCATCATCGGCACGCTTTTCACGCCGATCAGCCTGCCCTCGATCATGGCGCAGCTCTTCAACGGCATGGACACCGAGGCGCTGATGGCGGTGCCGTTCTTCCTGCTGGTGGGCGAGCTCATGACCTCGGCGGACGTGGTGATCCGCATCGCGCGGCTTTCGCAGGCGCTGGTGGGACACATCCGCGGCGGTCTCGCGCAGGTGGTCACGGTCTTCAGCATGTTCTTCGCGGATATGTCGGGCTCGACCTCCGCGGACGTCGCTGTGCTGACGCGCACCATGGCGAAGCCCATGGAGCAGGAGGGCTATGGCCGACCGTTCTCGGCGGCGCTCATTGCGTCGGCCTCCACGATCGCCTGCCTGGTACCGCCCAGCATCACCTCGGTGGTCTATGGCGCCGTCGGCAACGTATCGATCGCTGGGCTTTTCCTCGCGGGTTTCGTCCCGGCGCTGATGATCGGCTTTGGGCTGATGATCTATTGCTATTTCTTCGGACCCGTCGGGCACCGGAAGCCGCGCTCGTCGTTCCTGGGCCTGGTCGATGCCACGCGGGACGCGTCTCTCACCCTGATGATCCCGGTAATCCTGCTGGGCGGCATCCTCTCGGGATTCTTCACGCCGACCGAGGCCGGTGTGATCGCGAATGTCTACATCCTCGCCGTCGTGATCCCGTTCCTGAACCCGCGGCACATGACGCGGCTGGCGCGCGACTTCATGCACGCCGGGCTGATCTACTCGCTGCCGCTGATCACCATCGGCGCCGCCTCGGCGTTCGGCTGGATGCTTGCTTATCTCCGGGGTCCGATGGTGGTCTCCGGTTGGATCGCGGATTTCGCGGGGAACGATCCGAAGCTCATCATGTTCGCGATGGTGCTGGTGTTCACGGTGGTCGGCGACTTCATCGAGCCGATCCCGACCATCGTGATCTTCATGCCGGTTGTGGCGCAGCTGACCGAGGCCGGCGGGATCAACCCGATCCACATGGGGGTCACGCTCATCGTCACCATCGCCTTCGGCCTGATCACGCCGCCCTATGGCTTGGCGCTGCTGATGGCATCGAAATTCGTCGACACCACCTTCTCCAAGGCCCTCAGGGCAGCCTTGCCGATCTACGTGATCTTCTTCGCGACCATCGCCTTTGTGATCTTCGAGCCCAACGTGGTGCTCTGGCTGCCCAAGCACGTCTTCCCGGAATCGGTCGGCTGCTTCAAGTCGCCGGCGGGTACGGGCTACATCTGTCCGAGCTGAGCGCGCTCAGAGCCCACGCACGAACTTCGCGCGCGCCTGGGCGCCCTGGAGCACAAGGCTGAAGTCGTTTCCGCCAAGCACGAAGCGCGTGCCCATGCCGATGTACTGGCGCATCAGCTCGTCCGTATAGACGCCGCCCAGGCCCGCGTGCTTGCCGTGGCGCTTGCAGGCGGCAATCACCCGCTCGTAGGCCGCCACCACTTTGGGATCGCCGAGGCCGCCGGGAATACCGAGCTCCATCGAGAGATCGTTGGTGCCGATGAGCAGCACGTCGATGCCCGGAACCGCGGCGATCGCCTCGGCGTTCTCGACCGCTCGCGGCGTCTCGATCATGGCGACGAGCAGGGTCTCGGCGTTGACGATGCGGGTCGCCTCGGCGAGCGGCGTCGGCCGGTATCCGAGCTGCGCCATCGCGCCGGCGACGGAGCGGTGGCCCTGCGGCGGATACTTGAGGCGGTCGACGATCTCGCGGGCCTCGTCGGCGGTGTCGACATGGGGGATCACGATCCCCGCGGCGCCGCCGTCGAGGAGGCGCGTCGCGATCGAGAACTCGCCCGCGGGCACGCGCGGGATCGGCGCGATTCCCGCGTCGAGCGCCGCCACCGCCATCTGGCAGGCGATGTCGAGATCGATCGAGCCGTGCTCCATGTCGATGAAGAGCCAGTCGTAGCCCGCCACCGCCATCACCTTCGCGATCTCGACGGTGCGCGCGAGCCGGACGCCGCAGCCGAGCGCCACCTCTCCCTTCTTGAGCCGCTCCTTCGCGGGGTTCGTGAAGCCGGTCATGCGCGTTCCCTCCCTCCGGTGTTGCCCCTTTATAGCCGCCCACCGCAATGGGCAGAAAGTCCCTCCGTGCCCGTGCTATCGTGCGTGCTTCGGCTCGCCTGCTGACGCAGGCGGCTCGGGATGAGGACCACTTTGATGGCTATAGATCAGAATAGTCCTCATCTTGAGCCGGCACGCGGGCGCGGAGTCGAAGGGCGCACGGCCGCAATCGCAGCGGCGGTGCTCGCCGCGCTGCTGATCGCCGCGGCCATCGTCATCTGGCTCTGGCTCCGGGCGCGCGGCATCGATCTCTCGGCCATGAACACCGCCGACGTCGAGGCGATGGTCGAGAGCTGGGCGCCCTGGACCTGGCTCGGCTCGATCGTGCTGATGGTGCTGCATTCCTTCGTGCCGCTGCCGGCGGAGATCATCGCGCTCGCGAACGGCATGCTGTTCGGTCCTTGGTGGGGCGTCGTGGTGACCTGGGTCGGCGCCATGCTGGGCGCGGTGCTCGCTTATGGGCTGGCGCGGGCGCTGGGCAGGCCGGCGGTGCACGCCGTCATTCCGGCGCGGCATTGGGCGAAGCTCGAGGCGATCCCGGTCGAGGCGGGGCCGCTGCTGGTGATCCGGCTGATGCCCGTGATCTCCTTCAATCTCGTGAACTACGCGGCGGGCCTGTTGGGGGTACCCTGGTGGCGCTTCCTGTGGACCACCGCCGTCGGCATCCTGCCCCTTGCCATCACCATGGTGGTGCTGGGCCGCGAGCTGATGGCGGCGCCCTGGTGGAGCTGGGGCGCCTTCGCGGTCGCGTGCCTGACGCTGCTGGGATTGCTCGGGATCCGCCGGCGTCAGCGCAAGACGTAGGCGCCGCTAGGCTTCCCGCCTTTTTGCAGATAGGCGAGGTACGCGGCCGACAGGCCCTCGGACGAGGTCACCGTGCAGTCGTCGGAGTCCTTCCTGACGATGCCGTAGCGCTCAATCTCCGAGTCGTCGAAGTCGGAGCAGTCGACATTGTACTCGTAGATCTCGTTCCCCTTGAACACGAGGAGCCCGTACATGTACTCGCCCTCGGAACTCCTGGTCTGGGCGATGAAGGTGTTCTGCGCGATGCGCTTCAGCGTGAGCTCCATCTCGTCGCCGCCCTCGTGAGTGACGACGTAGCCCGAGCCTGAGCGATAGGCAGACTCATTGGCGTCGTGCTCCCAGCCGTTGTCGCCGGGCTTGAAGCGCTCCGCGCTTACGCGGTCCGCGAGCGGAAAGGCGGCCTCGCCGGAGCCGATCAGCGGTCCTTGGCTGACCAGGCATCCGCTGAGGCCAAGCAGCACCGCAGCCAAGCCCGCGATGCCCAGGTGCCGCACCCCGTACAATGCGCGACCGTCGCAGAACCACCCCTCCACGGCCAATCCCCCCTCGAGGGGGAAGGGATCAGACCGGCGCGATCCCTCCCCTGAAACTCAGTCCTTCAGGACCGAGGCGTATTCGTCCGCCACCGCGCCTGCTGCGGCGACGAAGCCGTCGTAATCCCTGGGCTCCAGCACGACCGAGAGCGCCATGTAGCCGCGCCGCGCCAGGTAATAGCCGCGCTGCATCATCTCGAGATGGAACAGCGCCCGCTTCTCCTCGGCTGCATCGACGTCCTGCGGGCGCTTGATCGGCGAGCGCTGGAAGTGGACGCAGAGCAGCGAGCCGACGCCGGTCGCCTGCATGGCGACCTTCTTCTCGGAGAACACCTTGTTGAGCCGATCCTTCAGGGTCTCGCCCGCGGCGCTGAGCGCGCGGGCGGCGTCGGGCGTGTAGACCTCGCGCAGACCCACGGCGCCCGCGGCCATGCTCATGACGTTGTTGTTGAAGGTGCCGGCGTGGGCGAGGCCGCCGGGCTTGGTAGGATCGTAGCGGTCCATGAGGTGGCGCGCGCCGCCGAAGGCGCCGAAGCTGAAGCCGCCGCCGATGTACTTGCCGAAGCTCGTCATGTCCGGCCGGATGCCGTGCTTCTCCTGCAGGCCGCCGGGCGTGAGCCGCGAGGTCATCACCTCGTCGAATATGAGCACGATGCCGTGCCTGGCGGAGGCGTCGCGGAGCGCCTGGAGGAACGCGCGGTCCGCCGCAATCGCGCCTCCGCCGCCCATCATCGGCTCCAGGATGATGGCTGCGAGTTCGTTCTTGTGCTTCTCGATCAGCGCCAGCGTCGCGTCGGTGTCGTTGTAGACCGCCATGACCATGGGGAACGGCACGTTGACCGCCGACGGCCCGTCCTTGAAGGCCAGCACGCCGCCGTGGTAGCCGCCCCGGAAGGCCATGACATGGGTCCGGCCGGTGGCGGCGCGCGCCGTCACCAGCGCCATCAGGTTGGCCTCGGTGCCGGAGTTGGTGAAGCGGATCAGGTCGACCGAGGGGAAGCGCGCCTTCACCAGCGCCGAGAGCTCCGCCTCGTACTCGTTGGGTCCGCCCAGCACGATGCCGCCCTTGAGCGCGCGCTCCGCCGCCGCCATGATCTTCGGGTGCGAATGGCCGTAGAGGCCCGCCGAATACTCGCCGAGGAAATCCGTGTAGACGTGGCCGTCGATGTCGGTGAGCCGCTGGCCCTCGCCTTTCTGGAAGGCGACCGGGAAGGGACTGTAGTGCAGGACGGTGCGCGTGTTGCCGCCGGGCATTGACTCCGCGGCCTTGCGGAAGCGCGCCTCGCTCTTGGGATTGGCAGCGGTATAGCGCCGCTCGCTGTCCTTGAGGGCGGTCGCGAGGTCGTAATTGACGCGCGTATCAGGCATGGCGGGTACTCCCGTTGGGCAAGGCGGAGAATATTGGGGCAGGCCGGCTGCGACCGCAATGGGCTGCACTGTCGCGTGACCGGGAGCCGCCCACGCTCCGGTTCCTCATTCGTCATGGCCGGGACAAGCCTGGCCACGCACGGGCATGACCGAGAATTGAGACTGCGAACGGTGCGAAGCCCGAGCGGCTACTGCACCTTCATCTCGCCCAGATACGCCTGCTGCACGAGCTCGTTCTCGCGCAGACTCTGTGCGGAGCCGTGGAGCACCACCTCGCCGGTCTGCAGGACGTAGCCGTAGGTGGCGATGGAGAGCGCCATGTTGGCGTTCTGCTCCACCATGAAGATGGTGGTGCCCTGCCTGTTGATGGCCTGAATGAGGTCGAAGACCTGCTCGACGTAGAGCGGCGAGAGGCCCATGGAGGGCTCGTCCATGCAAAGGAGGCTTGGCCGCGCCATCAGCGCACGGGCCATCGCCACCATCTGCTGCTCGCCGCCCGAGAGCGTCCCGGCGGTCTGGGCGAGGCGCTCCTTGACGCGCGGGAAGAGCTCGAAGACCCGGTCCATGTCGGACTCGATCTCGGCCTTGTCGTCGCGGCAGAAGGCGCCCATCTCCAGGTTCTCGCGCACGGTCATCCGCGGGAAGAGCCGGCGCGCCTCCGGCACCGGCGCGATGCCCCGCTTGACGCGCTCGGCCGTCGGCATGTCGTTGATGGTCTCGCCGGCGTAGGTAACGGTGCCGTTCTTCGGCTTCACGATGCCGAAGATCGTTTTCATCGTGGTGGATTTGCCGGATGCGTTGCCGCCCAACAGGCAGACGATCTCGCCCGTGCCGACCCGGTAGTTCACGCCCTTGAGGACGTGGAGCTCGCCGTAATAGGTGTCGACGCCCTTGAACTCAAGAAGCGGCGGCCGCTGCGGCTCTGACTGCTGCGGTGGCTTTGCGTCCGAGATAGGCACTGAGGACTTCCTCGTTGCTGTGAACTTCCGCGGGGGTGCCCTCGGCGATCTTCTCGCCGTGGTCGAGCACGATCACCTTGTCGGCGATCTCGTTGACGACGTTGAGCTTGTGCTCGATGAGCAGGATCGTGATGCCGCGATCGCGCAGGCCGCGGATCTGGTCGGTGAGCTCCAGCGTCTCGGTCGGGTTCATGCCGGCCGTCGGCTCGTCGAGCAGCAGCAGCATCGGCTCGGTGATGATCGCGCGGGCGATCTCGAGCCGCCGACGGTTCGCGTAGGAGAGTGTCTTGGCGAGATGCTCGCGCCGAGGCATCAGCCGGTTGCCGAAGATGGTGAGCACCTCGAGGACGCGCTCGCGCGAGGCGGCCTCCTCGCGGAGCACGCCCGGCGTGCGCAGCACGGCGCCGAGCGCGCCGGTCGAGGTGCGCGTGTGCGTGCCGACCAGGATGTTCTCCATCAGGCTCATGTTCGGGAAGAGCCGCAGGTTCTGGAAGGTGCGCGCGATGCCCTTCTCGACCACGATGTGGGGACCGAGCCCCGTGATATCCTCGCCCGCGAGCGTGACGTTGCCGCTGTCGGGCTGCGTGAGGCCGGTCACCAGATTGAAGAAGGTGGTCTTGCCGGAGCCGTTGGGGCCGATCACCGCGACGATGCTGCCGGGCATCACCGTCAGGTCGAGGCTCTTCACCGCCTGGATGCCACCGAAGGCCTTGGCAAGGCCCCTGATCTCGAGGAGCGGCTTGTTGGGATCGACCGCCTTGCGGTGGATCGGCTTGAATTCGCTCTTCATGGCCCCGCGTGTCGGCACCGCGGTCTGCTGGGCGAGAGTCAGGGCCGTCACCGCGCGGCGCTCGGGGATGATGCCTTGTCGTCGGTAGAGCATCATCAGCACCAGGATGATGCCGAAGATCAGCTCGATCGACTGCACGAGATCGATCTTCTCGAGGAAGGCGATGCCGGTGATCTGACCAAGCGAGTGGATCCAGATGGTCATCTCCTGCAGGAGCCAGGACTGCAGAAGCTGCAGGAACAGCGCGCCGACCACCACGCCGGCGACACTGCCCATGCCGCCCAGCACGATCATCACCAGCAGCATCACCGAGACTGGGAAGGTGAACATCTCCGGCGTCGCCGTCTGCAGCTTGGCGACGTAGAAGGTGCCGGTCATGCCCGCGAAGCCCGCGCCGACGGCGAAGGCGAGAAGCTTCAGCTTGGTGCGGTTGACACCCATCGCTTCGGCTGCGATCTCGTCCTCGCGGATCGCGAGCCAGGCTCGGCCGATGCGGCTGTCCTTGAGTCGCATGCTCACGAAGATCAAGAACACGATGAGCGCGACGCCCAGGTAATAGAACGGCGTCGACTTGACGCCGAAGTTGTAGCCGAAGAGCGTCGGCGGCAGCGCGCCGTTGAGGCCCTGCGCACCGTTGGTGAGGTAGGGCGTGTTGCGCGCGACGATCGGCACGATCTCGCCGAAGCCCAGCGTCACGATCGCGAGATAGTCGCCCTTAAGGCGCAAGGTCGGGGCGCCGAAGGCGATGCCGAAGAAGGCGGCGACCACCGCCGAGACCGGCAGCATCAGCCAGAACGACACCTGGAAATGCACGTGGTCGACCGGCACGCCGTCAATATGCAGGCGCGCCACCAGGCCCAGCCACTGGAACGGCTCCCAGAAGCTGCTCCACTCCGGCTGCACCTGGTAGGAGGAGAAGATGCCGTAGGTATAGGCGCCGATGGCGAAGAAGGCCGCATAGCCAAGGTCCAGGAGGCCTGCGAAGCCGACGACGATGTTGAGGCCGAGAGCCAACGTGGCAAACGCGGTCGCGTTCGCCGCGGCGTCGAGATCGCCCTCGTTGCCATCGAGGAGGGGAAACAGGCAGGCGAGCACGATCAGCACCAGGGCGACTCCGCGGCGCCACTCGTCGCTCCGCAGCCGGTCCCAGAAGGCCGGCAGGAAGCCGCGGGACTGCTCGAGGGGCGAGGTGCTCATGGACTGGCCCTCACGACTTGGTGGGCGCCGCGCGCCCCATGAGCCCGGTCGGGCGGAACACCAGCACCAGCACCAGGATCGAGAAGATGATCACGTCCGTCCAACGTACCTCCAGGTACTGCCCGCCGAGCGATTCGATGAGGCCGATCAGTATGCCGCCGAGCATCGCGCCGGGAATATTGCCGATGCCGCCGAGCACCGCCGCGGTGAAGGCCCGCAGGCCCGCCGTATAGCCGATGACGAAGCTGGTGTAGTTGTAGTAAAGGCCGAAGATGAGGCCGGCCGCACCGGCGAGCGCGGAGCCAAGGAAGAAGGCGATCACGACCACGCGGTCGACGTCGACGCCCATCATGCGTGCCGCTTCCTGGTCCTGCGCGGTGGCCTGCATGGCCTTCCCCATCTTCGTGTGCCGCACGAAGTAGTGCAGGCCCAGCATCAACAGCAACGACACCACCCAGAGCAGCACCTCGCGCAGCCGGAGCGTGGCGTCGCCGATGTCCCAGCTGATCTTGGGCATGGGATTCGCGTAGTTGAAAGACTCGGCGCCGACACCGAGCAGGATGAGGTTGTAGAGGATGTAGGAGAGGCCGATGGTGGTGATCATCGGCGCCGTGCCGGAGACGCCCCGGAGCGGCCTCAGCGCGACCCGCTCGATGGCGACCCCGAGCACGCCGGTGGCGAGCATGGTGACCACCAGCCCCACCAGCAGAATTCCGATGAGGGGGAAGCCATAGAGAATCTGGGACTGGCCAGAGAACCCCATGGCCTCGAACACCCACAGGCCCACGAACGAGCCCACCATGAACACGTTGAAGTGGGCGAAGTTGATGAGCTCGATGATGCCGTAAACCATGGTGAACCCGAGCGCGAGAAGCGCATACATCGCGCCCAGGCTCACCCCATTGATGACCTGCTGAAGGAGGACGTCAGTGAAACTCATCTAAAACCGCCCTCCGCCAGCAGCACTAAGCACGAACGTCACCGGTTCAGGATTGCGGCGTCTCCGGCGCCACGCCGATGTACGGGTTCTGCTTGTCGAAGTCGTCGATCGGCGCCGACTTGTTCTCGTGGTACTGAAAGACGCTGACGACCTTGCTGACCATGTCGCCGTTGGCGTCGAAGGACACCTCGCCCTGGAGAGTCTTGAGCTTGGTCTCTTGCATGGCGTCGCGCACGGTGTCGCGATTGACCGGCTTGCCCGCGGCGGCCACGCGCTTGATCGCATCGGCGATCACCATCATGCCGTCATAGGCAGTGATGGTGTAGTCGTCGAAGCCCTGGTTCGGGAACTTCGCCTGGTAGCGCTTCACCCAGTCCTTCGTGGAGGCCTCCTCGGTCACGTGCGGCGAGGCGTTCGTGGAGTACCAGCCTTCCGCGGCCGGAAAGCCCACGCCCTTGAGGAAGCTCAGGCCCTGCACACCGTCGCCGCCCGCCTTGATGACGTTCGGGATGATGTCATAGGCCTGCTTGGCGAGCTTGATCCCCGCCTGGCCGACGCCGCCGTAGTAGAGGGCGTCGGGCTTCAGCGCCTTGATCTTGGTGAGGACCGTCGTGTAGTCGGCCTCCTTGGGATTGAGCTGATCGCGGCCCAACACCTTGATGCCGATCTTCTCGGCCTGCTTCTGGAAGGAGTCCGCGATGCCGACGCCGTAGGCGCCGGAATCGTCGAGCACGTAGACCGACTTGATCTTGAGCTTGTCGTGCATCCAGTTGGCCATGTTCGGGCCCTGGTAGGCGTCCGTTGTGACCGTACGGAAATAGATCGCCTTGCCCTTGGGCTTGTACTGGGCCGCCATGGCGGGATTGGTGATGTCGGGGTTGGTCGAGCTCGGCGTGATCGTGGCGAGGTTCGCCTCGCTCAGGATCGGCGCCTCGGCCTTGCCCTCGCCGCTCATCATCGGTCCAACCACGCTAACGACCGCGGGATCGCCGACGAACTTCTTGATGTTGGTCGCGGCCTGCGCCGGGTCGTACTGTCCCGCCGTCGCCGTGCCGCTGTCGTAGACCACGAGATCGATCTTGTAGCCGCCGGCGCCGCCGGCCGCGTTGACCTCGTCCGCCGCCATTTGAATGCCGTTCTTGATGTGAACGGCGTCCTCGGCGTCCGCGCCCGTCAATGGCAGCGACACGCCGACCTTGACGGTCTTCTGAGCATGCGCCGTGCCGAAGCCGATCAGGCCCGCCATCGTCGCCATGCCCAGTACCGCGGCGGCTTTCATCCCCCCGCGCACAAATCGATGCTGACTCATGACCTTAGACCTCCCGAGTAGTGATCTGCTCTCTGCCACCGCGTGGTCGTTCAGGCCGACCGCGCTGTTTCATTGCAAAAACTCTACCATCCGCCATGCACGGGCGGAAGGTGCCACAAGCATTTTGGGCGATTTCCAAAGGTGTCCGGATTCCCGCGCTCTGTCGCCCGATTCCGTGCCGCGGCACGTCGCCTTTGCGCGCGCGGCGCCGCCACAGATCCCGCCAAACATGGGATCGTCTGCCGGAAGACCGTGCAACCCCCGCGGATCACGCGCGCCCCATCGCGCGGCGGTCGCGCAGGATCTCTCTCGCGGCATTGTGACCGGGCACGGCGCCCACGCCGCCGCCGGGATGCGCGGAGGAGCCGCATTGATAGAGGCCGCGGATCGGGCTGCGGTAGTCGGCATAGTGCGGCACCGGCCGCTTCCAGAACAGCTGCTCAGCCGAAAGCTCGCCGTGGAAGATGTGGCCGTGGGGCGAGCCGATGATCCGCTCGATGTCGGGCGGTGTCAGCACCTGCATGCCGACGATGCCGCCGGAGAAGCCCGGCGCGTACTCGTCGATCTTGCGCAGCACGTTCTTGGCGAAGGCGTCCTTCTCGGTCTCCCAGACCTTGTTCTTGAGCGTGTAGGGCGCATGCCCGCCGAAGAGGTGCACGACGTGCTTGCCGGGCGGCGAGATGGTGTTGTCGACAAAGCTCGGCGTCACCGGCGTGATGAAGGGCTCCTTCGACCAGTCGCCGTGCTTCGCCTCCTCGTAGGCGCGCTCGAGGTAGTCGATGTCGGGTCCGATGTGCGTGTAGGTGGGGTAAGGGAAGCCGCAGGCGGCGGGATCGAAGGACTTGTATTGCGGCAGCCGCTCGCAGGCGATGTTGATCTTGAAGGAGGTGGCGAAGGTCCGATAGCCGCGGATCTCCTGCACGAAGTCCGACGGCAGCACGCTCTCCGGCAAGAGCTTCAGGAACGTCACCTTGCAGCTCGCGTTCGAGGCGACGATCGGCGCTTCGTAGCGCGTGCCGTCGGCGGTCGTGACGCCGGTGACGCGACCGCCCGCCGTGTCGATCGAGGCGACTTCGGCGTCGGTGCGGATCTTGAGGCCGAACTTCTCTCCGGACCTGGCGATCGCCTTCGAGATCGAGCCCATTCCGCCCTTGACGAAGCCCCAGCCGCCAGCACCGGCGTGCTCTCCCATGATGTGGTGCATGATGATGTAGGCGGAGCCTGGCGTCTTCGGCCCCATGAAGGAGCCGATCCCCGTGTAATAGGCCAGCACCGCCTTCACCACGTCGCTCTCGAACCAGCGCGAGAGATAGTCGTCGGCGCTCATGGTGAGGAGGTCGATCAGGCGATAGAACTGGTCGCCGATCTTGCGGTACTTCCAAAGGAACTTCGCGCTCTCTCGGAACGAGCGCCAATCGCGCTTGGTCGGATCGATCGGCGTCTCCAAGAGCATCTTGCGCACGATCTTGGCGGACTCCGCGAGGTAGCGGTCGAAGGCCGGGTAGATCTCCGCGTCGTGCTTGGAGAACTGGGCAAAGCTCTTCTGCGATTTCTCGACGCTGTCGGAAAAGATGATCGAGCGGCCGTCCGGCAATGGGCTCCACATGTCGGAGGCCGGCAATACCTCAAAGCCATGGCTGCGGAGGTCGAGGTCGGCGATCACCTTCAGATTGAGCAGGCTCATCAGGTAGGAGAACACCGAGAAGGTGTAGCCGGGCACGATCTCTTGGGAAACTGCGGCGCCGCCGATCACCTCGCGCCGCTCCAGTACCAGCGTGCTCAAGCCCGCCTTGGCAAGATAGGCGCCGCAGGTGAGCCCGTTGTGCCCGCCCCCGATAACGATCGCGTCGTATCTCTCCGCCATCCCCAAGCCCCCAGCGCCCGGTCCCCATCGGGCGCGCCGTTATAGGCGGGACTCAAGCCCGGACGCAACGGCCGTGTCCCGCCGGATGCCCGCAGAGCCGCAAGAGTTTCGGCGCTGCGCGGGAGCATCGTTCGCCTGTCCGCAGGCTTCCCGCGTCGTCATGCTCGGATCGCCGCGGCGATTCAGGGAGGGATCTTTGCGCAACAGAAGCCTCATGGCGATGTGATAAAATGACCGTCGCGGATGGGGATTGGCGAAACCTACGGAATCGAGGATAGGGCGCTGCCGCGCTGGGAGCGGACGGCTGCGCCTACCTGGGCGGCGGCGGCGCTCGCTTACGGCGGGTGGATCGCGCTCACGCTGGGCTACCGCGCGCTGCCGTGGTGGATCGTGCTGCCGGCGGCGGGCTACGTGATGGCGCTCCATGGGTCGCTGCAGCACGAGACCATCCACGGCCACCCGACGAGCCGGCGGTGGCTCAACGAGGCGCTGGGCTGGGCGCCGCTCTGGCTCTGGCTGCCCTACCCGATCTACCGCGACGAGCACCGGGCGCACCACGACGACGCGATCCTGACCGACCCCGTCGCGGACCCCGAATCCAAATACGCGGCGCCTGCGGATTGGCCACGGTTCCACCGGCTCCGCCGCGCGGCGCTTCGCTGCAATGTCACTCTGCTCGGACGGCTCACGCTCGGACCGGCGCTGAGCATCGCCGATTTCCTCGGGCGCGAGCTGCGCGCGGTGATCGCGGATGCGCCCGGCCGGCGGCGGATCTGGGCGCTGCACGCGCTCGCGCTGATGCCGGTGCTGGCGTGGCTATGGCTTTGCGCGGTGCCGGTCTGGGCCTATGTGCTGCTCTTTGTCTATCCCGGCCTGTCGCTGACGCTGCTGCGGTCCTTCGCCGAGCACATAGCCGCGGACGATCCCGGATCGCGCACGGTCACGGTCGAGGCGGGTCCGTTCTTCTCTCTCCTGTTCCTCAACAACAACCTGCACGCGCTCCACCACGCGCGGCCCGAGCTGCCGTGGTATGCGCTGCCGGCGCTAGGCCGCACGGAGCCGCGTCCGGCGCTGCGCTACGCCGGTTATGGCGAGATCGTGCGCCGCTTCCTCCTGCGTCCGATCCACGCACCCGTGCACCCGCTCGCTCGATAGGACCGTCCGCTCACACCTTGAAGCTGCTGGCGACCGCCGGCGGGAAAATCTCCTCCGGCGTCATCGGGCGGTGGCAGACGCCCTGTTCGTGTGCGTAACGCAGGAAGGCCTCCAGTGTGACCCGGTTGGGCTCGATGCCATAAGGCCAGTAGTCGCTGCCGAAGAGCGGTGCCGCGAGGCCCGCGCGCTCGTGAGCCCACGGGACCGGGAAGCGCGAGGCGGTTGCCTCGAAGGCGCGCGCGACGCTCCGCCGCTTGGCGGCCTCGAAGGCCGTGAGCAGGTTCATGGCGATCCAGGGATGCGCCTCCAGCACCGAGGTCTGGATCGCGACGCAATGCATGATCGGGAAGATCCCGGTCTCGCGCCAATAGGCGAGCTCGACCGGCATATAGTCGTCGAAGAGTCGCTTGACCCTGGGGTCGCCCGCCGCGAAGGCGGCAGGCGCATGGGCAGTCATGACCGCGTCGAGCTCGCCCGCGAGCAGCATGACGTTCAGGCTCTTGCCGGACGGGCGCTCGACGGCGACGCCCGGCGGCAGGTCGAGCGCCACCTTCTCGGTCCGACCGGGTTCGTTGACGCCGGCCTGCACCCAGGCGATCTCCGCGAGATCGAGTCCGTACTGGTGCGCCAGCAGCCCGCGGCTGTAGATCGCCGCGGTCTGCGCCCATTCGGGAATGCCGACACGGCGGCCTTTGAGGTCGGCGGGCGTCCGCACCGGCCCGTCGCTCCGGACATAGATCGAGGAGTGCCGGAACATGCGCGAGGGAAACACGGGGATCGCGGTCAGCGACGTGTCGCCCTGCGAGCGCAGGGACACATATTTCCCCATCGCCATCTCCGAGGCATCCCACTCGCGGTAGACCGTGAAGCGGTGGAAGATCTCCTCGATCGACAGCGTAAGCGCCGTCAGATCGATGCCCTCGGCCTTGACCCGGCCCGAGACCAGGTCGCGCACATGGTCGTAGTCGCTGATGGCGAGGGTGAGCGGCAGCGGGGACATATCTCTCCTTGGCGCGTCGGTATCGTCGTGGTTCAAGAGTAACCGCCAAGGCGCCAAGACACCAAGAGACGCCGCCAAGCTCAGGAGAGCGCCATGATCGACCACGTCTCACTGGCCGTGCGAAACCTCGCCGCGAGCGCCGCGGTCTATGAGAAGATCCTGACGCCGCTCGGCATGCGCCGCGTGGTCGAGCACCCTGGCGGTGTCGGGTTTGGCAAGACCTATCCCGAGCTTTGGCTCAACGAGCGCAAGGCCAGCGTGCCGCAGCCCGCCGATACCGGCCATCACACCTGCCTGCGCGCGCCCGACGAGGCCGCGGTCAATGCCTTCCACAGGATCGCGCTCGAGCAAGGCTGCACCGACGCCGGCGCACCGGGCCCGCGCCAAGGCGCGATGACCGGCTACTACGCCGCCTTCATCCAGGATGAAGACGGCAACAAGATCGAGGCCGCGACGTTTCCAAGGAAGGGATGATGCCGACGGTGAGTTCAGCGCGCCGTTTGCATCGGCATGTTGGAGGGTCGCTGAAGAGTCCTGGCGGCTATGCCGCAATGCGAGATGCCGGCGGCACGAACGCGCGCATTGCACCGTTGTCGTTGGCAAACCGCAGTGGAGTGGCCCTGTCCATGCTCGCATCGCCGACATGCCACGGCGAAAACAGCGAGCCATGCTTTTGCGGTACGGCGGGCGTTGCAACCTCTGGCGCGAGATTGGATTTGAAATCGGGAAAGAACTCTTTGACCATATCAGGGTGGATGAACGCCGGCTCGTATTTCTTGGTTGCTGGGTTAAACCGGATATAAGGATTGGCAAAATTGCCCCCATACCTTTCGAACTCCAGCATCTTTTCCATGAAATCCGTCGGCTGAGCCAGTGCGCGGCCGTCGACCCTCCGCGATTTGATCCATGGAAGATCCTCGATCGACTTGATCCACCCTGTCGTGACATTGTCCAGGGACTGGTTGACGTTGATGACGTGATCGACATCGAGTATCCCGCACACCCATTCGTCGCCCACCCTCTTGAAATAAAGATTTGCCAGCGACAAATCGGTGGATTTCAGGCCGTTATCTGCAAGTGCGCGGAAAAGACGTGGAAGCGCGCGTTGATATTCCACGGGAAAGAGTTTCGTCAGCTTGTCATAGGGCAGCGGCCTCCAGGCGAGCTTCCCCTTCACGCCCGGGCTGGGGGAGACCTCGACCTGCTCGAGGAGATCCTTGACTTTGACCATGACGGTGTTCACCCCGTCGGGTTTAATTTTCTTCTGGATCACATAGGCCGGGCTCGCCTCGGGGTGAAACTCGAGTATCTCGGCGAACTCGATTGGCTTTGGGCCGTTTAGTGTCGCCTTCAGCGCGTCCTGCGCATTGCTCATTCGCTCAATCTGCTCGATCGCTGTACCGAAACCCCCTTCCTCCCTTAGCTTCACAATTCCGAACTTGTCCACGTCGTCCCGCACAAACTTTATGACGACGTCGCCTCCCATTTTTCGACCACCAATTTCGAGGGGCTCGTAGGCACCCGCGGACGCGCCGCCACCAAGAAAATCTCCAAGCACGACATACTGGTCGCCGTTGGGGGACTTCACGAGCACTCTCGAATCTTTTGCGGGATCTTGCACCAGCGGCAGGTCCTGGATCTGCTCAGCGTCCTTGATCTCATTCAGGATCTGGCCGGTCTTGGCCTCACGAAATTTCAATGCCGCCGCTGGGGGTATGGTCTTGGCCTCCGGCGCCAAGGCCGCCGCCCGGCCCGGCGCCGCGGCCTCGTTGGCAATCTGCCTCGCCTTGGCGAGTGCCTCGTCCTCTTCGAGGCTCAATGGGAGGACCTGGGCGTCGCGGGCCGCCGCGTTCTCGACCAGGGCCATCACCTGACTCTGTTGTTCTGCCGCCAGGGCCTTGAAGGCTCCCGCGCCGCCCGTGCCGAATCTTTGAAAGGTCTGCTCACCCCGAAAGACCCACATCTCCAGAGCGATTTTCGGCAGCGTGTCGAAATATGCCTGCAACCCCACCGGCACGCCTTGCGCCGTGATGGACAGCAATGCCTGGAACCAGCTCTGGCTGCGCGCCTCCGCCTGCGCCAGGGCCTCGGGTCCCAGCACGATCGCTTTGCCGAACTCGAACTCGACATCCGCGTGGCCCTTGTGAGTACCCAGAATCTCCTTCAGCGAATTTGCTTCCCACATCACATAGGCGCCGGCCAATGAGACGATCGAAGCGGCTGCGCTCTCGCTGACGATCGCGGGCACGCTCAGCGCGACCGAGGCCGCCATGATCACGAATTGAAGCTGCGCGTCGGTGTATTGCTCATGCGCCTGGGCCGCGAGCGCCGTCGTGACCAGATTGAGTACCGCCGCCCGCGCATAGTTATCGGGAACCCACCTCAGTGCCCGAGGATTTTGTGTTTCCTCCAGCCTCATGAGGCGCGGGATTAGCTTGGTGATGACGGCGCCGAATGCGACTCCGGTCAGCTTCAACAGTTCCTTCCGATCGGAATCCTTGATCTCTTTCGCCTCGTCGAGGGAGGCCTTGACCACCTCGCGATATTTCTCGAGGGCCTCTCGCGCCGAATCCACCTGCCATTGCCGCAGTCGGTCGATGTCCACGTTCTTGGACGCATCGCTCTCGGTGACGAAGGTGTCGTAGAGCGTGGTGGGCGCGCCATCGAGCCCGGTCACTTGGATGCGGGCAAAGGCCGAGCGCGGTGCAGGCGGTGCGGCGCCGCCATTGAGAATGGCCTCCGGCAGTGCCTTGAAGAGCTGCGTCATCAGTGAAATCTGCTGATCGAGGTCATTGACCACCTTCAGCGCCGCATCCTTGTTCGCGTCGGAGATGATACCGACGTGAAATCTGTACTCGCGAGAGAGTCCGAACGGCAGAGCCCAGGTAAGACGATAAGTCGCGTAATTACTGTCCCACTGTGGCAGGTCCACGGAGGGCCTCCGCTCGTACATGACGAACGGTCGGACCCACTCGCGGAATTTTCTCACGTCCGCGACGCTCGTCAGGCTGTCGAGCCAAGCAAGCTGCGTCTCCATCATCGCGACGAAATTGTCGCGAAGAAGCAGCATGGCGGCATGATCGCCGACAGTGAGGTCGATGCCATCCACGGACCCAGACGGCATCCCCGCCACGGCCTTGAGGTCAGGGACTCTAAAGGGTTCATCGCGAGCCGGAGGCCTGTTCAGTGCCTCGGCGGGCGCCGCTCTGACCAGCGCCTCGTTCCACAATCCCGCTAGCCGGCCGGCCTTGTCCGACCCTGGCGTCGTCGACAGCACTACTTTCCTGAGCGGCGACGAGACGAACTGAAACTTGTTCTTATCGATCAGCAGGCGCTGATCGACCGTCACCCTCAATATATCGCCAGACTTTCGCCCGGAGCCGGTCCCGCCGACCTGGAAGAAATCCGTGCGATAGAGGTGAGGCTCGCCAGGCACGCGCGAGGCCATCATCGGCGTCGCGCCGTCGTCCTTTTCCTCGCTGCCGCTCTGCTGGGATTTTGCCGCCTCTTGGGCGCTACCAACGCGTACGCGCACGGGGATCATATCCAACGGCAGGATGAGATCGCTCTCGACCTCCACCGCAACCTGCTCCGGCAGGAAGAACTCCTCGCTTTCCTCCGTGAGCGCGCCGCTTTGGCTGATGCTCCCCGGCAATGGCCGCACGACGCGCAACGCAACGTGGTTGTTGCCGTATTGCAGAAGCCAAGCGCGCCGGCTGCCACCCCATATGAATTGTTTTGGGCCCGGCACGACAGCGTCGCCCAGCTTGACCCGGACCAACGCAGCCTCCATGCCGCGCTCGACATCCTCGCGCTTGACCTTCAGCCCCTTGTCGTTGAGCTCGGTGACGATCGCGCTCCAGCCGCGCTTGAACTGCTCGGCGATTTCCGGCGGGATGTCCGTGTCCTTCGAGGTCGCTATGAGGACCGCCGACGAAATTCCCTCGCCTCCCTCGATCTCCGCCAGGGCTTTTCCCTGGTCGAATGGCAGGTTGCGTCCGACCACGAGGAGCGTCCGCCGCTGCGCCTCCTCGGTCTTCCAGCGGTATTCTTGATGTGTGGGTCCACCGGACCATCCGGCTGCCACCTGCTCCGGGAATGGTCCTGCATAGCGAGGCGAGCCATCGCGGAATTCGAGCTGGTCCTCCACCACCCCGATCCCGGCAATGACGGTCGGCATCGGCCACCATTGCTCCCAGCCCATCATGACGCCTAGAAAGCGGCCGTCGATACCGAGCGGGTCGTCCGCACCCGCCGGCGGATGGTTGAGCTCCTCGAGCTCCTCCTTGTTGTACAGGCGAAATCCGCCGACACGCCCTTGCCCGTCTCGGTCGCGCCGCGTCAGCGGATCCGAATCATAGCTCCAGACGCCGCTCAGAACTCCCGAGCCATCGTGTCGGAGCACGACATCGACCCTCTGAGCCTGGGCGCGCGCCTTTGCCGATACCGGCACGGATTTCTCCGCGTCGCCGAGCTTCAGCGTCACGCTTTGTCCGTCGCCGGTGGCGAGATGCGGGAGCGTCGTAGTGTCCGGCGGCGAGACGCGCGGTGCCGATGGGGATAGCCCCTCCAGCGTCATCGAGACTATTTGGTCGTTCGGTCCACCGACCTTGATGCGATGAGCGACGAGCTGGAACTCCTGATCAGTGGCCGGGTCGCGCATGACCACCCGAGCGCGCCCCGGAGCATCGATCGTGCCCGGGATCTCTTGGACCAGCCTGCCCGAACCTGACTCATCTCGGAATGTCTTCTTCTCCGCGGTCCAATCGACGAACGCCGTGCCCTGGACCCGACCGAGCGCGGCATCGTCATAGATCACCGACCAGCGGGTGATGAGCCGAAAGTCGACGATCTCGGGTTTTTTCGGCTGAACCATGAGGTTCGGCGCAACGGCGCCCTTGTCCTGGGCCATCGCGGCCGTGGCACCCGCGCAAGCGAGGAGCGCCGCCGCAATAATGCACCACGCCTTGTGCCGGAGAGCGGTCATGGGCCTTTCCTTGGTGGCAGCGCCGGATCGAAGACATCACTCTTGTCCAAGCCCGCGACGCCCGGGACAAAGGCGTCGGTGCGATAGATGTAGCCTCCGGGGTCGATTTTCTTCGCGGTCAAGGCGATCTTTTGGTCCCCGACAGACACTTCCACGTGATAGTCGGGCTTGTCGTAAGGCGTCTCGAATTGCAGTTCGATTTCGGTGGCGACGCCGAGATAGAACTCCTCGATGTTCTGGTAGCCGGCACTTGTTCGGGCAAAGAGGAAATACCGAGGGGTCGGCGGAGCGCCTTCCACGGGACACAAGCCAGCGGCCTGTCTGTCCCATTGCGGTTTCGTGTTCTCCCACATGTCGATGAATTCCCGGGTACCGGGCGTGGTGCCGAGCGTGCCAGGGTGACGCGTAGCTTCGATGAAATCGTCCATGCGCCGGTTGATCGCGGCGCCGAGGCCGTCCGCTCCGGTACCGGGAACGTACATCGCCAGCGAGCGCATCAGGACCAGCACGGCCTTGGTGGCCTCCGGACCCTGCGTCACGCTCTGCTTTACTGTGCCATGCCAAGTGTCGACGAAGCTTATGAATCCTTGGGCGTTCAGGAATAGCGCGTAAGCAATGCGTTCGGCCTCCTCGCGCGTCTTCGCACCGCCGGCGGCAAGCAATGCCGCCTGCGCCACTGCTACGTCCGAGCGGATCTCCGGCAGGCTGGCGTCAATATTTCCACCGGCCGCCTTCCAGTCGATCTCTCCGGCTGCAGCTAGGAAGAGCTGCAGCAGTTCGTTACGCAGCTGCTCGGCCAACTCGATGCGCAATCCAGCGAGCGTGATGAGAATGGCGAACGCTTTGCACCCGATCACGTCTTGCAGCGAATTCGGTTCCGCCGCACCGCCGAAGATCGGGCGCGCTGCCGCCAGCGCCGCCAGCCTCGTTGCGAGTCCTTCAGCCTCGATGGGTGTGAACCCGAGAACGCCGCGCTCCTTTCCCTCGTCATCCACGGAAAGCAACACGTCGAGCGCGGCATTGGCCACATCGAAAAGATCGAGGTTGAGTGCGTCTTGCGCCGTTCCGATCGCCAGGGCTTTCTCGAATGGAATGTTGGCCGCCTGCGCCGAAGCCCGGCGCCGCGCCAGCGCCCGGGGTTCTACCGCCTGAATCGCGTTGATTAGCACAAGCCGCGCAACAGAGGGCTTGATCCTCGCGGCGTCTCCCGCTGGTCGCGCAGCATCGATAGGAAGATCACGGAAATCGCCGGAGAGCGCGTGCCCTAGGCGAAGGAGATCGTCGCGTAGATGGAACTCGGGCTCGCCGTATTTGTTGATCCGAGCGATCGTGTGGAGGATCGCGCCCATGACAACCGCCGGATCCGCCGCGTAACGCCATGGGTTCCCTCCGCGTGCCGGTGGCAGTGGCTTTCCCGTTAGCACGAATGAGGTAAGCCCTCCCTCCTCGAGGGCTACGGTCGCTTCCACGCGCGGCGCCGGGCCATCCCAAATCCCGAGCGCACCGGGCGGATCGATTTCATGCGCGAGCGCAGCTAGCGCTTTGCTCCATGACCCGCCGTACATGACGACCCGGTTCGAAAAAATCGCTTGGAGATCAGCCTCCCTCAGTTCTTGGTTGGCCTTGCCAACAGCTGGATGATCTGACGTGGCGATTGGCGCAATAACCGGGCAGCAATCATTGCGGCGGAGGCTGCTGACTCCAGCGCGCTGCCGCGGGCCCGCGATCTCCACCGTACCATTTGCATGCGAAGGCGTTTGCGACGACGCGGTCGATGGGGCGGCCAGCAACATCCCCGAAATTAGCGAAATGCAGAGCGCGGTTGCGGCCTTCATGTCCCCTCCAGGAGGTGCAATCGGCAGCAACTCGCGCAGTCGCCTGATTACAACCTCTTCAGCTCCACCCGACGGTTCTTGGCGCGGCCGTCCTCGGTGTCGTTGCCGGCGACCGGCTTGCTGTCGCCATAGCCCTGGGCCTGGAGCCGTGCGGGATCGATGCTGTATTTCTTGACGAGCACGTCCACCACCGCCGACGCGCGGTCTTGCGAGAGCTTTAGGTTGTGCTCTTTATCGCCGGTGCTGTCCGTGTGGCCGGAGATCTCGAGCTTGAGCGAGCGGTCGATCTTGAGCAGGCTCGCCACAACGTCCAGCGTCTTGTCGCTTTCCGGCCTCACCACGGCCTTGTCGACATCGAAGTAGATGCCATAGAGATCGACGGTGCCTGTCGTCGCGAGGGCATCGGCGATGTCTGCGGCCTTGACCTCGACCATTTTGATCTCGACAGCCTTGGCCGCAACCACATCGACCGAAACCAGAATCTGCCCGGGCTTGATCACCGGGTCCTTGGGATTGGTGCTCCACTTGCCGCCATTGCTCTCGCCGACGAGCACCGCCACCGTCAAATCTTGGCCATCCTTGGTAGCCCTTGCGGTGACGTAGTGGGCGGCGGAGGTGTAGAGCCAGAATGGGCCTCCATCGGACCGGCCGAGCTGATTGTAGAAACCGCCGACGAAGCCCTTCACCCAATAATTATCGGTCTGGGCGAACTCGTATGTGAGATCGAAACCGGCCTCGGCAAGCGCATGCTCATAGTTACGCAGCAGCTCTAGCCCAGTATGGCCTTCCGGTACGCGATACACGATGCGCGTGACCGCGCCTTCAGCCTTCGCCGGTGCCTCCCAGCCGCGCGACGTTGCCGTCGCCATCGCGTATTCTTCAAAGCTCTTCGTTTGATAAGCGATGATTTCGGACCCTTCGTAGCGCTTCAGGAACGGCGGGTCCTTGCTGCCGGGAAGATCGGCGGCCGATGCGGGGTCGAGCGAGGCGGCTGCCGCGGATGCCAGAATGAGGCCCGCAACCAGGATCCTGACGCACATGGCGTGCCCCCTCCGATTTCCCCGAGGGCGAGCGCGTCTGAATCACACCAAGCTGGGACCGCGCCACCCCGTGCATCGACACTAACACCGAACGCTAGAGCCGTCATTGAGCCGTTCGGCACTCGCATGACGGCACGTCGCTCACAGCGGAGCGGACACCGGGTCAATACGCGCGCCGCGGGAGGCCGCTAGCGCTCCGCGTCGAACTCCTCGCTCCAGGCGCGGCGGACGCCGGCCTCGTTCATCTGGCTGAAGGCACGGGCGAGCGAGCCCTCGAGGTCGATGGCGCGGCAGGCGTCCTCGATCACCACGACGTCGAAGCCCTCGCGCCGCGCGTCGAGCGCGGAGTAGTGCACGCAGTAGTCGGTGGCGAGGCCCGCCAGGAACACGCGGCGGAAGTCGCGCTCGCGCAGATAGCCCGCGAGCCCCGTGGGCGTGCGCTTGTCGTTCTCATAGAAGGCTGAATAGGAGTCGATCTCCGGTCGGAACCCCTTGCGGATCACCAGTTCGACGCGCCGGAGGTCGAGATCGCGATGGAACTCCGCGCCCTTGGTGCCTTGCACGCAGTGGTCGGGCCAGAGCGTCTGGCCGCCGTAGAACACCTCGATGCGCTCGAATGGCTTCTTGCCCGGATGGCTGCTGGCGAAGGAGAGATGGCCCGGCGGATGCCAGTCCTGAGTCGCGAGCACATGGCCGAAGTGCTGGGCGATGCGATTCACCACCGGCACGATCGCCTCGCCCTGTGGCACGGCGAGCGCTCCCTCGGAGCAGAAATCGTTCTGGGCGTCCACGATGATGAGAACGTCGTGGCGCGAAAAGTGCATCGACATCGATACGAATGCGTCCTGTTGCTACTGGGCCGCCGCCGGCCGATCCTCCGCCATCAGCGCGCGCAGATCGTCCTCGTTGAGCGTCTCCTTCTCCAGGAGCAGGCGCGCGCCATGCTCCAGAATTCTCCGCCGGCTCTTGAGGATTGCCAAGGTCCTGTTGTAGGCGGCGTCCACCAGCGCCTTCACCGCCTGGTCGATCTCGCGCGCGGTGGCCTCGCTGTAGGTGCGCTCGTGCCAGCCCGAAGGCGCGGGACCGCCGAGGAAAGTGCCGTTTTCGGCCTCATAAGTGACGTTGCCAAGCCCTTCGACCATGCCATAGCGCGTCACCATGCTGCGGGCGATGTTGGTGACCTTCTGGATGTCGTCGGCAGCGCCGGTGGATATCTCGCCGAAGATCAACTGCTCCGCCGCGCGCCCGCCCAGCAGAACCGACATCTTGTTCTCGAGCTCCGGCCGCGTCATCAGAAAGCGGTCCTCGGTCGGGCGCTGGATCGTGTAGCCGAGCGAGCCGATGCCGCGCGGAATGATCGAGACCTTATGGACGGCATCGGTGCCGGGCAGCGACAGCGCCACCAGCGTGTGACCCATCTCGTGATGCGCGACCACCTCGCGCTCATGCGGCACGAGGAGCCGGTTCTTCTTCTCGAGCCCGGCGACGATGCGCTCGACGGCCGCGGTGAAGTCCTCGAGCGTCACGGAGTCCGCACCGCGCCGGGTCGCGATCAGCGCGGCCTCGTTGACGAGGTTCGCGAGGTCGGCGCCCGTGAAGCCCGGCGTCAGCGCCGCGATCTTCTCGGGATCGACGTCGCTCGCCAGCGTCGCCTTCTTCATGTGCACTTTCAGGATCTGAATGCGGCCCAGCTTGTCGGGCCGGTCCACCAGGACCTGGCGGTCGAAGCGACCGGCGCGCAGCAAGGCGGGATCCAGGATTTCCGGCCGGTTGGTGGCGGCGAGCAGCACCAAGCCCGACTTCGCATCGAAGCCGTCGAGCTCGACCAGGAGCTGATTCAGCGTCTGCTCCTTCTCGTCGTGGCCGCCGCCCAGGGGATAGGCGCCGCGGGCGCGGCCCAAGGCGTCGAGCTCGTCGATGAAGATGATGGCTGGCGCCTGCTTGCGCGCCTGCTCGAAGAGGTCGCGAACGCGCGCCGCGCCAACGCCCACGAACATCTCGACGAACTCGGAGCCGCTGATCGAGAAGAACGGCACGCCCGCCTCGCCGGCGACCGCGCGCGCGAGCAGCGTCTTTCCGGTGCCGGGCGGCCCCACCAGGAGGATGCCCTTGGGAACCCGGCCGCCAAGCCTGCCATACCGATCAGGATCCTTGAGAAAGCCGATGATCTCCTTCAGCTCCTCCTTTGCCTCGTCGACGCCCGCTACGTCCTCGAAGGTCACCTTGGTGTCGGTCTCGACGTAGATCTTCGCCTTGCTTCGGCCGATCGACATGAGCCCGCCGCCGCCCAAGCCCTGCCGCTCCGCGAAGCGGCGGAACACAAAGAACCACACGCCGAGGAAGATCGCCGTCGGCAGCACCCAGGAGAGAATGTCGCTGAGCCAGGTGCTCTGCACCTCGCCCGCGAATTTCACGTGGTACCTGTCGAGATCGGCCGCGATGTCCGTCGGCACGCGCGTGGTGATGAAGAGGGTCTGCCCCTTCGCGTTCGGCTCCTTCAGCGTGCCCTGGATGTACTTGTCGCTGACGCGGACCTCGGAGACCTTGTCCTGCTGCAAGTACTGCTGGAACTGGCTGTATGGGATGACGTCGATCTTCTGGCTCTCGGTCCAGAGCTGCTGGATCAGCAGCACCGCGAACATTGCCGCGATGAAGTACCAAGCGTGGTATTGTGCTTTCTTGTCCATCCGAACCTCCGGTGCCCGCCTGGCCGAGGCGCCCATCACGAGAGATAGGCATCGGGCCACCCGGTCGCAACCAGCGCGCGGCCAGAGGCGGGGCTCGGCGCGCCGCCGGGATGCGCCGCTTTTCTCAGCGAAACCAAGCCGCTGCGGGGTTCGCCTTCCCCCGCCGCCGCACGCCTTGTATAAGGGAACCCGGTCGCAACATATCGAAAGGAGGTGATCCAGTGTCTCATTGTCATGCGCCGCGGTCGTCGCGGATTGGGGCCTGGAACCTCGTGACTGCCGAGGTCCACGCCGCCTGACCTGACGTTTTTCCGGTCAGAAGCCGGAACGCGGTCCGACAATGGAAGGGCTGCTCTTTCGGGAGCGGCCCTTCTTCTTTCGGGTCGATCGAGCCCGCGCGGTTTGCCGCGCGCCGGGCCTGTGCTAGATCATCTTTGCACATACCCTCAGGATCCCCGGGAGTCAGCCACATGCCGAAGATCAGGCACATCGCGCTCGCGACCAACGATCCCGTCAAGACCGCCGAGTTCTACAAGACGGCATTCGGCTTCAAAGAGGTCGGCCGCGCCGGCAGCCCCGACAATCCCAAGGCGATCGCCTGGGGCTTCTATCTGAGCGACGGCACGCTCAACCTCGCGATCCTCAAGTTCCAGAACGTCGATCAGCTCGGCCGTGGGCTCGACTACGTCGGCATCCACCATTTCGGCATCCTCGTCGACGACATCGCGGAGTACGAGAAGAAGCTCGAGGAGATGGGCGCGCCCTGCTTCATGAAGGCGGACCCGAACACCGCGAATTCATATTACGAGACCAAGTTCCGCGGACCCGACGGCGTGGTGTTCGATCTCGCCGACCATCCCTGGGTCGGCGCGGCGCCCGCGGGCGTGGCCGAGGTCGACGTGAAGGAGCGCAAGGCCAAGGTGCCCGAGCCCGTGAAGTAACGGCAGGCCGCGGGCACGGCCCATGGCCCGCGTCGTCGGCATCGACCACTTGGTGATCCGGGTCTCCAACTTCGAGAAGTCGAAGCGCTTTTACGACGACGTCCTGGGCTTCCTCGGATTCAAGCTCAAGTACGACTATGTCGACGCCGCCGGCTGGAGCAACGGCAAGACCCTGTTCTGGATCGGCGAGGCCGACCGCGAGGGCAAGAAGCACAAGCACCGCATCGGCAACATCGGCTTCCACCACTACGCCTTCGAGCTCGCCAAGCGCCAGGATGTCTTCGACCTCGAGGCGTTCCTCAAGAAGAAGAACGTCACCATCGTGGACCCCGCCGCCGAGTACTATTCGGGCGGCTACTACGCGGTGTTCTTCCTCGACCCCGACGGCCTCAAGCTCGAGGGCATGCACTACCCGACGCGCCCCAAGCGAAAGAGGAAAAAGAGCTGAACCGAAGTGCCGCGACGGCGAAGCGCGCCTCACGGACCTTCAGCCCCCTTGTCCCGAGGGCGCGGCGCGTGTCGAAGGACCAGGAGACGCTCAGAGCCAAAGCGGCCGGGGGGACAGATCTTCGGCCCTTCGACGCAGGGCGGCGGCCCGCGCTCAGGGCGAGATGAGCGCGGGGAAAGAATCGAGCCCGCAAATTCGACCTCGTTGTTTTGAGCAAGCGATCCGAAGCGGACGCCGTGACGCCTACTAGCTCCTTGAGCGCCTGCTCGTAGCAGGAGAGATCGAGGAAACTCTCCGGCGGCTAAGGCGTGCCGCCGTTCATCTCAGCGCGGAGTTTCCACGAGCAACCATCGATTGAGCCTGGGCCTGCCGCTCCCTTCGATTTCGCGAATGCTCGCAGTTTATCAATGCCCGCAGTAAGATTTGAGCATCGAGCCGAGAAAAAGGGGCGCATCCGCGGGCAATGTCGGGGGTCAGGGACTGGCTGGACGCCGTAGGTCTCGGGGAGCATGCCGATGCATTCGAGCGCCATGCCATTGAACTCGACCAGCTCGGCGACCTCACCGATAAGGATCTGCAGGAGCTCGGCCTGCCGATCGGTCACCGCAAACGCTTCCTGAATGCCTGCATCGAATCCCCTGCAACAGCCGCCACTCGGGCGACGGGCAGTCGGGAGCGACGGCACATCACCGTGATGTTTTGCGACCTCGTGGGCTCGGTTGAGCTCGGGGAACGCTTGGAAGCCGAGGATCTGCTGACCGTGCTGCGGCAATACCACGATATTTGCCGCGATGCTGTCGGCCGCTATGGCGGTTTGGTCGCCCGGTTCGTCGGCGACGGGGTCATGTCGTATTTCGGCCATCCCGTTGCGCACGAGAACGACGCCGAGCGGGCGGTTCGGGCGGCGCTCGATATCCTCCGCGGCATCGGCAACCGCGTGGCATCCCCGCCGGATGCAAAGGTGCGCGCCCGTATCGGCATCGCCAGCGGGCTCGTTCTGGTAGGCGACCTCTTCGAGGCCGGCGTCGATGCACAGAACGCGATTGTCGGCACGGTGCCCAATCGCGCCGCACGCGTCCAGGTGCTGGCACCGCCAAATGGAATCGTGCTGACACATGAGACGTGGCGCCTCGTGCGTCACATGTTCGACTTCCAGGACTTGGGGCCACAGCCGCTCCGCGGCATCGCGGAGCCAGTCCATCTCTGGCTGGTGGCAGGCGAGCGGTCGGATGAGGACCGGCCTCCTGGCGTGCGTCCGATGGCGGTCTGGACACCGATGGTAAATCGCAAGGCCGAACTGGGACTGCTATCCGATCTCTGGGCAACGGCGCGGCAGGGCCGCGGCCAAGCTCTGTTTCTGCGCGGCGAGGCCGGCATAGGCAAATCGCGCCTTGTGGCGCAGTTTCTCGCCGATCTCGATCCGCCCACCCGGACCGCGCAATTCGCGTGCTCGCCATTCCTGAGCTCGAGCCCCCTGGGACCGCTGGTCGGCTATCTCTCCCGCCTTGCGCACATCGAGCGCGATGATCCGCTGGAGAGCAAGCAGGCCAAGCTCGAACGCGTGGCGCTCGGCACGCCGAGCGAACGCAAGGCGGCGATATCGACATTCGACTGGCTGCTCTCGTTGCCAGATCGCCATGCCGACGAGGCGCAAGCAACTCCGCGCCAGCGCCGCGCGCGGGCGCTCGCCGTGCTGACGCGGCAGTTGGTACGCTCCGCCGAGACGGGCCCCTTCATTGCCATTATGGAGGATCTGCAATGGGCTGATCCCACGACCCTTGAGCTCATCGAGCGGGTGCTGGACGAGATTTCGGGCCGACCGATCCTCGCGATCCTGACCAGTCGCGAGGATTTCACGGTGCCGTGGCGGGCGCGCCCCGGCCTTACCGTGACCGAGCTTGCGCGACTGCCGCCGGATGATTGCACCTCGCTTATGCGGCAGCTGGTCGGCTCCGAGGCGTTGGGCCAGCCGATCATGCGGGAAATCGTGCGCAAGACCGACGGCATCCCGCTTTTTGTCGAAGAGTTCGCGCGCTCCACCATCGAGGCGCTGCAAACGCCGCGCGGAGCCGCCGCAGCGGAGCCGGTCCGGATCCCAGCGACTCTCCACGAATCCCTGGTGGCGCGCCTCGACCGTGCTGGGCCCGGCAAGGGATTGGCGCAGCTTTGCGCGGTTGTCGGGCGCTCCGCCAGCCGCGATTTCATCCAGGGTATCGCGCGGATGAGCAATGCCGACCTCGAGCGCGCCCGCGACGCGCTTACCCGTGCCGGCATCCTTTATGTCGAGGTCGATCGCAGGGGAGTAGAGAACTACGTCTTCAAGCATGCATTGGTTCAGGAAGCCGCCTATACCAGCTTGGTGCGCGAGCGGCGGCAGGAGGTGCACTGCGCGGTCGCCGACGCACTGTTGAAGCTGTCGCCCGATGTCGTCGAGCTGCATCCGGAGCTCCTGGCACATCACCTGACCGAGGGCGGGCGGGTCGCGGTGGCGATACAATTCTGGTTGCGGGCTGCCCGGCGGGGTCTGCAGCAGTCCGGCAATCTCGAGGCAACGATCCAGCTTCGCCGCGGATTGCAGCTCCTCGATCGGCCCGAGATGCCCCCGAACCCGGCGTTGCGCCTGGAATTCTTGACGCTGCTGGCCTCGGCGCTGATCTCGGTAAAGGGACCGGGCACCGCGGAAGTAGAGCGGCTCTATGCCGAGGCGATAGAGATCTGTCGGTCGATGCCGGAGGCGCCCGGGCACTTTCCCGTGTACTGGGGCTGGTGGCGGATCTCGCGCGACTTCTTCGTCATGCAGCGGCGCGCCGACGATCTGCTCACGCGGGCCGAGGCACGCCAAGACGACGCGCTCCTGTTGCAGGCGCACCACTGCCAGTGGGCAAGTCACTTCAACACCGGCGACTTCGCTGGCTCTGCCGCCCATATCGATCTGGGACTTCGGATCTATGCCGCCGGCGACTACGTCAGCCATGCCTCGCTTTATGGCAACCACGATGCCAAGGTCTGCGGTCACGGCGAGCGCGCGCTGATACTCTGGCTCACCGCCCACCCGAGGCGCGCTTTGGAAGAGGAGCAGGTATCGCTCGCGTGGGCAGAGCGAATCGCTCACGCCGGCAGCCGCAGTCACGCACTCGATATCGCACTCACTCACGGCGTTTATCGCCGCGACGCTCGGCGCGTCCTGGAACTCGCGGAATCGACCATCCGGTTTGCCGAGGACCAGGGCTTCTCGAACTCGGAGGCCAAGGGCTTCATCTACCGCGGCTGGGCAAAGGCCCTGCTGGGAGATGCCGGCGGGGGTCTGCGGGAGCTCGAGGCGGGCATCAAGCGCCAGCGCGATATCGGCACGACGGAAGATTTTCCGATCTATTACTCCATGTTGGCCGAAGCGCTGACGCTCACGGGCCGGTTCGATGCAGCGATGGATTGCGTCCGGGGCGCGCGCAAAGACGCGGCGAATACCGGATTGGCGATCTGGATGCCCGAGCTTTGGCGCTGGTCCGGCGTGCTCGGCCGGCGCACAGGGTCGGACGCGATCGCCGAGGCCGACCTGCGCCAGGCCCTCGAGATATCGAGGCAGCAAGGTGCCCGAGCGCTCGAGCTCCGCGCGGCCATCGATCTGGCGGATCTCAAGCGCGCTCAGGGCGACATTTCCGGCGCGCTCGCGCTATTGGAGCCGTTGCACCATGCCTGCGCCGAGGACGGCGAGACCAACGATCTTTCTCGAGCGGCGGCCCTGATCAAGGAGTGCCGTGACGGCGGCAGCCACTGATATCCCGCCGGGACTTCGCGCGGCAGGCTCGGCCGTAAAGAAGTTCCTCACGGGCACCCATCGTACCCGCACTCCGGAGGCGACACTGGCGCACGTGCTGCCGCTCGCGGCGCGCATGGGGATCACCCGCATCGGCACGCTCACCGGCCTCGACATCCTCGGCATTCCCGTCTGCATGGCCTGTCGGCCGAATTCCCGATCCCTTGCTGTCTTCCAGGGCAAAGGGCTTTCGCTGGCAGCCGCCAAGGTCTCGGCATTGATGGAAGCGGCCGAGACCTATCATGCCGAGACCATCGAGCAGCCGTTGCGGCTCGCCGATTACGAGGAAATCGGCGCTCACGGCGCCGCGGTCGATCCGGGCCTATTGCCACGCCAAGCGCTGACCCAGGCAGATCCCTACGGCCGATTGCTCTGGATCCAGGGACATGATCTCGCCAGCGGCGACCCGGTCTGGGTGCCCTACGAGACGGTCGGCGCCGATTATGTACTTCCGCTGCCCCACGGAACCGATGTCTTCGCCGCTTCCACGAACGGCCTCGGCGCTGGCAATCACATTCTCGAGGCGGTGGCGCATGGTTTGTACGAGGCGATCGAGCGCGACGCGGTCGCGCTCTGGCGTCTCGGCGGAGCCGCGGCTCGCGCGGCGCGCCGGGTCGATCCCGCCAGCATCACCTCGGCGCCGGCGCAGGAGCTCATCGCCCGCTTCGAGCGGGCGGGAATCCGTCTGGCGCTCTGGGACGCGACCAGCGATATCGAGATTCCTGTCTTCGTGTGCCTCGCGGTCGACGACATCGTCGGGGGCGGCGCCGGCACGGATCCCGAGTTCGGCACCGGCTGCCACCCCGATCGCGAGGTAGCGCTGCTGCGCGCGATCACCGAGGCGGCACAAGCGCGCACCACCTTCATAAGCGGCGCCAGGGACGATTTCGAGCCCACCGCCTATGACGGCGAGGCGCGCCGCACCCGCGCCGAGGTGGCGCGCCGGTGGTCCGCCGGACCCGCATGCCGAGACTGGCGCGCGATGCCGTCCTTCGCCGGCGAGGAGATCGAGCATGATCTGGCGGAAGTGCTCGCCCGGCTCCGCCGACGCGGCATCGATCGTGTGGTCTGGCTCGATCTAACCAAGCCGGAGCTGGGCCTGCCGGCAGCGCGGGTGGTGGTGCCCGGCCTGGAACCGCCGCATCAGCTTCGCGCTGTTCCCGGCCTGCGTGCGCGCCGCGTGACCGCGGCGGCGGCGGCGCCGCGCGAGCCAGTGATGCTCGACAGCGCTCGCGTCGGGCGGGCCAGCCGATGAGAGGTCCGGCGGTCATCTTCCTTGGGCCGAGTTTGCCGGTGGCGGAGGCGCGTCGGCAGCTCGACGCCGTCTTCCTCCCCCCGGTGCGCCAGGGTGACGTCTATCGCGCGGTGCAGCAGCTCAAGCCGGCCGTGATCGGCATCGTCGACGGCTATTTTCATCAGACCCCGGCGGTGTGGCATCGCGAGATCCTGTGGGCGATGACGGCGGGTGTGCATGTCCTCGGCGCCGCCAGCATGGGGGCGCTGCGCGCGGCGGAACTAGCGTCCTTCGGCATGCGTGGCGTGGGCCGCATCTTCGAGGCCTATCGCGACGGTCGCTACACGCCGTTCGATGATCCCTTCGAGGATGACGACGAGGTTGCCGTCATCCACGGCCCCGCCGAGCTGGGCTTCGTCCCGGTCTCCGAGGCAATGGCGGATATCCGCGACGTGCTGGCGCGCGCGGGCGAGGCCGGTGTTATCGATGTTGCACTTCGGGACCGCCTCGTCGGTATCGGCAAGGCCATGCCCTATCGCGAGCGCACCCTGGCCCAGATTCTCAAATATGCCGCGGCCGACCGCCTCGATGCCGGTGCTCTCGAGCGACTGACCGCTTGGTTGCCGGGGCAGCGAGCCTCGCGCAAGCGGCTCGATGCCGAGCTGCTGCTGCGGGAAGCGCGCAAGCTGCACGAGGATTATCCCGGTCCGATGACGGCGCCGTTCCGCTTCGAGCCGGCGGCCGTCTGGTGCAAATACGTCGCCGAGAGCGCCGGCCCGCAGCTCGACCTCTCTGATCTCGAGCAGGCCGCGCTCGACGAGCTGCGCCTGCGGCCCAGCGAATGGCAGGCATTTCGCCGTCGCGCGATGATGCGCATCGTGGGGATCGAGCGCGGCCGCGCCGCAGGGGAGCCCGGAGATCGCGCGGTGCACGCCAGCCTCGACCGTCTGCGCCGCGAGCGCGGCCTGACAACGCGTGCCCTGCTGGACACCTGGATGCGGGAGAACGGACTTGACGAGCCCAACCTGCTGCGTCTCATGGCGGAGGAGGCGGCGCTCGATGCGCTGTCGCAACAGCCGGGCCGCATCGCCGGCACGGTCGCCGACGAGCTGCGCCTGACGGGACGCTTCAGCGAGCTCGCGGCGCGCGGCAGCGCCAAGCGGCGCTGGGCGGAGGAGGCCGGCGTCGCCGGCCGGCGTCCGTCGGAGCTCGAGCTCAGCGATCTGCTCGATTGGTTCGCCACCGAACGGCTCGGCAGTCCTCTCGACAGGGTACCGCCAGCGGCGGAACTGGCGGCGCGGCTCGGATTTTCCGACATCGATGAATTCACCGCCGCGCTCTGGCTCGAACGGGCTTACACTTGCCGGCTCGATGGCGCATCGCCGCCAGACGCAGCGATCGGGGTCAGGAGATGATGTGGCACTGGCGCGAAGGCACGCGGTTTCGGCTCTACCCGAAGGCGCATGAGGGGTTCCTCGCGCCGGAGACCGTCTGGGTGTCGCCCCTGCCCGGCACCATCGGGCCCGGCCCCACCGATTCCCGCATGCACGTGATCGACGCCTTCGGCAAGGTCGGGCCCTACGCACCGCCAGACTGGGAGCCGCCCTATCGCGGGCCCATCGGGCCGCCGGCGGTCGCCGACCGCGAGGGTCATTTCGACAGCATCCCGATCGGCGACCGCACCTTCCTCTCGGCGCATATGTATGGCTGCGTACGCCGTGTCCTCGACGTCTGGGAGGCGATGCTGAGGCGGCCCATCCCGTGGTGGCACGCCGCTCGCCATCCTTCGCTGGAACTCATTCCGCTCGTTCAATGGGACAACGCGCAATCCGGCGATGGCTTCATCGAGATGGGTGCCCGGCGCAACGATCTCGGCGAGCTGCAGCTCTTCAGCCTCAATTTCGAAATCGTGGGTCACGAGACCGGTCATGCGATCCTCTTCTCGGAGGTGGGCGTGCCGGACCCGGACCGCCTCACGCCGCAGTATCTTGCGTTCCAGGAATCCTTCGCGGATCTCATTGCCCTCATCTCCGTCATGTTCTTCGATTCCGTGGTCGAGCGGTTTCTGGAGCAGACCCTCGGTAATCTCTACGCACTCAATCTCATAAGCCGCATCGGCGAGCTGTCGCAGACCCAGCAGATCCGGATCGCCGACAACACCACGCGGATGCGCGATCTCGACGGACTGGAGCTCGATGCGTCCGGCGAGTGGATCGACCTCACGGGCGCGCATCGCAATGCCCATGATCTCGCGCAGCCCTTGACCGGGGCCATATTCGATATCCTCGTCGAGATCTATCAGGATCGGCTGGTGGCACGCGGTATCATCGCACCCGACGACGACGCCCGCGGTTGGACCCGCGAAGAGGTCGAAGCGGCGATGGCCGATTTCGAGGCCCACTGGGGCGCCGCCTTCTCCCGTTTCCGACCGCTATTCAAGGAGGCGCTGCTGGAGGCGCGCGACGTGGTTGCACGCGCACTGGCCTTGACCATCGAACGCGTGGACGCCAACGATCTCAGCTTCTCCCACGTGGGCTCGCTTTTCACCGACGCCTGCCTCGATCTGGGCCAGACCCACCACGCGGCGGCGATCCGCGAGAACTTCCTCGAGCGCGATATCCCGCTGGCGCCGCCGGCGCCCTTGGCGGCTCGCGCGGCAACGCTCGATATCCGACCGCGCCCCCTCCGGCGGCCTGCGGTCGCCTGTCTGCGCGACAGGGTGGCGGCGCAACGGCGCGCCCGCGAGCTGTCCCTGCGCCGGCGGACGAGCGAGATGGTGGCGCATCACCGCACGCGGGCGATCGATCGTCTCATGCGCACCGAGCATCGCAACGCCGGTTCGCGGGTATGAACTACATCACTGGATCGGGGATGACGCCGCTGCTACTGTAGGTTATCCTTTGTAAGTCCGGAGATGCGGCGCAAACGGCGGCGATGGGCGCATCAAGGGGAACGACGCAATGTCAAACGGGAAAGATCCACGCCTGGGCGAGACGATCCTAGCACCCACGATGATCCGAATGTTCGGGCGTCTGTTCGGAGCTTTGACGCTCGATCCGACAGCGCTGAAAGTGGTGGCGACGGGGAGCGCCCCGACCCCCTTCACCAATCCGCTCACCGACAAGCTCGCGGCGGGGCTGAAGCCCGCGTTGGCACGCATCTTCGGCTTCAGCTACGAGGGCCACTACTACAAGCTGCCGGATCCGCGCGTGTTCCTGGTGCATGGCGATGGCACCCCGGTGGACGCAGGCTCCGAGGCGGCGGTCGAACTCGGCGACCTGGGCGTCGAGTTCCACGAACAGTTCTTCACTGCCGGCGTCAGAATGTGGGCCTATGACAAGCTCGATATGTCGCTGCGCATCGACATCAGCTCCGGCTGGCTCGAGGACATCCTGTTTGGGCTAATCACCGACGGCGACGCCACCAGTCGCGCCGATGTGCTGGGCCGCGCTGATGCGCTTGGCCGCGCCGATGTGCTGGGCCGCGCCGATCTACTCAGCCGTGCCGATGCGCTCGGTCGCTATCGCCGCTGAAGCGCTTTTCGCCGCTCTAGCTCAATCTCTGGAATCCAGCGCCGGCGCAAAATCGCGGTGGCGCGGGCGGGGCCAAGCTCGGCCCGCTCATTCTGCCGGGAGAATGACGAGCCGACGTGATTGCGCGTCCCATGAAATGACGAAGCCCAGGGATTGCGAGGCGCCATGCTGCACGTGAGGGAGATCGAGCAGGCCCTGCTGGTCGGCGCCGTGCGCCTGTTGCAGCGCGCGGCCAAGGGCGAGGACATCCGGGCGGAGGCGGCGCGGTTCGCTGGCGGGCTGGAGGTGAGCGCCTCGGGCGAGACCGATCCGAACGGCAAGCCGATTGAGCGGGTCTATCTCAAGCGGGCCGGATGAAGCCTTGCGTCACGCCGGCGCGGCTGCGCGCTGCATGTTGACGAGGCGCCGCGTCATCACGGCGGCGCGGCCGTCGTCGTAGAGGACCTCCGCGACCTTGATGATGGCGGCGAGCTGCGCCGCCGCGGCCTGGTTGGCCGGGCGCTGCGCCAGCTCGTCGTAGAGCTTGGCCGCACGGTTGTCGATCTCGATGCCCAACTCCTCGACCGTCGCGCGGGCGGGGCTCGAAATGCCGTGGCGGCCGCCTTTCTGCACCAAGAGAACGAGCAATCTCGCCACGCGCAGCGCCTGCTCGGCTGTCTCAGGCTCCGGCACTTTCTCGAGATCGGGATCGTCGCTCGCGAGGCCGCGGGCTGAGACGCCGCGCTGCTGCGGCAAGAGCGCCAGCGGCACCTCCGCCAGCAGCGCCAGCCGGTCCTCGCCGAGCGCGCGGCTCAGCCTTGCGCGCGTCCCGAGGATGTGCTCGCCCCAGTCGGAGTCCCGGCGGAAGCCGAACTCGCTCAGCATGCCTTCGGAGTGCTCGATGTAGCGGCTCATGATCTGGTGGAGGCGCGCGTAGTCGGCCGCGAGCGGGCTGCGGCCGCGGTGCGAGGGCATCAGCGCCTCAAGCTCGCGCACGAGCACCTCGATGTCGTTGATCAGGCGCCCGCCGATGATCCCGAGCTCGGTGTCCTGCAGCAGCGCGTCGGTTGGCTTCCACGACAGCGCGCGGCCGAGGCGCAGCACGTACCAGGGCCGCTCCAGGCGGTTCATCAGACCGAGGGCGAAGTAGCGGGAATCGATGCCGGCGATCTCCGCAAAGCGCAGATACTGCTGCTTGGCGGCGGTGACGACGTCGCCGGTGAAATCGAGAAGCCGGCGGCCCTGCGCTTGGCCGTGGCGGGCAGCGACGGCGAGCACCGCGTCCAGCGCCTTGCGCAGCGGTGCGGCGATCGCAAGGACGCGCGCGATCTCGGCGAAATCCGTCTGCAAGCCGATGTCGCCGAGCGCCTTGCGGGTGACGGCATCGGCGAGCCGGCGGCTCTCGAATGCGGCGATCACCGCGTCGGTCCAGCCGCGGGCGGCGGCGCACACGCCATCGCTCAGGCGCTCGAGAGCCGGCCAGTCGCTGGCGGCAGTGAGGCGTGTGAACTCCTCGCCGAGGTCCTTGATCTCCCGCGGCGCCATGCGCACGAGCGCCTGCCACCAGGGCGCGACGGCCGAGCGTGGAATCAGGCCGGGAAGCCGCGGCTCGTCTACGCGATCGACGAGGAAATCCTCGAACCCGGCGCAGGCGAGCCGGCACAGAGTCGGCACCCGCTGCGGTCGGACGCGGCGGAGCTGCGGCCGCAAAATCGCGAGCACGGTTTCCGCCGGCAACGTCTCCTGGCCGAGCGCCCGCTCGATCTCGAGCTTGCGCGCGAGGGTCACCGCCTCGTTCGTCGGCAAGGCACCCAGGAGGAGCCTGAGCCGCTCGGCCTTCTGGTCCATGCTCCCCCAATTAAGCGGGGCCGGGCTGAAAGAACCGTTAACCCTTCCTTGCCATCATGTTCAACGGCTTGCGCGCCGCGATTGCGCCCTTGTTCGGGCTTGCGCGCGGGAGAGCGGCGGGCCGATACTCCTGCGAGACACCCGAAGGAGATCGGAGTGCGCAGCCACCACGACATGGGCGGGCTTCCAGCGGGCCCCATAGAGCGCAGCGAGCACGACTACGCCCATTGGGAGAAGCGTGTGGACGCGCTGATGGTGCTGCTCTCCGCGCCCGAGCGCCGGCTGCTGCGCGTCGACGAGCTGCGCCGGAACATCGAGAGCCTGGGTCCCGGCGCCTACGACGCCATGAGCTATTACGAGCGCTGGATCGCCGCCATCACCAAGGTGCTGCTGGAGCGCGGCGTGATCACCTCCGACGAGCTCGGCCGCAGGATCGAGGCCGTGAAGGCGCGCGAGGTCAAGGCATGAGTGCGACCGAGATCGCACCGCGCTTCCGGCCCGGCGATTCCGTCCGCGTGCGGTTCGCGGATCCGCCGGGCCACATCCGGACACCCTGGTACATCCGCGGCCACACCGGCGTGATCGAGCGGCTCTGCGGCATCTACGGAAATCCCGAGGAGCTCGCCTACAACCGGCCGGGCACGCCGCGCCAGCCGCTCTACCGCGTGCGCTTCCGCCAGAGCCAGGTCTGGCCGGATTATCGCGGCACCGCGACCGACACCGTCGACATCGAGATCTATCAGCACTGGCTCGAGCCCGGAGAGACGAGATGACCGCACCCGACGAGCCGCAGGTTCACGACCACGCGCACGAGCACGGCCACGATCACGCGCCGCATCCGCCCGCGCGGCCCGACACCGACGACACCCTCACCTATTACAAGGCAATGGAGGTCGCCGTCCGCGAGCTCCTGATCGAGAAGGGCATCATCACTCCCGACGACGTGCGCCGCGCCATCGAGGCGATGGACGCGCGGAGCCCCGCGCAGGGCGCCCGCGTCGTGGCGCGCGCCTGGACCGATCCCGCCTACAAGGCGCGGCTCCTCGCCGATCCCAACGCCGCCATCAAGGAGCTCGGCATCGAGCCCGGTGTCTACAAGCTTGTGGTGCTGGAGAATACGCCGCAGGTGCACAACCTCGTGGTCTGCACGCTCTGCTCCTGCTATCCGCGGGGCGTCCTCGGGCTGCCGCCCGACTGGTACAAGAGCCGCGCCTACCGGAGCCGCGCCGTGCACGAGCCCCGCGCGGTGCTGCGCGAGTTCGGCACCGAGATCGCCGACAATGTCGCGGTGCACGTGCACGATTCCACCGCCGACATGCGCTACCTCGTGCTGCCCGAGCGGCCCGCGGGCACCGAGGGCATGAGCGAGGCCGCGCTCGCCGAGCTTGTCACCCGCGACAGCATGATCGGCGTCGCGCGCGTCCGCGCGCCCGGCTGAGGAGCGGCGAGATGACTGTCAACCCGCAGCAAGCCACGGTCGGCGGCCACGCGCTGCCGCCCGACGTGCTGCAGAGCATCCGCTCCGCCAGCGCCAGCACCGGCGTCGACTTCAAATTCCTGGTGGCGCAGGCCTCGCTCGAGAGCGGCTTCCAGTCGGACGTGAAGGCCAAGCGCTCGAGCGCCGCGGGCCTGTTCCAGTTCACCAGCCAGACATGGCTCGAGATGATGCGCGACCACGGCCAGAAATACGGTCAGGGCGCGCTCGCGCGCCAGATCGCGACCCTGCCCAACGGCAAGCTCGGCGTGGCGGACAAGGCGACCGAGAAGCAGATCCTGGATCTGCGCAAGGATGTGACGCTTTCCGCGCAGATGGCGGCGGAGCTCACCAAGACCAACTCGACGCATCTCGAGAAGGCGCTCGGCCGCAAGCCCAGCGCCGCCGATCTGCACCTCTCCATGCTGTTGGGTGCCACCGGGGCCGTGCGATTCCTGAAGGCGCACCAGTCGGACGCCGCGAGCGCCGCCGCGGACCTGGTACCCGGGGCTGCGCGGCAGAACCCGACGATCTTCTACGACAGTGGCCACACGCCCAAGACCGTGGCCGCCGTCTATCGGCGCATCGAGGAGCGCCTCGCCGCGCCCATGCGCCAGGTGGCGGCGCTCGAGCGCGCGATGCAGCAGCCGGCGGCCGAGACCGCGCGCGCGGCGAAACCCGCCGAGGAGACCATCCCGCTCCGGCCCGGCGTCGGCTTGATCGCCGCGCTCGCGACGACCCCGCCGGCCCGCAAGGGCTAGAGGCCCGCGAGCGCCTGAGGATCGAGCGTGAAGAGCTCCTGCACGCGGCCCACGCCGCGGAGCGCATAGCGGCCGACCGAGACCACGCGCTCAGGGTCACCGAGCGCGCGGGCGAAATCGGCAGACATCAGGATAGGGCGGTCGGCCGAGCGGCACATGGCCGCGATCCGGCTGGTCTCGTTGACCGCGGGCCCCACCACGGTGAAGTCCAGTCGGTTCTTGCTGCCGATGTTGCCGAAGAACACCTCGCCGACGTGGAGGCCGAGATACATGTGAGTGGTCGGCAGGCTCTCCGCCTCCCGCCGCCGGTTGAGCTCGATGATGCGCGTGCCGGCGCTGGCGGCGGCGGCGATCGCCGCGCGGCAGGCGAGCGCACCGTCGTCCGAGCGGAAGATCGCGAGCACGCCGTCGCCGATCAGCTTCAGCACGTCGCCGCCGCGATCGTGGATCGCGTTGATGATGGCGTCCGCGTAGTCGTTCAGCAGCGGAATGATGTGCTGGGGATCGGCGCTGTCGGTTATGGTGGTGTAGCCGCGGAGATCGCTGAACCAGAGCGCGGCGCCGATCCGGTCGGCCACCCCGCGAGCGATCCGGCCGTTCAGCACCATGCGCCCGGCGTCGCGGCCCAGGTAGGTCTCGGCGAGCGTGCCCGTCATCCGCGCGAGCGCCGCGCATTTCATCGCTAGCGCCAAGTAGGGCAGCGCGCGCTTGAGCGCGGTCACGTCGCCGTCGCTGAAGCCGTCGGCGCGGTCGGTACCCCAACCCGAATAGACGGAGTCCATGTCGCCGATGACGCCTTCGGCGGCGAAGCGGTTCATCACCGCGACGTACTCGGTGAGCCCCTCCTCGCGCCGCGAGCGGAAGAAGGGCGAGCCCGCCTCGGCCTCCTCGTGGACCCGGTGGCGGCTGGCCTTCTGGCCGCTCTCCACCAGCCCGTAGAACGGCGTCGAGCGCCAGCTCTGCGCGGCCTCACCCTCGGTGGTGCGACCGTAATCAGTGACGTCCGTCCTGCCTCCGCGCCACCAGCGCACCGCGCGGCCCTCGTGGATCGGGTGCAGCGTATCGATGAAGAGCACGCCGCTCGCGAGCGGCAGTCCCGCCGCCGCTGCCCGCTCGCAGAAGCCGCTCATCATGTCGGCCTCGTTCGAGCCGGCGAGGCCTTCTCCGGTGATCCATTGCGCCAGCTCGGCGAGGCGAGTCTCGTCCATCGCAGTTCATCCACCATGTAGAAGACTTGCGCGGGCGGCCATGATCAGCGCCGCCGTGCGGTGCTGGAGATAGAGACCCCGCGCGAAATAGCAAGGACCGGCCAGCCCCGATCACAGGAAGAGCTTGAGCCGCGGTCCGATCTCGATGAAGCCGGCGCGCAGATAGAAACTCAGCGTGCGCGCCCATTCCGGCTGATGAGGCGCGCCCACCTCGATCCGGCGCCAGGCGCGCTCGCGCCCGAGCGCCACTCCTGCGTCGACCAGCATCTTGGCGACGCCGCCGGAGCGGTGCTCCGGAACGACGTAGAGCTCCGTGATCACGCCGAATTGACCGTCGGCGTAGATCGCGGCGCTCTCGGAGAGCATCATGACCCCGATCGCCCGCTCTCCCGCGAACGCCAGAAAGGCGAAGAGGCGATCGTCGTGGGTCAGGAGACGCTCGGCCGTCGCAACGCGGTCGGCGTAGCGGGACGGCGACCCGCCGCCCAGCTCCATCAGCAGCGCATCCACCAGGCGGGCGACGCTGGCCGCGTCACGCGGAGTCGCCCGACGGATCACAACCACCGGCTCCCGGTAATCGAGGCTCAGGCCGCAAGCTTCCGGAACACGTCGATGAAGCGGTCGACGTCCGCCTCGTCGTTGTAGACGTGCGGGCTGATGCGGATGCGGCCGAGGCGTGGCGCCACGTAGACGCGCTCGGCGGCGAGCCGCTCGATGAGACCCTCGGGGATGCCGCGCGGGAATTTGAGGCTGAGGATGTGCGGCGCGCGCACGCGGCGCGCGGCGATCTCGACGCCGGCGTTGCGCAGCCCCTCCGCGAGCCGATCGGTCAGCATCTGCAGCCGCTCCTGGATCGCCGCCTGGCCCCAGCCCGCCATCATTTCCATGCCGATGGAGGCCATCTCCATCGAGATGAAGTGATCGCGCTCGCCCATGTCGAAACGGCGGGCGCTCGGCACATAGCGCGTGTCGCGCATGTATTCCGAGTTCTCCGAGCCGACAGCGCGCCGGCCGAACTGCGTCTGCTCCAGGGGTACACCCTCCTGATGGCGCTTCGCCACGTAGATGAACGCCCGACCGTAGGGACCGAGTACCCATTTGTAGGTCGGGAAGATCAGAAAATCGGGATCGAGCGTCCGGACATCGATCGCCATGACGCCGACCGCGTGGGTGGCGTCGACCAGGAACGCTGCGCCGCGCCGGCGGAGCGCCGCGCCGACCGCCGCGATATCGACTGCGCCGCCATCGGACCAGTGCACCGAGGAGATCGAGGCGAGGCCGACCGGCGGGGCGCCCGTCCGCTCGATCGCCGCGAGCACCGCCGCGGTCCAATCGGTGTCCTTGGGCTGCGGCACCACCTCGACCGTGAATCCCTCCGCCGGCGCACGCACCACCCACTCAAGAAATGGCGAGGTGTGGTCGTTCTCCAGCAGCAGCACGCGGGAGCCCTTGGGGACGCGCAGCACCTTGCCGGCGGTCGCGGCGCCATAGCCGACCGACGAGATCAGCGCTACATCCTCGGGCGCTGCGTTGATGAGTCGCGCCGCGGCCGCGCGGGCGCGCTCGTGCTGCTCGCCGGCGAAAGCGGGATCGAGCGTCCAGGGCCTGCCCTTGCGGGCGACCGCCGCCCGGCCCGCCTCCTGCGTTGCCAGCGGCAGTGGGCTCCAGGACGCGGCGTTCAGGTAGCAGACCTCGCGGGGGATATCGAACAGGTGACGTTGAGACGGCAGCATGATGGAAAGTTCTCCTCCTCAGGACGCGCGTTTCGGGCGCCACTCGATGATCCGCACCGGCGTCGGGTTCCAGCCGTTGCACGGGTTGTACATCTGCGGGCAGTTGGAGATCACCACCAGCACGTCACGCTCGGCCTTGAGATCGACGTAGTCGCCGGGCTCCGAGCGGCCGTCGACGATCTCGGTCGAGCCATCCGGCTTCACCGGCACGTACATGAACCAGTTGATGTTGGCGGGAATGTCCCGTTCGCTCATGCCGTGCTCCGCGAGAGCCGCGATGAAATTGCCGCGGCAGCTCTGGGTGCCTTTGATCCCGTAGCGCGCGTAATTGCTCTCGGCGCTGCAGCAGCCGCCGATGGTGTCGTGGTAGCCGACGGTATCCTCCGCTACGGTCATGAGCACGTCGCCGAGATCGGAATAGAGCCTGAAGCCCGCACCGACGTAGATCGAGCGGTTGAGCTTGATGGTGTTGGCCGCGTTGTAGCGGTTCGCGTGATTGGCCGCGTCGTAGACCAGGAAATCGACGGCTTGCTGGCCCTCGAGGTCGATGATGCGGAGGTGGTCGCCGGCGCGCACCACGCGCGAATAGGGACCGGGGGCCAGCACGCGGTCGCTGAGGGCCGCGCCGGGGAATTGCAGCGCGCGCCCGAGCTTGGTGCCGCCGACTCGTGCCTTGATCTCCGCCATGCGCTTCATAGAGACCGCGCGCTTCTCGGCCGCGAGCGCGCGCGAGCGCGCCGCACGCTCCTCGTCCGTGACGCCACCGCCCTCGAGCACGATTCCCGCCATTGATAACCTCCCCGACTGCATCCGGTCTCAAGCCTAGGGGCTGGCCGGCCGGCCCGCAATCTCCGCTCCTCTGTGATCCCCCTCACAAGCTCGCCGCCATGGTCGGAGCGATGCTTTCCCCCGTCCCAATCCCAAGGGAGTCCGCCATGGAACACGACATCGACAAGCTTGCGGTCCTGATCCGCGGCCTTCAGCACGCGATCGGCAAGCTCGCGACCGACAATCACAGCGAGGAGCTCATGCGCATCATCCACAAGCCCGGCTGGACCACGCCGGCAGAGTTCCAGCTGATGGTCGCGGGCCTCGAATCCGCGCAGACCCAGGCCGAGAGCTTGGCAAGGCAGCTCCGCGGGATTGCCGCGGGCGCGCGGCAGGTCGGTTGAGCGGAGGAGGCGGGGCCGCCACGCCGGCGCTCTCGAAGAATGACCTTTTTCGGAACCTCTTGATCTCAACCGAACAACGAATAAGTCTCTCCGCACCCCACCTATTGGATCGGTAGGAGGCGAACGTGGCAGGGAGAATAACGCTTATCGGCGCGTGCATCGGCCTTCCGCTGGCCTTGACCGCTTGCGGCGAGACCCAGGGCGAGCGCGGGCTCAGCGGCGCCGCGATCGGCGCTGGAGCCGGCGCCGTGGTCGGCGCAGCCACCGGAATCGGCCCGGGAACCGGCGCGCTGATCGGCGGCGCCGTGGGAGGCGCCACCGGCGTCCTCACGACGCCGAGCCAAGTCAACGTGGGCAAGCCCGTCTACAAGAGCAGCACCGGCGGCTCGGCCGGGAACGCCACCGTGCGTGAAATCCAGCAGGGGCTGCAGCGCCTCGGCTACAACCCCGGCGCGGCGGACGGAAGGATGGGCCCCAAGACCGCCGCCGCGATCCGCAAGTACCAGCAGGACAACGGCCTGACGGTGGACGGGCAACCGTCCCAGGCCGTGCTGGACAGCATCCGCGCGAAGGGCTGACCCCGCGCCGGCGCCCGCGCGCCTCGGCGTCCCCGAACCGACCCGTCCGCCCTCGGCTGCGACAATCCGAGCGCACGCCCACGCTCGCCCAATTACTCGATATTAAGGACTCCTCCTCCTAATCTCACTGGCCATGCGGGCTCAGTGCGCGGCCAAGGCAGCCGCGGGACGAGGAGGAGCGGGGCGGCATGTCGGACGCGAGGCCAGTGGAGTGGAGGGTCAGCCTGTCGACGGAGCCGGCAGGCAGGCCGGAGCGCCGTCGGGCACTCGCCGTGGTCTTGGCCTCGCTCGCCGTGTTCGCCCTGCTGGTGCCCTTCGCCAAGGTCAAGCTGCCGACGGTGATGGCCTTCGTGCCGGCCTACGAGTCGGCGCTCGCCGTCAACGATCTCATCACCGCGATTCTGCTGTTCGGCCAGTTCGGCCTGCTGCGCTGGCGCGCGCTCCTCGTGCTGGCGGGCGGCTATCTCTTCACGGCGCTCATGGCCGTCTCGCACATGCTGAGCTTTCCGGGTCTGTTCTCCGAGGCGGCGCTGATCGGCGGACCCCAGACCACCGCCTGGATCTACATGCTGTGGCACGGCGGCTTCCCGCTGGCGGCGATCGGTTACGCTCTGCTGAGCCGCCGAGACCGCGCAAGCCCGTCCCAGGCCCTGTCCTCGCGCACTCGGATCGCCGCGGCCGTGCTCGCGGTCGTCGCGCTGGCAGCCTCGCTCACGCTGCTTGCGGCCCATGCGGACACGGTCCTGCCGGAGATCATGGCCGGCAACGGCTATACCCCCACCATGATCGGCGTGGTCACGACGGTCTGGACGCTCTGCCTCCTGGCACTGGCGGTGCTGTGGCTCGCCACGCCGCACTCGGTGCTCGACATCTGGCTCATAGTGGTGATGTGCGCCTGGCTCCTCGACGTGGCGCTGAGCGCCGTGTTGAACGGCGGCCGTTTCGACCTCGGCTTCTATGCCGGACGCATCTACGGCCTGCTGGCGCAGAGCTTCGTGCTGCTGGTGCTGCTGCTGGAGACCGGCGCGCTCTACGCGCGCCTCGCCCGCTCGCTGGAGGCCGAGCGCCGCGAGCGCGAGGAGCGCCTCAAGCAGATGCAGTCGGAGCTGATCCACGCGTCGCGCGTCAACGAGATGGGCCTCATGGTGTGGACGCTCGCGCACGAACTCAATCAGCCGCTGGCGGCGGTGACCAACTACATCCGGGCCGGCCAGCTGCTGGCCGAGAGCGGCAACGCCGACAAGCTGCGCACGACGCTGCAGCGCGCGGGCGAGCAGACCACGCGCGCGGGGCAGATCATTCACCGGCTGCGCACCTTCGTGAGGAAGGGCGAGACGGAGCGGCGCATCGAGGCCGTGCGCGAGACGATCGAGGAAGCGCAGATGCTGGCGCTGGCGGACGCGGGGCAGCGCGCCGTAGCGGTCGATATCGAGATCCAGCCCGGCCTGCCGTCGGCGCTGATCGACAAGGTGCAGATCCAGCAGGTGCTGCTCAACCTCATGCGCAACGCGATGGACGCCATGGCCGACAGTCCCCGGCGCCGCATCGTGGTCTCGGCGGCTCCGGCCGAAGGCGACATGATCGAGATCCGGGTGGCCGACACCGGGCCCGGTCTCGCGCCGACGGTGCGCGAGAAGCTGTTTCAACCTTTCACGACCACCAAGGCCCACGGCATGGGCGTAGGCCTCTCGATCTGCCGCTCCATCGTCGAGGCCCACGGCGGCCGGATCTGGGCGGCCGACAATCCCGGCGGCGGCACGGTCTTCTGCTTCACCCTGCCGGGTGCGCGGGTCGACCGCCTCGACGATTGGCGCAACCGCCGGCAGTCGCTCTGAGGCTCAGGCGACCTCGTAGCCGAGCTCGGCGGCGAGCTTCCGGGTGATCTCGCCGAACTGGTGCGGCTGCCACGCGGCCCGCCATCCGGATGCCAGCTCCGCCTCGATCCCGGAGTGGCCGTGGAAGCCGGGATCGCCCAACCCGACCTCCCTCTCGTCGTGGCCCCGGTAAGGATCGAGCATCGCCGCGTCGAACGGCACCTCGAGGAAGTCGCAGACGCGCCTCAGCTCGCCGGCGGGGTCGCCGACCAGTGCCTCGTAGGAGATCCGGATCTGACGGGCGGGATCGATGCCGCGCAGGAATTGCGTCACGTGCAAGTTCGAGCTGGTCCAGATCTTCTCGGCGAAAATCCAGGGATTCTCGTCCCAGACCAGGCCTTGCGGTCCGAGCCGATGGAATCGCCGGCGCACGAAGGATTCGACGACCGCGGCCGGATGCCTCGTCAGATGGATATACTTCGGCGTCCGAAACACCTTCTCGGCACAAGCAAGCCAGGCCGGATGCATGGCGTAGCCCGGGCTCTTGTCGACGAGGATCCGACCTTTCATCAGTTCCTGCAGGCGGGTGTAGACCGCGGAGATGCGGATGTCGCGCTCCTCGAGCATGACGCACTCGTTGGCCGCCTGCTCGCTCGTCATGGCGGTGAGACCGCAGATTGCCGAGAGCAGACCGACCCGCAGCCACGCCCGCGAATCCCCAATCAAACGCGCGCGCGTGCCCATGGATTCGAAGGGCAGCAGAAACAGCTCGGACAATGCGCAGAGCCTCGGGTGCTGCCCGAGCATGGCGACGAGCAAGGTCGAGCCGACCCGAGGCGCGGAGAGCACGAACACGGCCGGCCGTTTCAGCGGCGCATCGAAGCCGCGCTCGACCGGTCCCCAATCCCAGCGGCCGCCGGAATAGAGATCGCCCATCGGAGCCAACGGAGCCGGCGGAACCGGGAGCTCGTTCGCGATGTGCTCGGCCAGGTCCCTGATCGAGCGGCAATACGGAATATCGTAGAAATAGAGCGGGAAGCCGAATTCCCGGATGGTGGCGCGTTGGAAGAACGCCCATAAATCGCCGGGGTTGGGGCTGACCCAATCGACATCGACTTGGCCGGGGGCTCTCTTGAGGATCTCGGCCGCGGCCGCCCGCAGCCGCTCGATGATGGCCTGCCGCAGCTCGGGGCCCGCGAGCCGCAGGAGCTCTGCCCGGCCGCCGCTCTTGCTCATCGCATCTCCCCGGCATGACCGGAGCGCTCTGCGTGCGCTGCGAGCGCAAGGGGCGTCTCGAGCAGATGCGCGGCGCGACGCAAAGCCGACATCGCTAGGCGGCGTACCCGAGAGCCGCGGCGATCTCCCGCGTGATCCGGCCGTAAGCGTGCGGGGGCGGCGTCTGCCGCCACTCCAAGGCCAAGTCCGGCTCTATGCGGGAATGAGCGCGAAAACCAGGATCCCCCACGCCGTTGGCGCCGCGGCCGGCATAGGGCTGGAGCACCGCGGCGTCGAACGGGATCTCCAGAAACGCGCAGATCTGGTTCATGACCGTTGCCGGTTCTGCAACCAGCGTCTCATAAGAGACTCTGGTCCACCGGGCGGGATCGACACCCCGCAGGAAATTCAGGATATGCAGGTTTGCGCTGGCCCAGACCCGCTCCGCGAATATCCAGGGGTTCGGTTCCGGCGCGGCCCCTCCCGGGCGCCATCGGTGAAATCGCATCCGGACAAGCGACTCGATGACCGCGCCGGGATCCCTTATCAGGTGGATATAGCGCGCCGAACGAAACAGGCGCTCCGCATGGGCGAGCCAGTCCGGGTGGCCTGCATAGGTCGGGCTCTTGTCGATGAGCATGCGGTCCTTCGCGAGAGTCTGCAGGCCCGCGTAGACGACGGACACCGGCACATCGCGGTTCTCCAGCTCGACGCTCCGGCGCAAGGCCTGATCCTCGGTCATGCCCGCGAGTTCGTGGAGAGCGACGCACAGCCCCAGCCGCATCCATTTCTGCCCGGTGGCTTCGATCTGCCGACGTCGAGCACCCATGGTGTCGAACGAAAGCAGGCACAGCTCGGATGCCGCATAGAGCTGCGGATGCTTTCCGAGCATGTTGCACAGCAGGGTCGATCCCGATCGCGCGGCCGAGAGCAGGAACACGATCGGCCGCTCGAGCTTCGCGCCGAACGGCCGGCTCGAAAGCCCCGAGGGCATGGCGCCGTCCTCATAGAGGTCGCGCATGGGATCAGCGGGCGCAGGCGGAGGCGCCAGCTCCTTTGCGAGATGCTCCGCGAGAGCGCCGATGGAATGACAATGCGGCAGGTCATACCAGCGCAGCGGCGTCCCGATGATCGACAGCAGCCGCTCCTCGAAGAACTCGAACATCGGCATCGGATCCGGATTCACCGCATCGACCGCGATGACGTTGGGATCGACCCGCAGCGCCGCCGCCGCGGTCTCGCGCAGAAGCCCTACGAGCGCATCCTTTCGCGCCGCTTGGGATAGCCGCAGGAGCTCGGCGCGCTTCGCCTTTGCGCGGGCGGCAACGCTCATTCGAGCTCCGGCAGCTTGAGGCTCGGGCGTAGCGCCCGCTCCTAGGCCGGGAGCGGCGGTCCCTCGGCGCTCCAGGCGGGCCGCGCAAAGACGCGGCGTACGATCGGCTCGAAGGCCGCGAGCGGAATCGTGTCGTAATTCGGATCGAAGGCCGCCTGGTCCCACTTGGCGCAGAACTCGACGGTCTTCTCGAAGCACGGATGGCCGCGGAACTGGTCGCGGGCGTTCCGGTCCTTGCCGTAGTGATGGAAGTAGTAATAGCCCTGGAAGATGCCGTGATGCTTCACGACCCAATGGGTGGCGCGGCTGACGAAGGGCTGCAGCAGCGCCGCGGCGAAATCGGAGTGGTTCTCCGGCGCCAGCATGTCGCCGATGTCGTGGAAGAGCGCTGCCACGATAGTCTCGTCGTCGGCGCCGTCGCGCAGTGCCCGGCTCGCGGTCTGCAGCGAATGCTCGTAGCGGTCGACCTGGTCGCCCTCATAGCTGTGCCTGAGCTGCGGCAGGTAGGCGAGCACGCGGTCCGCGGTCGCGGCCTTGAACGGCTTCGCGAGCTCCGCGACCAGCGCATAGTCCTCGGCGGTGCCGTCCTCCATCCGGATGTAGCTGACCTTGCGCTTCTGAGCTACGCGGCTGGACATGGGATCCTTTCTTATCCAGTGGGCCCGCGCTCGCGGGAGATGTCGGGACGCACTCGAATATATTCGACCAGGTTCTTGACCTACGTCAATGCAGTGATCGGACTCGGGCGCATTGTTAAAAAATGCTTCGTCCGTTGGCGTGGAACATCGGCTTTGCGATCGGCCATCCCGAGATCGATGCTCAGCACCGCCATTTGATCCACCTGATCAACGAGATCTTCGCTGCCGTCGAGCGGAAAGAGCTGGGGAGGCTCCCGGCGATGCTGAGCTCGCTCCGGACCGCCGCCTCCGAGCATTTTCGACACGAGATCGTCACCCTGCGGAAGCTTCTCTCGGGCACCCATGACGGCATAAAGGGCCGTCCCAGAACGTCCCGGCTCGCAAAGGCCTTGGCGGATACCCGCATCGATGAGCATCAGGCTCAGCATGCGGTTCTCTTGAACCAATTGAATGGCTTCGGAGCGCTGCCCCCGCATACGCTCTGTAGCCATCTTGTAAGTTGGTTCGTCGATCATGCAATCAAACAGGATTCGCGGCTGAGGGCGGTCTTTCAGGCGATCTGAGCGGACGCTTCGTCACCGAGGGGTCATGGCCGGCCGCTAGGCTTGGTTGATATAGTCGCTCGAGGACCGCCCCAAGGGAGAACACCCCCATGTTCAACCCGACCGCGCTCGTGATCGAGCGTTTCGTCGAGGAGCTGCAGACCATGTACCAGCGGGTCTACGGCCTGCTGGAGCCCGGCTATCCCGGGATCATCGGGTTCATCGGCCGAGTCGCGCTGGAGAACATCGCCAATTCCGACGCGCCCTATCACGACGTCAACCACACCATCATGGTGACGCTGGTCGGCCAGGAGATCCTGCGCGGCAAGCATATCAGCCAGGGCGGCATCACGCCCAGGGACTGGCTGCATTTCATGGTCTCGCTGCTCTGCCACGACATCGGCTACGTCCGCGGCGTCTGTCACGGCGACGGCGAGGGGCGCTATGTCATGAATGCCAAGGGCGAGACGACCGAGCCGCCGCCGGGCTCGACCGACGCCGCGCTCACGCCCTATCACGTGAACCGCTCGAAGCTATTCGTGCGCGAGCGCTTCGGCAAGGTGGCCTTGACGTCGATCGACACGATGGTGATCGAGGCCAACATCGAGCACACGCGCTTTCCCGTGCCGGTCGACGACGAGCACTCGAACCGGGCGGACTATCCGGGCCTGGTGCGCGCCGCCGACCTGATCGGCCAGCTCGCCGATCCCAATTACATCCGCAAGATCCCCGCGCTCTTCGCGGAGTTCCGCGAGACCGGCACGGCCGAGAAGCTCGGCTACCGCAATCCCGCCGACCTGCGCGCGGCCTACCCGACGTTCTTCTGGAAGGCGGTGACGCCTTTCATCGCCGAGGGACTGCGCTACCTGCGCGTCACGCAGGAAGGCAAGCAGTGGATCGCCAATCTCTACGCGCACGTCTTCGCCGAGGAGCATCACGGCGACCTTCGATGAGGCCGCGCGCCCGTCCTGTCCTGCTGCTCGCTGCTGTTGCGCTGGGGTTGCTGCCGGCCGCGTGCGGGCACGCCGCCGAGCCCCTGAGCGTACTCTGGCCCATCGTGCAGTACTGCAAGGCGCCGCAGCACGACGCCGGCGAGCCCGCGTGCTTCCTCACGGACACCAGACACGGCTACGCGCTCCTCAAGGACATCCGCGGCCCGACCCAGGTGCTGCTGGTAGCGACCGACCGGCGATACGGCATGGAGGACCCGCGCATCCAGGCCCCGGACGCGCCCAACTATTTCGCGGCCGCCTGGGCCGCGCGACGCTGCGTGTCGGAGCTCGCGGGCCGCGCCATTCCCGACGCGGAGATCTCGCTGGCGATCAATTCCGTGCGCGGGCGAAGCGACGGGCAGCTGCACATCCACGTCGATCGCCTACGGCCCGAGGTCGCGGCGAAACTCGAGCCCGGCCTATCGGAGCTGGCCTTCGGCAGCCACCGCTACGGCGTGCGGCACGTCCCAAGCCTGGCGATCAATCTCTTCGCGGCGGAGGCGGCGCGGGCGGAGGGGCCGATCGGCGAGGCGACGATCGTCGTGGCGGGAGATCCGTCAGGGGGTTTCTACGTCCTCACCGACCACGCAAGCGCGACCGACCACGCGAGCGGCGAGGAGTTGCAGGTCGAGCACGAGAAGCTCTCGCCCGATCAGCTCCGCGCCATCTCGATCAAGGGCTGCGCCGAGGCGCCGCCCTGACGTCGCCCCTTACGGGCCAGCCGACGCTTTGGCGAGGGCCTCGCGAAGCGGGTCGGCGCCGGGGTTCTTGGCGGTCCGCGCGAGCACGATGTCCTCGGCCCGCACGGTCGGGCCATAGTAGTCGTGGTCATAGGCGACGCGCGGTTTGATGATGCCGCCCTGGAGCGCGACGCCGCCGAACAGGCCCATGGACGTGGCGAAGGCATAGATGTCGCCGCCGGCGGCGCTTGTGGTGGAAGCTTCTGCGCCCGCACCAATGGTGACGATCGCGATCCCGGCCTCGGCGCCGACCTTGAACTCGTCCGACATCAAGGCGTTGAGCGCCTTGTCGTTCATGATGATGAACACGATCTTCGACAGCTGGATGCCGGCCTGCAGGCCGAACGAGCCGGCGCCGAACACGTAGAACGCCGGATAGCTCCAGGTGTTGGTCGCGGGGTCGCGGCTCAGCAACACGCCGCTACCGCCCTGCGCGCCGAAGATGAACCCGGCCTTCACCAGCTCCGGAAAGATCATGATGCCGCGCGCATTGTGCAGGAGCTCGCCCATGTTGGGCGGCGCGCCGGGCCCGGTGCGCAGGGCCTCGACGGCGGCCGCCGCGCGGTCCACCGCCGACTGCTCGTTGCTGGTTTGAGCCTGCGCGATCTGCGGCGCCGCGAGCAGCAATGCCGCGGCGATGATCATCGGAATGCGCCTCATGGATCCCCCTCCATCGTTTTGGTCGATAGTCTCTCGGCCAGCGCCGCCCTCGGCCCGCTCCCATCATCCCCGTAATGCGTCCCGCAAGCAATATCGGGCGCGATCCATGACAGATCGGCTTATGAACTCACTGTCACCGTGCGCATCCGCTCGACCCAGTAGCGGCTCGAGAGCGGCCCGGCCGGCGACGGCGTCGCGGTCGCCGCCTGCAGGAGCCAGCGGGCGAGATTGCCCGCGGTCACGTCATCCCAGCGTCGCACTGCCACGACCGGGAGACCCTCGAACAGCGGGTCGAGCGGAGAAGCCGGCACCACCAACAGATGGCCGAGCGCGAGCGCCTCCCAGGTGCGGTGGCAATCGAGACCGTTGCCATGGGGGCTGAGCACCGCAGCGTATTGCCCGCGCCGGCGCCACATCTCGCCGCGCGGCAGCGTCCCCTCCTGGCAGACGATACCCTGCCGCCGCCGGAGCCGCTTGGCGATGGTCCGCCGGCTTTCGAAGAGACGCGCCGCCGCCGGGGCGGACACCCGGCGGCTTGGGTCGAAATCGAGATAGACCGCAGGCACGCGCCGCGCGAGCGGCGGGAGGCTCCGCGCGATCGCGAGCAAAGTCGCCTCCTGCCGGCTCGCCGAGGCAATCTCCTCGCCCCAGATGCTCCGCTCGGCCACCGAATGGAAGTCGATGCCGATCGGCAGCGGCGATATGCGCTCGCTCGCGGTGCCGTCATGGTTCTGGGTGAACCAGCGGATCACCTTTGGCGAGCCGAGTATCGCCTGGGCGAGCTCGCGCGGCAGGTCCGAGGGCACGCTGCTGTCGGAGTCCGCAGTCGCCAGCACGAACCGCGCGCGCACCGCCGGCAGCACCTGGCGGACGAACGACGGCAGCCAGGAAAGCCGCACCCAGACGAGATCGCCGTCCTTGACGGCGGCATAGCGTCCGGGATCGGCAATCACGTCGCTCGGCAGGTCCGGGGAGATCGCCGCACCCGCGAGCGTCGGCACGGACCGATAGGTGAGCCCGTCCGGAAACTCGTCGGGCAGGCGATGGTCGCAGAGCCGGGCGATGCCCTTGTTCCAAACCAGTTCCGCCGGCCGCTCGCTCACCCCGCCTAGAACTCCCGGCCGATCCAGCGGTCGACCGACAATCGTCCGCCGCCCCGCAGAGCGATCGCGAAGGCGACCGCAGCCCAGAGCAGCGTGAGCGGGTAGCCGCGGCCGGCGGGGATGTCGACTGCCACGGCGATCACCAGCATCTCCACGGAGACCATGAGCGCGACGGGCCGCGTCAACAGGCCGACGATCAGGAAAGCCCCGCCCACCAGCTCGAGTGCCGTGATGAACCACATGAGCGGCACCGCCGGCTCGAGGCCCAGCTCATGGAGGAGCTGCACGTCGCGGTCGAACAGCGGCCCCGTGAGCTTGTGCCAGCCGGGCGACAGCAGCAGAGCGCCGCAGGTCACGCGCAGCAGCACGTCGCCGCAGCCGCCGAGCGCGCGATAGAGCGGCGCGAGCGCGGGGATGATCAAGCGAGGCTCAAGAGCGCTCATAGCAGCTTGCGGTAGACGATGAAGCCGGTGTCGTCGGCCACCTGGTCGTAAAGCCGGCGCGCGGTGGCGTTGGTCTCGTGCGTCAGCCAGTAGACGCGGCTGCCGCCCGCGGCCTTCGCGCGCTCGTAGACCGCTTCGATGAGCGCCCGGCCGATGCCGCGGCCGCGCAGCCTCTCGTCGGTGAAGAGGTCTTGCAGGTAGCAGTTAGGCTCGATCAGCGTGGTGCTGCGGTGAAAGAGGTAGTGCACGAGCCCCACCAGCTTGTCGTCGCTCTCCGCGACCAGGGCGTGAACCGGCTCATAGGCATCGAAGAAGCGCGCCCATGTCATCCGCGTGACCTCGATCGGCAGCGCGGTCGGGCCGAAGCGGCCATAGAACTTGTTGTAGCCGTCCCAGAGCGGCAGCCAGGCGTCATAATCCGCGCGCGCGACGGGGCGAACGATCACAGCGGCAGTCCTCCAGGTTCGAGGGTGGTGCTGCGCAAACCTAGTGGGCCGGCGGCGGCCTCACAAGCGGCCCCTCGCGCTCGCGGCGCGGACGGGCCATAGTAGGCGCCGCAGTCCCGACCCCTGAGGGAACACGACCATGGCAGCGATCCCCGACAAGTTTCTCGATCTCGTGACCAAGAAGAAAGCCTTCGCCCATCTCGCCACCGTGATGCCGGACGGCTCGCCCCAGGTGACGCCGGTCTGGATCGATTACGCCCACGGCGTGATCCGCGTGAACACCGCCAAGGGCCGCACCAAGGCGCGCAACATGAAGACGGGCGCCTCGGTGGCGGTGGCGATCCAGGATCCCGACAATCCCTACCGCTATCTCCAGGTGCGCGGCCGTGTGAAGGCCATGACGGAGCAGGGCGCCGACGCCCACATCGACGCGCTTGCCAAGAAATACCTGGGCCAGGACAAGTACCCCTACCGCCGCCCCGGGGAGGTCCGGCAGATCTACGAGATCGAGCCGCTGCACACCCAGACGATGGAGTGAACCCGGGTCACGCCGCCGCGACGGTCGCGCGCAGCCAGCGCGCGATCTCGTCGAGGACGCGCGCGTGGACCTGCGCCGGGGCCACGCCCGCGGCTTTCGGCACTTTGAAAGAGTGGTCGCCGCCCGCGACCACGTAAAGCTCCGTCCTGGCCTTGAGGGTGCGGAGCACGGGCCGGAGCTCGTCGGGCGTGCCGAAGGCATCTCGCTCGCCCTGGACGATCAGCATCGGCACCGAGATCGCCGGCAGATGCTTGGTGCGGAGCTGCTCCGGCCGGCCCGGCGGATGGAGCGGATAGCCCAGCAGCACGAGCCCCTCGATCCCCTCGGCATCCGCCGCCGCCACCTGCGAGGCGATCCGCCCGCCCATGGACTTGCCGCCGATCGCGATAGCACTCCGCGCAAGCTCCGGCGAGAGCGCGCCCGACCGCGCGGCCGCGATCATCGCGCGCCAGCATGCCTCGAGCGTGTCGTTCCGATCCGGCAGTTTTCTCTTCTGCTCGCTGTAGAGGAAGTTGAAGGTGACGGTGTCGATCCCGCGCTCCGCGAGCCCCTTCGCATAGTCGACCGTGAACGGGCTCATCTGGTTCCCGCCGGCGCCGTGCGCGAGCAGCAGCGTGACGCCGCCGCGTTTCTCCGGTGCCGCGGCGTAGACGACCGCGGTGACGTGGGCGGCGGGTGGAACCTCGATGCGGGTGAGTGAGGGCATGGGGCGGTCATCCTGACAGGGGTCGGGCGCTCGGAATAGCGGACGACGGTCCCCCATCGTCTCTTGAGTCAGTCTCCTATGCCCGAGCATCAGCACCGGCCTTGCCTGAACTCGTCAAATAGTTGTACGATTCAATCTGTTTCACTACTTTAGTGTGCTATTCCGCACGGCCGCGCGGGCGCTCAAACAAGGGGGCAGCCAATGGACGCGACGAAGATCACGAAGGAGAACGCCGGCCTGACAGTGGTCGCCTATCCCGGCGACAACAAAATCCTGCTGGCGATGTCGCTGCGCGACGAGCTGGTGAGCGAGCAGGGTCAGAACCTTGCAGGCTTCGCTATCTGGCGCCAGCCGGACGGCAAGCCCGAGCAGATCCTGAGCAACCGCCTGAGTTTCACTGTCGGCGTCCACAAAGATACGACCGCTGCGACGCGGACCTGGACGCCATCCGACACGGCGCCCTTCCAGAAATTCCGCTGGGTCGACGTGCCTCCCGACGGCTTCGACGTGCCAATCGGCTATCGGATCCGGGCCCTGTACTTCACTGGGAATGGCACGACGACAAAATCCGGCCCTGAGGTCAGTGTCCGGGTGCCGCCAGTGAAGGGACGGCACACGAAGTTCCGTCCGGCGTTCACGCGCGGCTATATCGCCTCGCAAGCCTACGCCAATAGATTCAAGAACAAAGACATCCGGCCGGCGGGAACGAAAAAGCCGGATTTCGATACCGCGCCGTTCCGATCCCAATACGAGTGGCTCGGTGCGGACGCCCGCGTCCAGCTGTTCGATTTCATCGCGGACTGCGAGCACGACAAGGAAGCGCACGTCGACGTCTTCGCCTACGACCTCGACGAGCCGGACGTCATCGCCGCGATTTGCCGGATCGGCAAAGAGGGCCGTCTACGCGCCATTCTCGACAATGCCAAGCTCCACGTTCAACCGAACAAGAAGGGGGAGAAGCCGGTCGAGGTCGCCGCCGCCACGATGATCGTCGCCGCCGCCGGCAAGCAGAACGTGCAGCGGGGGAAGTTCGGCCGGTTCCAGCACAACAAAGTCTTCATCAAGCGCGACAAGACCGGCCAGGCCGAGCGCGTGATCTTCGGCTCCATGAACTTCTCGGTGCGCGGAATCTACGTGCAGGCGAACAACGTGATCGTGGTCGACGATCCGACCGTCGCCGGCATGTTCGCAAAGGCGTTCGACGTGGCCTTCGCAGACAACGTGACGGCCCCGCTGTTCCGGCAGAACCCGATCTCGCAAGGCTACATGGTGGGCTCGGCGGCGGACACGCCGGAACTGCCCAAGTTCTCGCTCGCGCTCTCGCCGCATACCAACTGGAGCGTGTCGCTCGGCCCCATGGCGCAGCGCATCCGGGCGGCCGCGAGCTCCGTCTTCTTCGCGGTCATGGAGCCTACCGGCCAGGGACCGGTACTCGCGACGCTGCGGGAAATCGCGGGCAAGCCGACCGTGTTCTCGTACGGCACCGTGGAGACCGACACGGGCCTCGCCGTGCAGAGCCCGAACGGCGAAATGGGCGAGGCCACGGGCTTCGCTGCGCTTCGGAAGAACGTGCCGCCGCCCTTCGACAAGGAGTTCGACGGCGGTCCCGGTATGCACATCCACGACAAGTTCGTCGTGGTCGATTTCAACGGCGCGAACCCAACCGTCTTCACGGGTTCGTCGAACTTGGCTGCCGGCGGCGAGCAGGCGAACGGCGACAGCCTCGCCAGGATCGAGGACGCGGCCATCGCCAACATGTACGCGATCGAGGCGGTCGCGCTCTTCGACCACTATCACTTCCGCAAGACCATGCAGAAGACGCCGAAGGCGACCCCGCTCACGCTCTGGTATCCGGGCAAGCCGGGCGCGCGGGTGCCGTGGTGGAAGCAATACTACGACAGCACGAAAATCCAGCTGCGAGACCGTTGTCTTTTCGCGGAAATTCCCCTGCCCCCGGGCGTCGCCGCCACGAAGACCGTGGATTGGACGGCGCTCGACAAGGCGGGCGCGAATAGGGCCAGGCGCGCGCCCGCGAACAAGAGGCAGGCACCCGCCAAGAAAAAGCCGGCGCGCAAGAAATCGGCCACGGCCTGATTAGCCCGGGAAGGCCGGCACCTGGGCGCTCGCCCGCGAGTTGGGCGGCGCAGCCCTCGTCGATATCATCCGCCGCGAGACCCGCAGCTGCTGCCACGACTGGGGTCGCGGCTGCGGGACTACCCCGCGCGCGGGCGCAGGAAGGAGTACGAGCGCTTCGTGATGATTTGAGTCCGCGCGAGGAGCCTCGCGGTTCTTGCCTCGATGCCTGCGCTTGATATATATTGTAAATATCTATCGAGATAAGCCAGGGTTTGCTCCGATGCCGAAGGATGTCGCGAAGATCTTCATGCACGGACGGAGCCAAGCGGTCCGGCTGCCGCTTGCCTATCGCCTGCCGGGCGACCGCGCGCGTGTGCGCCGCGTCAAGGGCGGTATCCTGCTCGAACCCATGATGACCGATCTCGACACTTGGTTCGCGGCGCTCGACCGGTTCGCCGACGTCCCCTTCATGGAGAACGGAAGACGGCAGCCGCCGATGCCTTCGCCCAAAGACCCGTTCGATTGAACTATTTCCTCGATACGAACGCGGTCATTGCGCTGCTGAAGAACGAGCCCGCGACGGTGCGTAGGCGCTTGCGGCGCGCGGCATCGCGCGGCGCGTTGATCGCGATTTCGTCCGTGGTCCTCTACGAACTCTGGTATGGAGTTGCCCGGAGCGAGCGTCGACGAGAAAACGCCGAGCGGCTGCGGATTTTTCTTTCCGGTAACATCAGGGTGGTGCCGTTCGACGAGAGCGATGCGGCGGACGCCGGCGATCTCCGTGCCGCGCTCGAAGCAGCGGGCACGCCAATCGGGCCTTACGATCTCCTGATCGCCGCCCAAGCGTTGAGACTGAACGCAACACTGGTCACGGCAAACGTCTCCGAGTTCGCCCGCGTGCGGGGTCTTGCTTGGCAGGATTGGAGTCGTAAGGCGTGAAATGCGCTCGGACTCCCGAGACGCGCTCCTTCGAGCGGTCTGTCTCGGTCACTGCGCGGCGACCCCTTCAGGCCACCCGTCTCACCCGTCCCAGTTCTCTCCGCCGCTCGTAGCGCCACACGCTCGCCGGCGGCAGGTTCGCCCAGATGTGCGCGGTCACCCGACCCGTGAGCCCCTTCCGCTCGCGCGCGATCGGGGACACCACGCCGTAGGTGAACTGGACGAAGGGCCGGCCCTCGCCCAGCAGCGCGAAGGACTCCGCGAGGATGCGGTTCGTGGTCATGCGCGGCATGGAGATGAGCGGCAGGCTCGAGACCACGGCCGCGGCCTCGGTGATGCCGAGCGGCGCCAGGAGCCGGCGGAGCTCGCGGGCGTCGCCCCGGATCACCCGCAGCTTTGGGAAGTGCGCGTGCAGGATGCGGTGCAGCTTCTCGTCGCGCTCCACCACGACGAGGCGCTCGGGCGCGATGCCGGCCTCGAGGAGCGCCTTGGTGACGCTGCCGGTGCCGCCGCCAAGCTCGATGATCGGTCCCGGCCCCGCGCCCAGCACCTGGCGCGCCATGGCGCGGCCGAGGTGCCGGCTCGAGGGCGCCACCGCGCCGATCCGGTGCGGCGCCTTGAGCCAGCGCACGAAGAACAGCGCCGCTTCCTTGTCCGATTCGTCGATGAGAGCCAGCTTCCGCCGCTCGCTGCCCCGTGTCATACGCGCGTCCCTTTGTTCCCGCTATGATTGAGCCGGCATTCGGGCGCAGGAGCGCAACCGGCTTGGCGGGGTGGCGCTCCAGAGGGTAAGACCAAGCCTTGCCCCAAGGGAACCCCCTTGGGAAAGAGATTGGCACAATCCCCGGTAACACCAGGGGATAAGCGCCCCAGCAAGGGGAGAGAAAACGCCATGCCGCCACGCGCCGAAGAGCAGAAGCGGGAGCGAATCGAGGGCATCCTGGGCCGCGTGGGCGAGCGCTTCCCGCCGGAGCGCGCCGAGCCGATCAAGCGCTTCGTCCATCAACTCTATGGCCACGTGCCGCCGGAGGACGTGGTGCCCCGCGGGCCCGACGACCTCTACGGAGCGGCGCTGTCGCTCTGGCAATTCGCCCAGGACCGTGCGCCCGGCCGCGCGAAGCTCCGCGCCTTCGTCCCGCGCCTCGACGCCGAGGGCTGGCGCGCGGGACGCACGGTGATCGAGATCGTCAACGACGACATGCCGTTCCTGGTGGACTCCGTGACCGCCGCGCTGAACGGACTCGGCCTCACCGTCCACCTGGTGATCCATCCGATCCTGCGCGTCAGGCGGGACGCCAAGGGCAAGCTCGTCGAGCTGCTGGGGCTCGACGCCGGCGACGACGCGAGCGGCAACGGCGCGACGGAGACGCTCCGCGAATCCGCCATGCACGTGGAGGCGAGCGAGCAGACCGATCCGAAGCGCCTCTCCGAGATCGCCGCCACGCTGGAGCGCGTGCTGATGGACGTGCGCGCAGCGGTCGGCGACTGGCGGCCGATGCTGGATCGTCTCCAGGCGGTGCGCGAGAGCGTACGGCAGGCGCCGAGCCTCCCGCTGCCGCCCGAGGATGTCTCCGAGGCCGCCGAGTTCCTGGCCTGGCTCGCCGACGACAATTTCACGTTCCTCGGCTATCGCGAATACCGCTACGCTCGCGCGGAAGACGGGCTCGACATCGGCATCGTCGCGGGCAGCGGGCTCGGCATACTTCGCGACGACGAGTATTCCGTCTTCGACGGGCTCAGGAGCTTCAAGACGCTCGCACCCGAGGTGCAGGAGTTCCTGCGTCAGCCCCGCATCCTCTCGATCGCCAAGGCGAACCGGCGTGCGACCGTGCACCGCGCGGCGCCCATGGACGCGATCGGCGTCCGGCTGTTCGCGCCGGACGGCAGCGTGGTGGGCGAACGGCTCTTCGTCGGACTCTTCACCTCGCTCGCCTACAGCCGGAACGCGAGCTCGATCCCGCTCCTGCGCCGCAAGGTCAACCGCACGCTGGAGCGCGCGGGCTTCCCGCCGCAGAGCCACGACGCAAAGGCGCTGCTGCACATCCTCGACACCTATCCGCGCGACGAGCTGTTGCAGATCTCCGACGATCAGCTCTACGAGATCGCGCTCGGCATCCTCAATCTGCAGGAGCGGCAGCGCATCGCGCTGTTCGTGCGGCGCGACGCCTTCGGCCGCTTCGTCTCCTGCCTCGTCTACGTGCCGCGCGAGCGCTACAACACGGAGCTGCGTCAGCGCTTCGCCCAGATCCTGGAGTCCGCCTTTCAGGGTACGGTCTCCAACTTCTCGACCGAGCTCGGCGAGTCCGTGCTGGCGCGCGTGCATTTTACGGTGGCGACTTCCAAGCGCTCGGGACCGGACGTCGACGCCGCGGCGGTCGAGCGCCAGCTCGCCGAGGCCGGCCGCACCTGGGAGGATCGGCTCGCCGAGGCGCTCGTCGAGGCCAAGGGTGAGGCCGCAGGCCTGGCGCTGCTGCAGCGCTACGGCCGGGCCTTTCCGACCGCCTATCGCGAGGCCTTCTCGGCCGCCGTCGCGCTCTACGACATCGCGCGCATCGAGGAAGTGCGCGGCGGCACGCCGCTCGCACTCACGCTCTACAAGCCGGTCGAGGCGGAGGCGCACGAGCTCCACTTCAAGATCTATCGGCAGGCGGAGCCGGTGCCGCTCTCCGACGTGCTGCCCATGCTGGAGAACCTCGGCCTCAAGGTTCTGAGCGAGGAGCCTTATCGCGTGACGCCGGCCGGAGACGCCGTGCCGGTGGCCATCCAGGATTTCACCCTGGTGTGCCGGGTCGGCGCTATCGATGTCGCGCGCGACCGCCAGCGCTTCGAGGACGCCTTCGCGCGGCTCTGGGCCGGCGAGATGGAGAGCGACGGCTTCAACCGGCTGATCCTCGGCGCCGGCCTCGACTGGCGGCAGGTGACGGTGCTGCGCCTCTATGCCAAGGCGCTGCGCCAGGCCGGCAGCGCCTTCAGCCAGGCCTATATGGAGGACACTTTCGCGGCCCATCCGGACATCGCCGCGAAGCTCGTGCGGCTCTTCCAGCGCCGCTTCAATCCGCAACGCGCGGAGGTGGCCAAGGAGCGAAGCGAGCGGCTCGCGCGCGAGATCGAGCAGGATCTCGACGCCGTCACCAACCTCGACGAGGACCGCATCCTCCGCAGCTTCCTGACGCTGATTCGCAAGAGCCTGCGCACCAACTATTTCCAGCGCCAACCCTCGGGCGCGCCGAAGTCCTATCTCTCCGTCAAGCTCGCGAGCCACGAGATCGACCTGCTGCCGCTGCCGCGGCCGCTCTACGAGATCTTCGTCTATGCGCCCCGCATGGAGGGCGTGCACCTCCGCGGCGGCAAGGTGGCGCGCGGCGGCATCCGCTGGTCCGACCGCAAGGAGGATTTCCGCACGGAGATCCTGGGCCTGATGAAGGCGCAGATGGTGAAGAACGCCGTCATCGTGCCGGTGGGCTCCAAGGGCGGCTTCGTGGTGAAGCGTCCGCCGCCCGCCGGCGCGCCGGGCGGACGCGACGCGCTCATGAAGGAAGTCGTCGAGTGCTACAAGACGCTGATGCGCGGGCTCCTCGACATCACGGACAACATCGTCGGCGACAAGATCGTGCCGCCCGCCGCCGTGGTCCGGCACGACGACGACGATCCCTACCTGGTCGTCGCCGCCGACAAGGGCACGGCGACCTTCTCCGACATCGCCAACGGCGTCTCCGAGGAGTACGGCTTCTGGCTCGGCGACGCCTTCGCCTCCGGCGGCTCCCAGGGCTACGACCACAAGGCGATGGGCATCACCGCGCGCGGCGCCTGGGAGCTGGTGAAGCGGCATTTCCGCGAGCTCGGCACCGACATACAGACCGCGGATTTCACCTGCGTCGGCGTCGGCGACATGTCGGGCGACGTGTTCGGCAACGGCATGCTGCGCTCGAAGCACACGAAGCTCCTCGCCGCCTTCGACCACCGCCACGTCTTCCTCGATCCGGATCCCGACCCGGAGGCGAGCTTCGCCGAGCGCAAGCGGCTTTTCGAGCTGCCGAGGTCGAGCTGGGCCGACTACGACAAGAAGCTGATCTCCAAGGGCGGCGGCGTCTTCGAGCGGACGCTGAAATCGATCCCGCTTTCGCCCGAGGTCCGCGCCAGGCTCGGCCTCGAGGCCGAGCGGCTGACCCCCGCCGAGGTAATGCAGGCGATCCTCAAGGCCGAGGTGGACCTGCTGTGGTTCGGCGGCATCGGCACCTACATCAAGTCCAGCGCCGAGAGCCACGGCGACGCCGGCGATCGCGCCAACGATGCGATCCGCATCGACGCCACGCAGATCCGCGCCAAGGTGGTGGGCGAGGGCGCCAACCTTGGCGTGACCCAGCGCGGGCGTATCGAGTACGCGCTCAAGGGCGGCCGCATCAACACCGACGCCATCGACAACTCCGCGGGCGTCGACACCAGCGACCACGAGGTCAACCTCAAGATCCTGCTCAACGCCGCCGTGGCCGCCGGCGACCTCACCATGAAGCAGCGCAACGAGATCCTGCGCGAGCGCGCCGACGACGTGGCGGCGCTGGTGCTGAGCGACAACTATCTCCAGGGCTTGGCGCTGACGCTCGCCGAGGCGCAGGCCGCCGAGCGGCTCGACGCCGAGGCGCGGCTCATGCGCGAGATGGAGAAGGCGGGCAAGCTCGATCGCGCCGTCGAGTTCCTGCCGGACGACAGCGCGGTGGCGCAGCGCCGCGCGCAGGAGCGCGGCCTCGCGCGGCCGGAGCACGCCGTGCTGATGGCCTATGTCAAGAACACGCTCGCCCACGAGCTCACCGCGACCGACCTGCCCGACGATCCGCACCTCAAGGCGGACCTCTTCGCCTATTTCCCGCGGGCGCTGGTGGAGCGCTTCCGGCCGCAGATCGAGGCGCACCGCCTGCGCCGCGAGATCATCTCGACCTGCGTCGCCAACGAGCTGGTGAACCGCTGCGGCATCACCTTCGTCGCGGACATGCACGAGCGCACGGGCCGCGGGCCCGGGGACACCGCGCGCGCCTACGGCATCGTACGCGGCATCTACGACCTCGACGGGCTTTGGGCGGAGGTGACGGCGCTCGACAACCGGGTGCCGGCCTCCGTGCAGACGGAGATGCTGCTGGCGGCGAACCGCCTGGTGGAGCGCGCCGCCGCCTGGTTCCTGCGCGCGCCGGGCGCGCTCGACATCGCCGGCGTCACGCAGGTGTTCAAGCCCGGCGTCGCGGCGCTCGCGGCACGGCTCGGCGAGACCCTGCCGGCCTCGCAGCAGGCCGAGCTTGCTCGCCGGATTGCGGCCTGGCAGGAGAAGCGCGTTCCCGTGGCGCTCGCCGAGCGCGTGGCCAAGCTCGATTTCCTGGTCTCCGCCATCGACATCGTGAAGCTCGCCGTCGCCAAGATGGCGGACGTTGCCGATCTCGGCCGCCGCTTCTTCGCGGTGGGCGCGCGCTTCCGCCTCGACCTCCTGCGCGTGGCCGCGCGCAAGCTCACGGCGGACACCGCCTGGCGCAAGCTCGCGATTGGCGCCTTGATCGAGGACCTCTACGGCCACCAGGCCGATCTCACCGCGCGCGCCGTGAGCCAGGACGAGAGCGGCTTCGAGGCCTGGGTCGCGGCGCACGCAGCGGAGATCGCGCATCTGGACGCATTGGTGACCGAAATCCTGCAAGCTCCCGCGCCCGACCTCGCGATGCTCACGGTCGCCAACCGTCACCTGCGCGCGCTGGTCGCAGCCTAGCGACGACCCTGTCGGAGACCGCCGCCATGCATCATTCCCGCCTTTGCGCCCTGCTGATCGATTGCAAGACCGACGACGTCGACGAGGCGGCACGGTTCTGGGCGGCGGCGCTCGGCCGTGCCGTCGATCTCGAGCATCCCATGAGCCGCGGGAACTACCGCATGCTGGCGACGCCGCCCGACGAGCCGGTGGTGGAGATCCAGCGCGTCACGCACGAGAGTCGCGTCCACCTCGACATCGAGACCGACGACATCGAAGCCGAGGTTGCGCGGCTCGAGAAGCTCGGTGCCAACGTGGCAAAGCGCCTGGAGCGCTGGGTCGTGATGCAGGCGCCCACCGGCCAGCGCTTCTGCGTCGTGCAGGTGCAGCGCCCGGGCTTCCCGAAGAACGCCAACCGGTGGGAGTGAGGCTCGGCGGTCCTCCGCCCCAATCAGTGCGCGCGGGCGGGAATCCGCAAATAGGGCTCGCCCGGCGCGGCCGGCTCGGACTCCGGCCGGCTCGCGCGGCCGTGGCCGAAGGTGTCGGCGAGCGCCTCGCACTGCTCGGCCGCCCGCAGCAACTGATCGCGTTTGCTTGAAATGCTCGAGGATCTCGCGAGCGAGCGCAGGAACTGCGCTTGATCCTGGAGTTGTTCCGCTCGGGTCATAGGAGCCTCCTCGCTTAAAACGCGCGCCCCCATGTGGCCGCGAGGCCATTACCCAAACGTAAACGCCGGCGCGTCTCCCAAATAAATCGGTGACGATTTTAGGGATCGGCGACTCACGCAGCGAAGAACGCGAGGGTGCGGATCTCGATGCTCTCCCGCGGCGGCGCGTTGGCAGGCGTCGTGGGATCCTCGAAGGCCGTGTGCAGCGAGAAGCGCGCGCGGCCGTCCTTCAGGCTGTCGAAGCATTTGATCAGCACCGCCTCGTCGCGCTCCATGCGCGGGAAATAGTTCCACCGATGGTTCGGGCTGTGGATGCCGTAGAGGATCTCCCCGGTGCGGTCGGCATAGATGAGATCGCAGGTGACCACGTCCTCGGGCGCGACGCTGTGGGCTTCCGCGAGCGCCAGCGGCCAGGCAAGCACCGGGCCCTTGATCGGCCGCCACACGTTGATCTCGAGGAAGCGATGCTTGAGCCGCGCCTCGGCCTCCGCCGCCGGCAGCAGATCGCGCACGCGCTGCGGGCCGGACTTGTCCGTGTAGTCGTTGTGGACCATCTGCACGGGCGCGCGGAGCCCGCGCTCGACCGCGCGCTCCGCGGTGCGAATGGTGTGGTCGAACACCACCACCTTCTCGGCGCCCGTCGCCTCCGCGACCAGCCGCTCTATCTCGGGGTAGTAGACCTCGCGCACCTGCCTCTCGTCGTAGAAGTCCGTGACGGCGGTGTCGTGCCGTGTGAAGGCGAAGCCCTCGCCGTCGAGCGAGAGCTCCGACGCAACCGGCCGCGCGTCGTAGATGCGCACGCGGAACTGCCCGTAGTTGCCGAGCCGGCGCGGCACACCGGTGCCGGGCGGTGGGTTGAAGGTCTGCGGCTTCACTTTGGCGTCCGCTAGATAAGTGAGCGAGGCCTCCACGTAGGGCCGGGAAACGCGATCGGTCTCGACGCGGGCGGCGGCGGTTCTGGCGGGCATGATCGATCTCCTCGTCTCTCGGGCCGGATGGCGTAGAGTGGCGCGGGCCGTGTGCCTCGGGATGTAGGCCGATCCGAGAGGGCGGGCAAATGAACTTGCTGCATGCTTAGGACAAAAAAATCTAGGGCTCGGCGGGCGGTTGCCGGCCCAGATGCATCGCTCGGCCACGCTAATAACTAAGTAAAATCAACTATATGGACATAAAAGAGTACAACCTTCCCGCTATCACCAAGTATCCCTTGATCCTCTATCGAGGGGCGGTGAAAACGCAGGGCCCTAGCGCGGCGGAGGAATGCCTCGCGCTCTTCGCCCGGAACGGCTGGCGCGGGGGCTGGACCAATGGGATCTATCCCTACCATCACTTCCACGCGACCACGCACGAGGCGCTCGGCATCGTGCGCGGCCGCGCGCGCGTGCGCTTTGGCGGCAAGCATGGACCCTCGGTCGAGGTCGAGGCGGGCGATGCCGTGGTGATCCCCGCCGGCGTCAGCCACTGCAACGAGGGCGCGAGCGACGACCTCGTCGTGGTGGGCGCCTATCCCGACGGGCACCACCCCGACATCGAGCGCAAGGGCTCCGACGAGGCCACGGAAATCGCGCGCCAGCGCACTCGCGCAGTCCCCATTCCCGGCGCGGATCCCATCTGCGGCAAGGACGGACCCCTCCTCAAGAGCTGGCGGCGCTAAAGCGGCGGCGAGAGAGCGCGGTCGGCGGCGGCGATCTCGTCGGCGACTTTCGCCACCGCGGGCCGCGCACGGACGCGGGCATACCAGTCGCGGAGCGCCGGGTGGCTGTCGAGGCCCGGCCCTTTGAGGCGCAGCGCGAAGAGCGTGGCCATGAAAAGCGCGATGTCCGCGGCCGAGAAAGCGCCGCAGAAGTACGGCTGGCCGTCGAGTTCGTCCTGGAGCTTTCCATAGAGGCCGCGGATCGCGGCGTCGGCCTGGCGTCCCTCCTCCTCGCGGAGCGCCTGCAGCGTCGCGTCGGGGTGCGGCGGCTCGGTCCGGTAGAGCAGGTGCCGCACCTGCGCGAACAGCACCTCGTCGCCATAGAGCTCGAGCAGCCGGCAGCGGGCGCGGGCCTTGGGCTCGCGCGGGAGCAAAGGCGGCTCCGGATAGGCGTCCTCGAGATACTCGATGATCACGGTCGAATCGAACAGCGTGAGATCGCCGTCCACCAGTACCGGCACCTGCGCCTTCGGGTTGGCGGCAAGCACCGCCGGGTGCTTCGGCGAATAGCCCTTCGCCTGGGTGAACGGCACCATCTCGCGCTCGTAGGCGAGGCCCTTCTCGCCGAGCGCGATCTCGACCTTGCGCGAGAACAGGCTCAGCGGACCCGAATAGAGCTTCATCAGCGTCCGTCGGCGGCGTCGACGATCTTGCGCGTCTCGGACGACGGCACCACCGGTACGAACTCAAAGTCGATCAGATTGTCCCAGTGCAGGACCCATTGCTGCAGGAGCTTCGGGTCGTCGCATTCCATCAGCTGGAAGCAGCGGTCGAAGCTCGCCTCGATCCAGCTGTCGACGAAGCGCAGGCCCTCGGGAAGCCCGCGGCCCTTCGCGTGGAACAGCCGGTAGACCGCCTTTATGTCGCGGTTCTTGAACCGCTCGACCACCATGAACAGCATCCCTTGCCTCCTGTTGCCGGATTTGACAGGCCGGCACTCTACCCGAGCGGCCGCGCCCGCGTCACATCGAGCGGATGGTCGATCAGGGGCTCGACGCGCGCGACGAATTCGACGGTGTTCGCCAACTCCGCGTGCACCTCGAAGGCCGCCTCGTCGGCCCAGCGCGAGTGGATGTAGAACAGCCGCTGGTCGCGCGTCGAGCGGTAGGCGTCGATCATGCGGCAGCCGGGCTCGGCGCGCGCGAACGGCACTTGTTTCCCGAGCACCGCCGCCAATTCGGCCTCCTTGCCCTCCCGGGCATGGAAGCGGGCGAAGATGAAGAGTTCCATGTGATCGCTCTCCCGGTGTGATTGGATTTGGCTCCCGGACCGGACTCTCCTCGTTCGGCAGTTCTACCCGCTCATACCTGACATCGCGTGTCGGCAATTGCCAGCATTCGGCGATGCGCGCTCTGCCGGCGCATCGCGGATCTGGCGCGCGAGGTCGCGCGCCTCTATCGTCCACCCTTGAGAATGGCGGCGCAGTGGCGCGTCCGAGGCAGGCTTCGATGCAGAGCGGTCCGATCAGGGCGCGTCCCTTCGATTTTCCCTACGACGGTCGGCTCGATCCCGCGCGCCTCGCGCTGCTGGCGATCGACCTGCAAGTGGATTTCGTCTCGCCGGAGGGATACCTCGCGAAGCGCGGCTACGACGTGACGCCCGTCCGCGCGATCCTGCCGGCGGTGCGTGCGGTCATCGAGGCCGTGCGGCGCGCGGGCGGCCTCGTCGTCTACACGCGCCAGGGCTACCGCGCGGATCTCGCGGACATGACGGCCTACGAGCGCTTCCGGCGCCGGCGCGGCGGGCTCGAGGGTACGCAGGTGCTGGTGCGGGGCTCGCCCGGCTTCGAGATCGTGCCGGAGCTTCCCGTGCTCCCTGCGGACGTCATCGTCGACAAGACCGCGAACGGCGCCTTCACCTACACCGACCTCGAGCAAATCCTGCGCGTGCGCGGGATCGAACACCTGCTCTTCACCGGCTGCACGACCGACGTCTGCGTCCACTCGACCTTGCGCGAGGCGCACGACCGCAACTTCCAGTGCCTCCTGATCGAGGACGCCTGCGCCAGCGGCGACGCCTACGCCCACGCCGCCGCCGTCCACATGGTCACGGTGGAGGACGGCGTGTTTGGGGCGGTCGCGACGGCGGCGGATGTGGTCAGGGGGCTAACTGCTGCATGAACGGCGTGCGTCCTTCGATGCATCCGCTTCGCGCCGGGTCGAAGGACGCACCAATTCCAAGCAGGGATTTTGTGTCATAGTCTGGAGCCATGGATACGCGGACCAACCCACCCCCCACCCCCGTGACAACCGAAACTTCGCCCGACGTGATCGTCGTCGGTTCCGGCGCCGCGGCGCTCTCGGCGGCGCTGGCGGCGCGCGTCGGCGGCGCCTCCGTGCTGATCCTGGAGAAGAGCGAGAAGGTCGGCGGCACCAGCGCCATGTCGGGCGCCGGCACCTGGATCCCTTGCAATCACCACGCGCGGGCCGCCGGGCTCTCGGACAGTCCCGAGGAGGTGCTGACCTATCTGCGTGCGGCCTCGGCGCCGGGTTGGGAAAAGACGGAGCAGCATCTCTGGCAGGCGTTTGTCGAGAACGCGCCCAAGATGCTGGAGTTCATCGAGGCGCACACGCCGCTGCGCTTCGCGCTCGTGCAGGAGCCCGACCCGCAGGCCGAGAAGCCCGGCGGCAAGGAGCTCGGCCGCATGCTATCGCCGCGGCCGCTGAGCCGGCGGCTCCTGGGTCCGCTGGCGCGGAAGCTACGACGTTCCACCCTGCCGCACCGGTTCACCTATCAGGAGATGGTGGGGAACGATCCCTATGGCGCGCCGGTCAGCGCGGTGCTCAAGCACCTGCCGCAGCTCATTCACCGCCTGCTCACCGACAGCGCGGGCCAGGGCAATGCGCTGATGATCGGCATGATCAAGGGCGCGCTTGACGCCGGCTGCAGGCTCGAGCTGGAAACGCGCGTCACCGAGCTCGTGCTCGATCCCGCGAGCGGGCGGGTCGAGGGCGTCGAGATCGAGCGGAACGGCAAGCGCGAGCGCATCGCCGCGCGCCGCGGCGTCGTGCTGGCAACCGGCGGCTTCGAGTGGGACACCGAGCTCTTCAAGAAGAATTTCCCGGGTCCGCTCGGCTGGCGCGGCAGCCCGCCCACCAATACCGGAGACGGCCAGAAGATGGCCGCCAAGATCGGCGCCGCCATCGAGCACATGGATCAGGCCAACATCTATCCGGTGTTGCCGACCCGCTACGAGGGCAAGCAGCACGGCATGCCCGCGCTCTACCAGGCACATCCGCATGCGATCGTGGTCGACCGCAACGGACGCCGCTTCGTCAGCGAATTCGACTACAACATCGGCGAGGCGATCGACCGCCGCGACCCCGCGACCGGCGAGCCGCTGCATCTCCCGTGCTGGGTGATCGCCGACGCGCGCTTCCTCAAGGCGCCGCTGCTCTTCCGCTGGTACGCCCATTACGAGAAGGGCTGGATCCGCAAGGCGCCGAGCCTCGAGGCGCTGGCCGCCGCGATCCGCGTGCCCGCCGATGCGCTCAAGGCCACGGTCGAGCGCTTCAACGGCTTCGCGCGCGCCGGCCGCGACGACGACTTCCATCGCGGCGAGAGCGTGTGGGAGCGCTACAAGGGCCACGTGAAGGCCCACGGCGCCGACGGCGCCGCTGGCAATCCGACCCTCGGCGGGATCGAGCGGGCGCCCTTCGTCGCGGTGCCGCTCAACCGCTCGACGGTCGGCACCAAGGGCGGCGCGCGCACCAATGAGAAGGGCCAGGTGCTCCGGCCCGACGGCAGCATCATCCCCGGCCTTTATTGCGCGGGAAACGCGATGGCGAACCCGATCGGCACCCGCGCCGTGGGCGCCGGCACCACCATCGGCCCGTGCCTCACCTGGGGCTACATCTGCGGCAATAACCTGCTGCGCGAGAACCGGTGACCTCGGCTGCCAGCTGAGCGCTACCGCGCCACGCGGCGCAGCAGCTCGACCAAATGTGCCTGCTCCGCGGCCGAGAGGCCGCGGGCAATGGCGTGCTCGTGGGCGCGGACGCGGTCGGTGAGGCGTTGGAGCGTCGCGCGACCCTCCTCGGTCAGATGCAGCGCATGCAGGCGGCGGTCGTTGGACGAGACCCGGCGCGAGACGAGGCCGCGCGCCTCGAGCCGGTCGATCACGGCGACCACGGTCGAGCGGTCGATGCCCAGCGCGTTGCCGAGCTGCGTCTGGCTGAGGCCGGGATTGGCGTCGACCACCACCAGCACGCCGAACTGGCCGGGGGTGAGCTCCGCGGGACCCACCACCTCCGTGAAGTTCTGGAACACCGCGACCTGGGCGCGGCGCAGCTGGTAGCCGAGCAGGCTCGGCAGGAGGCCCAGCGAGATCTCCGCGTCCCGCGCGCCGCCGGAGGTTTTGCCGCTCGACAATTGGTACCCCTGATCATGCGGCGCGCCGATTGTCGCCGCGCCGGGAGGATGCGATAGACTCGCGCAGGACCACAAGGCGGTTTCGATGCCCGAGCGCTTTCTTTCTCTGGCGGATGCGGTGGATGTCGTCGAGATCGGGACCTCCGACGGCGCACGGCTTCCCGTCTACGAAGCAGGCGGCGCGCAAGACTCGCCGGCGCTGCTCGTGGGCCATGCCAACGGCCTTGCCGGAGGCTCCTACGCGCCCTGGCTCCGTGCGCTTACCCGCGACTTCCGCGTGTTCGCCTTCGATGCGCGAGGCCACGGCGGATCGTCGTGGCCGGAGGGACCGCTCGAGACGGTGTTTTCGATCGACCGTCTCGCCGACGATCTCCGCGAGATCGCGGCGGCGCTGCGCAGCCGGCTGGGCGCGCGGCCCTTGCATTACGCCGGCCACTCGCTCTCCGCGGCGGCGGCGGTCCGGATCGCGACGCGCGGAGAGTGTCTGCCTTTCGACCGCATCACGCTCTTCGAGCCGCCGATCTTCCCGCCGAAGGGCGCGCCTGCCTATCCCGCGGCGATCGAACAGCAGGAGAGGCTGATCCGCGGCGCGGCCCGGCGGCAAGAGCGATGGGAGAGTCCCGAGGCGTTCTGCGCCTATCTCGCGAGCCGCGGCGTGTTTCGCACCTTCGTGCCGGAGATGCTGGCGGCTCATTGCAGGGCGACGCTCAGGCCCGACCCCACCGGCGGCTGTGTCCTTTGCTGTCCGCCGACGGTCGAAAGCACGATCTTCGCCATGCATCGGGACGCCGATACCTGGCAGCGCCTGCCCCGGATACGGCAGCGCGTCCACCTCGTCAGCGGCGATGCCGGCGCGCCCGACCGGGACTGGGTCAGCGGTGCCATGGCCGAGATTCGCGCGCGAATTCCGAGGGCTGACCTCGTGGAGCTGCCGGGCACCGGCCATATGATGATTTTCCAGCAACCGGAGGCATGCCGAGAGCTGCTGCTACGGGCGGTTTAGGAGAGATCCAGAGCTATGCAATATATGCATTGCTGAAATGCAATTCACGCGGCTGCTGTGTCGCCGATGTCGCACCAATTCATGGAGTCTGAAGCGGTCGGTGGACCCTCCCTCCGACTGTCCGACACCGGTTCCCCTGCCGGGTCGGACTCCCCCAACGGCGCTTCCGGCGCCCGGTCAATCCCCCCTGACCGGGCGCCATTGTTTTTGCAGCCTCATTCAAGTACTTGAACCGGTCGGGTCGCGCTGGAGCCGACGCCAGCGCGCTTTCTCGCCGAGGTATTGATTGACGTCACCAATAGTTTTGTCGACAAATTAAATTTCTCTTTGAAGTGCAGGGATCGGACGCGGGATAAGCGGCATGAGCTTTGCGGTCACCATCCGTCAGCACGACGGACCGATAGCGGTCGAGCCCGGCGCGACGATCCTGGAGGCGGCGCTCGCCCAGGGCGTGCCCTATCCGCACGGCTGCCGGTCCGGCAACTGCGGCGCTTGCAAATCGGTACTGGAGGCGGGCGAGGTCGAGCTTGCGGCCTATTCCGATTATGCGTTGACCGAGGAGGAGCGCGCGCAAGGCCTGATCCTCGCCTGCCGCGCCATGCCTTGGAGCGACGCGAGGGTTGCCTGGCTCGAGACCGACGAGGTCGCCATCCATCCGCTGCGCCAGATCGTGACGCGCGTGGTCGGTCTCGAGAATCTCACCCATGATATCCGCCGCGTGCGCCTCGAGATCGTCTCGGGCGGACCCTTCGACTTTTCCGCCGGGCAATACGCGGCGGTGCGCGTCTCGAACCTGCCGGCGCGCGACTTCTCCATGGCGAACCGCCCGGACCAGCCGGTGCTGGAATTCCACGTCCGCCACATGAGCGGCGGCGCCGCCAGCCGCTACATCGTGCGCCACCTCGCGCTCGGCGAGTCGGTGCGGCTCGAGGGACCCTTCGGCAGCGCGCATCTGCGCGAGCACCACACCGGCCCGATCCTGGCGATCGCTGGCGGTTCCGGCCTGGCACCCGTCAAGTCGATCGTGGAGACCGCGCTCCACCGTGGCGCGCGCCAGCCGATCCATCTGTACTTCGGCGTGCGCGACGAGCGGGACCTCTATCTCGATGAGCATTTCACGGCGCTCGCCGCGGCGCATCCGAACCTGCGCTTCACGCCGGTGCTGTCGGAGCCATTGCTGCCCACTCGGCGGCGCACCGGCTTCGTCCACGAGGCCGTGGCAGCCGACCTAGAGGATCTCGACGGCGCCAAGGCCTATCTCGCCGGACCGCCTGTTATGGTGGAGGCGGCGACCGCGATGCTGCTCGAGCACGGCATGTCCCGGCAGGACATCCACGCGGACGCGTTCTATACCGAGGCGGACAAGCTGAGGCTGAGTACGGGGACCTCTGCATGACCGAGACGCTGGCAGGACGGGTCGCGCTGGTGACCGGCGGCGGGCGCGGCATCGGCCGCGCGATCGCCGAGGCGCTGCACGCGGCGGGCGCCGCCGTGGTGATCGCAGACAACGGCACCTCCATCGACGGGACCGGCGCCGATGCGAGCGTGGCGCAGGGCGCGGCCTCGGCGCTGGGCGCGCGCGCGGTTCCTTTCACGGAGAGCGTGGCGAGCCCGAGCGCGGCGCGGGCCGCGGTCGACCTCGCGGTTCGGCGATTCGGCGGAATTGACATCGTGGTGAACGCCGCGGCGATCCTGCGCGACGGCTTCATCTTCAAGACCGAGGCGGAGAACTGGGATGCGGTGCTGCGCACCAACCTCTCGGCAGCCTTCCACGTGCTGGCGGCGGCGACGCCGGTGATGCGCGATCAGGCGAAGGCGAATCGGGGCGGCACGCCCTATGCCTGGGGCCGCATCGTCAACATCGTCTCGACCGCCGGTCTCTACGGCAATTACGGCCAGGCCGCCTATGCCAGCGCCAAGGCAGGGCTCGTGGGCCTCACGCGCGTCGCGGCGCTCGACATGGCGCGGAGCGGCGTCACCGCCAACGCGGTCGCACCCTTCGCCGCGACCCGCGTCACCGAAACCATCAAGCCCGCCAATCCCGCGCAGGCAACCTACAAAGAGCGTGCCCTCAAGGTGCCCGCGCGCGCCGTGGGCGAGCTCGTCGCGTGGCTCGCCGGGCCCGAGGCGAAGGACGTCACCGGCCAGATCTTCGGCGTGCGCGGCCGCGAGGTTTTCTTGTTCTCACAACCTCGGCCCGTGGCCCGCCTCGTCAATCCCGGCGATGGCCTCGGCGCCGCCATCGCAAGCGCACTCAAGCCACATTTCACCGGCCCCGAGACGGATCTCGAGGCCTTCAGCGGCGAGCCCATCGTCTGATGTTGAAGAAACAAGATTCGCCACGGAGACACGGAGAACACGGAAGTCTCCTCTTCCGGCCGTCGTGGCCGGGCTTGTTCCACGGCTGTCCGGTTCGCGTTTCGATACGGCGCCGGAGAGTCTCCCGCCACTCGCACTCTCCCATTGCGTCTCTGTAGTGAATTCGTTGGAGCGGACCAAACCATGACCACCACAATGATCGCACCCATCAAGACCGTGCAGGACCTCAAGGGCGCCCCCGATGAGTATCAGGTGGCGCTGCGCAAGATCGTGCGCAGCCACGCCGTCAACGAGCTCTATGGCGCACAGGTGTTCGACGAGCCCGCGATCGCGCTGGCGCCGACGCCCTATGCGAAGTGGCTCACCTGCCGGGTCGCCATGGAGGAGTACGGCCACCACGTGCGCTTCCGCGAGCTCGGCGAGCAGATGGGCATTCCGGCGGCCGAGATGACGCCCGAGGGCAAGCGGCCGCTCTCCATCTTCGGCTTTCCGCTCAAGACCTGGGAGGAGTTCTGCGTGATCAAGCTGCTGGCTGATCTCGCGGAGATCCTGCAGGTGGAGGACCTGCTGCACTGCTCCTTCCATCCGCTGCGCAATCTCGCGCGCATGACGATGCCAGAGGAGCGCTTCCACGCGCAGTTCGGCAAGGATTTCTGCGCCGAGCTCTGCAAGACGCCCGAAGGCCGCGCGCGGGTGCAGGACGCGATCGATCGCTATTTCCCGATGCTGCCGGCCTTCTTCGGCAAGGCCGGCTCCAAGAACAACGAGCTCTTCCGCAAATACGGCATCAAGCAGCGGTCGAACGAAGAGATGCGCGCGGACTACCTCGGTCGCGCGAAGGCTTTGGTGGAGGAGTTCCTCGGGCTAAGATTGCCCGAGGTCGCGCCCGAGGCGGCCTGAGGATACGGAGGACGCCCATGGATGCGAGCCCCAGCCGGACGCCCGAGCGCGAGGCCTTCTACCGCGAGATCGCGCCCCACAACCTGGCGCCGCTCTGGGAGATCCTGCACTCCGTCGTGACCAAGGAGCCGGTTTCGCCGGCGAAGCCTGCGATCTGGCGCTATGATGGCGAGGTGCGCGACTACCTCATGCGCACGGGCAAGCTGATCACCGCGAAAGAGGCCGAGCGGCGGGTGCTGATCCTCGAGAACCCCGGCCTCAAGGGCAAAACCTCGGTCACCCACTCGCTCTTCGCGGGCCTGCAGCTGATCTTCCCGGGCGAAGTGGCGCCCGCCCACCGCCACACGCAGTCGGCGCTCCGCTTCGTAATCGAGGGGCACGGCGCCTACACCGCCGTCGACGGCGAGCGCACCATCATGGAGCCCGGCGACTTCATCATCACGCCCTCCTGGACCTGGCACGACCACGGCAACGACAGCGACAAGCCTATGGTCTGGCTCGACGGGCTCGACGTGCCGCTGGTGCGGATCCTCGACGCGAGCTTCGCCGAGCCCGGCAACAGCGAGACTCAGATGGTGACGCGGCCCGCCGGCGATGCGCTGCAACGCTACGGCCAGGGACTGCTGCCGGTCGACTGGAAGCCCGAGCGCAAGACCTCGCCGATCTTCAGCTATCCCTATCCGCGCACCCGCGAGGCGCTGGCGACGCTCGCCAAAAACGGCGAGCCCGATCCCTGCCACGGCTACAAGATGCGCTACGTCAACCCCGCGACCGGCGACTACGCAATGCCGACCATCGCGACCTTCATGCAGCTCCTGCCCAAAGGGTTCGCGACTTCTCCCTACCGGAGCTCCGACGGCACGGTGTTCGTCTGTGTCGAGGGCAAGGGCGAGACCAAGATCGGCGGCGAGACCTTCGAGTGGGGGCCGCGCGACATCTTCGTGGCGCCGAGCTGGCATCGCACGATCCACCGCGCACAGTCGGAATCGGTGCTGTTCAGCTTCTCGGACCGGCCGGTGCAGGACAAGCTCGGCCTCTGGCGCGAGGATCGCGGCAATCGCTGACACGCCGGAATCGACGCGCGCCGACATCGATCGGCGCTACCGCAACCTCCGCACCTTCGCGGGCGACCTCGTCCACGCGCCGTGGTTCGTGGCGTGCGGCAAGGCGCATACGGAGGCCGAGCGAGCTGCCGCCGAAGGCTATCTCAACGGACTGCGGTTGCCGGCGATGCCCATCGTCGGCGTCGCCGGCTGGACTGATGCCGCCGCGGTCGCCCAGAGGGCGGACTGGAACCAGGACTGGTGGCGCGCCGACGAGGCGGCCGCAAAGGCGCTGCATCAATCCGCGGCCGGCCTTCTGGGCGAGGCGCCGCTTCTGGTCTCGCTGAGCGCCGTCACGCTGGCGGCGGCGCGACTCCACGGTAACGCGAGCCGCGCGCTCTCGACCGCCGGCATCGACGACCCGACGCTGGCGCGCGTCGCCGCCGGGGCCGCCGCGCTCGCCTGCCACCAGATGGGCCTCGCGATAGCGGCGCAAGGCGGCGCCGAGCATCCGCTCGCGCTCAAGTATCGCCTGTTCGCGGGCGGGCGCTGGCTCCTGGGCGTGATGGGCGATCGCTGCTACCTGTTCTGACCCGCGACCTCCGAGACTTCCGTAACATGGCCTTCACGCTCGCCACCTGGAACATCAACTCGGTGCGGCTCCGCATCAATCTCGTGCGCCGCTTCCTCCGGAAATACGCGCCCGACGTGCTCTGCCTGCAGGAGACCAAGTCGCCCGACGAGCTCTTCCCGCGCGACGCCTTCGAGGAGCTCGGCTACACCCATATGCTCGTCCACGGCATGAAGGGCTATAACGGCGTCGCCACGGTCTCGCGCGTTCCGCTCGAGGGGCCGCGCACCAAGAGCTGGTGCGCCCGCGAGGACTGCCGGCACGCCGTGACCGAGCTGCCGGGCGGCATCGAGCTGCACAACCTCTATATCCCCGCGGGCGGCGACATCCCGGATCCGGATCTCAATCCCAAATTTGCCCACAAGCTGCAGTTCCTCGACGAGGTCACGGCGTGGTTTGCAGCGGACTCGCCGAAGGAAAAGAAAGCGATTCTGGTGGGCGACCTCAACATCGCGCCGCTCGAAACCGATGTCTGGTCGCACAAGGATCTGCTCAAGGTGGTGAGCCACACCCCGATCGAGGTGGAGAAGCTCGGCCGGCTGCAGGGCGCCGGCGGCTTCGTCGACGCCGTGCGGCACGTCATTCCGCCGGAGCAGCGGCTTTACACCTGGTGGAGCTATCGCGCGCAGGACTGGAAGGCCTCCGACCGCGGACGCCGGCTCGACCATATCTGGGTGACGCCCGCGCTGGTCCCGGCGATCACCGGCGCCGAGGTCTTCAAGCCCGCCCGTGGCTGGGCGCAGGGCTCGGACCACGTGCCGGTGATCCTGCGGTTCAAGGGATGACGAAGCACGACCTGAGGCCCTTCTTCTCCCCCCACCGCGTCGCCGTGGTGGGCGCGGGCGAGCGGGCGACCTCGTCCGGCGGCGCGGTGCTGCAAAACCTGCGCATCTCCGGCTTCTCAGGTGAGATCATCCCGGTGAACCCCAAGGGCGGCGAGATGTTCGGGCTCGCCGTGCGCCGGAGCCTCGCCGAGCTCGACCGGCCCGCCGATCTCGCGGTGATCGTGATCCGGCCGGACCTGATCCTCGATGCCGTGCGCGAGGCCGCGGCGAGCCGGCATCGCCATCTCCTGATCCTGCCGGGCGGTTTTGCCGAGGCCGGCGAGGCCGGCAAGGCGCGCGACCGCGATCTGCGCGCTCTCATCGCCGAGCATCGCCTCACCGTGGTCGGACCGAATTGCGCGGGTATCATCCACCTGCCTGCCGGCGCGCGCTTCGCCGCCACTTTTCTGCGCGACATGCCGCCGGGCCCGAACGCCCGCGGCGCGATCGCGTTCGTGTCGCAATCGGGCGCGCTCGCCGAGGAGGCGATCGCGGCGGCGCACGGCCTCGCGATCCCGCTCGGTACCATCGTATCGGTAGGGAACGCGGTCCAGCTGGGCGTGACGGACTATCTCGAGCACCTCGGAGCCGATCCCGCGGTCGCGGCGGTGCTGCTCTACATCGAGAGCATCGAGGACAAGTCGCGGTTTCGCGAGGTCGCGCGGCGCGTGGCGGCGGAGAAGCCGGTGGTGGCGCTGATCGGCGGCCGGACCGGGCCCGGCGCCCGCGCGGCCGCGGCGCATACGGGCGCGCCCGCCCAGGACGATCGCGAGATGGAGTCCTTCACGCTCGAGTGCGGCGTGCTCCGGGTGAAGAGCCTGCGCCGCCTTCTGCTGGCGGCGAAGGGCTTCGGCGCCTTTCCCCGGGGCATCGGCACGCGCATCCTGGTGCTCTCGAACTCCGGCGGACCCGGCGTGCTCTGCACCGATCGAGCGGCATCGGAAGGACTCGACCTCGCGCCGCTGCCCGCGGCCATGGCGACCGCGCTGCGCGCGGCTCTGCCGGCGGAGGCGTCGGTCGCCAATCCGATCGATCTGCTCGCCGACGCGCGCGAGGACCGGTTCGGCGTGACGCTCGAATGCGCGATCAGGAGCGGTGCGCCCGCCTTCGATGCCATTCTGGGCATCCACGTCGTGCCCTTCATGGTCGACGCGGCGCCCGTCGTCGCGCGGATCGCCGCGCTCGCCCGCAGCGTGCCGATGCCGTTCCTCCACTCGATGATGGGAACGCTGCCCGACAAGGCCGCGTGGTTCGCCTCGCTGGAGGCGGCGGGCGTGCCGGCCTTCAACGACGTCGAGGCGATGGCGGAATGCGCGGGGCTGCTTGCCCGCTATCCGGCGCTGCGCGCGCTCGCAAGCGCGTAGCAGACCGGATTCTGCGGCGCCGCGCCCTTCGACGCGCGATGGATCGACGTTCGACCGCCGTTCCGCGTCGCGGCCTCGAAATTCACCGGCGCACCCATAATTGACGCAGCTGCGCCGCCGACTTCACCCCACGGGGTGATTCCCGCCCATTCCGTCGCTGCGCAATGACACGGCACGGACCTCATGAAGGTGGTGTCGGCCACATTCGCTTCATACCGAGGTCACATTTCTCCGCGACAGTGCCTAGAAGCTTGCACCGGCAATGCGAGGAGTCGATCATGATTCAGCAGACCGATTACACGATCGCCGAAGCATCCAAGCACCCCGTTTCGACGGGCATCTCGGCGCCGCCCCGCCGCGCAAGCGTGCTGCTCGTCGACGACGATGATCTCTATCGCGACGCTCTTCAGATGCATCTTGCCGATGCCGGTTTCGACGTCGCCAGCTTTGCCGGCGGCCGGGCGGCGCTCGATTACCTCGATGCCGGCAATCCCGCCGACGTGATTCTGCTCGACTGGCGCATGCCCGAGATGAACGGGCTCGAAGTGCTTCGCGAATTGCGCTCGCGCGACATCCCGACGCCCGTGATCTTCCTCACGGCGCTCAGCGACGACACCCATGAGGAGGCTGCGCTCGCGGGCGGCGCGGTGGACTTCATCGACAAGTCGCGGCGCGTCGCGATCCTGGTGAAGCGCATCGAGCTCATCGCGGACTCCCAGAAGCTCGGGCCCGAGTCCGACGGGACGCAGGGCATGCAATTCCGCCTGGGCGAGCTGGAGCTCCGGCTCGACATCAACCGCGCGTTCTGGCGCGGGCAGGTGGTCGCGCTCACGCTCACGGAGTTCCGCATGGTCTCGCGCCTTGCAATGAAGCCCGGAGAGGACGTGTCCTACCGCGAGCTCTACGACCTCGTGCACGGCAAGGATTTCGTCGCCGGCTACGGCGCGGACGGCTTTCGGACCAACGTCCGCACCTTCATCAAGCGGATCCGGAAGAAATTCCGCAGCCTCGACGACACCTTTGCCTGCATCGAGAACTACGCCAGCTTCGGTTACCGCTGGAAGCCTACCTGACGCGCTACCCGACCCGGTAGAGGTGGTAGCGGTCCTCGCGGACCCCGATCGGCAGTGGCAGCGCGAGCCAGCCGGGAAGCTCGATCGGCGGCTCGCTCGCCACCACCGCTCCCGCCCGCATGAGAGGCGCGAGCAGCGGCGCGAGCTCGCCGGCGAGCCGGTGATTGGCGGCAACGTCGCCGGTGCCCATGTCGATGTGGGCAAGCGCCGCGCTGTGCGAGATGCGATCCCACATCATCGGCAACGTCTCTCGGGCGTCGCCGAGGATCAGATACTCCGTTGGCGGAACGCAGTCGGGATGCGCCGACACCTCGCGCTCGAACACGTAGATCTCACGCTTGGGCATGAGCTCGCGCATGTGGTCGTAGGTGCGACCGTTGCCGAGCCCGAGCTCGAGCAGGGGTCCGGGCACGTCCTTGATCAGCTCAACTGCGCGATCGAGGCAGGCGCGCTGCGCCATCATCCTGCGGATGAAACTGTCGAGGCGGCTCATCTGGGCAAATCGGGCTGATCGGGCTAGTGCTGCGTCTCTCGGCGCAAGCGCTCGAGCTCGGCGTGCTCGGTGCGCAGCTGGTTGTTCGTCGCCTCCAAGCGGTGGGCGAGCTCGCGCATGATGGAGACCGCCATGGTCGGAAACTCCTTGATGAGCCGCAGAAACAGCTCCTTGGAGATTCTGAGCGTCACGAGCCGCGTATCCGCGCGCACGGAGGCGGTGCGCGGCACGTCGCACAGAATGGCGATCTCGCCGAAGAAGTCGTTCGGTCCGAGCACCGCCACGACCACGGGCCCGCCCGGCGTCTCGACGATGACCTCAGCCTTGCCCTCGACGATCACGTAAGCGGCGTTCGCGGCGTCACCTTGGCGGAACAGGGTGTGACCGGCATCGAAGGCGACGCGCTCGCTGGTGAAGGCGATGAGCTTCAGCTTCGGCGGCTCGATCTGCGCGAAGAGCGGGATCCGCTTCAGCATGTCGACTTCTTGATGCAGGCTCATGTCGCCATCTCCATCCCCCTCACGGTCCTACTCGCTCGCGAGCAGCTCGCTCAGTCTGGTTCCGGGCTTGTCGAGATCGGCCAGTGCTCCCTGCTCGACCAGCCGGCCATGGTCCATGACCATCACCTCCTGGAACTGCCGGGCGAGCGTCGCCCGATGCAGCACCCAGATCAGGCCGCGGCCCGCGAATTCCTCCTTGAGGACGTCGATCATCCTGACCTGCGCGGGGCCGTCGAGAGCCGAGGTTGCCTCGTTCAGGATCATGACGTCGGGGCGCTTGAGGATCGAGCGGGCGATCGCAACCTTCTGGCGCTGCGCCGCGGAGAGCCGCGTGCCGCCGGGACCGACCTGGAAGGCGAGCCCGGCTTCGATCACCGTGCGGCGCAGGTCGAGAGCGTCGATCACTTGGGCCACCACCTCGATCAGGCGTTGCTCTGCGTCCGCCTCGCCAAAGGCGAGCTTGCCGAACAGGAGATTGTCCTGGATGGTCGCGGCCGCGTTATAGCGGTCTTCCGCGAAAAACTCGATGCTGCCGCGAAACTCCTCGGGCAGGTCCGCCGCGAAGACGTGCCGCGCCTCGACGATGCGCGCCATCAGCGTGTCGTCGATGGCATCGAGACGGTGACGCGACACGATGAGCTTGAAGGGCAGCGAGAGCAGCCGGGCGCGGTCCTCCCTCTTCAAGCCGCGGACGCCATCCTTGCCGAGCCGCGCGAGGATCGCCTGGAACTCCGGCAGCTGGTCGGCGCTGATGAAGCTGAACTGCGCGATGAACTCCTCGCTCGGCGCGCCGTCCGCGAAGATCTCGACCATGGTCTCCGCGACCTTGAGCCCGCGCTGCACGAGATCGTCGGTCAGGCCCGCCTTGTCGAGGACGCGCAGCACGTAAGTGTTCGTCGCCAGCTCCTCCGCCGCGAAGGCCGGACCGACGGGCGTGCCGAACAGCAGGTTCTCGGCCAACGAGGCGTTGGTGTTGTACCGGGTCACGTCGAATGGCTCGACGAGGTGAGTGAGATTGTCGTCGGCGAGGCGCGCGTGCACGGCCTTGCGCGCCTCGAGCAAGGCCTCGGCGGCCTCCGGCCAAGCTTTTGCATCGAGCAGGCTGCGCAAGCCCAGGAGATACACATCCTGATCCAGGTTGACTTTGCGCAGGATCTCGACCACGCGGTCCCGCAGACCGGCGTAGTCCTTGACCCCCGCGGTCTCGTAGTCGATCCAGTCGGCGTCGACGTTGAGGTCGAGGTTGCCGGATAGCCGCGCCTCGTGCAGCTGCCACTGGTGCCGCCGGGCGCGTGCGGCATCGTAATCCGGCTCGCGGATCGGGTGGTACTTGAGGGACGCCAGCAGATTGTCGCCCAGGCTCGCGCTGAAGAGGTAGGGCGCAGGGCCCACATAGGCCATGCGGCGACCGACCACCGCGGTCGGCAGCGCCGCGAAGTCGTTGCCGTTGACGCCGATGCGGCCGGAGGTCGGCCACAGAAGCCGCGCCATCAGCAGCGCGAGCTCCTGCTTGCCGCTGCCGGTCTGCCCCAGGATGGCGATGCTTCGGTCGAGCGGCAGGTTGGCGGTGACCCCGTCGACGATGCGCACGCGCTCGTCCTCGATGAGCGTCAGATTCGACAGCGACATTTCTCCAGTGAAGCGCGGGATCACCTCGGGCTCCTCGAGCATCAGCCGCTCGTCGAACATGCCGTCGGGCTGGAATTGCTCGATCACCTGGTCGTACTTGATCTTCGTGTCCTGGAACTGCTGGTAGTAGTCGAGCAGCTCCTTCCACGGCGCGGACATGTCCTTGTAGGCGGCGACAACGGCCACCAGCGCGCCGGCGCTGAGGTTGCCGCGGATCACCAGATAGCCGCCGATCGCGAAGAAGAAGAACGGCGTCACCTGGTTCAGCGTGTTGTTGAGGAATTTGACGAAGAACTTGCGCTGATAGATCTCGAAGCGGATGTCGTAGATCGTGCCGAGCAGGCGCGCAAAGCTGGCGAGCTGGTAGCGCGCATTGTCGTGAGTGAGGATCTCGCTCACGCCAAAGGTGGATTCACCGGTCCGGTCGGCGACCCGCCGGATGGTGCGCACCCGCTGCTTGCCCAGCAGGTTCACCTTCCGCTGCATCTTCGGGATGATGTAGCCCTGAATCGGATAGAGCGAAAGCGAGGCGAGACCAAGGACCCAGTCCTGCGCGAACATGAAGGCGATGATGGTGATCAGCGTGCCGCCCTGAACCGCGGGCTGCGCGAAGATGTCGCCGATGAAGCCGCCGAGCGGCTCCACCTCCGAGGTGATCATCGGAATGATCTCGCCGGTCGAGACCTTTTTGAAATAGGCGGCCGGGAATCGCAGCAGTCGCTTATAGAGCTCGAAACGGAGCCGGCGCAGCATGCGCTCGCCGAGCTGGCCCTTGTAACGGTTGATCCAATACTTGAACCCGCCGTTGACCAGGACCATCAGGAAGTAGAGGCCACAGAGGGTCCACAGATACGTCAGATGGTCGAGATGGAACTGCGTAAAACCGACGCTGAACGGATGCGGCTGCCATTTCGTGATGGTGTTGATGATCGCCTTCGGCAGATCCAACGAGTAGTAGTAAAACGGCAAGGACACTACGACTAGTGTCAGAATGAAAGCTTGCTGCAATAGGCTGTGTTTAATGATGAAGGAATGGAGCGTCGGCTGAATGCCGCCGCTGTCGCCGGCCGACCTCGACGCGCTGGCGGCATCGGCCGGAGCGGCACCGTTGCCGGGCAGGCGCACCTTAAGGGCGGAGGGGAAGGCCTTCATGAAATGGATTTCTAGCTGACCCGACCTGTGCAATATAGGGTCGTCGCGCTGAGGGGAAGCAAATGACGGAGAGGCATAAGCGCGTCCTTATCTATAGTCACGACACGTTCGGCCTCGGCCACCTTCGGCGCTGCCGAGCGATCGCCCACGCGCTGGTTGAGGAGGACAAGGACCTCTCCGTTCTGATTCTATCGGGCTCTCCAATCATTGGCAGCTTCGATTTTCGAGCCCGGGTGGATTTCGTCCGGGTGCCGGGCGTGATCAAGCTGCGCAACGGCGAATACACCTCGCTCAACCTGCACATCGCGATCGAGGAAACGCTGGAGATGCGCACCTCGATCATCCAGCATACTGCGGACATCTTCGATCCCGATCTCTTCATCGTGGACAAGGAGCCGCTGGGCTTGCGCGGCGAGGTGGGTCCGACGCTCGAGCTGCTGCGCCAGCGCGGCATCCCCATCGTGCTGGGCCTGCGCGACGTCATGGACGAGCCCTCGCAGCTGGGGCCGGAGTGGTCCCGCAAGAAAGCAGTGCCGGCGCTCAAGAAGTACTACGACGACATCTGGGTCTACGGGCTGCCGCAGATCTGCGATCCGCTCGCGGGCATCGGGTTGCCGCAGAGCGTGCGCAAGCGCATGACCTACACGGGCTATCTCAGGCGCACCGAGCAGGCGCCGAGCCTTCGGCTGCCAGGTCTCGCCGACGAGCCCTATCTGCTGGTGACACCCGGCGGCGGCGGCGACGGCGAGGCGCTGATCGACTGGGTGCTCTCGGCCTACGAGCACGACCCGCGGCTCCCGTGCCGCGCCCTGATGGTGCTCGGCCCCTTCATGCAGCCCGAGCTGCAGGCGGATTTCATGGCACGCGCAGCGCGGCTCGGGCACGTTTCCGTCATCACCTTCGACGCGCACATGGAGAGCCTGATCGCGCACGCGCAGGGCGTCGTCGCTATGGGCGGGTACAACACCTTTTGCGAGATCCTATCCTTCGACAAGCGGGCGCTCATCGTGCCGCGCACGAAGCCGCGGCTCGAGCAGTACATCCGCACGGCGCGCGCGCAGGAGCTGGGCCTCGTGCGCATGCTGATCGATGGCGGCGTGCGCGACCCGCAGGTGATGGCGACCGCCTTGCGCCAGCTGCCCCAGCAGAATCTGCCGTCGGAGATCGTGGTGCCTGGGCTGCTCGACGGTCTCGACAGCGTAAACCGCCTGGCGCGCCAATGGCTCGGCCGTTGGCGCCGGCCGACCCGAGTTCCCGTTGCCGCTTACTTCCGCGCCTGAGCACGCGCCGGCCGGAGGCGCCGTCGGTTTCGTCCTCAAGGGCTACCCGCGCCTGTCCGAGACGTTCATCGCGCAGGAGATCCGCGCGCTCGAATCGCTAGGCCTCGACATCCGCATCGTCTCACTCCGTCATCCGACCGACGCAAAGCGCCACGCTGTTCACGACGAGATCACGGCACCGGTGCTCTATCTGCCGGAATATCTGTGGCGCGAGCCGGTCCGCGTGCTGACGGGCTGGCGCGCCGGCCGGCGGCTGCCGGGCTATCGCCGGGCGCGTGCCGCTTTCCTGCGGGATTTCCGTCGCGACCCTACGCCCAATCGTATCCGTCGCTTCGGCCAAGCGCTGGTCCTCGCACGCGAGCTTCCGGAGGACGTGACTCGGCTGCACGCGCATTTCATTCATACGCCCGCCTCGGTCGCGCGCTATGCGGCGCTGATGCGGAACCTGCCCTGGACGCTCTCGGCCCATGCCAAGGACATCTGGACCACGCCGGCATGGGAGCAGCGGGAAAAACTCGCTGAGTGCGCCTGGGCGGTCGCCTGCACCGAAGCAGGGGTCGCGCATCTTCGCGATCGGGCTCCTGCGGGCGACCGGGTCGAACTCATCTACCATGGGATCGATGGCGACCGGTTTCCGTCGCCCGCGCGGCTCTCGAGCCTGCGCGACGGCGGCAATAGCCGCGATCCCGTGCGCCTGCTGTCGGTCGGTCGGGCAGTTCCGAAAAAAGGCACCGACGACCTGCTGGCGGCGCTTGCGCTGCTGCCACGCGAGCTCGCTTGGCGGTTCAGCCATATCGGCGGCGGTCCACTGTTGCGGGATTTGCGGGAACAGGCCGCCGAGCTCGGCATCGCCGAGCGTATCCAATGGCGCGGCGCAGAGGCGCAGGATGCGGTGCTGGCGGCCTATCGAGACGCGGACGTCTTCGCGCTCGCGAGCCGTGTCTCCGAGGATGGCGATCGCGATGGATTGCCCAACGTGCTGATGGAGGCGCAGAGCCAGCGCCTCGCCACGGTCGCGACCGATTTGCCGGGGATCGCGGAACTGATCGAGCCGGAGGTCACCGGTCTGCTCGTACCGCCGCGCGACCCGCGCGCGCTGGCGGCCGCGCTCGAGCGGCTGATCCGGCATCCGCAAGAGCGCGCGCGCCTCGGTGCCGCCGGCGAGGCGCGCATCCGGACCCGCTTCACGCTCGAGGCCGGCATCGAGCGCCTGGCGGGCAAGTTCGGCTTGGCAAGGACCGCAGAGCCATGCGCATTGCATTCTATGCGCCGCTGAAGCCGCCGGATCACCCCGTACCCTCCGGCGACCGCAGAATGGCGCGGTTGCTCATGACGGCGCTCGCCGCAGCCGGTCACGAGCCGGTGCTCGCCGCGCGATTGCGCAGCCGCGACGGCAAGGGGGACGAGGGCCGCCAGGCCCGCTTGCGGACGCTGGGCGTGCAGCTTGCCGAGCGCTATTTGCGCCGGGTCTCGGCGCGGCCGACGCTCCGACCGGATCTCTGGCTCACCTATCATCTCTATTACAAGGCACCGGACTGGATCGGGCCGCCGGTCGCGGCGGCTCTTGGGATTCCCTACGTGGTCGCGGAAGCCTCGCTGGCGCAGAAGCGCCGGCTCGGCAAATGGCGCATCGGTCATAGCGGAACCGCCGACGCGCTCAAGCGCGCCGACCGGGTGATCGGCCTCAACAGTGCCGATCGCGAGGGCGTGCTCCGCGCGCTCGCTCGACCCGAGCACTGGACGGCATTGTTGCCGTTTCTCGACACGGCGCCGTTCGATGTAGCGGTGGCCAGCCGGCGCTCCGCTCGCGCGCGGGTGGCCGAGCGCTTCCGCTTGGATACGGCGCTTCCGTGGCTCGCCACCGTCGCCATGATGCGGGAAGACGTGAAGCTCGAGTCTTATCGCCTGCTCGGCGCGGCGCTCGCGCGTTGTCTCGACCGGCCGTTCCAGCTGGTCGTCGCGGGGGACGGACCGGCGCGCGCGCAGGTGATCGAGGCCTTGGCTCCGCTGGGCAAGCGCGTCCGGCTGGTCGGATGTCTGGAGGAGAGCGCGATACCCGAGCTCCTCGTCGCAAGCGACCTCTATGTCTGGCCTGCGATCGGCGAAGCCTACGGTCTCGCCATCCTGGAAGCGCAGGCTGCGGGCCTGCCGGTCGTTGCCGGCGATGTCGGCGGCGTCGGCGACATCGTGGCGAGCGGTCTCACCGGCTTGCTCGTGCCGGAGGGCGACGTGGCCGCCTTCTCCGCGGCGACCGCGGTCCTGATCGAGGATGACATGCGGCGTGCCCGGATGGGCGTTGCGGCGCGGCGCAAGATCGCCGCGGGACACGATCTCGCGTCCGCGGCGTATCGGCTCGATACGGTGCTGCGCGAGCTCGTGCCGACCGCCGCGTCATGACGCTGCTCGCCCTGTTGCGGCACGGGCCGACCGCCTGGACGCGCGAGCATCGGCTCCAAGGGCGCACGGACCTCGCGCTCGACGCGGCGGGACGCCGGGCCGTGTCGGGATGGCGGCTGCCCGCCGAAGCGCTCGGCCTTCACTGGCTCACCAGCCCGCTCAAGCGGTGCCGGGAAACGGCGGCCCTGCTCGGCCTCGAGCCCAAGATCGAGCCGCGCCTCATCGAAATGGATTGGGGCGGATGGGAGGGACGTACGCTCGTGGAGCTGCGTGCGGAGTTCGGCGCGGAGATCGCGGCGCGGGAGGCGCAGGGACTGGATCTGCAGCCGCCGGGCGGCGAGAGCCCTCGCGCCGTACGGCGCCGGCTCGCGCCGCTGCTGGCGGAGATCGCGGCGGAGGGCACCGGCACCGGCTGCGTCACGCATAAGGGCATCATCCGCGCCATCCTGGCGCTCGCCACGGGCTGGGACATGCTGGAGCCGGAGCCTGCGAAGCTCGACTGGGACTCCATGCACCTGTTCCGGCTCGGGTCCGGGGGCGACGTTCGCGTGCATCGGCTGAACTGCACGCTCGCGAGATCGAGGGCGGGCGTGCACACGTGACGTATCGCGCACTGTTCCATGTTCAGCACCTTCTGGGCATCGGCCACGTCATGCGCGTGGCGCAAGTGGCGCGCGAAACCGCGGTGCAGGGGCTCGACGTGACCGTCCTTTCGGGCGGCGGGCGGCTCGGGCTCGATTGGGGTGGGGCGAAGGTCAAGGAGCTGCCGGTCGCCCGCGCACGCGACGGCGGCTTCAAGGTTCTCGTCGACGCGGACGGGCGGCCGCTCGATGCGGCCTTTCACGAGCGGCGCCGACGTCTCGTCCTGGAAGCCTTCGAGACCACGCAGCCCGACGTGGTCCTGATCGAATCCTACCCGTTCGGGCGCCGCGCGTTTCGAGCTGAGCTCGATACGCTGATCGCGGCCGCGCAGGCGCGCCGTCCGCGTGCGCCCGTACTGGTCTCGATCCGCGACATTCTGGTCGCGAAGAACGATCCCGAGCGCTACCTGGAGATCGCTCGTCGCATCCGCCGCGATGTCGATGCCGTCCTGGTCCACGGCGATCCGCAGCTGGTCCGCCTCGAGGCGAGCTTTCCCGCGGCGGCCGAGATCGCGGATAGGCTGCGCTACACCGGCTATGTGGCCGAGCCCCGCGATCCCGGCGCAACGGAGGACGCCGACATCGGCCGGGACGAAGTCGTGGTTTCCGCCGGCGGCGGCGCCGTCGGCCTGCCGCTCCTCAGAGCCGCCCTTCAGGCCCGCCAGCTCACCTCCCTGCAAGACCGGACCTGGCGGCTTATCACCGGGCCCAATCTTCCGCAGGCCGACTACGCGGCGCTGTGCCGAGACTTATCCACAGGCGTGATCGTCGAGCGGTTCCGATCCGATTTCCAAAACCTGTTGCGGAACTGTCATCTGTCTTTAAGCCAGGCCGGCTACAACACGGTGCTGGATGTGCTGCGGGCGAGGGCACGCGCGGTCGTGGTGCCTTTCGCCGAGGGGGGCGAGACCGAGCAGGCGCTCAGAGCACGAATTCTCGCCGAGAGGGGATTGGTCCAAGTGGTGGACGCGCGTGTGCTCGGCAGACCCGAGGGCGCATCGGTGTTGGCCCGCGCCATGGAGCGGGCACTCGCCGCGCCGAAACCTGTCCTCGGGCCGCTTGCGCTCGACGGGGCGCGGCGAGCCGCCGAACTGGTGGCGAATTATGCGGCAATGCGCAAAGACTTGAGCCCGTGATTCTCCCTGACCCCTGCGGCGGACGCTTGGGAGCCATGCAGGACAATGGCTATACTCCAATTATGACCGTCCTGTTAGCCCAGCCCTCGGAGACTGCCTTGCCCGAGTCCGGATGGGCCGCCCTCGAAGCCGAGCTCGATATCTGGCAGTCCGCGGGCCGCGTCGCGAGCTTCTGGTGGCGCGATGACGATGCGGTCACCGATACCCCCGCGCTCGACCGCCTCCTTGCCATAGCCGAGGACGTGCCGCTGGGGCTTGCGGCGATACCGGCCAAGGTCGAAACCGCCCTCGCGAGGCGCGTCGTCCACGTTCCTTCAGTCGCTGTGCTGCAGCACGGCTGGCGCCACGCCAATCATGCCGGGCCCGGCGCGCGGAAATCCGAGTTCGGCGCCGAGCGGCCCCTAGCCGAGCGGCTCGAGGACCTGCGGCTTGGGCGCGCGCGTCTGCGCTCGGTCTTCGGAGGGAAGGCACTCTCCGTTCTGGTGCCGCCCTGGAACCGCATCGGCGCGGACCTGGTGCCGCGCCTGCCCGAGATCGGTATCGGGGGGCTGTCTGTCACGGACAGCCGCGAGGCGGCGACGCCCACAGCGGGCGTAACCATGGTCCCCGTGCAGGCGGACCTCGTGGACTGGCGTGGCAGCCGCGGCTTCATTGGCGAGGCCAAGGCGCTCGGGCTGATGTTGGGCCATTTGCGCCGGCGATTCCTGGGCACGCTCGACGCCGATGGTCCGACCGGCATTCTCACGCACCATCTCGTTCAGGACCCCGACACCGAGCGCTTCCTGCGGCGATTTCTTTCGATCGCGCGGCGCCACCCCGCCGCCGCTTTCGTGCCGATCTCCGCGCTTTTCCCAGAGCCATGAGCGAGCACCGCTATCCGACCGACGCCCTGATCGGGGACTACGCCCGAGCGGCAGCGGGCTTGTTCCTGGCGGGAGCGCCCTTGGTCCTGGTGCCGCTCAACATTTACGTTGAAAGCGCGCTGGGCGCGCTCGCGGTCCTGTTCGGCTGCTTCGGCGGCTTGACCGCGCTCCGGCAGCTGCGGCCGATCGAGGTGGGCGAGGAGGGCATCGCCGCGCGTGGGCCCTTTCCGGTTCGCCTCACCTGGGAGGCGCTCGACGGCGTCACGCTCCGCTATTTCGCCACCCGTCGCGACGGTTCGCGCGGCTGGATGGAGCTGAAGCTCCGCGGCGCCGGACGGCGCCTGCTGCTCGACAGCCGCATCGACGGTTTCAATCAGATCGCGGCGCGCACCGCACGCGCGGCCGCGCAACGTCACCTTTCCCTCACGCCGGCAACCGCTGCGAATTTCGCTGCGCTCGGCATTGAGATGGCCCCCGGCGCAGGCGAGTAGACATGACCGACCTCCTCACCGTCCGCGATCTCCACGTCGACTTCCACGTGGCCGAAGGCATCGTGCAGGCGGTGCGCGGCGCCTCGTTCCGGGTACGCCAGGGCGCCACCATGGCGATCGTGGGCGAATCCGGCTCCGGCAAGACCGTCGTGAGCCAGGCCATCATGGGTATCCTGCCCAAGGCCGGGCGCATCTCCAGAGGCGAGATCGTGTTCAACGATCCGCGCACGCCCGGCAAGCGGACCGACATTGCGCGGCTCGACCGCGACGGAAAGGAGATGCGGCAGATCCGCGGCGGCCGGATCTCGATCATCTTCCAGGAGCCGATGACGTCGCTTTCGCCGCTGCACACGGTGGGGAATCAGGTGAGCGAGGCCCTGGAACTGCACCGCGACGTGCCACGGGCGGAGGCGCTCGAGCTCACCGCCGAGATGCTGCGCCTGGTGGGTTTCCCCGACCCACAGAAGGCGCTCAAGACCTATCCGTTCGAGCTCTCGGGCGGCCTGCGTCAGCGCGCGATGATTGCGATGGCGCTGGTGTGCCGGCCGGCGCTGCTCATCGCGGACGAGCCCACGACAGCGCTCGACGTCACCATCCAGGCGCAGATCCTGAAGCTCATTCACGATCTGCAGCGCGAGCTCGACATGGCGGTGCTGCTGATCACCCACGATCTCGGCGTGGTGGCCAACGTCGCCAAGGAGGTCGTGGTCATGTATCACGGCGCCGTGGTGGAGAGCGGCACCATAGAGGACATCTTCCGCGCGCCTGAGCATCCTTACCTCAAGGCGCTTCTGCGCGCGGTGCCGCGCTTCGACATGAAGCCGGGCGAGCGCCTAGTGCCGATCCGCGAGATCCCGCCCGCCGAGGCGCGCTACCTGATGGCGGCGCGCAGCCAGGCGCCGACCCCCGGGCCGCTCCTGACCGTCGAGCACCTGAGCCGAGGCTTCGAGATCCGCAGAAGCGGGTTCTTCGGCTCGGGTGCCGCGACCCGGGTCAAGGCGGTCGACGACGTGAGCCTGGCGATCGAGCGCGGCGAGTGCCTGGGCCTGGTCGGCGAGAGCGGCTGCGGCAAGACGACGCTGAGCAAGATGCTGCTGGGCGCGCTCACTCCCGATGCCGGCGCGGTTACCTATTACCACCAAGGCAAGCCCGTCGACGTGCTCGCCCTCAAGGGCAAGGCGATGACGCAGTTCCGCCGGCGCGTGCAGTTCGTATTCCAGGATCCCTTCGGCTCGCTCAACCCGCGCATGACGGTATTCGACATCATCAGCGAACCGCTGGTCATTCACGGCATCGGCACGCCCGAGCAGCGCCGCGAGATGGTCAAGGAGCTGGTGACGCTGGTCGGCCTCGACGTGCGCTACCTGAAGCGCTATCCGCACAGCTTCTCCGGCGGCCAGCGCCAGCGCATCGGCATCGCCCGCGCGCTCGCCTTGCGTCCGGACCTCCTGATCTGCGACGAGCCGGTTTCGGCGCTCGACGTGTCGATCCAGGCGCAGATCCTGAATCTCCTCAGGGACCTGAAGGCGCAGCTCGGCCTCACCTATCTCTTCATCTCGCACAATCTCGCGGTGGTCGATTACATCGCCGACCGGATCGCCGTGATGTGTCGCGGCCGCATGGTCGAGCTCGCGCCGCGCGCCGCGCTCTTCCGCAACCCGGTCCATCCCTACACCCAGGCGCTGCTTGCCGCCGTGCCCGCGCCCGATCTCGACCACCAGCTCGACTTCGCGGGGCTGATGGAGGACAAGGCCTCGGACCCCGCAGCCTGGCCGCTGCCGTTCCGCGTCGATGCCGAGCACCGGCCCGAGCTGGTCGACATCGGCGGCGGCCACTTCGTCCAAGCCAGCGCCCAACAACTCGAGGCCGCCCAATGAGAAAGCTGCTGCCGCTCCTCGCCGCCTGCTGCCTTGCGGCGCTTCCAGCGGCTTATGCACAGGTGCTCGAGCTCAAGGAGACGCCCTCGCTCCAGGGCGCGGTCAAGGCCGGCACGCTGGCGCCCGTCATCGAGCGCATGCCCTCGGACCCGCTGCTGGTACGGCCGACGGTGCCCGGCACGCCCGGCGGCACGCTCCACCTGCTGATGGCGAGCGCCAAGGACACCCGCATGATGGTGGTCTATGGCTACACGCGCCTCGTGGCTTACACGCCCGATTACAAGCTCGAGCCAGACATTGCCCAGTCCGTCGACGTGGAGGACGGACGCATTTTCACGTTCCACCTCCGCCCCGGCCACAAATGGTCGGACGGGCAGCCTTTCACCGCGGAGGATTTCCGCTATTGGTTCGAGGACATGGCCTCGAACAAGAAGCTGTTCACCGCCGGACTGCCGGAGCAGATGCTGGTCGACGGCAAGGGGCCGAAATTCGAGGTCATCGACCCCGAAACGGTGCGCTACACCTGGGCAAAGCCGAACCCGCTGTTCCTGCGGGCGCTCGCCGGGCCCGATCCTCTCTACATCTACGCGCCCGCCCACTACATGCGGAAGTTCAATGCGAAGTACACCGACGAGAAGACGCTCGACGATCTCGTCAAGCAGTACCGGGTGCGAAACTGGTCGGCGCTCCACACCAAGCTGTTCCACCCCTATCACACCGACAATCCCGACCTGCCCGTGCTCGATCCCTGGGTGCTGAAGACCAAGCCGCCCGCGGACCAGTTCGTGTTCGAGCGCAATCCCTATTTCCACCGCGTCGATCCCGTCGGCCGCCAGTTGCCCTACATCGACCGGGTCGAGATGGTGATCGCGGACTCGAAGATCATTCCGGCCAAGACCGGCGCCGGCGAGAGCGACCTGCAGGCGCGCTATCTTCGGTTCGACAACTACACCTTCCTCAAGGACGCCGAGGATCGCGTCGACTACAAGGTGCGGCTCTGGCGCACCGCGCCGGGCGCGCAGCTTGCGCTTTATCCGAACCTGAACGTCACCGACCCGACCTGGCGTCAGCTCAACCGCGATGTCCGCTTCCGCCGCGCGCTCTCCCTCGCGGCCGACCGCCACGAGATCAACCAGGCGATCTATTACGGACTCGCGATCGAGGGACAGAACACCGTACTGCCGGAATCGCCCCTCTACGATCCCGCCTATCGCACGGCCTGGGCCACCTATGATCCCAAGCAGGCGAGCCGGCTGCTCGACGAGATCGGACTCACGAAGCACAACAGCAGCGGCATCCGGCTTCTGCCGGACGGCCAGCCGCTGGAGATCGTCATCGAGAACGCCGGCGAGTCGACCGAGCAGTCGGACGTCCTGGAGCTCCTCCGCGATACCTGGAGAGAGGTCGGCATCCAGCTATTCTCCAAACCCTCGCAGCTCGACATCTGGCGGCGGCGCGTCTACTCGGGCGCAACGATGATGTCGATCGACAAGGGCGTCGACAACGGCCTGGTCACCGCCGACATGCCGCCCGACGAGTTCGTGCCGACCACTCAGGCCCAGGTGCAGTGGCCGATGTGGGGGCAGTATCTCGAAACCAAGGGCAAGAGTGGCGAGGCCGTCGACATGCCCGACGTGCAGGAGCTGCAGAAGCTGTACAAAGCGTGGTTCTCGGCAACCGACGACTTCGCTCGCGCGGATATCTGGCGCAAGATCCTCAAGATCAGCGCCGACGACGTGTTCTCGATCGGCCTTGTCGCGGGCGTACCGCAACCCATCGTCGTGAGCAACAAGCTGCACAACGTGCCCGAGGAGGGGATCTTCAATTGGGAGCCCGGTGCGTTCTTCGGCTATTACCACATGGACACCTTCTGGCTCACGCCTGAGGACTCGGATCAGGCCTCGGCGGAGACGCCGAAAGGATAAGGCCGGACAGCGAAGGGTACGGGGCGGGCGGGCAGACCATGTTCCACTACATCATGCGGCGCGTGCTGATCATGATTCCGACGCTGATCGTGATCAGCGCCGTGATCTTCACGATCATCAAGCTGCCGCCCGGAGATTATCTCTCGAGCTACATCGACACGCTGCGGCAGAGCCACGAGACCGTGGACGAGCAGAAGATCGCGTTCTTGCGCGCGCAGTTCCACCTCGATGAGCCCGCGTGGAGGCAGTACCTCTACTGGGTCAGCGGTCTGATCCGCGGCGACCTCGGCTATTCCGCCCTCTACGATCTCCCGGTCTCGCAGGTGGTCGGCGACAAGCTGATGCTGACTTTCATCGTGTCGGTCGCAACCATCCTGTTCACCTGGATCGTGGCATTTCCGATCGGCGTCTATTCGGCGACGCACCAGTACAGCCTCACCGACTACGGTCTCACGTTCCTGGGTTTCCTGGGTCTCGCCACGCCCAATTTCCTGCTTGCGCTGGTACTGCTTTATTTCGCCAACGTGCACTTCGGCATATCGATCGGCGGCTTGATGGACCCCCAGTACCTCGACAAGCCCTGGACCGTCGCGAAAGCCGTCTCGGTGCTGAAGCATCTCTGGATACCCGTGCTGGTGATCGGCGCCGCCGGAACCGCCGGCATGATCCGGCGGCTGCGCGCCAATCTCCTTGACGAGCTGCAGAAGCAGTACTTCGTGACCGCGCGCGCCAAGGGCCTCTCGCCCTTCCGCGCGCTGGTCAAATACCCGCTGCGGATGTCGCTCAACCCGTTCATCGCGGACATTGGCGCTCTGCTGCCGCACGTGATCTCGGGCGCCGCCGTGGTCTCCGTTGTGCTGTCGCTGCCGACCACCGGACCGATGCTGCTCGACGCGCTCCGGAGCCAGGACATGTACCTCGCGGGCTCCTTCCTCATGTTCATGGCGAGCCTTACGGTGATCGGCGTGTTCCTGTCGGATCTGGCGCTCGCCTGGCTCGATCCGCGCATCCGGCTCGAAGGGGGAGTGACGCGATGACCGGGAGTCCACGCGCCGTCGCGGAGACCAGCGCCGCCGTCGCGGAGCACCTGCCGCACTACGTCGCGCCGGAGCCGTTCGATCCCTACTCCGTCGAGAAGATGACGCCGGAGCAGGAGCGCTACTACCTCGCCTCCCAGTGGCGGATGATGTGGTGGAAGCTGCGGCGCCACCGGCTCGCCGTCATCTCCGGCGCGGTGCTGATGGTGCTCTACGGCTCGATCCTGATCAGCGAGTTCCTGGCGCCCTATGCGCTCAACAGCCGGCACGACGACTTCATCTTCGCGCCGCCGCAGCACGTCCACTTCTTCCAGGACGGCCGCTTCGTCGGGCCTTACGTGCTCGGCTACGACTATCGTCTCGATATGAAGACGCTGAAGCGGATCTACACGCCGAACCCTGCGAAGGTGCAGCCGCTCCGCTTCTTCTGTCACGGCGACAGCTATTGGTACTTGGGCCTCGTGCAGGGGGACCTGCACCTGCTCTGTCCCGCCGAGGGCGGCACCGCCTTCCTGCTCGGCACCGACAGGCTGGGCCGCGACATGCTCTCGCGCGTCCTCTATGGCGCGCGCATCTCGCTCACCATCGGCATCGTCGGCATCTCCATCAGCTTCGTGATCGGCCTGACGCTGGGCGGACTTGCCGGCTACTACGGCGGCTGGATCGACAGCCTGGTGCAGCGTCTGATCGAGATCATCCGCTCCTTTCCGGAGTTGCCGCTCTGGATGGCGCTCTCGGCGATCCTGCCGGTGAACTGGTCGCCGCTGCTGGTCTATTTCGGCATCACGCTGATCCTCGGCATGATCGACTGGACCGGGCTCGGCCGCGCCGTGCGCTCGAAGCTCTTGGCGCTCCGCGAGGAGGATTTCGCCACCGCCGCCATGCTGATGGGGGCATCGCCGCGGCGCATCATCGTGCGCCACCTGCTGCCGAGCTTCATGAGCCACCTGATCGCCTCGGCGACGCTCTCGATCCCCTCGATGATCCTCGGCGAGACCGCGCTCTCCTTCCTGGGTCTGGGATTGCGTCCGCCCATCACCAGCTGGGGCGTACTCCTGAACGAGGCGCAGAACATCAACGTGGTGGCGCTCTATCCCTGGCTCATGCTGCCGGTGCTCCCGGTGATCGTCACCGTGCTCGCCTTCAACTTCCTCGGCGACGGATTGAGAGACGCGGCGGATCCCTATCGCTGAACGGTCTCGCTTAAGCGAGAACCACGATATCGACGGGCTCCGGCAGACCGCCGACCAGCCGCTGCGGGCGTTGCTCCGCGCGGCTCGCGGGAAGATAACCCTGCGCCACCGCGCGCTCGAGGGTCTCCGCGGTCGCGAGCGCGCGCGTCCCCTCGGGCTTGTTGTGCTTCTCGAGCTTGGCGGCGAGGTTCACCGTGTCGCCGATCACCGTGTACTCGAGCCGGCGCTCGTCGCCGACCGCGCCGAACACGACCCGTCCGACGGCGACGCCGGCGTTGATCGCAAGCGGCGGCTCGCCTACGACCACACGCTCCGCGCGCCAGCGCTCGGCTTCCGCCATCGTCGCGTCGACTGCCTGGAGCGCATCGGCAGCATAGCGCTCTGAGCGTCGTGCGGCGCCGAAGGTCGCAAGGATGCCGTCGCCCAGGAACTTGTCGATGGCGCCGCCGTGGCTCTGGATCAGCGGGACGAGGCGCGCATGATACTCGGCGAGCAGCGCCATGAGCGCGGAGGGCGTGAGCGTCATGCCGAGGCGGGTGAAGCCGCGGATGTCGAGGAACAGGATGGCGGCGTCGCGCGCCTCGCCCTCGCCGGCCTTGAGCGGCTGATCGGCGGCGCGGATGCGCTCGGCAACGCTGGGGTCGAAGAAGCGTGCGAGGTCGCGGGCGGCGGCGCCGTCCACCGCGGCACGCACCAGGAGCCGGCGCGCCCGTGCGATCGCAAGCGCGAGCACCGCGGTGACCACGAGGATCGCCGCCATCTTCTCGACCTCGGCACCGATCAGGATCCGATTGCCGGTCATGTAGCCCACGAAATCGCGCATCACCACGGCACCGGGCGTCACGACAACGGCATAGCCGACGAGACACGCCCACCCGATCGCCGCCGTGACGCCCGCGAGGGCGACGTAGCGCACCTCGAAGCGGAGCGCGCGCAGCGCGATGAAAATGAAGGCGGTGAGCAGCGTCGGCACCTTGAGATAAAAGGCCGGCGGCTGCGCGTACTGGATGTGGAAGCCCCAGATCAGCGCCATCAGCAGCACGAGATCGACGACCACGCTTGCCGCGAGCAGCGCCCCACCGAGCGCCCGAGCGTAGGCGAGCCCGAGGCGGGTCGAGGTTACCGCGGCGTAAGCGCCGAGCACCCAAGGCAGCGGCTCGAAATGGGGCTCCGCGCGCATGGTCGCCTGCGGCGCCAAGCCATAGAGCAGCGCGAAGGCCGTGACGATCGCGAGCTGCACCCAGGCGATCAGGACCTCCGCCTGCGCCTGGTCCTCGCGGATCGCCTGCCGGGTGCGCTCGGGCAGCTGATCGAGCAAGCGGCCGGAGCGGAATAGATTGAGTCGAGCGGCCATCGATTCAAGCCAACTACTGAGGCGGTGAGACGGTGAAGAGCTTGTCCGCGGCTTCGCCGCAACTCGGCTCTCTCACGGCCTCACCGCTTCTGTGGTGAGATCGAGTTAGGGCCGGAGCACCATGCCCTCGCGGGCGACGACGGCGCCTGGGAAGGCTTTCTTCGCCGCAACGCCGATCCCGTCCATGGTGTCGTCGTCGTGGCCGGGATCGTGGTGGAATATCGCGAGCGTCTTGACGCCGGCGGCTTTGGCGAGCTTCACACCCTCCTGCCAGGTCGAGTGGCCCCAGTTCACGTGCGAGGGATATTCCTCGTCCGTGTAGGTGCTGTCGTAGATCATCACGTCGGCGCGGTCGCAGAGGCCGAGGATATTCCGGTCGAGCTGACCCGGCCGGTGCTCGGTATCGGTGATGTAGGCGATCACCCTGCCGGCGCACTCGAAGCGGTAGCCCGTGGCGCCGTTGGGATGGTTGAGCGGGGCGGTCTTGAGCACGAGACCCTCGCCCGGCGTCAGCGCGGTGCCGCAGGGAAAATCGGTGTAGTCGATGCGCGCCTGCAGGATATCGAGCGGCACCGGGAAAAGCGGCGCCTGCATCATTTCGGAGAGCACGCCCTTGAGCGTGTTTTCCGGCAGCAGATGGCCGGCCCAGAACCGCAGGCGGCTCGCCGGCAGGAACGCCGGACGGAAGAACGGCAGGCCGCAGACATGGTCGACATGGGTGTGGCTGAAGAAGAGATCGGCATCGACCGCGCCGTTGTTCGCGAGCAGCGCCTCCCCAAGGAGACGCAAGCCCGTGCCGGCATCGAAAATGAACACGCGATTGCCGACCCGAACCTCGACGCACGAGGTGTTGCCGCCATAGCGCACGGTATCCGGGCCCGGGCAGGCGATACTGCCGCGCACGCCCCAGAAGCGGATGACGATCTCGGATTCCGCCGCCACCGAACTGCCCTTGAAACCCCCAGACCCCCGCCACTTCTACCTAGACGCGGCCATTGTCCGCGTCGAGGCAAAAATGACGAGGCCTGTGTGACCTAGGTCACAGCTGCTTAAGGCCGGCTTAACGGGCAGGCGCAACTCCCGAGAAGCCAAGACGGTACCGGAGCGGCTATCCTGAGGCGCCCCAAGGAGACAGTTATGGCCACGGACCTCGGATATACGCCGATCGCCGTCCGGACCGCGGACGGCATCTCGATCGCGGCCCAGAGCTGGGGCAACCCCGCGGGGCCGGAAATCTTGCTCATTCATGGCTTCATGCAGAGCCACCTGTCCTGGGAGCGTCAGGTCCGGGGCGAGCTGGCCCGCGAGTTCCGCATGGTGACTTACGACCTCCGCGGTCACGGCAACTCCGACAAGCCGCACGAGACCGCGCGCTATCGAGACGGAAACGCCTGGGGCCGGGAGCTTGCCGCAGTGATCGCCGCGGCGGGGCTCAAGCGCCCCGTGCTGGTCGGCTGGTCCTATGCCGGCCGCGTCATCGCCGACTACCTGTCGGCGTGCGGCAGCGCAGGGATCGCCGGTATCAATTTCGTGAACGCCCGCACGAATTCCGACCCGCGTTTCGCCGGCGAGTTCTCCTCGATCCGCTTCGGCGACCTGATGGCCGAGGATCTGGCGACGCGCATCGCGGCGACCCGCGCCTTCCTCCACGCCTGCTTCTCCCGTCGGCCAAGCCAGGAGGAATTCGAGACCATGCTCGGCTTCAACATGGTGGTGCCGCGCGAGGTGCGTGCTGCCATGAGCGGGCGCGCGCTCGACGTCGACGAGTTGCTGCGGCGCCTCGCCATGCCGGTGCTGGTGACGTTCGGCATCGAGGACAAGATCCTCACCCTCGACGGCGCGCGGCACACGGCCGCCCTGATCCCCGGCGCGCGCCTTTCGCTCTACGAGGGCGTGGGTCACGCGCCGTTCTGGGAGGACACGCCGCGCTTCAATCGCGAGCTCGCGGCCTTCGTGCGGGCCGCCCATGGCGGCGACTGAGGCAGGATCCTCGCGCTGCGCTCTTCGCAATCGCGATGGTGCATACGTACAATCGGCGCGCCTCGGCGATCTCCATGGGCCTGTTCGCAACCGGGAGCGCGCCCTCGGTGTTGCGGACCGCCGCTCATGATCGACCGTTCATCGTGCAGCTCGCGATCAGCCCGGGGCGCTGCTCGAGGTGCTGCCGGACGCACCAGGTAGCGGCGAGTCTAGCCGGGCGCAGCGGGCTCTACAGAATCTCGAAAACGTCGTAGGCCGCGCCGTTCGGCAGTCGCTCGCCGACGCCTACCGAGACGGCACCGGATCATTCCGCGCGCTCCGGAAGCGGCTTTTCCATGAACACGCTCAGGGGATCCTCGCGATAGTCGCCGAACGGGCCTCGGCGCCGAAATCCGGATCGCGCATAGAGACCCAGGGCGGCATCGCTCGCAACGCCGGTCTCGAGCCTCAGCAGCCGCACGCCCTCCTGCCGCGCCATCGACTCGATGGCCGCCAGCATGGCCTTGGAAACGCCGCGGCCGCGGGCCTCGGGCACGACCCACATCCGCTTCAGTTCGGCCCAGGAGCCCTGGAGCACCAGCGCGCCGGTTGCGATGGCGCGCCCGGCGTCGTCGCGTGCCACGAAAAAACGCACGTCGGGTCGGCGCAGCGCTTCCAGCGGCAAATGATGGTTGCTCTCCGCCGGATAGAGCTCAGCGGAGTGCGCCTCGCCGTCGCGCAAGAGGTGAACGATCTCGGGTTGGGCGGGATCCTCGACCGTTATGCGCGGCTCGGCGTAACTGGTCTTGCGTCGGTTCATTCGGCGCATGAGCAGCCGCCGCCGGGGCGGCTGGCTTAGGGCACCAGCCGGTAGCCGCCCGGCTCCGTCACCAGGATCTCGGCGCGGGCGGGATCGCGCTCGATCTTCTGCCGGAGGCGATAGACGTGGGTCTCGAGCGTGTGCGTGGTGACCCCCGCATTGTAGCCCCAGACCTCGTTGAGGAGCGCGTCGCGCCCGACGATACGGTCGCCGGCGCGGTAGAGATATTTGAGGATCGAGGTCTCCTTCTCGGTGAGCCGCACCTTCTTGCGCGTGGCGGCGTCGAGCAGGAGCTTCGCGCTCGGGCGGAAGGTATAGGGACCGATGGTGAACACCGCGTCCTCGCTCTGCTCGTGCTGCCGGAGCTGCGCCCGGATGCGCGCCAGCAGCACGTTGAGCCGGAAGGGCTTGGTGATGTAGTCGTTGGCGCCGGCATCGAGCCCCAGGATCGTGTCGGCCTCGCCGTCGGCGCCCGTCAGCATGAGGATGGGCGAGCGGACGTTGCCGCGGCGCATGAGCCGGCAGAGCTCGCGGCCATCCATGTCCGGCAGTCCCACATCCAAGAGGATCGCGTCGAAATATCCCTGCTTCACCTGCTCGAGCGCGGAATTCGCCGTCTCGGCCTGAGCTACTTTGAACTCCTCGTGCAGCTCCAATTGCTCCGCGAGCGCCTGGCGCAGCGAGGCGTCGTCGTCCACGATCAAGATCTTGCGGCCTACCGCCATTCGGTACTCCCGTGCGTCCGCTTTCTCCTACGCCGGCGCGGAGGGTTGGCGTCGCGGCTCCGCGCCGGCGGAAGAGCGCTTCCCTACGCCGGCGCGGAGGGTTGGTGTCGCGGCTCCGCGCCGGCGGAAGAGGAAGACCATATCTGCCGCATCATGGCCTGATGCAAGGAGGATTTCGGCTGGCCGAGCCGGCCCACCACCTCGAAATGATGATCGCCGGGCTGGTCCGCGATTTCGAGCGGCAGGCGCGCCGCACGCCAGGCCGCCGCGAAGTCCGTCTGCTGGCGCAAGAACTCGTCGGTTTCCCCGGTGCCGACCGAAAGGATCAGCGGCGGCGACCGCTTGGGGAGATGGCGGATGGGGCTGTTGCGCTCTGCGGTGGCGGCATCGAGGCGCAGCACATCGTTCAGATAGCAGAGCCGGATCGGCTCGAGCTCGTAGAGTCCGCTGATTGCGCAGGCGCCGCGCACGGGGTTGCGCTCGAGGCCGAACCCGCTCCAATCGGTCGTCAGAACCATCGTGGTGAGGTGCCCACCCGCCGAGTGGCCCGCCACGTGGATGCGCGCGGGATCGATGCCGCATTCGCCGGCGTTGCGATAGAGCCACGCCACCGCCGCGCGGTTCTGGCGGACGATCTCGTCCATGCCCGCTTTCGGCGCGAGCGTGTAGTTCACCACCGCGACCGTCACGCCGGCATCCTGGAAGACCGGCGCCAGGAAGCTGAAGTCCGACTTGTCCAGAGCTTGCCAATAACCGCCGTGGATGAAGAGGAGGCACGGCGCGGGCGTTTTCCCGGCCGGAAACAGGTCGAGAGCCTCGACGTCATAGCGCAGGTCGAGCCGGCAGGGGCGCATGCGCCGCACGGCGGCGGAGTCCTCGGCCCAGCGGCGGAAATACTCGGGATGCTCGGGCACGCGGCCGCGCAGGAAGTACTGCGCATCGAGGCCGGCTCGGTCGTAGTCGCGATAAAGCGCCATCGGTCATTCCTGTTCCAGGGCCGCCGGACTCTCGTCCGGCTCGGCCAAAATGTCCACATGACCGATGGTGAGCGCGAGCCTGCGTTCCGCGATCGCGGCCTCGGCCGCGAGGCGCCAGCGTTCGGCGGGCAGGCCGTAATCGATCTCCAAGGCAGCGGCGGCGCAGTCGTCGACGAGAGCCGACAAGATCTCTCCGTCGTCGGGACCGAGACGCCAATCGGCGGACGCTTCGCTCACGCGATATCGCCGCGCTTTGAAGATACGGGACGCGGTCTCCGGCGCGTCGGCGCCAAGGGCGGGACCAAATCCCTTATCGCGGCGCTGGTGCGCGGCGAACGCCTCTGCGATTGCGACATCATCCTCGTGCATGGGGGTCCACTGACGCCGCCCATCGACGGTGAGTGCGGCGAGGAACGGCGCCTGCGCCGAGGCGATGCGATCCGCGAGCCGCTCGAGCCAGGGCCCCGAGACGAGATCGAGCAGCGCCGCGCAGGTGATGCCATGGACCCGGAGCGGCAGAGCCGCGAGATCGCGCGCGAGATCGAGCTCGACACTGTGCGCGCGCCAATCCGCATCGCCGGCGGTCACCGTCACCACGCCGCTGCCGTGGGTGACGCGCCAGCCTTGGCCGCGTGCCCACTGGGCGATCTCCGCGGCTTGATGCCCGAGCAGCACGCGGTCGCGATCGACCAGGCGCCAATCCTGATCGCCCGGAATCAACGGAGCCAGGGCGCGGAAATTGGCACCGCTGCCGGCGCCGAGATCGACGATCGAGGCTGTTTCGCTACCCGCGCGCGCACGAACGGCGGCGCCGAATCGCCGGCCAAGTGCGCGGCTGCGTGCGCGCAGGTCATGCGGCTCGCGGAGCCGCAGCCAGTCGAGACCGAAACCTTCGCTCACGTGGTGAGCCGGTCGAGCGCCTCGGCCCAGCCGGCAACCGCCTGCGGCCAGTCCGGCAGACGCGCGGCTGCCTTGCGTGCGCCAGCCGCAAGACGTGCGCGCAGCGGCGGCTCATCGAGGAACCGCCGAAGTGCCTCCCTGAACGCGGCCGTATCGCCCGGCGGCACGAGCAGTCCCGCGCTCGCCGGCACGGTGTCGGGAATGGCGCCGGCCGTGGTGGAGACCACGGGCAAGCCGTGCGCCAGCGCCTCCGCGAGCGCCATGCCGTAGCCTTCGTGGAACGACGGCAGCACCATGGCGTCGGCAGCGGCGTAGGCCTCGCCGAGGCGGGCGGGCTCCCACTCGCCCGCGAGCTCGAGACGGCCCTTCAAGCCACGTCGCCCGATCTCGTAGCGTACGGCGGTCGCCGTCGCGGCATCTCGCGTCAGGCTGCCGATGCAACGGCACTGCCAGTCGCGATCCGCGAGCTCCGCCAACGCCTCGACCAGAATCATATGACCCTTGCGCGGCGTCAGGCTGGCGACGCACAGGAACTGGACCGCGCCACGTGTGGGACGCCGCCGCATGGGCCGCCTCGGCTTCGCGGTTCCGGGCGGCGTCACGGCGATGCGCGACCGCGGCACGCCATAGGCGGCCACCAGTCGAGCCGTGCTCTCGCTGGGCGCCATCACGCCGCGCGCCAGCCTCAGAAGGCGAGCCTCGAGTTCCGCGACGCGTGTCCGCTCGCGATCGCTCAAACCCGTCTCGTCGGCGAGCGGATGATGCACGAACACGATGACTGTGAGTCGCCCTGCCTCTCGCTCGAGGCAATCGGCAAAACCGGGCAGCGCAAGCCCGTCGATGACCGCGACCCCGCCGGCAGGAACTCGCGCGAGCGCGGCTGCGGCGGCGGCCCGAGTGGCTTCGTCGGCATCGGGGAATCGGCCGGGAAGCTCGATCACGTCGATCCCGCGGCCCCTCTCGCGCAGCCCGTCGACCACATGGCGATCGAAGAGATAGCCGCCGGTAAGCTGATCGAGCGCGCCGGGAACCAGGAACGCCGTCACCCCAGCGGTCCCTCGAAGGCCGCCCACGCCACCGGCGATTCCCGCACCACGATCCGGAGGGAGGCGAGGGCACCCGCGGTGCCCGGGCCGAGCGCGCCCGCCGCAATCCGTGGCTTCAAGCGGCGGAAGATCTCGCCCGCCAGAAACTCGGTCGTGGTGTTGCGCCCGCGGAACTCCGGCAGCTCGTCGAGGTTCCGGTAATTGAGCGCCCCCAAGATCTCCTTGAGGGTCGCGAGCGCGCGGCCGATGTCGCAGACCAGGCCGTCGGCATCGAGCTGCGCGCGGCGCACCTCCATTTCCACCGCGAATGTGGCGCCATGCAGCTGCTGCGCCGGCCCGAATATCTCGCCCACGAAGCTGTGGGCGATCATCACGTGGTCGCAGACGGCGAGGCTGTACATGGGCGCGATGCTCCCCGGGCGCTTGAAAATATAGGCAGGTTATCCTAATTTACACCAATCATCGTAAACATTGGTAAGATCGGTATAGATGGATCGAGTTAGAAACCCTTTTGCGCCTGGAGCAGGGACCCCTCCACCTGCATTGGTCGGTCGAGAGGAGGTGCTTGAGGGGGCTTCGGTTACCCTTGCGCGCATCAGGGAGGGAAGGCCCGCGAAGAGTTTCTTACTCATAGGCTTACGTGGGGTAGGTAAGACGGTTCTTCTCAACCGCATCCAGGAGATGGCTGAGGAGCAGAAGTATAGGGCGATCTCGATCGAGGCTCCCGAAAACAAACGCCTACCCGCACTGCTTATACCTTCTCTGCGCCAGGTGTTGCTGGCCCTCGATCGATCGGAACAGGTGAACGAGTATGTGAAGCGCGCCCTGCGCGTGCTCAAGAGCTTCGCGGGCGCTTTCAAATTGTCGATGGGGGATTTCGACATTGGATTGGATGTCGATCCCGAAACCGGCACCGGCGACAGCGGCGATCTCGAAACTGACTTGCCCGATTTGCTGCTGGCCGTGGCGCAGGCAGCTCGGGCGCGGCAAAAGCCAGTAGCGATCTTCCTGGACGAGATGCAGTACCTCAATGAGGATGAACTTAGCGCCCTGATCATGGCGATGCATAGGGTGGCGCAAAAGCAAATGCCGATGCTGCTCGTGGGCGCCGGACTCCCTCAGCTCGTCGGTTTAACCGGCAAGTCGAAATCCTATGCCGAGCGTCTCTTCGACTTTCCCAGAATCGACCGCCTCAAGAATCACGACGCCAGAAACGCGCTCGAGCAACCGGTTCGTCGCGAACAAGTCAGCTTCGAAGCCCGCGCGCTCGACGAGATCGTCAGGGTCACGGAGGGGTATCCTTACTTTCTGCAGGAGTGGGGCTACCACACGTGGAATATCGCTGAAGCGTCGCCAATCTCTCTTGGCGCCGTAAAGGCGGCCCATGCGATCGTCATCCAACGACTGGATGAGAGTTTCTTTCGCGTCCGGTTCGACCGGCTGACACCACGGGAACGCGATTACCTGCGTGCGATGGCTGAACTTGGCGCGGGCCCGCATCGATCCGGCGACATTGCGGATATGTTGGGCGTCGGCGTGCACTCTGTCGCACCGCTTCGCAGCGGGCTCATACGCAAGGGAATGATTTTCAGTCCGCAGCACGGTGATACGGCATTCACTGTTCCTTTATTCGACCAATTCATGAAGAGAATCGTACCAACGATGAAGCCGCCGCGACGGAAGCCGCCGCCGCCGCCTCTTCCCCTTTAGGCAGCAAGCGAAAAGACCGGCTCGTCCGAAATTAATATCGTACGACTTGGCAGAGCGCGCCGTTGGGTGCCGAGGCAAGGCAGGCCATGGTCTCCGGCAGCGCGTCGAGGCTGCACTCCCCGCTGATCAACCGGTCGAACACGGCATCGCGCAGGAGATCGAGCGCCAGGGTGAGGCGTTCGCGGTGAGTTCGGCGCGCGCGGCGCGCTGTCGCGACTGCGCCCACCTGCGAAGAGATCAGCTGCAACCGGCGCGCGTGAAAGGCCTCGCCAAGCGGGACCGCCACGCGCCCGTCGCCGTACCAGCTGAGCTCGATCACCCGCGCCTCGAAGCCCGCGAGAGCGAGTGCCTTGGCGAGCCCGGCCTCCGAGCCGCTCGCGTGGAACACCACGTCGGCGTCACCGCGCGCCCGGTCCGGGCTTGCAAAGCGACAGGCCACTGCCTCGGCGAGGGCTGCCCGGCGCGGGTCGGTATCGACGACTTCTACGGACGCGCCCGGCAGCCGCGCCGCAAGCGCCGCCACCAGCGTACCGACCACGCCGGCGCCCACCACGGCGATGCGGTCGCCGACCCGCGGCCCCGCATCCCAGAGTGCGTTCACCGCGGTCTCCATATTGGCCGCCAACACCGCACGCCGCTCCGGCACCTCGGCGGGTACCGGCAGCACGGCAGCCGCCGAGGCGACGTAGCGGTCCTGATGCGGATAAAGACAGAAGACACGCTCCCCCAGCAGCTCCGCGGGCGCCTCGGGTCCCAGCGCCTCGACCACGCCGACCGACGCATAGCCGTATTTCACGGGCGCCGGGAATTCGCCCTCCTGGAACGGGCAGCGCATGCGTTGGCGTTCGCTCGAGGGCACCCGGCCGTGGAATACCAGGCTCTCGGTGCCGCGGCTGACGCCGCTCGCGACGGCGCGCACGCGTACCTCTCCGCGCCGAGGCGCCGGCAATTCCGTGGACCGGATTTCGCCTCGGCCGGGCCCGGTCACCCAGAAGGCTCTCGCACTCTCACTCATGGATAATGCAGTCGATCAGCACGTCGTCGCCCATGGCGACATGGCGCACGCGAGGCCGAAGCGCTCCGGAGAGCGCCGTGATCTCCGGCAGCTGCAGGCTCGGCCGGCCCGAGCCCAGGATCACCGGTGCCAGCGCGATCTGCAGCCGGTCGAGCGCATCCGCCGCGAGAAAGCGCGAGACCGTGATGCCGCCGCCTTCGACGAAAAGCCAGAACAAGCCGCGCCGCGCGAGGGCGGCGCGGATCGCCGCCGGCGCGAGGCGCTCGCCCTCGTGCGGCAAGGGCATGATCTCGGCATTGCCGACACGGGTCGCGGTTCCCACGCGATCCGCCGCCGCGAGGACGATCGTCTCCGCGGCGCCGTCGCTGAACAGCGCGCGGTCCGCGCCCAGGGCAAGACTCGCGTCGAGCACCACGCGGACCGGCTGATCCCCGGAGCAGTGGCGCACGGTGAGGCGCGGATTGTCCTGGCGCACGGTGCCGGCGCCGACGATCACCGCGTCGGCGAGCGCGCGCAGCCGGTGTGTATGGCATTGGTCGGCAGTGCCCGTGAGCCACTGAGACTCGCCGCCGGCGGTGGCGATGCGGCCGTCGAGGCTTTGCGCGAGGTGCGCGAGGACGAAGCTGTGCCGGTGCGGCCTGAGGGCGAGGGGCAGATAAAGCGAGACCATCGCCGCAATCTCCGCCGGAGGCTCCGGCTCGACGCGCCAGCCGCCACCGCGCGCGATCTTGAGCACTCCATCCCCCAGCGGCAGCTCAAGCGGGAACCCCAGGTTCTGTGCCCGCGCGAGCCGCCGCAGCGCCACGATCGCTTCCCAGGCCTGCGCCGCTGTTGGGTCCGCTCGCTTGTGATCGCGCAGATTTGACGGCATTGTCCCCGCAATAAATCCGTTCGACCTGGAGTCCCGGATACACTGCCGAGCGCACCCTGTCGACGGGATAACGGGGCCGCTGAGCGCCCGAGTGAGTTCACGGGGACGTGATTGCCGCACGTTGAAGCATCTTCGCTGCGCATAGCCAGGGCCGAAGCGGGACACGCGATCGGTCTCGTCGGCGCGCTGGCGGCGCTGGCGCTGCTGGCGATCGGCATTGCGGGCCATGCCGGCACGGCGGCCGCGATCGCAACAGCCGGCATCTACGCCACGATTGCTGTGCTCGTCCTGCAGGCGGCCACGGCAGCCGGCGCGCCAAGCCGGTTCGGATCGGCCAACACCGTGACGCTGCTGCGCGCGGGGATCGCGGCCTTGGTCACGGGATTGGCGCTCGAAGCGCTCGGGACCGGTAGAGGACTCCTGGCGCTCCCTGGGGAGATCGGCGACCTCTGGGCCTGGGCCGTTCCGGCGGGAGCGGTCGTGGCGCTGATCCTCGACGGCATCGATGGCTGGCTCGCCCGGCACCGGCGGATCGCGAGCGCCTTCGGCGCGCGGTTCGACATGGAGGCCGATGCTCTTCTTATCCTGGGGCTGTCTCTGGCGTCCTTCGCCGCCGGGCGGGCGGGGATCTGGGTGCTGACGGCGGGTGCGCTTCGTTATGTTTTCCTTTTGAGCGCAAGGCTTTGGCCAGCTCTTGCGATGCCGCTGCCGCCGAGCTTCCGGCGGAAGGCGGTCTGCGTCGCGATCGGGGTGGCGCTGGTCCTTGGGCTGGTGCCCGCGGTCTCGGCGGCCACTGCTGGCGTTTTGGCGGGTGCGGGTGTATTGGCGGTCGCCTACTCCTTCGCCGTTGATACGCTGTGGCTGATCCGGCAGAGCGCTCGATCCGCCGTCCGGGCCTGATGAACACGCGAGCCGCGGGGAACAGCGGGCCGGTGACGGCCGTTTTTGACGGGGGGTGAGGTTGAGGATCGAGCCAGTGCTGACGCGACAAAAGGGGGCGGGCGGGGATGTCCAGCCCTTGATCGAAATCGACCGGGCCGTCACGGACTTGCGCCGCGGGGGATTCGTGGTGCTGCGCACCCCCGACACCGCTCTCCTGGTCGCGGCCGCGGAATCCCTGAGCGACGCGGCTCTCGATCGTCTCAAGGCGCTTACCGGCGGTGCGGTGGCGCTTGCGATTACGCGGCGTCGCGCGGCCGTGCTGAATCTCGCCGGACCGCCGACCGGACCCGGCGGCAGTGTGCTTCTTGCCGTGCCGGCAGGAACGCCCGCGGCCGTGCTGAGCGATCTCGCCGATCCCGTGACGCCGGCATCCACCCGCCTGCCGCTCGCGGTGGTGGAGGCCACGATGCGCACCGCCGCCGATGCGGCCGTCGATCTCGCGAAGCTTGCGCGGCTCTTGCCCGCTGCGGTGGTCTCGGCGGTGAGCCGCGGCGGAGTGCAACGTCTCACCAAAAGCGAGAGCATCTTGATGGTCGAGGCCGCCCATGTGCTGGATTACCAGGCCTCGGCCGCTCGCTCGCTCGCAGCGGTCAGCGAGGCGCGGGTGCCGCTGGCCGAGGCCGAGAACACGCGCATCGTCGCCTTCCGCCCGAGCGACGGCGGGCTCGAGCACCTGGCGTTGCTGATCGGCGATCCGGATCCGAGCGAGCCCGTGCTGGCGCGCCTGCACTCGGAATGCTTCACGGGCGATCTCCTGGGCAGCCTGCGCTGCGACTGCGGCGACCAGCTGCGCGGCGCCATCGCCGAGATCTCGCGGGCCGGAAGTGGAGTGCTGCTATATCTGGCACAAGAGGGGCGGGGGATCGGACTCGTCAACAAGCTGCGCGCCTATCAGCTGCAGGACGCAGGCTTCGACACGGTGGAGGCCAACGAGCAGCTGGGCTTCGATGCGGACGAGCGGGTCTATCTCCCGGCCGCGGAGATGCTGCGTCAGCTCGGGATTTCCCGCGTTCGGCTGCTGACCAACAACCCCGAGAAGGTGGCGGCGCTGACCCGTTGCGGCATCGCGGTGGTCGAGCGCGTACCGCACGTCTTCCCTGCGAACAATCACAACGAGCGCTATCTGCGGACCAAGGCGACCCGCAGCGGGCATTTGTTCTAGGCAGGACCTAGGTCTTCCGCCTCGGCCCGCGTTTGACGCGGGAAATCAACTCGTCGCGAACGGCATCGAGCACCTCGTCGGCGAGATCGTCGTCGGCGCCCGCGCAGGCGCGCGAGAGGGTGAGGGCGCCGATCAGCGCCGATATGGTCGCGATCGCCTCGCGCCGGCGGCGCGGGCCCGTCGACGGCATGAGTTCCTGGAAGAGATCGAGATACCGGCGAACGCCGGCGGCGAACTTGGCCTTGAGGCCCGCGCCGTGCCGCACGGCGTCCGTCCCGAGCGTCGCCATCGGACAGGAGAGACCCGGACGGTCCCGGGTCTCGCGGGCGAGGTAGCGCTCGACGTAATGATCGAGCGCCTTCCGCCGGCCCCGCGGGCCGGCCTCCGTGATGCGACTTTGTAAGCGCTCGATCGCCGCGCCGAAAGCCGCATCGAAGGCCGCCGCCGCCAGCTCCTCCTTGGACTGGAAATGATTGTAGAATCCGCCGTGGGTGAGGCCGGCTTCCTTCATGAGATCCGCGAGGGCGATGCCGTCCACTCCCTTTTCCCGGAAAAGGCGCGCCGCCGCCGCGAGCACGCGGGCCCGGTTCGTCTCCGCCTCCTCCTTGCTGATGCGCATGGCAGACCTTCCGTCGGCGCAGCCTGGACTCAATGATGATATATATCATCATAGTATGATGATGGCTATCATCATTGCGATCGTGGTCTGATCGGAGAATCTTGATGCTCGCCAGTCTTGTCGCCAGTCGTCTCGCGCGCCGGAACATCCATTACGGCTGGGTGGTGGCTACGGTCGCCTTTCTTACCATGCTCACGACGTCGGGTGCCGTGGGTCTGCCGGGCGCACTGATCCTGCCGCTCAGCCAGGAGTTCGGCTGGGACTTGGGCGGTATCTCGAGCGCGCTGGCGATCAGGCTCGTCCTGTTCGGCCTGATGGGGCCGTTCTCGGCGGCGCTCATCGAGCGCTACGGCGTGCGCAACGTCGTGCTCGCCGCGGTGGCGTTGATCTCAGCGGGACTGCTCGGCGCCACGGTGATGACCGAGCTCTGGCAGCTGGTCGTGCTCTGGGGCGTCGTCGTCGGCATCGGCACCGGGCTCACGGCGCTGGTGCTGGGCGCCATCGTCTCGAGCCGCTGGTTCACGCGGCATCGCGGCCTGGTGCTGGGCATGATGACCGCGAGCACCTCGACAGGGCAGCTGGTGTTCCTGCCGATGGCGGCTTGGCTCGTCTCACATGTGAGCTGGCGCACCGCCCTCGTGCCGTCGATCGCGGGGCTCGGCCTCGTGGCGCTGCTGGTCCTGCTCTTCGTGCGCGACCGGCCCGCCGACGTCGGGCTGCTGCCTTTCGGCGAGACGGAGCCGACGGCTGCCGCCGCGCCCGCCAAGCCCGCGATCGCGGCGGCGCTCGGCGCTTTCCGGACAGGCGCCCGCTCCAGCACGTTCTGGATCCTCGCCGCCACATTCTTCATTTGCGGGCTCAGCACCAATGGGCTGATCCAGACGCACTTCATCTCGCTCTGCGCGGATTTCGGCATGCCGCAGGTCGAGGCGGCCTCGGCGCTCGCCATGATGGGCGCCTTCGACATCGTCGGCACGATCCTCTCGGGTTGGCTCTCGGACCGGTTCGACAACCGCTGGCTCCTGTTCTGGTATTACGGACTCCGCGGTCTGTCGCTGATCTACCTGCCGTCGTCGGACTTCACGATTTATGGGCTGGGCCTATTCTCGCTCTTCTACGGGCTCGACTGGATCGCGACCGTGCCGCCGACAGTGAAGCTCGCCGCCGCGACCTTCGGGCGCGAGAAGGCGGGCCTCATCTTCGGCTGGGTGTTCGCGGCGCACCAGATCGGCGCGGCGGTCGCTGCGTTCGGCGCGGGGTTCACCCGCTCGGAACTCTCGACCTACCTGCCTGCCTTCTATACGGCGGGCACCGCGTGCCTCCTCGCCGCGCTGCTCGCGATCTCAATCCGCAGAAGCCGGTCCATGGGGAGTCCGGAGCCTCGGCTGGCGCGGGCCTGAGCACCTCTCGCGCCAGTCTTTCCCTCAAACGCCGGTCGGGCCCGGCAGGAAGTGCCGATCGGGCGTTTCGAGCCGAACCTAAGATATTGACAAGACGTAGAAAAATCCTGGCACCACCCTTGCTTTAGGGAGCTTAAAGGTTGCCCCGGTGTCCGATCTCGAATCCGCCTATATCCCCTATCTGAACGGCCAGTACACCCAGCCGGTGCCGGACGACGGCAAGCCGCATCTCTGGGCGCAGAAAGGGTTCCAGTTCCACGACCTCCTGGACGCGATCAATCCGTTGCAGCATCTGCCGGTGATCTCCACGGTGTATCGCTGGATCACTGGCGACGCGATCGGGAACATCCCGCGCATCGTGGGCGATGCGATCTACGGCGGCGTTCCCGGCTTCGTCTCCGGGCTGTTCGGCGTGCTGCTCAAGGAAGAGACGGGCAAGGACGTGGGGGAGCACGTCGTCGCCACCTTGTTCGGCGACGCCAAGTCCAGCCCTACAGTCCCGGCTCAAAATGCCGATCAACCGGAACTCACGACCGAGCAGGCGGCGGCCCTGACTCACGCGCCCGTCGATGCGACCGACCTCGCGCCTCTGCCGGCAACGGCGGCGGCGCGCGCGGCCTCGATGCCAACGACAACCAGCGCGGCGCCGGCGCCCACGGCTTCGACGCCCGCGACGACCAGCACGGCAGCATCGCCCGCCGCCGCGCCCCCGCCTGCGGGGTCCAGCGCCCAAGCCCTGCCAGACCACCCACCGATCCCGCTGGCGCGTGGGATCGGCATGAGCGTCGCGGCACCCGCCGCCGCGCCATCGGCGTCCACCGCTTCAAGGGACACGGCCACCTCCGCTTTCCTGGCCCAGAGCGCCGAGCGGCAGCGCCAGCTCCTGGGCAGCGCCGCCTCCTCAGCCTCAGCCTCAGCCTCAGCCTCAGCCTCAGCCTCAGCCTCGAATGGCCGGGTCATGAGCGCGCAACCGGTGCCGCTGCAGCTTCCGCCGGGCTCCATCGCCTTCCTCTCGCGGCCGCGCACGACGCTCGCTGCTGTGCCGCCGAGCCCGGCCTCCGCAGCCCCGTCGGGACAAGGCCAGCCCATCGATATCTCGCAGAAGATGCTCGATGCGCTCGACAAGTACGTGGCGCTTCAGAAGCAGAACGCCGCCGCACGCGACGGTCGCGGGGGCCAACTCGACGTGAGCCCATAGCGCACCGGCATTGCTCCGCGCTATACCGGCGGCGATGGACCTGGTGGTGGATGGGGACGGCTGCGCGGCCTGGGGTGCCCAGGTGTTCCGAGCCGCGCTCGGGCGCGGCGGCATCTCGCGCCGCAAGCGCGAGGGCGACCACGCAACGCCCTTCGGCGAATTCCTGCTGCGCGAGGTTCTGTTTCGGCCCGACCGGGTCGCGATTCCGCGCACGCGGTTGCCGTTCCGCGCGCTCAAACCCGACGACGGCTGGTGCGACGCCGCCGGGGATCCCCGCTACAACCGCCGCGTCCGTTTGCCATATTCCGCAAGCGCCGAGCGGCTTTGGCGCGAGGACCACGTCTACGATCTGCTGACACCCCTTGGCTACAACGACGACCCCGTAGTCCCCGGCCTCGGCAGCGCGATCTTCCTGCACGTGGCGCGCCCGAACTATCCCGGCACGGAGGGTTGCATCGCGCTCGCGCTCGAGGACCTTCTGACGGTGCTCGAAGAAGCCGATGCGACCTCGCGCGTGGTCGTGCGGGATTGATCGGGGGAGCCGCCATGGGACATTGGCTAGCCGCTGTGCGGCGGGGCCTTGCGTGTCTCTGCGCGCTGACGGCGATATCCATCCCGACCATGGTTTGGGCCGAAGGCGAGTATGGGCCGGCGCATGCCGCGCAAGCCGTCAGCGACATGCGGATCGGCTGCATGATCTACATCCACTGCCCGATCGACCCGAGCTCGTTCCAGATCATGCGCCGCGCCGCCGCGGGCGAGCGCGACGCGCAGGTCGCGCTCGCGAAACTCCTCGATCACGGCGACGGCGGATTCCCGCGCGACGTGAATGCCGCCACGGGCTGGTACGGGCGCGCGGCGGAGCAGGGCGACGTGGTTTCGGCGCTCGAGCTCAATCACCGCCGGCACGAGGGCATGGCGATCGAAGCCGACGAGGGCAAGATCGCGTCGGCGCTTCGCACCGCCGTCGATGCCGGCGACACCGAGGCGATGCGCGCCTTGGCGGACATGACGATCTACGGCCGCGGCGGCCCGCGCAATCCGCAGGAGGCGCTGGCGCTCTTGCATCGCGCGGTGGACAAGGGCTCCGCGGTCGCGGAACAGGATCTCGCCGACCTTTATCTCCTCGGCAAGCCCGGCGTGCGGCTGGACATTCATCAGGGCTTCCGCTGGATGGCAAGCTCCGCTCGGCACGGGAATCTCGAGGCGATGGAGCAGCTGGGCTCGCTTTATCTCCACACTCCCGATCCCGCGATGCAGGATCCTGCCGAGGCCTATCGCTGGCTGATGCGGGCATCGCTTCTCGACGCGCCGCGGTCGCAGGAGGCCCTGAGCACGTTGCTCGCCGAGGGCGCTATCGTGAACGGGCGCACCGTGATCGCGCCCGATCCGGTCCAGGCGGACATGTGGTTCCGGATCGCCGCGCGATCGCCCTTTCACGGCAATCCCAACATCCGTCACAGCATCGAAGGCAACATGACGTCGGCCCAGCTAGAGGACGCGAAGAAGCTCGCCCTCGATTGGCACGCGCGGCCTCTCCGGGAGGTGCTGGCGATGACCATCGATCCGCCGCCGGTGACGGCCTCGACCAAGCGGCCCTGGCCGCGCGGCCTGAACGGCGCGGCGCTGGAGCAGTTCCAGGACGGTGCGGATAATCCCAAGCCCTGGCAGCGCCTGCCCGATTTCGATCATCCCGACGAGGTCGCCGCGGCGATGACGGCGATCGCCGAGCATTGCGACAAGAAAGGCCTCGGCGATTGCGCGAGCTTCTGTCGCGAGCGTCTCGCCGAGCTAGCGCCGCCCGAAAAGCCCGGCGGCCTCACGGTCGACGAGATTGCGGAGCGCTTGGGAAAGAACCCGCACCTGTCGCCGGTCGCCCTCATGCGCAAGACGCCGCCCACCGCCGACGAAGAAATGCAGGGCTGGACCCTATGCGCGGGTCGCGTCGCCGATCACTGAGCGGTCAGGTCCCGGGCGGCTTTGACCGCTCGCCGAAGATCGCGGTGCCCACGCGCACATGGGTGGCACCCAGGCGGATCGCGATCTCGTAGTCGGCACTCATGCCCATGCTGAGCCCGCTGAGCCCGTGGCGGCGCGCCATCTCACGCAGGAGCGCGAAGTGCGGCGAGGGCTCCTGATCGACGGGCGGGATGCACATCAGCCCGACGACCGGCAAACGCCAGCGCTCGCGGCAGTCCCGGACGAAGGCGTCAGCCGCGGCCGGTAGTACGCCGGCCTTCTGCGGCTCTTCGCCCGTGTTCACCTGTATGAAGCAGCGCAGGCGGCGGCCCGTCCGCTCCATCTCGCGAGCGAGCGCCTCGGCGAGCCTCGGCCGGTCGACGGTCTCGATCACGTCGAAGAGCGCCACCGCATCCTTCACCTTGTTGGTCTGCAGCGGACCGATGAGATGGAGCACCAAGTCGGGATGCGCCGATTTGAGCGCCGGGTACTTTCCCTCCGCCTCCTGGACTCGGTTCTCCCCAAATACGCGCTGACCCGCTGCGATGGCGGCGGCGACAGCGCCGGCGTCGTGCGTCTTGCTGACCGCAACCAGCGTGATCTCCGCCGCATCGCGGCCTGCGTCACGCGCGGCGGCCGCGATGCGATCTCGTACGGCTTTCAAGCGCTCCGCTAAGCCGGCTTCTAAATCAATGATTTGGCTGCTCATCGCGAGACCTTGGCGGCTGCATCGGTGGGCGTCAAGCCCGCTCGGCGGCATCAGCAAGAACTAGCGGAATTTCCGGCCACTCCGGTGTAGGATGCCGCCCCTCGGAGGGGGTCGCCTGGGGAGTTGTTGGGAGCAAGGCAATGTCGTTTCGGAGCGTAGGATGCGTGCTGCTGTTGGCGCTGTCGGTTGTAGGGTGCGGCATGTTCGGCAAGTCGGACAGCGGCGATACCAAGACCGTCACCACGACGGACAACCCCTATCACACGGATCCCGGCAAGATGGATCCGCGTGACTTCAACCCGAGGGTCCAAAGCGACAGCGATCCCTCGACCTTCACGCTGATGTCGGCGTTGTTCGGAAGCGGCGGCGGCGACAAGGGTGGCGGGGCGGCGGGGGTCGGCGTCAATAGCTTCCTCTGGCGCGCCTCGCTCGACACCGTGAGCTTCATGCCGCTCGCCTCGGCGGATCCATTCGGCGGCGTCATCATCACGGATTGGTTCAGCCCGCCTGCTACGCCTGACGAGCGCTTCAAGGTGAACATCTTCATCCTCGGACGCGACCTGCGCGCCGACGGCGTGCGCGCGAGCGTGTTCCATCAAAGGAAGGACGCGGCGGGTCAGTGGATCGAGGCGGCCGTCGACGCGAATACGGCGACCGATCTCGAGAATGCGATCCTGACCCGCGCGCGCCAGATCCGCCTGAGCGCGGTCGCCAACCAGCAATAGCCCGCCGCCGAATCGCGCGCGATACCGGGAGCACGAGACCGCGCGATGGCGCGCTACAACGCTCAAGAAACAGAAGAGAAGTGGCAGCGGATCTGGCGCGAACGGCGCAGCTTCGAGGTCGCGACCGATCCATCCCGGCGCAAGTACTACGTGCTGGAGATGTTTCCCTATCCCTCGGGGAAGCTCCACGTGGGCCACGTCCGCAACTACACCATGGGTGACGTGGTCGCGCGCTATAAGCGCGCCCAGGGTTACAACGTGCTGCATCCCATGGGTTGGGACGCCTTCGGCCTCCCCGCCGAGAACGCGGCAATCGCCGGCAAGGTGCATCCCAAGACCTGGACCTACGAGAACATCGCCGCCATGCGTGCGCAGCTCGAGCGCATGGGCGTGAGCTATGACTGGCGGCGCGAGATCGCGACCTGCCATCCCGGCTATTACAAGCACGAGCAAAAGATGTTCCTGGATTTCCTGAAGGCGGGCCTCGCCTACCGGAAGGAATCCTGGGTCAACTGGGACCCCGAGGAGAACACCGTGCTCGCCAACGAGCAGGTGATCGACGGCCGCGGCTGGCGCTCGGGCGCGCTCGTGGAGAAGCGGCTTCTCTCGCAGTGGAATCTGCGCATCACCGCCTATTCCGACGATCTCCTCGCAGCCATCAAGACGCTCGACCGCTGGCCAGAGCGCGTGCGCCTCATGCAGGAGAACTGGATCGGCCGCTCCGAGGGCGCGCGCGTGTTCTTCGGCTTGAAGGGACGCAGCGAAACCTTGGAGATATTCACCACGCGGCCCGACACGCTCTACGGCGCCTCCTTCATGGCGGTGTCGCCGAACCATCCGCTGGCGCTCGAGCTCGCGGCGAAAGATTCGAAGCTCCAAGAGTTCATCGCCGAGTGCAACCGCATGGGCACCAGCGAGGCGGTGCTCGAGACCGCGGAGAAGCGCGGCTACGACACCGGCCTCAAGGCGCTCCACCCGCTGGTCAAGGGTTGGGAGCTGCCGGTCTACGTCGCGAACTTCGTGCTGATGGAGTACGGTACCGGCGCCATCTTCGGCTGTCCCGGCCACGACCAGCGCGACCTTGATTTCGCTCGGAAATACGGGCTCGCCGTGAAGCCGGTGGTGCTGCCGCCCGGCGCCGACGCCGCCACATTCGAGATCGGCGACACCGCCTATGTCGAGGACGGCACGATCATCAATTCGGATTTCCTGAACGGCCTCGAGGTCGAGGCCGCTAAGCGCGCGGTGATCGATCGGCTGCAGTCATTGGGCGCCGGAAAATCGAGCATCACCTATCGGCTCCGCGACTGGGGTGTGTCGCGGCAGCGCTATTGGGGCTGCCCGATCCCGGTCGTGCATTGCGGCGATTGCGGCATCGTGCCAGTGCCGGAGAAGGATCTCCCGGTGCTGCTGCCCGACGACGTGAGCTTCGACAAACCCGGCAACCCGCTCGACCATCACCCGACCTGGAAGCACGTTGCCTGCCCCAAGTGCGGCAAGCCGGCGCGGCGCGAGACCGATACCTTCGACACCTTCTTCGAGTCGTCCTGGTACTTCCTTCGCTTCTGCTCGCCCCGCGCCGAGACCGCCTTCGAGCGCAAGGACGTCGACTACTGGATGCCGGTCGACCAGTATATCGGTGGCGTCGAGCACGCGGTGTTGCACCTGCTCTATTCGCGCTTCTTCACGCGCGCGCTCACGGAGTGCGGTTACCTCGACCTCAAGGAGCCGTTCTCGGGCCTCTTCACCCAGGGCATGGTCTGCCACGCGACCTACCGCGACGCCGACGGCGAGTGGCTGTTCCCCGACGAGGTGACCGAGAAGGAGGACGGCTCGGTCGTCGACGCCAAGGGCCGGCCGGTCCAGGTCGGCCGGCTGGAGAAGATGAGCAAGTCGCGCAAGAACGTGGTCGGGCTCGAGGGCGTCTTCGCCGAGTATGGCGCCGACACTGCGCGGCTCTTCCTGATGTCGGACAGCCCGCCCGAGCGCGATCTCGAGTGGACCGACGCCGGCATCAAGGGCGTGTGGCGCTATGTAAACCGGCTCTGGCAGCTGGTGACCGAGGGCACGCGGCCGATCGCGGCGCTGGGTACGAATGAGCCTACGGACGGCGCAGACTCCGCCCTATCGGACGCGGCCAAGGCGATGCGCCAGGAGACGCATCGCGCGATTTCCGAGGTGACGCGCTGCCTCGACACGTTCCGCTTCAACAGCGCCGTCGCCCGCATCCGTGAGCTTTCAAACGCGATCGAGGATTTCGAGGGCTCGGACGACGCCGCGAAGCGCGCGCGGCGCGAGGCGCTCGAGACGCTCTGCAAGCTGATCGCGCCGATGATGCCGCATCTGGCCGAGGCGCTGTGGCACGCGCTCGGCCACGCGACGCTGCTCGTCGACGAGCGCTGGCCCGTGGCGGATCCGGCGCTGGTGGCGGAGGAGCGCGTCACCATCGCCGTGCAGGTGAACGGCAAGCTCCGCGGCACCCTCGAGCTGCCGCGCGACAGCGAGAAGGCGGAGGCGGAAAGCGCCGCATTGGCGCTGCCGGCGGTGGCCCGGCAACTTGACGGCCGCGCGCCGCGCAAGATCGTCGTCGTGCCCAACCGGATCGTCAATGTGGTGGTCTAGGCGCGCACTCATCACGTCCGCGGCGCTGCTGGTGGCGGGATGCGGCTTTCACCCGCTCTACGCCCATAACGACCGGCGAGGCTACGATCCCGATCTTGCCGCCATCAAGGTCAACACCATTCCAGACCGCCACGGACAGCTTCTGGCGATCGAGCTGCGCGACGGTCTGAACCCGCGCGGCGTACGTGTCGAGACGCGCTACACCCTCACCGTCGAGCTCTCCGCCCAGCGTCACGACATCGGGCTCCGGCCCGACGGCACGGCCTCTCGCAGCCAGATCGCCACCACGGCGAAGTTCGTTCTCAAGGACGTCAAAGGCGACAAGACCGTGCTGGAGGGAACCACGCACTCCGTAAGCTCCTTCGATGTCCTCAACGACAACTACGCGACGGTGGTCGCCCAGCACAGCGCGGAGGAGCGCACGGTGCGGGACATCGGCGACGATATCCTGACGCGGCTCGAGGTTTACGTGAGCGAGCACCGCTCGACGTCCGCTCCGTCGTGAAGCTGGCGAGCTCCCGGATCCAAGGCTTCGTCTCCGGCTACATCGAGAAGCCCGACCCCAAGCTGCGCGCGATCCTGGTCTACGGTCCCGACGGCGGGTTGGTGCGCGAGCGCGCCGAGAGTCTCGCCAAGGCGGTCGCGCCCGACCCCGACGACCCCTTCCGCGTGACGATCTTGCCGGGCTCGGCGCTCGACCCTGAAAGAAATCCCGCGCGCCTCAACGACGAGATGGCGGCGCTGAGCTTCACCGGCGGCCGGCGTCTCGTGCGCGTGAAGGAGGCCGGCGATTCGCTCGGTGCGCTCTTCGCCCGGCTGCTCGACCAGCCGCCGCCCGGCGACAGTGTCGCGATCGTGGAAGCGGGCGACCTCGCGGGGCGCTCGGCGCTCCGCCGCGCCTTCGAGAGCGCCAAGAACGCGGTCGCCGTGCCCTGCTATGCGGACGGGGCGCGCGAGCTCTCCGAGCTGGTGACCTCCGTGCTCGCGAGCCACAAGATATCGGTCGCTCCGGATGCGCGGGAATACCTGGTGTCGCGGCTCGGAGGCGACCGCGGCTTGAGCCGTGCCGAGCTCGAGAAGCTCGCGATCTATGCCGGCGAGGGCGGACGCATCGGCCTCGAGGACGCGATCGCCTGCATCGGCGACAGCGCGGGGCTCAGCGTCGACGATGCGATTTTCGCCGCCGCCGAGGGCGACGCCCCTGCGCTAGAGCGCGCGCTTCAGCGTGCGTTCCAGGAGGGTGAGAGCGCCGTCTCGGTCATCAAGGCGGCGATGCGGCATTTCGAGAAGGTGCATCTCGCGGGCTCCCGCATCGCCGCGGGCATGTCGGCCGCCGACGCGCTTCAGGCCCTGCGCCCGCCGATCTTCTTCAAGCATCAAGACCGCTTCCTCGCTCACTTGCGCCAGTGGTCGCCGCGCAAGGCGGGCAGCGCGCTCGGGCTCCTGCTCGAGGCCGAGAAGCAATGCAAGACCACCGGCTTCCCCGACCGCACGATCTGCAGTGACACCCTGCTCCGCCTTGCCCGCGGCGCGCAGGGAAAAAGGCGGTGACGCCACTCGCCCAGGCCACTCAGCCGATCGCGGTGGGCACTCGCTTCAGGCGACGGATGACCTCGTCCAGCTGATCGAGGCTCTGGTAAGAGATGCTGAGGCTGCCGGCGCGACCGTCACGGGTGGGATCGATCTTCACGGGCATGCCCAGCGCGAGCGTGAGCTCGTGCTCCGCTGCGCGCGTGTCGGCGTCCTTCTCGCGCGGAGCCTTCGCGTTCGATGCCGACTTCGAGCGCTTCACGATTCGCTCGGCTTGGCGGACATTGAGTCCGCGCCGCACGATCTCCTCCGCGAGGTGCTGAGGGTCGCTCGCACCCAGGAGCGCGCGCGCGTGGCCGGCCGTGAGCCTGCCCTCGTCCAGCATCTGCTTCACCGAGGTCGGCAGCTCCAAGAGCCGGATCGTGTTCGCAACGTGACTGCGGCTCTTGCCGACGGCCTGCGCGACGGCCTCCTGCGTATGGGCGAACTCGTCGAGCAGGCGCTGGTAGGCCTGCGCTTCCTCAAGCGGAGAGAGATCCTGCCGTTGCAGGTTCTCGACCAGTGCGATTTCCAGCGCCTCGCGGTCGTCGATCTCGCGCACGACCACGGGAACTTCGTGGAGTTGCGCCAATTGAGCCGCGCGCCAGCGCCGCTCGCCCGCAATGATCTCGAACGCGTCCGCGAGGCCCGGATGCCGCCGCACCAGCAGCGGCTGCAGCACGCCCTTCTCGCGAATCGACTGCGCGAGGGTCTCAAGGCCCGGCGTGTCGAACTGATGGCGCGGCTGGTAACGGCCCGGCCGGAGCAGATCGATGCGGATCGTGCGTGCCGTGGTCTCGGCGCCGGCATCCTCCTCGCCGAGCAGCGCCGACAGCCCGCGGCCGAGACCGCGCCGTCTTGGGTCCTCGATCATGCGCTGACCCGATGCTCGCGGCGCAGCATCTCGCCGGCAAGATGCACATAAGCCTGCGCGCCGGGACAGCGGAGGTCGTAGAGCAGCACCGGCTTGCCGTGCGACGGCGCCTCGGAGACGCGCACGTTCCGCGGAATCACGGTGTCGTAGACCTTGACGCCCAGATGACCGCGCACGTCCGCCGCCACGAGATCGCTGAGGTTGTTCCGCTTGTCGAACATGGTGAGCACGATGCCCTGGATCTCGAGACTGGGATTGAGGTTCCGTTTCACCCGCTCGATGGTGCGGATGAGGTGGCTCAGCCCTTCGAGCGCATAGAACTCACATTGAAGCGGCACGAGCACCGCGTCCGCCGCCACCAGCGCGTTGAGGGTGAGGAGCCCGAGGGATGGCGGACAATCGATGAGGATGTAGTCGTAGTCGAGCGAGGCGGCCATCAGCGCATCTCGCAGGCGGAACTCGCGGCGCTCCATCTCCACGAGTTCCACCTCGGCCCCTGAGAGATCGACGGAGGACGGCACCACGAACAAATCAGGAACGATGGTTGGTATAGTGGCTTCGCCGAGGGATCGATCCGCCTGTAGCACGTCGTAGCTGGTGACAGCCCTAGCTTGGCGCGGAATGCCGAGACCGGTGCTGGCATTCGCTTGGGGATCGAAATCGATGACGAGAACCCGCTTGCGCGCAGCCGCCAGGGCGGTCGCTAAGTTAATGGCCGTGGTGGTCTTTCCGACACCGCCCTTCTGGTTGGCGATCGCGAGAATGCGGGGTTGCCGCGCGTGCGGCCCTGGCGCCTCCGCAAGCTCGGCCACGGACGCGTCCTGAGGGAGGTCGTCAGTGAGCGGCACGGAGCGCCTCCACTCTCAAGATATGGCCGGTCGGATCGGTCAGACTGGCCAGGATTTGTGTCTGCATTATCCATTTCTCTTGTGCTGGCGTCAATTCATCCCGCAGATCGCGCCCCTTGAGGAAGAGCCCGACGGTGGTTGCGGTGAAGAATGGTGCAGCGTGCCTAAGCAAATCGCTGAGTGGCGCGAACGCCCGTGCGGTCACGACGTCCGCCGCGAACGGCTTGACTGCTTCGATGCGAGTCGCATGAACGGCTAACGCGGCACCAGTGATACGGGCCGCCTCGCGCAAAAAGGCGGCTTTGCGCTGATCCGACTCGATCAAGTGCACCTCTGGCACGCCGAGGACCGCGAGAATCAATCCCGGCAACCCCGCCCCACTCCCGAGATCCACCAGCACCCGCGCGGCCGGATGGATGTGGCGAAAGAGTTGACCGCTATCGAGGATGTGGCGGCGCCAGACATCGCCAAGGCTGGCCGCACTCACCAGATTGATGCGCGGATTCCAGTGACGCAGTAAATCGACGTAACGCTGCAACCGGTGGATCGTTTCACGTGAAACACCGAGGAGACCGCCGACCTGCTCGGCAGTCAGGGCCTCATCCTCAGGCTGCGGCGCGATCCGACCGCCGGCGGACATGCTTGAGCAACGCGATCAGCGCGGCCGGCGTCACACCGGAGATCCGCGCCGCCGCTCCGAGCGTCGAGGGCTTTGCCTCTTGCAGCTTCGAACGCACTTCGGCGGAGAGACTGCCGACCGAGGCGTAGTCGAGGTCATCCGGCAATTCCAACGCTTCATCCTTCCGAAAGGCGCGGATATCCGCCTCTTGCCGATCGAGATAGCCGGCGTACCGCGCATCGATCTCCAGCTGCTCCGCAATGTCCCGCCTGAGGCCCTTGAGTTCCGGCCAGACCCGCGAGAGGCGCTCGATATCGATGCCGGGATAGGCCAGCAGATCCGACGCGCTCCGCGCCACGCCGTCGGCGTTGACGGCGATGCCGCGCTCCCGAAGTGCCGAGGGAGACATGGCGAGGCTGCGCACCAGGTTTCGGGCGGCGCGCAGCGCCTCCGACTTCGCCTGGAATGCCACAGCCCGCTCCCGTCCGATCGCGCCAAGCGCGATACCGACGGGCGTCAGCCGCTGGTCCGCATTGTCGGCGCGCAGCACCAGCCGATACTCGGCGCGCGACGTGAACATCCGATAGGGCTCGTTGGTACCACGGGTCACGAGGTCGTCGATGAGCACGCCGATATAGGAACTCGCGCGGTCGAAGGTCACGGGCTCGGCCCCGCCTGCCGAGAGCGCGGCGTTGAGGCCGGCAACCAGCCCCTGCGCGGCCGCCTCTTCGTATCCGGTGGTGCCATTGATCTGGCCCGCGAAATAGAGGCCCGGCACGCGCCTGGTTTCCAGGGTTGGATGGAGCTCCCGCGGATCCACGAAGTCGTACTCGATCGCATAGCCCGGCCGGATCATCCGCGCCCGCTCGAGGCCGGGAATCGCCGCGATCATCGCCGCCTGGACCTCGCGCGGGAGCGAGGTGGAGATGCCGTTCGGATAGACGGTCGGGTCGTCAAGCCCCTCAGGCTCCAGGAAAATCTGGTGCCGCTCTCGGGCCGCGAACCGGACGACCTTGTCCTCGATCGAGGGGCAATAGCGCGGGCCGATGCCCTCGATCTGGCCTGAATAAAGCGGGGCGCGGTGCAGGTTCTTTCGAATCAGCGCGTGCACGGCCGACGTAGTCTCGGTGATATGACACGCGATCTGCATCTGGGTGATCGCCGAGGTCACGAAGGAGAATGGCTGTGGCGGATCATCGCCGCGCTGCTGCTCGAGCGCTGCCCAATCGATCGTAGTGCCGTCGAGCCGCGGCGGTGTCCCAGTCTTGAGGCGGCCAAGCCGGAACCCCACGCGCGCCAGGGTCGATGACAAGCCCAGCGATGGTGCCTCGCCGACCCTCCCGGCCGCGATCCGTTCCTCGCCGATGTGAATAAGGCCCCGGAGGAACGTGCCGGTGGTCAGGATCACTCGCCCCGCCGCCAGGGATTCGCCGGTTGCCGTCACTACGCCTGTGACCCGGCCTGCACCGTCGAAGATCAGATCCTCGGCTGCGGACTCCTTGATCTCAAGGCAAGCCTGCTCGTCGAGGATTTCCTGCACCGCCCGTCGATAGAGCTTGCGGTCGGCCTGGGCTCGCGGTCCCCGGACCGCGGGACCCTTGCTGCGGTTGAGCACCCGGAATTGGATGCCGGCGCGGTCGATCGCGCGCCCCATGATGCCATCGAGCGCATCGATCTCGCGAACCAAGTGCCCCTTGGCGAGTCCCCCGATTGCGGGATTGCAGGACATCTCGCCGATGGTGGCCCGCCGATGCGTAAGCAGAAGTGTCCGCGCGCCAAGGCGCGCCGAAGCCGCCGCCGCCTCGCAGCCGGCATGCCCGCCGCCAATTACGATGACATCATAGGGTCGTGCCATGGGTCCGACGCACTCTATGGACCGCACACTCGTCCTTCAAGTTTCACGTGAAACATATCCGGCATTGATGCCTGCTCCGCGTCGAGGTGCGTTGACACGGGAGCTGGCTGGGCACGATAACGGGCCCATGCCCTCCTGGTGGTCGCTGGCTTGGCCCGGAATTTGCGCCACTGTAACGGGAGTGGGCTTCTCCAGATTCGCCTATACGGCGATCATCCCTTTTCTGGTCGCGAGCGGCCAAGCCTCGGGGCCGCAGGCCGATTATCTCGGTGCGTCCAATCTCGCCGGCTATTTCGCGGGTGCCCTCATCGCCCACCGGGTGGCGCTCAAAACCGGTAGTACCCTAGCAATTCGGGCCGGATTCGTACTGACGATCATCGGATTGAGCTTATCCGCCATTCCTGCCGGGTTTTGGTGGCTTCTCCCCTGGCGCTTCCTGGTGGGGGTTACGGGTGGGATATTGATGGTCTTGGCGCCCAGCTTCCTGCTTACTCAAGTAAAAGCGGCGGCGCGTGGCCGGGCTGGGGGCATTATTTATGCCGGTGTGGGGCTGGGGGCCGGATTGGGAAGCCTGATCGTGGCTCCATTGGCCTCGATATCGCCTGCCGTCGCCTGGATCGGCCTCAGCCTCGGCGCGGGCCTTGCGACCGCGATCTCCTGGCGAAGCTGGCGCGGTGGCTTCGCGCCGCTGAGGTCGAGCACCCAGGCGCAGCGCCATGCACCTGCACGGCTCAGCCCGGCAATCATCCTGGGCTGCCTTGCCTTCGCGGCGGATGGCGCCGGCTTCATTCCGCACTCCGTGTTCTGGGTCGATTTCGTCGCGCGCGAGCTCGGCCTGGGAACCGCCGTTGGCAGCCTCACTTGGCTGCTCTTCGGCCTTGGCGCCGTGTTCGGCCCGTCGCTCGCAGGTGCGCTCGGCGATCGGATCGGATTGGCGCGCGCCTATGTCACGGTGTTCGCGGTCAAGGCGATCGCGGTGGCGCTGCCGTGGCAGCTCTCGGCGGTACCGGTCCTCGCGCTCTCGTCGCTGATCGTGGGCGCGCTCACGCCGGCGATCCCGGCGCTGTTCTCCGCGCGCATCACCGAGCTCGTGCTGCCGCGCGAGCAGTCGCGCGTCTGGGGCTGGGCCACGCTCTCTTTCGCCATCGCGCAGGCCGGCGGCGCCTATGGCCTCTCTTTCGCCTACGCGCAGATCGGTGTCTATCGCCCCCTCTACCTCGTGGGTGCGCTCATCGAAGCGGCGGGCGCGCTGTGTGCGGCGTTGGCGCTTTCGATGCGCGCCGCGCCTGCCGAAGCCGCGCATCGCGGCCCAGGTTGAGGGTGAGGGATGGTGCCGACTCCCGGGCTACTTGCCGATGCAGAAATCCCGGAAGATGACGTCGAGCAGATCCTCGACATCGACGCGTCCGGTAATCCGCCCCAGGGCGCGGGTGGCGAGGCGGAGGTCTTCGGCAGCAAGCTCCGGAAGCATCGCGGCGTCGTAGCGCCGGAGCGCTGCCAGACATTCCTCGAGGGCGGCTCGGTGTCGAGCGCGGGTGATCAGCGGCGCACCGGTCGTGTCGAAGCGCCGCCCAAGCTCATCAGTGAGACGCGCGAGTAGCGCGTCGAGGCCGGCACCCGTCTTCACGGAAACACGTAGCGCCGCTCCCGCACCGAGGTCATCGGCCCAGGCGCTCGCCGCCGGCGTCGCGGCGAGGTCGATCTTGTTCGCGATCACCAACGTATCGGCATCGATCAAGGCGAGCACGGCGGGGCTCGCCTCCTCGGGTCGCGTCGCATCGAGGACGATCAGCTTGAGATCGGCTTCAGCCCCGCGGGCCTCCGCGCGTCGCACGCCCTCCGCCTCGATGGCTTCCGCCGTCTCGCGCAGCCCTGCGGTGTCGGCGACGATCGCGGGATAGCCGCCGAGATCGAGATGCACCTCGATCACGTCGCGGGTGGTGCCGGCGGTGGCGGAGGTGATCGCCGCCTCTCGTCGCGCGAGCGCATTGAGCAGACTCGACTTCCCCGCATTGGGGGGCCCGAGGATCGCGACCGAGAGCCCATCCCGCAGCCGCTCGCCGCGGCGGTTATCCGCCAGATGATCAGATATGGTGGACTTGAGTGCATCGACCACCTGCGAGACGGACGTGGCGACCTCCGCTGGGAGGTCCTCATCCGGGAAATCGATAAATGCCTCAAGGTGAGCCAGAGCGCGCAGCGCTTGCTCGCGCCAGCCCTCATAGAGAGCCCGCAATTGGCCAGAGAGCTGCCTGACCGCCTGGCGGCGCTGTGCCGCGGTCTCGGCCGAGACAATGTCGGCGACCGCCTCGGCCTCGGTCAAATCGAGCTTGCCGTTCTCGAAAGCCCGGCGCGTGAATTCTCCGGGTTCGGCCAGTCTCAGTCCGGTTTGCTGCCCCAAAATGTCGAATAGGGCGCCGATCACCGCTGTACTGCCATGAACATGGAGTTCAGCCATCTCCTCGCCGGTATAGCTGCGCGGGGCCGGGAAATGCACGACCAGCCCGTCGTCGATAAGCTCGCCTGTCGCAGGATCGCGGACGCGCGCGCGTCGGAGTTCCCTCGCTGGCCCGGGCGTGAGTGACAGCGCCGTCAACGCCTCCCGCGTCCGCGGTCCCGAGAGCCGGATCACCGCTATGCCGGCCCGCCCCGGTGCGGTGGCGCAGGCGAAGATCGTGTCGGCGGGGAGCGGTGGGGCCAAGTCGTGGGCTCGCGAATCCGGGCGCAGGAAACGGGTTGAGATGCGTGGCCCGCGACCACACTATAACCTGCAGCCTTTCCCGACAATTCGTCGCCGGTCCGCCGTGGCCGGCAGGCCCGCAGAGTGTCCATGCCCCGAGAGAACGCGCTCTCCCACGAGACGAGTCCCTATCTGCTCCAGCACAAGGACAATCCCGTGCATTGGCGGCCGTGGGGTCCCGAGGCCTTCGCGGCCGCCAAGGCGGAAAACAAGCCGATCCTGCTCTCGATCGGCTACGCCGCCTGCCACTGGTGCCACGTCATGGCCCACGAGAGCTTCGAGAACCCTGCGATCGCACGGCTGATGAACGAGCTCTTCATCAGCATCAAGGTCGACCGCGAGGAGCGGCCGGACATCGACACGATCTACCAGCACGCGCTTGCGCTGTTGGGCGAGCAGGGCGGCTGGCCGCTCACGATGTTCCTGACGCCGGAGCGCGAGCCCTTCTGGGGCGGGACGTATTTCCCGCCGGAGCCGCGCTGGGGCCGGCCGGGATTCCCGCAGGTGCTGGAAGCGCTCGCCCGCGCCTATCGCGAGGACCGCGACGCCGTCGCGAAAAACACCGCGGCGCTCACGCAAGCCCTCGGCCGGCTCGCGACACCTACCGCCGGCGACGGCATTTCGATCGAGCTCACCGACCGTGTCGCCGAGCGCTTGACGCGCGAGATCGACTGGACCCACGGCGGCATCGGCGACGCGCCGAAGTTCCCGCAGGCGAGCCTGCTCTCGGTCCTGTGGCGAGGCTTCCGCCGCACCGGCATCGAGGCGATGCGCAACGCCGTGACCCTGACCCTCGATCACATCTGCCAAGGTGGCATCTACGACCATGTCGGCGGCGGCTTCGCGCGCTATGCCGTCGATCGCGTCTGGCTGGTCCCGCATTTCGAGAAGATGCTCTACGACAACGCCCAGCTCGTGGAGCTACTGACGCACGCCTGGCAGGCGACGGGGAAGCGGCTCTATGCCGAGCGCGTTGCCGAGACCGTGGCCTGGCTCGCGCGCGAGATGCGCCAGGAGGGCGGCGGATTCTCCTCGAGCCTCGACGCGGACAGTGAACACGAGGAGGGAAAATTTTACATCTGGAGCGAAGCGGAGATCGACGCCGTGCTGGGCGGCCGCGCCGGGCGCTTCAAGGAAATCTACGGCGTCGCGCGCGCCGGCAATTGGGAGGGCCACACCATCCTCAATCGTCTCGAGCGCCCGGAGTGGCTCGGAGATGCCGTCGAGGCGGAGCTCGCCGAGGATCGCGCCCGTCTGCTGGCGGCGCGGGCCGCACGCGTGCGTCCGGGTCTCGACGACAAGGTGCTCGCGGACTGGAACGGGTTGATGATCGCCGCGCTCGCCTATGCGGCGCCGGTGTTCGGAAAGCCCAGGTGGCTCGCGCTCGCTGAGGACGCCTTCGCATTCGTCGAGCGCGAGATGGTCGCTCGTGACGGCCGGCTTCGCCACAGCTGGCGCGCGGGCCGTGCCGCGCATCCGGCGACGCTCGACGATTACGCCAACCTCGCGCGCGCCGCGCTGCTGCTTCACGAGGCCACGGGCAAGCCCGATTACCTCGCGCGCGCGCGCGGATGGGTCGACGTCGTGGACCGGCACTACGCCGACGCCGGCGGCGGCTATTTCGTCGCGGCCGAGGACACCGAGGGCCTGCTGACGCGGCCCAAGCTGGTGCAGGACGCCGCCACGCCCTCGGGCAACGGCACGATGGCCGAGGTGCTGGCGCGGCTCTACTATCTCACGGGCGAGGACGCTTATCGCGCGCGGGCAGAGGCGACCGTCAAGGCCTTTGCCGGCGATGTGCCGAAGAACTTCTTTCCGTTCGGCTCGCTGCTGAACGGCAACGAGATGCTGCTGCAGGCGGTGCAGATCGTGATCCGCGGCCGGCGCGGCGAGAGCGGCACCGATGCCCTGCTCGCCGCGGTCCAGTCGGTCTCGCTGCCGACGCGTGTGCTAGTGGTGATCGAGCCCGGCGCCGCACTTCCCGGCAGCCATCCCGCGGCCGGCAAGGATCAGATCGAGGGCCGCGCCACCGCCTACGTCTGCCGCGGCCCCGTGTGCTCTCTGCCGATCGTGGAGGCGCAGGCGCTGCAGAAAGAGCTCGCGTCCTTCGACTCGGCGCTTCGCGCCGGCTCAGGCTGAGGAAGAGGTTGTTTTTGCGGCAACCATGCCCCTCATCCTGAGCCGCGATGTGCAGCATCGCGAGTCGAAGGATGCACGACCGATGAATGGAGTTTGTCACCATGCCTGAGATCACCGTCCTCGAGACCAGCCCCGTCGGGCCGCTCAGCATCGAGGAAGAGAACGGTGCGCTCGTTGCGATGCGCTGGGGAAAGGCGCGGCACGAGACTCCGACGCCGCTTCTCGAAGAAGCCGCTCGCCAGCTCAGGGCGTACTTCACGCGCGAGCGGCGCGACTTTGATCTCCCGCTCAGGCCCGAGGGCTCGGCCTTCGAGCAGCAGGTCTGGGCCGCGATGCAGCGCATCCCCTATGGCGAGACCCGCAGCTATGGCGAGATCGCGCAGGAGACCGGCGGCATGCCGCAGGAAGTCGGCGCCGCCTGCGGCAGCAATCCGCTGCCGATCATCATCCCCTGCCACCGCGTCCTCGCCGGCGGTGGCAAGCTCGGCGGCTACAGCGGCAAAGGCGGACTCGAGACCAAGACTACGCTCCTCGTCCTCGAGGGGCGCCTGCTGGTGTAGCGCGGGGTGACAAGCGCGCGGCGTCGGGGCTAAGCTTATTCCAAACTACAACGGGAGCGCGCCCATGCCCGACGTCACCATCCGCGCCGCCGACGGCGGCAGCTTCAGCGCCTACCTCGCGACGCCCGCCGCCGGTCGTGCTGCGGGCGTGGTCTTGATCCAGGAGATCTTCGGCGTCAACCGGGTGATGCGCGATCTCGCTGACGGCTTCGCGCGGCAAGGCTACGTCGTACTCTGCCCCGACCTGTTCTGGCGGCAAGAGCCCGGCATCCAGATCACCGACAAGACGGACGCCGAGTGGCAGAAGGCCTTCTCGCTCTACAAGGGCTTCAGCGAGGCGAAGGGCGTCGACGACCTCAAATCGACGCTTGCGCATATGCGGAAGCTGCCGGCCTGCACGGGGAAAGTCGGCACGGTCGGCTACTGCCTCGGCGGCAAGCTCGCCTATCTCATGGCGACACGCACCGACGCGGATTGCTCCGTCGGCTACTACGGCGTCGGCATCGAGGGCGCGCTCGACGAGGCAGTCGCCATCAAGAAGCCGCTGCTGCTGCATATCGCAGAGAAGGACCAGTTCTGCCCACCCGAGGCGCAGGCGAAGATCAAGAGCGCGCTCAAGGGCAACGCCCACGTCGCCATCCACAGCTATCCCGGCATGGATCACGCCTTCGCGCGCGTCGGCGGCCAGCATTACGACAAGAAGGCGGCGGACCTCGCGAACCAGCGCACCGCGGATTTCTTCAAGAAGCACTTGCGCTAGCGCATTTCCGCTCTTTGCGTCGTGGCCGGCCTTGGCCGGCCATCCACGTGGACCCCCTGGGACAAGCCAGGGGTGACGGGCATGGAGAGCGGTTCGAACCAGACCACAACCTGACTGGCGGAGTTTCCCAATGACCAATGCCATCCGTTTCCACAAAGCCGGCGGCCCAGAGGTTCTCACCTGGGAGGCGGTGCAGGTCGGCAAGCCTGGACCCGGCGAGGCGCGCGTGCGCCACACCGCAATCGGCCTCAACTACGTTGATACCTATGTCCGCAGCGGCCTCTATCCCTCGCCCCTCCCCAGCGGCCTTGGCGCCGAGGCGGCCGGCGTGGTGGAGGAAGTCGGCGCGGGCGTCACCGACATCAAGGCCGGCGACCGCGTCGCCTATGGAAACAGCCCGCTCGGCGCCTATTCCGAGGCGCGCGTCATGCCGGCGGACCGGCTCGTGGTGCTGCCCAGCGGCATCACCGACCAGCAGGGTGCGGCCATGATGCTCAAGGGCATGACCACGCAGTACCTGATCCGCCAGATCTTCAAGGTGAAACGCGGCGACACCATCCTGTTCCACGCGGCCGCGGGCGGGGTGGGTTTGATCGCCTGCCAATGGGCGAAGTCGCTGGGCGCCACGGTGATCGGCACGGTCGGCAGCGAGGAGAAGGCGAAGCTTGCGAAGGCGCACGGCTGCGACCATCCGATCATCTACACCAAGGAAGACTTCGTGGAGCGCGTCAAACAGATCACCAAGGGCGAGAAGCTCCCGGTGGTCTACGACAGCATCGGCAAGGACACCTGGCCGAAATCCCTCGATTGCCTCCGTCCCTTCGGCCTCTTCGTGAGCTTCGGCCAGGCCTCGGGCCCGATCGGACCGGTCGATCTCGGCATCCTCGCCGCCAAGGGCTCGCTCTTCGTCACGCGCCCGACGCTCAACACCTACGCGGCGAAGCGGGCGGACATGCTGGCGATGGCGCGCGACCTCTTCGACGCCGTGCTCTCGGGCGCGGTCAAGATCGAGGTCAACCAGACCTATCCGCTGAAGGAGGCGGCGCAAGCCCACCGCGATCTCCAGAGCCGCAAGACCACGGGCTCCACGGTATTCACGGTGTGACCCAAATCAACGAGCGCGTTGCGCGCCACTACGGCCACGCCGGGATCGCCGAGGCGATCCTGGCCGCGCTCGCGGCGGCGGGCAAGGATATCGAGCGGCTGACGCCCGACGACCTCGCGCCTGTCGACGAGTTTCACACCCGCGGCCGCGCGGCGACCGTCGATCTCGCGAGGCTGCTCGGTCTCGAGGCGAGACATCGGGTGCTCGACGTGGGCTCCGGCCTCGGCGGTCCCTCGCGCTATCTCGCGCACACCTACGAGTGCAGCGTCGTCGGCGTGGATCTCACGCCTGAGTTCTGCGCGGTGGCGCGCCTGCTGGCGGAGCGCACGGGACTATCCGGCCGCGTCTCCTATCGCCAGGGCAACGCGCTCGACCTCCCTTTCGAGGACGAGAGCTTCGATATCGTATGGTCGCAGAACGCTGCCATGAACATCGCCGAGCGCGACCGGCTTTATCGCGAGATGCGCCGCGTGCTGCGGCACGGCGGGCGCCTGGCCATCAACGACGTGACGCTGGGGCCGGGCGGAGCGCCCCACTATCCCGTGCCGTGGGCGCGCGAGGCCTCGACGAGCTTCTTGCTGACCGCGGAAGTGACGCGCAAGCGGATCGAGGCGGCGGGCTTTCGGGTGATCGCCTGGGAGGACACGAGCGCACCGGCGCTCGAGTTCTCGCGCCGGCGTGCCGCGGCGGGGCCCACCGCGCTTGGCATCCACCTCGTCATGGGCGCGGACTGGCCGCGGATGACCGCGAACACACTGCGCAATCTCGAGGAGGACCGTATCCGCTCTCTGCACGCCGTGCTGGAGCGGATCTAGACGGGGCGGCATGCGCCGCTGCGCCTGCGAGTAGGCGGCTACTCTCCGCGTCGAATGCGTGGCGCTCCCGGTCGATGCAGCGCCTAGGTATTCATCGCCTCGAAGAAGTCGGCGTTGGTCTTCGACTGCTTCAGCTTGTCGATCAGGAACTCGAGGCCGTCGACGGGGCCCATGGGCATCAGCACGCGCCGCAGCACCCACATCTTCGAGAGCACCGCCTTGTCGACCAGGAGCTCCTCCTTGCGGGTGCCGGACTTGGTGATGTCGAGCGCGGGGAAGGTGCGCTTGTCCGCGACCTTGCGGTCGAGCACGATTTCCGAGTTGCCGGTGCCCTTGAACTCTTCGAAGATCACCTCGTCCATGCGGCTGCCGGTGTCGATGAGCGCGGTCGCGATGATGGTGAGCGAGCCGCCCTCCTCGATGTTGCGCGCGGCGCCAAAGAAGCGTTTCGGCCGCTGCAGCGCGTTGGCGTCGACGCCGCCGGTCAGCACCTTGCCGGACGACGGCACCACCGTGTTGTAGGCGCGCGCGAGGCGCGTGATTGAGTCCAGCAGGATCACCACGTCGCGCTTGTGCTCGACGAGGCGTTTCGCCTTCTCGATCACCATCTCGGCCACCTGCACGTGGCGCACGGCGGGCTCGTCGAAGGTCGAGCTCACAACCTCGCCCTTGACCGAGCGGGCCATGTCGGTGACCTCCTCCGGTCGCTCGTCGATCAACAGCACGATGAGGTAGACCTCCTCGTGATTGCGCGCGATCGCGTGGGCGATGTTCTGCAGCATCACGGTCTTGCCCGTGCGCGGCGGCGATACGATGAGCGCGCGCTGGCCCTTGCCGAGCGGTGTGATCAAATCGATGACGCGCGTGGTCAGATCCTTCTTGGTGGGATCCTCGAGCTCGAGCTTGAGCTTCTCCTCGGGATAGAGCGGCGTCAGGTTATCGAAGTTGATGCGGTGCCGGACTTTCTCAGGGTCGTCGAAATTGATCTTGTTCACCTTGATGAGGGCGAAGTAGCGCTCGCCGTCCTTGGGCGAGCGGATCTGGCCCTCGACGGTGTCGCCGGTGCGCAGGCTGAAGCGCCGCACCTGGGTCGGGCTCACGTAGATGTCGTCGGGGCCCGGCAGGTAGTTCGCTTCGGGCGAGCGCAGGAAGCCGAAGCCGTCCTGCAGGATCTCGAGCACGCCGTCGCCATAGATGGCGACGTCGTTCTCGGCGAGCTGCTTCAGGATCGCGAACATCATGTCCTGCTTCCTGAGCGCGGACGCGTTCTCGATGTGGAGCTCCTCGGCGAAGGTCAGCAGCTCTGCCGGTGACTTGCGTTTGAGTTCTTGGAGGTTCATCGGTTGCTATTCTGGATGTGCGGGTTGGGGGACGGGAGAGACGGAGGGGATCGGGCGGACGCCGATGTCGTGGCGGGCGGACCCACGTACGGCACCGGTCATTAGGATGCGGTCTCTTCGAACGACCGAGCGATTGTTGGTCTTGAGGGGTTCGTCGAAGAGACGCAGGGAGACGCACCCGTCGGTGCGACGCTGTAAGCCTTAATCAAAACGCGCGTCCAAGTCAAACGGGTTCGCGTGGCAATTTTCAGAACGGCTTCACCACCACCAGGATGACGATGCCGACGAGCGCGAGGGCCGGCAGTTCGTTCACCATCCGATAGAAACGCGCGGGTCGGATGTTGCGGTCGGCCGCGAAGTCCTTCCGCCAGAGGCCGAGCAGATGGTGGAACACGGTGAGCGCCGCGACCAAGGTCAGCTTCGCGTAGATCCAGCCGGCATGCCAATCGACGATGCCGGGGATCGACACGAGCATGAGGCCGAAGACGTAAACCGCGATCATCGCGGGATTCATGATGCCGCGCAGCAGTCTGCGCTCCATCACCTTGAAGGTCTCGGCCATCGGCGAGCCCGCGGGCGCGTCGGCGTGATAGACGAAAAGCCGCGGCAGATAAAGCATCCCGGCCATCCATGCGACCACGCTGATGATGTGAGCGGCCTTGATCACGAGGTAATAGGGCGCAAGCCAGCTCATGCCGCTTGCTCCGGCGCGCACGCACAGCCGATGAATTCCGGCGGACAAAGCCGGCCGCCGGTCCCCGATTGCACCCGCCTACCCTCGGCCGCGAGACGCCGGACCGCGTCTGCCAGCCCCTCGACGAAGCTGGCATCGGCACCCACCGTCGGCAGACGCCGGTAGCTGGGCACGCCGCATTCCCTGGCGAGCTTTCTGTAGTCCCGATCGAGCTCCACCAGCGTCTCCGAGTGCTCGGAGACGAAGGCGATGGGCACGACGATCAGCGAGCGCCGCTCGGCGCCGGCGTGGCGGATCTCCTCGTCGGTCGCCGGCTTCAGCCAGGCGAGCGGACCCACCCGGCTCTGGAAGCAGAGCACGGCGTCGAGCCCCGGGCGGTTCAGCGCCGCCAACACCGCCGCCACGGTCCGCTCGACCTGCCAGCGATAGGGGTCCCCGGCGGCGACGATGCGCTCGGGCAGGCCATGAGCCGAGAACAAGACCCGTACCGGATCGCCGGCGGGTGTCTCGTCAAGAGCCCTGGCGAGCGGCTTCGTGATCGCCCGCACCAAGCCGCGGTCATCGGGATAGCAGCACAGGAGCCGCGTCTCGACGCCGAGCCCTGCACTTGCGGCAGCACGGCGCCAGGCCGCCACAGACGACGCCGTAGTCGTGGTCGAGAACTGCGGATAGAACGGCAGGAGGATCACTCGATCGGGATTCCAAGCCTTCACCGCGGCGGCGGCCGTGGCGCTGAGCGGGTGCCAGTAGCGCATGGCGATGAACACCCGGTAGTCCTCGCCCAGCGCCGCTCCGAGCGCGCGCGCTTGCGCCTCGGTGTTGGCCAGGATGGGCGACGAACCTCCGAGGTGCCGATAGATCTCGCGAGCGACTGCCGCTCGCCGATAGGCAATCACGCGCGCCAGAACCCATCGCAAGGCGCGCGGCAACCGGATGATCGCGGGATCGTCGAACAGGTTTATCAGGAACGGCCGCACCGCCGCGAGCGAGTCCGGTCCCCCCAAGTTGAACACGACCACGGCCACCCGGCTCATGCGCGCACGATATCGACCAGGGCGGCAACGTGCTGAGGCGGCGTCTGCGGCAGAATCCCGTGCCCGAGATTGAACACGAAGCCGCCTTTCCCTAATGCGCCGAGAATGCCTCGGATCGCCCGCGCCATCGGCTCTCCGCCAACCAGGAGGTGGATGGGATCGAGATTGCCCTGAACCGGCAGCCGCGTCTGCAGATGCGTGCGCGCCCAATCGACGTCAATCGTCTGATCAAGACTTACGCAGTCGACGCCGCTCCCCTGCGCGTAAGCCTTACAGTGCGTCCCGGCGCCACGCGGAAATCCGATGATCGGAACGGCAGGATGCTTGGTCCTGAGCGCTGCGGTGATACGCTTCATGGGCTGGATCACCCAGCGCTCGAACTCGGGACCGGGCAAGACGCCCGCCCAGCTATCGAACACCTGGATCACCTCGGCCCCCGCCTCGATCTGATCCATCAGGTAGCCGGTCGTTGCGTCGACGAGGCGATCAATCAACTTCTGGAAGCTCCCGGGATCGCCATAGGCCCAGCGCTTCACGCGCTGGAAGTCGCGGCTGCTCCCGCCCTCGACCATGTATGTCGCCACTGTCCAGGGAGCGCCTGCAAAGCCGATCAGCGCGACTCCTGACGGTAGTCCCGTTCGTACGGAACGGATCGTCTCCATCACGGGTGCCGTGCGCTCGGAAACACGAGAGGAATCGAGAGCGCCGAACGCCGCCGGATCGCCGATGGCCTCGAGCACTGGACCCTCGCCCTCCCGAAACTCGATCCTCTGACCCAGCGCATAGGGCACGACCAGGATGTCCGAGAATACGATCGCGCCGTCCAGGCCGAACCGGCGGATCGGCTGCAGCGTGGCCTCGGCTGCGAGTTCCGGCGTCAGACAGAACGACAGGAAATCGCGCGCCTTTGCTCGCAACGCCCGATACTCCGGCAGGTAACGACCCGCCTGCCGCATCAGCCAAACCGGCGGCACCAGCAAGGCTTCGCCATGAAGTGCCTTAAGTAATGGCTTACTGCTGGACGAGCTCATCTCAGGCACAGACGCTCCTTTTGTCCACGCGCCCTCTTACTGTTTCTCTATTAAGAGTCAAAAGATGACGTAGTAGATGTGAGGTGCAAAGATGGGGATTGAATCTTATACCGGGGTTATGCGGATGCGGAGATAATCCTGTCCGAGACAGCGGTGACCGGAGGACGACTTCCGGAAACGAGCCGGAGTGGATTGGTTTTAGGGGCCTCTTTGCGGGTGACGGGAAGCCCGAAAATCGGGGATAGCAGTGGGGCCGATCCGAGATATACAGCTCCAGCGAGGGTTTGATGAAATTATCCGGAACAGTATGACTGACCGTGGCGCGCTGGAAATCCGAGAGTAATAAGCGACCCATGCTGGCGTTGCGACCTCAAGCCAGTGGGAGATCGCGCTTCGTCCACAGACTTGCCTCATGAGCGCGAGCCGGTTTCACCTCCATCTGGTCTCGGATTCGACCGGAGAGACCGTGCATTCGGTGGCGCGCGCATGCCTCGTGCAATTCGATGAAGCGGAGGCGGTGGAACACATCTGGTCGATGGTGCGCACCAAGATGCAGATGGAGCGAGTGATCCACGGCATCGAGGCCAACCCAGGTGTGGTGCTGTTCACGCTGGTGGACGAGGGACTTCGGACCATCCTTCAAGACGGTTGCCGGAAGCTGCAGGTCGCAGCGATTCCGGTGCTCGACCCCGTCCTTGCGGTTCTGGCATCCCAGCTCGGCCGCAAGAGCCGCGGACTTCCAGGCCAGCAGCATCTCCTCGACAGCGACTACTTCCGACGCATCGACGCCATGACCTTTGCGCTCACCCATGACGACGGTCAGTCGGCCTGGGGTCTCAAGGACGCCGACGTGGTGCTCGTGGGTGTCTCGCGAACGTCGAAAACTCCGACCTGCATGTATCTCGCCAATCGCGGCATCAAGGCTGCGAACGTGCCGATCGTGCCGGGAACTCCGCTGCCGCCCGAGCTCTTCACGCTCACCGGACCTTTGGTGGTGGGTCTCACCAACGATCCCGAGCGTCTCGTGCAAATCCGGCAGAACCGCCTGCAACTCCTGCATCAGGAGCACGACCGTCCGAGCGAATACACGGACACCTCCGCGGTCCGCGAGGAAGTCCAGCAGGCGCGCCGCCTCTTCACTGAGCGGCATTGGCCGGTGATCGACGTCACCCGCCGCTCGATCGAGGAGACAGCTGCCGCGATCCTGCGGCTGCTCGCGCGCCGCCAGGGCGATGAATCGTGACCGAGGTCCTCCATGAGCCGCTGATCCTCGCGTCGGGCAGCGCCACGCGGGCGCGCCTGCTGGCAGATGCCGGCATCGCCATCACCGTCGATCCCGCAGGGATCGACGAGGAGGAAGTCCGGGCGGCCTTCCAGGCGGAAGAACTCGATGCCGAGGCATGCGCGGATGCGCTCGCCGGGAGCAAGGCAGCGCGGGTCTCGAGCCGCCACGCGGGCGCGCTTGTGTTGGGCGCCGACCAGATCCTCGACTGCGCCGGCCGGTGGTTCGCGAAGCCGAGCGACACGAACGCTGCGCGTGCGCAGCTGAAGGCGCTTCGCGGCAAGCGCCACACTCTGCTCTCGGCCGCGGTGCTGGTCCGAAACGGCGCCGTGATTTGGCACACGGTCGATCGTGCCGAACTCACCATGCGCGACTTCAGCGATGCCTTTCTCGAGGCCTACATTGCCGCTGCCGGCGACGAGGTCCTCGACTCCGTCGGGGCCTATCGCCTCGAGGGTCTGGGTGCGCAGCTCTTCGAGCGGATCGAAGGGGATTTCTTCACCATCCTCGGCCTGCCCCTACTGCCGCTCCTGGACTTCCTGCGCGGCCACGGCATGCTGCTGTCCTGAGCCATGGTGGTACTCGGCCTCACCGGCTCCGTCGGCATGGGCAAGAGCACCGCCGCTCGCATGCTGCGCCGGCTGCGCGTGCCGGTGTACGACGCCGATGCGGAAGTGCATCGTTTGCTGGGGCCCGGCGGCGGCGGCGTTGCCCCGGTCGGCGCCGCCTTCCCAGCCGCGCGGAGAGGAGCCCGGATCGACCGCGCGGCGCTCGGGCGGCTGGTGTTCGGCGATCCCGCGGCACTGAAACGGCTCGAGGCCATCCTGCATCCTCGGGTACGCACGGCGCAGCGGCGCTTCCTCGCGGCCTGCCGGCGGCGACGGGTGCCCGTCGCAGTGCTCGACATCCCCCTGCTATTCGAGACGGGAGGCGAGCGGCGGTGTGACGGCGTGATCGTGGTGAGCGCGCCGCGCTCGCTCCAGCGCGCGCGTGTGCTGCGCCGGCCGGGCATGACGGAAGCACGGCTCGCCGCCGTCCTCGCTCAGCAGATGCCGGACGCCGAAAAGCGCCGGCGCGCGCGTTGGGTGGTGCCGACTGGCTTGGGCCAGGCCTTCACCTTGCGGCGGCTCAAGACGATCTTGCGCGCCGTCCGCCGCAAGTAGTGCTTGCCTCGACTCGAGCTGCCTGGGCAGACTCCGTGCGATGCGCGAGATCGTCATCGACACCGAGACTACCGGCCTCGATCACACCGTCGGCCACCGCATCGTCGAAATCGCCTGCGTCGAGCTGATGAACCACGTGGCTACGGGCCGTGCGTTCCATCGCCTGATCAATCCGGAATGCGAGGTGTCGGCAGAGGCCTTCGCGGTGCACGGGCTCTCGACGGAATCGCTGCGGGAGCAGCCGGTGTTCCCCGCGGTGGTCGAGGAGCTGCTGGCCTTTATCGGCGGAGACCCGTTGGTCATCCACAACGCGGAGTTCGACCTTGGGTTCATCAACGCCGAGCTCGCACGCTGTGGCAAGCCGCCGCTGGACCTGCCCTGCATCGACACAGTGCAGCTCGCGCGCAAGCGCTTTCCGGGCGCGCCCGCAAGCCTTGATGCGCTCTGCCGACGCTTCGCCATCGACTTGACGCAGCGGCAGAAGCACAGTGCGCGTCTCGACGCCGAGCTCCTGGCCTCGGTCTATCTGGAACTGATCGGCGGCCGGCAACCCGGCCTCGACTTCGCGATTCAGGCGGGTGCCGCGGCAGCGAGCGCGATGGTGGCCCGCGTCGCACGATTGGCGCGCCCGCACGCTCCTTCTCCCGAGGAGGATGCTCGCCACCGTAGCTTCCTCGAAAAGATCAAGGGCGCGCTCTGGCTCAGCGAGGTGTGAAGGTCGTCTTCCGCGCGCATCGAGCCGCGACACCAACTCTTGATGCGCGCGTAGCGAATTTCCTCAGGCCTGCGCCGTCGGCTGCGGGGCGCCGCCCGCTTCCTGCTCCTTGAGCGCGCGCTCGTGCTCGCGGCGGAGCAATTCGGCAAAGTCGATGGGATTGACAAGGAGGGGCGGGAAGCCGCCGTTGCTGGTGGCGTCGGCGATCACTGCCCGCGCGAACGGGAACAGCAGGCGCGGCGTCTCCACGAATACGAGCAAGGGCGTGATCTCGGCAGGCGCGTCCTTGATGGTGACCACCGCCCCGTAGGAAAGCTCGACCACGAAGACGGGCTCTTCCTTTTGACGCGCATGCGCGCCCATGGTGAGCACCACTTCGTAGACATCCGGACCGAGGTTGCGTGCCTTGACGTCGGCGGTGAGATTGACCTCCGGCGGCTCGCGCTGCGCCATGAGGGTCTGCGGCGCGCGCGGACTCTCAAAGGACAAGTCCTTGAGATATTGCGAGTTGACGATGAGCTGATAGCCGGGTCCCTCGGTTGCGGGACCTGCGCCGGCAGTCGCGCCGTTGCTGGGGGTAGTCGGTGCCATTGTCGAGCCAATCTCCTTGGGGCGCCGAGGCTCTAGCACGGAAAGCGGAGACGGTACAACCGAATGCGGGCCCCGGGTGTGCGCTTCCGGAATGATCAAGTATTTTCGGTCACCTCCGCGGCGCGCTCGCATCGACCCCACGGAACGAGGTCAACCGGATCCTGAGCCCGCTCGTGTTCCGCCTAGGCGGTGGGCTGCCTGCGGTGGTCCAGCGGCACCGCACCGAGGGCACGACGACCCACGCCGATCCGGTCCTCGCGTAGGCGCGATCTCAGCGCGGCTCGGTCGCCGGTGCGTGGAGTATCTCCGGCTCCGCCGCCGGCCGGTGAGGATCGATCCGGAGCACCGCGCCGTTCTGGACGGTGAGACCGGTCAAGGCGCGGATGAAGCCCCAGTGACTCACGACGGCGACCCGCGCCCAGTCCGGCTGGGTTGTCATGTAGGCGCGAAAGGCCATGCAGCGCGCCGTCAGCCGCTCCTCGCTCTCCTCAAGAACAGGCCACCACTCCTCCGCGAGATGATCGAGTTCGAGATGCGGCCAGCGCGCCTTCAGGCTCTGCCGGGGCGTCCCCACGTCGCAGGCAAAGGCCGCGCGCTCGCCCACCAGCGGTTCGACCGCGATTGCGACGCCGAGTCGCCGTGCGACGATCTCCGCGGTCTCGAGCGCGCGGAGATAGGGGCTCGCGATCAGACGCTCGATGCCATGTCCCGCCAACGCCTCGGCTGCGGCCTCTGCTTGGCGCCGGCCCTCGGCCGTGAGCCGTGGATCCCGGATGCCGGGATCGACGCGCGTCACGCTGAAAACGACGTTGAACTCCGATTGCCCGTGGCGGACGAGAATCATCGCCACGCATCAAGAGCAGAGCCGCCGCTGCAGGGCAAGCTCTCCTTGCCCTTTGGGGTTAAAGAGCTTATCTAGCGCGTGAGGGCATCGAGGGCACTTCCTATGGGCGGCGATTTCCACGTCGGTTCGATCGTCTTTTTTGCCATCGTCGCGCTCTTCCTGGTATTCCGGCTGCGCAGCGTCTTGGGGCGCCGCACGGGGCAGGAGCGCTACCGCGATCCTTTCGCGCAGCGCACGGGCGCGCCGCCCGTGAGCGCCCCCATGCCCGGCGAGCCCGCCGACGCCCGGGGTCCCGTCATCGAGGGCACGGCGACGCCCGCGCCCGAGCCCGCACATGCTCCGCTCGCAACCGGGCTCGCGCAGCTCAAGTCTGCCGACCGCAATTTCGACGAGCGAGCTTTCCTGAAGGGTGCACGCAGCGCTTTCGAGATCATCGTGAACGCCTTCGCCGCAGGCGACACCGCCGCGCTGAAGCCGCTGCTGAGCGCCGACGTCTATCGCTCCTTCGAGGCCGCGATCCGACAGCGGCAATCCGCGAAGGAGACGCACGAGACCAATCTCATGACGGTCAAGGACTGCGACCTCATGGAGGCGGGAATCGACCGCAACGCCGCTTTCGCGACCGTGAGGTTCGTCTCCGATCAGGTGAACGTGACACGCGCCGCCGACGGCACGGTCATCGACGGCGATCCCGACCGGGTGGTCGAGAAGACCGACTTCTGGACATTCAGCCGCGATGTCCGCTCGCGCGATCCCAACTGGCAGCTGATCGCCACCCGCAGCCCCTGAATTGGCCGCGATGAGTCGGCGACTTTGGCCGCTGGCGCTGATCGCGTTCCTTGCCGCCTGCACGCAGGTGAAGCCGCCGCCGCCGCCGGACCGTCTCGTGCTGACGTCTGCGGCATTCGGCGATCTTGCCGGCTGGGGCAGCGACGGCGTAGGCGAGGCGCTCGCGGCACTCAAGAAATCCTGCGCTCGCCGGCTCCGCTTCGCGGACGATGCGCAAGTGGGTCCGCAGGGCCTGGCCGGGAAGGTCGTGGATTGGCGACTGCCGTGCACCGCTGCGGCGTCGATCGACGAGCATGACGACGGTGCCGCGCGCGCCTTTTTCGAGACCTGGTTCCGGCCCTACCGCTGCGCGAACAACGACGCGTCGGAAGGCTTGTTCACCGGCTACTACGAGCCGGAGCTCAAGGGCGCGCGCACGCGCGGCGGGAACTTCGAGACACCGCTGATGAAACGGCCGCCCGATCTCGTCGCGGTGGACCTCGGCGACTTCCGTGCCGACTGGCGCGGCGAGCGGATCGCGGGCCGCGTCGTCGATGGCCGGCTCAGGCCCTACGAGACGCGGGCGCAGATCGAGGGCGGCGCCCTCGACCGGCTCAACCTCGCCTTCCTCTGGGTCGAAGATCCCGTCGCGGCTTTCTTCCTGCAGGTGCAGGGCTCGGGCCGCGTCGACCTCCCGGACGGCAGCCAGGTGCGTGTCGGCTTCGACGGCCAGAACGGCTGGCCCTATGTCGCGATCGGACGCGTGATGATCGAGCGCGGGTTGCTCGACCGCGAGAGCGCAACCATGCCGGGGATCCGCGCCTGGCTCGCGGGGCACCCGGCCGAGGCCAAGGACATCCTCGACGCCAATCCCTCGTACGTGTTCTTCCGCGAGCTCGCGGGCGAGGGCCCGATCGGCAGCGAGGGCGTGGCGCTCACGCCCGGCCGCAGCCTCGCCGTCGACACGAAGTTCCTGCCGTTGGGCGTGCCCATCTGGCTCGACGCCGCGGGCGACGACGGGAAAATCCGGCGCCTGCTGATTGCGCAGGACACCGGCGGCGCGATCCGCGGTCCCGTGCGCGGCGACGTCTTCTGGGGCCACGGCCCCGACGCCGAGCGCCGCGCCGGCACGATGCGGGCGCGCGGTGGCTATTTCCTGCTGCTGCCGAAGACGGTGACGGCGCCGGCCTTGTGAATCGTGCGTCCTTCGAGGCGGCCGCTGCGCGGCCGCCTCAAGACGAGAGGGTGATCGAGCGTGCGGCACCAAAGTTCCGCATGCCGAGCAGCGATCCGCAGGATCGCGTCTCGAAGCACACAACGACCGCAGCCACTCACCGCTTCTGATAGGCAGCCATGAATGTCCGAACCGCGATCCCGACGACGTGGTCGATGCGCTCGGGGCTGGGCGCGTCCGCAAGGCCGAAGAGAATGGGCTTAAACAAGGTTGCCGCGCAGGATTCCAGGAACTGCGCGGCCGCGACCTCGGTGTCCTCGATCTCGAGTACGCCGGCGGCCACCTGCGCCTCGAGGTAGCGCCCCACCCGTGCGATGCCGGTGGCGGGTCCCGTCTCGTAGAAGCGATGACCCGCCGAGGGCATCCGCTCGGAAATGCTGATGATGGTGCGGAGCGATGACACGCGCTCCGGCCGGCAGAGAAAACCGGCGAAGGTCTTGCCAAGCCGCATCAGCACCGACCCCACGTCGTGGTCCTCGGCGTCGAGCGTGAACACCTGCTCGGCCTGCGCCAGGCACTGCTCATGCACGATCGCCTGGAAGAGGGCCTCCTTGCTGTCGAAGTAGACGTAGAGCGTGCCCTTGGAGACGCCGGCGTGGCGGGCGATCTCACCCATGCTCGCCGCGTCGAAACCTTGCGCCATGAAGACGGCGCGGGCCCCGTCGATGATCTGCCGCCGCTTGTCGCTATCGAAAGTGTTGGGTACCGCCGGCACCGCGCTATTCATTGAGGACTTGCTTTCCGCACAATGCTGCTTCCTGACCGAACGGTTCGGTCGCCATTGACATAGACCAGGGGCTGCTCTATGTCAAGTCATGACCGAACCGTTCGGTCATCGCAAATAGGTCGCCTATGTCGCGCTATCTCAATGATTTAGGAGAGGATAAGCGGCCGAGCCGCAGCCACCCTCGGCTCACCAACGACATGGAGAATGGGGCTGCCGGCGGCAGTGTGAGGGCGGAGCGTCGTGCGGAGGCGCTTTTCCGCCAGGAGGCGGTGCCAGGCGAGCCCCCGCTCGATCGGTCCCCCCACACCAAGTCGCTTGAGCGCATTCCCGCGCCGAGGACACCGCGCAAGGTGCGTCCGCTTGTCCTGGCCACCGTGGTACTTGCCGCGATGGTGGCGGGCGGCTGGTACGGCCATCACTGGTGGACCGTGGGCCGGTTCACCGTCTGGACCGACGACGCCTATGTCGCGGCCAAGACCGCGACGCTCGCGGCGAAGGTACCCGGCTATATCGCCAGCCTCGACGTCGAGGATAACGCCACGGTCAAGGCAGGGGATCTCATCGCCACCATCGATAACGGCGACTATGCGCTTGCTGTGGAGTCGGCGCGGGACAAGGTCGCGACCGAGCAGGCCACCATAGATCGCCTCGGCCGGCAGATCGTGGCCCAGCAGGCTGCAGTGGATCAGGCGAAGGCGCAGCTCGCCTCGGCAAAGGCCGCTGCCGTCCGAGCCGAGCTCGAGCTTGCCCGTCAGGACGCGCTCGCCGCCAGGCAATTCGCGAGCCGCCAGACTCAGGAGCAGGCGCGCGCCAATCGCGACCAGGCGAACGCCGCCGTGCAGAGCGCGCAAGCTGCGATCGATGCGGCTGTCGCCGGCGTCGAGGTCTCCAAAGGTCAGCAGGAGGAGGCACGCCGCGCGCTCCAGGAGCTGCAGACCGCGCTCGCCAAGGCGGAGCGCGATCTCTCCTTCACCCAGATCCGTGCGCCCTTCGACGGGGTGGTCGGCAACCGCGCCATCGAGGCCGGCGATTATGTGCAGACAGGCACGCGCCTCATCAGCCTGGTGCCGCTCGACGGCGTCTACATCGACGCCAACTTCAAGGAGACGCAGCTCGCCGGGCTGAAGCCGGGTCAGCATGTCGCGATCGCGGTCGATGCCCTCCCGGGCGTCCCCATCGATGGCACGGTCGAGAGCATCGCTCCAGCTTCGGGCTCGGTGTTCTCGCTGCTGCCGCCGGACAATGCCACCGGCAATTTCACCAAGATCGTGCAGCGCCTGCCTGTCCGGATCAGGGTCTCGCCCGAAGTCGCGCGCGAGGGTATGCTGAGGCCGGGCATGTCCGTGGTGGCAAGTGTCGACACGCGGACCGTCGGTGTCGCGCGGGCGCCGGCCGAACTCTCGGTCGTATCGCGCGGGAACTGATCCCGTGGCAAGCGAAACGCGTCTGACCGCGGGCAGCCCGAGCCCCCGGCCCCCCGCGGCCGCGGCAGACGAGCGCATCGATCCGAAGAACCTCGTCGCCTTCCTCGCCATGGTCTTCGGGATGTTCATGGCGATCCTAGATATCCAGATAGTCTCGGCCTCGCTCACGGAGATCCAGGCAGGTCTCGCCGCGAGTGCAGACGAGATTCCCTGGGTGCAGACCGCCTATCTCATCGCCGAGGTCGTTATGATCCCGCTCTCGGGGTTCCTTTCACGAGCTCTCGGCACCCGGATCCTCTTCGCGGTCTCCGCAGGAGGCTTCGCCGCCGCAAGCCTGATGTGCGGACTTTCGTCCTCGATGAACGAGATGATCTTCTGGCGCGCGGTGCAGGGTTTCATCGGCGGCGGCATGATCCCGACCGTCTTCGCCACGGCCTACATCGTCTTTCCACGCTCGAAATACGCGGTCGTGACGCCCATGATCGGGCTGGTGGCCACGCTCGCGCCCACCATCGGCCCGACCGTCGGCGGCTACCTGACCGATCAGCTGTCGTGGCACTGGCTCTTCTTCATCAACGTCGTACCGGGCATGGCGGTCACGAGCGCGGCGCTCGCGTTGATCGATTTCGACGAGCCCCATTGGGCGCTGTTCGGGAACTTCGACTGGATCGGCCTCATGTCGATGGCGGGCTTCCTCGGCACACTCGAATATGTGCTGGAGGAGGGGCCGCGATACGACTGGCTGCAGGACGATACGATCAACCTCGCCGCCTGGGTCTCCGGCGTCTGCGCCGTGGTGTTCTTCGCCCGCGCCCTGACGGCGGACCACCCGATCGTCGATCTCCGCGCCTTCGCCGACCGCAATTTCGGCCTCGGCTCCTGGCTTGCCTTTCTGTTGGGCATCGGCCTCTACGGGATGACGCTGGTCTACCCGCTCTATCTCGGCCGCATCCGCGGCGACGACGCGCTCATGATCGGCGAAACCCTGTTCGTCTCGGGCCTCGCCATGTTCCTGACGGCGCCCCTCGTAGGGCGGCTCATCGGCAAGGTGGACCCGCGCCTGCTCGTGGTCGCGGGGAGCCTGATCTTCGCGCTCGGAACTTGGCGGATGACGGCGGTCACCGTCGACTGGGACTTCAACGAACTGCTGTGGCCGCAGATCTGCCGCGGCGTCGGATTGATGCTGGCGATGATCCCGATCAACAACATGTCCCTCGGCACGTTGCCGCCGGAGCGGGTGAAGAACGCGTCGGGCCTGTTCAATCTGATGCGCAACCTCGGCGGCGCAGTCGGGCTCGCCGGCATCAACACGGCGCTCGACGACCGCACCGACCTGCACCTGGCGCGGCTCCATGAGTCTCTCACCTGGTCGCGCGCGCCGGCGCTCGAGCGCCTCGATGCCCTCACCCGGCACTTCCAGGGCAGCAACGATGCCGCCCAGATGGCGCTGAAGCAGCTCTTCATCATCACGCACCAGCAGGGCCTGGTCATGGCCTTTGCCGACGTGTTCCTGATGCTGACAGTGATCTTCGTGGCGCTCGCCGGCCTGGCGCTGCTGATGCACAACCCCACGACAGCCGGTGGAGCCGCGGGCGGGCACTGAGGCCGCTGGCGATCGCCGGGAGATTGCTCACCGAGCCCGTTGCCATCGGCGGGCGCGGGCGCCATTCTCGGAGCCTTTCCCGCGCTTTCCCGAGGTTTCGATGCCCGGTGAGCCTGTTCGCGTCGGCCTGCTCGTCACCTGCCTGGTGGATCTGTTCCGCCCGAGCGTGGGGTTCGCCGCCGTGAAGCTCCTCGAGGCGGCGGGCTGTACGGTCGAGGTGCCGCGTCTTCAGACCTGCTGCGGGCAGCCCGCCTACAACTCCGGCGACAAGGCAGATGCCCAAGCGCTGGCGCGGCAGGTGATGGACGCTTTCGAGGGGTTCGACTACGTGGTGGCACCCTCGGGGTCCTGCGCGGGCCAGCTCCGCACGCACTACCCCGAGATGTTCGCCGACGACCCGGCGCAATTTCAGCGCGCGCAGCACCTGGCGAAGCGCACCTATGAGCTGGTCTCGTTCCTGGTGGATATCCGCGGCATGAGCCATGTCGCCGCCCGCTACGACGGCACCGTCACCTACCACGATTCGTGCTCGGGGCTGCGCGAGCTCGGCGTCAAGGCGCAGCCGCGCCGGCTGCTCGCGAGCGTCGAGGGGCTCAGGCTCGCGGAGCTGCCGGGCGCCGAGATCTGCTGCGGCTTCGGCGGCACCTTCTGCATCAAGTATCCGGAGATTTCCGACAAGATGCTGGCGGAGAAGACCGCCGATATCGCCGCCACCGGCGCCGACACGCTCCTCGCCGGCGATCTCGGCTGCCTCCTCAACATGGCCGGCAAGCTGCAACGCCAAGGCAGGAGCGTGCGCGTGCGCCATGTGGCCGAGGTGCTGGCGGACGTGACCCGCGAGCTGCCGCCGATCGGCGCGCCCGCCGGAGAGCGGCGCTGATGCGCGCCACCAGCCACGCCTTCAAGACGAACGCCCACGAGGCGCTGGTCGACACGACGCTTCAGAAGGCGCTCGGCATCATGAAAAGCGGCTTCCAGGTCCGCCGCGCCGAGGCGATCTCGAAACTGCCGGAGTTCGAGGCGCTGCGCGAAGCCGGGCGCGCCATCAAGAACCACACGATCGAGAATCTCGATTTCTATCTCGAGGCCTTCGAGGCCAAGGTCACCGCGCGCGGCGGCCAGGTGCACTGGTGCCGCACGCCCGCGGAGGCGCGCGACAAGGTGCTCGGCATCTGCCAGCGCCTCCGTGCCAAGACCGTCACCAAGGGCAAGTCGATGATCGCCGAGGAGATCGCGCTCAACGATTTCCTCGAGGCGAACCAGATCGTGCCCGTCGAGACCGACCTCGGCGAATACATCATCCAGCTCCGCCACGAGCCGCCGAGCCATATCATCGCGCCCGCCGTGCACCTGGTGAAGGAGCAGGTGGCCGACACCTTCCGCGCGAGCCATAGGGAGCTCGATCCCGCGCGTCCGCTGCCCGATGCGCGCACGCTCTGCGACGAGGCGCGCGCGGTGCTCCGACAGAAGTTCCTGAGCGCCGACGTCGGCATCACCGGTGCCAATTTCCTGATCGCCGAGACCGGCTCCAGCGTGATCGTCACCAACGAGGGGAACGGCGACCTCACGCAGACCCTCACCAAGGCTCACATCGTGCTGGCTAGCCTCGAGAAGGTGGTGCCGACGCTCGAAGACGCCGCCACCATCCTGCGCCTCCTCGCGCGCTCCGCCACCGGCCAGGAATTCTCGACCTACACCACGTTCTCCACCGGCCCGCGGCGCCCCGAGGACACCGACGGTCCCGGCGAGTATCACGTCATCCTGCTCGACAACGGTCGCAGCGCCATGCTCGGCACCGAGTTCCAGGACATGCTCCGCTGCATCCGCTGCTCGGCCTGCCTCAACCATTGCCCGGTCTACTCGGCGGTCGGGGGGCACGCCTATGGCTGGGTCTATCCGGGCCCCATGGGCTCGGTGCTGACGCCGAACCTGATCGGCATCCAGGAAGCCGGGCACCTCCCCAACGCCTCGACCTTTTGCGGACGGTGCGAGAGCGTCTGCCCCATGAAGATCCCGTTGCCCAAGATGATGCGGCACTGGCGCGAGCGCGAGTTTACGCAGAAGCTTTCGCCAGCGCCCTACCGCGCGGGCCTCTCGCTCTGGGCCTTCGTCGCGCGCCGTCCGTCGCTCTATCATGCGATGGCGGGAATCGGGTCGCGCGTGCTCGGCGCTTTTGGGCGCAGCCGCGGCCGCTTCCGCACCTTGCCGCTCGCCGCCGGCTGGACGAGTGTGCGCGATATGCCGGCGCCGGAGGGGCGGAGTTTTCAGAGCTTGTGGGCGGAGCGGAAAAGAGCGGTGCGTCCTTCGACTCGCGAGGCTTCGCCTCGCGGCTCAGGATGAGGAGCATCTATGCTTTTGCAACGCTCGAAATCGCCTCATCCTGAGCCGACCGCGCAGCGGCCGAATCGAAGGACGCACCATGGTCGTGCGAGGCGTCCATGACCAACGGCCGCGAGCAGATCCTCGGCAGCATCCGAAAGTCGCTGAAACGCGGCCCGGTGACCGAGGCGCGCGCGGCGGAGCTCAAGACGAGGCTCGACGCGCACGCGCGCAACGTGATCCCTGCGCGAGCGGCGGGCCTGCCGCCTGCGGAGCAAGTCGAACTCTTTATCCGCATGGCGGAAGGCGTGCAGGCTTCGGTCGTGCGGGTCAAATCCGCGGCCGAGGTGCCGGACGCGGTCGCCGATTATCTCGCGGAGAAGAACCTGCCGTCGAAGCTCGTGATGACGCCCGACCCGCAGCTCGAGGGGATTCCCTGGGCCGATCGCCCGCTCCTGGAGATCCGCCGCGGCCGCGCCGAGGACGGCGACCTCACTGGCCTGACGGCGTGCGTCGCCGGCATAGCCGAGACCGGCACGCTCATGCTGACCTCGGGCCCGGAGTCGCCGACGCGCAACAATTTTTTGCCGGATCATCATCTGGTGGTGATGCGGCGCGACCAGGTGGTGGCGACCTACGAGGACGGCTTCGACCGCCTGCGCGCACGCTCGAAAGCCGACGGCGCCGAGTGGGTGCCGCCGCGCACCGTGAATTTCATCACGGGGCCCTCGCGCACCGGCGACATCGAGCAGAAGATCGAGCTCGGCGCCCATGGGCCCCGCCGGCTCCACATCATCCTGATCGAGGAGGGCTGAGATGCCGGCTCGGCACCCGAGCCGCGAGGACCGCGCGCTCTGGCGCAAGACCATGCGCGACGTCAAGCCGCTGGCGCCGACGCGTCCTGCGCGCGCAGCCAAGGAAGAAGAGCCCGAGGTCGAGCCCACTCCTGCGCCACGGCCGCGTCCCGTCACGGCGCCGGTCAGGCGCGCGCAGAGCCTGCCGCCGCTCGCGCCCGGCGAGTCCCCGGGCGTCGATCGCCGCACGGCGGAGAAATTCCGCCGCGGCCAGCTTGCGGTCGAGGCGCAGCTCGACCTCCATGGCCTCACGCAAGAGGAGGCCCACCGGGCGCTCGCGAGCTTCATCCAGCAGGCGCATGGTCGCGGGCTGCGCATGGTCCTGGTCATCACCGGGAAAGGTGGCTTCGGCGACGCGCGCGGCGTGCTCCGCGAGGCGGTGCCGCGCTGGCTCAACGAGGGCGACCTTCGTCTGCGCGTGCTCTCCTGCGCCTGGGCGCAGCCCAGACACGGCGGCGCCGGCGCGCTCTATGTCCTGCTCCGGCGGCAGCGATGACGCCTTTCGGCGTGAAGCTCCGGCAGATCCGCGCCGAGCGCGGCATGAGCCTCAAACAGATGGCGGAGGGACTCGGCGTGTCGCCGGCCTATCTCTCGGCGCTCGAGCACGGTCGCCGAGGGCGGCCCGCCCACCCCCTGGTGGTGGCGATCTGTGCCCAGCTCAACATCATCTGGGACGAGGCCGACGAACTCCTGCGTCTGGCGCGCCTCTCGCACCCTCGCGTCACCGTCGACACCCAGGGCCTCTCGGCCCCCGCGACCGAGCTCGCGAACCTGCTGGCCGAGCGCATCCGCAAGCTCGCGCCCGCAGAGATCGAGCGCATGCTGGCGATCCTCAAGGCCGCGCCGGGCGCCCGGCCGCAACCGCGCCGTCGTCGGCCGAGCGCGGCCAAGTCCCGGCCGGTAACCACCCCTTAAGCATTCCGCGCGAGGCTCGGCAATCCGCCGGCCGAGACTCCGGGAGGAACCTTCATGGGCGACGACGACCTACGCAACGCCGACCTCTCCCAGCTCAGCATCCGCGACATGAGCCCCGCCCAGCGCGCCGAGCTCAAGCGCCGCTACACGGCTTTCGTCGCCAACTTCGGCCCCACCACCGCCGCGAAACTGCCGGGCAAGGCCAAGTCCAAACCGAAGAAGTGGGTGCCGGCGAAGAAGGCTTAAGCCTTCAGAATCGGTACTCCATAGGCCAAGAAGGTCCGATCGCGCGTCACCAGCGTTAGGCCCTCGCTTTGAGCTTGGGCGATCAGCATCCGGTCGAAAGGATCGCCGTGATGACGCGGAAGTGCTCCTGCGCGCATGGCATGCGCAAAAGAAATGCCGAGCTTCCGGAAACCACTATCGTCGATGGTTCGTTCGAGATCGCCGCGGATACGTAACCGCCGGAGTCCGACTTTGATTGCCAATTCCCACGCGGTCGCGACGCTGACGAACACCTCGTTCGTAGAATCTCTCACCTGGGCATAGACGTCGGTCGCAAGCTGCCTCGGATCGCTGATCGACCACAGGAGAACGTGACTATCGAGGAGCAGTCTCAACGGCGTTTGCGCGGTTTGCGGCCCTCGAAGGCAGCCTGGATCTCCTCTGGCAGCGGGGCGTCGAAATCGTCGGAAATCCAGACTTTGCCGCGCAAGAGCCCGAGCTTGCGCGGTGGCTTCTTCGATGGACGCATGGGCACCAACATGGCCTTAGGCTGTCCTGCCTTGGCGATGACGATCTCCTCACCTGCGGCGGCGCGCTCCACCAACTCGGAAAGATGCGTCTTCGCTTCGTACAGGTTTACAGTATCCGTCATGGCAGTCACGCCGACTTATTGGTCAACCTTGACCAACTCTGGCACAGGGGCACCCCCTGGTCAATTGTGCGTGGGCGCTCATCCTTGTTCTTCAGGGTCGCGTCCCTCGAACGCGGCGAGAATGTCCTCAGGAAGCGGCGTATCGAAATCGTCGGCAATCCGCGCCTTGCCCTTCCAGAAGCCGGCCTCACGCGTCTTTGCGGACCCGAGTCTCCTGGGTGGCGGATCCAACCGGGTTAGCAGCTTCTTCGGCGCAGTCAGCCGGTAGCTCCGCTCGACCACGATCGCGACCTCGCGCCAGGTGACACGGCGGTCGAGGAGCATGCCGATCCAGCCCTTGTGGCCGACGTAGGGCGGGACGAAAAAGCGCTCGGGATCGGCCTCGACGAGATGAGTCTGGTTGCCGGACGGGGCCTTGGCCCAGAAGGCGGGGCGATCGTCCTCGTCCTCGACATACATGACGTAGATCTTGTCGCGCACCCGGAAGGTCGGGCACTCCCAGGTTTCGCGCTCCTCCGCCTCGGGGAGCGCCAGGCAGATCTCGCGGAGCCGGTCGAGCGGGGTCTTGCGCTTCTTCTTTCGGGTGGCGCGCGGCATTAGTCGCGTGGCATCCAGCGGGGTGCGTCCTTCGACTCGGCGCTTCGCGCCGGCTCAGGATGAGGAAGATTTTTCATGCTCCAATGTGCCTCATCCTGAGCCGCGAGCGTAGCGAGCGAGTCGAAGGGCGCACGGCCTACAAGATGAACTTCGACAAATCGCTGTTCTTCGCAAGCGGCGCCACGCGGTCGCGAACGTAAGCGCGGTCGATCGTCACCACGGAGCCGTTCTGCTGGTCGGAGGCGGTGAAGCTCACTTCCTCCAGGAGCTTCTCCATCACCGTGTGGAGGCGGCGCGCGCCGATGTTCTCGACGGAGCCGTTGATCTCCGCGGCCAAGGTGGCGATCTCGTCGACGGCGTCGTCGGTGAAATCGAGGGTGACGCCCTCGGTCTGGATCAGCGCCTTATACTGTTTCACGAGGCTCGCCTCGGGCTCGGTAAGGATGCGGCGGAGGTCCTCGCGCGTGAGCGGCTTCAGCTCGACGCGGATCGGCAAGCGACCCTGCAGCTCCGGCAGCAGGTCCGCGGGCTTCGCGAGATGAAAGGCTCCCGAGGCGATGAAGAGCACGTGGTCGGTCTTCACCGGCCCGTGCTTGGTCGCGACCGTCGTGCCCTCGATGAGCGGCAACAGATCGCGCTGCACGCCCTCGCGGCTGACGTCGGCGCCGATCCGCTCGCTCCGCGCGCAGATCTTGTCGATCTCGTCCAAGAACACGATGCCGTTCTGCTCGACGGCGGCGATCGCCTCTTTGACGACCTTCTCCTGGTCGAGAAGCTTGTCGCTCTCCTCGTCGACCAGAACCTTGTAGCTGTCGGCGACCGTCATGCGCCGGGGCTTGGTGCGGCCGCCGCCGAATGCTTTGCCCAGCATCTCGCCCAGGTTGATCATGCCCATTTGAGCGCCGGGCATGCCCGGAATCTCGAAGGTCGGCAGGCCTCCGCCGGTCTCCTGCACCTGGATCTCGATCTCCTTGTCGTCGAGCTTCCCTTCGCGCAAGAGCTTGCGGAACTTCTGCCGCGTCTCCTGGGAGGAATTGGCACCGACCAGCGCCTCGAGCACGCGTTCCTCGGCAGCAAGCTCGGCGCGCGAGGCGACTTCCTTGCGCATGCGCTCGCGGGTCATCGCAAGCGAGATCTCCACGAGGTCGCGCGCGATCTGCTCGACGTCGCGGCCGACGTAGCCAACCTCGGTGAACTTGGTCGCCTCGACTTTCAGGAAAGGCGCTTGCGCCAGCTTCGCCAGGCGCCGCGCGATCTCGGTCTTGCCGATGCCGGTCGGCCCGATCATCAGGATATTCTTCGGCAGCACTTCCTCGCGGAGCGCCTCGGGAAGCTGCTGGCGCCGCCAGCGGTTGCGCAAAGCGATGGCGACGGCGCGCTTGGCGTCGCCCTGGCCCACGATGTGGCGGTCAAGCTCGGAAACGATCTCGCGCGGACTGAAGGCGGAGCTCATAGGCTGTCGACGGTCACGTTCTCGTTTGTGTAGATGCAGATCTTGGCGGCGATCGCCATCGCCTTGCGCGCGATCGCCTCGGCGTCAAGGCCGGGCTGGTCGATGAGCGCACGGGCGGCGGCGAGCGCATAGGGTCCGCCGGACCCTATGCCGATGATGGCGTCCTCGGGCTCGAGCACGTCGCCGTTGCCCGAGACGATCAGCGACACGGTCTTGTCCGCGACCGCCATCATGGCCTCGAGCCGGCGGAGATAGCGGTCGGTGCGCCAGTCCTTGGCAAGCTCGACGCAGGCGCGCGAGAGCTGACCCGGATGCTGCTCGAGCTTCGCCTCGAGCCGCTCGAATAGCGTCAGCGCGTCGGCAGTGGCGCCGGCGAAGCCCGCGAGCACGCTGCCGTTGCCGAGCCGACGCAGCTTCTTGGCATTGGATTTGAGCACCGTCTGGCCGAAGGAGACCTGCCCGTCGCCGGCGATCACGACCCTGCCGTCCTTGCGGAGCGACAAAATGGTCGTGCCGTGCCAGGTCTGCTCGCTTGCTTGGGACATGAGGGCCTTTCGGAGGGAACAGGTAGACAATGTGGGTTGGCGCTCGGTTCCGATCAAGCCAAAGCCATCGCGCCCTTCTTGAGCCACCAAGACACCAAGGTATCAAGCCGAGAAGGGTGCAAAACGAGCAGACGTCTCCGATACCTGGGTGTCTTGGCGGTTAGAGAATGGGTGGGCTGGCCTCTGCTGAGGGTTCTTGCTACAAGACCCGCCGCCGGGAGAGCCGGCATCAAGGAGTTAACGTGTCCAAGGCCCCGCCGCGCCAGGCGACCGTCGAGCGCAACACCAAGGAGACCCGCATCCGCGGCACCGTCGGTCTCGACGGCACGGGCAGCTATGACATCAAGACCGGCATCGGCTTCCTCGATCACATGCTGGAGCAGCTGTCGCGGCACAGCCTGATGGACATCACGCTCCGTGCCGAGGGCGACCTGCACATCGATTTCCACCACACGACCGAGGACACCGGCTACGTCATCGGCGAGGCGGTCTCCAAGGCACTGGGCGACCGCCGTGGCATCCACCGCTATGGCCACGCGCTCATCCCCATGGACGAGACGCTGACCCGCGTCGCGCTCGACGCCTCGAACCGGCCCTATCTGATCTGGAAGGTCACCTTCACCAAGCCGAAGCTCGGCGAGATGGACACCGAGCTCTTCAAGGAGTGGTTCCAGGCCTTCGCGCAATCGGCGGGCATCACGCTCCACGTCGAGAACATTTACGGCGACAACAACCATCACATCGTCGAGTCCTGCTACAAGGGACTGGCGCGGGCGCTCAAGGACGCGCTTGCGATCGACCCGCGCCAGGCCCATATCGTGCCCTCTACCAAGGGCACGCTCGCGAAATCGGCCTAGGGCGGAGCAGGAGCAATCCATGGGTGACGAGTGTGATCACGGCCCTCATCGACTACGGCTCCGGCAACCTGCGCTCGGCCGCGAAGGCGATAGAGCGTGCCGCGCGCGAGGGTAATTTCGCCACCGACGTGGTGGTGACCAGCGATCCCGACCTCGTCCGCAAAGCCGATCGCGTGGTGCTGCCGGGCGTCGGCGCCTTTGCCGATTGCCGCCGCGGCCTCGCCGCCGTCGCAGGTATGGAGGCGGCGCTCGAGGACTGCGTGATTCGGCGCGGACGGCCCTTCCTCGGCATCTGCGTCGGCATGCAGCAGATGGCGAGCTGGGGCCGCGAGTTCGAGGACGTGGCGGGCCTCGGCTGGATTCCCGGCGAGGTCGTGCCGATCAAGCCCGCCGATCCCGCGCTCAAGATCCCGCACATGGGCTGGAACGAGCTCGAGCCGACACGAGCCCATCCCGTGCTCGCCGGCATATCCAAAGGCGACCACGCCTATTTCGTGCACTCCTTCGAGATGCGTTGTGCAAATTCGGCCCACGTGCTCGCCACCACCGAGTACGGCGCTACGCTCACCGCCGCGGTCGGCCGCGACAACCTCGTGGGCACGCAGTTCCATCCGGAGAAGAGCCAAGCCACGGGCTTGCGCCTGATCGCGAATTTCCTGGGTTGGCGGCCATGAGCGACTCCAGATCTCCTGGCGCGTCCTCGGTCGAGGTCCTCACGGAGTTCAAGGGCACCGACCTCAACGACATCTGCGACGCCGCCGAGGCCGCGATCGCCGACGGCGGCGGGTTCGGCTGGGTCAGGAAACCCCCGCGCCACATCATGGAGGCCTACTGGAAGGGCGTGCTGCTGGTGCCGGACCGCCGCGTCTTCGCGGCGCGCCTCGACGGCACGATCGCGGGCTCGGCGATCCTGGTGCGGCCGCCGCGCAACAACGAGGCGCAAGCTTTCGCGGCACAGCTTACCGGCATGTTCGTCGCGCCTTGGGCGCGCGGGCACGGTCTCGGCCGCAAGCTCGTCGAGCTCGTCGAGGAGATCGCGCGCGGGCTCGGGGTCGAGGTCCTGAACCTCGACGTGCGCGACACCCAGGCGGCGGCGATCCGGCTCTTCGAGAGCCTGGGATACCGCCGCTGGGGCCGGCATCCCGCCTATGCCCGCGTCGACGGCAAGATCGTGAGCGGTCATTTCCTCTGGAAGCCGCTGACGGTGAGCCTGCGGGGCGAGCCGTGATCGTCTTCCCGGCGATCGACCTCAAGGATGGGCAGTGCGTGCGCCTGCTCAAGGGCGATATGCGCGCGGCGACCGTCTTCAACGACGACCCTGCGGCCCAGGCGCGCGCCTTCGAGGCGCAGGGCTTTCGCTGGCTCCACGTCGTCGATCTCGACGGCGCGGTGACGGGCAAGGCAGTCAACACGCCCGCGATCGAGTCGATCCTCAGGGCGGTGGCGATCCCGGTGCAGCTCGGCGGCGGCATCCGAGACCCCGCCTCGATCGAGCGCTGGCTCGAGCGCGGCGTCCGCCGAGTCATTCTGGGTACCGCCGCCCTGCGAAATCCCGACCTGGTGCGCGAGGCCTGTCACGCCTTCCCCGGTTCCATCGCCGTCGGCATCGACGCGCGCGGCGGCAAGGTCGCCGTCGAGGGTTGGGCCCGGACCTCCGGGATTTCCGCCGTCGACCTCGCGCTCAAGTTCGAGGACGCCGGCGTCGCCGTGATCGTCTACACGGACATCGAGCGCGACGGCGCGCTGGCGGGCGTCAACGTCGAGGCAACCGCCGATCTCGCCAGACGCCTTGAGACGCCGGTGATCGCCTCGGGCGGCGTCGCCTCGCTCGACGACATCCGCGCGCTGCAGCGCCACGAGAGCGACGGCATCGAGGGCGTGATCTGCGGACGGGCGCTCTACGACGGGCGGATCGAGCCCAAGGCGGCGCTGGCGCTCACGGCGGTCAAGGCGGATCCGGCAAAACCGCTGGTGGAGGAGGCCTGATGCTGAAGGCGCGGGTCATTCCCTGCCTCGACGTCAAAGACGGCCGCGTCGTCAAGGGCGTCAACTTCGTGAATCTGGTGGATGCGGGCGATCCCGTCGCGCAGGCGAAAGTCTACGACGCCGAAGGCGCCGACGAGCTCTGCTTCCTCGACATCACGGCCTCCCACGAGGACCGCGCCACGCTCTATGACGTCGTGCGGCGCACCGCCGAGCAGTGCTTCATGCCCCTCACCGTCGGCGGAGGCGTGCGCGAGGTCGAGGATATTCGCCGCCTGCTGCTGGCGGGCGCCGACAAGGCGTCGATCAACACGGCAGCGGTCGCGCGGCCCGAGTTCGTGCGCGAGGCCGCGGAGAAGTTCGGCAGCCAATGCGTGGTGGTGGCGATCGATGCCAAGCAGTCGGGTCCCGGCCGCTGGGAAGTGTTCACCCACGGCGGCCGCCGGGCCACGGGCCTCGACGCCATCGGCTGGGCGCGGCGGATGACCGAGCTCGGCGCCGGCGAGATCCTGCTGACGTCGATGGACCGCGACGGCACCAAGCAGGGCTTCGACATCGCACTCACGCGGGCGATCGCCGACGCCGTCACCGTGCCGGTGATCGCCTCGGGGGGCGTCGGCACGCTCGAGCACCTGGTCGAGGGCGTGCGGGACGGTCACGCGAGCGCGGTGCTCGCGGCCTCGATCTTCCACTTCGGCACCTACCGCATCCGCGACGCCAAGGCGGCGCTGAAGGACGCGGGGATTCCGGTGCGGGAGTAGGCGGCCATCGCGACTCCCGAGCGAGAGGTCGACCTCGTGGTCGCGGGGGCTGGAGCCGGCGGGATGGCAGCCGCCTTGGTCGCGTCGCTCGAGGGCCTCGAGGTGCTGCTTTGCGAGGCCTCGCCGCAGGTCGGCGGCACCTCCGCGACCTCGGCGGGCACGCTGTGGATCCCCGGCAATCGCCAGAGCCTTGCCGCCGGCTTCAATGACAGCGCAGAGGCGGCCGAGGCCTACCTGGACTCGATCATCGGCGCCGAGACGGGCCGGCACCTGCGCGCGGCCTTCTTGCGCACGGGCCCCGATGCGATCGACTACTTGGCGGCGCGCTCGGACGTGATCTTCCGTCCCTGCGGCCGGCATCCCGACTATCGCTCGAACCAGAAGGGCGCGGCGGTCGCGGGCCGCGCCATCATTCCCGAGCCCTTCGATGGTCGCCTCCTGGGCGCCGACTTCGAGCGCGTCCGCCCGCCGATCCCCGAGTTCATGGTGCTGGGCGGGATGATGGTCGGCAAGGACGACATCCCACGCCTGGTCGGCCGCTTCCGCTCGCTCGCCAATCTCCGGCACGCGGCGAAGCTGGTGGCACGGTATCTCGGCGACCGCCTGCGCTACAGCCGCGGAACGCGGCTCGTGATGGGAAACGCGCTGGTGGCCCGGCTCTATTACAGCCTGAGGAAGCGGGGCGTGCCGATCCTGTTCGAGACCGCGATCGAGGAGATGCTCGGCGGTCGCGAGGGCGTGACCGGCGCGGTGCTGCGCTCGAAGGGAGATACGATCGCGGTGCGCGCGCGACGAGGCGTGGTGCTGGCGACCGGGGGCTACGCACGCAATTCCGAGTTGCGCACGGCTTTCATGCCGCCGGCGGGCCGCGCGCGGTCCATGGCGGCCCCGACCGACGTCGGGGACGGGATCCTACTCGGCCGCACGGTGGGCGCCCGCGTTGCCCCCGAGGAGCATCTGAGCGGCGCATTCTGGTCGCCGGTTTCCGTGACGCGGCGGGGCGACGGCACCACGGGCCTTTTTCCGCACCTGGTGCTCGATCGTGCCAAGCCGGGGCTGATCGCCGTCAATTCCGCCGGCCGCCGCTTCGTCAACGAGGCCAACTCCTATCACGATTTCGTCGAAGCGATGCTCGCGTCGCACCAGACCGTTCCGAGCATTCCCGCTTATTTGATCTGCGAGGCCGATTTCGTGCGCCGCTATGGGCTCGGCGCGGTCCATCCGGGCACGCGCTCCCTCGCGCCGTTCGAGCGCAGCGGCTATCTCGTTTGCGCGCCGACCGTGGAGGCGCTCGCGCGGCGGATCTCGGTCGATGCGGCCGGACTCGGCGACACGATCCGGCGCTTCAACGAATTCGCCCGCGCGGGCGCCGATCCCGATTTCGGCAAGGGCGAGACCGAGCTCAACCGCTTCAACGGCGATCCCGATCACGGACCCAACCCCTGCCTCGGCCCGATTGCGAGCCCACCCTTCTGCGCCCTTGCGGTCTGGCCCGCCGAGATCGCGTCCAGCACCGGCCTCGCGACCGACGAGGATGCCCGCGTGCTGGGCAACGACGGACGGCCGATCCCCGGACTTTACGCCTGCGGGAACGACATGGCCTCGATCATGCAAGGCGTCTACGCCGGGCCCGGCATCACGCTGGGACCCGCGCTTGTGTTTGCCTATCGCGCCGCGCGCCACGCCGCCGCCAAGGGCGGCACGGCGTCGTGCCTCGCCGAGTGACAGCAAGGGGCGAATCTGCTACGCCCGCCCGACATCCCCTTGCGCGAGGCGCACGCCATGACGGCGCACGACGGCACTACGCTTGACCGGCTCTTCGAGACCATTGCCGCGCGGACACACGCGGACCCCGCGAGCTCCTACACGGCGAAGCTGCTGAGCCAGGGTACCGAGCGGGCTGCGCAGAAGCTCGGCGAGGAGGCGTTGGAGACGGCGCTCGCAGCGGCGGCCGGCCGGCGCGCCGCGGTGGTGAGCGAGAGCGCAGACCTGCTCTATCATCTTCTAGTGGTGTGGGCGTCCACGTCGGTTGCGCCCGCGGAGGTCTGGGCCGAGCTCGCGCGCCGCGAAGGCACGTCGGGCCTTTCGGAAAAGGCGCAACGCCCGCGCAAGTGATGTCCGAGCGAAGGAGAGCCGCGATGGCCTACGATCCCAACAACATATTCGCCCGCATTCTTCGCGGCGAGCTGCCGTGCCAGAAGGTCTACGAGGACGAGCATGTGCTGGCATTTCGCGACATCCGGCCGCAGGCGCCCGTGCACATCCTGGTGATTCCGAAGGGCTCGTACGTGTCACTCGACGATTTCGCCGCTGATGGCAAGGACATCGAGCTCGCAGCGCTATTGCGCGCTGCCGGAAAGATCGCGCGCGAGCAGGGCCTGGCCGAGCGCGGCTATCGCATCCTCGCCAATACCGGGCGCGACGGACACCAGGAAGTGCCGCACTTCCACCTGCATATTTTCGGCGGCCGCGAGCTCGGGAGGATGCTGCCGAAGGGGGACTGAAAGCCCATCGGTAGCGCACTCGGCGTGACCGTTGCGCGTGCGCCTGAATAGGACTAAAGACGGGCGCCTTTGGGACCACGTCAGGCTTAACCATGGCGCAAGCGGCGGCGCACGCCGGCTCGCAATCTCTGAAGCGGGCGAAGCACAATCTGGTCCTGGGGGCGCTCGGCGTCGTCTATGGCGATATCGGCACCTCGCCGCTCTACACCGTCCGTCAGTGCTTCGATGCCGAGGGCGGCATCACGGTCGAGAACGTGCTGGGCGTGCTGTCGCTCATCGCGTGGTCGCTGATGATGGTGGTGACGGTCAAATACGTGATCGTCATCTTGCGCGCGGATAACCGAGGCGAGGGCGGCATTCTCGCGCTCACCGCGCTGGCGTTGCGCACGGCGAGCCGAAAAGGCCGGCGGCACCGCCTGATCCTGTTGGCGGGCCTGGTCGGCGCCGCTCTCTTCTACGGCGACGGGGTGATAACGCCGGCGATCTCCGTGCTGAGCGCGATCGAAGGCCTCAAGGTCGCCACGCCGCTGTTCGATTCCTATGTGCTCCCGGTCACCGTGGTCGTCCTGATCGCGCTCTTCGCGATCCAGCGCCGCGGCACCGCTCTCGTCGGCGGCTATTTCGGACCCGTGATGGTGGTGTGGTTCACCGTGATCGCGTTGGTCGGCGCCGCCGAGATCTGGGACCAGCCGATGATCCTCGAAGCGCTCAATCCGCTCTGGGGCCTTCGGCTGCTGGCGAGCGCGCCGATCAAGGGCTTCGTGCTGCTGGGCGCAGTGGTGCTCGCGGTGACCGGTGCGGAGGCGCTCTATGCCGACATGGGCCATTTCGGCGCCAATGCGATCCGCGTGGCCTGGTGGCGCCTGGTCTTTCCTGCGCTGGTCGTGAACTACTTCGGCCAAGGCGCACTGCTGCTCCGCAATCCCGCGGCGCTCGAGAATCCGTTTTACCGGCTGGTGCCCTCCTGGGGTCTCTATCCGATGGTAGCGCTCGCCACGGCGGCGACGGTGATCGCCTCCCAGGCCGTGATCTCCGGTGCCTTCTCCATGACCCAGCAGGCGATCCAGCTGGGCTACCTGCCGCGCATGCAGGTACGCCACACCTCCGAGCAGGAGCGTGGCCAGATTTACGTTCCCACAATGAATGTCTTCCTGCTGATTGCGGTGATCGCGCTCGTTCTCGGATTCAAGTCCTCGGACAACCTCGGCACCGCCTACGGTATCGCGGTGACCGGCACGATGACGCTTACGACCACGCTGGCGTTCTCATACATGGCGGGCGTGAGGCACTGGAACCCGCTGCTTGCAGTCGGGCTGTTCGGCGCGTTCCTCGTTGTCGACCTCGCGTTCTTCGTGTCCAACCTCATCAAAATCGAGGAAGGGGGCTGGTTCCCGCTGGCCGTCGCGACCCTCGTCTATATGGTGATGTTCACGTGGATGCGCGGCCGCTCGCTGGTGGTGGCGGAGCGCCAGCGCAACGCGATGCCGCTGGAGATGTTCCTGCAAGGGCTCGGGGAGGGCCGCATGCGCGCCCCCGGCACCGCCATCTTCATGACCGGCAACGTCGACCTCGTGCCGGGTGCTCTCCTGCACAACCTCAAGCACAACAAGTTCCTGCACGAGCGCGTGGTGCTGATGAACGTCCATGTCCAGGACATCCCCCACGTACCCGACGATCAGCGCTTCACCATCCGGCACCTGGACCACGGCTTCCACACCGTGATCGTGCATTACGGCTTCATGGACGAGCCCGACATACCGCGGGCGCTCGCCCAGCTCCGGCTGATGCAGTTCCGCTTCAATCTGATGGAAACATCCTTCTTCGTGGGCCGCGAGAAGATCATCGCGGGAAGGGACTCGCAGCTCGCCCGCTGGCAGCGTCGGCTGTTCTCTTTCATGTCGAACAACATGCTGAACGCCACGGAGTTCTTCCGCATTCCGACCAACCGCGTGGTCGAGTTGGGCGGCCAGCTCGAGATATGACCGGCCGTCTGCACGGAGAGGGGCCGATGTGCCGATGCATTGCGCCGGTCCAGGAATGGGGCTACACACCATACCCCTCCGCAAGGTGAGGGTTGGATGGCGCTGTCGGCGGCGCATAGCGGTACCGAGGCCCTTCGAAAAGCGCGGCAGAACCTGGTTCTTGGCGCCCTTGGCGTCGTCTACGGCGACATCGGAACCTCGCCGCTCTATACCGTGAAGCAATGCCTCTCGGCCGCAGGGGGCGTCAGCGAGGCGAGCGTGCTCGGCGTTCTCTCGCTCATCGCGTGGGCGCTCACCATCGTGGTCACCCTCAAATACGTGATCGTCATCATGCGCGCCGACAACCGCGGTGCGGGCGGTACGCTCGCGCTGACGGCGTTGGCGCTGCGCTCGGCGAGCCGGCGCGGCCGCCGACACAAGCTCATTCTCGCGGCAGGACTCGTGGGTGCTTCGCTCTTTTTCGGCGATGGCGTGATCACGCCCGCAATCTCGGTGCTGTCGGCCGTCGAAGGCCTCAAGATCGCGACGCCGCTCTTCGAATCCTACGTGATCCCGATCACGCTCGGCCTCCTCCTCGGACTGTTCCTGATGCAGCGCCGCGGCTCTGCGATGGTCGGCGGCTTCTTCGGGCCGGTCATGGCGCTGTGGTTCTCGGTGATTGCGGTTCTCGGCCTGGTGCAGATCGCGCGCCAGCCGGAGATCCTGCTGGCGCTCAATCCCCTCTACGGCGTCGAGTTTCTGCTGGCCGACCCCGTGCGCGGCTTCGTGCTTCTGGGCGCGGTGGTGCTGGCGGTCACCGGCGCGGAGGCGCTCTACGCGGATATGGGCCACTTCGGCCGCGAACCGATCCGCCGCGCGTGGTTCCATCTGGTGTTTCCGGCGCTGGTGCTGAATTATTTCGGCCAGGGCGCGCTGCTGCTGCGGTCGCCCGAGGCGATTGACAACCCGTTTTTCCGACTGGTCCCGTCGTGGGGGCTTTATGCCCTGGTGACGCTTGCCTCGGTCGCGACGATCATTGCCTCGCAGGCGGTGATCTCGGGCGCCTTCTCGATGACGCAGCAGGCCGTGCAACTCGGCTACCTGCCGCGTCTGCAGGTCCGGCACACCTCGGAGGAGGAACGCGGCCAGATCTACGTGCCCAAGGTCAATCAGTTCCTGCTGATCGCCGTCATGGCGCTCGTGCTCGGTTTCAAGTCCTCGGACAACCTCGGGACGGCCTATGGCATCGCCGTCACGGGCACCATGAGCCTCGATGCGCTGTTGGCCGCCATCTACATGATCGGCGTGTTGCGCTGGAATCCTCTGCTCTCGATTCTGCTTTTCGGCTTCTTCCTCACGGTCGATCTGTCGCTCTTCAGCGCGAACCTGCTCAAGATCGAGGAGGGCGGCTGGTTTCCGGTGGTGGTCGCACTGGCGGCTTTCTGGGTCATGTCCACCTGGATGCGCGGACGCGCCCTGGTACAGGCCGAGCGTCAGCGGGAATCGATGCCGCTCGACGTATTTCTGGCGTCCCTGCGCCCCGGGCACCCCGGACGGGTGGCCGGCACCGCGATTTTCATGACGGGCAACGTCGATCAGGTGCCCGCAGCTCTGCTGCACAACCTGAAGCACAATAAGGTGCTGCATGAGCGCGTGGTCCTGATGACGGTGGTCACCGAGGACATTCCGCACGTGTCGGCCGAGCAGCGATTCACCTTGCGGCATTTCGAGCACGGCTTTCACACAGTGGTCGTGCATTACGGCTTCGCCGACGCGCCCAACATTCCGCGCGCCCTGGCGCAGCTGCGCCTGATGCAGTTCCGCATTAATCTGATGGAGACGTCGTTCTTCCTCGGTCGGGAGAAGATCGTCGCCGGTCAGCGCTCGAAGCTCTCGCGGGCGCGGCGCTGGCTGTTCTCCTTCATGACCAACAACATGCTGAACGCAACCGAGTTCTTCCGTATCCCGAGCAATCGCGTGGTCGAGCTGGGCGGCCAACTCGAGATCTGAGCCGCCGCAATCCATGATGCTCGGCCCTTTCTGGGTCTCTTTCCTCCTCAAGATTCTGGTCACGGCCTCGGTGGTGATCGCGGCTGCGCGCACGGCGGAGCGCGCGGGGCCGTTCTTCGGCGCGCTCATTGCGTGCCTGCCGGTCTCCGCCGGGCCCTCCTACGTGCTGCTGTCGCTCGAGGCGAGCGACGACTTCATCGCGGACACCGCGCTGGCGAGCGCCGCCATGAGCGCCGGCGCCGCGTTCTATCTCGCGATCTATGTCGGGCTCGCGCCGCGCACGGGCGTCGCGGCGACGCTCGCGTCGGCGCTCGGCGCCTGGCTGGCGAGCGCGTTCCTCATCGAGCAGGTCCGGTGGACTGCCCTCTCCGTCGCGGTGCTGAACGGTGCAGCCTACGGCCTAGCGTTTCTGGCCACGTTTCGGACCCGGCAGACCATTCCCGTCAGCCGGTCGGAGCGGCGCTGGTTCGATCTTCCGCTGATGGCGGCGATGGTAGGGCTGCTGGTCGCGGGCGTCGTCACCTTGAGCACCGTGCTCGGCGCGGCGCTCACCGGCATCGCCGCCGTCTTTCCCGTCACCTTCAGCAGCCTCGGCGTGATCGTGCAGTCGCGGCTCGGCGGGCGCGTGGCGGCGGCGACGATGGCGGGCGCGATCCGGGCGATGCCCGGCTTCGTGCTCGGCCTCATCGTGCTGCATCTGCTCGCGGTGCCGGCCGGCCCGCCCCTCGCGATGATCGCGGCGCTTGCCGCCATGCTCGCGTGGTCGGCGGGCCTGATCCTCTGGCGCGTGCATCGGCTCCGGGCGCGGCTCCTCTAGCTTCTTTGGTTGGTCGCATTTTCTGCGCCGAACCGGTGTCCACTTCGGCGGAAAATGCGCTAGGCGGCGGCGCTCGGCTGCTGCGCCCGCCGCTGGATCATGCGGTCGATCCGGCCGGCGAGAGCGGCGCTCACCTGCGTCATGGGAAGCCGCACCTCGGGGGAGGGGATCAGCTGGCGACGCCACAGCCAATGCTTGATTGGCGCCGGGCTCGGCTCCGCGAACAGGAGCGCGACGATGTCGACGAGATCCGACCAGAGCTTCAGGGCCTGCTCGCGCTTTCCGGCGAGGAGCGCGCCGCGCACGGCCGCAAAGGCCTCGGGATCGACGTGAGCGGATGCGAGAATGCCGCCGTCGGCGCCATGGGCGAGCGCGCTGAAGAACCACGCGTCCTCGCCGGTCATCACCGAGAAGCCCGCCGGACGATGGCGCAGCAGCTCGAAGCTCTGCGCGGGAACGGCCGAGCAGTCCTTGACGCCGATCACGGCCTCGAGCTCCGCAAGCTGAAGCAGGGTCTCGTTCGCGAGGTTGACCCCCGTGCGATAGGGAATGTTGTAGAGCGCGATCGGCTTCGCCGTATGCTCGGCGAGCGCAGTGAAATGCAGCCGCAGGCCCTCCTGGGAGGGACGCGAGTAGTAGGGGCAGGAGATCAGATAGCCGTCGACAGGCCAGGCGGCGGTCTCCTCGAGGCGCCGGAGCAGCGCCCGGGTGTCGCTGCCGCAGATGCCCAGGAAGACCGGGCGGCGGCCCTCGACCGCGTCGGCGACCACGGCGACAAGCCGCTCGCGCTCCGCCGCGTCGAGCGTCAGCGCCTCGCCGGTGGTGGCGGCGAGGATGAGCCCGTCGACGGGCTCGCCGAGATAGTGCTGGGCGAGCGCTGCGAGCGCCGACTCGTCGAGCGCCCCGTCGGTGAACGGCGTGACGAGCGGCAGCCAAATTCCCTCGAGCCGGGGTCGAGGCCTCGATGTTCCGGTGCTGTCCATGGTCATGCTTCCCTCCTCCGGTTGCGGCACCGCCGGGCGATGAGAGGCAGGCATGAAAAAAGCCCCGTCCGTCGCCGGCGGGGCCTGGTGGTCGATCGCGTCCGATCCGATCAGCGCAAACGAACCCTCGGCCCCGGGATGCGGGGCTTTCGGGACTTCGCGATCAGCGCGCGGCCGGACGTCATGAAGGCACGCTAAGGATCCCTCGCCCCGCTGTCAATTCGCGCACGGAAGTTTGGGTGGCACCGAGAGCGGGCCTTGGCTGGGGTCCACGTCTCTTGTAGGGGTCTTGCCAGGGCGTATTCTAGATTTGCTGTCATAAAGCCCCGTGGTGGCGGGACATGGCCCTCAGAAGCTGAGTTTCGCGATGTAGCCTTCGACCACGGCCTGCGCGGCGCGGGTCTCCTCGTCGGCCTTGCTCCGCTCGGCCTGCAGGCCCTCGATGCGGGTCTCCTCGTCGGCCAGCTTCTCGATCAAGCGCTTGTGCAGCGCGCTCTCCTTGTCCACGCGCTCGAGGTTGGCGCGGATGCGGCTCTGGTCCTCGGTGATTCCGGCGATGGCGCTTTGGATCCGCTCCGCCGCCGCCTTCTTGTCGGCGACCACGCGGCGAAGGCGCGCGAGCTCGGCGAGCGCCGTCCGGACCGGCGAGGAGAGACCCGTATTCTTGACGAAGGCACCCAGGTTCTCATCCCCGATATCGAGGATGCGAAGCGTGTCCTCGCGCGGATGCTCGAGGGTGAAGCGCACGCTCTGGGTCTCGCCGGGTTTCAGGTCGATGGTGGCGCGATAGGCGCTCGCGGTCTCCTCGACGGCTTTGCCGGCGGGCTCCACCAGTGTCCAGCCCGGCATGATCGGCTGCTCCAAGATGATGCGCCGAGCCTCGGTCTTTGGGGCCGCGATCGTGTAGTGCACGGATTGCCGCTCGCTGCGGATCAGATGCAGCACGCCCTCGGCAATCGTGCCCTTGGTGAGCAGGTCCGTCGCGTCGTCGTCGCGTAGGATTTTGGTCTTGAGGTCGAGCGCATAGCTCAAGAGCCGGCTCTCGCCCGCGGGCAGTCCGGCGAGGCGCGCATCGCCCAGATAGGCGGCGCCCTGCGGCGTCTGCTCGTAGAGCGTCACCACGCCCGGCGGCAATCCGCTTGGCGTATCGTTCATGAGCTTCACGGCGGCGAGCGGATGGAGCGTGCTGGTGGCGGGCTGCAGCAGGCTCAGGCGCTCGGCGGGCACGTCGCGGTCGATCAGCGGCACCAAGGCCGAATGCCCGCTCTCGAGCGTCACCGGCACGGGCACGCGGAAGGAGACCTGGGTCATGGTCTCTTGCGCCTCTGCGGTGTCGACCGTGGCGGCCTCGGCCGCGGCATTCTCGACCTCGAGGCTGCTCGAGAGCGCCTTCATCTGCGGTGCCTTGGCGCCACCCAAGAACGGTGCCGCCGCCGGTGTTGCGGGTGACGGCTGCCTCGCCCTGTCGTAGGCAGCGGCGACGCGCACCTGATCCAGCGCCCCGGTGTCCTGCCGCGGCAGGATGCGGCCCGCAACCTCTACCGGCACCTCCGGCCGGTTCACGTAATAGGCCTGGTAGATCGCCTGGCGGAAGCTCACGGGGTTGCCCGAGAGCAGCGTGAGCTCGACTCCCGTCCAGTCCTCGCCGCTCATGTTCTCGAGCACGGCCCAGCCCTGGAGATGCGCCGACCCCGCAGCGGCGGGCAGGCTCAGCCGGAAGCTCGCCTTCCAGAGCGGCGCCGCCACCACGTAGCCGACGCGCAGCGTGCGCGCGCCGCTGCCGCGCGTGGTCAGCGTGATGGCGCGGCGATCCTTGGCGCGGTGCGAGGCGATCTCCGCGAGCGCCTGATCGACCTTGGCCTGGAGCCCGGCATCGACGAAGCGCACGCTCTCCGCATCCTCCAGGATGAATTGCTCCAGACCTTCGGAGGTGAGCACGCTCACTCGGTTGCGGCTGGTGACGGTGCCGTCGCCGGCGCGCGCGGCCTCGGCGACAACCTTGAGCAGCTTGCCGGTGATCGGACGGCTGGCTCCCACGCGGATCTCCGCGCCTTGCAGCGCGTTCAGCAGAGCTGCGGGCGAGGCGAGCGCCTCCGGCCCGAAGGGCAGGTCGTTGAAGAGCTGCGCCAGGGGCTGGCGCCCCGGAAGACTCGCGGCACCCACGCCGCCTTTGCTGTCGTAGACCACGATCGACTTGAGAACGTCGTCCACCTGGTCGAGGGGCACGTTAAGGGTCGGCTGCGCGTCGCCCTCGATCTCCGCCTCGTACTCGAGATAGGCGACCCCGCCGGTCGAGAGCATGACGCGCTTGAGTGTAAGCTCTCCGGCGAGCGCGGGCGCCGCCGCAAGACACGACATCAGACAGAGCAACGGGAGGAGTGCAGGCTGTCTCATGGGAGGTTCCTCATGATTGGTGCCGGCCCTACCCTTCGGCTCAATTTAGGCACCGAGCAGGATGCAATCCGGACATTTCTGGGGCGCCACGAACCCGTCCTGGCCGGCCTGCCCTGGGGCGAGGATGCCGGCACCCATGACGGGTGCGGCACCCCGTCCGCTACCCGGTTGAATCCTAGGTATTTCTCCGAATACCGCCCTAAAGGCGAATGGCGTTAACTATAGCGCAGGCACATTGGAGGCCTGCACATGCTCCAGACCGCCAAACGATATCGAGAGATCGCCTTGTCGCTGCTGAAGTACGCGGACGAGACGGGGATCAATGGACCGCGCGACGCCTGCATCGCGCTGGCCGTACTCTATCAGGCCGCGGCGCGTGACATCGAGCAGCCCCAGCAGGGATGGCGGGCAAGCACATCGCCGAGCGGGGCGGTCGATCGCGTGACCGGAGGGATGGGCGGGATCGCCGCCTAGATGTGAAGCCTCAACAGGTTGTCCCCGGTTAGAGCGAGTCTGCTGATAGGCGTGTTGGCTTTCAAGCTAGCATGCGGTCGATGCCAGTTGTAACGATGCAGCCAGAGAGGAAGTTGTCTGGTTCGCTG
>Ga0209581_1000130_pt1 | contig 238873 bp, 203 predicted proteins | sample Coa_R2_FD_187160 | JGI IMG/M metagenome (GOLD analysis project Ga0209581, IMG submission 187160) | Surface soil microbial communities from Centralia Pennsylvania, which are recovering from an underground coalmine fire - Coalmine... | ecosystem: Environmental > Terrestrial > Soil > Unclassified...
TTTGATCGCTGGCTCGTTTCTTACAACACCGAGCGCCCGCACCAGGGCTATCGCAACCTGGGCAAACGCCCCATTGATACGGTCAACGCTTACTTGCAATCTGTCAGGAAAGAAGCTTAGTAGTACACTCTGCTGGTAGTGGGGGCATCCATAATCTGCTCGCCGCAAGAGTCGCACTGGCTGATAGTGATGGGGATAATCACCGCATTGTTGCCAACATGCTCAATCTTATCAATATCGCGCAGCCGATAGGAATCAATATGTCCGCAGATGGGACATTGCTGGCCCTTAATTGCCTCTGCGATGTTCATCGCTTACTCCTTCTTCTCAGTGCGCTCATATCCAAATCATGTCTCTGTCATAGGATGTCATACTTATGACCATCTTAATCATGACAGTTTGATATATGGCAAATATCAAAGGCGCATTCGGAAGTCGGGACTCCATTCGTGAGGGCGTTCATCTAGGCAGTAGACGGTAATATCGCTAGCCGCTTCATCGGCAGCATGGATACTGACAACTCTATCCTGGCGCTGGAAAGCCTGCTTCATCAGGTCAAAATCCATCTGTATTCCTGAAGCTCCTCTTCGATTGTTTATGGGCTATTATAGCACGCTAGAATAGAGGATTGAGAAAAAGAACTGCCCCAACCAGTCGGCTGGTTGGGGCAGCGTTTTGGAAATGGCGGTATGACTGACGATGGGGAATTAGCCGACGGAACCTTCCATCTCCAACTGGATGAGACGGTTCAGTTCAACGGCATACTCCATCGGGAGTTCCTTGGTGATTGGCTCGATGAAGCCATTGACGATCATCGAGTAGGCTTCATTCTCGCTCAGACCCCGGCTCATCAGGTAGAAGAGTTGTTCCTCGCCCACCTTCGAGACGGTGGCCTCGTGGCCGATCTCAATCTGGCTGTTCTCCAGGCGCATCGTGGGGTAGGTATCGGTGCGCGCCTGCTCGTCCAGCAGCAGCGCGTCGCAGCGCACATTCGACCTGGAGTGATGCGCGTTTGGGTTCACCCGCACCAGACCGCGATAGGACGCCCGGCCTGTGCCCTTCGAGATCGACTTCGAGAGAATCTGCGACGACGTATAGGGGGCCAGGTGTGTGACCTTGGCGCCAGCATCCTGGTGCATGCCGTTGCTGGCGAACGCCACCGAGAGAATCTCGCCACGCGCGCCCGGCTCCATCAGCAGCACCGCCGGATACTTCATAGTCACCTTCGAGCCTAAATTGCCATCGACCCATTCCATCGTCGCATCACTGTATGCTGCTGCTCGTTTTGTGACCAGATTGTAGACGTTCTTCGACCAATTCTGAATGGTCGTATACCGCACCCGCGCACCCTTCTGCACGACTATTTCTACAACTGCACTATGTAGACTGTCTGAAGCGTAGGTCGGTGCAGTGCATCCCTCTACATAGTGTACATATGATCCAGGCGCAGCAATAATCAAGGTGCGCTCGAACTGCCCCATGTTCTGAGCATTGATGCGGAAGTACGCTTGAAGCGGAATCTCCACCTTGACGCCTTCGGGTACATAGACAAAGCTGCCACCGCTCCAGACCGCGCTGTTGAGCGCCGCGAACTTATTGTCGCTGTACGGGATGATTGTGCCGAAGTATTCTTTCACCAGATCGGGATGCTCGCGCAGCGCGGTATCCATATCGGTGAAAATCACGCCCAGTTTCTCCAGGTCTTCGCGCACCTTATGGTAGACGGCCTCGCTCTCATACTGCGCGGTTACGCCCGCCAGAAACTTGCGCTCGGCCTGTGGGATGCCCAGGCGATCAAAGGTTTCTTTAATCTCAGGGGGAACTTCCTCCCACGTTCTGCCCTGCGCCTGTACTGGCTTGATGTAGTAGTAGATGTCGTCGAAATCAATCGCTGAGAGGTCGGCACCCCAGGTGGGCACAGGCCGCTTGAGGAAGTGATCCAGGCTCTTCAGGCGGAACTGGCGCATCCAGGCAGGCTCGCCCTTCATCTCGGAGATTTGTTCGACGACCTGTTGATCCAGCCCTTTACGGGACTTGAAGACGTAATTTTCTGGCATAGAAAAGCCAGGGGCGTATTGCTCCAGTCCCGTTGTGACCAATTCTGACATATGAAGGTCGCTCCTTATCCTGATGATACCGCCAAAACCATCAGCGGCAGAGTTCGTAAATCTGAGTAGTTTAGTCGGATTTCAAGATGGATTATATGATGTTTCGCGCTTCCCTGTCAAGGGTGGGCAAGCACTGTGCCCTGCGCTTCCGATTGTTCCCATGCTGAAAGCTAGCGCAAGGATCAGCCTGGCGTATCCCCGGTGGGTATCAGCCGCATTTCGCTAAGGAGTGGCCCCATTGTTGGCCCGTAGCTCTGACGCAGCTTCACAAATTGCTGCGTGATGCCGGTGTCGGCAGCCATATGTACTGCCCGCGTGAGTATCTCTTGCCACTCGGCAGTATGTCCTTGCTCCAGAAGAAGCTTTGCGTAAGTGTTCAGAAAGATCGTCTTGGGGACTGGCCCCAGGCCCGGAATGCGATGCAGATCATTGAGCAGCGCCTCGAAGATTCGGTTGGCTTTGCTGAAATTGCCGTATTTAAGGTAAGCCCGCCCCAGCGAGCGCTGCATCAGGAATTCCCAGATGGGACCATCGATGCCTCCGCGCCGCTGGGCGATGATGCTCACTTCACGCGCCAGTGCTTCTGCGTCGCGCAGAGCAAAGCGCGACATATGGCTCAAGGCGTTGAGCTTGTCACGCAGGAGCAGCGGCTTGCAGTCTTCAGGCCGTTCGCGCATGGCCCTGGTGGTCCCTGCTTCCTCGCAGCAATCGCAGGCGTGCCTGGGCAATTTCAAGTTGAAGTAGGCAACCGTTCCGGCGCGGAGAGCATGGAATTCAAGCCAATCAATATATTCTCGCTGCGCGCGGTAGGTGCTTCTATCCAGATTCTGAATAAGCAGACGAGCGAACCTTGCGTGATAAAGCGCGTCATCCGGGCGATTCAAGAGGCATTGAATATCATGCAGGATAAAACATATCTGGATGGCTGGCAGCGGCGCGATGTGGGGATTTATCTGCTTGAGCAAGCCCCTGCTGTTCTCGCGTACAGCCAGAAACATAGACCGGCTCTCAAGTGGATCAGTGCTGATGGTGGCGCGGTGGTGATCGCGCCCCAGCGCTGCCACTTGAACCGCGAGTGAAGGGGTAGATGATCCCTCGTGCAGTGCGTGCTCCTGTTCCAGCCGTCGTTGGCTGGCGAGAAAGAGATGCTCAAAGAGGCTTTCTCGCTGCTCCGGGTCCAGCGGCAGTGCTGTAGCGATCTTCTCAGCTACTTCTGGGCCGGGCGTCCTGGGGTCATCAGGGTCAAGTAGATAGCTCAGGTATTGTGGGCTGATACCCACCCGTTCTGCGAAGGATTGTTTTGTGCCCGGCAACCTCAACGCGCTCTTTAAGGCAGCGCTGTAGGTTTCCTTGTGTAAGTGGGCTTCCTGAGCGAGTTCAATAAATGTTCGCGTCATACTGCAAATTTTACATCAAATTAAACAACATCTTCCCTGCTACAGAACTATGATAGCGCGCGGGTCAAGAGATCGGGCGAAAGAGTGAGACACTCCCAGGTGGGCCGTATCCTCTCAATTCAATCAGAGCTTAGCTATTGTAAGCCCGGCAAGCGCAAAGATCAAGGTTGGCATCTGAAGGATGGGCACAGCGCTGGCGTCCTCGCCAGCAGGGGCGGGGCGACATCTGGCGAAGCCAGGAGCACCTGGGGTTGTGGTTCTCTGGAGCGGAAGGAGGAAGGTTCTTCTATGGAACAATCGAGGGGAAGATCAGGGCGCTTGCTGAGCAGGGCGACCTGCCCGGCTGGCAACAAACAAAGGCCGCGAGCGCAGGCCATCTCACATCGACGCATCGGCGCTGGCGAGTGGATTTGGGTTGCTGAATATGCAGGCGCGCTCGCGTCTGTCAGGCTGGAGATGGCGCGTGCCCTCCGCCAACTCTTGCGCGCGCCAGATTATTTTGCCGCGTGCGCCATCCTTGCTTGTAACCCTATTTTGCTGCTGGAATCGGCGTCCGAATTGCTGCGCGCGACGGCTGCCGAGGCTGGTATACGTGGTGCGGAATCGGACAAAGAGATTCTCCTGGGCTATCTTAGCATGCTTGAACTGGCCCGCAAAAGTGGTGTTGGGGCAGTGATTAAGAAACTTTCACAAAAGGAATAGTGGGCAGCCGCGCTGGACCAATTTTGGGCTGTGAACCCTTGCTTTTCCGAAAGCATTTGGCTACACTGATGAGTATCAAGGATGGTTCCCGGCGGTGTAGCTCAGGAGGCAGAGCGCTGGTCAACGGAAACCAGAGGATATCTCCCCAGGCCCGTGGAACTCGGTCGCGTAAGGAGAACCCATAGGCAAATTGCAGAGGCACTGGATTCAGGCGGCACACCGATAACAGGCGCCGCGCGAAGGACCAGGAAGCGCGTTGATAATCCTATGGATAAGTCGCGGGTTCGAGTCCCGCCACCGCCGCCTTCAATCAGCATGTATGGAGCAGAGGTAGATTGGAAGAAGTTCGCTTACTTGGTGGGGCCTGTGGGATTTGAACCCACATGAGTTGAACTCGCCAGTCTCTCGAGCTGGTGCGTCTGCCAATTCCGCCAAGGCCCCAAGAGCTGCTCTGCTCCCTTAGCATCATTGATGCGGTGCTTGATAGTTGTAATGTGAATATAGCAAAAAGCGGGCACTCTGTCAAGGGGCGCAGCGGCAAGGCTGAGAAGGATTCTAGTTGCCGCTTGCGCCAATTCCCAAAAATTCCCAAAAAGGAACAAGAGTTTTACTTACGCCACCGTTACCTCGGCCTCACCGCCAGTGACCTTCTCGCCGCGCTGATTTTCTGCCCAGACTTCCAGCGCTACGTGCGCGCGGCCCTCGCGCTGCTCGATGGTTTTGATGGTGCCCTTGCAGGTGAGGACATCACCAGGCTTGACCATTGCCGAAAAGCGAACTTTCAGGCGTCCCAGTCTTGGCTGCCCTTCTAACGTGCGCATCCAGCCGCCGACAAATTGCCCCAAAAAGCCCATGCTCAGCATGCCGTGCGCAATCACACCATCAAGTCCGGCCATGCGGGCAAAATCATCGTTCAGATGAATAGGATTATGATCGCCCGACGCTTCGGCATAGGCTGCCAGTTGCTCGCGAGTAATCGCGGGCTTGACCAATGGGCTGAGGGCTTCTCCGGCAGTGAGCGTTCCAACATTGATACTCATCGCTAAGCTCCTTCTTCGGGGATGCGCAAGATAGCGAGCGTGCGCCCGGTATAGACGTGCGCGCCGCTGCTGTCTTTGCCTGTCGTCTCCAGCGTAGCAAATGTCATGATGCTGCCTTTGCTTGGCCGCTGGCGTATCTCAGCGATACGTGCCTGGATAGTCAGGGTATCCCCAGCGTAGAGCGGGCGGCTGTAGATATACTCCTCTTCGCCATGCAGCAGCCGCATCTTGATGGGATCAATGGCAAATGCCGGGACAAATACGCGAAACTTCGTGACATAGGTAGGTGGCGCGACCAACGCAGGGTGTCCGGCGGCGCGCGCCGCTGCTTCGTCGTGATAGATTGGGTTGTCGTCGCCTATTGCGTCGGCAAACTGGCGAATTGCCTCGGCGGTCACTTCCACCGTTTCGATAGGCGATTCCGCGCCAACAATACTGGCGTCAATGGGCATAGCGTGTTTCCCTTTCGCTGCAAGAAGCTATCTGGTGGTGAGATCAACTGTATCATCAAAACTGTCATCCGTCCAGATGAGAAGCCTCCTCTCTCCCCAACATTGGCCCAATAATCTGGGCCAGACGGGCCACTGGACAGCCAGCGCATGCTCCCACAGCGCTTGATGGAAGCGAACTTCTTGTTCCGCTTCCCCTAGCTTGAGCCAGTGCTGCGCCATTTGCTGCGAGAAGACTTCTCGTGTCGAAACAGAAGTGGTGGGACACAAGCGGGGGATGCCTTGATGGCACGCGCCGTGCGATACAAAGCGCACGAAGCGCCGCCAGGTTTCAGGATCGCTTGGTGGGTGTAACCAATGGCCGAGTGGGAGAAGCGTGTGGGTGGAGCGCCAGAGGCTCGTCACCAGGATACTCCAACGCCAGCAGGTGCTTCATACAATAGCTTTCTCAATAAAAATGCCCTTGAGCCTGTAAAACCCTCTTTCGTCTATCAAGTATCTATCGAGAAGTTATGAAAAACGAGCCAAAAAACTCTACTATGGATGCAACTATGAACTACGAATCCTATCTACCCCATCTCCCGCTGAATGAAACGGGCGCGCTGCCTCTGGGCATCTGGAGCGCTCCTGAGCAAACCTATCTCCACAACACCTATCTGCTGCTGTCAGCAGCAAAGGCGCTGATGACGTGGCAGTCCTGGGCCTCCCAGGTCTTGCTCTTACCTCCTGGCGCGCTCTGTTTAGATGCCGTGCCTTCCCCTTAGCAAAGTCAGCCAATGCAGGCTTTGTAACTGCCTAATGGTTGTCATAATTGCTGCCAGAGAGGTAAGAGGCAGGGTGTGTATGCCTCGAATCCGGGCAATTTTGTCAGCTTAGGGAGCGCAAAAGGCCGTTTTTCACTGCGCGCTCGCACATCTCTTGGTGCCCTGTGTTCTGCTTTTCGCCTCGCCGCATTGTCGTAGAACCCGCGTATCATCTGCTGGGTCCTGACTGCCCAGGGGAAATAAGAGAGGAGTACGACACACGGATGTTCGAGGCATGCCACAACAGCCCAATTATTGGCAGACTGTTGCAACATTGATAGCTCTTTGAGTGAAGCAATTGAAGGGGATAAAAAAGGTGTACCAAGCTGCCAATCCTTTTCCGGCAGAACAAACGTACAAAGTTGCTCTGCTGGTTCCAGCCCATAACGAAGAAGCGTGCATTCAAAACACAATCCTGTCATTGCTTAAACAGACCGCTCGTACTTATCCAAATGTGCAAGTCGATATGTATATCATTGCAGACAACTGTACCGATCAGACAGAGGAAGTTGTTCTTACGTTAATCAGGGGACTCAAAGATCAAGAAAAGCACTCTGTGTTCCTGCTGAGATCAAAAAACAATAAAAGTAGGAAGGCTGGTGCCCTGAATCAGGGGTATCGAAAGATCAGAAAATTAGGATACACACATATTGCCACTGCTGATGCTGATACGGTATGGGATCCAAAATTTTTAGAGAATGGTCTTGCTGAAATGGCGAGACATAGGGAACCTCTTGGGGGAGTTTGTGGCAGGGTAGGTCTGCTTCCTTACCGGAAGGACGCTTTCAAAGGGGTTTCCTTTACCAAGAAATCTATCTTTTTGGCATGTGTAAGGGTATTGCTGAATTGTTTCCTAAGAATACCCTGGTTGCTGCGACAGGGATGGAAGTATGTCTGGTGGAGTTTGCAAAATATTGAATATTCTCTAGGGCAATCTGAAACTATCGAGCGCATGGGAAGGGCACGCTGTCTTTGCGGACCAGGAACGATCTATCGAGCTGAGGTGCTGGATCAGCTTTATCGGCAGTTTGGGTTCGTTTGGCCCAAAACGATGGCTGAAGATTTTGATCTCACAGTGAGGGTTCAAATGATGAATTATAAAACTCTGGTGGGACATGACATGTTCGTCTACACAGATTGCCCGATTGGTTTCAAAGCTCATCGGATACAGCGTGAACGGTGGAATGGTGGAAACCTCTCGACGTATATGCACATTGGGATGAATCGCCATACATTTCTTGGTGGGACTGAAATGGGATGGCAGCTTATCTGGTTTGCTTGCCGCCTGAATCTTTTGATTACGGCTGTGCAGATAGCTCTATCTAGATCTCTGTACATAGACACGCTTGGATTTGTGCTATTGACGATACCCTCGATACTCACCCTCTTGCTTGCCCTTATCAGATTCAGGTACGTTGCTTACAAGTCTTTCTTTCAGTTCCTTCTCGTTGCCTGTTTGGGCTACGAGTTGTATGCCCTTTGGTATGGTGTCGTGTTAACGAAATCCTACATGAAGGCATTTACGAATTCTCTTAACAGATGGAGATAACGCCCAGATGAGTGTACTGTCAGGAATTTGAACCAGCAGGATATATGGAGCAAGCTGGAGCCACAGAGCCGGAAAGGAGCCAGCTATGGCACAACAGCGACGCAGCTTCAGCGCAGATTTCAAAGCACGGGTGGCGTTGGAGGCCCTCCTCCGCGAACAGAAAGCCGTCAACGAACTGGCAAGAGAGTTTGGCGTCCATCCCAGCCTGATCCGTGAGTGGAAGCAGCTTCTCCTCGACACCTTGCCGCAGGCATTCAGCCGTCACAAGTCTGCTGAGGAGAAAAAAGCCATAACTTTCAGGATGTTCTACATCTTGATATTCTGCGCTTGTTTAGGGCTGGTAGGAACGAAACTCGTGGCGAGTATCTGGATGCCTGAATGGGATCCCCTATTTTACATTATATCGGGAGTCCTTGGTGTCATTGGCATCGGGAAACTGACGTTAAAAGCCATCCGTTTGAAGATAGCGGAGTTTCGCCTGAGAAAAAAAATTGATCGTTCTCCATCCGCTCCATTACCAGGTAAAGAAGCCTCTTACTTTAGGACGGATTGCCCTCCAGGCTGTCCAGTTCGCAACACTCTGCGCCTTACTCGCCGGAGGAGTATGGTATGTACAGGAATCCCATCTCTTGCCGTTTCAAACACAAGCATCCAGGGCGTGTGTGTCTCAGCCACCCCCAATGCCAAAGCTATCCAGCGGTGTCCCAGCCCTGAATTCCTGGCAACAAAGGGGGAACGCCTTGTTCGGCTATAACCCCAAAGATGGGATTTTGGGAACTCCATCTCTCACGATCAGTAATACTGCTGGAACGTCTGCCTGGACTTACACACCCCAACAGGAACTGGCAGGAAATAGGTACCAATACGCAGATTGGTATAATTCCAACGTTCAGACCTCTTTGGTGATCCACTATGTTCTCGATGGAAAAACAAAATACCAGATCATAGATGCCAAGATTCCGCCGACCAAAGGATGGCATCATTATTCTGTAACTTTCAATATGCCGGGCCATCCGGGCCAGGCGCATGTCCTGCTGGTGACGGTGATGCACCAGATAACCGGTGAAGGCATCCTTGAAATATCGGGCGTGGTTCTCCATCAACAGACGGGTTCATTTGTCAGGCCACTCATTAGTCTGACGTTCGATGATGGATGGCGTTCGCAATACACGAATGCTCTTCCCTTACTCTGTCGGTACAACATGGCAGCGACATTTTACCTGGTCTCAGGTTATATCCAAAGGGGATACCCAGACTACCTGCTGCCAGACATGGTTCGCAAGCTCGCCGAATCTGGTATGGAGATCGGAGATCAAACTGTAGATCACCAGCCTCTTCCACTCTTATCTTCGGCATCTGTCGAGGCTGAGATCGCCGATTCCAAAGCGTATCTGGAGCAGTTCGGCCAGGTTACTGATTTTGCTGCTCCCTATGGAGCAGTCAATGCTCAGGACATTGGGTTAATCAAAAAAGTGTATCAATCCCAACGGAGTATGGATGCAGGAGTAAATACCGCTGATAAGTTTGATGCGTACCACCTCATGTCTGTTACAATTAACGCAGATGAAAAAACAGGATCATTTGCTCAAATCAAGCCCTTTATTGACTTAGCTATCAAGACCAGGACGTGGTTGATTTTAGACTTTCACCAGATTGATGCGCGCGGCGCAAAGTATTTCAGGAATCCCTATAATGCCAGCCCTACGCTCCTGGAAGCGGTTTTATCCTACATCCATACGCATCACATTCAGCCAATGACGATCAAGCAAGGTCTTTCAGAGGTCTACCAACAAGAGCTAAGTCCCATATAGACCACCCTGCTGTTCGCCACCGGAAGAGGCCAGGGCCTGTATCTGCGAGAGGACGATGATGGCCCACCTCATTGGTGTTGTTCGAGCAGCATTCCGCTGGCAATCACTCGCTCCAGCACAGCGGCCACGCCATCCTCCATATGAGAGAGCGTAATCTCATCGGCTTGCTGAAGCACTTCTGGATGGGCGTTGGCGACAGCCACGCCATGCCCGGCCCAGGCGAGCATCGGCAGGTCGTTGGGCATATCGCCAAAAGCAATGACCTCTTCTGCGCGAATACCCAGCTTTGCGCACAGCGTCTCTAACGCCCAGCCTTTATGCACCCCGGCAGCGGAAATCTCGACAAAGGCAAAGCCGGAGTGCGTCGCCAGCACCTCCCCGTTTGCCACCTCATGAACTGCTTCGATCAGCGCATCGGCCCCGAAGTCCTGGTGGCGCGCGATCAGCTTTGTAACTGGCTCTGTGCAAAGTGCCAGCGCGTCGCCAATCAAAATGCCATCTTGTGAGGGCGTCAGTTGCTGCGCGACATAATCAGGCTCACGCCCGGCGCGCAGACCAAGCTCTAAAGCAAAATAAATCCCCGGCACAGCCTGGCGCAGCGCGACAATCAGCCGTGCCGCCACAGCGGGCGCGATGGGTGCGTGCTGGATAATTGCCTCTTGATCCAGGTCATAGATGATCGCGCCATTGCTGCAAATCGCCAGCCCGCTGACGCCAAGTTCGCGGGCGATGGGGAGGAACGTGCGCGGTGGGCGCCCTGTCACCAGCACAAGCATAGCTCCCAGCGCTTTGGCACGCTCCAGCGCCTGGAGGGTGCGCGAGGAGATCAGTTTATCCTGACGCAGCAGCGTGCCATCCAGGTCAGTAGCAATCAGTTTGATCGTTGCTGCTGCCTCGGCGGTTGATGGATATTCTGGCATCCCGCTATTCTTCGTTGGCAATCCATTCACCCAGCTTCACATAGCCCCGCAGCAGATCGCGGGCAATGATGAAGTGCTGAATCTCATCGGTGCCCTCGTAGATGCGCGTCACGCGCACATCGCGGTACCAGCGCTCGATAGGCATTTCTTTCGTATAGCCCATGCCGCCGTGAATCTGCATCACGCGATCTACCACGCGATTCACCATATTGGAGGCGTAGAGCTTGGCGATCCCGGCATCGTGGCGCGTATCCATCCCGCGCTCGGCCTTCCAGGCAGCATACAGTGCCAGCCACTTCGACGCCTGAATCTCCACCCTGGAATCGGCAATCATCCACTGAATCGCCTGCCGGTCGGCAATTGGTTGCCCAAAAGTGACGCGCTGCTTGGAATAATCAATCGCCATTTGTAAAAGTCGCTCGGCTGTGCCAACAGCGCGCGATGCGATCATCCAGCGGCCCTGCCCGATCCAGCGCATGCCCAGCTTAAAGCCCTGGCCGACTTCGCCAAGCACATTTTCCTCTGGCACGCGCACATCCTGGAACGAGAGCGCCGCCGGAGACCAGCCGCCCATCGTCGGGATCGGACTGGATTTCCAACCCATCTCGCGGTCCACGATAAAGCAGGTCGCGCCGCCGTTATGTATATCCGCGTTCTTATCGGTCACGGCGATGACCATCACAAAATCGGCCTCATTGCCGCCAGTGATAAAGATTTTTTCGCCGTTGATAACCCAATATTTGCCGTCTTTGACAGCGGTGGTGCGAATGGCCGAGGGATCGGAGCCAGCACCTGGCTCAGTGATGGCGAAGCAGCTTCGCAGCTTGCCCTCAATAGTAGGGATAAGATAGCGGCGCTTCTGGTCCTCATTAGCTTCGTAGAGAATATTATCGGCGCCGCCCCCGAAGGCAAAGGGGATGAGCGTGCGCCCCAGTTCCATTGCAATGAGCGCCGTCATCACTGCCCCCAGGTCTGCGCCTCCATACTCTTTAGGGGTGTTGATGCCCCAGAAGCCCATCTTCTTCGCCTTCTCTTGCAATTCACGGTACTTGTCATCGGGGATGGCGTGCGCGTAACGGCCTTCGTTGCGCAGCGCCTCGGCTTCCAGGGGGATGAGTTCACGATCAACAAAGCGACGTACTGTTTCCTGAACCATCTTTTGTTCGCTGGTGAGGGCAAAATCCATCGGGGAGACCTCCTTTGGCTGGGGGCAACCATCTTCTTGCCAGAGTATAGCCGCGCTGGAATACTGAATGTGACACAAGCATACCACATGCAGAAAACAGCGTAATGTTAGCGGGCTAACAAACTGACGCTTGCGTCAGGTGCCATTTGCCCTCACATGCCCGGCCTCGAAATAGCTGTATGCTACACTATGGCTTGGAGACCAGATGTTATCGCGTGCGTATCATTGTGTGAGACCTAACACATGTCAGGAGCATTGCAGGATGACGACAACTTCTGAGGCGGCCATCTCTGGTGAAAGGATGGAACGCACAGTCAATGTGCGTGGTATCGAGACCCATCTCTTTGAGGCTGGCTCGCCGGGCGCGCTGCCGCTGCTGTATCTGCACGGCACATTTCTGGGCAACCTCTGGCTGGAGTTTCATCGGGCACTGGCCCAGCGCTTCCATCTCATCGCGCCCGATACGCCCGGTTTTGGATTGACCAGGCGGCCCGACTGGATGCGCGATATGAGCGATTATGTCCTGTACTTCCGTGATCTGCTGGATACGCTGGGGCTGGAACGGCCAATCATCGTTGGACATTCGCTGGGCGGTTGGATGGCTGTTGAGGTGGCCGTCTGGTATCCAGAGCGTGTGAGCAAGCTGGTGCTTTCCAATGCGGCGGGCATCCGCGTCAAGGGATCGCTCATCGCCAATCTGTTTGCTATGAATCCACAAGAGCTTTTGGCCGCCTGTTTTGACGATTTCTCGGCGGCAGCTCCGCTGATCCCATCCGAGATGAGTTTTGACTACATTATCGATCAGTTCCGCCAGCGCACCACCCTGGCCTCGCTGGCCTGGAATCCCCATTATGATCCCAAGCTGGAACGGCGTCTGGAGCGCGTGCAGGCCCCCACATTAGTTATCTGGGGTGAGAATGATCGCCTGATTCCACCTGTCTATGGCGAGCGCTACCAGCAGTTGATCGCGGGCGCGAAGCTGGTCATGCTCAAAGGGACCGGGCATATGCCGATGTTCGAGAAGCCCGCCGAATGGAGCGAGGCGATTACGAAGTTTTTGCTGGCTGAGGGCTAACCATATCAGCAAGGAGAATACGCGCATGGGCAAGCTGCAATTTCACTACTTTCATCTGATGCCCTGGCCGCATCTGCCAGCGGACTTCGATGAGAAATACGACTCCGCGTGGGTCACGCTGCCAAACTCAATCTACGACCCTGTTGAGGGCCATAAAGTCTATAACCGCTATTTCGACGAGATTGAGCGCGCCGACAAACTTGGTTGGGACAGCGTGATCGTCAATGAACATCATCAGAACACCTACGGCACCATGCCTTCGCCCAACATCATGGCGGCAGTGCTGACACAGCGCGTCAAGCGGGCGAAGATTGGCATTGTCGGCAACGCGCTGCCGCTGCACGATGATCCCCTGCGCGTGGCTGAAGAGATTGCCATGCTGGATGTCATCAGCGGCGGACGCATCATCTCCGGCTTTGTGCGCGGCACCGGCATGGAGTATTTCAGCTACAACATCAACCCGACGCTCAGCCGCGAGCGCATGAACGAAGCGCACGATCTGATTATCCAGGCATGGACACGTCCCGGCCCCTTCGCGTTTGAAGGCGAGCATTACAACTATCGCTACGTTAACATCTGGCCGCGCCCGATTCAACAGCCGCATCCGCCCATCTGGCTGCCCGGCACGGCCAGCATGGAGACGATTGACTTTGCCGCCAAATACAAATATCCCTACATGACCGTCTTCATGCCAATGGAACAGCGCAAGATGGCCTATGAACTCTATCGCCGCGTGGCCGAAGAGAAATATGGCTACGAAGCGCAGCCAGAGCAGCTTGCTTTCTGTGTGCCAGTAGTCGTTGCCGAGACCGATGACCAGGCCATGAAAGACGCTGAAAAATATCTGATGTGGCTCTTTGAGAAAGGGCTGAAGGTGCGCCCAGAGTTTAACTTCCCGCCGGGCTATATCAGCGAGCGCAGTCTGATGGCGGTCCTGAAAAGCGGCGCGTTTGCCCGCCAGAAGCCCACGCTCAAAGAGTTGATCGAGAATGGCGTCGTCATCGTTGGCAGCGTCGATACCGTCATCGAAAAGTTGGCCTACTATACCGATGAACTGCATGCAGGCATGCTGGTGACGGGCGGACATGTTGGCGAGATTCCTGATTATCTGGTCCTGAAAGGTCAGGAATTGATGGCGAAGGAAGTTATGCCGCATTTCCGCTGAGGGGGCGTCTCGCTGGCCGGGGTGAGGTGTACCGCCGGTTTGCCAACAAGCAGGGGTGGGGTGGTACTCTCTCCCTGCCACTTTTCTCAGCGGGCGTGCGGAGTGCCCAGCGCCAGTCTCCGTGCTGGCCGGAGCCAGGCGAAACGGCCTCCCCTGTGGAGACTGTAGACGCTTCTGTCTGTCGCCTCGCCAAACGGGTCTCCCCTGTGGAAAGTGTAGAAAGTGTAGAAGTAGAAAGTGTAGAAAGTGTAGAAAGTGTAGAGACTGGAAACACCTGGGTCTCATCTATCTGCCCAGCCTCTTTTTCCCACCGTGTATCCAATCCTTGACAAACACCTGCCGACCTGATACAATCCTTGCAGGCTCTGGCACCAGAGCCTCATTTCTCCCTCTGGAGTTTGTGACATTCGCTGAAAAAACCGAAGAACGGAAGAACGGCTGGCGAAGTCGATGTCAAAACACCGACGCGCCATGACCCCACACCCAGCCAGACCGGCTATGGGGCTAGGGGCTTATTGTATCATCGAGACCCCCTACGGCTCTGGCAAGCGAACCATTCAGGCATGATCTGGTCTGGGTTCACGGGCCAGAGCCGCTCCATTCCTGCCCGGCCAGATGGCAAGAAAGGATGGTCTCCTATGGTCCACATGCCCCTGCTTCCTCCGCGGCCCTCGCGTCCCAACCCGGCCACAGCATGGCTGAAACGCCGCCAGCAGCAGGCCGCGCTCGCTGCTGCCGCGCGCCCCGCGTCGCCCGACGCGCCGATCTTCTCCCGCGAAACGCTCGATCTGGCGATGCTGCTCTCCTGTCTCCCCGAATATCTGGATCGCTGGCTGCTGGAGCAGGCGCGGCAGATCGTCGCGCGGTATCAGTCCCGGCGGCGCTGGCGCTGGCCGTTCTCCTGGCGCGCCAGCCCGCCAGAGCCGCGTGATCGGCTGAGCCACCTGCGTGCCCAGTTGCAGGCTGAGTTAGCGAGCGGTTTGATGCTGATTGCGGTGCCGCGCAAGCCGATGAGTCGCCCGATGCGCAATCAAACGCTGGTGGAGCGGGCGGCGGTGATCGGGAGGCTGGCTGGGGAACTGGCGCGTGCCCCTGGCGCCGCGCCGCTGGAGCAGGAGTTGGCGCGGCTGCTGGCGCGCCTGTACCGCCAGGGATGAGGCGCCCGCCATCACTCGCCGCCAGGGACGGCGGCTGGCGCGGGTAGGGCGGGGTGTGGCTCGCACTGCAAACGTTCCATCCCAGCGCAAAAAGTGTCAGGGAGAGAGGGTGGGGCCAGCGCTCAAGAGGACACAACAGCGCCCAACCGCGCGAAAGAACTTTTGAGCGCCGGATACAGCCCTTGATAGATAGAATAATACTGCTGGTAGGTGGCGGCGTTGGCAGCATTCGGTGTAGTGCGAACGCCTGGGCGCACAGCGGTGTCGCAGGCCGCTTCAACCGATGGATAGATGCCAGCCGCAACACCTGCCAGCAGCGCGGCCCCAAACGACGGGCCTTCCTGCGCCTGTGTCGTGACCAGATCGCTTTCAAGCACATCGGCCAGAATCTGCCGCCAGAGGGCGCTGTGCGCGCCGCCGCCTGTGATACGCACCTGCTCGATAGGCAGACCTTGCTCGCGGATGATAGCGAAGCAGTCCCTCAGACTGTAGGCTACCCCCTCCAGGACGGCGCGAATCAAAGCGCGGCGGTCATGGCGAGCCGTCAGGCCAATCCAGCCGCCGCGCGCCAGCGGATCAAGGTGTGGAGCGCGCTCGCCCTGAAGATAGGGCAAAAACAGCAAACCCTCCGAACCGGCGGGCGCGCCTGCCGCCTCCTGTGCCAGCAGATCATAGGCATCGCCTCCGCCCCAACGCTCCAGAGCCATCTCAGGCAGCCCTAGATTATCTCGGACCCAACGCAGCGAGAGGCCCGCTGCCTGGGTCACGGCCATGAGATACCACGCATCGGGGACCGAGTGATTGAACGTATGAGCGCGAGGGACCGGCCCGCTGCGATCAACGCCGGGCTTGCTGGCGTGCGCCAGCACCACGCCGCTGGTGCCCAGCGAAAGCAGCACCAGCCCTGGCCTGACAACGCCGCTGCCCACCGCGCCGCAGGCATTATCGGCGCCTCCACCGGCAACCGGCGTTCCGGCGCGCAGGCTGGTAAGCGCGGCAACCGCCGGGGTAATTTCGCCGCAGACATCGATAGAGCGCCGCACGGGCGGCAGCATTGCCGGGTTCAGGCCAATGGCGTACAGCAGTTCTGTTGACCACACACCCTGGCGCACATCCAGGAAAAGCGTCCCCGCCGCGTCAGTAATTTCCATCGCCATCAGGCCAGTCAGTCGGTAGCGAATATAGTCTTTGGGTAGCAGCAAATGCGCCGCGCGGGCAAAGATGTCTGGCTCGTGATCGCGCACCCAGAGTGCTTTAGGCGCCGTAAAGCCGGTAAGCGCGGGATTACTGGTAAGATCGATCAGCCGCTCGGCTCCTACTGTCTCAGTAATCCAATCGCATTGAGCGGCGCTGCGCTGATCCGCCCAGATAATGGAAGGGCGCAGCACCCGATTCTCTTCATCCAGCAGCACCAGGCCGTGCATCTGCCCGGAGAGACCAAGCGCTCGCACGTCTTCTGGCCCGACGCCTTTGAGTTTCGCCTGCGTCAGACACGACTGAATAGCCGCGCAAGTTGCTTGCCACCAGTCTTCGGGGTCTTGCTCGGCCCAGCCCGGCGCGGGATGATAGAGGGGATAATCCACAAACGCGCTGGCAAGAGCGCGGCCATCATCTGCTGCAAAAAGCGCGGCCTTTACGCCAGTGGTGCCAATATCCAGGCCAAGCAAGGTATCCATAAGTACGTCCTTTCATAAACGCTTCGCCAGGCGTGTACTGGCAGAGGGGTCCAGGAGTGTTGGCATGCGGAAAAGCGTCTCCATCACCAGGCTGGTCGCGCCAATCAATCCTACATCGTCCCCCAGATTAGAGAACACGATCTCGACCATCTGGCGCGGGCGCACCAGCGCTCGCTCCTGGACTGTCTTGAGGACGGCTTCTAAGAAAGGCGGGCCGCCAGCGATAGCTTCACCATGCAAGATGATGCGCTGCGGATTAAACGCATTGACCAGATTTGCAATCCCAACACCAAAATGGGCGCCCTGGGCGCTCACCAGTTCAAGCGCCAGGGCATCGCCACACTGCGCCGCTTTATAGATCGCTGCCGCCTGCATCTCCACCTCATCCAGCAAGGGAATCGTCGTTTCTCGCCCCTGTTTCAGCGCCTGCCAGGCTTCGTTTGCCAGCCAGGTCGTTGATGCCAGCGATTCCCAGCAGCCGCGATTCCCGCACTCACACGGCGGGCCATCTTCTTGAATGGTCATATGGCCTACCTCACCTGCTGTATTCCCTGGCCCGCGATAGAGCTGCCCATTGAAGAGAAATGCAGCCGCCATGCCCACCCCTGTCTCCACACAAATCAAGGCGTCACAGTCAGCGCCCTGCCCACGATAGCGCTCAGCGAGCGCCTGAATATGACAATCGTTATCCAACCAGATAGGCACATCAAACGCATCGGCGAGCCATTGACTCAAGGGGACATCGTGCCAGCCAGGAAGATGCGGCGCAAAACACACAATGCCATTAGCGCTGTCTGTCAGGCCAGGAATGCCCACCCCAATACCAAGCAAGTCATCTGAAGAGAGGGAAGATTCATTGAGCAATTTGGAGAGCAGCGTAATGATCGTCATCGTAATGGTGTTGGGGGAACGATCAGTGCTAAAATGCTGATACGTCTTGCTCAGGATATGCGCCTCGCCATCGGCAATCGCCGCAGAAACCCCATCAACAGACAGCAGAATGGCGCCCACGCGCACGGCGCCGCTGTTAAAGCGATACAGCTTCGCCGGTTTGCCGCCAACTGCGGAGGGTGTCGCGGTGCCAACAATTTCTGCCAGCCCATCAGTGTGCAGATCATCCACCACTTTTGAGACGGTTGGCCGACTAATTGCGCTGCGTTTGGCGAGGTCGGCTTTCGAGATTGGCCCCTCTGCACGAAGCAATTGTAGAATGGTCAGGCGGTTCATTTGCCGCAGGCTTCCGGGAACAGCAGGAATGCTAAGCAGACGAGCCATGCTACCCTCGATCTAAGCGAACTGCCCGGAATCGGCCATACCGAGCCATCCTGGCTCCTTTTGTGACAGCACTACCTTGCCCTCCCCTCTCTGAAGGGAAGAGTTATCAATGACAACCGATTGCTCAATACGCTTTTGTCAGTTCTTTAGCGGAGGTGAATAATCGTACCTGTGCGTGCGCTCTCTCGCGCTGCCTCAATTACTCGCAGCGCTGCCAAAGATTCCAGTGGGTCCACTGGCGGACGGCCCCCGGACAGAAGCGCGTCGCGCAGCAGTGCATAATACGTTTCGTAGCTCCCTGGAATTGTTTCAACACGGCCTTCTATCGGCAGCCCGCGAACCTCTGTTGCCAGATGCCCCCAGCGTTCGCGGGGTTCCCGGCCCCAGCCCTCATCTCCTGGCCTGGCCCCGGTGCGCAGCGCTTCCTCCTGCGGGTCAAGCCCGCGTTTCTCATACACACCCCGCAGACCAACAACACGAAAACGTGGCCCAAAGTGCCGGGGCATGACACTGGCCCAGAGATGAGCAACCTGGCCGCCCGCGAAGCGCAGCGCGACAAACGTATCGTCATCTACCACAGCCCCATTACGCCGCGCGTCTACCTCAGCATAGACCGACACTGGCTGACCAAACAGCACCATTGCCTGATCGATCAGATGCGCTCCTAGATCAAAGAGTAATCCTCCAGCTTCTTCCGGCTCCGGGCGTTCACGCCAGGCGTCTGGGTTCACCGCCGGGCGGAAACGCTCAAAGCGGCTCTCCAGGCGAATGACATGCCCCAGAAGATCACCAGCGATAAGCTGGCGGATCGTCAAAAAATCATTATCCCAGCGGCGATTTTGAAAGACCGTCAGGAGCTTCCCGGCACGCTCAGCAGCAGCAACGAGTCGTTCGGCATCACTAGACGAAGGGGCGAACGGCTTATCGATCACTACCGGCAGACCTGCCTCTAATGCAGCAAGACCCAGCGGCACATGAGAACTGTTGGGCGTGGCAACGACCACCAGATCAAGCTGCGCCGGGTCGGCAAACATCGCCTCGGCAGTAGCATAGATGGCCGCAGCCGGATAATCGCGTCTGGCTTGTGCCTGACGCTCCGGGTTGCTGGTCACGATAGCGGCAACCATCATGCCAGGCGTGGACGCCACCAGCGGCGCGTGAAAGACAGCGCCAGCCAGCCCGTAACCAATAATGCCAACCCGCAGAGGTTTTGCCTCTGTCATGCCCTCGCTCCTTGTGTATGTAATGTTTCAAAACAAGCACAGACTCCGTACTGAGCCAGGAAGTCTACTTAGCGCGTGAAATGATCGCGGTGGCGCGGCGTTTACCTTCAACGCGCACCACCGATCCGGGGCCGCGTCATTTCCTCGGCTGCGCTGTTGTAGATCGAAATCCTCGGCTCATCTGTCTTATCAACCTGCCAAATGCAATGGACTGGCCTCGCCGCGTCAGCGCGTCAGCGGTAACGGCAACAAGCAATACGCCGCCTTCCACCATGAACACAACATCCGGGTTTTGATTGAGCAGCGCCATACCATTGGGAATGCTGCCGATGATGAGCAAGCCAAGCGTAACTCCCCAGACCGACCCGCGCCCACCGAACAGGCTCACGCCGCCAATGACGGCGATAGCAATCGCATTCAGCAAGAACGTCGGGTTCACCTGTGCTGTGGCAGAATCGACCTGCGAGACCTGTAAAAGACCGCCAACAGTTGCCAGGACCGAGGCAAGTATGAAAACGATGATACGAACGCGGGTAACGTTGATACCGGCGCGACGGGCCGCTTCGGCATTACCGCCAACCGCGTAGACATGGCGCCCAAATGACGTAAAACGCAGGATCAGCCAGAAGAGAAGGATCAGTCCTCCCAGAATGAGCGCTGCTATTGGAACTCCCCGATAGCTCTCAAATATGACGAGGCTAACAACCACCAGTGCAGTCGCCACGCCAATACGCAGCCAGGTTGTCCACATGGGACCGACTGGCAGCCCTCGCCGTTGCCGCTGAATGCGAACAATCAGCATGACCGCGCCATAAATGACCAGAGCCGTTACTGGTAATCCTATTCCCCAATAATCTGCGATGGTATCCTGATCGAGACGGAGGATAACCGGGTCAGTATTCAGGAGACTGGTTTGTGGAAAGAGGATGTGAGTGACAAAACCTTGATAGAAAAGCAAGCCAGCAAGAGTGACAACAAATGATGGAACGCGCAGGACAGCCACAAAAAAACCATTGATAAGGCCAATCACCGCGCCCACTACCAGCCCGATCAAGATCGCAGGGATGGTTGACCAGCCATGATACACAGAATAAATAATGGAGACAGCCGCCGCTGCATAGGAGACAACTCCTAAAGAGAGATCGATCTCGCCAATCAGCAAGACCAGGGTGGCCGCCAGGCCAAGTGTGCCCACTGGAACTGCCTGTTGGATCAGGTTGCTCAGATTAACAGGCTCCAGGAAAAAGCCCTCGCCAGTAATCCTGATACTTTCAATCTGAAAGAATATGGCGATAAGAACGAAGGTCAAAACGACCGGCAACAGCCCCAGGTTGCCGCGCAGGTATCTGCTAATGGTTGATTGAACGGTAGGTTGTGGAACGCTGGCTTGCTGAGGTGCCGATGTAGGGCTTTCTTCTTGGATGATTTCGCTGCTCATGGTCCTACCCTCTCCACCGTAGTGATAGCCTCACTGCCGTTCTGAGACAATATCTTGCCAAACTCGGCGCCAGTGATGGCCGCCACTACCTCTTCTCGCGTGGTTGAGCGAATATCAAAGGTCGCTACACGTTGCCCTAGCCGCAGCACAATCACCCGATCAACCACCTCAAACACGTCCGCCAGATTATGCGAGATGACGACGACCGCCAGACCCTGCGAACGTAATTGGCGAATCAATTCAAGTACCTGCCTGGTCTGTGCGACACCTAGTGCTGCGGTTGGCTCATCAAGCAGAACTACTTTCGCTTCGCGCAGGATGGCCTTTGCCACCGCGACAGATTGCCGCTGGCCGCCAGAGAGTGCCTCAACGGGGACATGCAGTGACGGAATCTTAACGTCCAGCCGTCTGAGGACTTCGCGGGCACGCTGCTCCATTTCCAGGTCTTTGAGGGGCCGCACCAGAAATGGGATGATGGTCTTGCGTTCTTCTCGACCCAGGAAGAGGTTCGCAACGACATCCATATTATCGCAGAGGGCCAGGTCTTGATAGACCGTCTCGATGCCGACTTTGTTGGCATCCTGGGGAGTGCTGATAGCGACTTTATGGCCCTCAACGAGGATCTCGCCTTTATCAGCGGTATAAGCGCCTGCTATAATCTTGATAAGCGTCGACTTCCCGGCGCCATTATCGCCAACCAGGCCAACGACCTCCCCTGAGTACACTTCAAAATCGACATCTCTCAGGGCCTGAACGGCGCCAAACGTTTTGGAGACACCCAGCAATTGGAGAGCGGGTACACGTGGGGGGGCGGCCATCTCCCCGTCTGTCTCCACAGGGAAGGATGTCTCGTTGGGCAAAGCGGAAGCATCTTCGGCCATGTCAATTCTCCACATTGAGCAGGGCACTGGGGGAACTGGCCTCGTTGGATGCGTCATCTGAAGCAGCAGTCCACATCGCCTGCTATTGGTCTCTGTCGGGTCGTCTCGCGGAAAAAGGGGGGTACAGAAGACTATCTGCCCCCATACCCCCCTTCACATACTCCCACCCAGGCAAGAGAAGCAACTGGCCCTCTCTTGCCTGGGAATATGGCTAAGAGCAAAGACCTCCGGTGTCTGTACCAGCCGGCAGGCCGGTGCAGATCTGCTGTTTCGTCACGTAACCATCTGCAACGACTGTCGTAGCAACGTTGGTCTTGTCGACCGCTTCGGGCGTCTCAAGCACAGAAGGGATGCTGGCCTTGCCCATCGGGTTCTGTGTGGTCGAGTAGCCTGGCAGCGCAGAGACATCCTTTCCATCGCGCAGCGCGGCTGCCACTTGCGCGGCGGCTGTAGCCTCTTTGATGATCGGCTTGTACACCGTCATCGCCTGTGTGCCCTCAAGAATACGCTGGATGCCGCCAACGGTAGCATCCTGGCCCGTGACGAGAACATGACCAGCCAGACCCTGTGCCGCCAGTGCCTGGATGACCGCGCCACCAAGGTCATCATTCGCCGACAACACCAGTTGGATGTTGTTGTGGGTCGTGGTCAGTGCCGCCTGCATCTCAGTCTCGCCAGTTGGCGGATCCCAGTTCGGCGTGTACTGCTCATAGACCTTGTTCAGTGTTCCAGCGCTAATCAGGGGATCAAGCACTTCATGCGCGCCCTTGGCGAAGAGCAGAGCGTTATTGTCAGTCTGTGAGCCGTTGATGAAGGCGATGTTGTTATGACCGGGGCCAACACCGTACTGCGGGTCCATATAGTGGTCAGCAATGTACTGGCCCTGGAGTTTGCCAACTGCGACGCCGTCAAAGGAGACATAATAGTTCAGGTCATCGCTAAAGATGAAGCGGTCGTAAGCGATGACAGGAACATTCTTCGCTTTGGCAAGTTCGACAATCGCAGCCGCCCCAGCGCTGTCGTGCGGCCCGACGATCAGGATGCAGTCACCCTTAGATAAATCAGCTTGCGCCTGGGTCTGCTGAGCAGATTGATCGCCGTTGGCGTTGTTGTAATCAATGTTGTCCTTGGAGAAGCCATTAGCCACGAGCTGCTGGATCAGCAGTGGGTGGTCATATCCCTCCCAGCGCGGTGAGGTATTGGACTCTGGCAAGAGTACCCCGACCTTTTGGCAGCCCTGTCCAGGTTTGGTTGAGGTGCTGCCGCCAGTGCTGCCAGTGCCGGCGTTCCCGCAGCCTGCGAGAACAACCAGCAGGGTAACGGCACCAAGCAGGGTCATGAACGAAAACCTGGGACGTTGGAACATTGAGTGCATACAGTTCCCTTCCTTTAATGTTCTTCGACGAAGTGTGGGCTTCAGCCAAGCCCCTGGCACGCTCTCGAGGCGTGCTGGCAGGCACAAGAGCCAACGGTGCGTGTATGCAGCCTGCCCTCTTGTGGAAACGTGTTCTGGCGGCTCACCCCTTCCTTTCTGTATGGCTGGTCGGAAGATAGCAGCAGCTACCTCAATTACCCCATGTCCTGATGGTCCATGAGAGACACCCGAAATCTCAGCCAACAAAACAAATGACGCGGTTATATCAAGCAGGGCAAGAAAGGTGTCGCATAGATACTGGCAAAGCAGAGAGAGGATTACAGGCCAGATGACTGTACATTAGTGCATAGGCCAGGAGTGCAGAGTCAGGAGGAAAATCGGCATCAGATGAATAGTGGTTAGTTGCCAGTAAGTAAGGTAAGTTTCTTTACAATGCTATTTAATGATATAACTATACTCAGAAAGCCTCTCCTTGTCAAGAGGCTGTACCGTAAAAATACCGTAACTGCAAAAAATTGGGGAAAATTGGGGGGAACGTCGCGGCTACTCGATGACCCCTTCGCTCGTCTCCTGAATAAGCTGATCGACCACTGCCTTGAAATCGTGGGTGCGCTCATATGTTGCTATCTGGCGGTCGGCGCTGGTGCCCTCTTCCAGAATTCGCGCGGCGTATTCCACTTCGTTCCGGCTCCCAAGCTCATCGACCACATCGTCGATAAACCAGCCGATCAATTCCCCAATCAACTCGCGCGCCGGAAGTTCTTCCTGCTTGCCAAAGTCAATCAGCTTGCCATCCAGCCCATAGCGCACCGCACGCCACTTGTTCTCTTCAATCAAATCAGCAGGATAGACCCGGAAGGTCATATTGTCGCGGCGCAGCTTCCAGAGCTTGGCGATCATCGCCTGGAAGATCGCCGCCACACAGATCGCCTCATCCACGCGGGTACACACATCGCAGATACGCAGCTCCAGCGTTGGGTAGCGCCAGTTTGGGCGTATATCCCACCAGATTTTTGTCCCATCAGGGATACAGTTGGTCGTCACCAGCGTATCTACCAGATAGTTCAGGTCGCCCCATGATTGGAAGACGCGCGGAATGCCGGTACGGGGGAAATTGCGAAAGATCATACTACGGTACGATTTCAGGCCCGTCGTGCGGCCCATCCAGAACGGCGAACTGGTAGAAAGACACAACAGATGCGGCAGCAGATAGCGGGCGACATTCATCGCATCCACCAGAAACTCGCGGTCCTCGATAGCCACATGCACATGGGTACCAAAGATCAGCAGGCGCTGTGCCAACTCCTGCATATCTTTATGCACCCCCATATAGCGTTCCATCGGCGTGATCTCTTGTGTCAGCCAGGAAGAAAAGGGATGCGTTCCGGCGGCGGCAATCTTCAAGCCGCCCTTGGCGGCCAGTTCCATCACCCCGCGCCGCAGCCGCACCAGTTCGGCCCGGGCCTCTGCTGGCGTCTGGCAAACGTTCGTACCCACCTCGACCATTGACTGATGGAGTTCAGGCTTGATCTCCTGGAGGAGCAGCCTCTGGCCTTCTTCAAGCATCTGAGTAATATACGAGCGCAGTTCCCGTGTCTCCGGGTCAATAATCTGGTACTCTTCTTCGATGCCAACCGTAAGGGATGGAGGCTTCATAATAACCATAATCTCCCTGTCTTCGCTTTAGCGCTTCTCCACGAGGAACGTCGGCACGGTTGAGCCACCGCCTGCGGTGACATTCACCAGCGCGTCGGTTGAAAGGCGTGTCAGGCAGCCATCCACATAGTCTCCATACCAGACAAACGGCGCGGTGTCCATAATTCGCTCTCCCAGATGGACTTTTCCATCAACCAGGCAAGGATACGTCTCGCTGGGAACTGCCACCCGCTCCTGCACCACAAATGGCTCGGCTAACGCTGTATGCACCGCCTGCTCCCACTCGTGAGCGTCCGTCTCCCAACCCAGGATGATGCCCTTGCCGCCATATTCATCGTTCGCCTTCAAGACCAGTCGCTCGCGCTGCTCAAGAATGAAGGGAATCAAATCAACCTGCCTGTCCCGATAGAGCGTGTGGCGCTCCTCCACTCTCCGTGTCCAGGGGATGTGCGCGGCAATAGCCTCGCGCTCTGCGGCGCTGAAGAGCGCGCTGTTGCGTTCGTCGCTTAGCACCGCCAGGCTGGCCTTTTTATGCAGAATCTTGCAGCGAAATGGATTCACCATACACACCGCGCCATCGCGCACCGCCCGCACCACTGGATGATCCATCCCCCCGCGCTCGATCAGTTCGTTAATCAGCACGCGCTTATAGATCAGGGTGATTATCGTGTCTCCAGCGAAAAGGCGGCCATTGCGATATTCCACCTCGCGTGGGTCCGCGATGATACAGTTCAGACCCTGAGCCTTGAAATAGTGGTCAAAGAGGACAAATTCGCTGTAGGTGGGCACTTCGCGCCAGTCCAGAATAGCAATCTGCGGCGCTTCACGAGTCCCCGACCACTGCTGATACGCATCCAGCAGCGCATGCAGCACGCCATGCCTGGCTGGCAGCGGGCGCACCTCATGCCGCCGCAGAAACTCGCGCATCAGCGGCAGGGTATAGAAGACCTCTGTGAGCGCATCATTGTACGCCGCAGCGGCAGGCGTTTCAGCGTTATACTCCGTCAGACGCAGGCCGCCCTGCTCCGTCACAAAAAACGTATCCACCCGCGAAGTTGGGCTGGGCGTGCGGAAGCCGGGATCATGCTGCACCAGTTCCTCTTCCCAATCGGTCAGACAGAACTGGGCGCGCAGCCCGCGATCCTCCAGCGCCATGTGATAGGCGCGCTCGAAAGCGCGCAGCACCCCCTGCACGCGCGCCTGAAGAAAACGATACTGCTCAATCGTAATGAAGCGCGGGCGCAGAACTGTGCAGAGCGGGCGCTGTCCAAAGAAGAGGCCGCGCCGCTGAAGCTGATCGTCAAGCTGTGCCTGGGAATCAGCTACCAACGCATCAGTCAGCAGATCATGGTAGTTCCGAATCGCTTCCCGCAGCAGCATGGTGAACCTCCGAGAGCATGGCTAGCACATCGGTCAAAAGGTCGTGTTTTCATCTTAGCTCGCGCAGGCAGGTCTCCTGGCGGGACGCCCTTAGCGGCGAATTTATTCGCCGACTGCTTCTCTGGCAGCGACCGTCTGTGCCTCATCCTTGCGGCTCTCAGTAAAAAACGTATCCCAGCGCAGGTCACGCTGCTGGGGGCGAGGCTGCTTTGCCAGGCGAATTGCCATATCGGCCATATGCGTGACCGCCCACTCGAAGTAATGGGGCGTCAGCGAATTGATGTCCATATCAGGCGCGGGATTCATAAAATCAATGGCGTAGGGGATGCCATCGCGTATCGCCCATTCCAGCGAGTTCATATCGTAGCCCAGCGCCCGCACCAGCGTCAGCGAATCTTCCACGATGCGGCGGCCAAGTTCAGGGCTGAGATGGTCATGCTCGACATAATATTTGCGCTCGCGTGGATCATATTTAATCGGCAGCACTTCCTCCTGGCCCAGCGCGATGCAGCGGACAAAGTGATCCCATTGGATGAACTCTTGTACCACCATCGTCAGCAGGCCAGAATGGTTATAGTTTTCAATCAATTCGTCCAGTGAATGGCAGATATAGACCTCTTTCCATCCGCCGCCATGCGCGTCTTTCAGTACACAGGGCAGGCCCACATAGTCCACAATTCCTTGCCAATCGAGCGGATAGACTAGATTGCGCAGGCTGTCTGGGTGAATAATCCCAGGAATATATTCTTTATTGGGCAGCAGCACGGTTTTGGGGCTGGCAATCCCCAGCTTCGTCGCCAGAGACGCCTCAAAGAACTTATTATCGGCTGACCACATGAACGGGTTGTTAACCACTGTAGTACCCTGAAGGGCAGCCTGTTTGAGATAGGCGCGATAGAAAGGGACTTCATGGGAGATGCGGTCAATGATAACTGCGTAGTCGCAGGGATCATCCATATGGATGCCACCGAGCTTGACGTACTCAGCGGTGACGCCTTCATTGCGGCGATTGACTTCTTCGATGAAGGCAGGGGGAAAGGACCATTCCCGCCCGACGATTAACCCAACTTTTAGAGTCATCGCAGCGCTCCCTTTCTCTAGTCATGCCCGCCGATATACAAGACAATCATCCTTTGCCACCAGGGCCAGTCGTGGCACCAACCATCCCAGATGCGCAGCGCGTTGCCAATCCCCTTGCTCCAGAGCTTCCCGGAGAGTTCCTCGTTCGATGGGCGCGAGGGATCATCTCGCCCGATAGCCAGGATAATATCCTGACGCTGCAAGGCTTGCAAGCGCTCTGGTTCGTATTCATTACTGATAAAATCATTAGGAGAATTGAAATAGATGTTGTCATCAAAATAGCCATCCGCCCAATGACGGATGTTATACGCGCCGCTCATCCCAATCGTCCGATTCACCGACTGCGGATAGCGCAGCGCAAAATTGACCGCGTGATAGGCACCAAAGCTGGCGCCGGTAGTGATAAGAAAAGGATTAGGATTTTGCTTGACAGTAAACGGCAAAACCTCATTTAAGAGATACTGATCGTATTGAACGTGCCGCTGCGCGCGCTCAGCGGGAGGGCGCTCCTTCGCGTACCAGCTTTCCGCGTCAACGCTGTCGACGCAAAAAAGCTGAATCCAGCCGCGCTCCAAATGTTCACTCAGCGCCCCAACCAGCCCGCGATCCTCCCAATCGTAAAAGCGGCCCATTGAAGTGGGAAACGCTATGACCCGCGCCCCTGCGTGCCCAAACACGAGGAGTTCCATGTCTCGTTCTAACGAAGCACTATGCCAGCGATGATATTCACGATTCACGAAATAGGAGCCTCCTCGGCAGGCAAGGTAGGGGCGACAGAAAAACAAGCAGCCGGAGTTATGCCCGGCCTGCGCCTTCCGGCGGTCCGCTGGATGATAGCATGAGTACATGGGGCCGTCAAGAGGTTTGTAAGGTCGGCAAGGTTGTTAAGCAGCGCGAAAGAGCCGCCTGGCGTCTTACACGCTGAAGCACCAGCAAACCTGGCTGCTGAGGCAGACCTGGCGCTGGATTCCATTGAACATGTCCCGATGCTGCTCGATTGGATACTGGCAGTTGCAAACTCACCTTGATCTGTTGGTCTATGCTCGCTCAGCCTCCGATCCTTTCTCCAATCGGAACCAGAAGAAGCAATGTGGACCAAGCGAGAGAAAATAGGGTTCTTCACGCACACAGGGGAAGCGCGTCTCGCCAATCAACTCCACCAACGCCATCCCTTGATAGCGGCTGAGATCGAGATAGACGGGCTGTGAGAAACGCGAGAGGTTGGCGACCACCAGGACCGTTTGTTCCCCGTCGCTGCGCAGGTAAGCCAGCACTTTCCGATTCTCTGGGGAGAGAAACTCAATAGAGCCACGCCCAAAAACCGGATAGCGCTTGCGGACGCGAATCATGCGCTTCATCCAGTTAAGCAGCGAGGATGGGCTTCGCAGTTGCGCCTCAACGTTGACAGATTGATACCCATAGACAGGATCAACGATCAGCGGACTGTAGAGCTTTGCTGTATCCGCCCGCGAAAAGCCTGCATTGCGGTCGCCGTTCCACTGCATGGGTGTGCGCACGCCGTTGCGATCACCGAGATAAATATTGTCGCCCATCCCCAATTCATCTCCATAATAAATGAAAGGGCTGCCGGGCAACGTCAGCAGCAAGCTGTTCATCAATTCCATCTGCCGTCGGCCATTTCCCAGCAGCGGGGCCAGCCGACGGCGAATACCCACGTTCAATCTCATATGAGGGTCTGTCACAAACTCATGATACATATAATCGCGCTCTTCATTCGTGACCATCTCCAGCGTTAGCTCATCGTGATTGCGTAAGAACATCCCCCACTGGCATTTCGCCGGAATACTGGGCGTCTGCTCAATGATGTCAACAATCGGCACGCGATCTTCCCGCCGCAGCGCCAGGAAGAGTCGGGGCATCACCGGGAAGTTAAACGCCATATGGCATTCGTCGCCTTCGCCAAAATACTGGCGCACATCTTGCGGCCATTGATTAGCTTCACAAAGCAAGATTCGGCCAGGATAGTGTTCCTCAACCATCTGGGCAATTTCCTTCAGGTAAGCGTGCGTTTCTGGCAGATTCTCGCAGTTCGTCCCTTCGCGTTCAAAGAGATAGGGCACCGCATCCATCCGAAAGCCATCTATGCCCAACTCTAGCCAGAAATGGATGACTTTCTTCATCTCTCGCCGCACGGCAGGATTATCATAGTTCAAGTCCGGTTGATGGCTGAAGAAGCGATGCCAGTAATAGGCCCCGGCTTCTATGTCCCAACTCCAGTTGGAACGCTCCGTATCCGTGAAGATAATACGAGCATCCTGATATTTTTGTGCCGTCTTGCTCCAGACATAATAGCTCCGATAGCGCGAGCCTGGCGACTTGCGCGCCTCTTGAAACCAGGCGTGCTGATCGGACGTATGATTCAGCACCAGATCTGTAATGACCCGGATACCCCGATGGTGAGCCGCTTTGAGAAACATTTTGAAATCAGCCAGAGTGCCATACGCGGGATGAACGCTGTAAAAATCGGAGATGTCATACCCATCATCGCGCAGCGGTGATGGGTAAAACGGAAGCAGCCAGAGGCAATCCACACCCAACTCTTGGAGATAATCGAGCTTTTCCACCAGCCCTCGAAAGTCGCCGATCCCATCGTCGTTGCTGTCTTTAAACGCCTTCACATGAAGCTCGTAGAAAACCGCATCTTTATACCAGAGACCATCACTCATAATCCTCAACCTCTGCGGGTAAAGATTTTTTAGTCCAAGGAAGTGTAGCGCCGCGCGGCCCGACATGCAACAAGAGCGCAGACAACATGTTGTCTGCGCAGAAAAAGAGATAAGACGGAATGCCCGGACGGAAGGCGGGGTGCTGGTTTTATGGTTTTTCTTCGATCTCGATGGTCTGTTCTTCCACCTGCTCCACAACAACCTGCTTTTCCACCTGCTCTGTCGCCACCACGTCAATAGATTTCACGCTCTCCTGCTCAGTGGTCGTTATCTCCACTGCGGTTTCCATCGTGGCTTCTGGCGGGCGCGACGTGATGCAATGCTCATCTTCAGCATCAAAGACGTGCGCGTGGTCCATCTCAAAGTAGAGCGCTACTTCGTCTCCTGGCCGCACCCGCGAGCGCGCATCAAAACGCGCCGTCACCTGCTTGCCCGCGAGCAAACCATACACCATCATCTCATTGCCCAGATGCTCCACGACATCTACTTTTATCGGCAGCCTCTGGCCTGGCTGCCTGCCATTTCCTTCCCCGGCCTCTTTCAAATGCTCCGGGCGAATCCCCAACGTCACCGTCCGCCCGATATACGGCTCCAGCAGCACCGCCATCTCATCCGGGACACGCAGCGCCCCGGCATCGGCCAGCCTCAGCCAGAGGCCATCTTGCTGCTCCAGCCGCGCGCCCTCAAAGAAGTTCATCGCTGGCGACCCAATAAAGCCCGCCACAAACTTATTCGCTGGATATGTATACAGGTCGTTAGGCGCCCCCAACTGTTGAATCTTGCCTGCGTTCAGCACCGCAATGCGATCCCCCATCGTCATCGCTTCCGTCTGGTCATGTGTCACATACACAAACGTGGTCTGCACTCGCTGATGCAGCCGCGCGATCTCCGCTCGCATCTGCACGCGCAGCTTCGCATCCAGGTTGCTGAGCGGCTCATCCATCAAAAAGACCTGCGGCTCCCGCACAATGGCGCGCCCCAAAGCCACGCGCTGGCGCTGCCCGCCGGAAAGCTCCTTGGGTTTGCGCTTGAGGAACTGCTGCAACCCCAGAATGTCGGCAGCTTCGTTGACGCGGCGCTCGATCTCCCGTTTGGGCGTGCCGCGCAGCTTCAGGCCAAAGGCCATGTTGTCATAGACGCTCATATGAGGGTAAAGGGCATAGTTCTGGAAGACCATCGCAATGTCGCGGTCCTTGGGGGGCAGATTGTTCACTACTCTATCGCCAATCCAGATCAGTCCATCGGTGGCTTCCTCCAATCCGGCAATCATCCGCAGGCAGGTCGTTTTGCCACAACCAGACGGCCCCACCAGCACCAGGAACTCCTGATCCCGCACCTTGAAGGTAATGTCGTGAACCACCTCGACCTTGTTGAAGCGTTTGTAGACATGCTCAAACTGCACTGATGCCATGACACACCCCTTTGGCTCTTGATGGTGTGAGATTCCCCACGTTTGGTAGCAAGTATATCATAAGAAAAAGAGAGAGCAACCCCTCTTTATCCTTTCACCGAACCGGCCAGCATCCCGCGCACGAAATAGCGCTGCAAACCGAAGAAGACTGCCAGTGGCAGCGCCATAGAGAGAAAGGCTGCCGAGGTCAGCAGTTCAAAGTTTGTCCCATATCCATTGACCAGATCAGCAATCGCTACCGGCAATGGCGCGACATTCTGGCCGCCGCCTAGCAGGATAAATGCGACCAGCAGATCGTTCCAGACCCACATAAACTGAAAGATCACCAGCGAGGCAATGGAAGGCAGCGAGAGCGGCAGCACTATCGAGAAAAATATCCGCACGCGCGACGCCCCATCAATCGAGGCGGATTCAAAGAGATCAGCAGGCAGCGCCCCAAAAAAGCTGCGCAGCAGATAGACGGCAAACGGCAGCCCCAGTGCTGTATGCGCCAGCCAGACGCTCAGAAACGTTCCGTTAATGCCTAAATCAACAAACAGTTGCTCCGCCGGAATCAACACCATCTGAATAGGCACGATCATCAAAGAAACGATGGTCAGAAATATCCAATCCCGCCCAGGAAACTTCATCCACGCAAACGCATACGCCGCGAAGGCAGCAACCCCCACTGGCAGAATCGTGCCGGGAATGGAGATAATCAGGCTGTTGAGAAACGCCTGCCCCATGCCCTGCTCCTGGAGAACGTTCTGATAGTTCTCCAGCGTAAAATGCCAGGGCGGAATCAGGCCAGTCCACCAGCCGCTGGTATGGATGTCTTGTGGAGTGCGGAACGAACTGACAAGCAGGCCAATGGTAGGCACCGACCAGATCAGCGCGATCAGAATCACGATCACTGGAACGATGCCGCTGCTGGAGGCGCGAACCAGTATCTGTCCCCAGGAGCGACCTTGTATCCTGGCCCTCGCAGCGCCAGGGACGTTCACAGCCATCCCGCTGCCTGAACTGCCGGGCGTAATCGAACCTGTCGTACTCATCGATGTCCCTCCTGGGCGCGGAAGCGTCGAATATTAAACAGCATGACGGGGATGACCGCGATCAGCAGAATCACCGCAAACGCGCTGGCAAGCCCAAAATCGGAGTTGGTGTACTCCTGGGTGTAGTATTCCATGCCGATCACATCGGTGTTGTAATTTCCGCCCGTCATGACATAGACAATATCAAAAATCTTGAGGACATTGATGAGCATCGTCGTCGTCACGACGATGATGGTAGGGCTAATCATAGGCACGGTGATGCGAAAGAAGATCGCCAGCGGGCTGGCCCCATCAACGCGAGCGGCCTCCAATATCTCGGTTGGAATGCTCTTGAGCGCTGCCGAGAGGATCACCATACTAAAGCCGGTCCACATCCAGACGTAGGCGATAATAAGCATGTAATTGGAGGAGCCGTTGAAGTTCTGAATCCAGGCTTGTGGTTGCCCGCCCAGCTTCGTCACAATGGCATTGAGCAAGCCAAACTGTGGGTCGCCCGGCGCCGCGTAGGCATAGACAAAGCGCCAGATAACCCCGGTGGCGACCATCGAGATCGCCATCGGAATGAAGATGGTCGCTTTCGCAAAGCTCTCAAAGCGCACCCGATCCACCAGCACAGCAATAATCAGCCCCAGCAGGACGGTCCCCGCCGTTGCCAGCACCAACCACAGGAGATTATTGCGCAGCACACCCTGGTAGTAGTGATTGGTGAAGATCGTGCTAAAGTTTTTCAGCCCGACGTACTGCGAGGAGTCAAAGTTGAAGAAGCTGATGTAGATGGTGTACAGCAAGGGATAGAGCAGAAGGACACCAACGAACACCACCGCTGGCCCAATCCAAAACCAGGCGACGAATTTCTCAAATCCTGAGACGGGCCTTCTTCTCTTCTGCCGCGTTGAAGTTGCAGCGGGCTGGGTGACGGCCACTGCCATAGGCTGCTCCTTTTGCATGTCAGCCAGGAGCCAGAGGTGTCATTCCTGGCGCCTGCTGGCTCCTGGCTGCATATCCAACGGTTCGTCACATCCAAAAGATCACTGGTTAGCGTAAGCCTGCTGGGCAATCCCTTCGACGTTGTTCAAGATGCTATCAAGCTGGCTCTGGTCGCTGATAAAGTTCAGCGTTGCCATCCAGAACGCATTCTCCACCGCCTGCGGCATCAGATCATCGGCACCAAAGCGATAGAGGGGTGCTGAGGTCAACTGCTTGGCCGAGGCTTGCGCCACCGCGTCGGGATAGGCGTTCAGGTCTACCTGCTTGTTGGTTGCCGTGAACCCGCCGCGCTTCACCCAGATTTCCTGCGCCGCCGCCGTCGACAGGTACTGAACCAGCATCTTTACCGCCTCATTATCCTTCAGCGCTGTCACCAGATCGGCGCCGCCAGTCACAGCCCCCGCATACTGCGCGTTGATCGAAGGGAACGGGAAGAAGTTAAAGTCCGTGCCCGGCACCAGATTTGGGAACTGATTGTGAATAAAGCCTTCGGTGAAGTCCCCCAGATAGTACATATAAGCGCCCGGTGGGTCGCTGAACGGCTTATAGCTTGCGGTCTGAGGGTCCAGGGCAAGGATCGACTGCGGCGCGCCGTTAATGTAGTGGTTGCCGCCAACAATCTGCCCAAACATCTGGAAGGCTTCCTTGATGCTGTTATCCGTCCAGGGAATCTGGTGGGCCACCCACTTATCGTACATCTCGCCGCCGTTCAGATTCAGATAAATCTGTGCGATCCAGTCGGCGGCAGGCCAGCCGCTGGCCGAGCCAGCAGATGTCCCCATTGACCAGGGGAATTTCCCGCTGCTGGCAATCGTGTTGGAAAGCGTAATCATGTCTTGCCACGTCGAGGGAATCTGGTAGTTGTTCGCCGTGAACTGCTTCGGGTTATACCAGACCGTGCCCTTGTTGGCCGCCTTGTAGAAAATGGCATAGAGGTGGCCGTTATAAGAACCCAGATCGATCCAGCCCTTGGAATACTCCTGCTGAATCTGGCTCATATCCAGATATTGATCCAGCGGGACCAGATGGTTCTGCATCGCCAACTGCTGCATCTTGCCTGGGTTTGGCAGGATCGCAATATCAGGCGGATTGCGCCCCTGAATGCGCGTAGTCAGGGCCGTGTTCAGGTCACGGGTGGACTCGATATTGACGGTGATACCCGTCTGCACGGACCAGGGATAGATCACCGCGCGGAAAGAATCCTGCTCCTCCCCAGTCCAGACGTTGAGAACATCCACCGACTTTGGAGTGGAATTGCTGCTGTTACTGGTGCTGCCTCCACAGGCCGCCAGCAATGAGCCAACCGCGCCGAACGAGAGACCAAGCGCCAGGCCACGCTGAATAAAGGCCCGCCGGCTCAGACCATGCTGGGTGAAATCTTCTACCAACTGATCGATTTCATCCCGCTGCTTTCGATCATAGACGTGCATAAGACCCTCCTTTGGCTGGGAACGAATGAGATCGCTTACCGCTCGCTCCTTGGGATGTGTGCCAAGATCTCTCACGATGAGGTGTGATCGTACCCTAGTGTAGAAGAAGCGGCCTCATTGCGGAACGTCCTTTAGAGGGCTACGAGGGGGCTTTTCGACATCTTTTGGGGTCTTTTCATCCGTCATGTGTCGCCTGCCAGACCTGCACCGTATGGTCCCAGCCGCCAGAGGCGATGTAGCGACCATCCGGCGACCATGCGACCGCATCCACAATGCTGCTGTGCCCCTTGTAGGCAACAAGCAGAGACCCTGTGCTTGCATCCCAGACCTGCACTGTATGGTCTGAACTGCCAGAGGCGATGTAGCGACCATTCGGCGACCAGGCAACCGCGTTTACTGCGTCAGTATGCCCGGTGTAGCGCGTGAGCAATTGCCCGGTCTCAGCGTTCCAGACCCGCACAGTACCATCTCTATATCCAGAAGCAATCCATTCATTATCCGGCGACCAGGCGACCGCGTTCACCGCGTCGGCTGTCGCGTCATTCCCAGGCGAGGTATAGTCAAGGAGCAGTGTTCCCTTTATTGCATCCAGCACATGGACATGCGAATCCCTTCCTCCGACGGCAATATGCTTGCCATCCGGCGACCAGGCAGCGGCATCCACAATCTCACTGTATTGGTCCGTCGCCTGATAGAAATAGGTGAACCGCCGCACGCCTGTTTGGGCATCCCAGACCTGGACCGTGTGGTCCCAACTGCCAGACGCGATATAACGGCCATCCGGCGACCAGGCCAGCGAATCGACAAAATCGCTGTGTCCCCGGTAGACAAGGACGAGCGTTTGCGTCTCCACATCCCAGACCTGGACCGTGTGGTCCCAACTGCCAGACGCGATATAACGGCTATCCGGCGACCAGGCCAGCGCGTCTACAATATCGTTGTGCTGATAAGAAAAGAGCAGCGCCTTGGTCCTGGCATCCCAGACCTGGACCGTGTGGTCCCAACTGCCAGACGCGATATAACGGCCATCCGGCGACCAGGCTACTGCCGCCACATTATCGTTCTGCCTCGCGTAAATGAACAGCGCTGATCCCAAGGGTCGCGCGATGGTGGTATTGGTATCGCGTGTGCCAAAGGCCAGAAACAGACTCAGCGCCAGCACCGCAACACAAGCCCCTAACAGCGCCTCCTTCATAAATCTGAAGAACGGGCGGCGCCTGATCGCTTGCTGTATGGCGGTGGAGAATGGTGGGGCCAATTCCTGCGCTTCTTCTGCCCCTATCGGCTTTTGTTCTCGCCCATCTCTCGCCGGAAACGGCAGAGGCAGGCGCGGAAGCGGTTTCATCACTGGAGGCGGTAATGCCCGCAGGCGGGCATCCAGAAAATGGTAATCGGCCTGCGCGGCTTCGCATGCCGGACAGGTCTTGAGATGGGCCTCAAGGGCCTCCCGATCAGTCGGCGAAAGGTCTTCATATCTAAGTGCCAGTTTTTCTGCCCAGGCAGGGCAGGGGGGTTGATGGCTCATCGACCCCACCTCCCTCCTCGTATCGAGGCGCTTTGTTCTCTCATAAGCCGATGATAGATTTGGCGCAGTTCCTCTTTGCCCCGACTCACATACTTGCTCACAGAGGATTCCTTTATTTTCAGCAGGTCAGCAATCTGCCGCTGTGGGAGTTCTTCCACCACATATAAAATAAGACACGGGCGATACGTTGGGGAGACGCGGGCAAGGGCGATCCTCAGCAGTTCAGTTTCCTCCACACGCTCTTCTGGCCCTGCCACGCTTGGTTCATCTGTCCCATGCTCAAAGACATCCCAAGGGACTAGACGAAGATGTCTGGTGCGTTGTTGATAAGTATATGCACAATTGGTCGCAATACGATATAACCAACCGGCAAATCGTGCTGGCGTGCGCAAGCCTGGCAGTGCCTCCCACGCCCGCAAAAAAGCCTCCTGCGTCAGTTCGCATCCAACCCCATCATTGCCCACCATACGGATGAGATAGCGGCAGATTCGATCATTGTAGCGCTCATAGAGTGCCTCGAACGCTATCTGATCTCCAGCTTGTGCGCGCACAACGAGGCGAGACTCCTCAGCGAAGCCTTCTGATTCAGATGAAGAGCTATCCCCTGTCCAGGAAGACATCATCGGCTCCCTTGCACGCTGGTTCCTTAATTTGATTATCGTAATGCAAGCTCACGAGCGGGCGCGCTGCACAGCGCTTCAGCCAGCCGCCCCTCGGCCACTTCAGCACTTCGCTGTGTGCCTGCATAGTCGGCAATCGCCCGGTGAAGTGTATAGCGGCCAGGCCCGGCGCTCTCTAGCAATCCAGTATCTACCAGCTTGTCAAGGACTTCTAGCGGTGCGCCGCTCACTGCCAATGCCGCCTCCTCCGAAAAACTCTGGGGTTTCGCGGGAAACGTTGCAAGCCGCGCCAGCGCTTGCCGCGTTGCCTCGTCCAACAGCCAGTAGCTCATCCCGATCAGCGCTGCCAGCGACAGTGGCGCGCCCTCTGGCAAGCCGGTATGGCGCTCCAAAGGCGCTTGCGGAATGGTGAGTTGCAGGCGTTCCTCTGCCTGGCGCAGCCGCGCCAGCGCCGCTCGCAAGCGACGCGGTTGACCAGTATATGCTTCTGATTGCAGGTACTTGCCTATCAAAATAAGCCCCAGAGGCAATCCCCCAACCGATTCTACCAATGCTCGTGCTGCCCCCGGCTCTTCGCTCACAAACTCCGATACAAAGTGCGCCAGCAGCCTCACGCCATTGTTTTCATCCAGTTCCCGCACGCGCATGGCGCCCCCATTGGCAAAATGCAGCGCAACTGACGGAATGCGTGTCGTGAGCAGATAGGTACAGTTTGGCCCGCCCACCTTAAAAGCCAGCGCTTCCTCGCTCTTCCAGGCATCATCTACCACCAGGAGCATACGCCGCTCGCCAATCGCGCTGCGAATAGCTCTCGCCCACGCCTCTGTACTGCTCAGGTGCGCCATTTCAGCAGGGCAGCCAAGCAATATCCCCAACCGTCGCAGCAGTCCAGGGACATCTGGCCGGGGGCCTAGCTCAACCCAGAGTACCCCGTCACTGTACTGCCGCCGGACATTCTCATCGTGTGCCAGTTCAGTTGCCAGCGCCGTCTTCCCAACGCCCGGCAAGCCATTAAACGCCAGGGCCATCGGATTTTTATCGACGCACAGGCGCTGCTTGAGCAAAGCCAGCAGTTCATCTCGGCCCACCAGCCCCCCCGTCTCGGTCAATGGCGGCGGCAGAGCAGGGTCATGCAAGAAAGTGGAAGCCTGAGTAACTTTTTGGGTGGGTGGCGATTGCCGGGGCGCGGGCGCAGCCTCTGGTTCGCCCTGATACAATCCCAGGTCTTGAGCCATCATGCCAAAGAGATTGCACAGTTTCTGAAGAAAATAAGAACTGGGAAAGGCAACGCCCCGCTCCCAGCGCCCAATCGTTTTGGCATCGGCAATGCCAATCTGCCCCGCTACATATTCCCGCGACCACCCTCGTCGCAGGCGTTCTCGTCGTAACTGGTCATTAGGGAGCATTCTGGCAACATTGCTCACCTCGTTACTCCTTTCCCTTGTGGGATCGAGTGGATGGAGGTGTATGGGCGCAGTTTGCCCATAACATGTTGTGATCGATGATTTCCCGGCATCTTTGAAAATCATCGGTCATTACTAATGACCAGCATTGTCCCAAAAATCAGACAATGAATTTCGTGATTGCAGGTGCTTGCAGCGCCAGCCGCCATGCTGGCGCTGCAACAAATGTGGGAGAGGCGCTAGAACATCGGTCAAGCCATCATGTTTTCATTCGAGCCTGCGCAGGCAAGCTTTGCGGCGGAACGCCTCGAGCCGCGCGTGTACTCGCCAGGCGACCAGCGCTTGCGACTGCTTGACCAATGCTCTAGCAGGACGCCGTGAATGGCACCGTGATCTGTTGAACGCCCGCCAGCGCCTGCAACTGGCTCATCCAGGTGGTCGCGTTTACGTAGGTAGTTGCCAGTACCAGCCGCTGCGTCTTCGCAAAGGTCTCTGCCTGGCTCATTGGATGCCAGGTAGGTTTTGCTCCTTGCGCACGCGCCTGCTCGTAGCAAGGGTCGGCCAGCCGGAACCCCAGGCCGTTCACCCCATCAAGCGCCGTATCATACGAGATTGCTCCCGCAAACGTCACCTGAAGATAGGTTCCCGCCTGCTTTTCATCCAGATATGGAGGCTCATTGCCTGACTGCATAATTGGGCAGCTAATCGGGCCATCAAGAGATTGCGTGTTCTGCACGCCTGGTGTAGACCGCAGACGATTCATCCAGAGCGGAGCTGAGTTGACCGTTGCCGATACTGTCAACTCGTGACTTTCAGCAAAGAGATCTTTGTTATCTCCTGTCGTCCACTGCACGGTACATAGGGCAAAAGTTTTCAGCCCCAGGTTGGTCACGATTTCGAGCGCCTGCTGATAGGTGGTTGCCGGGTTAAACGTCACGGAAGCGATGTAGACGGGTGGCGTCGGCACTGGCGGCTCCGGGATGGCGTAATGCCAGAGCAGCTTGCCATCGCTGACACGAATGGCGTGAACTGTCCCGTCGTCGGAACCAATATACACAGTGTCTCCACCGATTGCTTCTGGCCCCCCGGCCAGCGTCCCTATGCCATCAGGACTGATGGACTGCTGCCAGACTAGGGCGCCATCACTGGCGCGCAAAGCAAAGACGGGACCAAAATCACTGATAACCAGACCATTCATGACAACCAGCGTCCCGAACGTGGGTGTGGGCCGGGTCTGCTGCCAAATCTGGCTGCCATCTGTGGCGCGCAAAGCGACGATCAGCCCGTTGCCACTGTAGTACACGACTCCATCAGCGACTGTCGGCTGCGGTGGGAATGGGCCGGGAGAACTGCTTTTGTATTGCCATTGGCGTGCCCCATTGCTGGCGCGGTACGCAGAGATGCCCTGCGTATCCCCCACGTACACGACGCCATTCGTTACCGTTGGCGAGATAGGCACAGGAGCAAATGGGCGCTCGTCTGGCTGCCCGGCGTGCCAGAGTTGTTGTCCGCTGTCCGCGCGGAGCGCGTAGATAGTTCCGCTGCTGGTTGCAAAATAGAGGATGCCGCTGCTTTCCACTGGCGCGCCATCAACATATCCATCGCTCCCGCCCACAGACGCCTGCCAGAGAACGTGGGCATCGCTGGCGCGCAGGGCATAGATGGTCGAAGGAGCGTTGGGGGCGCCGGGCGCGTCTGATGCCTGCATATCATAGACAACACCGTCGATGACCCCCAGCAATCCTGGGATCGCTGTCGCAAGTGAGTAATGCCAGAGCAGTGCGCCATCTGTCGCTCGCAGGGCCGCAAGCGTTGATGTATTGCCGGTAGCTGCCGTATTGGCATACACCACCCCGTCGCTTACCTGAACCTGAGAAATCTCGGTGCTGGCCTGATACTGCCAGAGCAATGCCCCATTGCTCGCATTCAAGGCATATAACGTGTTCTCCTTCGTAGCATAGACAGCGCCGTTAGCAGCAGCATAAACAAGCGCTGGCCCCCCAGCCTTATACTGCCAGAGGATTTTTCCATCGCTGGCTCCCAGCGCGTAAACGGTCCCATTATCGGAGCCGACGTAGGCTACATCGTTCGCAGTGATGATTGATTCACTGTGCCCGTTGGGTGCCGGTTGGGGTTTGCCATCCGTTCCCGGTTCTGGCGTGGTGCCGGTGCCAGAGGGCACATTGCTCAACGAAGAATTCGGGGATGCCGCTCCCCCGCCTGGCGCGCAGGCTGATAGAATCACCAGCGCGAGCAGGGCAAACAAGAGCGCGATCTTCCGCTTCCTGGCAGGAATGTTCATAGCGTTCTCCTCCCGAAAAGTATACATGCCTATCTGGGGGACGCTCGACGCCTGCCAAAAGTTCCCGCAGCGCGCTTCAAATATCCAGGCTCACCGGCAAGTGCCCTTGTGACTGTATCTCGCCAAACAGGACGCGCACCGCTGCCTCCAGTGCTGGCTGCGTATATTCATAAGTGGCGAGGTAGGTGCGTAGTTGTGGGAACGCCAGCAGATCATAGGGATTATAAACGGCGATACCAATCGTAGGCTGCCCCGACTGGAGCAGCCGCTCCATCACCTCCACTTGTCGGCGATCCAGATTGGCGTTCATCGTCACCATCAGAATGACCTGCGCTGCGCTGGCTGCCTGGGCTAACTCCTGATAGTCGCCATCGGTGGGATGGGGAGCAATGGAGACCGCGCGTACATTCGGGTGACGCTGGCGGATGCTTTCGACCAGAAACGCATCGTGTGCTTCCTGTTCTGCGGCCTGCGAGGCTGCGCCTGTTTGCGGAATAACGACCAGCAGCCGCTGTCCAGATTCCAGATGCAGCGGGACCAGCGTGTCCGCATTGCGCACCAGCGTGGTCGATTGCTCATACGCCCAATCAGCAAGCTGTTGATGAGATGCGCGATCCACCTGGCGCGGCGTGGCAGCCAGCGCGTCATCCCAGGATAAAAAGCGCTGCTTCAGCCGCAGCACGCGCTCTGCCGCTTGAGCAATCTCTGCGGTAGAGAGTATTCCAGCGCGCGCCGCTGCCAGCGCCGCTTCCATACCAGCGCGCTGGCGGGCATAGCGATGAGAAATCAGAACAAGATCGGCGCCTGCTTTCAATGCCCGCACTGCGCCCTGCTCAATTCCAATGCCTGCGGCAATGGCGTCCATCTCCAGGCAGTCGGTGATGACAATCCCATCGAAGCCAAGCTGCTCGCGGAGCAATCCCCGCAGGATGTCCGGTGAGACAGTGGCCGGAAGCAGCTCGTCAGAGATCAGGGCTGGCAGATAGATATGCGCGGTCATCACCGCGTCGGCCCCCGCCGCGATGCCGCTTTTGAAAGGCACCAGTTCTATCGCTTCCAATCGTTCCAGGCCATAGGGGATGACCGGCAGGGCCAGATGCGAATCGGTAGCCGTGTCGCCGTGACCAGGAAAATGCTTGAGCGTCGCAATCATCCCGGCAGCGCGGTAGCCGCGCACTGCCGCTGCCGTCAGGCGAGCAACCTGCCGCGGGTCTTCGCCAAACGAGCGTGCCCCAATCACAGGATTGATCGGATTGTTATTGACATCAGCAACCGGCGCCAGATTCATATTGATACCCACCGCCTTGAGTTCTTCCCCCGTCGCCTGGGCCACATCGGCAGCCATCTGCTCCGAGCCGATAGCGCCCAGCGCCATATTCCCCGGAAAAGCGGTTGCACCATCACGCAGCCGTCGCACCATCCCATTCTCCTGATCGACAGAGATCAGCAAGGGAGCGGGATGACCTGCCGCTCTGGCAAGCTCCTGCAACTGCCCCGTCAGCGCGGCGACTTGCTGCGCGTCCCGAATGTTGCGCGAAAACAAAATCACGCCGCCAATCTGGTAGCGCTGAATCAGATCAATGATCTCTGGCGGAGCCGCTGGCCCATTGAAACCGGCCATGAATAACTGCCCGATTTGCTGCTCCAGAGTCATTCCGGCTACCTGGCTCGACATCTGCGCTTATCCCCTTTCGCGTGGCAACGCGCCTGCTGCTGGCATGCCTGCCCAATGGTCGGCTGCTGACAATCTGAGCGCTGCTCGCGCCGCGCTCAGCGCTGGCTGCTCGACGATCACCACCGGCCCAATGGCCCGGCGGCGCTGTATACGGCGCAGTACCTGATTTCGAAAATCAGTCTCGTGGATGAGCAGCCCACCGCCCAGCGCCAGCGGAACGCGCCCGCTGCCAAAATCGAGCGCAGCGCAAACAGTAGCAGCGGCTAGCGCGAGTTCGCTGGCCGCGTGCCGGGTAATCTTGCGCGCCGCCCGGTCTCCAGCGCGCGCCGCTGCAAAGACAAGTGCTGAGAGGCGACCAATCTCCGCCACGTCCTCATGCTGATAGACGCGCCCGATCAGATCGCTTGCCATATCCAGATTCCAATGGGCGAGGATGCGCTCAAGCAGCATGGTTGGCTCTCCTCGGCCATCGGCGGCGCGCGCCGCCGCCTGCAATGCCAGGCGTCCTATCTCGTAACCACTGCCCTCATCTCCCAGGATATGCCCCCAGCCCCCAGAGCGTGTCTTGATGCCGCGCGCGTCGCAGCCCAACGCAATCGATCCTGTCCCAGCGATCAGCGCCACGCCCACAGCATCATCCAGCCCACTCAGCAACAGTTCGGCATCATTGGTCAGGCGAACCGTCTCCGCAACTGGCCGAAGATAGGGCAGCATGATCTCATAATCAGCCGGGCGATCAATGCCTGCCAGGCCAAACCAGGCGGCGCGCAGTGGCATCTGGCAATCTGCGGTCTGTGCCGCCTGCTCGATAGCGCTCTGGAGATTCGCTGCTGCTTCCTGAAGGCCGACTGCGTTATAATTGCTGCTGCCAGCCAGGCCACGCCCTCGCTCGCCCCCGGAAGGATCAACTATAACCGCCAGCGTTTTTGTGCCCCCACCATCCACGCCCAGGAAATATCTGACTGGGCGGTCAGATTCTGACCACCCAGTCATGACGTACTCTCCAGCGCTGCTCGCAGGTTGTTGCCATGTGCTGCCAGTCGCTCCCTGGCAAGCGCTGGCGCAATGTTAGCGCGCCCGGCGAGAATAGCCGTTTTGGCTTCGCCATTGCAGGCTGCCAGCAATGCCTCAGCAGCAGCTTGCCCCATGCCGGTCGCTTGCTGTACAATCCCCAGCGCGCGCAGCCGCAGTTTGTGATTGGATGCCTGCACGTCCACCATCAGATTCCCGAACGTTTTCCCCAGCAGAATCATCGAGCCGGTACTCAGCATATTCAGGACCATCTTCTGGGCTGTCCCAGCTTTGAGCCGCGTTGAACCGGCAATCACTTCCGGCCCCACGACTGGCGCGATAATCATATCAACCGCCTGCTCCAGCGGCGTGCCAGCGTTGCAGGCCAGGCCAACCGTCAAGGCGCCTTGCGTTTTCGCGTAGTCAATCGCTCCAAGCACGTATGCTGTGCGCCCGCTCGCTGTGATGCCGACTACCGCGTCGACTTCGGTGACGCCTAGCCGCGCCGCGTCTGCCCGGCCCGCTTCAGCGCTGTCCTCCAGGTCTTCAACTGCCTGGGTCAAGGCAAATGAGCCACCGGCAATGCAGCCAACAAACATCTCCGGCGGGACGTTGAAGGTGGGCGGGCATTCAGAAGCATCCAGCGCGCCAAGCCGCCCAGAGGTGCCCGCGCCCATGTAAATCAGCCGACCACCCCGGCGCAGCCTGGCGGCTATTGCCTCGATTGCCTGGGCAATGCGCGGCAGTTCTTGCCGGACGGCTTCGGCAACTTTCGCGTCTTCTGCATTCATCGCCTGGACGATCTCTAGCGGAGACATGCGGTCGATCTCAGCCGTCGCTGGGTTTGCCTTCTCGGTCTCCAGCGCGCGGTACGGGTGGTCCTGGGAGGGGTGCGCGTGTGGATCGGCTGGCATTGGTGAGTCCCTTCTCTCTTTCAGGAAAATAATTGTTCTCGCTTGAGGTGGGTATAGAAGATGTATTTATTGCCGCAGTAGACCGATTTAGCGTACTCAATAGGCTGGTAGCGGTCGGTGTAGGTGGTGCGCCGCGTGTAAAGCACCGAACTGCCGACCGGGATTTTCAACACTTGTGCCTCTTCATTGCCCGCCAGTCCAGCCTCTATTTCTTGCTCGGCTTCCATCAAGGGCACGCCATAATTTGTTTCCAACAGGCGATAGAGCGAGTTGTGTTCTAGATCTTCTTCCAAGAGTTTCTCGCAACCCTTAAAGTTCAGATGCGAGCGCTCAATGGCGAGCGGCTCGCCATCGGCGAGGCGCAGGCGTTGCAGACAGACGATAAGATCGCCGGTATTGATATGCAGCCGCTCTGCTGTTATCTCATCGGCTGGGCACATCTGGGCGGAAAGCACTTTTGTGCTGGGCTGCTGGCCGCGCGCCCGAATGTCTTCTGTGAAGCCGGTCAGGCGCATCAATTGTTGAGTAATTTTATGCTTGGTAACAAAGGTGCCCTTGCCTTGCTCGCGGTAGAACACGCCCTCATTCACCAGATCGGTAATCGCCTGGCGGGTTGTCATTCGGCTGATTCCATAGGTTTCGCTCAGTTCGCGCTCCGACGGGATCAAATCTCCGGGCTTCCACTCGCCGGAGCGAATTTTTTCACGCAAGATTTCTTTCAACTGGTGATAGCGTGGAACAGGACTATGGCGATAAATGGTACTCATGGTGTTCAGCCCAGCCTTTCAATACAATCCACGAACTCCTTTATCAATTATAGTAGATAGCAGCCTGCAAATATAGACCTTATTATTGGCGATGGATTGATTTTCTGACATAGATATGGTATGAAATAGGAAAGTGGTATGATTAGTATGTGGTCTATACAACATATCTACCTCTATAATGACAGGTTTTTTTCGCCTTGTCAAGAAGGGGAGAGAGATACAACCAGAAAATCGGCTATCTTGCAGTGAAAAGGAGGGTCTGGCAACCTTTCACCCGATGACGCCAACCAGCAGCATTTCGAGTGGAGAACATATTCATGAGATTTACCCTACATGGCGCCCATCTGGTAGACGCCATCTCTGAGATTTCTGGCGGCGACATTACGATTGATGGCACCCATATTCAGGCCGTTGGTGCTGCGATAGAGGCGCAAGGAAAAGTTATTGACGCCACAGAGATGGTCGTCATGCCAGGGTTCATTGATGTACATACACATGGGGGTGGTGGCTACAACCTGCATACCCTTGATATGGAAGAAATTCACGCCTATGCGCGTTGGGTACCGCGTACAGGCGTCACTTCATTTCTCATTGGCGTTGTTGGCACGCCCGGCGCTTTGCCAGAAGGGCAGTTGAGCGCAGCGGCGGCGGCTATTGATTCGCTGACATCAGGCGCTGAACCGCTGGGCATCCATCTGGAGGGGCCATATATTAGCGCGCACCGCCGGGGCGCGCATATGGTCTCCTGGCTGCGCACACCTGATGCGAGCGAGACAGAGCGCGTGCTGGCCCTCGCCGGGGGGCATCTGCGGCTCATTACCCTGGCGCCCGAATTGCCGGGTGCTGCGACTATGATCCGGCAGATGGTCGATGCAGGTGTCACGGTCAGCATCGGCCATACCGACGCCACCTACGAGCAAACGATGGAGGCTATTCAACTTGGCATTACCCATGCTACCCACTGCTGCAACGCCATGCGCCCGCTGCATCATCGTGATCCTGGCCCGCTTGGAGCTATTGCTCAGGCGCCCCAGGTGTTTGGCGAACTTATTGCCGATGGGGTGCATGTCCATCCAGCAATGATGGACATTCTTGTGAAACTCCTGGGGCCAGCGCGTACCATTGTGATTACCGATGCGCTCTCGGCGGCGGGCATGGCTGGCGACGCCAGCTTTGAGTTCGCCGGACAACCAGCGCAGCTCATTTCTGGCGCCGCGCGCCTGGCAGATGGAACCATCACCGGCAGCGTGCTAACAATGGATCAGGCCCTGCGCAATATGCTGCACATGACCGAAAGCACGCTGCAAGAGGCGATAAGGATGCTTACGATTAATCCTGCTCAGGCTGCTCATGTCTCCAGCCGCAAAGGGCGATTGCAGCCAGGCTATGACGCTGATCTGGTGATCTTTGATCGCTCTTTTACGCTTCAGGCAACCATCGCTCAGGGAGCGGTGGTCTTTGCTACTGCTCCCTGGCAGGAGCGCCTGGGCAAAGCTTAAAGTGTTCGAGTCACCTTTTGAAGTCCACGCGGAACATCAGGGTTCAAGCCCCTGGCGAGCGCCAGATGCAGGGCCAGCACCTGGCCCGGAAGGATTGCGCCGAGCGGACTAAGCCATTCTGGGAGCGGCGCGGCGATGGGCAGCGGCGTTTTGGCGAGCGCAAGGGCCTGGGCCGCTTCAGAGATGACCAGCAGTTCGGCGCCGCGCTCTTGCAGCGCTCCAGCCAGATCGAGCATATCATCAAAAACTTGACCGGCTGGCATGATGAGTATTACCGGCGAGCCAGTATCAATAGTAGCGATAGGGCCATGCCGGAAATCGGCTGAGGAATAGGAGATAGCCATCACATAGGTCAGTTCTTTCAATTTGAGCGCAAGTTCAAAGGAGGTAGCGTAGTTATAGCCGCGCCCGATCACAACGCATTGGTCCATATAACGATAGCGCTCTACTCGCTGGGCAAGTTCAGTTGTTCCCTGGAGGGTCGTCTCAAGCGCTTCTGGAAGCCGCTGGAGGTCGGCAAGATACTGCGGTTCTCCGCTCCAAAGGGCTGCAAACAAAGCTATCACCGCGAGCTGCGCTGTATACGTTTTGGTTGCCGCGACGCTTCGCTCAGGGCCAGCATGCAGTTCAACCACGTAGTCAGCAGCAGCGGCCAGCGGAGACGCGCCATCGTTCGTAATCGCCAGCGTAGGCCGCCCCTGGCGTTTTCCTTCTTCCAGGACTGCGATGATGTCGGGCGATTGGCCGGATTGTGAGATGCCGACGACCAGTGCGCCCGCCAGGCGCGGAGAGGTTTTATAGAGCGTGTGCAGGGATGGCGCCGCCAGCGCCACCGGACAGCGGGCCAGTGCCGCCCAGGCGTATTTGGCGTAGATTGCCGCGTGATCTGACGATCCGCGCGCAGCAATGAACACGTAATCGAAAGGCGGAAGCCTGGTGATGATCTGGTGAACGACAGGCAGCTCATGCTTCAGCAGATGCGCGATTACCTCTGGCTGGCTGCGGATTTCTTGCTCAAGCAATGAAATCATAACCCCTCCTGAATAGGATTTCACACGAATTTTACATCAATCCTGGTCTAGTGGTCTAGATGTCTTGACAAATAGACCCAAAACAGGTACACTACGTTGCAGAAGATAGCCGATCAGATGGAAAAAAACAGCGCATGCCGTGAAGAGAGACGGCAGCAGCATCCGTATAGAAGCGCTAGAAAGGAGTGTGTTTTCCTGTCTTATTGGTTGTGCCTGGCGGTTTCGTTGCATTGCAAGGGCCAGCGCCCTGGCCCTCAGTCAAGGGAATCTTTCTCAGTTCAACCAGATTATCAGATGCTCCGGCGTTAGGAGGTTGTTTATGGCTCCACATTTGAACTCCTTGGTACCTACCAGGAGAAAGCTCAAGGCGATCTTTCTCGTCTCTACCGTTCTGGTCCTTGCCTCGCTCTTACTTTCAGCCTGTGGTGGTGGTTCTGGCAATTCCACGCCCACCAAGTCTTCTGGCCTGAGGATACTGACAGCCATTGGTTTTGTTGGCAGTTCCTACACCCAGGATATGAGTCCTTTCAGCCCGAATGTGAACGTTGGCATCGATGGGTTGGTCTATGAGAACCTGGAATATGTCAACGGTGTGACCGGCCAGGAAACGCCTATGTTGGCAACCGGCCATCAGTTCAATTCGGATAACACCCAGTTGACGTTCACCATCCGTCAGGGCGTCAAATGGTCGGATGGACAGGCATTCACCGCAAATGATGTTGTCTTTACCTTTAACATGCTCAAGCAGTATCCAGGCGCCGATGGCAACGGCCTGTGGAACCACTTGAGCAGTGTTGCCGTCTCGCCCTCCGATCCCAACAGCGTGGTGATGACCTTCTCGTCCGCTGATCCCCCCCTTCTGCCGTTCATCGAGGGAACTTATATTGTTCCGCAGCATATCTGGTCTACTGTGGGCGATCCAACCAAATTCGTCAACCCTAACCCGGTGGGCACTGGCCCAATGATGCTGAAGAGCTTCACGCCGCAGTTGATTACCTACGTGAAGAATCCCAACTACTGGCAGGCCAACAAGGTGCAGGTTGACGAGTTGGATTATCCAGCAGTCAACAGCAATGACACCGCTCTCTTGAAGATGGCGAGTCATCAGGCTGACTGGACGGGCATCTTTAGCTCGGCTCTGCAAGCCCAGTTTGTGAACAAAGACCCTACACACAACCACGTCTACATGGTTCCGGTGGTTCCAGTTCAGATCGTTCCGAACCTGACCAACCCGCTGCTTGCTCAGCTACCTGTCCGCCAGGCTATCAGCGCTGCTCTGGATCGCCAGCAGATGTCTACCGCTGGTGAGGCCGGGCTAGAGCAAGTTGCCAGCCCGACGGGACTGATGCCTGGGCAGGAAAGCTATCTCGATCCCAAGTATAATGGAACGCTCCCATCGTTCCCTGCGGCGGACCCCAACAAAGCAGCGCAGATTCTGCAAAGCGCGGGCTTCACCAAAGGCTCCGATGGCATCTTTGCCGACGCTCAGGGCCGTAAGCTGTCATTCAAAGTCACTGTTCCTGCCGACTTCTCCGACTACGTGCAGGACCTCATGATCGCGCAGCAAAACCTCCAGCAAGCTGGCATTGGCCTTCAACTGAATGAGGTCTCAGACGACGATTGGCGGTCAGATCGCGCGTCAGGGAACTTTGACCTGATTATGACCGGCGGCTTCTTTGGCCCAACGCCGTACTACTACTACGAACCGCTGCTGAACAGCACCCATATTGGCGGCGCGAACGCCACCAACTGGGAGCATTGGAATGACCCGAAGACTGACCAGCTTCTGAACCAGTATGCCTCTACCTCTGATCCCAATGTCCAGAAGCAGGCGATTCAAGGGCTTTCCGACATCATGGCCGATCAACTCCCGGTCATTCCGGTGCTGGATGCCATTCAATTCTTTGAATACACAACGGTGAACTGGACTGGCTGGCCCACTCCCCAGAACCCCTACGCGATAGGTTCGGCCTATCCGCTGGCGGCTGGTGATAACGAGCAAGTCGTCCTTCATCTCACGCCAGTCTCGTAGGACCTTCTGTGCCCTCCTTGACGCTGAGGGGGATAGCCTTCCCTTCCAGGTTATCCTCCTCAGCCTCAAATCCCGGATATTGGTCTGGACCCTTGTGTTATGATACGGCAGGGATGGGCATCTAATCGGCATGGGGAGGGGGTGTACCGCCGGTCTCCCGACTGGCAGGGGAGGGGAAACAACGCTGGGCGAGTGTCCTGCAAAAGCCTGAACACTGTGGATAGCAGGCGCTTATCCACAAAAGGAGTTCTTAGATGCGCCACTTGATCCACCGACTCAGCATTTATCTCCTGGCTGCCTGGGCTGCCATCACCGTCAACTTTTTTCTGCCGCGTCTGGCGCCTGGCAACCCTGCTCAAACGCTCTTTTATCAGCTCAGTCAATTTGGGCATGTAGACCCCAGCTACGAAAAAGCGCTGGAAAGCGAGTTTGGGATCAACACCTCTGATCCCCTGTGGGTCCAATATTTTAAGTATCTCGATAACCTTCTGCACGGCAATCTGGGGCTTTCGACATTTAATTATCCTCATTCTGTGAGCGACGTTATTGGTCAAAGCATTATGTGGACACTGATCCTGCTCTCGGTCAGCGTCTTGATTAGTTTTACGCTTGGTACGCTCATTGGTATTTTTATGGCGTGGAAGCGTGGCTCGGCTCTGGACGCCTTGCTCTCTACCATGATGATGTTTCTCTACTCTATTCTTTATCCCTGGTTGGCCTTGCTGGCAGTCTATTTTATAGGGTTTTCGCTTGGCTGGTTTCCGTATGCAGATGGCTATGATGTGGGTGTGGTGACGCCAGATGGCAGCCTGGCTTTTATCTTGAGCGCGGTCCATCATGCCATCCTGCCAGCATTCACCCTGGTCGTTTCCACCATTGCCGGGTGGATGCTGACCATGCGGAACTCGATGATTACTACGCTCTCTGAAGATTATGTGACGATGGCAAAAGCCAAGGGTCTTACCGCACGGCGGGTGATGTTCGCCTATGCTGCGCGCAATGCTATCTTGCCGAGCGTGACCGGATTTGCTATCGCACTGGGATCAGTGGTGGGCGGCCAGCTTCTGGTGGAAACCATCTTTAACTATCCTGGCATCGGCCTCGCGCTCTATAACGGCATTGTCTCCCAAGATTACGCTCTGGCGGACGGCGTTTTGCTGTTGGTGATACTGGTAACTGTTGTGATGAACCTCATCGTTGATTTGCTCTACGCTGTGCTTGATCCGCGCGTGCGCCAGGAAAGGAGCATCTAGAGGTGAGCCAGCCGCTTCCCACACATGTATCTGCGGCGTCTGACGAGCAGAAGAGTCGCCTGGCGCCTTTGCCTCCTTCCTCTAAAGAACGCCAGGCTGGCTTGCCGCCTGGCCTGGCACAGATCGCTGCCGTTCTGCGCGGCATCTGGGGTCTGATTACGTTGAACGGCAAGGTCACGGCTGGGGTAATCATCGTCGGTTTCTTCGTTTTGGTGGCGATTTTCGAGCCGCTTTTCATTCACCAGAACCCGTTCAGCTATACGACCTGTTATACGCTCCCCTGCTCGAAGCCGCCGTCAGCCGCTCACTGGCTGGGCACGAACCAGGCAAATCAGGATGTCTTTGTCCAACTGGTTGTGGGCACGCGCACCACCATTTTCTGGACATTTGCAACCGGGCTGGCGGTACTGGTCATATCGGTCACGATTGGTCTGGTCAGCGGCTATGTTGGGGGCATTGTTGATGACATCCTTTCGCTGCTCACGAATGTTTTCCTGGTCGTTCCTAGCTTGCCCCTGGCGATCCTGGCTGGCGAATATTTCAACAGGAGCGAACTTACGATAGCGATCATTGTGGCGCTTACCAACTGGGCCTGGGGAGCGCGCGTCTTGCGGGCGCAGACGTTTTCAACCCGCAGCCGCGAATATATCACTGCCGCGCGCTCCACTGGAGAGCGGGCCTGGCGCATTATCTTCTTTGAGATATTTCCCAATCAGATTTCTATTGTTGCCGCCAGTTTCGTTACGACGACCATTCAAGTGCTGCTTGCTATTTCTGGTCTGGAGTTTCTTGGCCTGGGTGATAGCCTGACGATCAGTTGGGGGAACATGCTAAATGGGGCATATCATAACTCCGCTTTGCTCAATGGGGCGTGGTGGTGGTTCGCGCCCCCCGGTATTTGCATTGCTCTGCTGGGTGCTGGTCTGGCCCTGCTCAACTTTGGCATTGATGAGCTTGCCGACCCTCGCCTGCGACGTGGCCCGCGCATTAAGGCGCCGAAACAGCAGCAAGCTGCGGCATAACGGAGGGGAAGAAGCCGATGGAGACGCTGCTTGAAGTCAAGCATATCAGCGTTGATTATTACGCGGCAAGCGGGGTTGTGCATGCCGTTACCGACGTGAGTTTCACCTTGCGGCGCGGTGAGATTTTTGGCCTGGCGGGGGAAAGTGGCAGCGGGAAATCCACGCTGGCCTACGCGATCTCGCATCTTTTGAATCCACCAGCGTTCATCACAGGCGGCCAGGTTCTCTACTATCCCTCCACGCGCACTGATGAGAACAGCGCGCTGTTCTTCGGGCTGGGCGAGCAGAGCAAAGAAGGCCAGCCGGTTGATGTGCTGCAATTGCGTCCCAGGCAGTTGCGCGCCTTTCGTTGGAACGATATGGCAATTGTCTTCCAGAGCGCGATGAATGCGCTCAATCCGGTAATGGCCATCGGCGACCAGATTACAGATGTCTTGCGCGCCCATCGGCCCGATATGAACAGGCAAGCGCGCCGTGAACGCGCGCTCGAACTGTTGCACCTGGTTGGCATTGCGCCAGATCGCCTGAAAAGCTATCCGCATGAACTGAGCGGCGGCATGCGCCAACGCGCTGTTATTGCCATTGCGCTGGCTCTCTCGCCCGATGTCATCATTATGGATGAGCCAACGACCGCTCTGGATGTTGTGGTGCAGCGCGAGATTCTAGGAGAGATTATCCGCCTGCGCGATCAATTGCACTTCTCGGTCATTTTTATTACCCACGATCTCTCGCTCCTGCTGGAGCTTGCCGACAATGTGGCGATCATGTACGCAGGACGCATTGTGGAGCAGGCGTCGCAGCGCGATCTCTACCAGCGCCCCTGCCATCCGTACAGCTATGGCTTAATACATTCCTTTCCAAGCCTGCACGGTCCGCGCCGCAGAGCATCCGGCATTCCCGGTTCGCCGCCTGATTTGCGGGAGCTGCCCTCTGGCTGCGCGTTTCATCCGCGCTGCCCGCTCGCCTTCAGCGCCTGCGCTGCTGTTTTGCCAGTGCTGCGCCCGATCAGTTCCGAAACCGGGCACCAGGTCGCCTGCCATCTCTATGATCCGCAGTTTTATGCCGAACCACCAACAACTGCGGCCATTGCCGCGCGGTATGAGGCCAGAGCAGAGGGGAGCGGTGTTCGATGAGTCTTCTTCAAGAACCGGCGCAGGTTTCTGAAATGGAACCCACCTCTGGAGCCATCCTGGAAGCGCGTCATCTCCAGAAGCACTTCCCGCTCCGTCAATTCAACCCGTTTGCGCCGCGCCGCGTGGTTCACGCTGTAGAGGATGCTTCATTTGTACTCTATCCTGGCCGCGTCACTGCCCTCGTTGGGGAAAGCGGCAGCGGCAAAACCACCATTGCGCGCATCCTTGCGCGCCTCTACGAGCCGACCGCGGGAAATATTTATTTTCAAGGCCAGCCCATCCAACTGTCAACCCGGCTCCGAGGGAAGCAGAAACTGTTCTTGACCCTCCGCCGGACATTCTTCTATCTCGCGGCAGGAGTAGTCGGGGTGGTGCTGGGAGTCTTCCTGGGCAGGCTGATTGCGGGGTGGTTGGGCGCGATCCTGGGCGGATTGATGATGGGACTGCTGGGCATGATGCTGGTGAGTGAGCTATTAGGAGCGGACCTGCGCTCATATCGCCGCCATGTCCAACTGATCTTTCAAGACCCTTTCTCTTCGCTCAACCCCGTCCATGATGTACGCTATCACCTCAGCCGCCCGTTGAGGATATATAAGCATGCGCATAACTCGGCTCAGGCCACAGAGCAGGCGCTCAGCTTGCTCACTCGTGTCAGCCTGACGCCCGCCGGGCAGTTCCTCCGCAAATATCCTCATCAATTGAGCGGCGGCCAGCGGCAGCGCGTGGCGATTGCGCGGGCGCTGGCCGTTCACCCGGAAGTTTTGCTGGCCGATGAGCCGGTCTCCATGCTTGATGTCTCTATTCGCCTGGACATCTTGAATTTGCTGCTGCGTCTTAAAGAGGAGGAGCGCCTGGCTCTTCTCTATATCACCCATGATATTGCCAGCGCTCGCTATTTTGCGGAAGAGACGCTGGTGATGTATGCCGGGCAAATGGTGGAAGGTGGACCCAGCGAAGAGATTACACAGCGGCCCAAACACCCCTATACTCAGCTTTTGCTTTCGGCTGCCCCTGATCCTGACCGGCTGAGCCAGAATGGTGGCAAACCAGCTACGCTGCCAGCACGGGGCGAGATTCCCAGCCTGGTGAACCCACCCACCGGCTGCCGTTTCCATCCACGCTGCCCCCACGCCATGCCAGTCTGCCGCGAGCGTTTCCCCGCGCGCACCGACCTTGGCGGCGGACACTGGACTCACTGCTTCCTGTATGGCGACGAAGCAGCCCAACCCGAAAAACAGCAGTAAGCGAATTGGTCTGCTTTCCTCTTGACATTGCTCTCACTTGCTGAGCATAGTATACAGTAGAGATGCTGCACCCTCTTTTTAGCAGAGGATGCGTTGCGCTTCTGAGCAGGATACCCCTTGGAGGAAGAAGCAACCCCCACAAGGAGCGTAGGATATGACTGATTTCACCGCCGATGCCGACGCCCTGGATAACCAGGGCTACCTCCATTCACAAATTGCCCAGCTCTATCGTGATCTGGCCGCCGATGTACGCTCGCATGGCGGCCCAATCCTCAGCGAATTTCAAAGGGTGCAAAACGTCGGCTATGCTGCCAACTATGCCAGCAACTACCAGCAATGGCTGAATGGGGCAGGTCTGGATGACCTGGAACAAGAGGCACAGGCGCATGAAGCCTGGGCGCAATATTTCTTCGACCTGGCTCAGCAAGTCAGAAAGGCCGAAGGCGATCTGGACACTGGCCCTCGCCTTCGTCCAGGCGGAGGCTATATGTACTAAGAGCGTCTAAAAAAACCGCTATGCAAGCAGGGGTAGGGCGTACCGCCGGTTTTCCAACCGGCAGGGGCGGAGCGCATCCCCGGGTGTAGTGAGGCGCACTGAGAAGCTCTCACAACACCTTCTGCCCCAGGGTGGGCTGCAATCATGACTGCCACCAGGAGACGAGCTTAACACAAGGAGGATCGCTCGATATATGGGACTCGATTGGATTGACGACCTCTTACAGAAAGCCGAGGGCCTCCCCCTGGTAGGGGGAATTGCCCATGACCTGCGCTTCGCCTACGAAATCATGCGCGTAGACCCACCCGATCCAAAAACTGTCCAGCCGCAGATCGACAACCTGGCAGGGTATCATACCAAGGCGAGCCAGTTGCTCAGCGCGTACAATGATGGCCTCCTCACACTGCGGCAGAAATGGACTGGCGACGTTGCTGATTTCTATTTTGGTCCCCAGGTGACAGCCTTTCAGATCGAGCATGATATGGAACCGTCCACCGTTGGGGCTGGTTATCAGTTGTGGAATCGGTTCAGTCAGCTCACTGACGTACTCGACTATAACCGCGCTGCCCACCAGAGCGCGCACGATACCCTCGTGCAGCTTGTAGCTCTACAGTCCGATCTCGAAACAGAAGTTACTGAATCTGCTGTCCTCCTCGCTGCCGACGTGGAAGAGCTTGTTCCAGGGGAAGAAGAATTAGAGGCATTCAGTATCCCCATCACCGTAGAAAGAACTGGCAAAGCCGTTGAGACGGCCCAAAAGATTGAAAAAGTTGGGGAAGAGGTCAAGGATATTGTAGAAGTAGAGGGAGAGATCCGGCGGCTCGACTGGATTGTCCAAATTGCGAAGGTAGTTGGCACCATCGGCGCGATTGTGGGTGTCACGCTGCTTCCGTTTATCCTCATATCTCATACAACCGTAACCAATTCCCTGCCACCACTCTCAGACAAGAAGAAGATCAGCCAGCTTACTGACAAGGAATTCAAACGCATGCTTGCCGATCTGGCAAGAGAGTTTGGTTGCAGCCAGGAAGAAATTGAGAATATCCTTAATACCTATGGGGCCAACAACCTTACCCCCAAGCAGTTAGAGCGCATCCTGCGCATGCTCCAGATTCGGGCGCAGCTTCAGGCGCTGCTTGATCTGGTTCGGAACTCAGGTCTTCCTGGGGCTGATAGGTTGGCACGTGAGATACAGGATGAACTCAACGGGAGGCTATTCACGACCCAAGACCCAACGACCTGGACCGATGAGAACATTGCTGGCGAGCAGGGAAATCTTGATGGATTCTGGGGCGCTTACTCTTCAGCCCAACAATCAGGTGGCGCCATCGATCAAACCTTCAATTGCGGTGGCAATAGACAACAAGTAGACATTGTCCGGGGAGATACCTGGATCGAGGTGAAGAACCAGAGTGGGCTTTCGCCTACCAGTGACAAGTTTGACCCTTTGTTCAGGCAGCTTCTTAACTATATCAGGGTTGGGCAATGCGAAGGTGTAACCAACTTTTGTGTGGAGGTGCCACCCGATGCCGATGCCACGGGCTTACTCAACAAGATCAGAGGGTTGTTGACGCAGATGGGCATCTCTGGTGTGAATGTGGATGTCTGCACAACAAACTTTGGCCCGCCACCTGCACCTGCTGGTGGATGGTGTACTGCTTGAAGGTTTGGATACTGCTGATACTGCATTGTTGGTTGTCACTTCAGCACCTCACCTATGCGTGCCATAAAGGAAGGTTTCGCTTATGTCCAGTCTCATTGGTGGTCATCTGTTTATCCCCACCTCCACCGAATTTACCCCACTGGAGGTGTTCTTGCGCTCCCTGGAGATACTGGGTGAGCCAGCAAGCCATAGTACCCTGTTTCCTCCGCAGGCCATCTGGGTCGATCAATCTCTTGCAAAGAGCATAGAGGCTCTGCAACGTGTCGGCTCGTCCAGGCTCGCTGGCTACCGTGTCGGCTTGTCCATTGCCGGATATTGGTCCTATGTCGAATTAGAGGAAGTACCAGACTATCATGTCCTCCTGATAACCAGCGACCAGGGGCAATTTCGAGAACCAGACCCCTGGCACGACCCGGCCCTGGTGGAAGAATTTTCTGACCGCTGGGTTGCCACCTGCGAGGCGCTCCAGGTACTGTATGGCTACTTCTCTCACTATGTGAGCATGCCTACAGTCGAACATCGCCAGACCATTCTGAAGCGTCTGGTACACAAAGAGATTGATGAACTGGTCACAAATGCCCACTGGCGCAGCTACTTGGGAACCCCTTGGATGGCGCGCTGGGGAGAAGAGATTGAGCGGCTTGCTCAAAAGCGGATTGGCCCGATCCAGCCCTCTGGGGATACATACTATGTCGAGCAGCGGCCCTCTCGGGCGCTGGTTCTGGCTGCCGGGCTGGGCTACAACCCCTGCCAGGGGGACCTTGATCTGACACAGCACGCCCAGTTCTTACTGCGCCAGATCGAGCCGCATCAGCAGGTGCCTGGAGTGGCTGCGCTGCTGGAAGGGCTTCGGGAAGAATTACAGGGACGTATTGGGCACATCGAAACGACACTGCGGACATCCAACAAAGTCAATCGGGAAGAAGTAAGCCAATCGAGAAAGTACCTTAATGACGTGCGGGGGCTGTGGGCCAGCGCTCAGGAACATCAGGGGCTGGTAGGAGTGAGCCAACGTATGGCCGTGCGTCGCGCCAACGGACAAGAGAGCACAGTGACAGTGCCGGTGATTGCCGCTGACGGCCAGGAATGGTTGTTCCCGCTCAACCGCGAGCCGTTCGGTTCCGAGGATGGTGCTTGGAACGATCCAACCAGCGGGGTACAGGTCCAGATGGAGAATCTGCTTCAGACAGCACGACAGCATCCTGTGAATGGCACGCCCCCGCGTGTCGTAGTCCTCTTTTGGAATGGCGGTTCACCAGAGATAAAGCAAGCGCTGGAGGACATGGGCGCGTCTGTGGAGCAGCCAGGGCATCGCCCCATCTTCCATGTGCAACCACCAGAGGAGTGAGGAGTTCTAAGAATTCCTAACAAAACGGTTGTGCAGACTGGGTGGGGCGTACCGCCGGTTTTCCAACCAGCAGTGGCGGGGCACATCCACGGTTTTGTTAGGCGCTCTAAGATACGTGCGGGCCAGCATAGCATCGTAGCCCAGGCCACGCTGCGACCACAATCACCCACCGGGAGACGAGCTTGGCACAAGGAAGTCAGGAGGGTCCAATGACCAGCGCGCTTCTTCCTGAGCTACTTGCTCAGCTTGAATTACATCAAGAATGGATGGACAACCTGGGGAGCAAAGGCAAGCAGCTTGAATTAAATGCCGCTGATTTGCATGGTCTTGATCTTTCCGGTAGAGAATTGAGCCAGGCGTCGCTTCCCAACGCCAACTGCGAGGGGAGCATTCTGCGTGGAGCGGAACTGTATGCAGCCAACCTCTACTCTGCCTCCTTTCTACGCGCGATGCTCGATGAGGCTAACCTCAGCAAAGCAGGGTGCTGGAAGGCATGTTTCCGCGAGGCAAGTATGCGCGGCATCAAAGGCATCCGGGCAGACTTTACAGAGGCGGATTTGCGCCAGGCCGATCTGAGCCATGCGTATCTGTCCAAGGTCAACTTGCGTCAAGCCAATCTGGAACAGGCCCGGCTTCACGAAGCGAACCTGAGACGCGCGATCCTCATCGATGCCTCGCTTGCTGGAGCCGACCTCACCGGCGCACGTCTCTGGCAGGCAACTTTACAAGGGGCGAGAGGCATAGAGACCCTTCGCGCCGACTGGATCGATATCGGTGAAGAACAGCAGTCCCAACGGCTGGAGGGCGAAGCTGCCCGCCGCTGGCTGTTGGAGGCGGCAACAAAACCCTAGCTTGCCAGCAGGCGCACCGGAGACACTCCAGCAGGTAATAGGGGACAACAAACCTGCGCGTGAAAAACCAAACATTTCAGAGGGGTACTTGCTGGGACGGGGTGACAGATGAGCAGTGGAAAGGGGTAGCCACAAAGCGATCATTGGAGTGACAGGGTTCGCCTTGTGGCCTCTACTAAAAACTCAGCCCCTACGCAAACTCTGGGGCGTCTTGCTGGGCTGCTCCCTGTGCCGCGCCAAAGACTGGTGGCGGTGTAGGATCAGAGGGCTTCAGGGTACCACGCCTGGCTGCCTCAATCTGCGTCCAGATTCTTTCTGGCGTCAGCGGCATATCCAGCGTGGTAATGCCCAGTGGCGCCAGCGCATCCAACACCGCGTTAACGACCGCTGGCGGTCCGCCAATTGTGCCGCCTTCGCCGATACCTTTCGCGCCCAGCGGATTACGCTGAGACGGCATCTCAACAAGCGCGCTCACGAACGATGGCAACTGCTGCGCGGTCGGCAGTGTGTAATCCAGCAGCGTCCCTGTAATCAACTGGCCGCCTTCATCATAGATAACCTCTTCATAAAGCGCCTGCCCAATGCCCTGGGCCAGCGATCCATGCACCTGCGCCTCGGCCAGCGCGTCATTGAGAACACGCCCGCAGTCATCCACCGCTGTATAGCGAAGCAGCCGCGTAACGCCGGTCTCAGTATCAACCTCCACCACTGCCAGATGTGCCCCAAACGAATACGTAGCATCAGGCGGATTAAAATCGCGCCAGGCCGCCAGTCCCTCAATGGGACGCCCATTCGCCGGATTGGGCGCCTCTCGCTCGATGAGGTCAGGCTGCTCCTCCACCATCTGCGCTAACTGTCCCAGGGTCACGGCCCGACCCGGAACGCCGCGCACCATCACCCGCCCATCCTCCAGCACCAAATCTGCTGGCGCCGCTTCCAACATATGTGCCGCTACCTGCAACGCCTTCTCGCGCACCGCTTCGGCGGCCAGCAGCACCACCGAGCCGCCGGTCTGTGTGATGCGGCTGCCAAACGTCCCGATGCTAAAAGCTGGCAGATCGGTATCATTCATACGCACTTCGACCTGCGAGGCTGGCACATGAAGGGCGTTGGCGGCAATCTGCGCAAATATGGTGAAATGCCCCTGGCCGTTGTGGGCAACCCCGCTCTGCACCAGCACCGTCCCATCGGGACGAATTCGCACGGTCGCAGCCTCGCGGGGCGCGCCGGGCACCGACATAGAACCGCCCGAATTCTCAACAAACGTCGAAATGCCCAGCCCCAGCAGATGGGAAGCGCCTGCCTCGCGGCGCTTCTGTTGCTCGGCTCGCCAGGCAGCGTACTCTCCTAGCTTCAGTGCCTGCTCAAATGCAGTCCCGAAATCGCCGGTCTCGTACTGCATGCCCATCACTGTGCGATAGGGCAGTGCATCTGGCGGGAGCAGATTGCGCCGTCGCACCTCAGCCGGATCGAGCTTTAGCTCATGGGCGATGCGGTCCATTGTTCGCTCCAGGATATATGCGGCCTCCGGGCGCCCGGCGCCCCGGTATGCCGCCGTTGGCGCCTTGTTCGTAAAGACGCCTATCACCTGGCTTTCGATGGCCTGTATCTGATACGGCCCGCCCAGCAGATAGGGCGTTCCATTCGGGACCATTGCCGTTGTTGCTGCCAGGAACCCGCCGAGATCGCCAATCGAGCGTAATTTTAGACCAAGCAGTCGCCCATCATTCCGAAACGCGGCTTCCACATAGTTGATCTGTCCGCGCCCCTGTGTCTGCCCTTGAAAGTTTTCGCTGCGCCCCTCAATCCATTTGACAGGTCGCCCATATCTGACAGCCAGCGTGGCAGCAATAATTTCTTCGCCCAGGAAGCGTGTTTTCGCGCCAAAGCCCCCGCCAACATCTGCGTTCTGGACGTGGATGTTGCGGCGGTCTATCCCTAAAAAGCGCGCCAGCATCTCCCGTGCGCCGTAGACCGCCTGGGACGAAAGCCAGGCCGAGAGCGCACCACTGGCCGGATCGAAGTCGAAATAGCAGGCGCGAGGCTCCAGTGACGCAGGTGCCAATCGCTGATTGACCAGACGCAGCCGGACGGTACGATCTGCCTGCGCGAACGCGGCTTCAATATCTCCGCCGCTGGCCTGTGCGCGAAAGGCGATATTTGAGCCAAAAGCCTCATAGAGCAGTGGAGCATTGGGCGCCAGCGCTGCCTCTGGATCAGTCGCTGCCGGAAGCGGCGTATAGTCGATCTCTACCAGATCGCGCGCATCCTCTGCCACGTAGCGGTTTTCGGCCAGCACAACCGCTACTGGATCACCTACGTAGCGCACTCGCCCAACTGCCATCGGGTGTCGCTCTGGTCGCTTGAGGCCGGGCAGTGGAAAACCTTCCAAAGTATTCATCCCCTGCACCAGTTCTGCGCCGGAAAATGCAGCGAACACACCTGGCAGCGCCCTTGCTGCCTCAAGATTGATGGAGGTAATTTCCGCGTGAGCATAGATACTGCGCACAACGACCATATGCAGCGGAGCTGGTCGCCCTTCTGGCGGCCTGACATCATCCACATAACGCGCGTGGCCGGTAATCAACCGATGATCTTCAATACGACGCTCCAGTCCTGGGGGCGTCTGTGTCTTGCTCATAAAAGACCCTTCTTTGACTCGTTGGGTTCGTGTTCACCGTCAACGCTCCACAAAGGGAGTCATGCTTTTCTATCATATCATGCTTTCAGCATCGTTGGACAGACGAACTTTCTGGCCTTCCTTCTTGACAAATGCGCCTTTTCTGGTTACTATATCTGTAACGGATATATCCGCTGGCGCTATAGTGCTACCATAAGCAGCGGTTGGTCGCTCCAGCTATTGCGTTGGGAGAAGATGCGTATGCCAGATGATGATCAGTGCGCCCCAGAGGCGCTGCTGCCGCTTACCCCAGCGGTGTTTCATATCCTGCTAGCGCTCGCTGATGGTGAAAAGCATGGCTATGCCATTATGCAGGAAGTCCAGGCGCGCACAGGCGGCGCGATGCGTATGGGGCCAGGAACGCTCTATGGCTCCATCCAGCGCATGCTCAAGGACGATCTGATCGTCGAGGCGCAGGAACGCGCCGGGCCTGCTCCCGGCGAAGAGCGCAGGCGCTACTATCGCCTGACCGACTTCGGGGGCCGCGTTTTGCATGCCGAAGCCCGTCGCCTGGAGCAACTGGTGCGGATCGCGCAAAGCAAGCGGGTTCTTCCTGGCTTGGTTCAATCTACGCGCTGACGTGCGAGCGTCTTGGCGTGCAGCCGGAGGAGGTCGTGTTCCTTGATGATGTCGAGCACAATGTTGCCGCTGCCGCAGCATACGGCATGCACGCCATTCTCTTCACAGACAACGCTCAGGCTATTGCCGACATACAGGCTTGTTTACAGGCGCATGCCTTATAAGCCCCTCTCTCCCCAAATCCGCTTGAGGCAGCCACAACGCCAGTCTCCTGACTGCCAGCGACAGCCCTGCCGTTGGCATGCAACTAACCAGCACTTCAAGCAGCTTTAAAAATGCGAGCGAATCAATCATTTTCCTGTGAAGCCGCGCATAGTTCCCCAAAAAGAAGGGAGGTACACTACCCTTGCGCGGCTTCTGCCAGCAACCACCATGCTATAATAGTGGACACAGGAAAAGAGCGGCTCGCCTGCCAGCTTCGCGCATAGCGCTCATGCGGGCGCGGCCACAGCCCGGAGAACTGGAGGAATCCCGTCATGTCATCAAGGGTTTGCTCCAATTGCGGTCGACCCCTGCCAGATGGCGCCGCCTTTTGTGGGGACTGTGGCGCGCGTCAGCCCCCGGCGGCTGTCCCTGCCCAGAATTCGTATGGATTATCGCCCTCCGCTCGACCAGGAGACACCCTCCAGGCAAGCAAGCCGCCGGTCGAAATTCGGGATGTAGGCGCAGAACTGCGAGCTACAACCCAACCCCTGAGTCTGTACAGCGGGACGGACCTGGATTCCAGCCCGGCGGATTCGTTTCCGCCGGGAGCTTTCGTGCCTCCGTTGGGGGGAGGGCCGGGCTGGCCTGCTACCTGGGCGCCCCCTCAAAAGCCTGCTCGCAAGCGCGTAAGCTCTGGTAGTATCATCGCAATCGTCGTAGTTATCATTTTGCTGGGCGGCGTGCTGGCTTTCGCTCTCTACAACGGTGCTAAAAATTCCGCCACAACTCAGGGACCAGGCAGCACACCAACAATCGGCTTTGGTGGAGGTGGAGGCGGGCCAGCGGGCACGCAAACGCTCCCCGCGATTAACCGCGTCGGCTATTATGCTGGAGTCAAGATAACCCTGCTCAACGCTGTTGAGGCTCAGAGCCTGCCTGGATTTCAGCCGTTCGATCCCAAAAATTATGGGCTGAAGATTCAAGCCCGCCTGGAAAATCGAACGACTACTCCGGTAGACGTTGGAAGCGCGACACATCTGGTCGATGCCAACAAGAATGTCATCCAACCCACGCCAGCCAATGTGCCAGATGCTTTGCCTCCCTACGCAGGACCGGACAGCGATACAACTGGCACCGTCTATTTTGAGGTGGCGCCTGGCAGCCTCATTAGCACCTTTGCATTAGTTCTGGGCAGGCCCAATGAATCACTGGTCATGATTCCCCTGGCTGCTCCCTACGATCCTACTCCGTATCAGCAAGGCAGCAAGACCATCAATAAATCGGTCAGCTACAGCAGCACTGGCGCTGCCGTAACAGCGGAAGTGACGAAAATTCTCTATGCCCCCTGGATACCAGGCTATCAAGCTGACCAGGGCATGCGCTTCCTTCAGGTCGCGCTGGTTCTTACCGATACCAGCAGCTTGAGTGCGTATGTTGGCGGCACTCAGTTCCAGGTGCAAGACCCCACTGGGAAGCGTGTGCGCCAGGATGATACACACGGTCTGATTCTCAATGACTCGCTGGACCCCGGTGAGCGCAAAGATGAGGGCTTCATTACCTTTGAGATTCCAGCAAGCCGAGGCGATTACATCTTTCAAGTCTTCAACAGTGATGGCACGCTGGCCGGGCAGATAGACCTGGGAACGCTCTAGCAGATGGCAAGGGCGCACGGCATGTACGCCCTTGTCCCATCAAACTGTTGCATCATCGCGTCAATCCCCCAATCATTACCCCTGGACCCTGCTCAGACAGAAGATGGAGCTATGGGCACGCTATCTTCACAAATTCCCCTGGTTTTCTCTTGACAAATGATATTAGGGTAGGCTAATATCTTAGTGCCCTGGTCGGATATAAGGGTACCCTAATATTCAGAAAATATCGTCGGAGGAAGTTGCATTTTCATGCAGAGACCATTGCTTAGAACTATCGCTCAGGCGCGCCACCTGACGCGCCTGCTCCTGGCTCTCAGCGCGGCAGTGGTACTGGGCGTTCTCGTCTGGCAAGGTATTACCGCTGCTGGCAATCCCGATCCTGCTCTTCCCCATATCAGCCCGCAGGCTGCTGTTGTCGATACCGGCGTCCTCGTTTTTCGTGAAGGCTTGGAGTGCATCCTTGTTCTGGCTGCCATCACGGCCAGCATGCAAGGCGCCAATCAGGGCTATCGCCATCCCATCGCTGTTGGTGCCGGAATCGGCCTGGGTGCCAGCCTGCTTACCTGGTTTGCCGTCGTTGGCATTCTTGCGGATTTAGCAGATAACCTTCCGGCGCTCGCCATTCAAGCCGGAACCGGCCTGGTTGCTGTGGTGGTCCTGCTGGTTATCATGAACTGGTTCTTCCATAAAATTTACTGGACCGGCTGGATTTCGCTGCATAATCGTCGCAAGCGCGCCCTGCTCACTGCTAAGGATGCCAGGCCATCGCAAGCGCGTCTGCTCAGCGGACTCATCCTCCTGGGCTTTGCCTCTGTGTATCGTGAGGGCTTCGAAGTCGTCCTCTTTCTCCAGAGCCTGCGTATGCAGGTTGGCTCTCTCATCGTTTTATTTGGTGTCCTCGCGGGCCTCAGCTTCACCGCTGTTGTTGGCATTCTCACCTTTATCGCTCACCAGCACCTGCCCTACAAAAAAATGCTGATTTTTACCGGCGTCATGCTTGGTGCTGTCTTGCTGGTCATGGTGGGCGAGCAGGCGCAGGAAATGCAGTTAGCCCACTGGATTCCTACCACCTCGCTCAACTGGCCGATTCCCGACTGGATGGGCCTGTGGTTCTCCGTTATTCCAACGGTTGAAACGCTGGTTGCTCAGGCTCTGGCAGCCATCCTCGTCCTTGGCTCCTATCTCCTGGCTCGCTACACGCTTGTCTGGCGCGCTCGCCGACGTGGCGAAACGCCTGCTCACCGACCTGAAGCTCCGCCGCCGGCTAACCCAGAAATCGCGGCAAATACCATGTCTCTTAGTTGAGTGTTTTTACTCCACCTGTCATTTGGGGTTTGAGCGCCACCCTGGTGAAGCCCCCGATGCGCTTGTCAAATTTGTCGTAGGCAACGGGTGCAGCCATTCAAGCAGACCAGCGCCTGATATAGTGGGAAACCTGGCTGCCAGGATTATGCAGCACGCGATCAGGCGCCAGAGAATGCGCTGCCCCTTTATCCTCATCTGAAATAATGGTGTCTTGTGGTTGAAGGGTCTGCCAGAACTGAAAGATTCCCTCTGGCGTATCTGGCTGATAGACATAGACTCGCTTGATGCCATACTCGCGGGCAATGCGCTCAGCCTCTGAAAACGCGCGCCTGGCGTTTTCATCCTCCAGATAGGGATCGACAATTTCAAAGCGCATCACCGGGCGTGTTGGAGTGATTTGCCCGCGATAGAGAAAGACCACTGTGGCGGATGGCCTCACGGTGCATGCCGCGCGAATAACTGCCTCCTGCTCTTCTGGTTTAAGCGGCAGCACCGCCAGGACTGAGCCGGGGATAGGTGAGTAGATATGCTGGGTCAGCACCAGCAGTTCCTGCCTTTCGGCTCTGCGACGATTCCAGGAGGCAACGAGCAAGCCAATAAGGGTGACGCTCCCCCCAAACGCCGTCGCCAGCGGTTTGAAAACGAGGTTGATTGACCACGCCAGGATAACCAGCGTGGTGGTCAAGACGCCCAGGAGAAACATGAGCGGTGAAATCTGCCCCCTTTTTCCTCGCACATGCAGCCGTTCGCGGAAGCGCACGATGTCCAACCCCAGGCACGTCAGGCTGAATGCACCGAGCAAGCCAAAGGCATACATTGCCCCTAGCTCGTTCAACACATTCTGTGGACTCTTGCTGACCAGGCGTGCCAGTATGAGGACCAGAACCGGCACGCCAGTCGACAGAGCGATAGAATAGTGTGGTGTCCCGCGCCAGGCGTTGCGATGTTGCACAAAGTATGGGAAAAAGCGCATACGAGACAGTGCCAGGAGAACGTGATAGCACCCGATGATTGCTGTGTTGCTGGCAAAGATCAGCAGCGCCGAGGCGCTGATTGCAACTTCAATGCCCAGGATCGAGCCTCCGTACTTGCCGCCAAGAATAGAGATCAGTTGGTTGGGGTCAACTGTGCTGGTGTCCACCAGTGTGGTGGCGAAGATGGTCAGCGGTGGACTGGTAATACCAACGGTCAGCACCACCAGCAGGAGGGCCAGCCGTATCGTGCGCTTGCGCGGCGGTTTCATTACCGGGGCAAGCTGCGAAATGCTCTCCAGCCCGGAAAAGGCCAGGAACGACCCGGCAAATCCGGTTAGCAGTGTCAAGATCGTGAGAGGTCTCCCCGAAAACATGGCAGCAGTGGTATGAAGGATGACGTGCCAGGGCACATGGGTAAAAACAGTCAGCAGAATCGCCAGATCGCTCAAAAAAGCGATCAATGCCCCAGTCAGGCTGACTGTGGCGCTCTCGCTTACGCCCCACCAGTTGAGGACTCCCAGCAAAACCAAAACCACAAGAGTAAGTAGCAAAATGAGAGAGTTGATAGGGGGGAATACTACCGCAAAGTATGACAAGCCAGAGAGGGAACTGATGGCCGCCGTCAAAAAATAGTCCACCAGAATAAACATCCCGCCCAGCGCGCCCATCCAGGGTCCCATCGCGCTGCTGGCGACAGTAACGACACCGCCGCCCTGCGGATAGCGATAGGTAACTTCTGCATACTTCAGCGTCAGCAGGATAAAGACCGCAAGGGTCAGTGTCACAAAAAATCCTGCTAGCTTCCCCACCTGGCTGGAGAGAATTCCAGGCGTGTAATAAACGGAGGTGCCAATATCAGCGAAGACAACTGCCCAGCAGAGGAAGAACCCTAACCGACCGCGCTCATGTGCGCCTGACCCGAAGCGGCCAGGCGAGGCGCTGGATGAGGAGTCGTCAGAACTCATACTGTCCTCCGCCATCTGGCTGCGCGAGTCAGGGTGATGTGTTGAAGTGTTATCTGATTATGGGGCGTTGCACCATGACCTCCCCTGTAATGGCGCGTATCAGCGAGATAACGCCGTAGACGACTGCGTAGATGCCAATGAGCCAGACCAGCGCCAGCACTCCCAGCCCCGGCCAGACAATCAGCAGGATGCCAAAGATGATCGAGACACCGCCGCTCAAGATCAGCATCCACTCCATTCCGCCTGCCTTGCCTGCTCGGAAGGCCCCGATGATCTCAGCAATACCTGTCGCAATCGCCCAGGCAGCGATCAGAAAGAGCAGCGCAACGGCGGTGATGGCGGGCCAGGCAAGAGCAATAATGCCCGCCAGAACGCCAAGAATACCTTCGACAATCAGAAGCCATCGGCTTCTGGCTGTTGGAGCGCGCACGCCCGCCAGGATTGCAAAAATCCCCCCGGCTATAGCGAAGATGCCAAATACAATCACCAACGCGAGCAGCGTGATGGCAGGCCACACCCACACAATGAAGCCAAACAAAATGGCAATCACCCCACGTAATGCCAGCCCCCATCGTGACATGGCTGGCAGTGGCACGGTTGTCGTGCCCATAAAAGCACTCATGGTCATCTCCTTTTCAGGCAGCCTCGAGAGCAGCCAGGCATCTTATGTGCCGGGGGTAGTGGTCTGGGCATAGTGAAGCCCTCGCACGATAAGGGCCACGAAGGAGATGGAGGAGAGGGGCGCGACAGCGCCCCTTGTGAGAGGAGGGATGCTATGCTTCGGTGCTGCGGGATGGCACCAATGCTGCCGCTCTGGGTTCTATCCTTTCTGCGCGCAGCGCGCGGAGTACCCGCTGTTCAGCAGCGCGCGCTGCCGGGAACTCGCGCAGCCAGGGAGGCAGGTATCGCAGCATCCGCCGCGTCTGCCGCACCCAGAGGTCGAAAAGCATCTGCTGGCTGCGTCCCCAGCGATACCCGTACATCGCCCGCAGACGTGGCGGCAGCAGGCCAATGGTGATGTTGGCCGTCGCCTCGAAGAACGGCCAGACTACTGCTGGCGCCGGAGGGTGCAGCACCAGCGCGGCCAGTTCTTTGGCTGCTGGAGTGACGGCCAGCCGGTCGCTTTCGAGCATCATACGCATATAGTCTTTGAACGCCGCCAGCGTCGGTGGACAGTGTTCTCGTGGCAGCCCAAGCAATCGCACTGCTTGCAGGGACTCCAGGTAATACTGTTCCTGCTCGGCGGGCGCCAATGGAGCGATAAGCATGGGATAGAGCCGTAGAATGGTATCGATGAGCGTGGCATGCACCCAGAGCAGTAAGTCGGGGTCGCGCGCCTGATAGGGGGTATTGCTGGCATAACTGCCAGCCGTTGTGTCCAGCGTCCCGCGCACTTTCTGATGTCGCTGGTTGATGGTCTGGGCAGCCTGCCGGGCTTCGGTCTTTGTGCCAAAGACGATAGTTTGCGTCAGCGTCAATGTGCGCATAAACCGCCCGTAAGGATCGCTGCGATAGGCACTGTATTCATTGACCCCAGCGGCCACCAGTGGATGGGCAAGCTGCATCAGTACCGCGCAGTTCCCGCCAAAGAGCAGTGCCGCCTCGCGGACCACTCGCCAGGAGATGCTTCCCGGCCCATAATAGCCTGCCAGATCGCTGAATGTTTCCCCGTCCATCGATACCCTGCCTTCTAGTTAGCTCCGGTCCTTTGCATTCTCTGGAGAAGATTATAACATTCAATGCTTAATTTGGCAGGCACTTGAGATCACCTGACAGGGCTTTCTTCCGCTTAGCTGGGCTTATCCTATCGGGCAGAAATCGTGCGCCCAGGTTTTTGAGGAGATGGACCGGCTGGAAGCGTGGTCAAAACTGTGGAGCGGCCCCTTTGCATTGATTCCGGGCCATCTGCCGCGCTCAGACTTCGAGATGCTGGGCGCGGCAAAGATTTCTGAGAGCATGCGTTTGCCAGGTTAGACGATGATTTCGGCGGTATACTGGGCTATCTGGGCCGCGCCTTGCTCCTGGGCGTTCGTCCCCCGGCCATGATGGGCGTGAAACATCTGGCTCTGGGAATAGGCTTCCATTGCCTGCCTGGATTCCCAACGCGAAACCGCCTCCAGGCTCTCTTCGTTCCGCCAGAGTTCAAGGCCAAGAAATCCTGGGAACTGTTTGAGGTCTGGCCCATTGCGTCTGAATCCCTCGGCCATGCGGTCCAGGGCTTCCTGCGGCGCCTTGATTCGTGTTACTGCGATGAACATGTGTTTCCTTCCTTCTTGTGCATGCCACGCCAGGACAGGTGTGGGCAGCCTCTCTACCTGCATCTATCGTACCACGTTGGGAACAAATCGCCACCCTTGCGTACCCTCATAGGCAACATGCTGTCTGGAGCATCTGGTCGAGAAGATGGGCGTCACCATGTTTGCAATGGAATGGGGTTGGGATGTGAGCTAGATGCTCTTGCAGCTCAACGCTTCTTAGGGTATTATCATGATATGAATGTCATTCAGTCATGCAGACCTGGAGGGCGCGAGTCGAGAGCGCCAGAGGCCCTATGCACGGCAGGAGGCAACAGATGGCAAGCATCTCTACGAAACACGAAGGCTACACCACTATTTCCCCGCGTGGCTTAGACTTTGCCAGTGTCCCTATGCGGCTTTTCCAGAAAGCCAAAAAGCTGGGAACCTGGGACCCCTTTGACATTGATTTCTCGAAAGACCTGACCGACTGGCCCAACCTGGATGAGCTGCACCGGGAAAATGTCCTCTCTCTGAGTACCTTGTTTCAGGCGGGCGAAGAGGGTGTGACTATTGATCTGCTGCCGCTGCTCATGCGCTGTGCCAGAGAGGGGTGGGTAGAAGAAGAAATCTATCTGACTTCCTTCCTCTGGGAAGAGGCTAAGCACACGGAGTTCTTCCGGCGCTGGTTCTCGGAGGTGCCCAAGGTCGATTATGACTTGCACGAGTATCTTGGCCCCAGCTATCGGCAGATCTTCTATGAGATTCTGCCGCAGACGATGAACCGGCTGCTGACCGATGACTCGCGCGAGGCGCTGGTCGAGGCGATGGTGACGTATAACATGGTTGTCGAGGGCACGCTGGCCGAAACCGGCTACTGGAGCTATGCGCGCATGCTGGAGCGCGGCCAGTACCTGCCAGGGTTGGCCCAGGGTATCAACCTGATTAAGCGCGACGAAAGCCGCCATATCCGCTTTGGCATCTATATGCTTCAGCGGCTGGTGAGCGAGAACCCCGCACTGTGGGAAACGCTTCAGGCCAAGATGTTTGAGCTGCTGCCCATCGCGCTGGCTATGACCACCGACAATCTGGAGAGGTTTGAGGAGCGCTTTGGCGAGACCGATCCCTTGATTCCGCCGGAGGAGACGCAGGCATATCTACAAACCCAGTTCCAGAAGCGGATGCACGCGCTGGAGCGCGCGCGGGAGCAGACCAGGGACGAACTGGAGCAGGAAGTGGCCGCCGAAATCGAAGAAGATGAGGCCGGGATTGAGGACGAGGCCGCGCTGGGGTAGCGCGAGGCAGCGGCGCGCCAGCATAGTGGCTGGCGCTGCAAGCAGCCGCTCAACACACTATCGTACAGGTCGCAACGGAGCAAAGGTCAATAGCCCAGAGGGTATTTCTCTGGGCTATTGACTGTCTGTTATAAAGAAAGCGAGTGTGTATGGCAGAGATGGTGGATGGTGTAATACTCCCCAGCAGGCTTTGAGCAGGCCGAGAGTGCCGAGCGGCTGATGGCGCGACATTTCCCGGATGTGTATAAAAGATACTTCGCATATGATGGAGGAAGCCGTATGAGTGGCGCGATACATACTGAAAAGCCCAAAACGTATCTGATGGATATGGATGGGGTACTGGTACGCGGTTCGCAGCTTATCCCCGGTGCTGATGATTTCATCAGCCGTCTGCGGGCGGCTGGTCTGCCTTTTCTGATTTTGACAAATAATTCCCTCTACACGCCGCGCGATTTGCAGGCCAGGCTGGCAAGCATCGGGCTGCATGTGATGCCGGAAGAGTTGTTTACTTCGGCGCTGGCAACCGCTCAATTTTTACATACTCAGCATCCGGGCGGTTCGGCTTTTGTGCTTGGCGAGGCCGGGCTGACGACAGCGCTGCACGATATTGGCTATATTCTGGCCGATACGCAGCCAGATTATGTGGTCCTGGGCGAAACGCACTCCTACAGCTTCCAACGGCTGACCCAGGCGATCCGGCTGGTGACGCAGGGGGCGCGCTTCATCGCTACTAATCCTGATGTGATCGGGCCAGGTGAAGGCGGCATGGTTCCAGCCACCGGCGCGGTGGCCGCGCTGATCGCCGAGGCAACCGGCGTGAAGCCATATTTCGTTGGCAAGCCCAATCCGTTGATGATGCGCGCGGCGCTGCGGCGGCTGAATGGACACTCGGAGTCGTCGGTGATGATTGGCGACCGGATGGATACCGACATTGTGGCAGGCACCGAGGCAGGGATGCAGACGATCCTGGTGTTGACGGGCGTTACCAGCCGCGAACAGGTGGAGCGTTTCCCCTATCGGCCAACGATGATTCATCACTCCATTGCCGAGATCGAAATCTAGCGGCCTATCCCCTCTTGAGAGCCAGAGGTAATCTCCCGCTTCGGCTATAAAGAAGTTCTATAGTTCTATTAAAGAACCTCTATAGAACTACCAGAGCGCGGCGCCGATAACACATGCACAGCCAGCAATAATTCAGGCATTGAGCGAAGGATTTATCGGCGGATTTTTACATTTTTCAAACAAGAAGGCTTGACAGAAAGCGTTGAGTATATTAGTATTGGGTCAGCAGCCCAACCTGAACGAGTCGTCACCTTTTTGATACCCAGACGAACGGCTCAGGTTATCCCAAACACACCAGCAGACCTCATCACTTTTTGCCTCAAAGATGAGGCATCAGGAGGACGCTCCCATGCTGATTGTCCGGGACATCGAGGCCACATACCACAACGTCATCACCGCTGTGCGAGAGGTCTCGCTGGAAGTGCCTGATGGCGGCGTGGTTGCACTGCTTGGCGCCAACGGTGCAGGCAAAACGACCATCTTACGCTCCATCTCCGGGCTGCTGCGCATTCACGGCGGGCGCATTGTGCGCGGCTCGATTCTTTTCGATGGCGAGCGCATTGATCGACTCTCGGCTACCGAAATTGTCCAGCGCGGCATTACGCAGGTGCTGGAGGGGCGACGACTTTTTGGCGCGCTGACGGTTGAGGAAAATCTACGCACTGGGGCTATCACTTCAAAAGATGCCGCCGCTATCCGTAGAGCCTACGACCGCGTGATGGACCTCTTCCCCGTTCTGAGGGAACGACGCAATGCTGCTGCGGGCTATCTTTCCGGCGGCGAGCAGCAAATGCTGGCGATTGGCCGGGCGCTGATGGCAAACCCACGCCTGCTGCTGCTGGACGAACCCTCATTGGGGTTAGCGCCATTCATGGTCCAGCAAATCCGCAACATCATCGTCGAAATCAACGCCAGCGGTACCGCTGTGCTGCTGGTAGAGCAGAATGCACAGATGGCGCTTTCTATCGCCCAACAGGGCTACGTGCTTGAGACTGGCAAAGTGGCTCTGGCACAGCCCGCCGCGCAGCTTTTGCAAGATGAAAGCGTGCGCAAGTTTTACCTGGGTCTCCACGAGGGCGAGGAGCGCAGCAATTTTGCCGCGCTGCGCACGCAGCGCCCGGAGAGGAGTTGGGTGCTATGAGCGACCCTTCCCCGGAAACGACTGGAACGCAGTCTTTACCCAACACCACGCCGCCGCTGCTCTCTGTTGAAGGGCTGACTGTGCGCTTTGCGGGTGTCACGGCGCTTTCTGATGTTTCTTTTGTCGTGCAGCCGGGTGAACTTTTTGCGGTGATCGGCCCTAACGGCGCGGGCAAAACGTCGCTCTTCAACATCCTTTCGCGCATCTACCAGCCTGCCGCCGGACGGATCACGTTTAATGGCGGCGATCTGCTGCGCCTCAAAACACATCAGACGGCGCGGGCTGGGATTGCGCGCACGTTCCAGAATCTGGGGCAGTTTCCCCACACGACCGTCCTGGATTATATGCTGCTTGGTCGCCATACACATATGCGCAGCGGCATCCTGCTGGGCGGCATCTATCTTGGACGGGCAGTAAACGAGGAGAAAGTGAATCGCGCCTATTGCATGCGCCTGCTGGAACTGCTGGGGCTAGAGCGGTATTATCGCCTGCCTCTGGGGACGCTTCCTTATGGCCTGCAAAAACGCGCTGATCTGGCACGCGCGCTGGCGATGCAGCCAAAACTCTTGCTGCTGGATGAGCCGGTGGCGGGCATGAGCCTGGAGGAGACGGAAGACATTGCTGCTGCTATTCTGGATATTAAAGAGCAGTTGGGTATTACCCAGATTCTGGTCGAGCATGATATGGCAATGGTGATGGGCATTGCTGACCGGGTGATGGTTCTTGATTTTGGCCGGGTGATTGCTCAGGGCCTGCCAGCAGAGGTACAGGCAAATCCTGATGTGATCAAAGCCTATCTCGGTGAAGAGTTCGGGGGCCGGACTACTACCGGACAGCCGGCTCCAGCCGATACAAGCCACTAATTTGCTCAAGAGCCACCAGGAGGAGACATGACCGATTTTCTCCAACTCTGTTTCAATGGGATTGCGCTGGGGTGCATCTACGCGCTGATCGGGCTGGGGTTTGCTATCATCTTTAAGGCCAGCGAAGTCATCAACTTTGCCCAGGGCGAGTTTCTGCTGGTAGGTGCCTATGTGGTTGGCTCAGCATACAATGACTGGCATCTGAACTTTCTGCTTGCTGTCCTGATTGGCATCGTTGTGACCGCTGCAATTGGCATTCTCTTTGAGCGTACCGTCTTGCGTCGCATGATTGGCCGACCAGTCTTTTCTATCCTCATGATTACCATTGGCCTGGATACTCTGTTGCTTGAAGGGGTCAGCGTTTTCTTTGGGACAAACCAGCGCCCGGCAGCAGTTACCGATGCGCTAACTGCCACTCCCAGCATTGGCGGTGTGGTGTTTCCGGCAGACCATATCTGGGCTATCGTTGTGACGGCGCTCATTTGTGTTCTCCTGTTTATCTTCCTTCGCTTTACCAGATATGGGCTGGCGATGCGCGCCACCGCGATTGACCAGGAAGCCGCACTGGCAATGGGGATCAATATCCGTAATGTTTACGCGCTGGCCTGGGCGATTGCTGGCGTTGTTGCCACAATCGGTGGAGTCTTCCTGGCGATTTATGGCAACAGAAGTCTGCTCCCCACAATGGGCAGCACGGCGCTGCTTGCCTTTCCCGCCATTATCCTGGGTGGGCTGGATTCAGTCAGCGGGGCCGTGATTGGCGGCATCTTGATTGGCCTGGCGCAGTTGCTGACTGCGCGCTACCAGAGCAATTTTACCAGTTTCCTGGGCGATAACGTTCAGCAAATCACCCCCTACATCTTGATGTTGATTATCTTGCTGATTCGGCCCTACGGCCTCTTCGGCAAGCGAAAGGTGGAGCGTGTATGAGTGTCGCTCAAACCACCGAGAAAAGTACGACCCTGGTTGCTCAGACGCTCCCCCGATTTTTCGGCACGCCTGTCCGCCTGGTGATGCTGGGCCTTGGCGCGGCGTTGATGGTGGCTTTCCTCATGTACGGCGGCGAAGAATGGCTCACTATTGCCAACTATACGCTGATCTATGCCATTGCAACGCTGGGTTTGAATGTTCTCTCCGGCTATACCGGCCAGGTCTCGCTGGGCATGGCCTTTTTTATGAGTATTGGCGCTTACACCGCCATCCTGCTCGGAGGACAGCCCATAAAATATCCCAGCCCCAACGGGCTTGGTCAGATACAGTTGTATGGCTTGCAGCTCCCTTTTTACCTCTGGCTTCCAGCTTCCGGGATTGTAGCCGCGCTGGTCGGGGCGCTGATCGGCCCAACGGCCCTCCGGCTGAAGGGATTTTATCTGGGCATCGTCTCGCTGGCCCTGGTCTTTATCGGGATCTATGTCTTCCAGAACATCCCTCCGCTGAGCTACGGGGCGCAGGGGCGTGCCTTCTATACGCCCTGTAATCTCTTTACGACATGCGATCCATCTACGCAAAACAATGTGCTTTTCACCAATAACCTTGCACTCTTTGGCACCACCTTCAATCGCCAACAGATATTTTTCATCATGGACCTTGTCATTCTGGTAATTGCGGCACTCTTCGTGGGCAACGTGATGCGCTCGCGCGCCGGGCGCGCCTTTCAGGCCGTGCGCGATCATGAAGTGGGCGCGGCGATCATGGGTGTCAATCTCTTTCAGGCAAAGATGGGCGCGTTTATGCTGTCGTCGTTCCTGGCCGGAATTGCAGGCGGACTGTACGCCCTCTACACGAACTACGTTAGCCCAGGTACCTGGAGTTTGCTGCTCTCGATCCAATTCATTGCGGCGATTATTATTGGGGGTATTGCCAGCGTCTGGGGTTCTATCCTGGGGGCTACCTTTATCTTCGCGCTCCCTTTGACATTGAGCGCGCTCAATATCTTGCCAGAAAACAGTACAGCTACTATCCAACCCGAAGATGTCAATGCGATCATCTATGGCCTCCTGATTATCGTCTTCCTGCTCTTTGAGCCAGGAGGCATAGTGGGCCTCATTCGTCGGCTGCAACCCGTCGTGCAGCGCTTTAGACAGAGCAGACAGAAAGGAGGTGTGTTAAGCGGTATCGGCCCCAATTCCGAATCTGACTCCCACTTTGAGGTTGAGCATTCAGCGCTTTCAACCGGAGAGGGGACACCGCCTCTCGCTGAGTAGGGCCAGCAGGTGCCAGGCAGCAGCGGGGCTGCCCGGCTTGCCAACCCACACTCTTAACTTACTGTTTGTCACGAGGAGGGGTTTACATTTATGGCGACCAAACGGCTATCCCGAATCCAGGGCGTCATCATTTTCATTGCCATTCTGAGCATGCTGTTGGCTGGCTGCGGCAGCAGCAACAGCATCAAAACCGGCGTGGGCATCAACGGCACCACAATCAACCTTGGTATCCTGACGCCTCTCACCGGGCCTGTCGCAGACCCCATCGGCAAACCGCTGACACGGGGTATTGAGGTCTTCTTCAAAGACATCAATGACAATGGCGGCATTGATGGCTACACCGTCAATCTGGTGGAGAAGGATACCAAGTACGATCCGACCACCGAGGTTACGCAATATCAGGCCATTCGTAATCAGGTGCTGATGATTGCTGAGAGCTTGGGGACGCCCACGACCTTTGCCATCAAAGACCTATCGGCTGCCGACAACATGCTGGTCTCAGCGGCAACACTTTCTTCAGCATTGGCCTATGTACCCAATCTCATTCTGGTTGGCACGCCTTACCGACTTCAGGTTGATAATGCCTTCGATTATGTAGTCAATCAACTGCATATCCAGAATCCTAAAACGGGCATTATCTACCAGGGCGACGACTACGGCCTGGATGGCCTCTCCGGCTACCAGGAGGCGGTCAATGCCTATCATCTGGATGATGTCGGTCAGGCATCCTTTACCGCCGGTCAGCAGGACGAAAGCGCTGAGGTCTTGCAAATGAAGGCTGCTGGCGCGCAGTATGTCTTCTTGACCAGCACCCCGGCAGATACAGCAACCATCATGTTGACGGCACACGCATTGAACTATGACCCGCAGTGGATTCTGCAAAGCCCGGCATATTCGCCTCTGCTGCTCCAGGTGCCCGGCCTGGCCGATCTGTTGCAGAAAGAAGCCTGGCTAGTTGGACAAGGCGCCACCTGGGGTGACACGAGCAAACCCGGCATGGCTCGAATGCTCAAAGATGTCCAGAAGTACGCCCCTGACCAGAAGCCCGATGGCTTCTTCGAGTTCGGCTACACTGAGGCCATGATTACCTATGCCCTCTTGAAGAAAGCCGCTGACAATGGCGACCTGACTCGCGAGGGTCTGATCAATGCCTTCAATAACCTCACGGTTGATCTGGGCGGGCTGTACCCCAACATCAAGTATGGCACCTCGGCCAACCAGCGTGTCCCCACACGCGATAACACGATCTATGCTATCGATGCCTCTTCGCCAGGCACTGTGAAGCCCTTGACTGGTGACTTCACTGGCAGCGCTGCACAGAACGCCGACTTCACCCGGTAAACTATCTTGCGATCCGTCATGTCCTTGCCCTGGTGCCCCCGCCTGGACGCCCATCCAGGCGGGGGCACCCCCTTTCTTCACGCCGTTCTGGTGCTTTATGCTTTGATGCCGCATTCCTGCCTCGTCAGGAAGTAGGCGATACGGTTCCTCCCATCGCCTGGCCTGCCATCTGGCCTGGCTGGCGGGGGCGGTGCTGCCCTGCTTGCACGATCCGCTCTAGCTCTTGCATCAGATATTGCACTGCCTGCGTATCTGACTGGGTCAGATATTGCCAGAGCTGGGGGTTCCCACCGTCCTGTGCATACTTGCGATACATCTCCAGCCCTTTCAGCTTGGACTGAAGCGTCGTGATGACGTTATAGACCTCGTTGCTGATGGGCGAGCCAATGTTTTGGCCGATGCCCTGGCCTTGTGTTGGACCCATCGGACCCATAGGGTATTCTCCTCTCTATGCGCATGGAGCATCTGTTCACAAAGGTGAGTTCAAAAGAGTGGCCCACCAATTGTCCGACTGTTGCACGTCACATGCCATAGGAAGAAGCAAGCGCTGCCCCGGTCACTGCTCGCATAGCCCCAGCATCTCCTCTGCCGCGCTGGCTGGGACAGGTGCCCAATCCATAATCGCGCGGAAATGGTCGAAAGCGGCGCGGTCAGTGTCGAAGCCTGGGCCGTCGGGATGCGGATAAATCGCGCGGCGCAAGAAGCGCGCGGCCAGGAACAACTGGCGATAACTCCTGTCCTGGGTGGCCTGCGTCTCGGCCTCTTCCAGCAGCAGCGTAATGCAGGTAAGCTGCCCCAGCCGATCTACCAGCCCACGCAGCGGCAATTGCAAGTCATTGGTGTCCAGCGCGGCAATCTCTCCGAAGCGTGCGATCAAGCGATCCAGCGCGCGGCGCGTCAACGCGGCAGCGCGAGCAACACCCGGCTCACGGAGCTTATTCAGCTTCTCGTGCAGCGCCCCAAAGAGCGCCACGCCCGCGCCCTCGCGTGCCATAGAACGGGCCACGTCCAGCACAACAATGTTGCTGGAGCCTTCCCAGATGGCGTTCACGTCGGCATCGCGGACAATGCGCGCATTCGGCCAGTCCTCAATATAGCCATTGCCGCCGCGCACCTCCATACCCTCCTGCACCACCCATTGCGAGCGTTTCGAGATGTAATACTTCACTAACGGCGTCAAAATGCGCAGCAGCCGCTGTGCCTCTGGCTCGCCATTATCAACGCGCTGAAGCGTCTGTACCGCAAAAAATTCCAGTGCCGCGCAGCTTTCCACCTCCAGGGTCAAATCCAGCAGCATCTGACGCATCAGTGGGAAGCTGTCCAGCGCCTGCCCCCAGGCAAGCCGCCCGGCAGCATGCACCTGCGCCTCCAGCAGCGCCCGGCGCATCAGCGAGAGCGCGCCCAGCCCTGTCCAGACGCGGGTGAGATTGAGCATCTCTGTCATATGGAGGAAGCCCTTGCCGGGTCCACTAATCAGATGCGCAAAGGTGTTGTTGAATGTCACCTCGCCAGAGGCCATTGAGCGCGTGCCCAGCTTATCCTTCAGCCGGTTGATGGTATAGCTGTTACGTGTCCCATCGGGCAGGACGCGCGGCACCAGGAAGAGGCCAAGCCCTTTGGTTCCGGCGGGCGCCCCTTCCGGGCGAGCCAGCGTCAAAATCACATCCGCACAGGCATTGCTGCAAAACCACTTGTCGCCGCTCAGCCGCCAGCCATCAGTCGTCTCGCGGGCAATCGTGCGTGTGCCGCCGCCAACATCCGAGCCGCCGTGCTTCTCTGTCAGGAACTCTGCCCCTGTGAAAAGGTCTTCGTAGCGCGTCGCCGTCAGGTGTGGCAGATAGCGCTCGCGCACCTCCAGCGGCGCATACATAAGAAGCACGCGCGACAGCGTATCAGTCATCGAAAGCGGGCAGAAGATGCCGCATTCGGCCTGATTCCCAATATACGCCAGGGCGAACTTCACCAGATGCGGCACACGGCCCGGCCAGCCCAGCACACCATCGCGGTAGGACATCGCCGCGATCCCGAACTGTTCGTAAAAAATGCGCCCCATTTCATGATAGGCGGGATGAAATACAATCTCGTCCACGCGCTCCCCGCGCTGATTGTACATGACTAGCTCTGGTCCATGCTTATTTGCCTGGTCCGAAAGGGTGTCGATTCGTTCGCCCGCCAGCTTGCCCAGGGCCTGCAAGTGCGCCTCAGCGCGGGCAAAGTCGGCGGCTGGCAGCATCCGGCGCAGCAGAAAGGCCAGATGCGGATCGGCATCGTAATAATTCACTCCGCGCGTATTGGGCATAGATGGCGTATCGCTCGCAGTCGTGCCGGGCGCCATCATCATCTCTGGTCGGCTGGGAGTGCTGGAGATCGTCATCGCGGGCCTTCTTTCTTCTCTCTTTCGTAGCCGAAAGTTCAAGATGCTCTCCCGAAGGGTTATTTCGAGTATAGCATACCTGGCCCTGCTGCCAGAGGGTTGCTGGCTAACGAAGGCTGGAACGTTGGTCATGAACTCGCGCGTTCGTCTTAACCTGCCCATTGATTTTGACCGCGCCCTGGCGCAGAAGTTGCACATGCAGCAGGTCAGATTGGGCGTGATAAGCGAAGAGAGTGATTGAAGGAGAAACGTTGATGAAAGCCGTCGTCTTTCACGGCGTCGGGGACATTCGAGTGGATGATGTCTCTGAGCCAAAGATCAAAGAACCCACAGATGCTATTGTGCGCCTGACTGCCAGCGCGATCTGCGGCACCGATCTGCATATGATTCGTGGCTCTCTGCCGGGGATGCAACCTGGCACTATTCTGGGACACGAAGGCGTTGGCGTGGTTGAAGAGGTTGGGCCGGAGGTGCGGAACTTCAAGCAGGGCGACCGGGTCGTGATTTGTTCGACGATTGGCTGCGGCTCGTGCGTCTACTGCCGCGCAGGCTACTATGCCCAGTGCGATAAAGCCAACCCCAACGGCCCACAGGCAGGTACGGCTTTCTTTGGTGGGCCAAAGGAGACGGGGCCATTTGATGGCCTTCAGGCCGAGTTCGCGCGCATCCCCTTTGCCAACGTTGGCATGGTGAAACTGCCCGACGAGGTCAAAGATGAGGATGCGATCATCCTCTCGGACATCTTCCCAACTGGCTACTTTGGAGCCAAACTTGCTGAGATTTCTCCTGGGGATACTGTTGCCGTTTTTGGCTGTGGCCCGGTTGGCCTCTGCACGATTGCCAGCGCCAATCTCTTAGGTGCGGGCCGGGTTCTGGCCGTTGATAATAATCCATCGCGGCTAGAGAAAGCGCTAGCGCAGGGGGCCGAGGTGGTCAATTTTGACCACGAAGACCCGGTGGAGGTCATTCGCAACCTCACGGGCGGGATTGGGGTTGACCGGGCGATAGATGCCGTCGGGGTTGATTCCAGCCGCCCGCGTGGTGGCCCAGCAGTGGGAAAGGTGTCGCAGCAGGCGCAGCATTTTCAGCAGGAGCTTCAGGAAATTGTACCAGAAGCCCACCCGCAAGGCGACAACTGGCGCCCTGGCGACGCGCCTTCCCTGGCGCTGGATTGGGCAGTTCAGGCACTGGCAAAGGCCGGAACGCTCTCAATCATAGGCGTCTATCCCCGGACCGACCGCTTCTTCCCCATTGGCATAGCGATGAATCGGAATCTCACTATCAATATGGGGAATTGCAACCATCGCAAGTATGTACCCAGACTGGTTAATTTGGTGCGCAATGGCACCATCAAGCCCAGCGAGGTCATTACTCAACGGGAGTCGCTGCGCGCAGCCATCGATGCCTATAAAGCCTTTGATGTCCATCAACCCGGATGGATCAAAGTCGAGCTTCAGCCAGCATGAACATAGCTGCCCTGACAAACGCAGGGCCGGTTGAAAACCCGGTCCTGCGAGAGCGGATGGGGCGCGGCGTTGGCGTTCCTGCCGACACGGGCAGCGCCCCTTGACCATGCCTATGCCTGTGGTTTATCCAGAAGCGGCCACTGATAGGTCTTCAGCAGATCGAGCTTCGCCTGGTTGATTGTTGTCCAGTCGTTTTCTAGAATCCCGCCGGTATCCCCGGAGTTTGGATTCCAGCACCAGTAAGTGTAGCTCATGTTGTTCGCTTTCAAGAAGGCTACCAGTGTCCGCTGCCAGATACCTCCAACATCCTGGCCGACCGATGGGCCGCCAAACTCACCTACCAGTACAGGCGTATTCTGGCTCTGTTGCAGATACGCCCAGTGTTTGACCCACACCGCAGCCAGGTTCTGCGGGAAATTAGTGGCAGAGAACCAGCTCTGCTGAGAGACACTCGGCCCGTAGTCGTGCGCCTCATAGACCAGCTTGTTCGGCATCGAGAGCTGAACCGGGAATTTCTCGGCGCCTTCCAGGTTGCCGCCCCACCAGTACCAATCGTTCTGGAATTGTTCGACGCCTTCTACGAAGATCAGCCAATCCGGGTTGACCGCCAGAATCGCATTCCCCGCGCGTTCGGCTGCCAGACGCCAATCGGTTTGTGGATTGCCATCACCCCAGGTTGCCGGGCCGTGTGGCTCGTTGTGCAAATCGGCCCCGATGACCGTATCGTTCCCTTTGTAGTGCCTGGCGAGCATCACCCAATCGGAAATCCATTGGGATTCCGGCAAGTGATCGGTGTACCACAGTGCTGATTGCCCTGTTGAGTCAGGGCGATGCTGGTCAAGTATGATCTTCAGCCCAAGCTGGTGCGCACCATCAATGATCTTGTCGAGCAGCGACAATCCATGCAGGCCCTTCAGGTCAGGATTCAACTGATAGTTAATATTCGTCGGCATGCTGGCAGGGTCATCAAGAAACTGGTTGCTGTATGGCAGGCGAATAGTGTTGAATCCGGCCTGGGCGATTTGCTTCAGCATATCCATCCAGTTACGTGCCCACAACCCATCCGGGGCAAATGATCCGGTCTCCATCCCAAACCAATTGACGCCAGTAAGGCGCACTTCTTGACCGACAGCATTGACAATCTTGCTGCCTTGCGTGTGTAAGGGACCAGATGATCCCTGCACTGACGGTTTCACAATAGAGAGCGCACCTGACGAAGTTAACTCAGACGAGGCACTACAAGCGGCTAAAAAGCTTGTTCCAAGCATACAGGCAATGAGCAGAATGGTAGCACGAGTCCGTGCCATGCGATACTGTCTCCTTCTCTACTATAACTGTTAGGTCCGTCCACACGTCAAGGCGATAGGTTAAATGGTTGATGAGGTTCTGTCAATAGCTCAACCATGTCTCTTTGGGGGAAATGTCGGCATATAGTGAAGCTTTTTTACGAAAGCCACAAAAATACCCGCACCTGTTCAGGTGCGGGTGGAGCATATAGAGCCAGGTTCTTGACCGAAGGAAAGATGCCAGTTTCTCAATCCGCGTGATGCAAGAGGTTCATGAGGATGAGAACGCTGACTTTTTTCCTATCCAGAGAAAGGCAGAGCAGGGGAGACGGGTTCAGCCAGCGGCAACCGCACGAAAAAGGTGCTGCCTTCGCCCCGGCGCCCGTCGCTCTCAACCCAGATGGTTCCGCCCATCGCTTCGACCAGTTCTTTGCAAATCGCCAACCCCAGCCCATTGCCGCGCACCGGGCTGTTCAGGTCACGTTCCAGCCGGGTGAAGCGCTCGAAAATCTTGTGCTGATCGCTTTTGGCGATGCCCACGCCCCAATCGCGGACGAGAATCTCGGCGACGGGGATGCTGGTAGGGGATGGCGCTGGTTCTGCTGCTCGCATCGGTTCGCGCCCCCCAGACGCCGGGAGAACACGGGCGCGCCCCTTGAACAGCACAGGCCGCCCCTCGATATTATATTTGAGCGCGTTGGAGAGGAGATTGAGGAGTACGCGATACAGGGCTTCTTGGTCGCCGATGACGACCAATTCTGGCGGAATCTCGTTGTGGATGCGGTGGTGGCCGCGCTGCGCCACCGCGCTCAAGGCGCGCATGGCCCGCTGCGCCACCTTATGCACCTCGACGGGCTGCGACTTCAAGTGATCCTGGTTGAGCGTGGCTTCCACAGCCGTCAGCAGACCATTCAATTGTTCGCCAAGCTGGTCAGTGGCCTGGCAGGCGCGCTCGATAAACAAGGAGACTTCTTCCGGGCGAGCCGCGCGGCCCTCTGGCCCCAACTGGCGCAGCAGTTCCAGATAGCCCTGGATGCCGGTGAGCGGGGTGCGTAATTCGTGATGGGCCGTCACGATAAACTGGTCTTTGAGCCGGTCCAGTTCGCGGCGCTCTTCAAAGGCATGGTGCAGATCAGCATAGAGCAGCGCGTAATCCAGGGCTAGCGCGCGGCGCCCGGCCAGAAAACGCAGCAGGCGCAGATCAGTATCAGAGTAGGCTTGCTCGTCTTCGCGGCGGCTCAATGCCAGGATGCCAACCAGGCGGCCACGAACGCGCATGGGCACCAGTAGATGCCAGCTTTCCAGGTCTAGCTGGTTGCTAGAATCCTGAGCGTCTTCTCCCGTCGAAGCCTGAAGAGGACGAGAGGTTCGTTGCCCTTTCGCCTTCGTGGACGCCGGGATCGGCCAGTTCGCTGGGAGCGGCTCGACGATGGCCGTCTTCCCTTCCCGGCTGAGCCAGTGGTAGACCGAGTCATCAATAAATAAGATCGACTGCTCTTGCGTGGCTGGCGGGAGACCTGCTGGGCTATCCCCTTTGGGCAGCGAGGAAATCGCCTCTTGTTCACCGGGTTTGCTAGTCTGGGGTGCTGGAAGCGCCACCAGGCGCCCGGTATGCTTGTCAGGTGCGAACACTGCCACCCGTCGCACAGGGAGTGCGAGATGGACCTCACCGAGCAATTGCCAGGCCAGATGCAGCGGATCAAGGCCGGTGCGCTCAGAGGTTTCTCCTTGGGCAATGAGCTTGCGGTACTGGCGCACTTGCGGGAAGAGCCAGGCTTCCGTCAGCCAGCGTGCCCCCACCCAGATGAGCGGCGCCAGCACCGCGCCCGCCACAATACCGATGATGATCGCTAGGGTAGGAGGCAGCAGCGCGAGGACCTGTGCCAGCAGGACCGCCACAATTGCCATGCCGATGATCCCCAGCAGCGCCAGCGTGGTGTTGCGAATCAGCGAATCCAGCCGGAGCAGATCACGGCGCACAATCGCATAGGCAAACGAGAGCGGGAGCGCGATAATAGAGAGGGCACTGATGGTGCCAGGCACAAGCGGCTGACCTGTTATCAGGCTGGGAAGCACTGTCAAAACAAGTGGTGGTATTAACCCAAGGAGCATGCCTCCAAACAAGGTACGTGCCCGCTCGCGTGCAATAGTTCGTCTACGTGAGAGGCCAGCCCGCACTATAAGGAAGAGAGAACCACACACTGCCAGAGCGACATTGGCATAACTCAGTAACAGTGCATCCTGGAGTAAGCTAGCTCGCTCCAGGGTCAATACAGTAAAAAGCAGAGGCGCAATGAGTGCCCCAACCACCACAGGTATTTCTGGCAGCCATCGATGTCTCGCGTGTTGATACGAGCCTGTTTGCAAGGAAAGCTGCTGCTTGGCGGAAGGAGAAGAGAGAGATGTATGGGGAGTCAGTGGAAAAAGTAAAAGCCATAGGAAGCTGAGAAGCAGGCCAGCGCCTGGCCCGTCATAGAGAGCATCTGCAAGATGAACTGCCAGCAAGTTCCCAAATGTAGTGGCAGGCACGAGAGAACTGGCAATAGCCAAGATGATCCAGAGGAAGAAGAAACGTAATGCCAGTGTTCGATCAGTGGCGTGTAGGAAGACGAGCAATCCAAGCAAGAGCGAGACTGCACCCAACACAATCCAACTGATCGAGAGCAGGCTATTGAGTTGGTTAGGTGCCTGCCAGGTGATAAGTTCAGGTTGGATCTGGCCCAGGCGGAGGATCTCCAATTTGGTAGCCTGGTTGATTTGCTGCACGCTTTGCGGTGCCTGGCCGTCTGCCTGGAGAACCTGATCACCAGGCTGGATATTATAGCCGCTTGATAGGCCGCGATCACTCCAGGTGACACGCCAGGTGCTGGTGTCGCCTATCTGCACAGCATCCAGACCCCAGTAGTGATCCCCACTGATAGTTGCAGCAATGCTGATACCTACAGAGGGAAGATACAGCACAACTGCTGCCAGGATAAAAAGCCAGCGCCGGGCGCGTACATGCGATGCCTGGCGTTGAGGCCGAGGCCGGGCGAGAATATAGCGAACCTCTTGATAGTCACGCATAGACACCTCCTATGCCCGCTTGCGCTATCGACGACTCAGCCTTCTTCCCAACTGGTATTGAGCAGCGGCCAGAGTTGGGGATGAGGCCCAAACCGCTCCTCCAGCGTTTGCAGCGTTTTCTTCGCTCTGAGATGGAACGTTTCAGCGGCGACATAGCTATATGAGAAAGCTGCCTGAGTATTCAACAATCGTTGCTCTTGTGTTTCTCCAGCTTCCTCTATCATACCGCGTTTTTCAAGAAGCAGCGGCAGTGTTTTTTTGCGTCGTTGGCGGTCGCTCTTCCCTGGCTGGTATTCTGCCCGCTCCGCATCATGCAGGTCATTGAGCAGTTGATGCCATACTCCCAGATGCCACCCAAAAAGGCTGATGGCCTCAAAGTAATCTGCATTGGCTTGCTGCTGCTCGTCCATGCCAGCCATTGCGCCCAGCCGACAGACCAGCGCCAATAACGTTCCTGATTTCTGGCCGGTCATCTCTATGACCTGCTCTTCTGTGACTGCATTGAGCTGCTCGAAGTGGAGATCAAGAAATTGGCCGCCTAGACTGGTGAGGATACTGGTATGCAGCGTTTCCAGCGCGGCATCTGCCAGTGCTGCTGGTTGGCCCGCTATCCGCGCTCGCCCCAACGCCAGCGGCGCCATTTCCAGAAGCGCTACACCCGTATTTAAAGCTAGAGGTATGCCTACCTGTTGAACAAAGGGACTATCTCCATCCTGGACATCATCAATGACATCCAGGGCTGCTCCCAAAAACTCCGTTGCCGCAGCGACTGCACAGGCGCGCTGCCAGAATGAGGTGGGAAGATGAGAAAATCCAGCAACTTGTGTGCCAGAGGCAGCAGCGGCTGCAAGCAATGGGACAAACGCCCAGCATCGGAGTTCTGCTCTATCTAGCAGTGCCCCTTGCATGACAGGGCTGTTAAGGAGTTTGCCGGGCTGGTGGAGAGCCTTTATCAGCAAGTGTTCAAAATCTGGAGGAAAATGCCTGGCTTGTATGTCCTCAAGAATAAACCGGCCAACAGCCCGTAATTGCTCGCTAAAGAAAAGGCGAGTAAGCGGTTTGTTGAGCCATGTATATGCCTGAGCAGGTGTAGTCATGCTTGCTTGATGTGTTCTCCTATGAAAAGGAACCGCCCATGGATTTCTTCCTTGGGCGGCTTGGATGATACCTATTACCTACGCTAAACTAGAAGGGCAAGATGGTAATCCCAAAAATCATCCCCAAAAGGTTTCTGGTCCAGCATTTGCCGAAAAAAGCGAACGGCGGCCCAACAGGCTGCGCAGCGCGGCGCGCTCTTCTTCTTCCAGACTGTAGCCCTCAAATGCCAGTTCAGGATTGGCAAGCGCGTCTTCCTTAAAAGTGTCATCGGTAAAAAGCCGCTTGATAATCTGCGCTACGCCGCTGCTCAGTCCGTGTTTCCTGGTTTCCATGCTTTTCCTCCTTAGTACTGCTGGATATTGTACGCTTGTACGCCACATCCTCCGCTGCCAAAGGCAAGTATACCAGAAAGAGTCGAAAAAATCTAGTGCTTGGGATAGGAAAACTTGACTATTTTCTCATTTGCCATTGCTGCCTATTTCTTGCGGGCCAGATAAATGCCCGCAATGATGACAAAGACAAGAAAAGCCACGATGTAGAAGCGCGGATCATCTGACGCGAAGAGTTGACCGCTGCTGCCAGCAGGTGCAGCGGTGGGCAAGGGTGCCGCAGTGGGCAGCGGCGTATCTGTTGGCAGCGGCGTCTCAGTCGGAGTAGCTGTAGGCGTCGGGTTGGCGTTGACAGTGGCTCCGCTGCTGACGACAGGCGGTGAAGGCGGCGCCTTGAAAGCTCCCACCAGCGAGATAATACCCAAGGTGAGTAAGATGCCAGCGACCAGACCAAAAAACATAGGACCAAGGATCATGCGCCACGATCCCGGCTGCCGTCGCTTTCCTGGCGGCGTTGACTGGGAAGGTGGTCTGGTTGAGCTACCTTGCATATCACAAAGAACCTCTAGATGGGCAATGCGCAATGACGAGGCGAATGACTGCCATGCGGGTGATTATGGCCTGGGCGCTGGGCTGGGTGTTGGTGTCGGCGCTGGTGGATAGCAATAGTTCGCATATGCGGGATTGGAGCATTGATGAAACGCCCAGAGCAAAGTAGGCAGCATATCGCCTACCAATGGATTGAAATAGTCTTGCGTCGTATAGAGAAAGGCAGCCGCCACTATCTGGCTTTGAAACTGCACCAGCATGACATACGAGATTTTGTGAATCGTCGACCCTTCACACCACATGCAGCCTTTTTTCACAGCCAGTACCTGAAATGGAAGATGCAGATTGGTGACAGCCTTTGCCGAAGGGGCGTCCGGTGGCACAAGGCCAATCCAGCTATCGGTGATGACATGATTGATTGAGCGATAGAGCCAGATGTTCCCTTCGTGATATTCGGTTGCACCAAAGATTGTTACCAGCGTGGGATACCGCGCAAACTGGAGCATAAGGATTGCCATATCGTGGGCAGAGGAATAGTTTCCAACAGAAGTATCTTCGCCTTGCTGCCAGTCATCTGGCGAAGTCCTTGCGTAGCCATAGGGGCTGGTGTAGTGTGTATGCGACATGCCCAAAAAAGTAGCGCGCTGATTCATCAGTGTCAGGAAGGCCGTCCGCGAGCCAGCGACGTAACGGGCCAGCGCCATAGTAGCATCGGCGGCGCTCAGAATGGAGACCATATACAAAAGCAACCGAACACTGTATGCCTGGCCCACCTGGAGATAGGCGACAGCAGCATCCGGCTCAACCTGCTTATCTATCGGCTGCGCGATCACCTTATCATCCAGGCTAAGATGGTGTGTGGTGATAAAGTCCTCGACAAGCAGAGCCGCCATAATTTTGGTGGTCGAGGCTGGCTGCGCGATGCCATCCGGGTTGCGCTCGCAGAGAGGCTGGCCGGTCTCTGTATCCATGATGCTGACGCCAAACGTGGGGTCAGGTCGCAGTATCGGACATTCCGGCGTCATGACAGCGGTTGGTTGGCTTTGAGCGGGTTCGGTGGGTGCAGAGAATGTCACAGCCGTCACAACCGGGCGAGTGGGACCAAGGACTATCGCGGCAAGCAGTACGACCACCATCAAGACAACGATGGTCGCTGTTCGGGTATTCAGCAATCGTGCCTTGGGAATCAGCGTGCCGCTTATCCTGCGCGGAGGCGATGGTAGGTTTTGGGTCTCCGCTTCTTGTTCCTGCTCTGTAGCCATGCTCGCGCCCTCGCCTGTCTTGCTGAATTATCGCTTTGTCCACTCTAGCATACTGTTTTTCTTCTGGCAAGAGAGTTGCCTTGCCAATCATATAGAGTTTGCCCATAGGCAGGATATAGAACAGAGATCTTGTTCTGTTCCTGGAAAAGATTGCCAGGTTTGTCGGCCTGGTTTATGGTATATAGGTAGTACGATAGATTTTTCTACACAGAAGGCGCCTCAAATAAAGTTCGCCTGAAGGGATGGCAGTTTGTTGTGTGGCGCGGGCCTCCTACCTGGTGTTATTTAAGAGGATAATGTATGGCTATTTCATTTTCATCAGATGCTTTAACCGGTCGACTCTTGGGAGAGCGCAGCCGGGCAACGTTTTACTTAGAAGCCGGGCCGCTAGATGGCCCGCCGCTCATGTTTATACATGGTTTTGGGGGGACAGCGCGTAATTTCACCTTGAATATTGAGCCGCTGGCGCAGGCGGGCTTTCGGGTGGTGGCACCCGAATTGTGGGGTATGGGCCGCTCGGCAAAGCCGCGCGGGCGCTACAGCCTGGACCGCTGGGTGGAACAGTTGATAGAGTTGATGGATCACCTGGGCATTCAGCGCGCTTATGTGGTGGGGCATTCAATGGGCGGCGCGGTTGCTGTGCGCCTGGCCCACAAGCACCCGGAGCGCGTCAAGAAGCTGGCGCTGGTGGCGCCGCTGGGCTTTGGGGCGAAGCGCAATGTACGCCTCATGCGCGTTGCAACTTTCCCTGGGATGGCTCCTCTTATCGCCAGCCTGCGTTTTCGCCGCCCCAAACCTGGAGAGCTTAAAATGCCCTGGTGGCGCTTTTTCACGCCGTCCGGCTTTTCGGCTGCGCTGGCGCTCTTTCGCTTTCAACCGCCCACGCGCGAAGAAATGATCGAGCGCGCCCAACTGCGCTTTGCCGGGCGGATTAGCCAGGAGGGTGCAATGGTCTGGGCAGAGAGCGCGTATGTGACCTTTCAAGAGCGCAATATTGTGCAGGGCCTGGTGCGAGCGGGCCGCGCCTGCATTAACCTGATCGGTGGGACCGATTTGCGCGTGCGCAAGAATTACGCTGAATTGAAGCTGCCAACGCTTGTCATCTGGGGCGCAGAAGACCGGACGGTGCCGACAAAAGATGCTGAGACGTTGCGCGCCCTGCGCGCCGATGCCCGTCTGGAAATCTATCAACAGTGTGGACATCATCCCTACCTGGAGGCAACCGAGCGCTTCAATGCAATGCTCCTGGCGTTCTTCCAAGAGCCATGAAACTTGTTGAGGTCACACTCCCTCCTGCGTTAAAGTCCAGGCTGGCGGCAGGCCATCCCTGGGTCTATCGCAACCAGATTGAGTCTCCCCCGGTGTTGCCATCTGGCGCGTGGGTGCGGGCGCGCTGCGGCGGCTTCAGCGCCTATGGCCTCTGGGACGCCCAGAGCCAGATCGCGCTGCGCCTGTTTTCTCCCCGCCACCTGCCGGATGCCGCCTGGGTACGCGAGCGCGTGCGCGTCGCCTGGGAGGTGCGCGCGCCGCTGCGAGCGCGAAGCATCAGCGCCTATCGCTGGGTCTTTGGTGAGGCGGATGGCTTGCCGGGTATCACGGTTGATCTCTATGGCGCCTTCGCAGTCCTGCACACTTATTGCGAGAGCGTGGAGACGCTGCTGCCCTGGGTGATAGAGGGCTTGCGGGCAGCGGCGCCCTTGCGGGGAATTCTCCTGCGGCGGCGCGCGCAGGAGCGCGATGCTGCGGAAAAACCAACGGAGAGCGATAAGGTCGAGCGCCTTTGGGGCGCGCTGCCCCCGCGTGATCTCATCGTTGAAGAGTATGGACTGCGCTTCTACGCCAATCTCTTTGAGGGTCAGAAAACCGGCCTCTTCCTGGATCATCGTGAGAACCGTCGCTTTCTGGAGGGCTGGTGCGAGGGGCGAACCGTTCTCAACTGTTTCTCGTATACAGGCGCGTTCTCGCTCTACGCCGCGCGGGGCGGCGCGAGCGCCGTCACAAGCTGCGACAGCGCTCCGGCCAGCGCCAGCGAGGCGGCGGCCAATTTCGCGCTCAATGGTTTTGATCCCGATGGCTATGAATTTCTGGTCGAGGATTGCTTTGCGCTCCTGGCACGCTTTGCCCGCGAGGGCCGGACGTTTGATCTGGTGATTCTGGACCCGCCGAGCTTCGCCCACCAAAAAAGACACCTGCATGCGGCGCTGCGCGGCTATACCAAACTGCACGAATTGGCGCTGCGCTGTGTCCGACCACATGGGCTGCTGGCGGCGGCAAGCTGCACCAGTTATGTCTCGCCCGATCTGTTTCGAGAGACGCTCAGCCAGGCAGCGGCCAACCAGGGCAAACGCCTGCTCATCCTCCATGAAGCCGGTCAGCCGCTCGATCATCCTGTCCCGGCGCACTTCCCAGAGGGACGCTATCTGAAGTTTGTCCTTTGCACGGTAGATGAGGTTTGAGCGCGGTTGACATAAGCGCTCGTCCGTTGCTATCATCTAGCATAGACCCAAACCAATGTTCTCACTTCTGCTTGATGGAGGGCGCTGATGAACCTGCCTCCACTGGTTGATGAAGCCGCGCTGGAGCGCTATCTGGCCGAACATCTACCTGGCGCGGATGGGCCGCTTGCGGCTGAGCGGATTATCGCGGGCCATTCCAATGAGACGTTTCTGATTACACGCGGCAGCCAGGCGTGGGTGCTGCGCCGCCCGCCGCTGGGGCCGCTGCTGCCAACGGCACATGACGTGCTGCGGGAATATCGGGTGCTGTCAGCCCTTGCCGGGACGGCGGCGCCCGTGCCTCAGCCTGTGCTGGCTTGCGAAGATACATCCGTGATCGGCGCGCCTTTCTATCTTATGGAGCGGGTGCAGGGCATCGTAATTCGTGACACGCTGCCACCTTTTGCAGATACGCCTGCCGTGCGCCGTGAGCTTGGCCTGGCGCTGGTGGATGTGCTGGCAACGCTGCATAGCGTGGATTGGCGAGCCGTCGGGCTGGAAGGCTTTGGCAAACCTGAAGGCTATCTGGAGCGCCAGATCCGTCGCTGGGTGGGCCAGCTTGAAGGCGCGCGCAGCCGGGACATTCCCGAACTGGATCAGGTCAGCGCGTGGCTGCGCGAACACCTGCCGGAATCGCCACCAGCAACCATCGTGCATGGCGATTTTCGCATGGATAATGTGATGTATGCCAGCGAACTCCCGGTGCGCGTGGTCGCAATCCTGGATTGGGAGATGTCCACGTTGGGCGATCCGCTGGCCGACCTGGGCTATATGCTCTCCTTCTGGCGCCAGGCCGACGACCCGGAACCGGAGTTTGCTTCAAACGCCTGGCGGTTGAGCGAGGCCGAAGGTTTCCCGACTCGCCAGGAAATGGCCGAGCGCTATGCCGAAAAGACCGGGCGGCGAATTACCGATATGGCATTTTATCAAGCGCTGGCAATCTGGAAGCTGGCGATTCTGCTGGAGGGCAGCTATAAACGCCATCTGGCCGGGACGACTGATGACCCGTTCTTTGCGTTGCTCCGCGAGGGCGTGCCAGCGCTGGCACGCCGGGCGCTGGCCGTCTGCCGGGGCGGAGCAATGCTGTAATTGGGAGGCCGTGTGAGTAATCCTGCGGTATCTGATGAACCGCCTTTTCTGAGCCGCAAGAGCGGCGCGACAGAGATATTTTTGATTCGTCATGGCGATGCCTTGCCTGCTGGCGACGAAATTGTGCCCGGCGGCACCTACGACGACCAGCCGCTCAGCCAGCTTGGGCGCAAGCAGTCTGAGGCGCTGGCTGCCGGGCTTGCCAGCATCCCCTTCGACGCTGTCTACAGCAGCCCCTATCGCCGGGCGCGCGAAACTGCCCAGCCTCTGGCACATGTCCAGGGGCTGGAGGTCGCCATAGAGCCGGAGATACGGGAGATTCGGTTGGGGCAGGTTGGCGCCGGTCTGCCGAAGGACGTTTCACCAGATGCCTATGCTGCCGCGTTGCGCGAGCGCCTGGACGCCATTGTGCGAACCGTTGCCAAGAGTGGCTATTGGTCATCTATCCCTGGCAGCGAGCCGAGCGCCGATTTTCGCGCTCGCGTGATGGCCGCGATAGATGGGCTGGCCGCGCGACACGCCGGGCAGCGCGTGGCGCTTTTTTCGCATGGCGGCGTGATTAACGCCTATATGGCGATTGCGTTGGGGCTGGAGCGCGATTTCTTCTTTCCAGTCGTTAATACCTCCGTCAGCATTGTGCGTGTGAAGGATGGCAGGCGCGTGGTGATGGGATTGAACGACATTTGCCATTTGCGCGACGCCGGACTGGTGCGATTCACCGATTGACGCGCAAATGGTGCTTGCCGCGCCAGCCACCGTGCTGGCGCGGCAGAAAGGCATAACGATGGATACCCCGGAAATTGCGGTAGTAACAGGTGCTTTCAGCTATACGGGCAAATATCTCACCACTCGCCTGCTGGCGCGCGGAAAGCAGGTTCGGACCCTGACCGGGCACCCTCAGAGTCCCAATCCCTTTGGTGATCAGGTGACGGTTTTTCCCTATAATTTTGATCGTTTCGACGCGCTGGTGAAGAGCCTTCAAGGGGCCACCACGTTTTACATCAGTTACTGGATTCGCTTCGCCTACAAGCAGATGACCTTTGAGCGCGCCGTTGAGCATACGCAGACCCTTTTTCGAGCCGCTAAAGAGGCGGGCGTGCGCCGGGTTGTCTACATCAGCATTACCAATCCCTCGGAGGATTCTCCGCTGCCCTATTTCAAGGGTAAAGCGGGCCTGGAACAAACGCTGATGCGCTCAGGTCTTTCCTATGCTATTCTCCGGCCAACCGTGCTGTTTGGCGTCGAAGGCATTTTAATCAACAACATTGCCTGGCTTGTCAGGCGCTTTCCTTTCTTTGGCATCATGGGTGCGGGCGATTATCAGCTTCAGCCGATCTATGTCGAAGACCTGGCGGACCTGATGATACAAGTTGGCGAGCGGCAAGAGAACGTCCTGATGGATGCGGTTGGCCCGGAAACCTATCGCTTCGATGAGCTTGTGCGGATGATTGCTCGAATCCTGCATCGAAAGGTCACGCTCATCCACATCAGCCCAGGACTCATGCTGTTGATTAGCCGGATCATGGGCCTGCTGCTTGGCGATGTGATTCTGACGCGAGATGAAATTACCGGGCTGATGGCAAATCTGCTCATTTCGCCTGATCCGCCGACCGCGTCAACGCGCCTGAGTGAGTGGTTGGAACAGCACGCCAACGAGGTGGGCATGAAGTATGCTTCTGAGTTGAAGCGACACTATCGCTAAGGAGGAGTTTATGCGCCTCTATTTCTTGAACTGCGGCATGCTGGATACAGAGATGCGCGTCCTCATTCCCGAAGTTCAGAAAGGGAATCGCGCGCGGATTCCCATTCCGGCAGTGCTGCTTCAGGTGGATGGGCAATCTATCCTCTTTGATACCGGCATGCCAGACCTCTGCGTGAATAATCCGCGAGCGCTGGCCGATGAAGATGATGGCGATCCGCCTGAAATGATGCCGTTGATGACTGAACAGGAAACGGCTGTCGCGCAGCTTGCCGCGCTTGGCATAGCGCCTGCCGATCTGCGCTGCGTTGTGAACAGCCATCTTCACTTTGACCACTGCGGGGGCAATCGCCATTTTACGTCCTGTCCGATTCTGGTCAGCCAAAAAGAATTAGAAGTAGCGCGTACCTCCGATGCCTATATGCCCGTCTTTGAAGGACCGGGCGTGCAATTCGAGACCTTTGAGGGCGATTATGAACTGGCGCCGGGTGTGCAGTTGCTAGAGACGCCGGGGCACACGCCGGGCCACCACTCCCTGCTGGTGCGGCTGCCCAAAACCGGCCCGCTCTTGCTGACGGTAGATGCCGTCTATACCGGGGCGCTTTGGGAACAAGATGCGCTTGGGGCTAACCGGGACGCGCAGGCGGCGCGCCAGAGCATGAACCGCCTGCGCCAGTTGTCCCAGGAAATCGGCGCGCGGGTCATCTTTGGGCACGACCCGGCGCAATGGGCAACCCTGCGCCACGCGCCAGAGTATTATGAATAAGGCACTCAGAAGCGTCGGCTCGCGTCGGCCTCTTGGCCGAAGGCCCCCTGGCAGCCAATTGATTGACTGGCATGCTGGCAAAGAAAGACGCCATTTATATGCTTGGCCGAAGGCCCCTGGTTGCCAGTTGATTGGCTGAAAGCATTTGATAGCGAGAGAAGAGGATGGCAATTACGAAGAAAGAAGCTGGCACATTGAGCGCGCAAGTCTACGCGCTGGTGCGGGCGTGCCCACGCGGGCGCGTCACAACCTATGGTTGGCTGGCCGCCGCCATTGGTTATCCACGCGGCGGGCGGGTCGTCGGCTGGATCATGAGCGCCACTCCGGCGCACCTGAACGTGCCCGCCCATCGCGTGATTAACCGTGACGGCGAGCTTACCGGCAGCAAAGCGTTTGGGGCGCGTGACCGCATGCGCACGCTGCTGGAGGAAGATGGCGTCAGCTTTGAGCCAGATGGGCGCGTCGATATGAAGCGCTTTGGCTGGAATCCCCGGCTTGACCTGAATCCTGACGAGCTTCAGGACATTTTGGAGAACGCCAAAGCGCTCCTGGTGGACCCGCCCGACACGCTGATGCGGCTCTTGAATGATGACCCTGCTTCCCCGTTCAAGTCACCCTCATCAACGTAGCACGAAGAGAAATGGGCAATTGGTGAAGCTGCTGAACGTGTTTAGAAGCGTTCCCTGCTGCGCGTCAAGTGCCAGAATTGCTGCGACGTTGGGATTGTTGGCGCCGGTGTAAGGATCGCCAAAGGCATAGAGCGTCTTCCCGTTCGGGCTGACCGTCAGCGTTGAATAGGTATTCCCCTGAAACCAGTGCCCAATCACATGCCCGGTCTGTGTATCGATCTTCATGATCCCCATACCAGTATCTTGCACGCCTCCTTCAGCCGAGGCAGGTCCATAGGTCGTTCCAGTCAGGTAAATCCAGCGCCCATCTGACGAAACAGTACCCTGCTCGCTTCGCCCGGTGTAGGGTTCTCCTTTGGCTGGCCGCGTGGCCTGCTGGGGCTGTATCGCCAATGAAACGCCGCTGGCTGATTCTGTCAGGGCTGGCGAGAGCGCGAGCGACGGCGAAAGCATCGGCCCGCCAGTATAGGGCGTTGTATTCGTAGCCGCCAGCGTCTGACCAGCCTCTGTGATGGGTATATCCTCTCCTTCAATGTGCATCTGTGCCCCCACCAGATCAATGACTACCAACACATCACCCTGTGGAGATTTCGCCTCTGCATGAATCAGATAGAGTTTGTTTTGCTCTGGAACAAACATAACAGCGGGCTGATAGACGCTGGGAATGGGTTCATTTGGGTTATAGGTAGCGTTGGGGGCAGGCACTTGCCCTTCAGGGGCAATTGATGGCAGCGGGAGTATCTTGCGGCTACCGATACCATTGACCCCCAGCGGTATAGCGTCAAGCTGGGGGTAAGGAGCGGTCGCGGCGCTAAAGACATAAGCCGTTTTACCATCTGATGAGAGGGCAAAAGAGTTCGCGTCGCCTGGCGCAAATGGCAGCGGCGCGCTCCAGCGGGGCGCGAGTGTTTCATGCCTGCGATCATACGCATAGTAGCGCAGCTCAGCCTGCGAGCCATCGGCATTGACAATCACGGCATAGACGCCTGTGCCATCCGGCGTGATTGCCAGGTTTTGCAGGCTCATGCCTTGCGCCAGTTGCACGGTGGCTTTGGCGCCCAGGCTCCAATTGTCCAGATGAACCATCTGGAGAGAGACGGCACCCGGATACTCATAGGGCGTCACCCCCAGTATCAAAAGACGGTAATCGGCTGAGAGCGAGGCCAGGGTTGCGTTGCCTACCGGCAGCGGTGGCAACACTGGCATCACCTGACCCGTCACGGGGTCTGCTTCTACTAACTGCGCGGGAACAGTAGAGGTATCCAGCAAGACCAGGCCGCAAGAGCCTCCATTATCCCCTGAAGCTCCGGCGCCGCACGGGTTGCTGATGACCCTGGTTGGCTGGGGCGTCTCGACCGTGATAATGGTGTAGGAACCTCCGGGCGTGCGGCCAACCAGCAGCAGCCAGAAGCCACCAATCAGCCCGACGAGCAGCACAACGGCTGCCAGCCCACTCACAAAACTCACCATCCGTTGACCAAGCGAACGATGCTCCAGGCGGCTGCTGGAAAGCGGTTCAGGCATAGGGATGGATTGCACCGCTGGCTCCTCCCAGCCGTTGCTCATGCTGAAGGGCATGGAGATATGCGGTGTTTTCCCATTCAACTTCGGCGGAGCTTGCGTGGTGATGGCTCTGGATGGACTCATCTCTGGCATCATCAACCGGGGCATCAAAGCCGCCAGCGCTCGATATTCCTGCAAGCGCTTTCGACAGTCCGGGCAGGTTCTCACAAGCTCATCCAGGCGGGCTTGCTCTTCGGCTGAAAGGAGGTGCATGGCTCCCAGCGCCACAAGCTCATCATTATGCCCGCATGCCATTGAGGACATGAAAGCCTCGCTTTCTGTCTGTTGAGACCCCCGTTTGCGATGATCTCTGCAACCCTTACCCTCTCAGTCGTTGTCGCCTGATCCGCTCTGCTGTTGGTGCGCCTTCCGCAGCAAGGCCAACCCCCGAAAGAGGCGCATGCGCACAGCGCCCCGTGTCAGCCCAAGCTGCTCAGCGACTTCTGGGACACTGAAGCCCAGGCTGAGATGCAACAGCAGGCACGAACGATAATCCACCGGCACCTGGAGCAGCGCCTGCCGCAGTGCTTCGGCTTCTGCCAGGCGCTCCTCAAAGCCGCTTTCGGGCGCATGCAGCGCTTCTCCGGCAATGTTGGCGCTCTCCCACCTGCCTGGACTGTCTTCGCTGCTGCCGTTTAGCCATTCTAGCGAAACCCAGCCAATCAGCCGATGATGGCGCAGCCAGGAATGCCCGCGATTCGTTGCCACCCGAAAGAGCCAGGCCCGAAAGAAGAAGGGATCACGGAGTTTTGGCAGCCCTTTCCATGCCTGATAAAACGTATCTTGCGTCAGATCACGCGCCTGCTCTTCGTCGCCAATCAAATGTGCCAGATAGAGTCGCACGGGCGTCTGGAAGCGAAGCATCAGCGCCTCAAACGCGCTGTGGTCGCCAAACTGCGCCCGTTTCACCAGAATTGAGAGATCTACCGCTTCCGGGCCATAGCAGTCAGCCGATAATTTTTCTGGTTCTGGCTGGTCGATGAAGGCTTCTCCATCGGCTGACTCTTGGGCCATAAGCAGATGCTCTTTCTTTGCCATCGGTCGCGCTCCTCCGGCAGTACCATCCAGAGAACGGCAGCTTGATGGGCGGTTCAAACCGTCGATGTTCTGATGATGGGATAGACACATGTGTTCTGTCAATAAAGACGCGCCGCTTCGCCAAGGTATCACAGCTCTCTATAAAGCTTGCAGAAGATAAAATCAAGCAAGGTGAGCCGGATCACCTCTAAACAATGAGCCACCTCATAGTTTTTCCTTGTGAGGTCATGTATACTCTGCACAGAAAGAACGGACGGACCAGAAAAACAAGGACACATCCGAAAAACAGATTTCTGGAACGTTCTTCTTTCAGGCAGGCAAATTGGAGCCTGCCAGATAACCAAAGATAGCTGTTCAGGAGCCTATTGGGGGCCGATGCAGCAAACAACACACAGAGGAGGAAAACAACAATGTCTGGTGGTGGCGCTTTTACTATTGATCTTGGTCTGGCTCAGTCGGTGTTGAATCTGTTCACGAAAATTGACGGCGATGTCAATCAGTACGCCAGCCAACTTTTCAACGCAGTCAACACGCTTGAGAGTGACTGGAACAGCCCAAACAAGCAGAGCTTCTTGAATGACTGGGCAATCTATTGCAATGCGGTTGTAAACGTTCAGACAGTCGGCCCGCGTCTGGTCAATGGCCTCACAAACGAGATTGCTCTGGTCCAGCAGGCCGAGGGCGTACAGTTCTAATGCTCAAGCCGGGGCCAGAACGACTCCGGGAGCTTGCTAAACACGCAAAGATAGCTGCTTCAAAAGCCGATCTGGCGACGAAGCAAACAACCTACAGAGGAGGAAAGAACAATGTCTGGTATCTTCTCGTTTAACATTGGTGAGGCGGAGAATGTAAAGAAGTACCTCACGGCGGTTGATAACGATGTCAATCAGTACCTGAGTACCCTTATCACCCAGGTCGGCCAACTGGAGAATTCCTGGAACAGCCCAAACAAAGGCAGCTTCATCAATGATTGGAATTCGTATTGCACCTCGCTGAGTCAAATCAGCCAGATTGGCCCGAAACTGGTCAATGCTCTCAATCAAGAGATCAACCTGGTCCAGCAGGCCGAACAAGTCAACTTCTAAGGAGCGAGCCTGGGTCGCAGGCACTCCTCAAATAAGGAACCCCTCTGGGAATGTCCACCGGACACCCGGAGGGGTTCTCTCTTTCACCAGCACGGTGGCAGGCACCGCCAGTGAAACGTTGTTGCTCACAGTGCTGCTGTCTGGCGACAGCCTTCAGGTACAGTTTTGCCCATTCTTGCAGGAGAGCGGCTCCAGGCTGATAAGCTGGTTGGCGTCCAGCGTGCCGTTGAAGACCACCTGCTGCGTCCCCTGGACATTGGCTGCTCCAGAGGCTGGCTTAATTGTTATCTGAATGGTGTTGAAAGTGCCCGATTGGCGCTGCACCAGCAGCGAGTAAGGCGCTTGATCGGCCCCAACGTGCTTCCCAGGCGCGGCAACATTGGGCGTATACCAGGTGAGCGTAATATACGCGGTGCAGTTGGGTGGCACAAGCACCAGCCCGCCCCACATCGCCAGACCTGGCTCGTCACTGGTTGTGTTGCGTGGTCCGCTGAGATAATCGAGCGGCCAGGGCGTCATTTCATCGCTGCTGTCCATATAGTCAAATGAGTAGGGCTGCCCCTCAGCCCAACGGCCATAGGGGCAGGAAAGACCACCAGATGGATAAGGGTCATAATCCGAGCATGCGGGCAAGTCTTTATATTTACTTGGTTTTGGATCAGCAGGTGGCGGCGGCGCCTTCCAGCCCGGCGGGGGCGACGGCAGACACATCGGGGCGCCGCTGTCAAATCCATAGCCGGAAATCAGGCGGCTCCCTGCGGGCGCATACACGCGAATATAGTCACGATAGGTTGGGAAGCCGTAGACATTATTGCCTTGCTTGTTGTAATCCAGTGTAATGGTCAGACGATGCGTCGCGCCGCCGGAAGCATCAAGCTGCACCACATCTTTCTCGGTGGTCTGGACATATTGAGAGGCTTTGTTCACGCTGACATTGGCCTGTACCACCATCTCGGTATCCGTTGTATCGCTGCGGTCAATCGAGCCATCCATCTGATATTGCGTCAGCAGCGCCTCGGTGCGCGGGTCACTCAGATACACTTCCAGGTCTTTGCTGCGCATATCTGCCAGCACCTGCTTGGCAATCAAGATAAGCTGACTGACCGGCTCCTGGCGGATGCGCTCTTGCAGCAGTTGCCCGACCAGCGAAGTGAAGCGCTTGCGGTTGGCAATGCCACCACCCTTGGCAATGCCAGCGGGATTTTCCTCATAATAATGGAGACGATCTTCAAGGTTCTGCGCCGTGACAGTTTCGTCATATTGGGGAATATAAATTGGCCCGGTGATTGCCAGGATATGCTCGATGGGAATTGGTGTGAGTGCGATTACGCCATCGACCTGGCCCCCGCCTTCCTTAGCAAAGAGGTTAATTGCCACCTGCGCGGTGGTAGGGAAATCGGCAGAGATATTGGAATCGCGCAGCCCCCAGTTTGGAAAGGGCCACCAGCTCCATTTGGCTGGCGGACGATTGCCGATAATGTAATTGTTGCCCTCATAGTCAATGTTGTTCACGTCTTGCAGCGACAGCGACCCAATGCGCCCCCCATTGATCGTCACAACGCCAAACTGTCCGGTAAAGCCGCCGCTGGGGCGCAGTTCCGCGCGGTCCATCGTCTGTACCAGGAAATTGCGCGGCTTATCGATGCCCAGCGCCCAGATGCCAATGGGCAGCAGACTATTGACTTGATCCAGCAGATTAGAGACTTCGGGCAGATACGAGAGCGCTTTTGTGAACGTCTGGCGCTGGCAGGTGCTGATTGGCAAATCATTCAAATTGATGCCTGCAAGGTCTTTCTGTATCTGCCCCAAAAGCTGGTCAACATCGTTGATGGTTGTCTGAATCAACGGAATCTCATCGCTGGTAAAGAGCGGCTGGGTGCCCTGTGACAGCGGGTTCGATGGAAGCTTCTGAAGAATGGTCAGGCCGGTAGTAGCAACCTCGGCGCCAAGCGTCGCTATGTCAATACCGGCGCTGGCGATCAGGTTCGCCTCTTTGATCTGCCTGGCGTAGCTGGGGATCATGCCCACCAGGCCAAAAAGTGTGGGATGGCTGTTCAACTCATTCTGAAGTTCGACAAAATCTGTCTTGGCCGCCACAAAATCAGTATACGCCTGATTCACCTTATTTTTATCGGTAAAAGCCTTCAAATCAAGCGAGCCAGATGTCAGCCCGGAAAGTGGCCCAGGAAGCGATGGCCCTGCCGTTGGCGTCGTTGTTGGGGATGCGCTGCCGGTGGGGCTGGCTGAAGCTGTGCCGGTTGTGCTGGCCGAAGGGGTAGCAGTGGTGCTGCACGATGCTGGAGAAGAACTCGATGGAGATGTTGTCGAAGAGCTTTTTTCAAAAATATCTTTCACGTTGAGCAATTGATGGACACCATCATCACCAAGCTGGCGAATATGTTCATACACCTGATAGGCCGAGGCAGCCGTCATTGCCAGCGGGGTCGCAATAACGGTCAGCATCAAGATCGCCAGAAGTAGATAGGCAACCCGGCGCCGACCTTTCGAGAGGTGTTTGAACGAAAGCCAGCGTATCCCTGCTTTGGTCTTTTTTTTGGTGGTTGCGGGCATGGGCGTCTCCTGACCTCAAACTCATCCTTCTCATCCTTATAATAGGACGACTGGATGCCAGGAATGTAACAGCCTGGCGCCCCTTCGGTCGCGTTCTGGCATGGGGGTGGGATGCAGCGCCAGCTCCGTGCTGACACGGAAGGTTTATCATGGGGGTATGTAATGCCAGCCTCCCTGCTGGCAAGGGAAGGATTTAGCGGCGAATCAGCTTACCCTGTTCATACTCCGCCTGCATCCGCTGCAACAGTTCCTCACGCCGCGCATAGAGGCCCCGGCGCGGGCGCGGCTGCGCTTTGCTGATGGCATAAGCGGCTAGAATTGGCAAGGCGAGCGTCGTATCGGCATAGACGACGACGGTATCGCGTAGCTGGTCAGGCTTGATCTTGCCCCAGGAGACGGCTTCCGACGGAGTCGCGCCGGAAAGGCCGCCCCAATGCGGCGCGTCGCTCGTGATCTGAATAAAATAATCGTGCCCGCCCTTATTGATGCCCAGCACTTCCCAGAGCTGCGGCTGCGTTTGCAGGTAGAAGTTTTTCGGAGAGCCGCCGCCCAGAATAATCACGCCGTTGCGTGTCGCGCTCAGAACGAGCGCCGTTGTCTCATTCACATCCATCATCGGGTCAATGGTCAGCCGCGCGCCATCCAGCGCGTGACGTGCCAGATTCATCCCAATCGAGGAATCTCCAGGAGACGACGTATAGATAGGAATATCCCAGGCTGCCGCCTGCGCCAGCACCGAATATTCAGGCCGAACGCCAACTTCAAGCAGCCGACGACCAATATGATGATGCAGTTCGGCGCTAGACATAGGCCGGTCGGGCAGCGCTTTAAAGGTCTCCCGCAGAAACGCATCCGTATCTAGCAAAACCTCATCCTTGAAGAGAATGTCGTAGATACGGATCACCCCCTCGCGCTGCAATTCGGTATCATCCAGATCGAAACTGCCGCGATGCAGCGCATAGGCCAGCGCGTGGTGAATATCATGATAGAGGTTGGCCCCAGTGCTGACGATGAAATCAACAAAGCCATATTCCATCAATGTCAGAATGCTGCCGCCCAATCCGGCGGGCGTGAGAGCGCCTGCCATTGTCAGGCCAATCGTCACATCTTGCTCAGGGTCCAGCATCCGCTCGGCGTAAAGTCGGCAGGCTTCGTTCAGCCGCGCTGAGTTATACGCCTGAAAGGTCGTGTCTATCAGTTCGGTGATGCTCATATTGGGGCGCAGGCGTTGGGGCAGAATAGGTTGGCCGCTGAGATAGCCTTGGGAGGATTGGGAGGATGACTCTTGCGCTTCGTTTTGGTCCTCTTGTGGGTCACGCGCCCGATGTTGTTCCTCTGGATGGCGATGGTGATGGTGGTGCTGAGGCGTGTTCATGCGCCAGATGCGCTCCTTTTATGCTTCAAATATGGAGATGTTTTCAGGGCAGAACTACCGAGATGGCGAATCCGTCCAGCCCATCATCATCGTTGGCGACCAGAATCGACCGCAGTTTGGGATCGGTAGCCGCCCGCTGATTATAGGCCGCAACGCCCGCGTTCTCCGCATCCGGCGGAGGCTCCTGAAATGGCTTGCCAGAGCGAATCGTGTTATCCGCAACGATGATGCTGCCTGGACGCGCCAGCTTGATCGCCCAATCCAGATAGGTTGGATAGTCGTCTTTATTAGCATCTATAAAGAAGAAATCGAACGGCGCCTCACCCTGAAGCGTGGGCAGCAGTTCGCTTGCCGACCCGACGCGAACTTCAGCCCGGTCGCTTAGACCCGCGCGCGCAAACGCGGCGCGCACTACTTCAGCATGCTTGGGGCTAACTTCCAGCGTAATCAGCTTGCCATCAGCGGGCAAGGCACGTGCCATCCAGGTGCCACTATAGCCGCCCAGCGCGCCAATCTCCAGGATTTTATGCGTGTTATTCGCTGCTATGAGAACCTGTAACAAGCGGCCCTGTGCAGGAGAAATCTGAATCGCGGGCAACCCGGCCTGCTGCTGCGCTGCCAACGTCTGCCGCAAGATGTCGTCCTCAGCGGCAAAGCGCCGGGTGATTTGTTCTTCGATTTCCCGCCGGAGACGGGCGCTGCGTTGCAGTTCCTCGCTATCAAAACTCTCGGCCATTGAGATGAAATACTCCTCGCTTGTTGAATGGACCAGCTCTACGTCTGGCTAAATCCTACCGCATCTGTTTGCAGCCTCGTTCACTATGATAGTGCGCTGTGGCTTCTATTATCGCATAATTCATGCTTGGGAGCATAGATTTCTGCCCTGTCCGGCAGAGCGGCACTATTGACAGCATTGCGCGCATTGGGATATAGTATTCAGCAGCAACCAGATACATGATCTGCTCCAGGAAGAGTAAGCGGCTGGCGAACTGATAGAGACGGAGTGGCCTTCAGGCTGGAAGCCCCCACAGACGGCAACTGCTGAACGTGGCCTGGATTGCTTGCTGAAGAAATCCCCCTGGTGGGGAAAGTAGATTAGCACGGGTTAGCCCGTTACAGCGAGACCCTGATACTAAAGTGTCGGGGTTATGAGTGTGTCAGCGCGGCAACGCGCTGGCGAACCGGGGTGGTATCGCGGAAAGTTCAGCCCTTTCCGTCCTCAGTCGAGGATGGAAAGGGCTTTTTTTATGGTGTTGGAGCATACGTCATCAGGCATACAAACGAGGAGGCATCTCTATGGCTCTGCCGAAACGCTACGATCCCGGCATCGAAGAACCAGAGCGCCAGGCGTTCTGGCAACAATCGGGCGTCTATCAGTTCGCGCCAGAAGCCGATGGCCCGCTGTACAGCGTTGACACGCCGCCGCCAACAGTCTCCGGGCATCTGCATCTGGGCCACGTCTACTCTTTCAGCCATACTGACTTCATGGTCCGCTTCTGGCGCATGAACGGCTGCAACATCTTTTATCCGATGGGCTACGATGATGATGGCCTACCCACCGAGCGCCTGGTGGAAAAATGGCGCGGCGTTACGGCAAGCCAGATTGGACGCCGCGCCTTTATCAACGAATGTCTGGCAGTCAGCGAAGAGACGGAGAAACTCTATGAGGCGCTCTGGCGGCGCCTTGGGCTTTCGATTGATTGGCGCTACACCTACCGCACCATCGACGAGCGCTCGCGGCGCATCTCGCAGTGGTCGTTCCTTGATCTCTACCGCAAAAATCTGGTCTATCGGCGCGAGGCCCCAACGATCTGGTGCCCAGAATGCCAGACGGCGATTGCACAGGCAGAACTCAACGATCTGGAGCGCGAAAGCGAGTTTATTACGCTGGCGTTCCGCCTTGAGGACGGCGAGACGCTGCCCATTGCCACGACGCGGCCAGAACTGCTGCCTGCCTGCGTTGCCATCTTTGTCCATCCCAACGACGCGCGTTTTCAGGGACGCATCGGCCAGCGGGCATATGTCCCGCTTTTTGGACAGGAGGTTCCCATCCTGGCCGACCCGGCAGCGGACCCGGAGAAAGGCACTGGCGCGGTCATGTGCTGTACCTTTGGTGATGTCACTGACGTTGACTGGTGGTACACCCATCATCTGCCGCTGAAGGTCATGCTTGGGCGCGATGGCCGCCTGAATGAATTGGCTGGCCCATATGCCGGGCTGACTGCGCCCGAAGCCAGGCGCCGGATGATCGCTGATCTGGAAGCGCGGGGCCTGATAATCGGCAGGCGCACAATTATGCAGTCTATCCGAGTTCACGAGCGCTGCGACACACCCGTTGAGTATATCGTCACGCCGCAGTGGTTTGTCCGCATCCTGGATTTCAAGCAGCAGTTGCTGGATTTTGCCGATCCGGTCATCTGGCATCCCTCCCATATGCGGGCGCGCTACCGCGAATGGGTCGAGAACCTGCGCTGGGATTGGTGCATCTCGCGCCAGCGCGCCTTTGGCGTCACCTTTCCGGTCTGGTATTGCGCCGCCTGTGGCGAGGTCATGTTGGCCGACGAAGGGGAGCTTCCGGTTGATCCCACCAAACGCCCTCCAACCCGGCCTTGCGCGTGCGGCAGTACCTCTTTTACGCCTGATGAGGATGTGATGGATGTCTGGGCGACTGCTGCGCTTACGCCGCAAATTGTCGGGCAGTGGCTGACGAATCCCGCCCTGTATGAGCAGGTTTTTCCGTTCTCGCTGCGGCCCCAGGCGCACGAGATCATTCGCACCTGGGCATTCTATACCTTGGTCAAATCGTTTCATCACTTTGGTGTCTTGCCCTGGAAGGAGATTGCCATTTCCGGCTGGGGCCTGGCGCCGGGAGGGACGGAGAAGATCAGCAAGAGCCGGGGCGGCGGCCCAATGGCACCCAATGAGATGATTGCACGCTATTCAGCGGATGCCGTTCGCTACTGGGCGGCCAGCACCGGCTTTGGCAAGGATTCGACCATCAGCGAAGAAAAAATGCAGACGGGCGCAAAGCTCGTGACCAAGCTCTGGAATGTCGCCAGCTTCAGCCAGCGCTTCCTGGAGGGCTATCGTCCACCAGCAGACCTTCCGGCGCTTTCTCCTGCGGATCGCTGGCTGCTCTCGCGCACGCAGCGCTTGATTCAGCGCGTGACCGAACTCTTCCGCAGCTATGACTACGCGGCGGCAAAAAGCGAAGCGGAGAACTTCTTCTGGCGCGACCTGGCCGATAATTATCTGGAGATGGCAAAGGGCCGCCTCTACAACGAGTCCAGCGCCACGCATGCAGGCGCGCGCTGCACGCTCTTTCACGCGCTGCTCACGATAGTCAAGCTGTTTGCGCCATTCCTGCCGCATGTCACCGAAACCATCTACCAGGGCCTCTTTGCGGCTGTCGAAGGGAGCGCCTCTGTGCATCGGGCGCGCTGGCCGCTGGCCGATGAAGCGCTGCTGGATGATCTGGCGGAAGCGGCTGGCGAAGCGCTGATAGAGATTGCCACCGCCGTTCGTCGCTACAAGAGCGAACATAATCTCTCGCTGAGTACAGAGATCGCCCGGCTGCAACTGGCGCCGACAGCCGCCGAATTAGTCGCTCCGCTGCAAGCAGCGACAGATGATCTGCGCAGCATCACTCGCGCCCGGCAGATAGAGATTTGCGCGCGTCTGGACAGCGGCGAGGAGGTGAAAACTGATGGCATTGTCAACATTGCGCTGGCGCGTGTCTAGCTGAAGAGATAGCCCATTCTTCCCCTTCTGCCTGGGGATTATCGTCTGGATGAAACTCTCCAGGCTATAATCCCCTCTGAGATTACATGTATCATAAAATTCGCCAGGATTTCTGGAAAGTATGCAGAAGGGGATTTCGGATGCAATTACAAGAACGGTCTCGGGATTCGTCCACTGGCGCAAGCCCTCTTGAGGCCGCTGCACATAACAAGGACGCGCTTCAAGCGCATGCAACCTATCGCCTGGGGCTGGCGTATGGGCGGCTCGTCTATCGTTTTCGCTGGTTTATCATCGCGCTCTGGGTGGTTGCTCTGGTAATCAGTGTCCCCTTTGCCGCGACCGTTTCAAACGTCTTGACTGGCAGCGGCGGCTCAAATATCAATAGTGAATCAGCCCAGGCCAGCAACCTATTAAAGAGCAGGCTGCACGAGCCAGCCACGCAGTTGCTGGTCGTCTTTCAGTCATCCACTGTGCCTGTCACCGATGCTGCTTATCAGCGAGAAGTGAGCGATTTTACCAATCGAGCGCGTACCTTCCCCTCTGTAACCAGCATCGTCTCTGGCGGGGTTGGCAAGGATGGGCACACGACCTATCTTGTCGTCAACTTCGATGCCAGTTCCAGCTATGTGCGCCAGCATCTGAGCGATTTTCGCGCATTGCTTCCCAGCGGCGCGGCGGCTGGCCCGGCAAGTTCGATTCTTACTGGTGATGCAGTGGTCGATAGCGATCTCTCAAAGATTACCCAGCAAGATACCGAGCAAGCTGAGATTGTGGCGCTGCCTGTTGCGCTGGTAATCTTGCTCATCGTGTTTGGTTCACTCATCGCTGCCTTGATGCCGCTCCTGCTGGCGATGGTGGCGGTGCCGGTAGCGTTGGCGCTGGTTTATCTGATTGCGGTGCATACCTCGACCAGCGTATTTGTCTTGAATGTTGCCTCGATCATTGGCCTGGGCATCTCCATCGATTACAGTCTGTTTATGGTCCGGCGCTTCCGCGATGAACTGGCACGAGGGCGTTCGGCACGCGAGGCCGTTGCCTGGACGGTAGCAACTTCTGGCGAGGCGATTTTCTTTAGCGGCATGACGGTCATGATCGGCTTCCTGGCCCTGATCCTGATCCGCATCACGTTTATGGTCTCCTTTGGCATCGGTGGCGCGGTCGTTGTCGCTGCAACGGTGCTGGCGGCGATCACCTTCCTTCCCGCGTTGCTGAGTGTATTAGCCGGGCGTGTCAATGCCCTGCGCGTGCCGTTTTTGAGTCGCTTCGTGGGGGTTGCTGGCCGCAGCACAAGCGCATCCGGTGAAGGGCGCAGCTTCTGGCGAAGCTGGTCTCTGGCGGTAATGCGCCGTCCAGTCTTGATCGTAGTGGTGGTCAGCCTCTTTTTGCTGAGTCTGGGCTGGCCGGTCTTTTCGATGAATATCGGCACGATAGACGCCTCATCGCTCCCGGCAGGCTCGGAATCGCGCACCGGGCTTGAGGTATTGAGCGCCCAGTTTCCCAGCACCAACCAGCATCCCATCTTGATTACAGTGCAAACGCCGGATGGCTCCAGCATCCTGACCGCCGATAATCTGACCCGGCTCAATCATTTGACGCAGTGGGTGATCTCTCTGCCACATGTCACCAGCGTTACCAGCCTGACCCATCTGCCCGCTTCGCCCGGCTCGCCCACCTTGAGTGAGCAGCAACTGCTGGCGCTGTACACCAGTGGGGCCTATCAGCAAAACCCCGGCCTGGCGCAGCTTGTCTCGTCAACGACAGCGGGCGATACCACGCTTATCACCGTCAAGGCAAACACGGCGTATGACAGCGCGGAAAGCAAAGCGCTGATTAATCAACTGCGCGCCGGAGACAAAGCGGCAGCCCAGGGATTAACCGTGCTGGTCGGAGGAGATCAGGCCAGCGATTTTGATTATGTCAATTCCGTCTATGGCAACTTTCCCTGGGCCATTCTGTTCATTATGCTTTCCACCTATGCCCTGCTGCTCATCATGTTCCGCTCGCTGCTGCTGCCGCTCAAGGCTATTTTGATGAATGTGCTTTCAATCAGCGTCACCTATGGGGTACTGGTAGTTGTCTTTCAGTGGGGCTACTTCTCTAACCTGCTCGGCTTTACCGCGACCGGCTCGTTGGATAGTTCTATCCCCATCGTGCTGTTCTGCGTCATCTTTGGCCTGTCGATGGATTACGAAGTCTTCCTGCTCAGCCGCATCCGCGAGGAATGGCTGCGTACTCACGACAACCGCCAGGCGGTGGCGTATGGCCTGGAAAAGACAGGTGGCGTGATTACCAACGCGGCGCTGCTCTTAGTCATCGTGACCGGCGCGTTTACCTTTACCTCGCTCGTTGCCACCAAAGAGATTGGCTTGGGCATGACCGTCGCGGTCGTAGTTGATGCCACGATTATTCGCTCGCTGCTGGTGCCCGCGACGATGCGCCTGCTGGGGCGCTGGAACTGGTGGCTGCCGGGGCGATCCCTGCCTGCATTGCCAGAGCCGCCAGCCGCCAGCGTTGAATCGATAGCAGTCGCTGATTAGCTCCTAATAACTGAACCCTGAGCAGCATTCTTACGGTTTATCAAGAATTTCATGGCCGCCGACGCGACGCCAGACTACATGCCGTTGGCCTGGCGTCACTTCCTCGCCATAGTGGAACGTGGCCCGGCCATCGGGCGCCCAGGTCAGTTCATATACGCCTTCGGCCTTGCCTCTCTGTACTCGCTTGACTCGCAGGCCCGCACGAAAGCTATGCCCGGCGCGCAGATCGTGAACAAATTTGCGCCGGGCAATTTGGAATTGCTCTTGTTGTTCTGGTGTCAAGCGATGCCAGTCTTCCCAGAAGCTGGGCAATTCGCTATAGGTCGGCATCGATATATTCCTCGCCTGGCTCTGGGTCTACTGGCGCTGCCAGCACGCGGGCGATGCTCTCTTCAGACATGCCCAGATGTCGCATCCAGGCCACTTCGTCATCGAACGTGGCAGCAGATGGCTTGCTCGTCTTGGCTTCGATCAGCAGCATAGCTCCGTCAGCCAGGGCTGCTACTACATCGGCCATTGGCCTGCCCAGATCGTTTGCCAGTTTTTCCAGCGTTTGATAGGTAGCATCGGAGACTGTTAAAGTATGGGACATGGCTTATCGCTCGCTTTCTTGTACCACCAATGAATGATCTTGATAGTGGCTTCCACATCTCCTTTTTCCTTATCCCCCAGCCGGGCCGCCTTCCAGTCCCGGCTCGGTCATTTTGGCCGGATTCAGAATCTGATCGAGTTCCTCTTCGCTCAGCTTCGTTTGCTCGCGGGCGACCTCGCGGATCGTCTTGCCGGTCTTTGCCGCTTCTTTCGCCAGATTGGCGGCGGCATCGTAGCCAATCACTGGCGCCAGCGCCGTACAGATTGCCAGCCCGCGCTCGACCATTTCCGGCCCCTTGCTGGTGGCTCGCAAGCCGACAATGCACTGCCTGGTAAAGTTTCTGGCCGATGCCGCCAGCAGCGCAATCGATTGCAGCAGATTATAGGCCGCGACGGGCATCATTACGTTAATCTCGAAATTGCCCGATTGCCCGGCAACCGTAATGGTCGTGTGATTACCCATCACCTGCGCGCAAACCATACAGACCGACTCGGCAATCACCGGATTAACTTTGCCGGGCATAATCGAACTGCCTGGCTGCACTGCTGGAAGGTCGATCTCGCCAATCCCTGCGCGCGGCCCGGAGCCAAGCCAGCGAATGTCATTGGCGATCTTCATCAAGCTGACCGCCAGCGTATTTAGCACCCCGCTTGCTGACACGATATTATCAAGCGTGCTTTGCGCCTGGAAATGATTGCTGGTCTCGTGGATGAAGACTCCATTGAGTTCCGAGAGGCGCTCGCAGACGCGGCGCGCAAACTGCGGATGCGCGTTGATGCCTGTGCCAACGGCTGTGCCTCCAAGCGCAACCTCGGCCAATTCTTCCTGGGCGCGGCGCAGGCGCGAGATACCGCGTTCAATCTGCCCGGCATAGCCCCGGAACTCCTGCCCCAGCCGGATAGGCGTCGCGTCTTGCAGATGTGTGCGCCCCGTTTTAATCACGTCCATAAACTCGACGGCTTTTTGATTCAACGCCCGCTCCAGGCTATCCAGCGCTGGCAAGAGGTCTTCGTGAATCGCCATCAAAGCAGCGATATGAATAGCAGTGGGAATGACATCGTTGGATGATTGGCAGAAATTAACGTGATCGTTGGGGTGGACCAGCCGCGAGCCGCGCGCGCCGCCAAGCAGTTCGTTGGCCCGGTTGGCTATCACCTCGTTCGCGTTCATATTCGTGGATGTGCCAGAGCCAGTCTGAAAGATGTCCAGCACAAACTCGCTGTCGAGCTTGCCATCTGCTACCTCCTGGGCAGCCTCCTGGATGGCTTTTGCCACTTTTTCATCAATCAGACCAAGCTCGGCGTTGATCTGCGCGGCGCAGAGCTTGATCTGCCCCAGCGCTTTAATAAAGCGGCGCGGAAAGCGCAGATCGCTGATAGGAAAATTCAGCACGGCGCGCTGTGTGCTGGCGCCGTAGTAGGCATTGGCTGGTACCTGCATCTCGCCCATTGAGTCGCGTTCAACGCGCGTTGGCTGTTCGTCTGGCATAACGCAACCTCCTCGTTCAGTTGATCTCATTATATCCTGGCCTTTTTCCAGTCTCCAGCTTTACCGTTGTACCTTGCACTCGTTAGAATAGTAAGGCGCTGAGATGCTCTAGCCCATCAAGGCACCAGATTTTCGTGAAATAGGAGGCATTATTTCTCATGGCAAGGCTTTTTATCTTGCTCGTAACTAGAGCATGGGGACTCATCATTTTAGGCGTGATTGTGGCCGTTGTTGGGGGTGTACTTTACTCCACCAACAGCGGCGCCACTGTGACGCCAAAATACTCGAAGGGGTGTATTGAAGAACATGTTTACGCTCAGGATGGTTCGAGCCATGAGCTTCAATTGGGTCGGCCAGCTAGCAGCGGCGATTGTGTGGATGATCCCAGCCAGGTGAACATCGGTTATGACTTTATGACCAGCGATCTTAGCCCCTCATTCCCGCTCACGCTCTCCAACAGCGGGGTCTGCTGCGCTGAGGTCTGGTATAAAGCAGATTTGAGCAGTGGAACATGCGGCCCGGACAACGACCAACGTTCCTGCCAGGTTGCCAATGTTGTGGCTGTTCGGCTTTATACTGTCGACAGCAATGGGAATGTGGTGGCTGGGACGCTGTATGAGTCAAGTGGCTTCAGTATTGGCCCTGGCAGCCTATCTGGAGACCTGACCCCACAGCCAGGTTATAATCCCACCAGCGCGACATACAAAAATGGCAATCCCCTTCTCCCCTTTGGCCTTATTGGGGCAGGCGTACTTATTCTTATCGTTGGGGTGGTCTTGATGGTTCTCCGGCGCGGGGCCGTGCGCAGCCAGATGGTACCACAAATGGTGACGCCGGGGTACGGGCAGCAGGGCTTTCCACAGCAGCCGGGCTACGGACAGCAGGGGTATGGACAGTCAAGTTCTTCGCAGCCGGGCTACGGGCAGCCACAGTATCCGTCGCAGCCAGGCTATGGACAGCCCACCTATCCTTCACAACCAGGCTATGGGCAACCAGGGTACGGCCAGCAGCCGGGCTATGGTCAATCCCAGTACCCGCCGCAGCCCGGCAGCGGCCAGTGGCCGAATCAAGGGCGCTAAACACAGCCAATTCTGAGAGCATTCTTTGGGAAAGCAGCAGCGGTTTACAAAAAGCTGCTGCTTCTTTTTAGATTTATGCTATGGGTGAAGCGAGTTGTTGCCTCTTGTGCCCTCGCGCTGGCAAGATCGTTATAATTTTAGCCAAGTGATGTGAGGGAACGATGATGCTTGCTAGTATAAATGCCATTACTGCTCATCCTGTCGCGCTCCGGCGCTGGACGTTGGCTGCTGGCCTCTGCCTGCTGGTGATGAGTGCCTGTACCCAGGGCGGGTCTGGCACCCAGCAAACCGGGCAGGCGCTGCCCATCCTCGACTCGATTTCACAGCTTGCGGCGTATCATGTCTTTGTGACCGATCTGGGCACTGGCGATCTGTCAGAGCTAGGCAAGGGTACGGCCAATGGCGGCGAAAGCCTGCATGGTCTTGCCCTCTCGCCAGATGGTCGAATCATCTATGCCACCGATATAGCTGGCAATCGCGTTGATCTATTTGATATAACCAGCAGCGCGCCGCGCCTGCTGCAAACGATACCAGTCGGTCTGTTTCCGGTGCATCTCGCCTTTGTACAGGGTGGCCGCATCGCCTATGTCACCAATTTTCAGGAAGGCTCCGTTTCAGTCATTGATACGACGCAGGGTAAAGTGATTGCCACCATCAAGACTCCGGCTGGCCCGCATGGCCTGACCGCTTCACCTGATGGCCGCTTTATCTATGTTGCCTGCCTGGATGGACAGGCGCTCGCCATTATTGACACAGCCACGAACACCCTGACGCAAACCCTGATGCTGCCCGCCAATGTCCATCCTTACAGCGTTGTCCTTGGCAAAGAAGGGCGCTACCTGTATGTGACCGATAATTTTTTTGGCCGCGTCATTGTCGTCGATACGCAAAAGCTGGACGATCCGGCTCATGTTCTGGTTGGTGATGTCGCGGCGGGCCAGCAGCCTGCATTGCTCGCCATTGCGCCCGATGGCAAACATATCTATGTCTCTGACAGCGTTGGCACGCTTGCCGTGCTGGACCTTTCTGCCGATCCTGTCCATCCAAAGCTGGTGAAAACGGTGCCTGTAGGGCAGGGAGCGCATGGTGTGGCCGTCTCGCCGGATGGCCGCTATGTCATCGTGGCAAATGTCTACGCCGATAGCCTCTCGGTCCTGGACACAGCCGGTAATACCGTCATCGCTACCATCAAGGGCGAAAAACACCCCAATGATGTCCTTATCACGCGGGCCTGACCATGCGGGCTGGCGCATATGGAGAGAAACTTCGCCTGCAAAGACTCGCTTCCTGGCGCTACAGCGTCTCCAGAAATTATTCGCCAGGATTTTTGAATGGCCTGGCCTTGCGGCGTTGGGGTTGCCGTTGCTACAATACGCATGAATCAAGATGCGCTTGATGCAAGGAATCGGTTATGGCCCGACGCCTCCCTGCCCTGTCACTATTTGAAAAAGTGTTGGTTGCCAATACAGTCATCATCGTAGTAGAGGCTCTCGCTGCGTGGTGGGTTACGCGCCATGCGCTCGAACCCTATCACTACCTGATTGATACTTCGTTTCTGATCGTTACCGCGATACTCAGCCTGCTGATCAATACTCTTCTGCTTCGCGCTGCTTTTCGTCCGCTGTTTGGCTTGCTCAGTACCATCCAGAAGATTGAAGCTGGGCAGGTTGACCTGCGTGCGCAGCAGCCGACACATGACAGCGATGTCTCTCAACTTGCCGTCGCGTTAAACGCCATGCTGGATCGCCTGGAGGCGCTGCGCCATCAGACTGCCAGAGCGATCCTGCTCGCGCAGGAGCAAGAGCGCCGCCGCCTGGCGCTTGAACTGCACGATCAATCTAGCCAGACATTGACGGCTCTCGCCCTGCACGCGCAAGTGCTGGATGATCTGCTGGTGGCTGATGCAGCCCCACCGCCTGCGCTGTTGAGCCAGCAGGTAAAGCAGGTTAGCCGCCTTGCCGAACGGACGATGAGCGAACTGCGCCATGTTGCCGAGCAGTTGCGTCCCCCCGTGCTGGATGATCTTGGCCTGGAGGCAGCGCTCCGCTGGCTGGTCGATGATCTCGCGCCGGGCACATCTCTAAACATCTCCGTACATGTACCAATTGCAGGTGGTGGTACCTGGACTCCAGAGGCTCCCTCCCCAGCAGATGGTGTTCAAGACCGCCTACCCATCGAGATAGAGACTGCCCTCTTTCGCATTGCCCAGGAAAGCCTGACCAACGTGGTTCGACACGCGCAGGCCAGCAGCGTTGACCTCAAATTGATTCGACAACCTGAACAGGTGCGCCTGATCGTCCGCGATGATGGGTGCGGCTTCACCCCACCATCCTTGAGCGACGCCGCGCTCCCGCATACCGGGCTTGGCCTTGCTGGCATGCAGGAACGAGCGCGCCTGCTGGGCGGAAGGTTGGAGATTGAATCTCATCCCACTCAAGGCACAGTCATCCAGGCAACCATTCCCTTGAAACCTCATCAGGCTGCGCAGAGAGGGCGCAGCGCTGGCCTCTCGACTGGCAAGGGAGGAACCGCCCCTGACATGAGCGGGCCGTCTAAGCAGGAGGGAGGGCTGGGATGATCCCATCATCGGATGCTTTGCCAACCGCTGGCCCCCTTCATCCCGGCAAAGCGCCTCCACCCATTCGCGTGCTGCTGGCCGACGACCACGACATTCTGCGAGAAGGACTCAAGGCGCTGCTTTCTATGCAGGGCGAGGCAGTGATCGTTGGCGAAGCCTGCAACGGACGCGAAGCGGTGGAACTGGCTGAGCGCCTCAAGCCCGACATTGTTCTCCTGGATGTCTCCTTGCCTGAATTGGATGGCCTGGAAGCCTGCCGTCGCATCCGCGCCTATCTGCCGCAAGTCCAGGTGCTGATGCTCACGATGCACGAGCGTGAGGATTATCTGCGGCAAGCCTTAGAGGCTGGCGCGGCTGGCTATCTCATCAAGCGAACGGCAGCAGCAGAACTGCGCCTGGCCGTTCGAGCGGTGGCGCATGGAGATACTTTCCTCTCGCCCTCGATGGCTCGCACCCTCGTGCGGACCTATCTGTCCCTGCGCGATGAAAGCACTACCGCCGATGTTGCCGCTGATCCTTATGACAGCCTGACCAGCCGCGAACGAGAAGTTCTCAAACTGGTAGCCGAAGGCTATACCAATCAAGATATTGCTGACCGCCTGGTGTTAAGCATCAAAACGGTTCAGGCACATCGCGCTCGCTTAATGGAAAAGCTGAACTTGCGCGATGTCACCCATCTGGTGCGCTATGCTGTGCGCCGGGGATTAGTTGATCCCGAATCTTGACCGAGGAGAATGGCTTTTTATGTCTGACAGGGACGGTTCAACCCATTGGCGAGTTTGGGGGCCGTTTGCATCTCTGGGATGGAGTGTAATGTTCTCCATCTTGCTGGTATTGGGACTGACCTTGGGTGGATTGCTTGTGGGGTCCGTACATACAGCCCTTGCCTGTGGCCTGGCGAACACCCCAACCATGATTGCCAACAATGCGCCTGCTATCCCAACGCCGGTAACTCCCAGTTCTGATCCCAACCAGCCTGTTGGCTTCTTTCCAGGCGCCTACTACGTGAACCAACCCATCGCCTTCACCGAAGACCTTTCCAGCGTCCCCAACGCCCCGCCGCTTGCCAGCCTCCAACTGCGGTGGGACTTCGCCGATGGGAGCGCGCCCGTCATCGGAACAGCGCCCCATCATACCTATCAGCGGCCAGGAAGCTATCCCGTCCGGGTCACGATCTATGACCAGATCAGCCAGAACTGGAACGACTTCGATAGCGCGACCATCACCGTCTTGGCCCATGCGTGGAGCCAGCCTCCCATCGCAAAAGCGGCTGCCGATTACACAACGGTCACAATCAACCAGCTTGTCACCTTTGACGCCACCGGCTCCTATGCCCAACTGGGAACCATCGTATCCTATACCTGGAACTTTGGCGATACCCAGGAAGGGCAAGGGCTGCAAGTTACCCATGCTTTCAGCATTCCTGGTCGCGCTCTGGTGACGCTCATTGTCACCGATAGCCGGGGGGCCAGCAGCACGGCGGTAGTGCCCATACAGGTAGTTGCCACGTCGACCCATGTTGCCGTGCAGGTCTCGGCTGCCCAGGGAGGACAAACGCTCACCTTTGCCGCCACGCCCGTTGACTTCCCCGCCAATGATCCCATCGTCGTTGTCACCTGGGATTTTGGCGACCAGACACCCCCTGTAGCTACCTCGATGCTAGGCGTCACCCATCACTATGCGGCTCCAGGCAGATATACGGTGCAGGTGCAGGCGCTCGACGCCCAGCACATTGTCCGCGTGGCGACATTGCCCATCGTGGTATTGGCCGGACCAACTGGCGGCGGAACAGCGCAGTCAGCAAGAGCCTTTCCAGCGTGGCTGGGAGTGTCTGGGGTTGGGTTGTTGATGGTGTCTCTTGCCGGGGGAGTGTACGCCATAATCTCCTGGCGAAGAAAGAAGGTCCGCAGCGAAGAATAGAAGGCCGGTCAAAACTGGTGCATGTTTGAAACAGTAGGGACTGTTTCAGGCAAAAATAGGGATGAATACTCCTGCCCCTTTCATCGCTCCTGCCCTATACTTCTGCGAGAAGATGGAGCCTGGACCTGGCAGCTATGCCAGGTCGCTCAATATGCCTGAAAGTGGCTTGCGTTGAAAGGGTTATCTCTATGCAGCGTTTCTTGTACACATTTCATCGGCTCTGGCTGGTCGGTGTTCTGGCCCTGGCGGCTGCGTTGGGCGTAAGCGCGCTGTTCGCCAGTACGGCTTCAGCCCATGCCAGCTATGTGAGTTCTGATCCCGCCGCCGGGGCAGTTCTGGCGACGGCTCCCACAACAGTCACAGTGCATTTTGCCGAAAACGTCGACCCGCAGACAGATAAGGACGGTAAAAGCAGCCTTGTTGTCTACCACAGCGATGCCAAAAACACCTATACCTTTGATGAGGAAGCTACAGTAGTCAGCACTGGCGAGACGCAGTTCCCCCTCTCGGATGCCAAGACGATGAGTATTGCGATGAAAGGGGATGGCGACGGGATTTATGCCGTCTACTGGCACACCGTTTCAGCCGATGATGGCGACCCCGACACCGGCGTCTTCTTCTTCGGTGTAGGGACTGGCAACGTGTTGGGGAACGGCAGTGCCTCTGCCTCGCCAACGGCTACTGCTGTGCCTGGTGGCAGTACCAGCGCTGCTTCCACTTCGAGCGGAACGCCCGTGTGGGTGACAATTCTGGTTGGCGTTGTAGCTTTGCTCCTTGGCGGTGGAATCGGCACCTGGCTTTCCCGCCGGACGAGTGCCCCGCGAGGCACTCCCTGACGCCCTGCCGCAGCGTCGCGCTCCTGGCCGATGCTGCGGAGCTGCGTGCGACAAGACACAACAGGAGAAGCCTGGCGTGTAAAGTACGAAAGGAAGGGGGAACGCATGTTGCGAGTTCGTCGGCGCTTTTGGGTACTGTTTGGAGGCGCTGTTTTCTTTGCGCTGGGGCTGGCCTTGCTCCCTCTTTTTACCACGCTCAATACGCCTCGGCAGCTTCAGGTCGTCGTGTATCGTGAACCGTCGGGCGATACAGTCTCGCTGCGTCACCCGCCCACGCTTCTGATACAGCTTGTGGATTCTGATGGACGGTTGGTAGATAACGCCAACCTTCAGACCGCTGCTAATATGACCGGAATGGATATGGGGCCATTGGCTTTCCAGCCGCATCAGGTGGGCCGGGGCCTCTATGCGCTGGACCTCTCATTTAACATGCCCGGCTCCTGGTGGGTGCGGCTCGACGCGCAAGCCCCTGATTATCAGAAAGCCAGCCAGACACTCACCTTCTTCGTCCAGGATACCCAGCTAGGCCAGTGATGGGAATTGAGCGGCGAAGCCTCCAGGCGCGGCCTTTAGCTGCCAGCGTGCCTCAGCACCTTCCTTGTGCATGATACACTTATAAGAGAGGTAGAAGGAGCGTGGTTACGGAGAATGTGGGAAAACTGAAAAGGAAACAGGGTCTTCCATTGTGAGATGGAACATAGCCGCCTATGAAACATGGACAACGCGCCCCACATGGGGCTGTTAATCTCAACACCTCTCCTCGCTGGCGATGGCAGCGCATCCGCTCTCTTGCTATCGCCGCTGTGCTGGCTCTCATCTGCTTGCCGCTCTTGAGCGGCGTTGCCTCGGCGCATGCCCTGTTGGTGCGCTCTAATCCTGCCGCCAGTGCGACCGTCGATTGTATCACCCCCCCAACTGACACCCCAACCCAGAATTGCCCCGACGCTCCAACCCAGGTACAACTCTGGTTTTCAGAGGATATAAACCCGGTACTCTCCAAGGCAGTAGTAGTCAATGTCTCCAACCAGGAGGTTGATCGCAAGGACTCGCATGTCTCGTCTTCTGACCCGAAAGAGATGGACCTTGGCTTGCAGCCACTGCAACCGGGCGTCTATATCGTCATCTGGCAATCCACCTCAGCCGAAGATGGGCATACCACTGGCGGAAACTTTTATTTCCGGGTGAAGTATGCCAATGGCGCCATTCCCGCCCTGCCCAGCGAATTGCCCACCGGGCCATCGGGCTTTTTTAACGCCAATGCCGGGCAATGTCTGACCGGCTCAACACCGCTGCTTTGCGCGCCAGAGGTGCTTTCGGAATGGGGCGTCTTTCTCTCATATACCCTCCTGGTCGGTGGTCTGTTCTGGCAGTTCTTTATGGTCGAACTGGCCGCCCGGCGCCGCCGTGCCTTTGTCTCACTTGCCGTTGGCACTGCGCGTCGTTTCAGGAAGATAGCGCTCCTGGCGCTGCCCCTTTTCATCCTGGCGAATATCGGCTATATAGCAGGGCAGGCCATGCTGGACGGTGGGGGCCTGGGCAGCGCCTTTTCGCCTACCATTTGGGGCGGCATCCTGCTCCATAGCTCCTTTGGCATTTTCTGGATGCTCTCCGAACTCTTCGCGCTGCTGGCGCTGCTCCTGCTGGTCGTCTTTCCTGGGCGTCCGGTTGAGGAAGAAGCCTGGCGTCCGCGCTTGGTCCTGAACTGGGCACAGGTGGGAGTGCTGGCGCTCTTGCTCCTGGCAATGGCGCTTTCCAGCCATGCCGCAGCGGCAGCAACCAAAGGCGGACTCGGCACCTATGATGTGCCGGTAGATTGGCTGCACCTGCTGACGACTGGCATCTGGCTTGGCGGCCTGTTTTTTATCGTCCTGATCCTGCTGCCAGTTCTCTGGAAGCAAGAGGCTGTCGAGCGTGGGCAGGCATTGGTGACATTCTTGCCCCGTTTCTCCGTCATCGCTATCACCTGCGTCATCATTGCCTCGCTGAGCGGCTCCTATAACGCGGCTGTCCAGCTTTCTTCCCTGGATCAACTCATCAACACCACCTATGGCCGGACGCTGATTGTCAAAACATCGCTCTTCCTGGTCATGGTCATGATTAGCGCCTATCATGCCTTCCTCATTCGCCCCCGGCTCTCAGTCGCGCTGGGCGCCTGGGATCGCTTGCATGGAGCGCTTGCGGCTGCCCCAACGGACGCTGAGGAAGACGAGCGCGTTAAGGACGCCGATGGGAATCTGGAGAACGAAAGCGCCCAAAAGGCGGCATTACCCGGCAAAAAGCAGGCGGCCAATTTGCGCCAGGCCAGGAAACCGACACTGCGCGCGAAACAGCAAACCCCCAAACCAGCGCCGCGTGATGCGGCAGTAGCTCAGGAGGATGAGGTAAGCCTGGAGGTTACAGAAACGCAAATCGCCGGGGCTGATGATCCCTCATCTGAGAATGGAGCCACCTCGAAGGCCGCAGATGAGAGCCGGGAAAAAACATCCTGGGGATCGGAGAATGGGCATCAGCGGAAAGACGGCAAAGACACCGCAGAATCCGGGCGCGTGTTGGCGCGCATCGAGCGCCTGGGCGATCAACTGCGTCTCTGGATTCGCCGCGAAGCAACGCTGGGCGCGGGCGTGCTGCTCTGCGCGGCGCTGCTGGGTGGGCTGGCCGGGTCATTGGCGCCTGCGGCAGCGGGCGCTCCGAATATCAACGCGCCCCCATTGACGCCAACCACCAAAACGCCCGTCGATGTAACTATGAAGACCACCGATGGCGTCTTGAACGTGACGTTGAAAGTCGCCCCGGCTAAGTTTGGCACAAACAGTGTTGGCGTGCTGGTGGTCGATGCCAAAACTGGCAAGACGATTGATGGCGCCAATGTTCACCTGATTATCAACATGGTCGAAATGGATATGGGCACAGGGACCAGCGACCTTCAGAGCGTTGGCGGCGGGTTCTATACCGGCCAGGCTGATCTGCTGATGGGCGGCCACTGGACGATTGAAGTCCAGATACGCACCCCGCAAAACCCGAATGTCATCTCAAAAGTGACCTTTACGATTCCTGTCTCTTTCTGAGATAATAGCAAAGGGAGCTATCAATTACAAAAGGGGTGTCAGCTATGGTCGCAACACAAAGACCCATCGGGATGGAAACAAACACCCGCAATCCGGGGATACCCCTTGATCTTGACAAAATCGCCGAAGTCCAGGTCAATCGCAGCGCCGTTGAGCGCCGCGCTGCCACGCTGGTCACGCGGCGCACCGTCAAGAAAGAATGGCAGGCAGCGTGGCTGCTGCGCGCTATCACCTGCCTGGACCTGACCACCCTCGCCGGAGATGATACGCCCGGCAACGTTCGCAGGCTGTGCGCCAAGGCCCGCGCGCCGCTGCGCCAGGATATGCTGGAGGCGCTGGGTGTCGAACATCTAGGCATCCATGTTGGCGCTGTGTGCGTCTATCATAACTTGATTGCTCCGGCGGTAGAGGCGCTGCGCGGCACGGATATTCCGGTGGCCGCCGTCTCTACCGGCTTCCCGGCGGGTCAGAATCCCTTCGAGCAAAAGCTCGGCGAGATTCGCGCCTCCGTCCAGGCAGGAGCGCGCGAGATCGATATCGTCATCTCCCGCGCGCATGTGCTGACCGGCAATTGGCAGGCGCTCTATGACGAGGTGCGCGCCTTCCGCGAAGCCTGCGGCGACGCGCATCTGAAGACCATCCTGGCAACGCACGAACTGGCAACCCTGCGCAACGTCGGCATGGCAAGCTGGGTCTGCATGATGGCAGGCGCCGATTTCATCAAAACCTCTACCGGCAAAGAGCCGGTCAATGCTACGCTGCCGGTGGGCGTTGTCATGGTCCGAGCGATCCGAGAATATTATGAGCAGACGGGGTATAAAGTCGGCTTCAAGCCCGCCGGAGGCATCCGCACCGCCAAAGACGCGCTGAACTGGCTGATTTTAATGAAAGAAGAACTCTGCGACGACTGGACGCGCCCGGCGCTCTTCCGCATCGGCGCCAGCAGCCTGCTCACCGACATTGAGCGCCAGCTTTCTCATTTCATTACCGGCCATTATGCTGCCGCCCATCATTTCCCAATGCCCTAGCAGGGAGAAAGGAAGAAATCAATGTTTGCCTGGATTGGAAAGTTTCTCTTCGGAAAAGTCGTTTTTGCAATTTTACGCACCTTCTTCAAGAGGAAATAACTGCATGGGGCAAGAAAGCGACCGGCCAGAAGCAGCGCTGGCCGAGGTCCATATTCTCTTTACTGGCTATGTTGGCGAGCGTGTGGCCGGAACCGTTGCCTATGTGCGCGAAGGCGAAGTGCGCGTGATTATTGACCCCGGCATGATGCCTTCGCCTCGTTCGATACTTGACCCGCTGGCGGCGTTGGGCGTCTCGCCGGAATCCATCACTGATGTCATCTTTTCGCACCATCACCCCGACCACACGCTCAACGCCGCGCTGTTTCCCAACGCGCGCTTTCACGATTTCCAGGCCATCTATCAAGGCGATGTCTGGACGCGGCGCAAAGCAGAGGGGTTTCTGCTTTCGCCTTCAATCCGCTTGATCGAAACCCCCGGCCATACGCCGCAAGACATCACAACACTGGTAGGGACCAGCGCTGGCCTGCTGGCATTTACCCATCTCTGGTGGCATGCCGGTGGCCCGGCCAAAGACCCCTACTCTCATAATCTTGATGTGCTGCGCGCCAGCCGCGAGCGCGTCTTGCGCGTTGCCGACCAGATCGTCCCTGGGCATGGCGCGCCATTTACGCCCAATGCGGAGACTCCACGTTGATCGTAAGCTGCTGGGCTATGGATACCCCTCGTTCGGGCCTGTATCCTGGGCGATGGAGAAGATGTAGAAAGTGTAGAAGTGTAGACGTGTAGAAGGATAGACACATCTTATTGAGCGAAGGCGTTGTGATGCTGAGACCAGGAGGTATCTATGGGCGTGGCCGAAATCTTCGAGACACTGGACTATGGACCGGCGCCAGAGGCAGCGGCCCCGGCGTTGGAGTGGATTGCGCGGCACGGGCCAGAGTTCAAGCTGTTCATCAACGGCCAGTGGGTCGCGCCGCAGAGTGGGGAGTCGTTCCAGAGCATCAACCCCTCCACCGGCAAGCCGCTGGCGCGGCTGGCCTCCGCCGGGCAGGCAGATGTCGACGCGGCAGTCGCGGCGGCGCGCGCCGCTTTCGGCCATTGGAGCAAGACGCCCGGACATATCCGCGCCCGCTATCTCTATGCCATCGCCCGCCATATCCAGAAGCATTCTCGCCTGCTCGCCGTCCTGGAATCGCTGGATAACGGCAAACCCATCCGCGAAACCCGCGATATTGACGTGCCGCTCGTCGCCCGCCACTTCTATTATCACGCGGGCTGGGCGCAGTTGATGGAGAGCGAATTTCCGGGCTATGAGCCGGTTGGCGTCGTCGGCCAGATCGTCCCCTGGAACTTTCCGCTGCTCATGCTGGCCTGGAAGATTGCGCCCGCCCTGGCGATGGGCAACACCGTCATCCTGAAGCCCGCCAAGTTCACGGCGATTACTGCTCTGGCCTTTGCCGAGATTTGCCAGGAGGTTGGCCTGCCGCCGGGCGTCGTCAATATCGTGACCGGCGATAGCAAAATGGGCGAGATGATCGTTCGCCATCCGGGCATTGATAAAATCGCCTTCACCGGCTCAACCGACGTAGGCCGCTTTATTCGCCGGGAGACAGCGGGCAGCGGCAAGCGCATCTCGCTGGAACTGGGCGGCAAATCGCCGTTTATCGTCTTCGACGATGCCGATCTCGACAGCGCCATTGAGGGCGTGGTAGATGCCATCTGGTTTAATCAAGGCCAGGTCTGCTGCGCTGGCTCGCGCCTGCTGGTCCAGGAAAATGTAGCCGACAAAATGATCGCCAAACTGCGCGCCCGCATGGAAAAGCTGCGGCTGGGCGATCCCCTGGATAAAGCCGTTGATATTGGCGCCATCGTCTCGCCCGCCCAGCTTGAAAAGATTCAAAGCCTGGTCAATCAGGGTGTTGAAGAAGGCGGGACCATGTGGCAGCCCTCCTGGGCCTGCCCAACGGAAGGCTATTTCTTTCCCCCAACGCTTTTTACTGGCGTGGCGCCTGCGGCAACTATCGCGCAGGTCGAAATCTTTGGGCCGGTGCTGGTCTCCATGACGTTCCGCACCCCTGCCGAAGCGGTAGCGCTGGCAAACAACACGCGCTACGGCCTGGCGGCCAGCGTCTGGAGCGATAACATCAACCTGGCGCTGGATGTGGCCCGCCAACTCAAAGCAGGAACGGTCTGGGTCAACTGCACCAACTTCTTTGACGCCGCCTCTGGCTTTGGCGGCTACCGCGAGAGCGGCTTTGGCCGCGAAGGTGGCAAAGAGGGCCTGTTTGAATATATCCGCCCGGCCTGGGAGGCGCGCGGCGTGGCCGAAAGCGGCGCGGCTGAGATGGCGACCCAGGCAGGACCGGCAAACAGCAACAGGCGAACGAAGCGCCCGCGAACGCGCACTCCGGCGATGAGCGGCCCGGCAGTCAACGGAAAAGCTGATGGCTTCGATGGCCCTGAAGGCTATCCCATGCCGCCCATTGATCGCACGCCCAAGCTCTTTATCAACGGCAAGCAGGCGCGCCCGGATTCCGGCTATAGCCGCTTTATCTTTGGCGCGGACGGCCAGATGATCGGCGAAGTGGGCGAGGGCAACCGCAAAGACATCCGCAGCGCCGTCGAAGCCGCGCATGCCGCCGCTGGCTGGGCCTCGACCACCGGCCATAATCGCGCGCAGATTCTCTACTATCTTGCCGAAAATCTCTCGGCCCGTGAAGAAGAGTTTGCGCGGCGTATCGCCCTCATGACCGGCCAGGCGCTAGAAGAGGCCCGCGACGAAGTAGAAGCATCTATTATGCGCCTTTTCACCTATGCCGCCTGGGCCGATAAATACGATGGCCTGGTGCATCACACGCCTCTCCGTGATGTCACGCTGGCAATGCCGGAGCCAATTGGCGTGATCGGCATTGCCTGCCCAGATGAATGCCCGCTGCTGGGATTTATCTCCTTAGTAGCTCCAGCGATTGCAATGGGCAATACCGTCATTGTCATCCCCTCCGAGAAGCACCCGCTGAGCGCCACCGACTTCTATCAGGTGCTGGAAACCTCTGATGTGCCCGCTGGCGTCGTCAATATCGTCACCGGCCCCCGCGAGACGCTGGCGCAGGTGCTGGCCGACCACGACGATGTAGAGGCCATCTGGTATTTTGGCAGCGCCGAGGGCAGCCGGAAGGTCGAATATGCCTCAGCCGGAAACATGAAGCGCACCTGGGTCAATTATGGACACCCGCGCGACTGGCACGACCCCGCTCAGGGCGAAGGCCAGGAGTTTTTGCGGGAAGCTACCCAGGTGAAAAATATCTGGGTGCCCTACGGGGAATAGATTGCTTCCAGACTCTGGCAGCGTCTTCACCGATGCCGAGATGGACCTAGAGGACGGCATGAGACTTGCGATACACCCTGAGCCGTTATCAGGTTGGCTGTTTCTAAAAAGCTCCTGCGAATAGGCGCATAGCTCTTCTGGGGGATACTGGATTGTGAACAACTTCACAATCCGCCGGGTACTCTCCAGGCAGAGCAGATACCATCGGCCCTGATGCCCTGTGGCTTGAAACGATTTGCCTGGTTGAGACGTTGTATAATTGAAGAGTAACTACCCGTAGTAACTAACTATATACAAGTCGCTGGGTGTGCCCTTCAGGTATCAGGGGATGTTGGGATTGACGGGTATAAAGCGTCTCTTTCTTTAGAAAAAGGAGTATGCGGGTAAGTCACTTGCCCGAAAGTAGGAAACCTTCTTATAGAAAAGAGCCAGGCAATGGGAGCAAAGCAGCAAAGACATGTAAAAAGGGTACGGTTAGAATGGTGGCTGGCTGTTCTGGCAGTCGGCATCATGCTGTTTGTGACAGGGTGTGGGTCGCTGACCCCCAAGGGCCAGGCAGCCCAGCAGGAGAAGGCCAGGCTGGATACCGAAATCCAGTCGGCAGCAAAGATTGGCGTGCCTGATAATTTGCTGAACCCCATACGTCAGCAAGAGGCAGATGTGGCCGGTCAATTGAAGCCTTTGGGACTCTTTGGCGATAGCAATCCCGACAGCGCCTATGAAAATGCCATCAACAACTATAAGCGCCTGGAAGCTGAGGTCGTCACAGTTACCAACGAGGCTCTTCAAAATGACCGCATGCAGGCGCATCAAGATATTCAAACGCTCGATGAACTTTTGCAGCAGCGCCAGAATGAGGGCTTTTCTAAAGAGGTTCCAGGCTATCAATCCAGGCTCATGCAGATTGAGCAGGAGTACAATGATGGCAAGATACCCAACGATTTCCTCAAAGTCAGCGCCGATGCTCAAGAGCAGATTCAGGCGTTGCAATTGATGGAACCTGCCTATCAGCAGTTACAGGCATTGCAGAACAGCATCAAGCAGATGCAAAGCGCCGGGCTGAGTACCGCTCTGGGCGAGCAGGACTATAACGACGACCTGGCAGCTTTTCGCGCCGCCAGCTTGCCGAAGCATTATCAGGCGCTGATGCAGACCATTGCTGCTCAGCTTGACCAGTTGGCTGCCGATCAGGTCTCAGCGATCCCCTTCATTGGCGCGGCCATGCTGGACAATCTTCAGCAAATGATTGTCCAGGCGCAGACATACGGCCAGGATACGACACAGTTTCAGCAGCAGCTTGCCCAGGACCGTGCGGACCTTCAGAACGCCCATACCTTGGACGCCTATCTAGCTCTCTCCGCGCGCATTAACTCTCAGATCAGCGCGGTCCAGGTCGTTGTGGCGCGTGGTAAAACGACCTATGATTTGCAGCAGTTACAGGCGTTGATCGGCACGACGAAAATCATCAATGACTATGAATACCGGGATGGCACTGATGGCTATAACGATCAGATGGCCTATCTGCGGGATGCCCGCACCGCCGACGATTATCAGGCCATTGATGCCCAGGTGCAAATCCTGCTGACGAACCTGCACGCGCTGCTGCTGAACCTGAACGATCCCACGCCCCACGATCAGCCACATGCCACTGATCTGGCGCTGATTCAAGACTATGGGCTGACTGGCAAGGTGATCGTCACCTCTCTGACCGAGCAAATGACGAGGTTGTACGATAACGGCCAGCTCGTGAAGGCGATCCCCGTCGTCACCGGGCGGCAAGAGGCACCAACCCCGGCAGGGCTGTGGCATATCTTCTACATGGGCACAAATCTCACCTTCAAATCAGATGAGCCGCCCGGTTCGCCGCTCTGGTATCCGCCGACCCCCATTAACTATGGTATGGAATACCATTGGGGCGGGTTCTTCGACCACGATGCAACCTGGCGCAGCTACTTCGGCCCAGGTGCGAACCTGCCGCATCAGGATTACACATCGGGCATCTATTCTGATGATGGCTCGCATGGCTGCATCAACATGAACCTTGCCAATACCCGCTTTATGTACAACTGGGTGGATATAGGTACCCCGCAGATTGTCTACTAGTTCAGACAGTTCCAGGCCAGCCGGACGCGATGCCCGGCTGGCCTCTTTTTTCTGAGGGACCGCAGCGCCGCCGTCTCTGTCGGCCTGTGGGGGTGGGGCCGTAGCGCCGGTCTCCTGACCAGCAGCAGCGGAGCCAGGGCAGGCTATTCAGACGATTTGGCCGCCCTGGGCAGAAACGCGCCCAGCACAATCTGCATACAACTGGCAAGGATGATCGGGAGGAAAACCAGTGCCGGGACGCCGCTGATGTCCCAGAGACTCCCGCCAATGAGGGGACCGAAGAACGCGCAGATGTAGCCCAGCGTGAGGAGAAGGCCAGTGTAACCAGCGACTGCATGCTCTGGAGCCAGCAGCCCAGGCAGCGCCAGCCCCATGAGAAATACCGAACTGGAGCCTGCGCCAAGCATTCCCGCCCAAACCAGCGCGGCGCCTGGCACAAGGAGCCAGCCAAAGATGCCAGTGACGCACAGCACCCCGGCGGCGACAAAAGGCCAGCGCCGCCCGGTCACTGAGCGGGCGAAGACCGTAATCAAAATGCTGGCTGGAAGCTGCATCGCGTTCAATACGCTCAGCGCTGGCTGCGTCAGGGCACCCCGGCCAAGCGCTGTATCGAAATCGGGAATGGCCGCGTTCATTGCAAAGTAGACCAGACTTCCTGAGCCAAGCAGCAGACCCATGCGCCAGCCACGCCAGGTATTCCAGCCTGCCTGCCACCGTACAAAGCCTTGCGCTGTTGCGCCCCAGCGGGCGCGCGGAGCAAAGAGCAGCCAGAGCGCCAGCGTCAGAACAATAGGTATCCCCCAGAAAATAAAAGTGACGCGCCAGTCCTGCGTGTGGAACAGCATCAGCACCGGAATTGTAAGCACCGCAGCCAGTACCTCACCAATAATCAGCCCGTTGGAGTAAATGCCGGTAGCCATGCCAATCTGTTTTGGGAACCATTGGCGCACCAGCACCGGCAAAGCTGTCTGGGCGACCGCCACACCCAGACTGAGTATGATGGTAAAGGTAAAGAGAGGTAAGGTCGCCGGAGCAATGGCCCGCAGCAGCGCACCCGCCGCCAGCAGACCCAGCCCGACAGCAACCGTTGCCCGCGCGCTCACCCGCGCAATCAGAAAGGCGCCGGGCACCGCTGCCAGACCCATCAGCAGCGTGGGCAACCCCGTAAGCGACTGAGTGGCTGTATGGGAAAGCCCAAGGTCATGTTGGATGGCTGGCAAGACGGGCGGCACGGCCAGCAAGACCGTGCGCAAATTGATCGCCGAGAGCCAGGCGAGCGCGAGAAAAGTAAAGGCGGCGCGGCGTGGAATGACCGACGTGGCAGGAGAAGCGGGAGCAGCCAAGCATTGACCTCGCTGTTTCTTTGTGACACAGACTATAGCAGAGACAGGCTGACTCGTCAAGCCATAGCGCATCCTCTTCTGTCAGGATGCCGCTTTCTCTCTTGCAACAGCATCTCATCGGTGGTAGCATGCCCATCAGATGCCTTGGTCCTCCCTACATCTTCACCTCAGAGGAGCAGCCAGATATGAGCAGTAGCAACGCCGCTAATCCCTCCCTCCCTGAAACGCTGGCCGAACTTGGCCGCTATAACCGCGAGCGCTTTGGTGAATATGTGTCGCTGATCTATGAATTCCCCGGCAGTGAACGCCAGTACACCAACGTGGAAGTCTACCGCGAGGCAGCCAGACTTGCCAACGCCCTCATCAGCCTGGGCGTTCGCAAAGGAGATCGCGTGCTGGTGATGATGCAGAACAGCCCCCAGGTGCTTATCGGCTATCAGGCGCTGGCACGCATGGGTGCCATTACCATCCCTGTGCTGCCATTGCTCAAGCCTCCCGAAATTGGCTATATTGCCGCCAATGCCCAGCCGGTAGCGATCCTGACCAGCACCTGGGTGCTGCCCATCGTGCAGGAAGGACTGAAAGAGGCGACCTCCATGCGCCATGTGATTGTGGTAGGACAAGAAGGCGAGGCACCTGCCCCTGAAGGCGCTGGCTATCGGCTCTATGGCTATGACGCGCTCATTGCCAATCAATCAGATGTCGGCCCAGAAGTGGAGATCAAGCCGGAAGACCGGGCGGTCATTCTCTATACCTCCGGTACAACCGGGCGCCCCAAGGGCGTGGTGCTGAGCCATCGCAACCTCATCTCCAACGCCATTGCCGGGGCGGGCGATGATCCCGAACTAACCAGAGGCAAAACATCCCTGGCGGTCCTTCCTCTGGCCCACGCCTTCGGCATTACCGTCTCGAACGTCGCCTATTTGAGCGGCACCGTCACCGTCATGGTGCCGCGTTTTGACCTTGAGCAAGTTTTTCAACTGATTGAAAAGCATCACATTGCCGCGTTTGCTGGTGTGCCAGCGATGTTTGTCGGCATGCTCAATTACCCCGACGCAGAAAAATACGACACCAGCAGCCTGGAATATGTCGTCAGCGGCTCGGCACCGCTGCCGGTGAGCGTCTTGGAAGGCTTTGAAAAACGCTTCAACTGCCCGATCCGCGAGGGCTATGGTCTCTCCGAAGCGACGACGGCGGTTTCCGGTCATGGGGTTGATATGGTGCGCAAGCCCGGCTCCGTTGGCAAGCCGTTGGATGGCGTTGAGGTGCGTGTGGTAGATGACAACGATAACGATCTGCCAGTTGGCGAGGTGGGCGAACTGCTGGTGCGTGGCCCCAACCTGATGCAAGAGTATTACAACATGCCCGAAGAGACGGAAAAGGCGCTGCGCGGCGGCTGGCTGCATACCGGCGACATGGCGAAGCTGGACGAAGAGGGCTACATCTACATCGTCGAGCGCAAGAAAGACTTGATTATTCGCGGCGGCTTCAATATCTACCCGCGCGATGTTGAAGAAGTGCTGATGCGCCATCCGGCAGTGTTGGAATGCGCGGTGATCGGTGTGCCCTCCGAGCGCATGGGCGAAGAAGTGCTGGCGTATGTCGTGCTACAAGATGGAAAACAGGCCACTGCGGAAGAATTGATCGCCTTCTGCCAGCAGTACCTGGCAAACTATAAAACACCGTCGTTCGTTGAATTCATCCCGGCGCTGCCGCGCAATCCTATTGGCAAGATTGACCGCAAGGTGCTGCGCGCCAGACCAAGATAAGCGCATGATATCCTCTATTGAGGATACACTACGCCTGAACTCTGGAGGTGCAGCATGACGACTGCTTTGAGAGAAGTTCTGGCCCGACTTGAAACGCTGGCCGGAGACCTGGACCCGCAGGAAGAAGCCTACGCGCTCGAAGCGCTGGAAAGCCTTGCCAGGCGCCTGGAGAGTGATCGCCAGTGGGATGAACTGCTCGCCAGCCCGGAATCGCAAGCCTATCTGCTGGAGCGTGGCAAGGAAGTGATGAGGGAACTGGAGGCGGGAGAACTGCTTGACGGTGATTGGGGTGAGTAGTCTTGATCTCCAAACTCAAGTCCTCCTGGCGCCCCGTGCTGGCGCTGCTGGTCTGCCTGGCGCTGGGCGGCTGCTCCTTTGGCACGCCCCAGCAAACCAGCCAGACCGCAACCATTGGCACTTTGCCATCCTCATCCCCCACAACGCCAACCGGCTCAAGCTGTGCGCCGCTCAGCCAGGCCATTGCCGGGTTCCCGCCCTCGCTTTCGGTAGACTGCGATTATATCTACAGCGAACTGGTCCAGATTGCAACCAAATATCCGGCGCGCGAATCCGGCCAGGGGGCGCGCAAGCCGGGGCACGATGGCTTTGCCAACGCCTGGACGCAGGAGATGCTGAAGCAGCTTGATGGCTTCGGGCCAACCGTCTTCAAAGATAACTTTCCTATCCAGGGCTATGCAGGACGCCCGGCGATTGCCCCTGCTACCAATGTCGAGATCACCGTTGCCGGTGCAGCGCATCCAGAACAAATTGTGCTGATTGGCTGCCATTATGATGGCTTTGCCAATTCTACTCAATCGGCCTATGACGATGCCAGCGGCTGCATGATTATGCTGGGGATGGCGAAGGCGCTCGGAAACTACTGGCGTGCCACGCATACGGCCCCGGCGCGCACGCTCAAGTTTGTCCTCTTCGATGCCGAGGAGATGGGCATCCTGGGATCGTTCCAATATGTCAACCAGACGATTGCGGGCGACCGGGGCCAGATCGTTGCCATGTTCGATGAGGAGCAGAACGGCGTCGCCTATCCGGCACGCGCCTTTGGACAGGCTAGCCAGCCCTTGCTCCCCTTTATCACTGTGACCGATCCGATCACCCCCACCGATCTCTATCCGACGCTGGAGGATGGCGCGCATCAGGCGCAGTTTGAAGCCTGGCGAACGTTTACCACCGAAGCAATCAGGAACGGCTTCAGCATCATGCACGCCATGCACCCCTCCATGACCTATCTGCCGAATCAGACGCAAGCGGTCTTCACGCCGCAAGACGCTGCCGATAGCCAGACGATCCAGATCGAAGATGACAATGTGGGCGGCAGCGACGAGGTGCCCTTTACCCTGGCGGGCATCAACTGCATCACCATGTCCGGCAACTTCTCGTACTATGATGGCCCGGACGCGCCGCCCTGGTCCTATCCGTTCGATCAGCCGGAAGATACCGTCGCGCTGATGAACCAGTATACTGGCGGCTCCGGCGCAAAGTCTGAGGGTACAGTCCTCTCGCTGGCGCTGCCTGCTGTCGTCTCGCTCTGGATGATGATCCAGCCGGACGTGATGGGCGTGGCCCCCGCTCCAACCAAACCAGTGGGCACGATCAGCGACCTGCCGAACAATATCCAGCCCGGCGCGGCGCTGCTGCTCTCCGCGCCAGGCGCCTACGCGCCCTCCGGCAGCGCGCTCAGCTATCGCTGGGACTTTGGCGATGGCGCCGCTGGCAGCGGCCCGCAGGTGCAGCACGCCTGGGCGAATGCTGGCAGCTACACCGTGAAACTGACGATCACTGACAGCGTGGGCAACAGCACGGTCATCCAGAAAACGGTAGCCGTCGGCCAGAGTGTGCCAACCTTTCATAATCGCTTCGACGATTACCCTCCATCGGATGGCTTTGAGCCGCCGAACCCATACCTGACCGTCCCGACGCCGGGGCCGGGCACCCCTTAACCATCCTGTGCCTCTCCCGCGCCTCTTGCGCTGGCATATACGTTGCACAGCAGAGGGTAGGGGGCATATGCCACTCGCCAGCGGGCGAGAAGCACGAGAGGGAGGCAACAGATGGAACGGAAGAGAGAACAACAGGCCGATGAGTCGGCCAACGAGCGTTTGTCTGAGGTGGATGCGGAGCGCGAACGGGAGGGTATCAGCCTGGAGCCGGGCTTCACCAATCAACCTCTTGAAACGAACGAGATTGAGACGATAGACCCCGACGAACCGGATGACGATGAGCCGGTTGAGCCGGAGCCGGTCTATTTCCCACCCACCGATCCGGTCATTACCTCCAACACTCAGGGGGACATTGAGGTGCTTGGCGGGTTTGCCGCCTCATCAATGGATAATATGGGAGTGGAGCGCTCTGCTGAGGATGAACAGCCTGGTGATGAGGCCCTGGCTGATGCGGTTCGGCGTGAATTGCGCGAAGACGCCCTGACCACTGACCTGCCGATTGATGTCGGGGTGGAAGAAGGCATCGTCCATCTGTATGGCACAGTGGAGGAACTGGAAGATGCGGAGAACGCAGAAGAAGTAGCCAGCCGTGTCCCCGGTGTCATCGAGGTGATCGACGAGCTTGAAATTGCTGATATGTGAGCGCGCCTAGCTGTGCATCTCCCCATCGGGTCTGGGCAGCCACTTCTCTGCCCAGACCGCGATGCCGCGAATTACCTGCTCTAGATCGTAGCCGCGCTCGGTCAGCCGATATTCCACCCGCACTGGCGGGCCTGGCAGTACCTCGCGCAGCACCAGCCCTTCTGCTTCCAGTTCCCGTAGCCGCTCGCTCAAAAGCCGGTCTGAGAGGCCCGGAACCACCGCCAGCAGTTCATTAAAGCGATGTGGCCCGTTGATGAGGACGCGCAGAATCGCCCCTGTCCAGCGCCTCCCAATCAGTTCCATCGCGTGATGATAGCGCGGGCAGAAGTCGGATAGCTGCTCTTCTCCCGATGTGGGGGTGATGACGTTCTGGTTGTGATGCTCATGGCTCATAGTACATGTCCTCCCATACTCCGCAGCCCTCCTGCCCTGGCAACAGGCTCGCTGATGCTCCTTTCTTTAATATTGTACCATCAACGGCACAACCTGTGCAGCCAGGTGCCCTGGCAAGCGCCAGAGCGCCTGAACGGTCTACTTGCCCAATGCCTCTTCCAGATGCGCGCGGTGTTCGTCATTGTGACCCACCAGTACCTTCAACGTTGCCAGCGGTGTCGTGGTTTTCCCATTTGGCCTGGGAATCTGGCGATAAAGCTGGTCGTGGGGCGCGCTGGTGAGAAAATCGATCAGGTCCGTATACGCCTTGTCGAACGCCGCGCGCGCCTGCGTGGCATCGTAGCCCTTCCAGGCTTCCACTGCGCGGGCGTTGAAAGGGTCGGGATTGCGCGCCTCTTCCACCATCTCGGCAGGCAAGTTATCCTCAGTCAATCGTAGCTCAATGGCTCGTCGCGTCCAGATATTCCAGGCAGCGATATGCGCCATCAACTCTTTTGCCGACCAGGTGCCCTCTGCGCCTGGTTTGGTCAAATCCTCATCAGAAAAGCGGGCAATAACAGCGGCTAATGCTTCGTGAGATTGTTGGAAACGCGCGATCAGATCATCCATCGGACTTGCGCTCCTTCGTTGGTACTGTAGCTTGTTTCGACCCCTTTAGCATATCATACCTTCTTCTCATGGTTACAGAAACCAGGAGCGTCTCTGTATGTGATTTCTGGATACCTTGGGGAGAAAAATGGCGCGAATTCGCCAGCACTGGTGGGAAGCGACCTTGCAAGTTTGGAGCGCTGGGCGGAAAGTGCGAGCAAAGTGAGAGCCATGAAGCGGAAATAACGATCTGACGCATCATTGGCCCAGGGGGCACAGCGGGCACGATGGGCACGATGGGCACGCTCGCGCGTGGGGCCGCTCTGCGCCTGGATCGAAACATGATGCGAGCGTGACACCCCTCGCGCGCCTGGTAACGCTTCACCAGACAGGGAAGGCAGCCAATAAGTCCTATGTTCCCGCTGTTACACAGGAATGTGGCGCGTATCTATGGCATACTGGCCCCTGTTGCTCCGCACCGAAAGGGAGCAACGGCTGTTGTCAACGAGAGAAAGGACCAGGTATCGCATGCGCTTTCGGCGGAACAGGCACGCGCCGCCTTTGCACACTGGCTTTCCCAGCCTTCCCAGCCTGCATGAACAAGATGACCCCTCCAGAGTGGGCAGCGAGACCCAGGCGTTCCGTGCTATCTTGCGCGGGGCCAAACCGGAGCAGGTCACGCAGATAAACGAACGAATAACCACTTCCCTCCCTGGTGTTCGCCTGACAGATCGCCATATGATGCGCGCCCCACGCCGCCCGCGCCGGACAGCGCGCCGACAATTGATCCTGATAGCCGCTGTGCTGCTCGCTCTCGCGGGCGTAGGCATCTGGTTCTCAGGCATACCTGCCGGGCTGCTGGCCTTTGGCCTGAGTATGAGCCAGCGGGCTGCTCCAGCGCGCTCAGGACAGGTATTGGCCTCGCATCCAGGGATGACGGCAGTTAACACCCCGACGCCGCTTCCCACCGATACGCCCACGCCGCCTCCACCAACGGCCACGCCCAGGCCGCCCACCCCGACGCCGCGCCCCCAGCCAACGCCAGCGCCCGCGCCAGATGGCCCCTATTCCAACTGGACGCCGCCGCCAGGCTACAGCAGCTTTGCCGTGCAGGAGCCACCGAACGACCCCTGGGCGGCTTCATTCGGGCAGTGTACCTGGTGGGTGCATTACAAGCGGCCCGATGAAGACCTGGCGGGCATGGGCGATGCCTGGAACTGGGCGAACGCCGCGCGAGCGCGCGGTCTGACCGTCACGACCACGCCAGCCGCCAACGCCACCGTCGTCTTTGCCGCAGGCGTGCAGGGCGCGGGCAATCTGGGGCATGTCTCGCACGTCGAGAAGGTCTTAACCGATACCTGGGTGCTGGTCAGCGAGATGAACTTTAACTGGAACGGTGGCGGCTTTGCTCGTGTGGATTATCGTTATATCCATATAGGGAGTGGCGTCTGGTTTATTCACTGATGGAACGCGCTCTGTTATGGACATCGAATACTTGCTGCAACCCGACGCCCTGGCGGCGGCCCTCAGCGCGCCTCATGCCTGCTGGCCCGGCAGCTTCCTGAGAGACACAGTGCCATTGCGTGTATCGCAGGTGTCTCGTCGGCCAGAGAGGTGGGGCGTAGCGTCGGCCTCTGTGCCGGTCAGGGGTGGGAGTCTGGCGTTGCGTGTGCTGAGCGTGCAGCGGGAGCCGCTGGCTGGCGGCGTGTCGGGCGCGCACCTGGAGCGGGCGCTGGTGGAGATAGAAGCCGGGCCAGCAGCCCGGCCTCTCCGGGGAATGGTTCCGCTGATCTTCAAGCGTCTCAAGCCAGATGAAAGCTGGCTGATGCGCGCCAGCGGCGATACGCGCTGCCGCGAGGTGCAGCTCTGGCGACACGGCTTGCTGGCCGACGCGCCGCCCGCGCTCTGCGTGCCGGTGCTGGTCGCCGCTTATGATGAGGAGACCAACACTGGAGCGCTCTTGCTGGCCGATGTGCGGCGCTGGCTGGGACGGCTGGAGGACTGTTATGCTCCTGTCGCGCCGCAGCAGCAGGCGCAGTATCTCGATCATCTGGCGCGGCTGCACGCCCGCTATTGGGAAGATACGCGGCTGAAGGACGCGCGTTTTGCGCTGGCCTCGGTGGAGCAGGCGCTGCTCATGCTCGCTCCGGCAGCGATTGAAGCGCAGCTTGCGGCAGGCGATACCCATCCCTATCTGCCGGTCTCGCGTGCTGGCTGGGAGGCGTTCTTCACCTATGGCCCGCCGGACGCGCTGGCTCGTGTGCAGCGTGTCTTTACCACTCCGGCGGCGTATCTGGCGAGCGCCGCCGAGGCGCCCGTGACACTGCTGCATGGCGATGCCTGGCCCGCGAATATGGGCCTGCTGCCCGGCGCACGCGGCCCCAGAGGCAGACGCGCTGGAGGCCGGACCATTCTGATCGATTGGGCGCTGGCGACGGCTGGCCCGGCCAGCTTCGACCCCTTCTGGCTGCTCTTTGCCTGGAAACAGGTAGATACCCGCCTGGCGCTGCTGGCCTATCGCCAGCGGCTCGCCCGGCATCTGGCGCGGCGCGGCATCTCGCTTGGCGCGGCAGAGTGGCGGCTGCTCGTTGATCTTGGGATCGTGCGCACCGTTATGACCTGCGGCGAGACGATGGGCCAGGATGTTCTCTTTGCCAGGAGCGAGCCTCAGCGCGCCAGAGCCATCGCGGCGTTGGGCCGCTGGACGCGCTGGGCCGCCAATGTTATCGAGCGGCGCGGCTGGGATTAACTACCGCTCGGCGATTGGGATCGCCGCTGAGGGCCTGCGGCCAGAAAGTCGGTGCAAGCCGACTCTTTGCCCCAAACCCGCAAGCGGGCTTCTCGGCGGAACGCCGCAGCGGCGAATGTATTCGCCGAATGCCTGGGATTTGGAATGGTGGCTGCCTTATATTGTAAAACCTCGTCAATGGCCGATGGGCTGAGGAGCGATGCCCTGTGCCTCGAACAAGCCTGAATCCTTTGAGATGTGGATCGCCCCATGCGCGGCCAGTTCCTGGTTCACCACGTCGCGCAACCGCTGGAGCCGTTCTCCCACAAAGCGCGTTTTTGCTCGCCCGGAGAGAATGTAATCGATCAATGGCTCGGCTTCTGTCACCACCAGCGCGTCCTCGTAACGATAAAGCGTAACCGAGGCGAACCAGTGGGCAAGCTGCTCTGCTCCATTCTCCAGAGAGAACAAGAAGCGTTCCCGCTTGCCAGAAGCTACACCAAGCGCACGGCTGGCAAGATCATAAATCTCCTGAGTATGTGTCTCGCCAATCGTTGAGGCGTACAGACGGCCACCTGGCTTAAGGACGCGGCGCATCTCGGATAGTGCGCGGGCGCGATCCGGCACATGATAGAGCATATGGTTGGCAATCACCACATCCAGGCTCGCGTCATCAAACGGAATAGCCTGCGCGTCAATCACCTGGAAGTTGAAAGGATGCTGAACCTGGCTGAGATGCTGCTGCGCTTCTTGAAGCATCCCCGCTGAAAAGTCCGAGAGGGTAATCTGCCAATCGCTGGGGATGCGGCTTCGATTGCTGGCCCACAGCAGCCCCGGCCCACAGCCAAGCTCCAGAATACGGCTCCCCGGCGCGATCTGGAACTGGTCAAACATCCAACGGTTCCAGCCGCGCTTGTTAGTGCTGAAGCGCGTGTGCAGTTGAACACGCGCGTTGAAATTCGCGCCATCTTTGTACTGCTCGTTCAACAGGTAGGATTGATTGGTAATGTCTGACAATTCGTTCCCTCACATATTTGCCCTCGCTAGCTGCCAGCCGCGCGGGCGGAGGCTGGAGTAGGCGCGGCTGGCAAGCGCGGGCGGAGCGGCGCCAGCCATGCCCACCAGGACTGCGCCACATGCGCCCGCAGCAGCGCCCATCCGACGCTCGGCAGCGAGAGCATGCTGGGATAGATCAGATAGCGGCTCTCCCAGCGCGGCTGAAACTTGCGCTTGAAGAAGAACAACGAGGAAGCGGTGCGCAGTCCCCGTATCCGGCTGGTCACGGCGCTGATACTCTGTTCCACTGTATTCTCCGGCTCGCCTGTCGTATTGGCCTGCGGCGCCAGCCCCAGGCTCACCATCTGCGCGCCTGCTGCGCGAAACTGCTCCACCGCCCGAACAATCAGCAGTTCAATCGCGCCCGGCGTGGCGTCCTGCGCGCGCCGCATCAGATCGAGCGCCCAGCCCTGCCGACCATATACCGGGACAAAGGTGACAACGGCATGCACGCGCTCTTGCTTGTCGAGCGCGACAGCAGTAGTTACCTCCGGGTCGTCTTGTTCGGCGAACCGCCCCATGCTAAATCCCATTTCTACCCCGCCCTTTGTCGCCAGCCAGGTCGCCGAGAGCTGTTCTAGCTGGGCGCGCAGCCCGGGGTCCGGTGGCATCCCTTGGAAGAAGCGCGCGTTCAGCCCAGCTTTCTCCGCCCGGTGCAAAATAGCGCGCACGTTCTGCATAGGCCCGCCCGCCAGCGTGAAACTCTGCGTATCCAGTACCGCTTCTTCGCCGATTTTTAGCGCTTGCAGGCCCAACTGTCGATAGATTGGGAGCAGTTCAGCGCGCACTTGCCAGAAAACCATATGCCAGTCCTGTCGTGCGCAGAATTCGGCAAATTCGCGCACCAACCGCGCCAGACCCTGCGGAGGCGCGCAGGGATCGCCAGCAACAACAGCCACGCGCCCCACCAGCCGATAGCTCAGCACGCCCTGACCATCGCTGCTAAAGAAATGCACCTTTTCTGGCGTCAGTCCGAAAAACGAGATCGAATTCTCTCCATAGCGGCGTATTAGCAGGGCTGCGCGGCTCCGTTCTTCGGCACTTGTGCCCAGCACATGCACAACCGGCCAGAGCATCTGTGCCAGCCCGACCAGCAGAGCGCTCAGACTCAGCAGCGGGAGCAGACTCAGCAGCAAGTGGCGCAGATAGGCGAAGCGCGTCAGGATGGCATGCACCTGCGATTCAATATGCAGCGCGGCTATCAACTGGCTGCTGAGGGAAAGCTGACCTTCTATCGCGTAGCAGCCAGCCAGCAGCATGCCCAGTGCCAGGATCAGAGAGCCGCGCAGCAGCGCTGATTGATCGCTGCGCACATGAAAGAGTGGGCGCACCAGAATTAGCCCGATCAGCGCGACCAGATCAGGCGCGAACATCAGGGGATAGATATGCCCACCTCCACGCAGCAGCGCTGAGAGCAAGAGCATACCAACAGTGATCTGCCATGCCTGCCGCTTGCCGCGCGCCAGCCCGCGCGAGAGCATTAACAGGAAGAAACCAACGATAAGGGTCAACTGATGCAGCGTTGCCTCGACCTCAAACGGCCAGAGGCTCAACCAGTTCTCCACCGGCATGCGCGGCGCCAGTATCGAAAGGATGTCCACCAGCCCGGTGACTCCGACCACCAGGGCCAGCAAACGCCAGGCGAATCTATGCCACTGTTCACTTCTCTGCCAATCCACAACAGATGCCATACACTTGCTCCCTCCAGGCATGGTCTATGCCTCATCAATCCACCTATCCCCAAAAGCGCGTCCTTTTTCGTGTCCCAGTTACCAACGAGGATTTATCCCATGCAACCAGAGCAGTGCATTCCACATTTGCTTTGCCCAGACACCCCAGGAGTGTGCGCCGTGTTCTACATCCAGGTGATAGGAGACATGTAACTGCGCGAGTTCAGCGCTGAAAGCTTTTGTGTCAGAATAATACGGTTGATCTTTGTCGGCAGCCCCCAGGAAGATAGCGAGCATCCAATCATCTGGTCGGCGTGGAAAGACATACAACGGGCTATTCTCCTGGCGATAGGCCAGTTGTGTTCCCCAGATGGTTCCTTCAGCCTGGTAATACCCGCCCAGGCTGATAACCGCGCCAAAAATATCAGGATGATGGCTGGCGATATTCATCGCCCCGAACCCACCGGAAGATAAGCCCCCAATAGCACGATAAGTTGCTGAAGCGAGCGTGCGATAATGACTATCAATATATTGCACCAGATCAAACGCGATAGAGTCTTCCAGACGCTGGTGCCCATCAGCGCTGTTCCCCCATTCCGGGCTGGCGCCTGGCCTGCCCCGCCCATCAGGGGAGACAATAATCATGTCGCCAATTTCATGCCGCGCAATCAATTGGTTGGCTGTATCCTCAAGATGTCCGGCGGCAAACCAGTCATTGGGACCGCCCGGCGTGCCATGCAAGACGTACAGGACTGGATAGCGCCGCGCTTTATCGAGCGGGTCGTTGTACGATGGTGGCAGGTAGATGGCGACCTGTCGCTTTTGTCCTCCCATCGCCGGGCTGGGATAGGTCGTTTGCACCACCTGGCCCGATTGAGCCTGGACGCCGTTGATAATCGGCAACGGCGCTGCCCGGTGGACGCCATAATCTGGCGAATAGAGCAGCAGCGTCCCTGCATTGCTCAACGCCAGAAAAGCCAGATACAACCCTGTCACTATGGCAACGGGCGCGGCCCAGAGCTTCAGACTGGCAAGGGGCCGAAGCATTTCTCTCCATGCCGGGCGTCGGGGCCGCCTGGCAACCGCAGCCGCCAGCCACGCCCCTGCCTGCCAGGCGCTCTTGCCCAGCCGCCAGCCGAGCCGCCCGCAGGGAAGCAGGACCAACTGGCGCAGTGACCGACCAATGCCAAGGCCAGCAAACGCGCATAACCCGCCCAGCGCCAGAATCACCAGGACATTATGAGCAAGCATGCCCTGATTCAGCGGCTCAAGCGCGCCACCAGGATCGCGCGTTGGCTGCATTTCGCGCTGGACGAATGGCATAATGTATGCCAGGCACAGCGCTGCCACAGCGCCCACCAGCGCGCCAAACGCTGCCAGCATCTCTCTTCGCCAACCAACCAGCGTTCCCACCAGCGCGGCTGCCAGGCAGAAAACCAGCGCGCCTACCATCAGCGCGCGTTCAGGATCAAGCCCCAGCAGAATGAGCGTATTGGTCAGACTGGCAGCCGGACTGGTAGGCGACTGGGCTGCGGAATAGATCAGCCAGCATCCCACACCAAGCGCCACCGCACAAGAAGACAACCAGGGGCCTGCGTGACTCACTATTTTGCTGAGAACGCCTCCCCAACGGCGGGGGCGATTATCTGCCGCCACCAGGGTGGCTAACGAGTCTTCTGGCAGAGGGTCTTGCTGGTTGATGGGGCATGTTTGCTGAGATGTCGCCATAGAGTGCTTTCCAGGAGATTTTTCTGATATGGGTCGTTTGCTTTCCTGCCTGCTCATCGCTCAATTTCAAGATGCGCCTCGCAGGAGAAGTACCTGCAACTCGTCCATCTGGTGAGACGCTTTACGGGTGCGGAGTGTCGCAGGGAAGATATGGAGAAATTATTCTTCCAGCGCGGCGGCCAGATACGCCGCCGGGTGGTACATGGTGCCCGCCTGTACAGCGGCCTCCACGCGATCAAGGAGGGCGATCAGCCGGTCATGTGGCTTCTGCTGAATGGCGCGCACTGCGGCGGCGCGCGGATAGTGCAACCGCCGGAAGCGCTCCAGCAGCGCCAGCGCCCCGGCATCAAAGCCTGCAATCGCCTGCTCTGTTGCCTGGCGCGTCTGCTTTGCCCGGACGGTGGCGGCGCGTGGGTGCGCGGCCTTGGCGGCAGCCCGCCGACGCGCTGACGTTTCGTACTGCGCTTTCAGTGCGGGAAGCTGCTCCAACAAGGCCAGCACATCTGCCAGCCGATAGAGCGGGCGGCGCAGGCGCGGACGTGTGGGCGCGGGCGCGTACTGGCCCGCGTGTGGGAGCAGCCCGCGCTGGCGAAGCCAGCGGGCAAAATCGTCGGCAGTTTTGCCGCGCAGCGACGCATCTTCGCAGGCAATCACCGTCCACGCGCGCTCTGTATCAATCAGAGTACCGGTATCATAGAGCAAAGCATCGCTTTGCGCGACCTGTTCAAGCCGGGCCTGTGTTTCGGGCTTCATCAGCGCCTCCTGATCGCCAGGAACCATGCACCAGCAGGGAAGCTGGCAGGGCAGCCTTGACAAACCTCTGGTCTATGCCCTATGATAGAAATGCGACAAGATACTTTTCCTCTCCATATCGTGGCCGCTGACCCTGCCTGGCAAGTGGGGTTACAGCACACGCATAGCATCGCACCGCTTGCATTCACTCTGCGTAGTGGCGGGTGAATCGTTTCGACGTGACCTGATCCTCCTCTCTTTTCAGAGCATACCGCCTATCTTTGCTTGATGTAAGCACGAGGACGGCCTTCAGGTCAGCATGCTTCACACAAGACCTCTTTTTGGTGGCTTTTTGCTCCAGGAGGGAAAAGTGAAGCACAAAAAAGGTAGAGGAGAACAAAGTTTGGACAAACACTTCTCATCCAATTTTACCATGCGGCCTGCCATCATGGAGGATGCCGCAGAACTCGCCAATCTGATCGCGCTGCGTGATCGCCTGGACTATCCCCCAGAACTTGACTACCAGCCTGAGTATACCGTTGAGGACCTCCAGGCTGAATGGCAAAGTCTGGACCTGGCCGCTGATACCCGCCTGGTCTTTGCTCCCGGCGGACAGCTTGTTGGGTACCTGGGAGTCACGATGGGTTTTGTTGATGTCGCGCGTACCCAGCCATACGTGGGGATTCACTCCTTCTCAGGCGTGCATCCTGCTTTTGTGGGCCAGGGGATTGGCACCGCGCTGCTGCGCTTCGCCCAGACCTGGGCCTGGCAGCGGCATCCCGGTGGCTCGCTCAGAATGATTGCCTGGATCAATCCGCGCAACGAGCGAGCGCGGCGGCTCCTGACACAAGAAGGCTTTCTCGCGGACCAACACAGCGTGATAGAGATGAAGGTCACGCTGAACCAGGAGCCAGCGCCGGTGACATGGCCCGCAGGCATCAGCGTGCGCACCTTCCGGCCAGGAGTGGATGACGCGCTGGTGAAATCCACCATCGAGGAGTCCTTTAACCGGCCCTTCACGCACTGGGATCAGGTGTATGCACACCGTACCGACTTTGACCCAACGTTCTGGCATCTGGCTTGGGACGGAGAGCAGCTCGCTGGGGTGTTGATCGGCGTGCCCAATCCCACCCTGGGATGGATCGATCAGTTAGGCGTGCGCCCGGCCTGGCGCAGACGCGGCATTGGTCAGGCGCTGTTGCAGCATGCCATCCGTGACTTTTACCGGCGTGGGCTGCGCACGATGGCTCTGTCCGTGAGCCTGAATAACCAGTATGGGGCGCTGCGTCTCTACGAGCGCGCTGGCATGCAAATTGGCAGCCAGATTGACCGCTACAGCAAACCAGTCCACAGTATTCGTCCTTTGGACAACCCTTAATTGGTTGGCACATGCGACGAAGCTGTTCGCCTGTACCACGATTCACCGGCAAGGATGCCGGTAGTACAGGTCAGGGCTGGCAGTTGGTGTGGTTCTTGCGCATTGATCGTATCAATCCGGCTGACGGATGGGGCGCAGCGCCGGTTTCCTAACCGGCAGGGGGTAGAGCCATCATGCACCTTGCCTGTATCGGTTCGCGCGAGATTTCGGCAGAGATCGCTGCTGCCTGCTGCGAGATGGGCATGGAACTCGCTCAGGCGGGCTATATCATCGTAACCGGCGCCACGCCCGGCGTGCCGGGGCAAGACGAATGGGCCGAATGGGCCGATGGCGCTTTCGCCACCGGAGCGTATCATGCCGCGCCTGATCGTTTGATCGTCTGTCTGCCCTGGCATCATTTTCCGCGCGGCAGCGCCAACCCTCCGCCTGGCGTCACTGTCCAGTATCCCGACGATCACCCGGAATGGGCCGAGGCCGCCAGCAGCTATTGGGATGCCCGGCGGGCAGATGAGGCTGGCCCCTGGTCGGCGGTGCGCCGCGCGCCGCGCCTGCGCCATATTCGCAATGTGGGCATTGTCCTTCAGGCGCGGCTGGTGCTGGCCTGGCCGCACGGCGAAGCGGAGGGCACACGCTTTGCGATGGGCTTTGCCGCCTGGCGCGGCGTGCCCGTCATTGACCTCAGCCTGGTCTCCTGGCGCGATACGCTGGCCGCGTTGCTCTCCCAGGCTGCGGCGGGTATGCTACAATAAATTGTTCACAAACCGATCTCTCTTTTCAGGAAGTGAATAATGGTCACATCCTCTGCTGAACCGCAGCGCGTGCTGCTCCTCTATTCGCCCTCCTCGTATCGCGCAGGCCCCTTTCTAGAAGCCGCCAGAAAGCTGGGCCTGGAAGTCGTGCAGGGCGTGGATATGCCAGCGGCGCTGGCCGATTTCTGGCACGCGCCGCTGGGCCTGGATTTTGCTGATCTGGAACAGGCGACACGCGCCATCGTCGACTACGCGGCAAAACAGCCGCTGCGCGCCATAGTGGCGGTGGATGATGGCGCCACATTGCTGGCGGCCCATGCCAGCGCCGCGCTCGGCCTGCCGCATAATTCGCCGGATGCCGCGCTGGCGGCACGCGATAAATATGTGATGCGCCAGTTGCTGGCAGCGGAGGCCGTGCCTGTGCCAGAGTTTCGGCGCTTTGCGGCAGGGGATGATCCGGCATGGGTAGCCGCGCAGGTTGAGTATCCCTGCGTCGTCAAGCCGCTGCGCCTGTCGGGCAGTCGCGGCGTCATTCGGGCTGATACGCCCGGCGAACTGATCGCCGCCTTCACGCGCACGCGCAATATGCTGCTGGCCGATGGCAACCCGCTGGAAGAGACCGCGCTGCTGGTCGAGCGGTTCATCCCAGGCTGTGAGGTGGCGCTGGAGGGCTTGCTGACCGGGCAGAAGCTCAAGGTGCTGGCGCTGTTTGATAAGCCCGATCCGCTGGATGGCCCATTCTTTGAGGAGACCATCTACGTCACGCCCTCGCGTCTGCCCGAAGCGACACAGGCAGCCATTGCCGATTGCACCGCCAGAGCGGCGGCAGCGTTGGGCCTGCGCGAAGGACCAGTACACGCGGAACTGCGCGTGAACGAGGCTGGACCCTGGATCGTCGAGATTGCCGGGCGCTCTATTGGTGGCCTCTGCTCCACTATCTTGCAGTTTGGCGTGGATATGTGCCTGGAAGAACTGATTCTGCGCCAGGCGATTGGCCTGGAAGTCGGTTCAGTCAGCCGCGAACAGCAGGCGGTAGGCGTGATGATGATCCCCATCCCTGGCGCGGGGATGCTCCGCGCGGTACATGGCGTGGAGCAGGCAGAAGCCGTCCCTGGCATTGTTGGCGTGGAGATTACGGCCAGGCTGCATAATCAGATCGTACCTCTTCCCGAAGGCGACAGCTATCTGGGTTTTATCTTTGCGCGCGGCGATACCCCGGCGCAGGTGGAAGCCGCGCTGCGCGAGGCGCACCAGCACTTGAAGTTTGATATTAAGCCGCTGCTGACCGCCCTTCCAACATCTGACTCGAAGCGCCTGGTAGGCCGATAGCTTCGCAGTGAGCAGCAATCATTTTCCTTCATCCCAGCCATATATGTTCCCCTGTCATTGCAGTTCCCTTTTGGGGAACAAACACCGCCTCTTGTGCGTCTGGTCTGTAGTAGCATGCAGCGTTCCTCATTTCTGACAGGCAAGGAAACAGCAATGATACAGAAACGCGGTCTCTCTCTTCTGCCCAGCCTCTTGCTGCTGGGATTCGTCGTTGCATTGGCTGGATGCGCCCCAGGTTCAGGCTCCTCGACGGGATCGAAGACGCCCGGCGGCAAGCCAACCAGTGTGCAGATCAAGATCGACGAGCCGCTGCCTCCGAACGCGCAGCCAGTACCTGACGTAATGCTGACGGAGATCGCGCTGGTGCAGCAGTTGTATACGACGATCTATGCCTTGCCACAACTGCCTGAAAACCAGGCATGCACGACGGAACTCGGCCCCCATTACACCCTGACCTTCTTTCAGGATGCCCAGATGCTGGTGACAGTCCTGGCAATGCGCGATGGCTGCCGCCCGGTGTCTATCTCAGGAGAGACCGGAGATCGGCAGGGCACGCCAGATTTCTGGTCGCAGCTAGATCAGGCAATTTATCACGCTGCGCCGGTAGCAATGCCAACAGAGGTAGCTATCCAGCACACGCCTGATCCTGCCCAGCCATCTCAGACCGCGCTGATCCCCTCCGCCGAGACCGCCCAGCGCCTCTACAATGCCATCCTGGCACTCCCGCTCTCAACGTCCCAATGCGCCGATCTGAGTATTCCCGAATATCAGCTTGCCTTCCAGGCGCCCAATCAAACCATACCTGCCATCATCTACAACCACTGCAATTTCATTTCCCTGGGGGGCGCCGATCAAACGCGCGGCGGCATGTATACTATGACCGACCAGTTCAAGCAGGTGTTTGCAGAGATCATCGCCGGAGCCGCCTTCGCGCCCGCCAGCCCAGACCAGCTTACGCTGGTCGTCCAGAACGCCAGCACTGCCCACCAGAGTATAATTACTAATGCGGCGCTGCGACGGCAACTCTACCAGAAGATTTTTACCCTGCAACCGACGGCGCCCCGGCCAGATTGCCCTTCAGGCGCAGATAAAGCGGCTGGGAAAGGGACGTGGTACACACTCAGCTTCTCACAATGGAACTTGCCAATCCTCCAGGTTTCGGCCTACGAAGGAAGCTGCACCTACGTGCAAGTCTCTGCGACAAGTCAAATATTGCAAGGGGATCAGGAGTTCTGGAACCTCGTCCACCAGGCCGCCGGTCAGCAATGATACGATCATATTTTCAGGAGCGCATGCCACAATGGAAAAGATCATCACCCTCTTTCAGCGGAATTATGAGACAGATCGCCTGGTGCGCGATGAGGTTGTGCCTGGTGCTGCGTGGGTTCTTGCTGGGGAGGGTGTACCCACCCGCAAGCTGGATGGGACAGCGTGCCTGGTGCGCGATGGCAAACTCTACAAGCGCTATGAATTGAAGCGCGGTAAGCCAGCGCCGCCAGATTTTGAGCCTGCTCAGGAACCGGACGCGATAACGGGGGACACTCCCGGCTGGGTTCCGGTTGGCGATGGCCCGGAAGATCGCTGGCATCGTGAAGCCTGGGCCAATGGAAACCAGAGCTTTCCTGATGGCACCTATGAATTGCTCGGCCCGAAAGTGCAAGGCAATGCCGAGCATCAAGAGACACATCGGCTCGTGCCGCACGGGCAAGAGCTATTGCAGGACGTTCCCCGCGATTATGCGGGCCTGAAGGACTACCTGACCGCTCACGAGATAGAGGGTATCGTGTGGTGGCGAGACCCGTCGAACCCAGGCTGCGAGAAGGCCAAACTTAAAAGGAGGGACTTCGGCTTGCCCTGGCCTGTAAAATGATGATCCCTTAGCGGCTGCTGTTCAACAGAAGAGGAGGGCTATCGCATCCTATGGAACTCAAAGTTGTTGCTATCGAAAAACCGGCAGAGGTAAACCTGATCTTAGGGCAGGCTCATTTTATCAAAACTGTCGAAGACCTCCACGAAGCCCTGGTTGGTGCTGTGCCTGGCATTCGGTTTGGTCTGGCCTTCTGCGAATCATCAGGGCCAGCGCTGGTGCGATTCAGCGGGAATGATGAAGCACTGGTGGAGCAGGCAAAAGCGAATGCCCTGGCGCTTTCAGCCGGTCATGTGTTTGTGATCTTGCTCGGCAATGCCTATCCCGTCAATGTCTTGCGCGCAATCCGCGACGTGCCAGAGGTGTGTTCGATCTACTGCGCCTCCGCCAATCCTGTGCAGGTGATCCTGGCAGAGACCGAACAGGGCCGGGGCGTGCTGGGCGTAATTGACGGCATGCTCACCAAAGGTGTCGAGAGTGAGGAAGACAGGGCCGCCCGCAAGACGCTGCTCCGGCAGATCGGATATAAACTCTAACCGGCCTGGCCTAAGAACGGGCGTAACAACAGGGCGATGCCTGGCAAGGGGTCCAACTGACTCCGATTCGATTCCGCGCACGAGATAAGAAGGCTGGCGCCTGGTGAGCTTACTTCTTGCGTGGCGGCGCGCCGCCTCCCTTGCGTCCGGCACCCACTGGCGCGCCGCCCTTGCTTCCGGCTGGCGTCCAGCCTTCGGGCATCTGCGCGTTCTGACCGAAGAAGAATTCTTCCATCTGCTCTCGCAGCAGCTTGCGCGCTTCGGGATCGGCCATATTCAGGCCATAGTGATTGATGATGAGCGTTGCCTGGGCGGGCCACATCGCATACGCCTCGGCGGAAACATGCTCGTAGATGCGCTGGCCGAGTTCGCCAGAAAACGGCGGCCTGTCAAGGCCCGGCAGTTCACGCCCCAGTTTGACACACTGCACCATGCGTGGCATCGTCGTTTCTCCTGTTGCCGATACGGCTTCTTCTAAGAGATACTATCGTAATGAGGGTGTCCATGTCAACGAGCCAGCCAATTGAGCCAACAGAACGAGCTAGCCCGCGCATCCTCTACCTGGGAACCAGCGGCGCTTTTTCGCTCCCGCCCCTGGAAGCGCTGCTGGCCGATGGCCTGCCGGTCTGCGCGGTCGTGATGCCTGCCAGCGGAGATGCCCCTGTCCTCAAAGAACCAATCATCCGACATAGCCAGCCGCGCCCGACACGCGCCGGTCTGCCCATCCTGACCCCCTTCGTGAATCGGACCATCGCACAGCTTGCCTGGCAATATGACATTCCGGTGATGGAAGTTAGCCGCCTCTCTAGCGCTCCAACCCTGAAGGCCCTGGCCGCGTTCCAGCCGGATGTGATCTGCGTTGCCTGCTTTCCCTGGCGCTTGCCGAAAGCGCTGTTGAATCTGCCCCCATTGGGCTGCCTGAACCTGCACCCCTCCTTGCTTCCTGCTTATCGGGGACCAATCCCAGAGTTCTGGATTTTGCGCAGCGGTGAATCCTCTTCTGGCGTGACCATTCACCTGATGGATGAAGGGTTTGATACCGGCGATATACTCTTGCAGGAGCGCTTTGCAATACCCGATGGCATCTCCATTGCCGAACTGGAGCGGCGCGAGGCGATATTGGGCGCGCCGCTGATGGCGCGGGCCGTGCGCCTGCTCGCATCTGGCAAGGCTGCCAGAATAAAGCAGGCGCCAGAGCGGAGCAGCTATTATTCTCTGCCCACCGCTGAAGATTTCGTGGTTCCGGTCACGCGCCCGGCGCGCTGGGCCTTCAACTTCATACGCGGCGTCGCTGACTGGGACGGCCCGCTCGAACTGCATATCGGCAATGAGCGTTTCCCGGTGCGCCAGGCCCTGGAGTATCAGGCCGATGGCGTGCTGGGCCAACCCTATAGGCGCGAGGGCCTGGAACTCTGGGCGCAGTGCGCGCCGGGCGTGCTGCATGCGCTGCTGCGCTGATCCGGCCAATGAATTGGCCGCTAAGGGCGTTCCGCCGAGAAACCCGCAGAGCGGGTTAAGGGTCAGCGTGAGCCGATTTCCTGGCCGCAGGCCCCCAGCGGCGAATGTATTTGCCGAATGCTTATTACCGCAGCAGTACGTAATCCTGAAGGAAGCGCTCCATGCGCGTGATATAGGCGCTGATCGTGTGGGCGCGCGACCAGCCGTGCCCTTCGCCGGGATAGATTTCCATCTCGACGGTCTTCCCCGCCCGGCGCAGCGATTCCTCCAGGGCTGTCGCCTGCTCTTTGGGCACAACGTTATCAATCTCGCCTTGCAGCAGCAAAACCGGCGCCTGGAAACGCTCGGCATGGAAGAAGGGCGACCAGGCGCGATAGCGCTCGGCGGCCTCCGGCAGCGGCCCGACGATGCGCTCCAGATAGTGCGCCTCCAGCCGGTGCGTGGTGCGCGCCAGATTGAAAAGATCGGTCACGCCAAAGAGGCTGACGCCCGCTTTGAAGCGCTCTGGATAGGTTGCCAGCAGTTGCAGGACCGCGTAGCCGCCCGCGCTGCCGCCCCAGGGCACGACGCGCCCGGAATCGGCCCAGCCACGCGCTGCGACGGCCTCCACTCCAGCGACAATATCGGCCATATCCTTGCCGCCCCACTCGTTGCGTAATGCCTGCGTATAGGCCCGCCCATAGCCGGTGCTGCCGCGCACGTTGGGGACAAATACGCCCCAGCCGCGCTGCACGAAATATTGCAGCGTCGGGTTCCAATCGGCGAGCGATTGGCCGGTTGGGCCGCCATGAATCGAGACCAGCAGCGGAACGTTTGCCTGGCCGTCAACCGCCTGCGCCGGGCGATAGAGCAGCCCGTGCAGCGTGAGGCCGTCGCTGGCGCGCCAGGTGATAGATTCAGGCAGGCGCATGCCCTCGCCGGTCAGCCCGCCGGTTGCGACAGTGTAGATAGCGCGCGCCTGACCAGAGGAGAGATCAACGCTGACGACGGTTGGCGGTAGCGCCGGGCCATGTCGCAAAGCCAGCAGCGCGTCCCCACGCGGCGACCAGCGCAGGCTGGAATAGGAGCCTTGCTCCGGGCCAAGCTCACGCGCCCTGCCGAGGCTTCCTGCCGCCTCGTCAACGTCCAGCAGCCGCACCTTCCAGGAGCCGTCATCGTTGCGGCCAAGAGCCAGCGCGCGCCCATCTGGCGACCAGGCATACGTACTGGCGCCAGAGGACCACTGCGGGCCGCCATGCTCAATGGGTTCTTCCAGCCAGGGCTGCGGCGCCGAGCCATCGCCAGTCGCCCGCCAGAGATTGAGATACCCGCCCTTATCGCAGAGGAATGTCAGCGTCTTGCCAGATGGCGACCAGCGCGGTTGCGCGCAAGAGACTTCTGCTTCGCTCATCACGACGCGGCGCTCATCGGTCTCCAGGTTATAGAGGACGACGCGGCTCTCATCCCAGCCCATGTTGGGCACGTCCCACTCCAGCCAGGCCAGCATGCGCCCATCTGGCGACCAGGCCGGATCAATCGCAAAGTCGGCCTGAACGGGCACGCGGCGCGGCCACGCCTGGCCCTCTGCGTCGGCCAGCCCAATGCTGCTCGTTTTGCCATCATCGGCGACATAGGCGATCAGTCGGCCATCCGGCGAGAACGCGGGCGCAGAGACGTGCCCCTCGCCGGTAATGATGCGCCGCGCCTTGCCGCCAGCGGGCAGCGGCATCAGCCAGAGGCCGCCATCCGCGCCAATAAACGCCAGCGCGTCGCTGCGCACGGTATAAAAGCCACCGGCATAGGCTCCGGCGGGCGCGGGCGCGGGATCGGAAGTCAGGCGCAGCATGGGCGCGCCGTCCAGCGGCAGCATCAACACGTCGGCGCGGGCATCGTGCGTCTCCAGCACAAACGCTGCCGCGCCATCGGCTGACCAGCGCGGCTCACTCAGCGCTCGCAGGCGCGCAATCATGGCCGGAGTGAATCCGGTCTCATAAAATCCTGGCCGGGGAGAGGGATAAGGCAAGGCGTTCCTCCTCGTTGAGATACAGCACAACATCCTTCTGCCGCTGCATTATACCGCGTAGCCAGCACCTCGACGGCGCTTTCGGGAAGCTATAGCCAGCAGGATGCACAACGGGATTGAACGGATAACGAGCGGAGAAGGAGAAGCCTGTGCCTTGCTTTAAAACCTCCAGTCAGTGCGCGTACTTACGGTGCCATATTCCCAGGTCATAACGTGCTTCACGTTAACCCGGTACAGGTCGCAATTCTCGTGGAAGATGGTATCTCTGGCGCCGCTGTGTGGGTCAACGTATTTGTCCTTATAGGCGGCGTCGACGCGGTCGAGTTCTTCCTGATTGGTGACGATTTCGATAGGGCCTTCGAGAATGATGACATCGTCGCCATCTCCGGCATGAACGACAACCCAGGGCTGATGGGCGAGATTTTTCGCCTTTTGCATCTCGCGGCTCGTGATAAAGTAGATGGCAGTGCCATCCCAGACAAACCATACAGGGACAGCATGTGGCCTTCCATCAGGCCGTGTGGTACTGATCCAGATGGAACGCAGTGCCTTGAGTGGTACATCTACTTTATTCCAGGGGATAAAGCCGGGCATCTTTTGCTCCTTCTGATGTGCTTGACAGCGGATACACGCCCGTCTATCTGGTAGCCGCTGAGCCTTTCTCTCATCGTATTCAAGCGCCACCTGAAGCAGGTATTTTCCATTTGAGAGCATACGGCTCTTAACCTGTCATCTTCTGTCAGGATTCTGCCCCGATTCCACATCTCAGGCACAGGAAGGCCAGGAAAGCCTGGAAAGCCAGGGTGGTATGCTATGCTACAAATCATCCAAGGGAGGAGAACGAGCATTTATGCCACGAGACCTTATCATCCGCAATGCCCGCCTGCCAGGGAGCGCCGACCTGACCGATCTGGCGATGCAAGATGGCGTGTTTGCGCGCATTGGCCCGCAGTTGCGAGAGACGGCTGCCCAGGAGATTGACGCGGGCGGACGGCTGGTATCTCCGCCGCTGATCGATTGCCATGTCCATCTGGATGCCGTGCTGACCGTCGGGCAGCCGCGCCACAACCAGAGCGGCACGCTGATTGAGGGCATTCAAATCTGGAGCGAGCGCAAGCCCACGCTGACGCATGCAGATGTGAAGCGCCGCGCCACCGAGGCGATCAAATGGGAAGTTGCCCAGGGCACGCTGTTCATCCGCTCGCATGTGGATGTCTGCGATCCCCATCTGACGGCGCTGCGCGCCATGCTGGAGGTGCAGCAGGAGGTCAAAGACATCTGCGACGTGCAAATCGTCGCTTTCCCGCAGGACGGCATTCTGTCGTTCCCCAACGGCAAGGAGTTAATGGATGAAGCTATGCGGCTGGGCGCGAACGTGGTTGGTGGCATCCCGCATTACGAGTGGACGCGCGAAATGGGCGTGGAAGATGTGCATGTCGCTTTTGAACTGGCGCGCCGCTATAACCGCGATATTGACTGCCACTGCGATGAGACGGACGATCCCCACTCCCGCTTCACCGAGGTGATGGCCGCCAATACCTTGCAGCAGGGCTGGCATGGCCGCGTGACGGTCAGCCACTGCACAGCCATGCACTCCTGGGATAACGCCTTCGCCTTCAAGCTCATTCGGCTGCTGGCGCGGGGCCGCATGAACGTCATCTGCAACCCTTACGATAATATCATTCTTCAGGGCCGCTTCGATACCTATCCCAAGCGGCGCGGCATGGCGCGGCTCAAAGAACTGTTGCAGGCGGGCGTGAATGTCTCGCTGGGCCACGACTCGATTATGGACCCCTGGTATCCACTGGGGCGCGGCGATATGCTGGCCGCCGCCAGCCTGGCGCTGCATATCGCGCAGATGAGCGGCCACGACGAGATTGCCACGATGTACGATCTCATCACGACCAACGCGGCGCGCACGCTGAACATTGCTGACCGCTACGGCATCGAGGAGGGCAAACCGGCCAATCTCATCATCGTTGACGCGGCTGGCCCGCACGATGCTCTGCGGCTGGTTCCGGCGCGGCTGCACGTCATCAAAGCGGGGCGCGTGGTCGCCAGCACCACGCCCAGCCAGAGCCGCCTCTTCCGCGCCGGTGCGGAGGAAACAGTGACGTTTGTGCCGGGGCAGCAAGTGTAGAAGTGTAGAAACGTAGAAGGTGGAGATATGAAGCATTGCTCTTCTACACTTCTCTTCCTGCCAGAGAAGAAAGAAGAAAAAAGAATATTTTTTTCTTCTTCTTCCTGGCGGGAATGTGGAGAAACCCAAGGGTCTGTTTCTCCACGTCTCCACTTTCTCCACTTCTCCACGTAGAAACATGGAGAGCATTTTCTCCACGTCTCCACTTTCTACACTTCTCCACTTCCCGCCGGTGGTTGCTCACCACTGGGGGTACTGCTGGTGCCGCCAGCCACCGTGCTGGCAGGCACAAGCTCTCCCTGCTACCGCTGGTACTTCGAGAGTTCCCAGCGGCGCAGGAAGAAGTAGAGGATGCCAGCGACTACAATGGCGAGCGGGAAGCCAATATCGGCATCTGCGATTTGTTTCGAGATAATCCCTTCGTAGTTGAAGGTTGCTATCTGCTGAACCCCAAGGAGCGCCACCGCGATGCCAATCACCATTGCCACCACTCCCGCAATGCCCACCGGGAGTTTGCTGGCGTTCTCATAGTCCTCGACGGGATATTTGCCCTTGCGGAAGACGAAATGCTCAAGCAGCACCACAGCGTTCCAGGCGCCCAGCCAGTAGGCGATCACCAGCAGGAAGCCTTCCAGCTTGAAGTTGAAATTGGCCTGGAGCGCGAGCGCCAGCACCACGTAAGCCACCGCGCCAATGATAGTCAGAATCCAGCGCTTGATATTCTTCAAGCCCAGCACTTGCGTAGAAAGCGCGAAGCTGTAGTCATTGGGGACGTTGTTGGCGATGGTGCTGAAAGCCAGCAAGAGGATAACCAGGCCGCCAATGCCCCCGGTGCCAATGGCATCGGCAATCACCTTCCCGGCAGGCGCGTTATTGAAGATGTCACCGGGCACGGCAGAGGCCAGCAGGACGCCCAGGATTTCCAGCAGGATACACGGGACGATGACTCCAAAAAAAGCGTACCAGAACACCCGGCTGGCTGGGGTTGACGCGGGCTGGCGCCGCGTGTAGTCAGCCGCGTAAGAGGACCAGCCAACCGCGTAGCCAAAGATGGCGCCGCCAAAGGTGACAATGGCAGAAAACAACAGCAAACCGCCGCCAAGGGCGCCCGCGCCAATGTTATCGAGCGTGAACTTGCCCGATGAGGCGAAGAAGACGTAGCCAAAGAGGATAAACATCAGTATCCAGGCAAAGCGCTCGTAGCGATGGACGATGAAGTAGCCAAAGACGCTCACAGCAGTGGTGACGACTGCCAGGAAGAGCAGCGCGGCCCACTGTGGGATTGCGCCAGCGCTCCAGGTAACGATGATCTGTGAGCCGATCAAGGCGTTGACGGCGCTCCAACCAATGCAGGCCAGGGCGTTAAAAATGGCCGGGAGCCTGGCGCCTTGCAGGCCGAACGCGAAGCGTGAAAGGGGCATTTGGGCCAGGCCGGTTTTGGGGCCAAGCGTGCTGAGGAAGGCAACAGGTAAGACGCCAAGTACGTTAAAGATGATGATGACCAGGACAGAACCCCAGAATCCCAACCCGGCAAAGGCGCTGAGCGTTCCCAGTGCAACCGTCGCTACAACGGCGTTGGCCGACCACCAGAGCCACATCGTATCCCAGAGTTGGGTGTGTCGGCGGTTGTCTTCGGCTACCCGTTCAATACCTGTCACCTCAAAGGTTGTTGATTCTTGCTGTCCGGTTGTGATGCTTGCCATAGGACTCTCGCTTTCAGTGCTTGCTGCTTACCTGGACGAATGCTTGCGCGGCGCGCGCTTTCCAGCACCTGCTCTTCTTCCCCCAAAGAAGAATCCTGGACTTCACAGGTTCTCCAACCCTGTGAAGACGTGCGCGCGGCCATCACGCCCGAATGCTGTCATCAAAGCGTCAGCGGCCTGGAGCCGCGAGGCGCTCAAACCAATGAGCAGAGACAGGAACGAGGAGGCAGGTTGGCGATCTCACGTTGCCGCTTGAAAAGATGAAGGGAACAATGCGAGCGGCCAGAAACTGCTGTATGAAAAGAAACGAGCAATGCGCCAGCCGCAGCCACCTCTTTCAAGACTGCTTCGACGGCCATATCGAGCGGGACTTCTGGAAAATACAAGCGGATGCCAGAGATTGGCATCTGCGCATAGTATACACGATGACGCTGGCAGTTGAGAACCCCCTGCCAGCGCCAGCAGTTCTTCTGGCGAGTCAACTCGCGGCTAGAGGCGCTGCGGCGCCGCGCAGGCGGCCTGCGCAGTCTGGCGTATGCGGGGCGGGGAAGCCTGCCGCCGTAGGCGCGGCCTTCAGCCGCCAGCCTCCCCGATTAGCTCGCGGCTTTCTGCCACCATTCGCCCACGTTCCACTCGTTGCCCGCCGCCGTTGGATTGGGGAAATAGTTGCTCACGCGGTTATCGGTCAGCGTGATGTTGGGGCGCATGTAGAGGGGAATGGTGTAAACCTGCCCGATGATGTACTTCTGCACCTGCTTATAGATGTTCGAGCGCTCGGTGACATTCATCGTAACGCGCCCCTGCTGAAGCAGGTGATCTACTTTGGGATCAGCCACGCGGGAGTAGTTAGCGCCCGCCGGATTTGCCGCTGTTGGAATCTGGCTGCTGTGGAAGCTGGGATAGAGATTACTATCCGAATCCATCCCTTCTGAATAGGCGAACAGCGCCAGATCATATTTCCCCGTTGCCAGAATGCCGTTGCTGGCGCGGTCAGCAAACAGCACACCGGCAGGGTAAGATTGCCCATCCAGATTCACCGGAATGCCCAGCGCCGCCAGGTCTTGCTGAATGAGTTGGGCGGTGTCGGTACGCAGTTGGTTGCCGCTGGTCGTCACCAGATTGAGCGCCGGGAAGGGCTGGCCGCCCTTCGTGCAGGGATGGGTCGAGCAGTCCCAGCCCGCCGCTTTCATATCCGCTCTGGCCGCCTGCAAATTGAAGGGATACATCTGGATGCTGGGGTCCGCGTCGGGGTGCGGCGGCGGCTCCAGTTGATTGACCGCCAGCGTATTGCATGGCTGATGGAGCAGTCCTTGAATCAGCCCGCAGCGGTCAATCGCCTGCTCAATGGCCTTGCGCACGTAGACATTGCGCAGCACCGGATTCATCAGGTTGGGGTCCAGATGCTCGTACTCGATGGCCGGAGTTACCCGCAGGCCAGGCAGGCCGCTCAGCTTTTGGAGGTCGCCCAGCGTGAAATCCTCGGCGTGGTCGGTCTCGCCCGCATTATAGCCTGCAATCAGCGCATCCTTGGTTTCATAGCCCTTGAAGACCAGCGTGTGGAGCGCGCTGGGATGCAGCGAGGTGGAGGTATAGAACTTGTTGGGCACCAGCGTGAAGCTCTGGCCGCTCGCGTAGTTTTGCACCATGAACGGGCCGCTCGTCACTGTTGGCGCCAGGTTCACCGCCAGCGTGTTCATGAGATTTTTGTCTGGAATCTTGCCCCAGGCGTGCAGCGGCGCGGCGTTAGGCAGATAGAAGAGATAGGGCGCGAAAGGCGCTTTATAATGCAGGACCACCGTATGCGGGTCGGGCGCGGTATAGGAAGCCAGCGTGCCGGGGTCGAAGCCGGTGGTGCTGGCGGCGCCAGTCGCCGGGTCCAGCAGTACCTTGATCCAGTAGATATAATCGGCAGAAGTCAGCGGCTGCCCATCAGACCACTTCAGATTGGGATTTAGCCGCATCGTTACCGTCAGGCCATCGGCGCTGACATCGCCATTGGCCTGTGTTGGGATTTCCTTCAACTGGTCGGGCAGGAGCTTGCCATCTGAAGAGACAACATAGGGATAGCCATAGAGCGCGTTGCCAACCTCATAGCCCACCACCGATGTATTAAACCAGGGATTGGTGCTGGCGGGAAATTGCCAGTCCGACATCAGAATAGTTCCCCCCTGCTGGCCGGGAGGCGTATAGTTGTAGGTAGCCTGCTGGCCTCCGGGGACGGTGGGAGCTTCGCCCCCACAGGCCGCCATGACCATGCCCAGCAGCGCGAGAAACGTGAAACCCAGAGCAAGACGACGGTTCTTCATGTGGATGTCTCCTCTCAACAGATGCGGGAAGATGAGAGCGCCCAGAGGTGGGTTCGCTTGTACCCTGGCAGAAAGCGTGCCAGCCCTCGCAAGCATGGCTGCTGTGAGACCTGATGAGAGCCTGATGGCATAATGAGTGAAGAAGGGTCTTGTTGTGGGTCAGCAGGAGGGTGTTGTGCGAGAACTTTCAGAGGGCGAACAACAGTTCATTCAGGCGCATCGCGTAGCGCGGCTGGCGACGGTTGACGCCAGCGGCCAGCCATTTGTCGTGCCGATCTGCTATGCGTTCGATGGCCGCGTAATCTATTCGGCGCTGGATGAGAAGCCGAAGAATGTTGCACCAGCGCATTTGAAGCGCGTGCGCAACATCCAGGCGAATCCCCATGTGGCGCTGGTGATCGATGAGTATGCCGAGGACTGGAGCCGCCTGGCCTATATTCAGCTACGCGGGCGTGCCGATCTGCTGCCAGTGGGGACAGCAGAGCATATTGCTGCCATTCGCCTGCTGCGCGCGAAGTACCCGCAGTACCAGGCAATGGCGATTGACCGGCAGCCGGTCATACGGATTACGCCAGAAGCAGTTGTTGCCTGGGGCGCGATATATTGATAGAGGCTAGCTGTGCAGCCCCAGGCGTGCTTCTAACTGCTCGATTGGATACCAGCCAACAAACCGAGGAACCCAATCAGCTCACTTTTCACTTGTTCTTCTATGGGTGCCTTCGCAATCTGTTGGCCGACGCGCGCAACAGATTCACCCGTCGTTTTTGCCATCAGTCCGGCTATCGGCCAAAGATGTGGGTAGGGTGCGCGCAGAATATCTTCCTGGGGCAATTCCCAGAGCTTGATGGTCTTAATCAGGCGGTGCGTGTCCTGGCGACGGCCTCCAGCCCTAGCTCTTTGATGGCCTGCTCGCGCAGCACAAACTTTTGCACCTTGCCGCTGGCCGTCATCGGATACGAGTCCACAAACTTGAAATAGCGCGGAATCTTCTGATGGCTGATCTGGCCGGTGCAGAAGGCGCGCAGTTCTTGCTCGGTGAGCGTCTCGCCCGCTTTGGGCATGACCACTGCCAGCAGTTCCTCGCCAAAGAAAGCATCCGGCACGCCCAGCACCTGCGCGTCGGCAATCTTGGGGTGGCGCATCAAGAATTCTTCGATCTCAGTGGGGAACAGATTTTCTCCGCCGCGAATGACCATATCCTTCAGCCGCCCGACGATATTCACATAGCCATCTTTGCTCATCGTGGCAAGATCGCCCGTGTGCAGCCAGCCATCTGTGTCAATCGCCTCTGCCGTCTTTTCCGGCATGTTGTAGTAGCCTGCCATCACCAGATAGCCCCGGCAGCACAGTTCGCCGCGCTCGCCGCAGGGCACGACCTCGCCCGTCGCCGGATGGATAATCTTCACATCTGTGTGGGGCAGCGGCTTGCCGACCGTTGCCGATTTCAGTTCAAAGGGATCATCGTTGAGCGTCTGGGTGATCGTCGGGCTGGCTTCGGTCTGCCCAAAGACAATGCCTACATCGGCGCCCCACTGCTGCTTGACCTGCTCCATCAACACCACCGGCACTGGCGATCCGCCGCTAAAGACCTGTCGCAGATGGCTCAGATCAACCTCTTTGCTATGCGGATGTTGCAGCATCGCAATCAGCATCGTGGGCACGCCGCCAAAACGCGAGCAGCGCTCATTTGCCAGGGTATCCAGCGCCTTCACCGGATCGAAGGCCAGCAGCGGCATCAGCGCGCAGGCGCCGTAGAGCGCCGAAAGCACGCCCAGCACGCAGCCTCCAGTATGGAAGAGCGGCATGGCCGTGCAGAAGCGCGTCTCTGGTCCGGTGCCCAGCCGGTGCGCCACCACCGCGCCGTTATTGAGAATGCTGTGATGGGTCAGCAGCGCGCCTTTGGGGAAACCAGTGGTGCCAGAGGTATACTGCAACTGCGCCGGATCGCCCGGCTTCACCTCCGCCTGTCGCGCTCGTAACGCTTCGTCGCTGATGCTGGCGCCCAGCGCGATCAATTCGCGGAACGGCGTCGGCTGCCAGGAAGCGTCTGCCGCAGGAGGTGGGCCGATCAGAAAGGCAGAGCGCAGTTTCGGCAGCGTTGCGCTCTGCACTGCGCCCGGCCCATCTCCTGGCGTGACGCGCTCGCGCACCGTTGCCACGCAGTCGTGATCGCGCACCTTCGCCTGGAAGAACAGCGCGGTAATATCACCCTGGCGCAGCACATATTCCAGTTCGGAGGCGCGATAGGTAGGATTCACCGTTGCCAGGACCAGCCCCACTTTGGCAGCGGCCATCTCCAGCAAAAGCCATTCAGGGAAGTTCACTGCCCAGATGGCGATATGCTCGCCCTTCTTCAGCCCCAGCGCCATCAGCCCTTTGGCGACGGCGTTGGCGCGCTCACGATATTCCCGATACGTCCAGCGCAGATTCAGCGCTGAGCCAAACTCAGGATACGCTGAGTAAACAATCGCCTCCTGATCGGGATAGCTTTCAGCGCGCTCGTCCAGCAGGTCGCCAATGGTGGTATTCAGCAGTTGAAACCCCTCAGATTGTGCCTCCCAATAGGAAAGGCCGTCATTGCGCATGCCCATAACGTATGCCCCCTTCTCATAGTCTCTATGACAGGACAAGCACCTTACGGGCAGAGCATACCAGACCAGCGTTTGCTGGTCAACCGCGCAAGTGAGCGACTGTTGCAGGCGTTCTATTATCCTGAGCGTGCCCAGGTGCTAGGAGAGAATGATGGTAACAGTAACCACCTGGCTTCCACCATTTGAGGTAAAGGTAATCGTTACCGTCTTACCAGCGCTGATATTGCAGCTTGCGGTCACACTGATTGTTTCTGACTCTTCAGGACCAAGCGTGCCGCTGCTTCTGTCAAGAGAGAGATAGGTGAGGTCTTGGATAGAAGCCTGCCAGGAGAGTTCTCCGCCACCCGTATTCTTGACAGTCAGCGTTTGCGGCTTGTTGTTGAGCAGACAATTTACGATTTGAAGAGTAAACGTCAGGCTGGTAGGGTTGACCGACAGCTTCGGTGGCGTTGTAGTGGCGGTCGGGCTGGCGCTGTTGGGGGGCGTCGAAGTAGGCGTCGCGCCGGTGGGGGAAGAAGTTGCAGCAGTTGTAGACGTAGCGCCAGCGGTGGGGGCGGTACCGGTCTGGCCTGGCTGGGTTGCCGGGATACCAGGAGACGATGTAGTGCCTGGCTGCGCCCTTTGCGTCTGGGTTGCCGCTGGCCCTGACACGATACCGTTGGTGGCTGGCGTCAAACCCTGCGCCAGCAGCACGCCCCCAACACTCAGAACGAGAGCGATGAGCAAGGCCGCTGCTCCGAGCAGCGCCCTTCGACGGTTCAGGTGATGCGATGTAACGCGCTGCTCAATCGGCATGCGGCTGCGCCCAGGCGGGTGTGTGGCTGGGTCCGTCGGCTGCTCACCTCTGGGATCGCCCGGCGCCGGGTCGCCTATCGGTCTCTGCTCCTTTCGCGTCTCCTGCGTTGAAATATCGCTGGGCGTGATCTGATAAATCTCTGGCGTGTTGGCAGAGAGCGTTGGCTCTGCTGTCGGCGCCAGGTCCAGCGGGTCAACGTGCGTAACTGGCAAATCAAGACCCTGGGCAACGGGCGAACGTGGGGAACTGGCCTCTTGCAGCGCGATGGCAAAGTCCCGCACGCTGGCAAAGCGCCGCAGCCGATCTTTCTCCAGCGCCTTGAGGACCACCTGCTCTACTTCGAGGGGGATGGAGCTTTCCAACTGGCGCGGCGGTGGCGGCGGATGCTCCAGGTGCTGTATGGCTATCTCGATAGGCGACCCTTGAAACGGGCTGCTTCCAGTCAGCCATTCGTAGGCCGTCACGGCGAGGGCATACTGGTCGCTGGCCGGATGCGGTTTTCGCCGTAGTTGCTCAGGCGCCATATACCCAACAGTGCCTACCTCATCCTGGCTGGGCATGGAGACCGTCTGATGCGCTATCACCGCAATCCCAAAATCGCTGAGCAAGACCTCGTTCTTGCGCCCCAGCAAGAGATTCTCCGGTTTCACATCTCGATGGATAACTCTATGCCGATGCGCGTAGTCCAGAGCGCCAGCCGTCTGCTGGACATAGCGGACGACAACAGCCAGCGGGACCGGCACGCCTGGAGGGTGACGCTGGCGCAGTGTCCCGTTGGGCGCGTAGTCCATTACCAGATAGGGGATGTTGTTCTCGACTCCATAGTCCAGCAAACGCACAATATTGGGATGATCGAGATGAGCAATGGTAGCTGCTTCCGTGCGGAACTGCTCAATCTTCTCATCTCCCAGTGGGGTATCCAGGACTTTGATGGCGGCTCGCGTCTTGAGAAAGACCTGCTCCGCCAGATAGACCTGGGCATAGCCGCCTTTTCCTAGCAAGCCGATAAGTCGGTAATTGCCAAAACGCTGGCCCCTATAATCGGCCATATCTGAACTGCTCCCCTGCATGTTTGATTTCCACTTGCTTGTCCAGTGGCCGATTATAAAGGGCCAGCGCGCCCCTGTCAAGTCAATTGTTCCAAAACGGACCGTATTACCAGGTGTTTATCGGCTGAAACGCTGCCAGCACCAGCGGCGCAAAGTCAGCCGCAATCGCTGGCTTCTGCTCATCGGTGGTCAAGTGCAGGTACAGGGCAGATAAAAACTGTCGGGTGTTATGCAGGACGCTCACCGCAACCTCAGAGGCGATCATGGGAGGCTCCCCATCAAGAAACACTTCAATGCTGATAGGCCGACCCTCGTAATGGGTCAGCCGTTCCAGCCAGGCGCTCAGGAAAGGCAGCGCGAGCAGATCGCGCTTCAACACGCCCAGCACTGCCCGCGTGATGCGCTGCTCTTCGTTGTAAAGATAGACCTGCGCAACCGGCGGCGCGACCTTTGCTGCCAGCACGTCCATGATGCGCTCCAGGTCCGGCGCGCCCAGGTAGCTGCTTGTTGCCAGCACCCAGAGCAGATCAGCCCCATGCGCGACGGCGTGTGCCCAGCCAGGGCCAGGCAGATAGCCGCGCAGGTCTTGCTCAGCAGGATAATAGGCCAGCGCCTGCTCCAATATCCGCTGCACATCCGCCTCTTCAAAGAACGGGCGTTTGTTATGCTGATGCACCATCTCAGCCAGCACCAGCGCTGAAAACGCGCGCAAGAAGACGGTATCGGTTCCCCTTTCACCGAGGCCAACGTTCAGGTTATCGGTCAACTGCGCCGCCATCGCGCGCAGTTCCTCCGCTGCATATAGCCCCCGGCTCATCCAGGTTGCCAGAATCGGATAGCCAAAGACATCGCGCAGGTGCGGGTCGGTGGAACCAAGCAGCGCGAGCAGTTCGCGGGTCAGGTCCGCAAGCGTGTGCGTAGAGGGTATCGTATAGTCGGCATCCACAATGCCTTGCCAGAAAGTTTTATCCAAGGGTGTGTGGCCTTTCTAATTTGCGCGATTTTGCCATATCTACGCCCTGAAAGCAGCCAATCTCTCATCAAGGCTGCATAATGAAGAGGTGCTTTTTAGTCAGGCCAGTTTGTTTTCATCCCACACAGGCGAGGGCTTTACCGGCGCAGCCTCCAGGCGCGGCTTTCAACCGCCAGCCCGGTGGCTGCCTGGGCTACTCCCAGCCTTTCAGCGCTCCCAACGCCAGCGCCAGCAGCGCCTCTGCTCGCGCCGTGCCCACGCGCCCTTTGAGCGCCTCATACAGTTGCCCGATGCGTCGGCACTGCTGCGCCAGCACTGCCGCCCATTGCCCGGAGAGGCTATCGCCCAGCGGGCGCAATACCAGCACGCGGATCATCTGCGCCTCCACATCCAACAGCGCCAGCAGCCGCTCCAACGACTGCCCCGGCAACTGCTCGGTCACAAAGCGCGCTTGAGAGATCATCGCCAGATCAGGGCGCGGCGGCAAGGGCGCGCCTGTCCGGCGCCACCGCTCCAGCATCTGCCCGGCGGCCATCGTCAACGTAGAGCGCAGCAGGCGCGCGGCGTCAGCATCCAGGCCGCAGGGAGACGGCACGTTGGGCCAGAAGAGTTCGGCAAAGCGCCAGGGGGAAGACAGGGAAGCCCCACGCGGGGGATAGGTCGTGACCATTGGGGCAATCCTCCTGGGCGTGGCTCACACGCCGCCAGGCAGACCGTCACGACCCGCGCCGAAGCGCCAGCAGCCACCTCCCAACAACAGGGGATTGCCAGATGGGCGAAGGACGCGCTCTACAGCGGATGATGTCCCTCGCGCTTCTGGCAGGTGGCTTCCCAACCCTGTCGAGGAGGTGGCTGCTGGCGGCTCTAGCCTAAAACGTGCATAGAATGCCCCAGCCCCATCTCCTGTACGACCCAGGGTACGGGGTTCAATGGCCCGGCAGATGCTTTTAACATCGTCGGGTCATGCCGTCTGACTGAAAAATAAATAGACTAGCAGCGCTCCCCCAAGTGGGAGCATGCTATGAGCGTACTATAGCATATGCTTGAAGCTGCTGCAAGCGAGTAGGACTTTTAGCTTATTTCTTCTTTCGTTTCATCTTTTCACGAATCCAGAAAGAGGCCATGCCATGACTCCAGAAGAGGAACTGCGCCAGACCGTCGAGCATATCAAAGTCGTATCGCAGCAGTATCTGGCGGGCGATCCCGCGCCGTTTCTGGCGTGCTGGTCGCATGCCGACGATGTGACTATTTTCGGCGCCTGGGGCGCGTATGAGCGCGGCTGGGAACAGGTTGGCCCACGCCTGGAGTGGGGCGCGGCGCGCTATCGCGGCGGCCACACTGACTTTGAACTGCTGGCGCTCTCGGTCAGCGGCGATCTGGGCTATACCGTCTGGATGGAGCGCGGGGAAGGGCGCGTCGTTGGCGTAGATGAACCGCGCCCGATGGCCCTGCGCGTCACGCAAATCTACCGGCGCGAAGCTGAAGGCTGGAAGATCATCCACCGGCACGGCGACGCCGTTGTCGAGAAGATCGAAGCCAAAGCCGTCTTGCAATAATAGTGTTTGATGTGCCTTCACAAGAAGCTGCTGGCACTTCTTGACAGCCTGCCAGTGTTCGCCCACGATGCAAAGACCGAAACTGTATATTCTGACGGGTCTTCCGTATTCAGGAAAAACCACGCTGCGCAAAGCGCTGGTGGAGCGCCTGCATAGTGAAGCAGTGTCTGTAGATGAAATCATGCATGCGAAAGATATGTGGAGAGAAGGCCATCCCACACAGGAGGATTGGGATGCGGCCTATACAGAGGCGTATCGTCGTATTGAAGCCGCTCTTCAGCAAGGAAAAACCGTCATTTTTGACTGCGCTAACTTGCCTTACCGCGAACGAGCAAATGCGCGAGCTATTGCAGAAAAAGTAGGTGTCCAAAATGTCTTGATTTACCTGAACGTCTCGAAAGAGGAGATTCTCAGAAGACGATCAGAGAATGCAGAGACAAAAGCAAGGGGCCACCTGGACGATGAGATGATGAATACAGCCTTCAAGCTGTTTGAAGAACCCACAAAGGAAGAGCAGCCTATCCTGTATAACCAGCATCTCGATCTGGATGAGTGGATTACCACGCTCCTGGACCAGCAAGGGTAGGCAATGGAAGATTATGGCGTGGGTTCATCGGCTGGCGCAATCTCCAGCAGGATAGCATCTGCCTGCACCATCGCGCCCGGTTGGTGCGCAATCACAGTGACCACCCCATCGTAAGGCGCCCTGATGCTGTGTTCCATCTTCATGGCTTCCAGCAGCATCAGCGTCTCGCCCTTGCGTACCTGCTGCCCTGGAACAGCCAGCACGGCGCGCACATTGCCCGGCATGGGCGCGCGCAGCGATCCCTGACCTTCGCGGCGCTCGTCCGGTTCCGGCAGCGGCGAAATCCAGGTAAGCGTACATGTGTTACCATCAACCTGCACCCAATAACGGTGATGCGGCGCTTCAACCACGACTGCTCGGAGAACATGCCCATCAAGTGCAAAGCGCAGATCAGGCGCTTGATACTCCAGCACCTTGACGGTATACGCCGTTTTGTTTCCCGCTTGCTCAAGGGTACATTGGAAGGTGGCGTCGTTGGCGGGCATCAGCCAGGCGCTGCACTCCTGGCTCCCTTCTGCCCGAAAGCGAGACGGTATCGGAGCATTGGGATTGTTGCGCCAGTAGCCAGAGGTGCGGCGTGCCAGTTCGCGCGCAAGCGCCGCCGCTACCAGAGCGGGCGGGGGAAGAGCCACGTCGGCTGATTGACCTGAAAAATGTTGTTCGATAAAGTCGGTACTCAGATGACCGGCGACATGTGCTGGATGCAAGAGGATGCCGCGCAGGAAGGCAATATTGTTGCGAAGACCCATCAACACGGTCTGGCTCAGCGCCCGGTCCATGCGGCGCAGCGCCTCAGCGCGGTCAGCACCATACGTGATGATCTTCGCCAGCATCGGATCATAATAGATGGAGACCGCATCCCTGGAGGAGATGCCCGCGTCCACGCGCACACCGTCGCCCGCTGGCTCGCTCCAAAGCAGAATATCGCCAGTAGCGGGCAGAAAACCATTGGCCGGGTCTTCCGCGTAGACACGGCACTCTATCGCGTGGCCGCGAAAGCGCACCTCTTCCTGTTTCAGAGGCAGCGGGCGGCCTTCGGCAACCTCAATCTGCCAGCGCACCAGATCAAGGCCCGTGACGTATTCGGTGACGGGATGCTCCACCTGCAAGCGCGTGTTGACTTCAAGGAAATAGAAATTGCCCGCCTCATCCAGAATAAATTCAACCGTCCCCGCGTTCACGTAGTCAATCTGGCGGCCAACGGTTACAGCCGCCGCGCCCATGCGCTCGCGCAGTTCCGGCGTCAGTGCCGTTGAGGGCGTCTCCTCGATGATCTTCTGGTGACGCCGCTGGATGCTGCATTCGCGCTCGCCCAGGTGGATGATCTGGCCGTGCTGATCGCCAAAGATTTGAAACTCCACATGGCGCGCGGGCGCAATCACCCGCTCCAGAATCAGCGTATCGTCGCCAAACGCGCTGAGCGATTCGCGCCGCGCAGCAGCCAGCGCGTCGGGCAGCGCGCCCGGCCCGGCAACAACGCGCATCCCTTTGCCGCCGCCGCCAGCCGCCGCTTTCACCATCAGCGGAAAGCCGATCTGTTGCCCGGCGGCTATCAGCGTCTCGTCGCTTTGATCTTCGCCCTGATAGCCCGGCACGGTAGGCACATCTGCGGCCTGCATCAGCAGCTTGGCCTCGCGCTTGCTGCCCATACGCCGGATGGCATCTGGCGTGGGGCCAATGAAGATGAGCCTTGCTTCCAGGCAGGCGGCAGCAAAATCAGCATTTTCTGCCAGAAAGCCATAGCCGGGATGAATGGCATCCGCGCCGCTGCGCCGCGCCGCCTCGATCAGCGCCGGAATATTGAGATAGGAAGCGGCAGCCGCATTATCGCCAATATGAATTGCTTCATCGGCCTCGCGGACATGCCGCGCCTGCGCGTCCACCGTTGAGAAGACGGCAACGGTAGCGATGCCCATACTGCGACAGGTGCGCATGATGCGGCAGGCAATCTCACCGCGATTAGCGATCAGGATTTTGCGAATGACTCTCACGTTCATGATGGTGGTACCCAGCGCGCCGGGCGCTTTTCTAAAAACGCGCGCATCCCTTCCTGCCCGTCATCGCTGCGGCGCAGCCGATTGAGCAAATCAACGCGGTAAGCCAGCGTATCGGGATTTTCCAGCACTTCAAAGAGCAGCTTTTTGCATTCGGCCAGCGCGTGGGGCGAACACTGCAACACGTCGCGCACGGTTGCCGCGACGCGCTGATCTAATGCCTCTTCGTCGCAGACCTCGTGAATCAATCCGGCTTCTTGGGCAGCTTTGCCGTCAAATTGGCTGCCGGTGAGCATCCACTGTCGCGCCCGTGTGAGGCCAAGTCGCTGCACGACAAACGGCGAGATCAGCGATGGAACGATGCCCAGCCGCACTTCTGGCAGAGCAAAGCGAGTGGTCGCGCTGGCAAGAGCGATGTCGGAGACAGAAACCAACCCGATGCCGCCGCCCATCACCGCGCCATGAATGCGCTCGATAACGACCTGCGGCGCGCGATTGATGGCGCGCAGCATGGTATCTACTCTGGCAATGGCCGCTTTTTCCTCGGCCTCGGTGCGCGGCGCGCTGAGATCGCGCACATCGCCACCGACACAGAACGCCTTGCCAGCGGCGCGAATCACCACCACTCGTATATCCCGATTATTGCGAATGCTCTCAAAATAATGCAGCAATTCCTCAACCATCTGGTGGCTCAGGGCGTTGCGCGCCTCTGGCCGGTTGAGCGTGATGGTCGTCACTGGCCCATCAGGGGCAGTCAGGATGGTTTCATAATCCATAATCACGCGCTATCTAGAGTTTGTGCCCAAAGGCAAAGACGACAGACATTTTAATTCCCAGCCGCTGGGTATCCTCTTTGGCTTCCTGATAGAGCGCGTCGAATTGCTCTTCGGAGAAGGAACCCAGTTTGACCAGGATAGGGCGCATATGGCTCTGAATGGCAAGGATGTCAGCCGTCAGCAGGCGCTGCTCCCTGCCCGTCCCCAGCAGGAATTTGCGCTGCTGCACGTTTTTCAGGCCCGCTTGCCGTAGATGATCTGCCAGGTGATCTTCTACCCCCACGTACAGACCCCGTTTCTCCATCAGGTTAGCAATAGCTTGCTCAATCGTATGATAGGCCGTACTCTCTGAGAACGGGGTTCGTTCCATATCAACCAGTTCGACGTAGCCGCCCCGGCGTGTCACGCGGACCATCTCTCCGACCACCTGCGGCCATTGGGCAATAGGCAGAAAAGGGGACATCATCCGGCCATGCACAAAATCGAAGGACTCATTTTCAAAAGGGAAAGGCTTGAGGGCATCTGCCGTTTGAAAGCGAAAGTTTGGCGGGAACTGGCCGCCAGGCCCTAAAACCTCCAGCGCGCGTTCTATCGGCGTGCGATCAATATCAAATCCGATCACGCGAGCGCGTTTGAACTGCTGCGCCATTTCACGCCCCCAGATGCCCGTGCCGCAGGCCACATCGAGAATATCGCGCGGGTAGCGGATAGGCGCGCGATAATTGCCGCCAGCGGCGATTTTGAGCAGGTGATGTTGCAGGTCGAGGCGATCTGCCTCCTGGACATCCTTGGGCAAGACATACGGCGTATTGGCGAGCAGCCGACGCCCACCCAGCCAGAACCAGCGCCTCGGCTGGGCTGGTGGATTGTCGGGTTGTGGTTGTGATGCGCGCCAGAACAAGAGTCGCATAAATCTCCTCCTTGCCTTGTATGCGAGTATACTATTGCCGATGCGAATGCAGAAGAAGTGCTGCCACCAAGACAGCGTTTCCCGGTATAGTATTTCAGGCTTCTGATTCCTCCCATTCCATATAGAGCAGCGCCCCCGCCATCGACTTGCCCAGGCCATCGATGCGCAGCGAGCGGGTGCCTCCGCCGTCCAGAGCGTTATGCAGCACAAAGTTGAATGCTTCAATATTGTCAAGATCAAAGCGCTCGACCTTGCCCTTGACCAGCGATCCCAGATGCGCCTTGACGCGCTCCGGCGTCAGCTTTGCTTTCAATTCGGCGTAGGCTTCCGGCGAGCGCGCAATGACGCTGACGTTGCAAATATCGCCTTTATCGCCTGATCGTCCATACGCCAGATCATACAGGCGGCGCACCGGGCGTTGTTGGCTGCTCATGCCTGCACCTCGCACATCTCAACTTTGGCCTGCACTTTGTCGCGGCTGATAAGCGCGGGCCACAGGCCCAGAATCGGGCGCGGCTCTGCGCTGACGGTTGGCCCAGAGACCGACATTCCGGCGGGTCCGCTTAGACCCAGCGCCATCAACCGGCGCACCGCCTGCTTCAGCGTTTGGGGATCGCGGGCCATTGCCGTGACGCGCACGGCCAGTTCCAGCGGGTCATCGGGCAGTTCGCCGATGCTGCCATAGAGGCTGTTAACGCTGAGATAGGTAAACTCGCAGCGCTCAATCGGCAGCCCCTTCCAGGCTTCGCGCACCATACCCTCAAGCTGCTCCGCCTTGCGCCGGACCTTCGGCCAGCCGAGCGTGAAGATCAGTTCGCGGCTGTAGCCCTCGAAGCGCCCGATATTGACCTTCAGCGTCTCCGTCCTGGGGCGGCCTGTCACGCCGGTCACGCGCACGCGATCAGGGCCAGCGGGCGCGAGCGTCAATGTCGTGAAATTAGCGATCACATCAGGCGTGATGTAGGCGCGCGGGTCGTGAATCTCATAGAGCAATTGTTCTTTGGCCGTCTCCACCGAGACGCGGCCAGGCGTGTTGGGCACTTTGGTCAGCACAAACGCGCCGCTCTCCTCAACTTCCGCAATTGGATAGCCCAGATGCGCCAGCGCGTCCGGCTCAATCTCATCCACCAGCGCCAGGCTGTTGCCGCCAACCACCTGGCCGGTGCATTCCAGCAGGTGCCCGGCCACAATGCCGGACGCCAGCCGATTCCAGTCATCCGCTGCCCAGCCATAGCGATGAATCATCGGGGCGAGATACAAACACGGGTCGGCCACGCGCCCAGTAATCACAATATCCGCGCCTCTGCGCAGCGCCTCGACAATGGGGAACGCGCCCAGGTAGGCGCTGGCCGTGACGATAGGTGGGCCATCCAGGCTGAGGGCTTCGCCCGTTTCCATGTTTGCCAGCGTCTCGCCCTCGGCAAGCAGATCAGAGAGCCTGGGCAGCAGATCATCGCCCGTAACGATGGCGATCTTGAGGCCATGCAAGCCTAGCTGCTGCGCTTTGGCGCGCACCACCTCAGCGGCGCCCGTCGGGTTGAGTCCGCCGCCGCTGGTAATCAGGGGAATATGGCGCTTGAAGGCGGCTGGCAGAATCTTTTCGGCAATAATTGGAATATCCCAGGTGAAGCCGCGCGACGGGTCTTTGCGCATATCGTTACGCAATATCGCCAGAGTCAGTTCCGCCAGCGCCTCAAAGCAGACGACATCCACATGGCCGCCTTCGATCATCGGCAGGGCCTTTAGCACATCATCACCATAAAAGCCCTGCGCGGAACCGATGCGCAGCATAGTGTGCCCTCCTTCCATCAAATCTGCATAAGCGTGAAGTTCTGAAGATCAACCTGATCGCCGGGGTTTTCCCCTAGCTGTATGTCGATGTTGGTGGTCGTCAGCGGTGGTGGTAAACTGGCGGTATACACAGTGGAGCCGTTCAACACGTAACTCGCTGTGCCGCCGCGCAGGCTGATTTCGATGGTATTGGTGCGAGAGAGATCGGCAAAAAATCGTTGCCCATTCCCGTTATTTCCCATCCCTGCTACCAGAGTCATCGAGTTGCTTGGTCCCAGCGTAAAAGCAAAGAAAAACCCTTGTGTCGTTCCATTGATTTGCAGGATGAGATGCGTGCTGGAGCCGACGAAATGGCTGACATCCAGGCTGACAGAAAAGTTCTGGGGGAAGTGCGGTAAGGTAAAGACAATTTCGCCAAACCCGCTTGAGTCGCCTTTCAGCGTAAGCCGGTCTGGCTGGCAATCAAGCTGGCTGCCAGGAGTGTAAGACCAGGCGGCGTTACTGGCGCCGCAGGGACCGGGCACTTGCACATGATAGGGCAGCATTGGAGGGGTATGCTGGGCTGTGGCAGTGGCGTTCTGCGCAATGGTGGTAGCCTGCTCTACAGTGGCAGTGGCCGCGCTCTGGGCAGACGCAGTTTCAGCGGCGCGCGTCCCGGCTGTCCCGGTAGCATTTTGGCTGGCGGTGCGTGTCGCTGCCAGGCTTTGCTGGGCGCGCTGCGTTGGCAGCCAATACCCAAACAGCAGGCCAAGTGAGACAAGCCCCACTACCAGCGCGCTCGTCGCCAGCAGAAGTGGGCGGCGGCTTCGTTCCCTGCGTGGGCGTTTCGGTGGGCCAGACCTGGGCAGCGGCCTGTCTTGCAAAGTGAAGGTAGTTGCCGGGGGCAGTGCTGTGGTTTCAACCGAAACAAGCGGCACCGTAGGCCGAATGGCCGTTGTGGCTTCGACTGGAATGAGCGGCGTCGTAGGCCGAATGGCCGCTTGTTCTCCTGCGCTCAATAGCGCAGCGCTTCTGGCAATTACAGGAGTGGTTGGTTCTGTTGATGCCCTGGTGGATTGCTCCAATGCGTTGGCAAATGCCAGAACGTTTGGAAAGCGCCCGTGAGGGTCTTTCGCCAGCGCGCGCAAAACGACTGCCTCTGCTTCAGGAGCCAGGTCAGGCCGTTGCGCCCGCAGCGGTGGGGGTGGCGCGTGCAGGTGCTGGCCGGAGATTTCCAGAAACGATCCCTGGAAGGGACGGCTTCCGGCCAACCACTCATAGACGACGATTCCAAGGGCATATTGATCGCTGGCCGGGCGTGGTTTGCCAAGAAACTGCTCTGGCGCCATATACGCGGCTGTGCCGACAACTTCCTCAGCGCTTTGCGAGCGCGAACTGTGCGCAAGAGTGGCAATGCCAAAGTCCGAAAGCACAACCTCCTCGCGGGCGTTGAGCAGCATGTTTTCCGGCTTCACATCCCGATGAATCAGCCGTTGCTGGTGGGCATAGTCCAGTGCCTCGGCTACCTGGCGCGCGTAGATGAGGACCGTATCCAGCGGAAGCTGAGCGCCTTTGGAATGCCGCGCCCGCAGTGTGCCGCCCGGCGCGTACTCCATCACCAGATACGGCGTCTCATCCTGAATGGCAAAATCTAGCACCCGCACGATATGTGGGTGCGCTAGCCGGGCAACGGTGAGCGCCTCCTCCTGAAACGTCTCTATCTCCTCAGTGTTCAAGCTGGCATGCAGCAGCTTGATAGCAACCTGAGATTTCAGGTAGACATGTTCACCCAGATAGACCTCGGCAAAGCCGCCCTTGCCCAGCAGCCGCAGCAGACGATAGCTGCCCAACTGCTGGCCGATGCGGTCTGTCATTCCAGATCACCTCACGGCTTTTTTGGGAGGAACCCCTCATATTTAGCGATGATGCCCAGCATGATCTCATCGGCGCCGCCGCCGATGGAGAGCAGGCGACCATCGCGGAAGCGGCGGGAGATCGGCGTCTCTTCCATATAGCCCATGCCGCCGTAGAATTGCAGGCAGGTGTCGTTGACTTCACGCGAGAGCCGTCCGGCCTTGAGCTTCGCCATCGAGGCTTCCAGCGTGAAATCCATCCCGGCCATCAGCATGCGCGCGCAGTGATAATTCAACTGCTTGAGCGCCTCAATCTCGGCCAGCAGTTCGGCCAGCTTGAAATGAATCCACTGATTCTCAATCAGCGGACGGCCAAAGGCTTTGCGCTCCGAGGTGTAGGCAATCGTATCGCGCACCGTGCGCTCGCAGCCGCTGTGCGCCATGATTGAGCCGATCAGGCGCTCTTTCTGGAACTGCTGCATCTGAAGGATAAAGCCCATGCCCTCCGGGCCGATGCGGTTCGACTGAGGCACGCGCACATGGTCAAAAACCAGTTCGCCCGTGTCACTTGAGTAGTTGCCCAGCTTGCGCAGCTTGCGGCCCACGCTGAAGCCCGGCAAATTGGTGGGCACGATAATCAGCGACATGCCGCGAAAGCCGCCCTCGTTGCTGGTGCGCGCCAGCAGGCAGAGCCAGTCAGCCTGCGTGCCGTTAGTGATAAAGATTTTGGAACCGGTGATGATATAGTCATCGCCGTCTTTTTCGGCGCGGGTGCGAATCGAGGCGACATCCGAACCGGCATCCGGCTCCGTGACCGCGATAGCCCCAACCATATCGCCGCGAATGGATGGCTCCAGATACTTCTTTTTGAGTTCGTGCGAGCCATGCTGCGCCAGCGCGGGCGTACACATATCGGTATGCACCACAATGCCCATTGGCACGCCGCCGCAGTTGGCCCGCGCCAGTTCTTCCGCAAAGACGACGGTATACCAGTAATCCGCGTTGGCGCCGCCGTATTCTTCGGGATAGTTCAGCCCCAGAAAGCCCAGGTCGCCCATCTTCTTGAACAGGTCATGGGCGGGAAAGATGCCTGCCTCCTCCCATTCGTCCACATACGGGTTGATTTCTTTTTCCACAAAGGAGCGCACGGTTTGCCTGAACATCTCGTGTTCTTCGGTGAAGTAGATCGAACTGGACGACATCTGGTGGGCCTCCTCTTGCTGAACTATTCGGCGAATGAATCCCCCAAGGGGGCACGGTCGCCGCTAAGGGCGTCCCGCCGAGAAGTCCCGAAGGGACTTGCTGGCCGCAGGCCCTTAGCGGCCATTTGAATGGCCGCTCACACGCGAAACACCCTATAACGGCGCGGTTGCGCCTTCTACATCCGAAATACGCCATAGCGTGGCGCGCCTTCAGAGACAAAATCGCGGTTATAGCACATCGACAGGCCAATGGAAAGGGCTTTGCGCGTCTCGCGTGGGTCAATGATGCCATCGTCCCAGATGCGCGCCGTCGCGTAATATGGGGATGCCTCCTCTTCAAACCTGGCAATGACCATTTTACGCTGCATCTCAAGCTGCTGCTGGTCTGGCTCGTGGCCTCTGGCGCGCGCGGCATCTTCCTGAATGATGGAAAGCACGCCAGCGGCCTGCTCGCCGCCCATCACCGCGATGCGGCTGTTGGGCCAGGTGAAGAGCAGGCGCGGATCATACGCCCGGCCACACATCCCATAGTTCCCTGCGCCAAACGAGCCGCCGATGATAACGGTAAACTGCGGCACCGTCGAGGTAGCAACAGCGTTGACCATCTTGGAGCCATGCTTGACGATGCCATCTTGCTCGTATTTGGAGCCGACGATATAGCCCGTCGTGTTCTGGAGATAGATCAGCGGCGTGCGTGTCTGATTGCAAAGCTGGATAAAGGTTGCCGCTTTGTTGGCCGATTCGGAGAAGAGGATGCCGTTGTTGGCGATAATGCCGACGGGAAAGCCGTTGAGATGCGCGTGTCCCACAACCAGGGTGGGGCCATAGTCGCGCTTATACTCAGTAAAGCGCGAGCCATCCACCAGCCGCGCAATCACCTCGCGCACCTCGTAAGGCTTGCGCGTATCCACCGGCACAATGCCCAGCAGTTCGTCCGGGTCATACAGAGGGTCTTCCGGCGGCGCGAGAGCCGCTTTAATCTCCTTGCGCCAGTTCAGGCGGGCGACGATCTCGCGTCCGATCCTGATGGCGTCGGCATCATCTTCGGCCAGATAATCGCCCAGGCCAGAGACGCGCGTGTGCATCTCCGCGCCGCCCAGCGTTTCATCATCCGCCTCTTCGCCGGTTGCCATCTTCACCAGCGGCGGCCCTCCCAGAAAGACCTTCGCTTTCTTGCGCACCATCACTGTATAGTCGGAAAGGCCCGGCACATACGCGCCGCCCGCCGTCGAACTGCCAAAGACCAGCGAGATTTGCGGTAGACCCATTGCCGACATCCGCGCCAGATTGGCGAATGTGCGCCCGCCGATTTCGGCAAACATTTCTGCCTGATAGAGCAGATTAGCCCCGCCAGATTCGACCAGATGGATGCTGGGCAGATGGTTTTCCATCGCAATCGCCTGCGCCCGCAATCCCTTCTTCACGGTCATGGGATAGCTGGAGCCGCCCTTCACCGTCGGGTCGTTTGCGCCAATCATGCACTCGACGCCGCTCACAATGCCAATGCCGGTAATCTGCGAGCCGCCGGGCGATTCATCGTTGTACATGCCCCAGGCGGCCAGCGGGCTGAGTTCTAGAAAGGGCGTGCCGGGGTCCAGCAGCAGTTCGACGCGCTCGCGGGGCAGCAGTTTGCCGCGCTGGCGGTGGCGCTGCCGATATTTTTCGCCGCCACCCTCGCGCACTTTTGCCTGGCGCTCGTGCAGTTCCTCCACAAGCCGCTGCCAGGCTTCGCGGTTCTGTCGATATTCCGCGCTCTGGGTATCGATCTGCGAGCGGATGATGCTCAAGGGATTCACTCCTCGAAGCCGTGATAGGGCGGGGCCGGAGTATGGTCAGATACCTCGTAATTCGTTCGCCAGAGAGAACTGGCACCGTCAACGCGCAGGGTATCACCAGTAATATAGCTGGCGGCAGGGGAAAGAAGGAAAGTCACAGCGGCAGCAACTTCGCTCTCGCTTCCCAGCCGCTTTGCCGGGATATAACTCGCAACGTCTTTCAACACAGCCGGATCATAGTTGCTTAACCCACTTGATTGAATAATACCAGGAGCAACGCTGTTCACGCGAATATGATAGGGTGCCCATTCTACTGCCAGCGTCTTCGTCAGATTCTCGACGCCCGCCCGCGCCGCGCTGCTGTGGGCCATGCCTGGGAAGCCGCTCCAGAGGTCCATCAGAATGTTAACAATCGCGCCGCCGTGATCGCGCATCGAGCGCAGCATCGCGTATTTACACATCAGATATGCGCCTGTCAGGTTCGTTTCGATAACGGCATTCCATCCTTTGAGCCGGATGTCCTCAGCCGGGCTGATGAACTGGCCGCCGCCGTTGTTCACCAGCCCATCAATCTTGCCATATCGCTCTACAACGGCGTCCATCAGCGCTTCCACCTGCTCGGCGCTGCGAATATCGCAGACAAGCGCCAGCGCCTTGCCTCCGGCGGCCAGAATCTCGTCGCGGGTGCGCTCCACATTGGGCAGCTTGCGCGAGCAGACCACGACGGCTGCCCCCAGGCTCGCCAGTTCATGGGCGATGCAGCGGCCAATGCCAGTGCCTCCGCCGCTGACAATCATCACCTGCTCGTCGAAGAGACCGTCACGAAAGATGGAACGATACTTCATAGGTTAGCTGCCCGCAGCCCCAATGCTCACGACGGTAACGTCGAAAATCAAATCGGCGTTAGGTGGAACAGGTCCACTGCCCGCCGAGCCATAGGCAAGCGCGGCGGGAATGATGAGGCGGCGTTCTCCGCCGACTTTCATTCCAGGAATGCCTTCAACCCAACCTTTAATCACACCGCTAGGATTAGTCTCACTGCTTTCGACAAGCGTGAATGAAGTGGGCTTATCACCTTTATTATCATCATACGAGCTATCAAACTTCACGCCTGTGGACTTCAACCAGCCGATATATTTTGCCTGGATCGTGTCGCCAGCTTTAACCGTTGCTCCCGTACCTATTTTTATATCAATATATTGCAGGCCACCTGGCAGTGTGACAGTTGTGCCTGTCACGGGAGGAGGAGTGGCGGGCGCGAACGCATTCTCTGTTGCTGTTGCCTTCGCCCCAGCGGTGGCTGTGGCGCGAATATGAAGGGTCGTTTGCGTTGCATTCGCAGCGGCTTGCCGCGCATCGGCCTCGTTTTTCGCTATCACCTGCTGGATGACAATTGCCACCACAATGATGATCACCAGCACAAACGCGCCTAATCCCAGCCGCTGATTGAGCCGACGGCGCTTGATGCGTGCCAGATGCACTTGCTGCTGGGGCGTCAGTCTGCGTTCGCGCGTTCCGGCAGGAGGGGGAGAGGCTTTACTGTCGCGTGCTGTACTGGCAAGCGCGCCCGATTTGCGTTCGCGTGCTGTGGGCGCTGTTGTGCCTGATTTGCGCGCGCTCGTCGCTTTCGTTTCGGATTCGGCTGCTTCTGTTTCTGATCGGGGAGCCGGTTTCTCTGTCTGGCGCTGATCTGTCTTGGGTTTGATTTTTGCCTGCCTGGCGGCACCGCTGGCAGTATTTTTGGTAGGTTTTTGAGATGGCATACAATGGATACTCCTCCATGTGGTCTTTCGCGTGCCTCAAGTATATACTCAGGCAGCAATTGAGGCAACAGCAGGTCATAAAGCTGCCTTTTTTGGGCCAGGGACTAGCCGATTCCTTCATAAACAGCTATACTATCATACACACAAGCAAATCCCTCTGACAGTGTTCATTTTTCGGCACGTAGCAGGAGGAACCTCCCTGTGTCAGAACAATCTTTCCCGCCCCATGCAATGCTTCCCCCTCGTGTCCCAGCCCGGCCTGAACGTTTGGTTTCTACCTTTTCGATTGTCGCGTGCGACCCCACAACGGGCGATCTGGGGATTGCCGTAGAATCAAAGTTCCTGGCGGTGGGCGCGGTGGTGCCCTGGGCAAAAGCAGGTGTTGGAGCCATTGCTACCCAGTCCTGGGCGAATACCACCTATGGCCCGCAGGGATTGGACCTGCTCTCCCAGGGCAAAACGCCTGATGAAGTGCTGGCGACACTGACCGGCGCGGATGACCACCGCGCGCTGCGCCAGGTGGGCATCGTGGACGCGCAGGGACGAAGCGCCACCTTCACTGGTGATGAGTGCTTTGCCTGGGCCGGTGGCATTGTCGGCCCAAACTATGCCTGCCAGGGCAATATTCTGGTCAGCGAGGCCACTGTGCAGGCAATGGCCCGCACGTTTGAAGCCGCCGCTGGCGGCTTGTGGGATCGTCTGGTGGCCGCGCTGGCTGCCGGTCAAGCGGCGGGCGGCGACAGCCGGGGGCAGGAATCAGCAGCGCTGCTTGTGGTGCGCGAAGGCGGAGGGTATGCTGGCTTCAATGACCGTTTTATCGACTTGCGCGTAGACGATCACCCCCAGCCGATTGAAGAACTGGCGCGCCTGCTGGAACTGCACAAGCTCTATCTTTTCAAGACCAACCCGGACGATATAGTCCCCATTGATGCTGCGATTGCCCGCGAACTCCAGGAGATGCTCAGCCGCACTGGCGATTACCAGGGGCCGGTGAACGGTGTCTATGATGAGGCCACGCGCCGCGCTTTCAATACGTTCAGCATGCGTGAGAATCTGGAAGATCGCTGGGTGGAGGGTGCCCAGATTGACAGCGTGGTACTGCGCTTTATTCGCCAACGGTTCTCGCAGTGACCCCTGGGAGGTGTCCTATCAGACATCATGACGCTGCTGGCTCACCTTATCTACTGCTCAGGCTCCCTCTTGTTGGTCTTAACTTACTTGTTGGCTATCTGGCCTGATTGAGAGAAAAAGGAGTGGAGGAGCGTATTTCATACATGGGGTAATGTCTGCTCTTTGATTTGAAGCTGTCTACCAGACTGCCTGGTGCCCTTGAAGGAACAGGAACCGTAGCTCATAGAAAGGAGCAAGTGGGCTTATTGAAGGCAACCCATCAGGAAAAGATGGCCGATTGCCTGCCATCTTCCCCCTAAGTTTGTCCCCTGTGAACCAAGCCATCTCAGGGTACATTGACCACAACCAGAATCGTAGTTATACTATGGTTCACCTGCTGCCCTCGCGCGGAAGCGGGAGGGTATATCAAGAGCGGAAGGACGAATAACATTTATGCGGAAGAAGCGGTTTCTCGCCTCGCAAGGTATCTTCCTTGGACTTCTCACCATTATCCTCACAGCTTGTGGGGGTGGTGGCAGCGCAACCTCCAGTCCAACGGCAGGCCCGACCAAGCCCCCGAACTATGCCGCAAACCAGGTTCTCAGGGTTGCTAACATCGGCACGCAGGACATCCACACCACCGACCCGGCGCAGCCAACTGACCTGAACTCCGCTCAGGCGATCAGCCTGATGTATACGGGTCTGGTGAAATTGGACCCGGCAACGTTGGAAGTCAAGCCGGATCTTGCCACGACTTGGGATGTGACCAATGGTGGCATGACCTACACCTTCCACCTACGCAGTGATGTCAAGTTCTCCAATGGCGATCCGATGACGGCTCAGGACTTTGCCTACACGTTTGATCGCACGCTGGACCCCTGCCTCCAGCCAAGCCCTTCGCCAGTGGCACCAACCTATATGGGCGATATTGTTGGCGCGAACGACCGCTACAACGCCAAATGCACCAATCCCCCAAGCGCCCCGTCCGTCATCGGCAAAGGCGTGGTAGTTGTGAATGCCACAACCCTCCAGATCAACCTGGACCGCCCCATCGGTTTCTTCCTGGATCAACTGACCTATTCTACGGCTTTCGTGGTTGACAAGAACATCGTCGATCAGTTGAAAGGCGACTTGTCTCAGGGTTCGGCGGGCACCGGGCCATTCATGCTCAAGTCGTGGCAGCACAACGTCGGACTCACGTTTGTGCCCAACCCATACTGGTATGGGCCGAAGAGCCGCCTGACCGAGATCGACATGCCCATGTTCCAGGACACTGCCCCGGCTTTCAAGGCGTTCCAGGCCAAGCAAATTGACGTGGACAACCTGCTCGACTCCACGATCTATCCGACGGCCAAGGCTGGCAATGGCAAGCAGTGGCAATTCAACGAAGGGCCAGCCCTGTGGATCAACTATGTCACTGGCAATGACAAAGTTGCTCCGTTTGATAATGTCAAGGTGCGCCAGGCATTTGCTGAGGCGATAGACCGCGACACCATCTCTAATCAGGTACTTGGGGGCTTTACCCAGCCATCGGATCACATCATCCCCCAAGGAATGCCAGGCTACAATCCCAACCTCAAGGGCCTGCCCTTCAACCCGACAAAGGCCAAGCAAGACTTGCTGGCAGCAGTAGGCAGCGTGAGCAGCCTCCCGCCGATTACGCTGGAGTACGCTACTGGCTCCGATCCTGACAAAATCTTTGCAAAGATGAAGCAGGACTGGCAGACGTACCTGGGCGTGACGGTCAATCTGGACCCCGTTGATTTTGAGAAGCTGGTGACGGACGTTCTTACGAACAAAGTCCAGTTCTACGCGCTGGCCTGGATTGCTGATTACCCTGACCCGCAAGACTGGACAACCTTGCAGTTCACCAAGTATGGCCTGTACGACAACCAGAACTTCGATGATCCGCAGATTGACCAGCTTGTTGCAAAGGCTGATGTAGACCAGAACCAGACGGAGCGCTATCAACTGTACGATCAGGTTGAAGAGTTGGCTGTTGATGAGGAAGCCTGGGCGCCCTTCAGCCAGCAAAAGAACATTGTTGTCAGCCAGCTCAATGTACATGGCTACAAGCTGGATGCTGGCGGCCTGGTTCCACCGGATGTCTGGGCAGACATCTACCTCTGCAATGGCCCTTGTAATAGTTGAGCGATGCGACAGCGGGGTCCGGCCCCGGTCGTAGCGATCAGCCTCGTATGGTTGGGCGCTGGGGAGGGTATCCTCCTTCAGCGCCCAGGGCCGCTCTTGAGCTGCTTCGTGTTACTCAGCACGCTGAAACTTTCCGGGAAGGCTCATCCGGTTGCAGGGGAGGGCTTGCCATGCTGCAATTTATCGTTAAGCGTATTGCTGGCTTGATCTTCGTACTCTTTGGCATCTCGTTTATCACCTTTATTATGGGGCACTTTGCCCCAGGTGATCCTATTACTGCCTTGCTTGGCCCCCGCGCCGCCGACCGTCAGATTTACAACCAACTGGCCCACTTCTATGGGCTTGACCAGCCCTGGTATATCCAATACTGGAATTTTGTGACCAAGGCTTTGCGCGGCGATTTCGGCTTATCCTTTCAGAACGAAGGCCAGCGCGTGACAGATGTTCTGGCCCCAACCATTCTGGTCTCGGTGCAGCTTGGCCTGATGGCCTTCGCCTTGACGCTGCTGGTGGGCATTCCAACAGGCATTCTTGCTGCACTCAGGCGCAGTACCTGGGTTGATACCCTCAGCATGGGGGGCATGCTGTTTCTGTATGCCCTGCCTACTTTTGTGCTGATTCCCATTTATCAACTGTTGATGGTCTTTCTTGTTCAAAAGTTCGATCTGTCTAGCTCTCCTTTGCCGGTCTATGGCTGGGTGGATGGGCCGCAATACAAAATTATGCCCGTACTTATCCTTGCTGCTGCCGGAGTAGGCTACTACGCGCGCCTGACGCGCACCGTAATGTTAGAGGTACTAGGTCAGGATTATGTTCGCACAGCGCGCTCGAAAGGACTCCGCGAGCGCGTTGTTATTTATGTTCACGCTTTGCGCAACGCTATGCTGCCGCTGTTGTCGGTGATCGGTCCATCACTGGCCTATATCGTCAATGGCGCCTTTGTGGTCGAGCGGTTGATGGGTGTGCCGGGCGTTGGCGCCTACACGATCAGTTCGATCAGCTTCCGCGATTGGCCGGTTGTCCAGGCAACCGTTCTGGTTCTTGCGCTGGCTGTCGTTATCATGAATTTCCTGACCGATATTTGCTATAGCCTGGTTGATCCCCGTATCCGGCTTTCCTGATCGTCTGCGCCTCTATTGACTCGCATAGTCACCTGGGGAGGGTGCCTGATGGATTTACAAGATACTCCGCGACAGCAGCCGGGGGAACATCTGACGCAGGCCAGCAGTGTTGGGATTGCGCTGGAAGAGCCTGCCGAGCTAGAGCAGGCGAAAGTCAGCGCCCCTGCTGTTTCGCCGCTGCGTGAGTCACTCCGCCGCTTCCAACGCGATAAACGCGCAGTGACTTCTCTCATTGTCCTTATCCTCATTGGCTTTTTAGCCCTCGTCTTTCCCAGCATCTATGAGCATGTCGGGCAAACGGTGATCTTCAACAATCATGGGTTCATCTTTACCACTCCACCTGAGCAGTATCATAGCCCCGACTACATCGACTCTTTCCGCCAGGCACAATACCCCAGTACCATGCACTGGTTAGGGACCGACGATGGCGGCCAGGATATTCTCGCGCGATTGCTGAAAGGCTGGCAGGTTTCGCTGCTGGTGGCTGTTGTGGTGGAGATACAGGATGTTGTGTTGGGCGTCTTTTTTGGCGTGCTGGCGGGCTATTTTGGGGGCATCATTGATACCGTGCTGGCGCGCTTTACCGATTTGATGTTTGCGTTTCCTGGTCTCCTCTTTGCCATTTTGGTGGTAGCGATCTATGGTGAGAAGTTCGATAATCTCTCTATTCTGGGCTTTCACTTTGGTAACTATGGCCGCCTGGTCCTGGCCGCGCTCGTTTTGGGCTTTACCGTCTGGCCGCAGATGGCGCGCTATGTGCGCTCCCAGGCGCTCCAACTCAAAGAGCAGCAGTTTGTCGAGGCTGCCCGCACGAATGGCACCGGCCATGTCAGGATCATCATGCGCCATATCTTGCCTAATATCGCCAGCTTGATTGTGGTGGCAGCCACGCTGAATATGGCAACAACAGTGGTTGCTGAGGGCACACTGAGTCTCCTGAGCCTGGGCGTTCAGCCTCCTGGCTCCAGTCTGGGCTTGATGGTCTTCAAGTATTCTAATGACCTTCAACTGTTCCCTTATGAAATGATCTGGCCGATTCTTGGGGTGGTGATCCTGGTGCTGGCGCTCTCTTTCATTGGCGATGGGCTGCGCGACGCCTTTGATCCTCGCACCAAAGACTAAACGGGCCGCGAACAGAGAGGGATGTGTCATGCCAAAACTTCTGGAGGTGAAGAACCTCAAAACGTATTTTCACACCCGCAGCGGCGTGGTAAAGGCCGTCGATGATGTCTCCTTCAGCATTGAGGAGGGCGAGACGCTGGGTGTGGTGGGCGAAAGTGGTTCGGGCAAGAGCGTCACGGCTCTCTCCCTGATGCGGCTGATTGCCAGCCCGCCGGGCAAGATCATGGAGGGCAGCGAAATCTGGTTCCGGGGCGATGACGTGCTGGATATGTCCGATGAGGAACTGCACGAACTGCGCGGCGGCAAAATCTCGATGATCTTTCAAGACCCTATGACTTCGCTGAACCCGGTCTTTACGGTTGGCTTCCAAATCGCTGAAACGGTCAAAACCCATCTTAAGCTGAATGGTAAAGCGGCAACTGAACGGGCGCTGGAGATGATGGAGCGCGTCCGTATTCCCGATGCCCGCCGCCGCCTGAAAAGCTATCCACATGAGTTCAGCGGCGGCATGCGCCAGCGCGTGATGATTGCTATCGCGCTCTCGTGCAATCCTCAACTGTTGATTGCTGACGAGCCAACAACGGCGCTCGACGTGACCATTCAGGCGCAGATTCTTGATTTAATGAGAGCGCTCAGCAAAGAATTTCACACCTCCGTCCTGTTGATTACCCACGACCTGGGTGTGGTGGCCGGGATGTGCCAGCGCGTCGTGGTGATGTACGCCGGGCGGGTGATGGAAGAGGCCCCAACTTCCCAGCTTTTCAACAAACCCGCCCATCCCTATACTCAGGCACTCTTGCGCTCTATCCCGCGCCTGGAGGATACCAAACAACAGCGGCTGATTCCCATCAAAGGGCAGCCCCCTGATCTCATCAATCTTCCTCCTGGGTGCCCATTTGCGCCGCGCTGCCAGAAAGCGCAGGCGCGCTGCCAGGTGGAGACTCCTAAACTGCGTGAGGTGGCTGAAAATCAGAGTGCCGCCTGCTTCTACCCTTTCTAGCCAGGAGGAGCGACCCAATGGAAGAAACCAATGCTGCTGCTGCGGTTAATGACGCGCTGATTGAAGTCACCGACTTGAAAGTGTATTTTCCCGTGCGTGGCGGATTGCTGGGAAGAACCTCCGCCCATGTTAAGGCGGTAGATGGCGTAAATCTGACGGTGAAGCCGGGCGAGACGCTGGGGCTGGTTGGCGAGAGCGGCTGTGGGAAATCAACTACCGGGCGCGCCATCCTTCAACTCATCAAACCAACCAGTGGCTCGGTGCGCTTCAAAAATCAAGAACTCACCACCCTGAGTCCAGCCAGGGTTCGCCAACTGCGCGCCAACCTCCAGATGATCTTTCAAGACCCGTTTGGCTCGCTTGATCCCCGCTTCACCGTCGGCCAGATCGTTGCTGAGCCGCTGCAAAACTTCCACTATGGCTCAAAAGTTGAGATTCGGCAGCGAGTGGAAGCGCTGCTGGAGGTGGTGGGACTCAACCCCAAATACATCAACCGCTATCCCCATGAATTCAGCGGCGGCCAGCGCCAGCGCATTGGCATCGCTCGCGCGCTGGCAATGAACCCGGCGTTTGTGGTCTGCGACGAGCCGGTCAGCGCGCTAGATGTCTCTATTCAAGCGCAGGTACTCAATCTGCTTCAGGAATTGCAGGAGCGCTTTGGCCTGACCTATCTGTTTATTGCGCATAATCTTTCGGTTGTCAAATATATCAGTGATCGCGTGGCCGTCATGTATCTGGGCCGTATCGTAGAAATAGCGGATCGTGTTGCGCTTTATGAACGCCCGCTGCATCCCTATACCCAGGCGCTGCTCTCGGCCATTCCGGTGCCGAATCCAGAGATCGAAAGCCAGCGCCAGCGCATCATTCTGGAAGGCGATGTGCCCAGCCCGGTGAATCCGCCGCGCGGCTGCCCATTTCATCCCCGCTGTTGGAAAGCGCAGCAGCAGTGCCGCGTGTCTGTGCCACCTTTGGAGCGCAAAGAGGGCAGTCATATGGCCGCCTGCTTCTTCCCAGGATGATAGAAGGGAGGTCAGGTCGCTATGCGCGAGCATCGCATCAAGGTCAACGGCGTGGAACTCTTTTATGCTGAAGAGGGCGATGGGTCGCCATGTCTCCTGCTGCACGGCGGGCCAGGGCTGGATCACCAGGAGTTTGTCCCCTGGCTCTCGCCGCTGGCGAGCAGCGCTCGCCTGATCTATCTGGACTATCGCGGCAATGGGCGCTCTGAACGCATTGCGCCAGAACTGTTTACGACGGCGGCAGTGGTGGAAGATGTTGAGGCGCTGCGCCAGGCGCTTGGGTTCCCGCAGATGGCCGTGTTGGGGCATTCCTTTGGGGGATTTATCGCGCTGAGCTACGCGCTAGCCCATCCATCGGCGGTCTCGCGGCTGATCGTAAGCTGCTCGGCGCCAAGCTACGATATTGGAGCGGAAGTGGAGGCGCAACTGGCGGCATTTAATTCGCCCGCAGTGGCCGCCGCCTTTGCCCGCGAAAATGAGATGCAGTCCGATGAGGATATGCGCGCCATCATCCTGGATGAACTGCCGTTTTACTTCGCCACCTATCCCGATAGCATCAAACGGGTGGCTGAGGATTGGGCGGCGCGCACCCGCTATTCTGCGGCGCTCTCTAGCTGGTGGAGCGTCCATCAGATGCCGCTCTATGATGTGCGCCCGCATCTGGGCAAACTCTCCATGCCTGCGCTGATTCTGGCCGGGCGCCATGATCGCGTGTGCAGTATCAACCAGGCTGCAATCATGCACCAGGGAATTCCTGGCTCGCGGCTGGTCGTGTTTGAACAAAGCGGCCATATGCCCCACATGGAAGAATCTGAGCGCTATATCCAGGTTGTACGGGATTTTCTAGGGTGAAGCGGTTATAATAAACGGCAGGGATAGCCCCTTCACTGTGCTGGGCTGACGCCGGGAGGAGCCGCAAAAATGCTGAAAGAAATCCTCGTATTGCTTGGTCGTGGAATGCGCCTTGCCTGCCCCGTTTGTGGTGAGGGGCGGCTATTTCGTGGCTGGTTCAAGATGTATGAGCGCTGCCCCGTTTGTGGCTTCCGCTACGAGCGCGAAGAGGGGTATTTCACCGGGGCGATGGCGGTCAACCTGGTCATCTCGGAACTCCTCCTGGCGGCTCTGGCTATCCCATTAGCGCTTCAGCCCTGGATGTCGGTCTTTCTGCTCGTGGCAACTGGCGGCGCGCTGGCCGTCCTCCTGCCGCTCCTTCTGTATCGCCACTCCAGAGGTCTCTGGATGAGTATCGACCATATCATGCACCCGGTTGAGGACTGAGCGTTACTCGTTCAGCAAGATTTGCAGGTCGCTCGCCAGAGTGCTGGGATCAAAGCTATCATCAGAGAACAGAATGCGTTCGTGCCCCTGTTTGTCAATCAGATAGAGGGCTATGGTGTGATTGACTGTGCCGGGGCTGCTGGCAGTTGGGGTGGCCGGTTCAGCGGAGACCCCATAATCAGACCAGATTGGGGCAAGCTGCGTCTTCGTGCCAATCAAAAAGTGCATTTGATTGAGCAGGTTATGCTCTTTAGAGAACTGATAAGCTGCGGCCTGAGTGTCGCCCACAGGGTCAGTGCTGACGGCCAGCACGCCAATATCGCTGCTCTTACTTCCCACCTTTTCCAGTGCCAGATGAATCTTATCGGCGATGAGTGGGCACTGATCCGGGCAGTGTGTATAGAGGAAAGTCAGGACCACTGGATGCCCGCGAAATTGCGAGAGCGAAACCGCGTTGCCGAACTGATCGGTCAGGCGAAAATCAGGGGCATTGGTGCTGCCCAGATCGGTTCCTTGCAGGGTAGGGGCCGATTGTTTGGGCAGGAAGAACACTACCACCAGCACAATAATGACCAGGGCTGCTGATGTGACCACAGCGAGTCGAGAAGCAAGGCGCCAACTCATAAGAGTTCCTCGGATCACTCAGGCAATGGCGCGGTCAATCACCATAACGGCGAAGAGCAGCGCCAGATAGCAGTTGGAATACCAGAACAGTGTGCGTGCCCAATGTTTGGTCTCATCGCGCAGCACGCGAATCGCCAGATAGAGAAAGCCCGCGCCGAGCGAGAGCGCCGACACCAGGTAGATCAGGCCCATTGTGCGCGTCGAGAAAAGCACCAGCGTCACGGCGAAGAGCAGCAGGCTGTAGAGGACGATTTGCCGCCTGGTTTCCTTTTCACCCAGGACGACTGGCAGCATCGGAATCTTTGCGCGCGCGTAGTCATTCTTGATAAGTAGGGCCAGCGCCCAGAAGTGCGGCGGTGTCCAGTAGAAAATAATAGCAAAGAGCCAGATCGCTGGCAGCCCAATAGAGTTGGTGACAGCGGCCCAGCCAACCAATGGAGGAATGGCGCCAGCCGCTCCACCAATGACGATATTTTGGGTGGAACTGCGCTTGAGCCAGAGCGTGTACACAAAGATATAGAAGAGAATGCCTGAAAAGGCCAGAACAGCGCTTAGCAGATTTACCAGGAGGGCCAGATCAGCAAATGAGAGAACTGCCAGGGCAATGCCGAAGATCAGCGCGTGCCCCGGCGGGACGCGCCCGGCAGGCAGTGAGCGGCGCCTTGTCCGGCTCATCACCTGATCGATGTCGCGGTCAAAATAGCAATTAATCGCATTGGCGCTGCCCGCTGCGCACAGCCCTCCAAAAAGGGTAGCGATGACCAGTCCCAGCGGCGGAAAACCGCCTTCAGCAATTGCCATCGAGGCCACTGTCACGCCCAGCAGCAGGACAGTGACATGCGGCTTCATCAAATTGATGTAGCCACCCAGATGCAGCTTGAGCGTATTGGCCTGGCCTGTCGTTTCCGTTGCTGGCTGAACAGGTTCCTTGACCCACTCGCTTTCGGGGGATGGCGCTTCTGGTGGCGTGGTGGGTTGCGCTGCTGTGGGCAGGTCTCGGTAGGCAAGGGTGGTGAGCGCGACCATACACCCCCAGACGGCGGTAGCCACGCCCAGATGAAATCCCTGAGCAGTCCCTAGCTCTCCCCCCACCAGTCCATTGGCATAGAGCAGAACCATCACTGCACCAATTCCAACCTGAATCACGAAGAAGATCGCAGCGGCCAGGGCAATCCATGCCTGCTGAGGGGCTTCGCGTCTGCGCCGCCAGGCATAGATGATGGTGGCGAGGATAAACAGGCCAACGATACCGGCGACAAAACGGTGGAACAGGTTAATAAAGACCAGCGTGGTGTCTGACGAAAAGACCGGGCCACAAGTCGGCCAGCCAGGACACACCCAACTGGCGCTGGTGCCGCGCACATTAGAGCCGCTGAGCAGCAGACCATAGGTTAAGATCGTGCTTATCAGCGCCATCAGGGCAAAGCGCCGCGCGCTCCGGGGATTTCCGACGACAGGCGTACTCTGGTGCATCAGCACGGCAGCCACCACTATCGCTCCAAAGAGGGCCAGTGCTGTGCCTAGATGGGCGGTCACAATGGTCTGCGGCAGATCGTACCATACTGTGATGGCGCCCAGCACAATCTGGATAATGAGCAAAACCACTGCAATCATTGCCGGGATAACATATCGCCGTCGGCGCGCCCAGATCAGCACAGCCAGCGCCAGCGCGATCACCAGAGCGCTAACGATAGAAGCAGTCAGCCGGTGGGAATATTCTATGTCGGTTGGGAGGTCCAGCGGTGGGATCAGGCTGCCCTTACACATCGGCCAGTCGTTTTCGCAGCCAAGGCCGGAGCCGGTGATACGAACAAGGCCACCGATAATCACGAGGGCATAGGTAAAGCCAACCGTCACCCAGCCCAGACGGCGTAGTCGGGTCATGTGCTTCCCCTTTTGAGTCAGCGTTTCAACATGCCGGATTGTCGCGCAGCGCCCTGACACCTGCCTTGCAATCCTCTAGCCTCTACCTTACAAAAGCCTGAATATCCCTCCGGCGCGTTCTAAATACGCGACGTTGGATGGGCTGCGCTTCTTTGCCGACATGGCGGGCAGGTTGGGGGCGACCAGAGCGACTGTCAGCGCGCCCTTGTAGATACTGTAGAAGTGTAGAAGTGTAGAAGTGTAGAGGTCTCTTTTTATCTTCTCTTCAGCGATGAGTTGCCGCTAGCCCTGTGGCGATTCGGCAATTATCTGCTGCGTGTCGTCAGCAGGCGCTTGACCATTCTCCTGATGGGCAGCCTCCTGGAGTGCCAGGTGTCGCTTGAACTTGAAATAGGCGAAGGCTGCGCCTGCCGCAAGCAGGAGATAGCATCCCCAGAGCCAGGCAAACGAATAATTCAGAAAGAGTGGGCCGAAAGGATCGGGCAGCTTCGTGAGCAGTGCCAGGATGATAAGCGGCGCAATGAGCGCAGGAAAGAGAAACAGGATCAGGCTGACAGCTACTTTTGGGTGCATGGTTGTTATCCTTACCAACTGGGGCTTATGGGTTCTATTCCGATTGACACAACAGCGAATAGTGAAATACAAAGCGCCGAAAAGAATTTTATCACTTTTGGGGCAAATGCCTCTCTTCCGGCTCCCTTTCTTCACAACTCCCTTTCCTGCCAGACTTGGGTGCTGTGGGCCAGCCGCGCGCTGTTGCATAGGGGAAAGGCAGCCGTTGTGTTTCTGGGAGCGGGTTAAGACGCCAACAAATAGAGAAAACGAGATTCGTGCAGGAAGAGTATCCATTTCTAAGCTGTTCAGGGGTTTGTAAGGGGTTCTGACAGCACTGCAAGCCAAATGTTAGCAGACCGGGGTAGAATAGCCGCGACAAGAGTGGGAGAAAACTGTCCCTGCGGCTGGCTGAAGCGTTATTATGCAGCGGGCAGGCTATTTTTGCCCTCATCATCTCATAGCTAGGAGGCTCGAGGACGTGCGGATATTTATGCCGAACGGACGTGTGCCGAACAGGCTGATACGCTGGCTCATCCCAGTGTTCCTGGGTTTATGCCTGCTTTTCATCGCTGGCTGCGACCTTGGTAACTCTAATACCCTGAACCCCCAAGGCCCTGTTGCGCTCCAGGAGTCTGATCTTTTCTGGTTCATCTTAATCGTGGCAACGGTGGTCTTTGTGCTTGTGGAAAGCGCTCTGATCTACTCTGTCATTCGCTTCCGCGCCAGGCCCGATTCTCCAGAGCCGCGCCAGATTCACGGCAATACCACACTGGAAATCTGGTGGACGATTGTGCCGTCGCTCATTCTCTTCCTGGTGCTGGGCCTGACGATCAAGACGCTGGTGGGCATTCAGGAGCCAGCGAATACCGGACAGACGATTGAGGTCAAGGTCTCTGGGCATCAGTGGTGGTGGGAGTTCCAGTACGAGCAGATTCCTCAATATAGCGCGAATTATGTGGATGCCAACGGGAAGGCAACGACTCAGCCGATGACCACCGCCGACGATCTGGTTGTGCCGGTGGGAGCGACTGTTCATCTTGATCTCTATTCCGATAATGTGATCCACAGTTTCTGGATTCCCCAATTGACTGGCAAGACCGATGTGGTTCCTGGTCACGCGAACCATATGTGGTTTAAGGCCGACACCCCAGGCACCTATCAGGGCGCCTGCGCGGAGTTCTGCGGCGATCAGCACGCGCATATGCGCTTCCATGTCATTGTCTTGAGCCAGGCGGACTTCGCAAAATGGGTTGCCAATCAGCAGCGACCTGCCTGCGATCCGCAGAGCGTCGGGCCACAGCCGCAGTGCAACACCGCCGATCTCAACTCTGCTTCGGTGCTGCGGGGCAAAGAATTGTTCTTCACTGGCGTGTTTGCCAATAATAATGCCTGTATTGCCTGCCATTCTATCTATGGCACGAGCTACAGCGCCAACGGCACAACCCTCACGGCTCAGGGAGTGATTGGGCCAAATCTGACTCATTTTGGCAGCCGCGACCTGATTGCTGGCGGGGTGCTGGATAACAATCCTGCCGCTCTGGCGCAGTGGCTGACTGACCCACAAAGCGTGAAACCGGACAGTGATATGCCCAATCTGGGTCTAACACCCAGCCAGGTGCAAGACCTGGTGGCGTATCTGGAGAGTTTACAATAAACATCGGGTGTGGCTCAGGTCACACGTAGGCATATGGATAGAACTAAGCGAACACTAGCAGAGCGTTGGAGGAGCTGTATATGGCGATCCAGGGGGGCATAGCCGTTCCACAAAGGGAACGGATATTCTCGGCCCAGCGCTTCAGTCAGACCGCTATCGGGTCGTGGATTACGACGACCGATCATAAAAAGATTGGCGTCATGTATATGTTTACGGGCTTCTTCTTCTTCCTTGTGGGAGGAAGTGAAGCGTTGTTGATTCGTACGCAGCTTGCTGTGCCGAATAACACCTTCCTCAGCCCGGACCTCTATAACCAGATTTTCACGATGCACGGCACCACGATGATTTTCCTCTTCGTGATGCCCTTCTTGACTGGCCTGGGCAACTATGTTGTGCCGCTGATGATTGGTGCCCGCGATATGGCCTTCCCGCGCATCAATGCGCTGGGCTACTGGCTGGTGCTTTTTGGGGGCATTTTCCTCAACATCAGCTTCTTTGCTGGCGGCGCGCCGAATGCTGGCTGGTTTTCGTATGCGCCGCTGACGGAGGCTATTAGCTGTAACCGAGGCGGCGGAGCGCTCTGCTCGCCAGGCCAGAATATGGATTTCTGGATTCTGGGCATCCAGATTTTGGGCATCTCATCCATCCTGGGCGCGCTAAACTTTGTGGTGACGATTCTGCGTCTGCGGGCGCCGGGCATGACCATCAACCGCATGCCCCTCTTTACCTGGATGACGCTGATAACCTCCTTCCTGCTGCTCTTTGCCATTCCCAGCCTGACGGCGGCCAGCGCGTTCCTCTTCCTGGATCGCCATCTGGGCACGACGTTTTATAATGTCGCCTTTGGAGGAGACCCGCTGCTCTGGCAGCACTTGTTCTGGTCGTTCGGCCATCCAGAGGTGTATATCCTCATCTTACCAGCCTTTGGCATTATCTCAGAGGTGCTGCCCGTCTTCTCGCGTAAGCCGATATTTGGGTATACCTTCGTGGCATGGTCAGGCATCGCTATCGGCTTCTTGAGCTTTACCGTCTGGGCGCATCATATGTTTGCCGTTGGCCTACCAGTAACAGCGCAAGCCTTCTTTGCCACGACAACGACGCTGATCGCTATTCCTACAGCGGTGAAGATTTTCAACTGGCTGGGTACCATCTACGGAGGCAAGCTGCATCTCACGGCGGCAATGCACTTTGCCATCGGCTTTGTGGCAATGTTCCTGATTGGCGGCCTGAATGGCGCAGCGCTGGCGATTGTGCCGTTTGATTATCAGGTGACAGACAGCTACTTTGTCATTGCCCATCTGCACTATGTTCTCTTTGGGGGCACAGTTATGGGCATTTTCTCGGGCCTGTTCTACTGGTTCCCCAAGATGTCGGGCAAGTTCTTGAACGAAACGTTGGGCAAGGTACAGTTCTGGCTGTTCATGATCGGGTTGAATCTGGCGTTCTTCCCCATGCACCTGCTGGGTCTGTTGGGGATGCCGCGCCGCATCTATACCTACGCGCCCAATGCGATCTGGGATCAATTGAACCTGACTTCTACGATTGGCGCCTTTATCCTGGGAGTGGGGGTGCTGCTCTTCCTGTACAACTTCATCACCAGCCTGTGGATTAACGGCAAGCCAGCCGGAGATGATCCCTGGGATGCGTTCACGCTGGAGTGGATGACTACCTCGCCACCAGCGGCTTATAACTTTAAGAAACTCCCGACTGTGCGCAGCCGTCGCCCGTTCTATGATTTCAAGAACCCGGAGAATGCCGATTGGAAACGACGTTCCCATTAGCGGGTCTGGTCGGGTATAATAGAGCAAGGGCGAACCTATCGTCCTGATGCTCGTAATCACAGGAGGTACGCTCTTGTCACAGGAACATGTTCAACAAGTGAGCCAGACTGACCAAGAAGAGACAGTAACCTTGCCGGATGCACACGCTCCTGCTGCGCATCACGACGAGGAAGAAGAACATATTCACCTGCCCGGTCCCAGCTATTGGCCGATTCTGGTCGCTGCTGCGATGGCGCTCGCGCTGGTGGGGCTGATGGTTGATATTGGCCTGGCTGCTGCTGGCTTGCTGCTGGCCTTTATCTTTGGCATTGGCTGGGGACTCAACTGGGGACTTGAGAGCCAGCAACACGCACCTGTAGAATAAGAGGAATACCAGTTATGAGCATGGCCCATACTGAGCAGTCAATGGGCGTGAGTGGGGAGGTAGCCCACCAGGGGGGAAGAAGTCTCGGCTGGTGGGGAATGGTTTTTTTCATCGCTTCGGAGTCCCTGCTCTTCGCCAATTTGATTGCTGGCTATCTGTACCTGCGCGTGCGCGCGGGCACCTGGCCGCCGCCAGGTACCGGCGACTTGAAAGATATTGCGCTGCCAGCCGTCAATACAGTTATTCTGCTGTCAAGCAGTATCCCAATCAACCTGGCAGGGAGGGCCATTGCCGGGCGCAAACCGCGCTTGCTTTTCTGGCGGCTGACGGAGCGCTGGACACCCTGGCTGATTCTGACAACGATTATCCTGGGAAGCATCTTTCTTAGCATCCAGGCGGTGGAATACAGCAGCAATAACTTTGGTATCTCGAATAACCTGCTGGGGTCTACGTTCTATACCGTCACCGGCTTTCACGGCGCGCACGTTGCGGTGGGTATCATTCTCTTGCTGGTGAATTTCTTCCGCGCCGTGCGTGGGCAGTTCACCAAAGAGAAGCACTTCTCGCTGGCGGCTGGCGAGATGTACTGGCACTTTGTTGATGTCGTCTGGATTTTCGTGTTCACGCTCGTGTATGTCATCACGGCCTTTTAGAGCGAGCAACTCCGGCCTGGCTCTTGCAGCCAGGCCAGCCCCTTTCGATCTCGCATATCTGCTCGCGTCGGCCAATGCTGCTATATCCGGCTGAAGTGCTGCTGTTTGGATCGCCAGCCCCTGTACTGGCACGGCAAGCAGGATTCAGCCGGATTTTGTATAATGTGGTTGGCCTGACACATGCGGATCATGTACAATAGGCAAAAGCGCTCTCTATGGCCGTACCGCGAAGAGATGGTGTTAGCACAGCTTGCCAGGGCTGAGAAGGGCAGGCCAGCCGATGGACGACGACATTGCAGGCAGCGTGAACCGGACACTTTCGGCAGAGGCGGACAACAGCACAGGAGCGAGCGGCGCATCCATTGTGCGCTGCGCGATCTGCCGCAAGCGTATCTGGGTTGGAGCGCAGGCACTCAAAGAACCCGCTGAGGCGCCAGAACCGCAGCAGTCCTGGATGCTTTGTAAGGTATGCCATGCCGCTGTGATGGTTGAGCTTGAACGCTCACCAGTACGCACGCCGATGCGGGTACGTATAGCCGTTGGGTTGGTTGCAGCAGAGCGCTGGCCTCGCGCCCACCGCAATAGAGGTGAGCGGGAAGATCGCGTCTGGATCGCCTTTCTCTATTGGGGATTTGCCGGAATGATGCTGCTGCACCTGCTGATTATCGTTCTGCTGGCAGAGATTGCGAAGTGATTGCTCATGGCTTCTCTCAAACAGCTTATTCCTGTTACCAGCGCGGCGGATCGGTGGAGGTTGGCTGGCTTGCTCGTTGGCGACGCCTGCTCCTTTTTGCTCTTTGCGGCCATTGGCCGCGCCAGCCATAATGAAGCGAACGCCGAGGCATTGCTTCTGGTGGTGAAAACTGCCGCGCCGTTTGCCATTGGCTGGTTTGTGGTTGCCCCTTTCTTTGGGGTTTATCGCCAGGCGGTTACTTCGGCGCTGCGACCAATGCTGCTGCGCACGGCGTTGGCCTGGGTCTGTGCCTGGCCGGTGGCACTGCTGCTGCGCTGGCTCTTTACTCAGGAGGTTCCGCCAGTGAGTTTTGCACTGGTGACGCTGGCATTCAATCTTCTATTTCTGGGCATCTGGCGCGGCCTCTTTGCGCTGGTGGTGAGGCGCTTGTCGCTGCTCAAACCGAGATGGTAAAATTCTCACCGTATTCTAACAGAGATCATCACACAGAGAACCATTTGATTCTTTCATTCTTCACAGAATCTATGCTTCTATCTGCTATGGCAGGAGTCTTGTATGGAGATCGCTTCCACCAGAGGAAGGCGGCTCGAAGTCAATCGGATACAAAAAGCCACCGGCCAGAATAACCCACCTGCTTCCTGTTCCGACGATCAGGAAAGGAATATTCCCCTCGTTCAATTGCCCCAGGAACACCGCATTCTTCTTGACAGCGTGACCAGTAATATGGCGAGCGGCTTTGTCTTGCTAGACCGCAGAGAGCGCATTGCCTATGCGAACGCTCGCGTAGAAAGTTTGCTTGGCTTCGAGGCAGGGGCGCTGCTTGATCGCCCTGCGCTGGATTTTCGCAAGCAGCTTGTGCTGCTGGCGGCTGATCCGCATCTGGCCGAGGAAGAGCTTGATCGTGTCTGGGCAAACCCTGAAGAGGTCGCGGCTGATCTGGCGCTGGCGCATGCTGCGATTCATTGGCTGCGCGTGCGCAGTTTTCCAGTGCGCGATGAACCCGGTAATCTGCTGGGCTGGGGGATGCTGCTGGATGATGTGACGCTGGAGCGCGCTTCGGAGAAAGCCAGGGCGGAGGCGCTGGCGTTGGCCGCGCACGAGCTAAAGACGCCGCTGGCGGTCATCAAGGGGTCGGCCACGACATTGCTCGCCAATTCGCAACGCTGGGATGCTGCCGCGCAGCGTGAGATGCTGCAATTAATCGATGAGCAGTGCGATCATTTGCATGAACTGGTTAATGGGCTGCTCGATGTCTGGCGTCTTGACGCGGGCATGCTGCCGATACGCCCGACACTGATTCGCCTGGCTGAGTTCCTTGAGCCGTTGGTAAGCCAGTGGCAGGCGCGCACTTCCAGTCATCATCTGGTCCTTGAATTGCCTGCTGATCTTCCCTCGTTGATGGCTGATCGCGGGCGATTGGAGCAGGTGATGAACCATCTCCTGGACAACGCGCTGAAATATGCTGCTGGTGGCGAGGTTCTCGTCCGGGCGGTAGCTGGGGATGGAAGGCTTGAGATCAGCATTAAGGATCAGGGGCGCGGTCTTACGCAAGACCACCTTGAGCGCATTTTTGAGCGTTTCTATCGTGTCCGCGCTGAAGGCGAGCATCTCCCCGGCAGCGGAATGGGTCTGGCTGTTGCCAGGGCGATTGTCCAGGCGCATGGAGGTCGCATCTGGGCAGAGTCGGCTGGCCCTGGCCTGGGCGCGACTTTCCACGTAAGTCTGCCGCTCGCTGCTCAGCACCCGGCAGCAATTTCTACGCCGCAGCGTGCGCCGGGTGGGCTGATGACCCTGCCTGCTGACCATCCACGCGCCAGTCGGGCTGGCGACCGGCAGAGTATCTTGATTGGTGATAGCGATCCGGGCATTGTGCGCTACCTGCGCGCCAATCTGGAGGCGCAGCAGTATCGTGTGTTCCCTGTGGCTGATGGGTTCCAGGCGCTCCAGTACCTGGAGCGCGAGCAGCCCGATCTGGCGCTGCTGGATGTTGAGATTCCGGGCATGGGTGGCCTGGAGCTGCTGGAGCGCGTTCGTGAATTTTCATCGACGCCAGTTATAATCCTGAGCGCGCGGCGCACCGAGGAAGAGTGCGTGCGCGCCCTTGATCTGGGGGCGGTGGATTATCTGGGCAAGCCTTTTAGCATCCAGGAGGTGCTGGCGCGTGTCCGCGCGGCGCTGCGTCAGCGGCGCCAGAGCGCTGAGCATGCGTCACAAGGCGCGCTATTCACATCTGGCGATTTGACCATTGATTTTGCTCAGCGTCAGGTGCGCGTCTGCGGGCGGGATGTGCCGCTCAGTCGCACCGAATATAAGCTGCTGACCGTGCTTGCCCAGCATGCTGGGATGGTGCTGACGCATGAATTGCTGCTGGAGAAAGTCTGGGGGCCAGGCTATAACCGCGAGATGGATTTTATCTGGGTGTATATTCGCCGGGTGCGCCGCAAGATTGAACCCGATCCGGCTCAGCCGCACTATATCTTGACGGTGCCCGGTGTGGGGTACAAACTGGCCCGCTTCTGAGTGATGGGAATGGAACATCTCAGGTGCGCGGATATGTTCTGGCGTTTGTAAGGCGCAGCGCCAAATTGTCAGTAACTTTGCAAACTATCCGCCGTATACTTCAGCGGATAGAGAGGGTGTTCTTTTGGCCTCGTGGAGCCATCCCTGAAAGAGAGAGGAGGGCAGCGCTGTGGAACTGCTGGCCGATACCCCAACTGTTCTCCTGGTGGAAAGAGATGCGGCGCTGCGGCGCGTGATTGCTCTGGGCTTGCAGCATCAGGGCATCAGCGTGCTGGAGGCGGCCTCTGCCCAGCAGGCGCGCGCACTGATGGAGCAGCACCCCGCGCTGCTTATTCTGGATGTTGACAGCGACCTTGCCGGTGATCGAGCGCTGCTGCCTGAACTCCGAGCCTACGATGGCCTGGCGCGAACGCCAGCCGTTGTGCTGACCTGGGATTGCTCATCTGAATTGAGCGATCAGCTTGAGGGCGATACGGCGGCTGTTTGTATCGCCAAACCCTTTGATGCGCGCCGTCTTTTCACTGAGGTTGCGGTGCTGCTGGAGGCCGCTGCTCAGCGTCGGCGGATGGAGCATGCTGTTGCCGCCGCTGTGGGTCAGCCTGCTCTCGCGGCGTCGCCTGGACAGGTTGTTGAAGTCTTGCAGGACGCCCCGCGTGCCGCGTTGGTTGAGGTGCGCGAGGAGGTGCATACCTCCTCACCAAGTATCTGGCCGGTCGTGCTGGCATTGGGGATGATGCTGGCTGCCAGCGGTTTTCTTATTCATCCAGTGTTGGTGGTGTTTGGAGTATTGGTGATTTTAGGGTCTATGCTTCTCTGGGGATTTGAGCCGAGTGCCCGGCCCGGCGAGGCATGAGGAGTGGTGGGGTATGGATTCGCCTGAGCAACCTGTTCAAATAGAGGAAACTGCTCCCACCAGGGCGCCGAACAAGAAGCGCCGCGCGATTATCACGCTGCTATTTTTCACTGCGCTTAATATTGTGCTGGTGGCTGTTCTCTGGACGCGCCTGACCACCGCGCAGCATATTATCAGCGGCGCAGCAACGGTTCCCCTTGTTGGGCATCAAGCCCCCGACTTTACGCTGCAAACGTGGGATACTCCGTCTGGGCGGAGCATCCACCTGGCTGATTTGAAGGGTAAGCAGCCGATTATCCTCAATTTCTGGGCATCCTGGTGTACGCCTTGCCAGCAGGAGTCACCCATGCTGGAGGCCGCCTGGCAGAAGTATCGCACCGAAGGGATCGCGTTTATTGGCATTGATTATCAGGATAGCCAGTCAGAGGCCCAGCAATTTTTGCAGAAGTATGGGATTACCTATCCAGTTGGCCCGGACTCTTCCGGCAGCATCAGCGTGGATTATGGGGTAAGCAACATACCAGCGACAATCTTTATTGATCGGTCGGGTGTTGTGGTGCGCACAGACCTTGGGCCGCTGGATGCCGCAACGCTGCAATCTGAAATCCAACAATTGCTGAAATAGCTATGTTGTGCTGGCAAGCCAGAAGGGAGGCGCCGGGGTGCCTATCGCCGGTCAATTGAGTTGGGAAGCTGCGCTTATTGCGTTTGTGGCTGGGGCAGCTTCTTTTTTTTCGCCCTGCGTTGCTCCGCTGGTTCCGGGCTATATTACTTATCTGGCTGGCTCCGGTATTTCGGCTGAACAGCCTGGCAAACCGACTGAGCAACCGCGCTGGTTTGCGCGGCCAGCGCTGCGTGTCAGCCTGCTCTTTGTTGCCGGATTTTCGGTAGCCTTTATTGCCCTGGGGTTTGCAGCCGCCTGGTTTGGGGTTCTGCTCAGCGCCTATCGGCCTGTGCTGGAAGCGATTACCGGCTGCGTGATGATTTTAATGGGCGCGTTTCTGCTCAACCTCTTGCCATCATTCATCATGAATGTTCTCTATCAAGAGCGCAAGCTCCATCCACGTCGGCACTGGGCAGGTGGGATAGCGCCTTTTGGGCTGGGATTTGTTTTTGCAGTGGGCTGGACGCCGTGTATTGGTCCGGTGCTTGGGGCGATTCTCTTCTATGCTGGTGCTTCGGCAAGTCTTGCGCTGGGAGGGGTACTGCTGGCGTTGTACGCGCTGGGGTTTGCTCTGCCGTTTATCGCCATTGGCGTGGGGTGGGCCAGCGGGCTGCACGCGCTGGGCTGGGCACGCCGCTATGGGCGTGTTATTACGGTAGCCAGCGGTGTCGCGTTGATTTTGATCGGCATTTTTTATCTTTCTGGACAGATGTACTATTTCTCTATCTGGGCACAGCACGTGGTGCCGCCAATTTTTCAATAATACGCACCTGGCACTGAAAGCGCCTGTAATGGTACTATGATAGCAGAGGATTCATCCTTTTTAATGGAGGCAAAGCAACAGTGGCCTGGTGCCGATTTTTCTTTCCCAAAATCGTTACGGCTGATATTGATCCCCAAGACCCGTCCGTGAACGACAATATCCAGTATGCCAAGTGCCTGCGGGGCAAAGTTCTCAAGGATGCGAACGACTGGATTCGCTGCGAGCATTTACCCTCGCCCGACGCGCCTTGCTGGCAAGAAGGGGGCAAGGTAATGCTTCCGCAGCGAGTACGGAGCAGCAGCCGCTCATAGCTGCCACGTCTCCGCCAGGCACGCGCTGTCTGGCGCAATGGGAAGTTTTTGTTTTCGTATACGAGCAAGCAGAAGAGGCGCCAGGATTCCTGGCGCCTCTTCTGCTTATCGTGCCACCAAATAGATGCTGGCATGCTAAACAAAGACTGCTATGCCTGCCAGCGGAACGCGCGCCAGGTGATGAGCATCGAGCCAATAATCCAGGCGAGCAGAATCAGGACACTGGTTTGAATGGCGGCCCAGCCCGCGCCATTGTTGATGATCTGGCGCAGCGCGTCATTCAGATAGAAGAGCGGCAGTACATGGATGATGTTTTGCAAAAAGCCGGTCACTTGATTGACCGGGAAATACGAGCCGCCCAGGAACATCATCGGGAAGCTGACCAGAAGGATAGCCGCCTGCGCCGCCTGCGACTTCTTGAAGAAGCCCGCCACAGCGAACCCAATCGCCAGCATCGTCATCGCTCCCAGGATTACAACCAGCGCCAGCAATCCGATATTCCCGTAGATTTGCACGTTGAAGAGCCAGATTGCCAGCGCAATCAGCACAACTTCTTGCACGACGGAGAGCAGTAATCTGGCAAGCAACTGCCCGCTAATCATGGCAATAGGCGCCAGCGGTGTCGCGGCCAGGCGCTTGGTGATGCCCTGCTCGCGCCAGAAAACCAACTGCACCGCAACCGTCAGATTTGCCCACATTAGCAGCATACCCACCATGCCTGGTGTCACATAGTCAATCGTTCGCAGATTCTTGACGGAGACACCCTGTTCATCGAGCGTAATCGGCTCTGGCCGATGAGTGGCAGCACTGTTGATGCTCTCTACAATAGCGCTGATTGTCAGTTTGGTCGTGGCGGCGGTCACAGGATCGCTTTGATTGTAGATCACGGTAAGGTGCGCCCCACCCTGAAGCACTTGATTGCCAAAGCCAGGTGCCATGATAATTACTGCATCGCGGCTGCCATCATCCAGCGCCTGTTCTTCCTCATCCTGGCTGCCGGTGTAGACTTGAAGCGAGCTGCTCTTTTGAAGCTGAGTGATGAGCTGCGCTGAGATAGCAGAGTGATCTTGATCGACCACGCCCAACTGCGTGCGCACAGCGCCATTACTCCCAAAGAGGAAACCAAACACCAGCACTGAGATCACCGATAGACCCAGGCTGGAAATAATCAATGCGCGCTGGCGCATTACCATCAAAAAGTTTGCCCGAACCAATGAGAAAAAAGTTGTCATAAGCATGATGCTCCTTTGTGAACATGTTAACAGTTGCCGCCCTGCCAGTCGGGAAGCCGGTGCTGCACCGCGCCCGGCAACTGGAATGAGATGTTATGCCTGCTCAGGGCGAAGTTCGCGCCCGGTAAGATCAAGAAAGACATCTTCGAGTGTCGGCGTGCGTACCTGGAGATCAGTCAGCGCTGCCCCGCGCTGTGTTGCGTAATGCAGCAGCGCGATCAGCGTTGGCTCCATTTGCGCGGTCTGAAGCACGAAGCGCCCGTTGGCTTCCCGCACTTTTGTGACACCTGGCAGTTTGCTGACTTCGCTCGTCCGCGCTTCCCCGTTCAGATGGCAATCAATGGTTGCCTGCGCGCCCAGCCGCCCGATCAATCCAGCGGCGGTATCCAGCGCGATAATCTGCCCCTCATCCATGATGGCAATGCGGTCGCACAATACCTGCGCCTCATCCATATAATGGGTGGTGATGATGATCGTTTTGCCCTGCTCTCGCAGGCTCAACACCGTGTCCCAGAGCATGCGGCGGCTCTGGGGGTCCAGCGCGGCGGTTGGCTCGTCCAGAAAGATCACCTGCGGATCGTTGACCAGCGCCAGGGCTAGCGCCAGGCGCTGCCGCTGGCCGCCGGAGAGGTCTTGAGGATACGCTTTGGCTTTTTCTTCCAGCGCCACCAGACGCAGCAGTTCCCTGGCGTCCAGCGCTTTGGGATAGACGGAGCCAAAGAATTGGATGGTCTCACGCACGGTCAATTCTGGGAAAAGCGTTGTTGCCTGTAGCTGCACGCCGATGATGCGCTGAATCGCGCGCTTCTGGCTGCGGATGTCCAGGCCAGCAATGATGGCCGTTCCCTCGTCAGGAGTGCGTATGCCTTCAATCATTTCCAGCGTGGTTGACTTGCCCGCGCCGTTGGGTCCAAGCAGGCCAAAGATTTCACCGCGCCGGACGCTGAAAGCAATGCCTTTGACAACGGTTTTCTGATGATAGCGCTTGACTAACTGGCGCACATCTACGATGGTTCCGGTTTCATTTGGAGAGGCCGTATCCGCCTCACTTACTGTTTCGATTTGCTGCGACATAGGCTCATCCTTTCTGTCCCTTATAAGCAGTTTTGCCTGTCGTGAGGGTTCTGCTCCGAGTATAGCTGCGATCTGGTTTTCTGAGGATGTGCGCCTGGTCATCTTTGAGGTCATCTCTTTTCTATGAGGGCTATCCCCCTCTTGCTATTACTTTGGTCATAGGTCATAGCCGTGCGCCTCTGGTATATTCTCGCTTTTGTCACATCCACTCGTGCGTGGCGTAGGCTATAATAAGCACCGAAAGGGCGGAGATTTCTGAGAACGCCGTCTGGTTCCAGCAAGGAGAAGTATGATGCCAGCCAACCTCCTGACACAGCACCTTGACAGGTCGCCGCGCCTTCTGAGTATTTCGGCGTATGTGACGCTGGTGATTGGCTATCTGCTGGGCGTTTTGCTGGCAAGTCACCTCACGCTGGTAGCCTTCCTGGCATTTACTGCTGTGCAGTTGCTCTACAGCGTTGTCTTTGGGCTGATAATGCAAGACTGCCTGCTGGACAGGCGCTTTGCTCTACCACTCTACGCGCTGATCTTCTCAATCCTGACGATAGCGAGCGGGCTGCTAAGCTTGATGGGTATCTATTGGGATTGGCTGCTGTATCTGGTCACGGCTGCCCTCTATTTCTCATTGCTTTCGCTGCGTGCCGCGCTCTTTTCCAACCTGCTGCTGTATGGCGCGGCTGCCCTCAATATCCTGCTGCTCAATCACTGGCAATGGTCTACGGATGTCGTCAGCAGCGTGCCTTCCATCCTGGCAGCCTTTGGCTTCGTTAGCGCATTTTCTCTGGTGACGGCTTTATATGAGGGGCAAAAGAGGCGCGCCGAGCAGTTGCTTCAAGAAGCGGAGCAGTCCAGGCGAGAGTTGGAGGCGGCCCATGCACAGTTGCGCCGCTACGCCGATCAGGTGGAGGAGTTGACAATTGCCCGCGAGCGTACCCGCGTGGCGCGCGAGATTCACGATACGCTGGGCCATTACCTGACGATCCTGAATGTCCAGCTTGAGACGATCAGCCAGTTGCAAGAGCGCGATCCGTCGCGTCTGCCAGCCGAGATTGCCGAAGCGCGCCATGTCGCTGCCCAATCCATGCGCGAGGTGCGCAACGCGGTAGCGGCCCTCCGCCCGGCAGGGCTGGCGCTGGTTGGATTGCCTCAAGCCTTAACCCAATTAGGCGATGAATTGAAGCGCGCCGCTGCCGAAACGGAACTGACCCTCGATCTGGAGGCCGAACTGCCACCATTGCCGCCTGATATTCAGGTGATGTTCTATCGGGCGGCGCAGGAGGCGCTGACCAATGTGCGCAAGCACGCGCGGGCCAGCAAGGCGCTGGTTCGGCTGCGTTATGAGGATGAATGGCTGGAACTGCTGGTGTTGGACAATGGCGCTGGCGCTCCCGTCGCGTCTGAGGATAGCAGGGCGGAGGAAAGCCAGCGCCAGAAGGGAGTAGGCGGATTTGGTCTGATCGGGCTGCGCGAGCGGGTTGAACTGCTGGGCGGGCAGGTGACATATGGACCGGCGACGCCTGCTGGCTATCGCGTGACCGTCAAGATTCGCGTGCCAGCAGCGAGCGCCAGTGCTGTTTCTCATAGCCTGGTAGGGATGCAAGGAGGGCAGTTATGAGCCAGCCTCTGCGTGTCTTGATTGTGGACGATCAGGCGCTGCTGCGCGAAGGCTTTCGCAAGCTGCTCGAACTGGAGCCGGATATTGAAGTTGTTGATGTGGCTGCCGATGGCGAGGGCGCGTTGGCTGCTGCCGAGCGGCTGTACGCCAGCCAGACGCCGCCGGACGTGACCTTGATGGATATTCGCATGCCGCGTATGGATGGCATTGCCGCCATTCACGCTTTCAAAGCGCGCTGGCCTGACGCGCATATCGTCATTCTCACCACATTTGACGACGACGAGTTGATCTACACCGGCCTGCGCGCGGGTGCCCTGGGCTATCTGCTGAAAGATATTACCGCCAGCCAACTTGCCAATGCGGTGCGCGCGGCGGCGCGGGGCGAAGTGCTGCTTCAGCCGAATATCGCGGGCAAAGTCTTTGCCGCGCTCAACCCGCCGCCAGCTTCAAAAGCGTCGCCGCCCGCTTCTTCGCCGCTTGCCTATGTAGAAGAACTCACCGAACGGGAGCGCGAAATCCTCGCGCTGGTTGCCAAAGGTGCCTCCAACCGTGAGATTGGCGAGGCGCTCTTTATCACCGAAGGCACGGTAAAAAACCACATGTCCAATATCCTCGCCAAGCTGGGTCTGCGTGATCGCACCCAGGCTGCCCTCTATGCCCGCGAGCATCTGTTAGCTTGAAAGCCTCTTGACGTGCGTGCTTCCCTGCTCTACAATGGGCACACTAGCTACCTGGATTAGAGATTGACCGGCATAGCCCAACCTGCCTCAACAGGTACTCCGCAAGCTTTAGGAAGGGTGATTTGAGGATGGCTGCACGCGCGCATACGATACCACGCCTGCCCGGTGGGCATTGCTCCTGGCTTTCTGCCTTTCTTGCTTGTTGTCTGGCGTTGGGCGCGCTGACAGGGTTCACATTGCCCGCTGGCGCTGCTGCAATTGCCGCCGCTCTCTCCAACTGCTGCTTCCTAAAAACCATCTGAGAGCAAGAATGAGCCAGCGCGAACGACGCTGTTCACGCTGGCCTCTGCTAGATAAAAGTGAGTATGTCGGCTGGCAGCGGCCTGGATTGGCGTGTTATCACACCTTCTGGTGGTGATGCAAGATAACAGGGAGGGTTTGTTTTGACCCGTCCTGAAGACATATGCTGCTGCACCATGTATGCCATCCAGACGAGAAGGCGCGGCAAGGCGCTGAATGGCTCAATGCGCGAATTTGGCGACCCGCATGGCTTCGTTGCGATACATCAGCAAAAAGTTCCAGAGTGCCAGCGCTGTAGCGGATAGGTGCCTGCCCTGGCGCCGCACCAGCGACCAGTGGCGCCGTACCGGAAATCCCTCCACATCGAGGATGACTAACCGACCGGCCATCAATTCCAATTCCAGCGCGCGCAGCGGCATAATGGCAATGCCCAGGTCCGCTGTGACGGCTTGCTTGATGGCACCACTGCTGCGCAGTTCCATACCGACATGCAGCGTTACCCCTTGCCCCAGAAAGATCCGCTCAACATCGGTTCTGGTTCCTGATCCGGCCTCGCGCAGCAGAAAGGTCTCTTTGCTCAATTCTTCCAGGGGGATATGCTTGATACCTGCCAGGCGGTGACGTGGGGAGGCAATCACGACGAGTTCGTTCGGGACGAACTCAGCGACCTCCAGGTCATCGGTATCCTCAATCAAGCCCATCACGGCCATATCAATTTCATCGTTCAGCAGCCGCTCCTGGACATTAAAACGGTTGACCACATCGAGTGTGAGCTTCACACGCGGGTTCTGGCGGTGGAACGCACCCAACGCGGAAGGCACGATATAGATGCCTGCGGTGGTGCTGGCGCCAACTTTGACCGTCCCGCGCCGCGCGCCGCTCAGTTCTTCCAGCACAAGCTGCGTCTCGTCCATCAGCGCGAAGATGCGCTCACTATAGGCCAGCAGTTCACTGCCCGCTTCGGTCAAGCGTAGCGTCCGGCCAACCTTCTCGAAAAGTGGCAGGCCAATACTTCGCTCCAGTGCCTTGACCTGTAATGAGACACCAGGCTGGCTGAGGTACAGCAATTCAGCGGCGCGCGAGTAACTGCGCTGTTGCGCTACCGTTTGAAAGATACGAAGCTGATGCAGATTGAGCAGCATAACACGCCCCTTATCTTAAGAACACTTATAAGGTTGCCCTTATTCTCGCATAAAAAACTGATATAACAGATTATAGCTACCGTAACCGATCAGTATCAAGAGAAGAACAGGATGATCTTCCTGTTCATAAACCCAGGCCAGATGCGGCGCGGTAGGGCAAGTTCCTTTCGGTACGGTTGCCTATAGAAGTGGATAGGAAGGCAGGATATAAGTATTTCTTTATCATTTTTATAATTATCTTGTACTGGATTTTATGGCCTGGCGCTGCTATCTCTTTCAATAAGAAGATTGGTATCTCTTATCAAAGCACGGTGCGCCTGGTGTTGCGCTCTGTGGAATGGAAACGGGCAGCAACACAGCATAAGAGGAAAGGATCAAGAAGCTACTATGACGTACCAGAACGCAATGGACCTGGCTGCAACCTGGAATGAAGACCCGCGTTGGGAGGGCATCAAGCGCCCCTATGCTGCGGAAGATGTGTTACGACTGCGCGGTTCTATTCAGATTGAATATACGCTTGCCCGTTTAGGGGCAGAGCGTCTCTGGAAACTGCTGCATACAGAGCCTTATGTTGCCTCGCTTGGCGCTCTGACCGGCAATCAGGCTATGCAGCAGGTAAAGGCTGGCCTGAAGGCGATATATTTAAGTGGCTGGCAGGTGGCGGCTGACGCGAACCTGGCCGGGCAGATGTACCCCGACCAGAGCCTATATCCAGCAAACAGCGTTCCCCATGTGGTGCGGAGAATTAACCAGGCGTTACAGCGCGCCGACCAGATTCACCACGCTGAAGGCAAAAACGGCATCTACTGGTTTGCGCCGATTGTGGCCGATGCCGAGGCTGGTTTTGGCGGCCCGCTGAACGTCTTTGAACTGATGAAAGCGATGATCGAAGCCGGAGCCGCCGGAGTCCATTTTGAGGATCAGCTTGCCTCGGAGAAGAAGTGTGGTCATATGGGCGGCAAGGTGCTGGTGCCGACGGCAACAGCTATTAAGCATCTGGTCTCGGCGCGGCTGGCTGCCGATGTGATGGGCGTGCCCACGCTGATTATCGCCCGCACCGATGCCAACGGTGCCCATCTGATTACCAGCGATATTGACCCCCGCGATCAGCGTTTCTTAACCGGCGAACGCACCTCTGAAGGCTTCTTCCGCATGCGCGGCGGGTTGGATGCAGCGATTGCCAGAGGCATCGCCTATGCGCCCTATGCTGACTTGATCTGGTGTGAAACGTCAGAACCCAATCTTGACGAGGCACAGCGCTTTGCTGACGCCCTGCACGAACAGTTCCCCGGTAAATTGCTGGCCTACAACTGCTCTCCATCCTTCAACTGGAAGAAAAAGCTCGATGAGCAGACGATAGCCAGCTTCCAGCAGCGGCTGGCCGAGATGGGCTATAAGTTCCAGTTTGTCACGCTGGCCGGTTTCCACGCACTGAATTACAGTATGTTTGATCTGGCGATTGAGTATCGCCAGCGCGGTATGGCGGCGTACTCCGAGCTGCAGCAGGCCGAATTTGCGCGCGAAGTTGATGGGTATACAGCAACCAAGCATCAGCGCGAGGTTGGCACGGGGTACTTTGATGAGGTGGCAACCGTCATCTCTGGCGGCGAGGCTTCGACGCTTGCACTGGCGGGTTCTACCGAGGCAGCTCAGTTTCACGGGTAATGCTGCTTCTGTCTGTATGTCTTATAATGATGGATGCCAGGGTGGTATAGCCCTGGTATCCATTGTTTTCTCTGAAAAAGCGCCCCCTGGCGGAAGGAAGTATGCTATGGCAACACCACTTCAGCGCTCACTTGATGGTGTCGAGATTACTGGCCCAGTCCCCCCAGCATTTGCCGAGATACTCACCCCGGAGGCGTTGGGGTTTGTCGCGCTGCTCGCCCGCGAGTTTGGCGACCGGCGGGAGGCGCTGCTGCGTCGGCGCGCGGAGCGCCAGACCGCATTAGACGCCGGGCAACTGCCCGATTTCTTGCCCGAAACGGCCTCTATCCGTGCCGCTTCCTGGACAATTGCCCCTACGCCCGCTGATCTGCAAGATCGCCGCGTCGAGATTACCGGGCCGGTGGAGCGCAAGATGATGATTAACGCCCTCAACTCTGGCGCGAAAGTGTTTATGGCTGATTTTGAAGATGCCCACGCGCCAACCTGGACCGCGACGATTGAAGGACAGATCAATCTGCGCGATGCGGTCAACCGCACGATCACCTATCGCAGCCCGGAGGGCAAAGACTATCGCTTGCAGGATCAGATTGCTACGTTGATGGTCCGTCCGCGCGGCTGGCATCTGCCCGAAAAACATATGCTGCTGAATGGTAAGCCGGTTTCGGCCAGCCTCTTTGATTTTGGCCTGGCCTTCTTCCACAACGCCAGGACGCTGCTTGATAAGGGCACCGGACCGTATTACTACCTGCCTAAAATGGAAAGCCATCTGGAAGCGCGGCTGTGGAACGATGTCTTCATTCTGGCCCAGGACCAGCTTGGCATCCCCCAGGGAACCATTAAAGCTACCGTGCTGATCGAGACGATTCTGGCCGCCTTTGAGATGGATGAGATTCTCTACGAACTCCGCAATCACTCGGCTGGCCTGAATTGTGGACGCTGGGACTATATCTTTAGCGCGATCAAGAAGCGTCGCAACCATCCTGACTTTGTGCTGCCTGACCGCGCGCTGGTGACGATGACCACCCATTTCATGCGCTCCTATTCCCTGCTGCTGATTCAGACCTGCCACCGGCGCAGCGCGCACGCAATGGGTGGGATGGCGGCGCAGATTCCGATAAAAAACGATCCGAAGGCGAACGAAGAAGCGATGGCGAAAGTGCGCGCTGACAAAGAGCGCGAGGCCAGCGACGGCCACGATGGCACCTGGGTGGCGCATCCGGGGCTGGTTGCTACGGCGATGCAGGCGTTTGACGCGGTGATGCCCCAGGCGAACCAGATCGACCGCAAGCGCGAGGATGTCCATGTCACTGCTGCCGATTTGCTGGCCGTCCCCGAAGGGCCAATTACCGAGCAAGGGCTGCGAACCAATATTAGCGTCGGCGTGCAATATCTGGAGGCATGGCTTGGCGGGCTGGGCTGTGTCCCGCTGTATAACCTGATGGAAGATGCTGCTACCGCTGAAATCTCACGGGCGCAGGTCTGGCAGTGGATTCGCCATCCCAAAGGGGTGCTGACCGATGGCCGCAAGGTGACGGTTGATCTCTTCCGCCAACTGTTGAGCGAGGAGATGGCGAAAATCAAGGCTGCCGTTGGCGAGGAGCGCTACAACAGCGGGCATTACCAGCTAGCCAGCCAGATCTTTGATCGCATTACAACGGCAGATCAGTTTGTCGAATTCCTGACCCTGCCCGCCTACGAGCATCTTGATTGAGCGGCTGGCGGGTTCGCCCGCCAGCTATCGCTTCCAAACCTGTGCCTCATACTTTTGCGCTTCGGGTGAACTTTTTTGCTCAAACGCCCTTCTTGCAGCGTAACATGCTCCGCCGTAAAGCAGATTAGCATGAGAGCTACTATATTCCTTTGTAGATACGATATACTATAGGGGAATTTTGGCGTGAGAGGGACGTTATGTTGCAAGAAAGTTCCGGGCCTGATCAAGATGGGCAAAGGAGGAATGTGCCGTCAAGTAAATTAGCGGTATTGCGTGTGCTGCGGCATTCCGCTATGCTGCGGCTGTGGCTGGCCCAGATCATTTATCTGAGCGTGCAATCAGCGGTTGCCTATGGAATCGTCGTGCGCATCACTGAGGAGACCAACTCGGCTACCCTGGTGGGCCTGGCTCTGATTGCACAGACGCTGCCAACCTTCCTCTTTGGCGCCCCGGCGGGCGCGCTGGTAGATCGCATAGACCGCCGCAGTGTTCTCTGGGTCAGCAATGCGCTTCGCGCTCTGGCAAGCGCGCTCTTTGTTCTGGCTTTGCTCATCGCTCCTCATCAATATTTCTCTTTGTATTTGTTGGCGCTGCTCTTCTCATTCGTTGGCCTCTTCTTTACTCCGGCGGAAGGTGCCATCATCCCTTCCCTGGTTGAGCGAGGCGAACTTTTGCCAGCGCTTGCACTGTATAACCTGACGCTGAATGTCAGCCAGGCCGTCGGTTTGCTCATCATTGGCCCGCTGGCGCTCAACCTGCTGCCTACCATTGTCCTCTCGACAGGCCAGCATCAGCTCATCCTGATCCCTGTTGCGACGTTGTTTGCGGGGATAGCTTTTCTCTACGTGGTTGCTGCGGTGCTGGTGTACAGCCTGCCTCAGCGCCGTCCGTCCGCTGCGATTCCCATAGAAGCCCACATCGGTGCAGGAACAGACTACGAGCATCTCCTTGATGCCTCGCTCCCTGCTCAGGCGCTGGCAAGCGGCGCCGAGCCATCAAGTATGAACTGGCGAAGCCTCCGCGAAGACTTGCACGACGGCTGGCGTCTGGTGCGCGGCGATCCAGTCTTATTTGATGCACTTTTGCAAGCCTGTTTTGGCAGTCTGATGATGCTCAGCATTGCCGGGCTGGCTACCATCTTTGTCCAGCGCTTGCTGAATCTGCCCACCAGCGATACAGCGCTCGTCTTTACTCCTGCCGGGCTGGGTATTGTGGCTGGCTCTCTTCTGGTGCCGCAGATTGTGGGTCGTCTCGGCCAGACTCGCACGATTATTGTTGGGATGCTGGGTATGGCCGTAGGGATTGCAATGCTCCCAATTGCCCAGCATCTGGCTCGCCTGGCGGACCCCAGCGACTGGTGGATTGAGCCGTCGTTCCTGCTTACAGTGGCAGGGCTGACTATCCTGGTGGGCTTCTCACTCGATTGCGTTATCGTACCCGCGCAGGCAGAGATGCAGGAGCGCTCGCCCGACGCGATGCGGGGGCGCGTGCTGGCGCTCTATCAAACGTTTTTCAACGGCGGCTCGCTGCCGGTACTCCTCTTTATGGGCGCACTGGCCGATCTTGTCGGCATCACAGTTGTTCTTTATGTGCTTGCTGGCCTCAGCTTCTGTGCAGCTTTGCTGTCTCTGTTCCGTATGCTCTCAAGAAATCGGCGCGACTCTGATCGCGGATCATCGCGGAGGATATGCCCCAGGACATGGAGGCATCGTCAAACGCCAACGCACGAGGCAGCTATAACAGGGAAGCTGCCAGAGCTAGGAGCGCCGCTCTAACGCAGGCGCGGATGTAATAGAAGAGAAAGGGAAGGGCCATCCTATGCTCAAAAACCTGCCTCTTGATGCGCAAGCCCCCTGGAAACAGCGCTTTCGTACCCCCAGAGTTCGCTGGGCGCGACTTGCCAAAGCAGCGCCGACGCGCGGCCTGGCGGCAAGCAACAAATCTGGGATTGTGCAATTGTATGCCTGGGATGTCCCCAGCGGTGAACTGCGGCAGCTTACCCACCAGCCGGAAGGGAAAGTGCTTGGCTATCTCTCGCCGGATGGGCGCTACGTGTACTATCACGATGATGCTCAGGGGAATGAGATTGGGCATTATGTGCGTATTCCCTTTGAGGGCGGTGTGCCAGAGGACATCACGCCCGATCTGCCGCCTTATTCATCGCTTGGCGATTTCTCTATCAGTCGAGCGGGCAATTGCATCAGCTTTGTTGCTGCGACCCCCGCAGGGTTTCAGGTGCAGTGCCTGGATGTGGGACCTCATAGCAGGCTGAACAATCTGAGGCAAATCTATCAAGCTGCACGCCTGATCTGGCAGTCGACGCTCTCTGCCGACGGAGAAATCATCGCCATTTCCTCGACCGAGCGCTCCGGCTCGCTGCAATTCAGCTTGCTGGCGCTTGATACACGCACCGGCCAGCAGATCAATGAACTCTGGGATGGGCCAGAGAGCAGCATCATGCCGGGGTTTTTCTCGCCGCTCGCTGGTGATGCTCGCGTGCTGGCAACAACCGACCGCTCCGGCGCTAAGCGACCTCTCATCTGGAATCCGCGCACCGGCGAGCGCACCGACCTGGCGTTTGATGGTCTGGAAGGCGATATTGAGCCGGTGGATTGGTCAGACGATGGCAGGCGTATCTTGTTTTGCCAGTTCGCTCAGGCCGTTCAGCGTCTCTACATCTATGACCTCATCGACAAGACACTGACGGCGCTGCAACATCCCGACGGCTCTTTTGGCTTTTTCGGCAGCACCTGCTTTGGGCCGGGCGATGAAATCTTGGCACTGTGGGTGGACGCCACTCACCCGGCGCAATTGATTGCCCTTGATAGTAAAACAGGCGCGAGGAAACGCACAGTTTTGAGTGCTGGCGATGCGCCACCAGGCCACCCCTGGCGCTCGGTTCGCTTCCCTTCGTCCGATGGGCAGATGATTCAGGGCTGGCTCGCGGTGCCTGATGGTCAGGGGCCGTTCCCCACGATTTTAGAGACACACGGCGGGCCACAGGCTGTACAGATTGAACTCTTTGATCCTGGAAGCCAGGCATGGCTGGATGCTGGCTTTGCGTATTTGACGATTAACTACCGAGGCTCAGTGACCTTTGGTAGAGACTTCGAGCGCCAGATTTGGGGCGATGTAGGTCATTGGGAGATTGAAGATATGGTCGCGGCCCGCGAGTGGCTGATTCAGCAGGGTATAGCCCAGGCCGATCACATTTTCCTGACGGGCTGGTCATACGGCGGGTATCTCACATTGTTGGGGCTTGGCAAACGCCCTGAATTATGGGCTGGCGGGATGGCTGGCGTGGCTATTGCTGATTGGGTGATTTCCTACGAAGATTCGTCAGATACGCTCAGAGGGTATGAGCGCGCGCTGTTTGGAGGCACCCCAGAGGAAAAACCGGAACTGTATAAAGCGAGTTCGCCCATCAGCTACGTGGAGCAGGTCTGTGCGCCAGTCTTGATTATCCAGGGACGCAGCGATACACGCACCCCGGCGCGCCCGGTCGAGCTGTATGAGCAGAAGATGAAAGCGCTTGGCAAGGATATTGAGGTCAGGTGGTTTGATTCCGGCCATCTTGGCGCGATCATGGAAGTAGAGCAATCTATCCAATTTCAGGAATGGATGCTCCACTTTGCGTGGCGTGTGCTGGGCTACCCTGCGTCCACTTGAAGCATTGCGCCTGCCTGTGGTGCCAGCCGCCGCGCTGGCGCGTGACCTGCCCAGCGAGGCCGCTGCGCTGCAAGCAAAGCTATTGCTTGCAGCGCTGAGAAAAGTGATGAGCGCTACTTTGGCGTATGCGCTGCAATGAAGCCCAGCACCTTTTGCCAGGAATCTGCTGAGGCTTCGGCATATTCAGTGGCGCGGCGATCAAAGAAGCTGTGCGGCGCGCCTGGATAGGTGATGATGGTGTGTTCGACGCCCGCTTTGTCCAGCTTCTCATCGAGAGACTGGACGTTTTCAGGAGGAATGCCCTGATCGGCTCCGCCAAAGAGGCCCAGCGCCGGATACTTTACTTCTTCAGCGCGATCAAGCAGGGTGCCCTTGCCGCCAATGGATCGGCTCATGCCAGCGTAAAAGCCGATGATGCCTGCAAAGCCAAATGAGCTATCGGTTCCGCTGAGGAACGAGAGCGTGCCGCCCATGCAGAAGCCAACCGTAAACATGGCTTTGCCTGGCTGCGCGTTGGCGCGCAGATAGTCTTGCGCGGCGTGAACATCGGCAAAGAAGGTATCCAGCGTGATCTGCGCCACATGGGGCATATACTCGAATGAGTCGTCGCGGGCTGTCAGGCCAGCCGTGCGGCCAAAATAGTCGATGGCTATTGCTGTGATGCCCACATTGGCAAAACGCAGGGCCAGGTCTTTATAGAATTGGTGCAGCCCGCGCACATCGGGATAGATGATGATCTGCGCTCCCGTTGGATGTGCGGGATGACCCACATAGGCCGCGAAGCGGTTGCCATCTGCGGCGGTCAGAACCAGTTCTTCGCCCTGCGCGCCACCTTGCTCCCCAGGAGCCAGCGGCGGAAGTGCATTGTCGTCATAGCACATCGGTTCGTCGCTCCTTGCATCAAACTATGGCTTCACATACCAGACCAAAATGGGGAGGGGTCTCGCTTCTCTGTTCGCGTCGAGGCCCTCCCCTATGATGGTTTCATTTCAAGATACTATCATTGGTAACGCAAGACTTCAAGCGGGCGAACGCGCGTGACACACCCGCGTGCTTGACAGAGATTGGCATGTTTGATAGCTCTATAATAGAGCATTGCTGCGATGCCCTCGCTTACCCTTGCCTTTGAGGAACCTATGCTGAACCTGTTGTTGGTGGAAGATAACGAGAAACTGCGCCCGGCGCTGGCAATGGGGCTGGAGCAGACCGGCAAAGTTCGGGTCGTTGGCACCTGTGGCAGCGGCGAAGAGGCGCTGCCACTTTGCCTGGCCCAGCCGCCCGATGTTCTATTGATGGATGTACACCTGGCCGGGGAGATGAATGGCATCGAGACCGCTATCGCTATTCGGCGCGAATTCCCGCGCCTGCCAGTTGTCTTTTATTCTATCCAGGATGATGATGCCTATTATCGCGCTTTCCGGCGCTCCGGCATCCTCAGCCACTACGCCTATGTGCGCAAATCCAACTATCTGCTTCCACAGATGATTGTGCCCTTGCTTCAGGATGCCGTCGCCGGGCGCAGTTTTATTGACCCGGAGATTGAATCGCGCGTCCAGGAAGTGCGCCAGAAAGATGAAGAGTCGCCAATGGCGCTGCTGGAACCGAACGAGCAGGTGGTCGCGCGGATGCTGGCACAGGGGATGAGTAACGAGCATATTGCTGCGCGCCTGGGCTTTCGTGACAAGCGAACGATTAGCCGAACCAATGGACAAATCTACACCGCCTGGGGTCTGAACGAAAGCACAACAGATGAGAAGGTCGCACGGGTGCGCGCCACGCTGATTATCCGCGAGGGGCGGCTGATTCGCTGGGATGAGCAGGGCATGCCCCATGTGCTGGATGCGCGCGGGCAGTGGGTGCCCTACGATTTAGAAAAACGGTGAGGCTATGCTGCTCTCGTACTGCCTCAATTGGGCAATCCGGGCCGTCTCCTTTTTCAATACGATCACCCTCTTATGGCTGGGGCTGACCGTGCTGCTCAATGCCGAGCGGCGTCGCTGGGGCACCTGGGTCGCTGCTGGTGGATTGCTGCTGGGTGGCGCTTTTTTCGCCGCTCACTCGGTCGTTGTCGGTTTTGTCTTCGACACGCTCGATACGCAAATTGCTCTATGGTGGCGGCTTGTCTGGCTGCCGTTTCTTTTGTGGCCGTATCTCTGGTATCTGGTAATCGTCTGGTATACCGGCGTGCTGCGGGCTGGCCGCCATCAGGTCTGGCCCTGGCTCGTAGGGGCGCTGGGATTCGTCGCGCTGGGGCTGCTTTTCTTTGCGCCAACCTACGAGGACTTGAATGAGCAGACCCCGGCGGGCACCTTCACCCCTGGCGGCATTCCTGTCGTAACGCTGGTGTACCCGGCTTACAGCGTTCTCTGCATTGTCCTTGCGCTTTCTGCCCTGCGTCGCCCGGCGGGTTCAGAGCGCTTTATGGGTGATCTGGCTCAACGCCGGGCGCGTCCCTGGCTGATTGCTGCGTCCTACGCGCTCCTCGCCGTCAGCCTCTGCGTGGGTGGCATTGCGACCTGGTTTCTAGCCGGGTTGGAGTCGCGGGCCATCAGCTTAACCACTTCCTTCACGCGGACGCTGCTGCTGGGCACTGATACGCTGATCTCTGGCTTGATTGCCGCAGCCGTTGCGCTGATGGGGCAGGGGATGGTCTCGTATGAAATCTTTACCGGCAAGGTCTTGCCACGCGGCGGACTGGCGCGTCACTGGCGCAACAATTTGCTCCTGGCGGCAGGGTATGGCGCAGCAGTGGCCGGCAGCTTGATTCTGCCCGTCAACCCCATTTATCCGCTGGCGTTGGCAACTGTTATCATGACACTTTTTAATGGGCTGCTTAGCTGGCGTTCCTATGCGGAGCGCGAGCGCAGTATGCAGCGGCTGCGTCCTTTTGTCGCCAGCCAGCGGCTGTATGAGAATTTGCTCAAACCAACCATACCGCCAGAAGCTGATGCGGCCACGCCTTTCCAGGCGCTTTGCGAGGGTGTGTTGGGAGCGCGGGTCGCCTATCTCGCTGCCCTTGGGCCGCTGGCTCCATTGGTTGGGCCACCGCTCGCCTATCCCCAGGAAGCGCCAGCCATTTCAAAGACGGTGGCAATGCTTGCCGCTCGTTTTTCCTCGCCAGAGAAAATCTGCATGCCTCTTGATCCTGAGCAATATGCTGATGCGCGCTGGGCTGTGCCGCTCTGGAGTGAGCGCGGGCTGATTGGTGTCTTGCTGCTGGGCGATAAGCGCGATGGTGGGCTATACAGCCAGGAAGAGATTGAAATTGCTCGTGCAACTGGCGAGCGGCTGATTGATACACAGGCCAGCACCGAGATGGCTCGTCGCCTGATGACCTTGCAGCGCGAGCGGCTGGCCGAAAGCCAGCTTCTCGACCAGCGCACCCGGCGCATCCTGCATGATGAGGTGTTGGCTCATCTCCACACAGCTATGCTCAAGCTCAGTAGTATGCAATCGAGCAGCGATCTCAGCGCTGCCGAAGTAGTCGCTCTTCTCGGAGAGATGCACTCTCAGATAGCCAACCTCTTGCATGCTATGCCCGTCACTACGGCGCGTGAGGTGGCGCGCCTGGGGTTGATTGGCGCGCTTCGCCAGATGATTGAGAGCGAACTTCAGGAGGCATTTGATACCGTCACCTGGCACGTTGAGCCAGAGGCTGAGCAAGCCGCAGAGCAGCTTTCACCGCGTTCCGCTGAGGTTCTCTTTGGCGCGGCGCGCGAAGCCCTTCGCAACGCCGCCCGCTATGGCCGCAATGGTGATAAGGCCCGTCCGCTGCATCTGGCGTTCTCCGTTGCCTGGCGTCATGGGCTGGAATTGGTGATTGAGGATGATGGCGTCGGGTTGGGTGCTGCTGAACCATCAAAGAGGGGCAGCGGCCAGGGGTTGGCGTTGCACAGCACGATGATGGCCGTCATTGGCGGTACACTTACGGCTGAGAGCGGCCCGGCTGGCTCAACGCGAGTGACCCTGGCGCTGCCCCAGGAGCTGCTCGACTATCGTTCCCAGGCTGAGAAGGAAGTGCCCCTACAACATGTCCCTCCACCTGCTCCCAGGCGTTGAGCAATGCCGGGCGCACCCAACGCCTGCCCGTCAGTTACATTCTTCCCTCTTGGTCCACGATGGGCAGCAGGAGCGTAGAATAGAGAGAAGAAGTCGTAAAGAAGATCAACCTTAAAATAGAGCAGGTGGCCTGGTGCAGATAATCACCCTCACAACTGACTTTGGACTGGCCGATGGCTACGTTGGCGTCATGAAAGGCGTCATTCTGGCGCGCGCCCCTGGGGCGCGCCTGGTTGATCTCAGCCATGAGATTGCCCCACAGGATGTTCCCATGGGCGCCTACGTCCTCTTACAAGCCTATCGCTATTTTCCCCCTGAGACGATTCATCTGGCCGTTGTTGACCCCGGCGTGGGCACTGAGCGACGTGCCCTGCTGCTCGTAACCGAGCAGGGCCGTTTTGTTGGGCCAGATAACGGCCTTTTCAGCTACGTGCTGCGCGAGGCTGTGGCGCTGGCTGCTGGATGGTCGGGAACACCAGCAGCGGTGCCTGCTATCTGGCACCCTGCATTCGATCTGACCGCTGCGCTGCGCTCTGTGCCGCCCGCGCGGTTGCCCACTGCATATGCACTGACCAACCCGGCCTATTGGCTGACCGGACCAGGCGCCACCTTTCACGGACGCGATATATTTGCTCCGGTGGCCGCGCATCTGGCGGCTGGCATTCTGCCTGCTCGCCTGGGCAATCTCGTTCCCCTGGAAAGTCTGGCGCTGCTGCCATCGCCCGCGCCCGCGCTTGCTCCCGGCGTGATTAAAGGGCGCGTGATGGTCCGTGATCGCTTCGGCAACCTGATAAGCAATATTGCGGCGGGACTGCTGGCGACGCTGGGGCCGATGGAAACAATCCAGGTCACACTTGGCCCTCACCAGTTGCAAGGCGTGCAGCCCACCTATGGCGCGGCAGCTTCTGGCGCGCCGCTGGCACTTATCAACAGCGCGGGTCTGTTGGAGATTGCCATCCGCGATGGCAATGCAGCCCAGCAGCTTGGCGGGAATGTGGGCGACGTTGTGATCTGCCAGTAGGAGGCCGCCCCTGGAAAACTCTCAAGGCTCCAGGCCGCACAAATAAGGCGGCATACAAGGCACTGCCTGTAGTTCTGGCCTTTGCCTTGCAAGAGGCTCTATCGAATCCCTGGACATCAGTAATTACAGGTGACACGCTATGTGATAGCAGTGCGCAGAGAGGAGCGAACGATGTCAGCGCCTGGCATAGAATATCTATCGGCTGGCCGTCATGAAATCAGGTTGGAAGGCGCACCACGCCTGTTCGTGCTGGATACCGGAGCGCTTGCCGAAGGAGATGCGCCTGACGAGGCTGTGTTGGAGAAATTAGCGCTGCTGGTAGAGAGCGAGCAGGCCCAGGTGGTAATCTGCGTTGACAGCGACAGCCTTCGGCAGCGATTGCAAGAAACCGAACCCGTTCGGCGCTTTTCCTTCCAGATCATTTCAAGTGGGCAGTGTGAGGCTCCGGGCGATCTGCTCGCGGAGGCAGGTATCGCGCCGGGTGAAGCGCTCTTTTTTTTGACGAGCGATATGATACCACCGCGAGGGAGTCATGCCTTTTATGTGGGCACTGGCACACCGCCTGCTGGAGCAGTGGCCTCGCGCGTGGCGGGGCCGCGTGGGACTGACGCGCTGCTGGCGCTCTATGGAACAGCGCTTATTCAGGAGAAGGCCGGGCATGCGTTTCGTGCTGCGTCGCAGGGTCAATCACCTCCTGCATCTGTGCCCTTTGACTCAGGTATCTTTCAGGGGTTGGTCAAATCTTACGGGCGGCCATCTCCAGGCGAAATTCCACCAGCAGCGCCAGCGCCAGAACTGACGGGCGATTTGCTGCGCGCGCTGGCCGGTCGCTGTTGGGGCACAATCCAGACAAACCTTCTATCCAATGGAGCCATCGTTGCCTCGCCAGCGAAGGGCGAAAAACCGGGCGAGCCGAATTACTGGTTTGTCTGGCAGCGTGATGCCGGGCATACGCTCCTGAACATGATCGATTGGAGTAAACGCGCATCGTTTGGCTTGCCAGGAGAACCTATCCAGGCGGCAATCAATAGCTATCTGGGCTTTCTCACCCGCGCGCAGGAGACCGGCAATCTTGGTGTCAGCCGCTATACCGTCGACGGGCAGCCAGTGACTGGCTATGGCAATCCGCAGTTGGATGGCCCTGCGCTCAGCGCGCTGGCAATGACGCGCCTGTTGGACCCCCGGCCTGTCTATCCGCAGATTCGGGCTTATCTGGAGTATCTGCTGACGCCGGAGGGCCAGGGGGCATGCTTTGATCCCTGGGAGTTTGTCTATGGGCGTATCCTGAACGTGCTGCTGCTCAAGCGCAAGGCGTTTCGAGCGGGCGCGCGGCTGGCATCCATCCTGGCAGAGCAGGGTGATATGCGGCGCTATCAACACGAGGCAGAGCGCCTGGAAACAGAGATTGAGGCGTTCAACGACCCCTGGCGTGGCTATCTGGTGAGCAGTCGTGACCAGAATGACCCCTGGTTCACAGCCATCAGCGGACTGGACGCCGCAACGCTGGCGGCGCTTCTGACAGCCTGGGAACCTCACGACGATTTTCTCAATCTGACGCATCCGGCGGTGATGGGAACGGTGCTGGCGTTGGAAGATGCGTTTGCGCCGCTTTATGCCATTAATCGTGCCTGGCAAGCTGCTGGAAACATCGGCATGGGTTGGGGGCGCTTCCCAGAGGATGCCAACGACGGCATTGGCTCGACGGGTGGCAATCCCTGGCCGCTGGCGACGCTCTGGGCCGCCCAATATTGCTATCTGCTCGCTGAAAAGCTGGCGACAGCAGGGCCATTTATGGTGACAGATGAGCGTCAGGCCCGCTATCTCAATCGCGTCGTCGATCAGGAGCTTGCCAGGGTGGGCGAACAATTGCCGGGTGTACAGGTGCTGGCAACCCTGCTTCCGGCACTGCGCAAACGCGGTGACGCCTATATCCGGTTTGTGCTGGCACATCAGATGCCAGATGGCTCACTCACCGAGCAGATCAACCGCGACACCGGCCAGCCGCAGGGCGCGCGCGATCTCACCTGGGCACTGGCAGAACTGCTTCATACGCTGGCAATGCGCGGGTGATAGGGTGAATTTTTAAACAAGTTTGAACATTCCCATAGCAGAAGGCTGTTATAATAGTAGCAACTGCTCAGGGAGCGCGTTTGCTCGGAAGCCTGGGGTATGGTGTTTTGAAGCCAGTTTTCATAGAGCCAAAGAGTTGGAATGATGTTTGAGACAACTATCTCTACTATTCCTGGTGATGTTTCCCCTCAACCTGTCTTAGAGGAGGGTGTGGTTTCAGTCCTTGGCTATCGGATGGCCTATGTCACAGGCGGCAGTGGAGAGCCAGTTGTCTTTTTGCACGCGCTGGGTCACGCCTCCAGCGCGTGGGATGGCGTCCTGCCGTATCTGGCGCGCCATTTTCGTGTCTTTGCCCTTGACATGTTGGGCTGCGGGCGCTCTGATAAGCCACGTATCGACTATCACCTCTGGGCGCTGGCAACCTATACCCGCCATTTCCTGGATGCAGTAGGTGTGGAACGCGCGCACCTCGTTGGGCACTCGCTGGGCGGTGGCATTGCTATGCAGATGATGCTGCAATATCCTGAGCGGGTGCGGAAGCTGGCGTTGTTATCGACGGGTGGCTTGGGGCGCGAAGTGCGCCCGCTCTTGCGGATTGCCACGCTGCCCGGCGTATCGCTGGCGCTGGCAAGTCTTACCCAGCCGTTCTGGCTGCGCTTATTAGAGCGGCTGCGCTTTGCCAGCCTTACCCAACTACTGGCAAGAGAGAATATGCGCGTGTGGAGCAGGCTGGCGCACGCTGATAATCGTTGGGTTTTTATGCGTATGCTGCGCAGCGTGTGCAATATCACCGGGCAGACAGTGAGCGCACTTGATCGGCTGCCTTTGCTGAAGCAGCCAGTCTTGTTGGTCTGGGGTGAGCGCGACCGAACACTGCCTGTCAGTCATGCGCAGCGAGCAGCGACGCTGCTGCCAAACTGCCAGCTTGAGATTCTGCCCAACTGCGCCCACTATCCGGCTATTGAGCAGCCGCATATGGTTGCTCTGCTGCTGGAGCGGTTTCTGCTGGCAGAAGATGATCTGGCGGCTGTAGCGCCGGGTGAGCTAGAGTGCGCCGACTAGCGGAAGCTGCTCGTGAATGAGGGTGGCGAAGTGCCGGCGTGTCTGGCTGAGCGCGGTCATGTAATGGCGCATCTTGCTGCGACGAGCCTCCAGATCGTCGGCCAGATCGAGGGGCCTGGCAAGCAGCACCTCCTCGCTGATCGCTTTGTGCAGGTGATGGGAACTGCCCCCGGCGCGAGCGTAGAGCTTCAAGATTTTGCGGTCTGCGCGGGGATGCAGCAAGACCAGCGTGGGGTCAAGCGCTTTGAACTGCTGCGCGGCATGCACCAGAGCCTCATGCTCCGCCAGAAAGATTCCCACGATGCGCCCGGCGTTTTCTCGTATCTCCTTGTGGTCTTTCTCAATGATGCGCTCTTGCTTGCGCAGGTCTTTTTTGCTGATAATAGCGCCGTCTTTGCCATTGCCCTCTTGCTGCGCCTGAAAGGTCTTCTCCAGCTTCTGCTCCAGCTTACGGGCAGCTTCTTCGCGTTTGAGCATTTGCGAGAGGAGCGCCGTTTCATGCAGCAGGTGCAGTTCGCGTATCTCGACCTCCCGCAGCGCAATGTAGACCTGAAAATAGATATGCTCATTGTGCAAATAATCTTCTCGCAGCAGCAGACGGCGCTGCTTCACCGCTTTTTCAAGCGCTCTGGCCGCGTGATGATGCAGTTTCAAATTCGCATCTAACAGGCTCAGTAAGAGTTTCATCTCCCACTCCCTACAGACAGATATATGTGCCAGTGGCGTTCATACGCCGCTCGCCTTCAGCGCCAGGCTTTGCGTAGCACGCGCAGCCAGTTTTCGTGCGTGATCTTGCGCAGGGCGGCATCGTCGTATCCATGTTCACGCAGGGCGGTAATCAAGTTGGGCAATTGGGAGGCATCGCGCAGTGCCTGCGGCGGCTGAATGCCTCCGTCGTAGTCTGAACCGAAGCCAACGCTTTCAATACCCAGATGCTCAACCAGATAATCGATGTGGCGGATCAGGACATCCAGCGGGGTATCCAGGTTCTCATCCTTGGCGCCGTCTGCGCGCAAATTCGAGACCTCAAAAATGACGCCCACCATCCCTTCTGATGCTTTGATGGCTTCTAGCTGCTGATCTGTCAGGTTGCGTGTAGAGGGGCAGAGCGCGTGGACGGCAGCATGTGTGACGACGAGCGGCGCGTCAGAAAGGCGCGCGACATCCCAGAAGCCCTGCTCATTGATATGCGCCAGGTCGAGCATAATGCCCAGCCGGTTGCACGCTCGAACCAGCGCTTTGCCTGCATCGGTGAGTCCGGGGCCGGTATCGGGGGAATGCGGGAACTTGAACGGGACGCCGTGCCCAAAGATATTCGGGCGACTCCAGACAGGGCCAAGCGAGCGTAGACCAGCCTGGTAGAAGACTTCCAGGGCATCGAACTCCGGGTCAATGGCCTCAGCCCCTTCCATGTGCATGACGACGGCCAGCGTGCCATTATGCAGGCAGCCAGCAAGTTCGTCAACGGTGCGCACAACTTTGACCTGCCCCTGCGACTCTGCTTCCAACCGGAAAAGGCGCGCGGCCATTGCGAGCGTGAAGCGCTGTGCGTAGGCGGGATCAATCGCGGGGGCAGGCCGAACCTCATAGCCTGTTTCTGTCACGATCAGGCGATCTTTGAGGGGAGTTGCCGGGCCGGGTGCGGGCGTGTAGAGCGCGAAGAACCCCCCGGCAAACCCGCCGCGTCGGGCGCGTGGCAGATCAAGATGCCCCTTCTCGCTTTCGATAAAAAAACTTCGACCACTGCCGCGCTCAGCCAGGTGGAGTCCGAGCAAGACATCGTTGTGTCCATCAAAGATGGGCAGCGTATTCTGCTCTGCCATGCGAGTGTATGCCTCTTCCTTACAAAGATTGCTCGCATTGTACTGCGCATGGCATTGATTGGCAATATCCCTGAAGCGAAAAGAGGATAGCCTGCGCGGCAGCGTGGCCGCTGCGCAGCGCTCCCTCCATTGTGGCAGGCCAGCCGGTATGGGTCCAGGCGCCCGCCAGATACAGGCCGCGCACGGGCGTGCGCGTGGGCAGACGATGCGCCAGCGAGCCGGGCGCGGCTGAAAAGGTTGCCTGGCGTTCTTTAATGACCAGCGCGTGTGTGATCTGTGCCTGGCGCATGACCGGAAAAATGGCTTCCAGTTCGCGCCGCGTCTGGGCGATGATCGCTTCGCGGGACTGGTTCAGATAGTGATGGGCGCCGCTGATCGAGATGGTGAGGTATTGGCCTCCCTTCAGGTCGAGCTTGAAGAGTGCGCCCTTGTCAAAGACCCAGCAGGTGTCGTGCTGCCCAATGATGGCTGCAAAGGGTTCATGCAGCACGGGACGATCAAGCCAGAGATTGATGCCAACGATGGGCGATGTGCCCAATTTGGCCGCGTGGGCAAAGAACGGGTCATGCTTATAATCTTCAGGAAGCACTCCGGCCAGCGCGTAATGGGGAAGTGCCAGCACAGCCTGACTTGCTGGCAGAAACTCGCCACCGGCCAGGTGCGCGCCCGTGATCTGATGTTCGCTGATCTCCAACGCGACCACGCGGGAATTGAGCCGAATCGCCGCGCCGCGCTCTGTCAGATAGCGAGTGGCGGCCTGGCAGAGCAGGTCGCTCAGCCCAACGGTTGCGTAGCCGATACGCGCGCCCCCGGCTCGCCGCAGCAGACCCTCCTGAAAGACCATCAGCGCCAGCCCGGCGCTGGCCCGCTCGCAATCCTCGTTGATGGTAGCCAGGGTTATCAGATTCCAAAGAGAGGTGATGGCGCGCTCGCTTTCGCCCTGTGCGCGCAGCCAATCGGCAAAGCTGATCGTATCGAACGCGCTGCGTCCGCGCTCGCCCGCCAGGCTCATCGCCAGCAGGGTGCGCCCGGCGCGCAGTTTTTCGCGCCAGGAAAGCATCGGCAGGCGCAGGAATGACGGGAGCAGGTGGAGCGGCGCGGGCAGCGGCATACAGGCTGCTTCCAGCACCGTTCGCCCATATCTGGCATCGAAAATGGGTACTCGCACGCGCTGCTGCATCTCTGTACAATTGTCTATACCCAGGCGCTGCAAGAAATGGAGATAGGCTGTGCAGCAGCCCAGAAAAACATGCTGCCCATTATCTACCGGCATGCCAGTCTGCGCGTCGTGGAAGGACCACGTTTTGCCGCCCAGGAATGGCCGCGCTTCTAGCAGCGTGACCGGCCATCCAGCGTCCGCCAGGTCACAGGCTGCCGCGATGCCTGCTAAGCCACCGCCAATTACTAAAACGCGGGGGAGAGTCCCAGCCATGATGCGATTGCCTCGGTAGTCAAGCCCCAGAACCAGAGGGAGACGGTAAGCTGCGTCTTCTCCAGGGTTGAGAGGTTGATGCGCTTCTTGAACACGTCATAATTAGCATCTTCGATGCGTTCGAGAATGGCAGCGTAGATGCCCTGCAAGACAGCAGTACACATGCGCGAGCGCGGCGGCAGCAGCGGTAAGAGCCGGGTGCCGCTGGCGAAATATTTGCGCGCCCGTCGTACCTGATAGCGCATCAGCGCGCGAAACTGATCGGTAAGATGGCCGGTGAGGAGGTCTTCTTCGCTAACGCCAAAGTCGCGCAAGTCCTGCTGAGGCAGATAGATGCGCCCGCGCTCCGCGTCTTCTTTCAGATCGCGCAAGATATTGGTCAACTGCATTGCGATGCCCAGATCAATAGCGAACGTTTTCGCCTGCGGCTGGCGATAGCCAAAGATTTCCAGGCAAATCAACCCGATGACCGAGGCGGCGCGGTAGCAATAGGCGCGCAGTTCCTCAAATGTCCTGTAGCGCGTTGTCTCAATATCCATTGCCATGCCCTCTAAGAGGGCTTCAAAATACGTGCTGGGGATGTGATAACGTGTGACTGCATCGTACAGCGCCAGCATCACCGGGTCGGTTGGGTTGCCAGCATAGCACTGATGCAGCCGCATGCTCGCCTCTTGGAGCGCCAGCAATTTTTCGGTGTGCAGACCCTGGCTGTCAACGGCGTCATCGCATTGGCGGCTAAACGCATAAGCGGCGTGAATGGCGCGTCGTTTGGGTTCAGGCAAAGAGATGAAGCCATAATAGAAGTTTTTGGCCTCCCGTTTGGTGATCTGCTGGCAGACTTGATACGCTGAGTACACATCGGGCGGCGCCCAGTGTTCAACAGTTGGCATGGTGACTCCTTGATGACTTGTTGGTGTTCTCTTGCATGGAGAGCGCCGCGCGCATCATCAGCCAGAGCATACGGCGGCGGCTGAGCGTTGGGCGCCTGGAGAACACGTCATAGTTGCATCGCTCGATAGCTGCCAGCACCTCCAGTCCGCCCAAGGCGAACAGTCCGATGACCCGGCGCGGCATGCCGTCCAATTGTGTGAGCAATGGCATCCCCTCGTCAAAATGAGCGCGGGCGCGTTCAACTTCAAATGCCAGCAGCGCGCGAAAGGCAGAGCATGCCTTGCCCTGCGCCAGTTCCATCTCGCTGTACCCAAAGCGCGCCATATCTTCCAAGGGCAGGTAGATACGCCCGCGTTCCCGATAATCCCGCGCCACATCTTGCCAGAAGTTGGTCAGTTGCAGGGCGGTGCAGATAGCGTCGGAGCAGCGTTGACGCCCGGTGTCTCGATAGCCATAGAGCATCAGTACCAGCCGCCCGACGGGGTTCGCCGAATGCGCGCAATAGTGCAGCAGATCGGCATAGGTTGGATAGCGATTGGTACGCTGGTCCATGCGGTTGGCTTCGATCAAGCGGGTGAACGGCTCGGCAGGCAGATTGAAATGCCAGATGGTCTCGCGTAGTGCGATCAGATAGGGATGCTGCGGCTGTCCATCCGGCGCAAAGCAGCGGCGCAGATCGCGCTCCCAGCCATCCAGCAGCGTCAGCCGCTCTGCGGGCGTGGTCGCGCCTTCATCGCCCAGATCATCAGTATGGCGGCAAAACGCATAGACGCTGCTGAAGTGCGGGCGCAGGGCGCGCGGCAAGAACCAGGAGAGAACGCTAAAGTTCTCGTAATGCGTCGTTGCCAGCCGCTCGCAGTCGGCAAACGCTCGCCCGGTTGAAGTGGTTGCTGCCATTGTTATTGCTGCTCCAGGTATCGCCCCAACGCCATCAATGGGAAGTAGACGCGGTACAGATGGTACTTAATCATGAAGGCGCGAGGAAAGCCGGTGCCGGTAAAGTATGGCTCTTCCCAGGTGCCATCCTCTGCCTGATGCTCCAGCAGATAGGTGATGCCGCGCTCAATCGCTGTGTTGATGCGCGCGTCCGCCGCGCCGCCGCGCTTGACGGCCAGCAGCCCCAGCAGCGCCCAGGCCGTTTGCGAGGCCGTCGTTGCGCCAACCCCGCGTAGTTTGGGGTCGTCATAGGAGGCGCAGGACTCGCCCCAGCCACCATCAGCCTGCTGCACCTTGAGCAGCCAGCGCGCCGCCCGCCGGATATATTCCTGGCGCATATCTTCGCCCAGCACGCGCAGCGCGGGCAGCACTGCACCTGTTCCGTAGATGTGGTTGACGCCCCAGCGGCCCCACCAGGAGCCATCAGCCTGCTGCTCGCGCTTGAGGTAGCGCAGCGCCGCCGCGACCTGCGGCTGTTCTCTGGAAAATCCCACCGCGCCCAACCATTCGAGGATGTGGGCGGTGACATCTTCGCTGGGCGGGTCGATCACCTCGCCAAAATCGCAAAAGGGAATCTGGGTGATGGCCCGGCGCGTGTTATCGACATCGAAGGCGCCAAAGCCGCCATTCTTGCTTTGCATGCTGAGCAGCCATTCTGTGCCCCGGTCAATGGCAACCTCCTGGCGCTGCTCCTCTTCAGGCGGAAAGCTGATACGCCGCAGCGCCAGCAGCACTTCGGCGGCATCGTCGGTATCAGGATAGAGATCGTTCTGGAACTCAAAGGCCCAGCCGCCGGGGCGGCCTCGTCTGTTCTTGATCTGCCAGTCGCCGCCGCTGAAGATTTGCTCGTCCATCAACCAGCGCCCGGCCTGCACCAGCGCTGGATGGTCGGGCGGCAGGCCGGAATCGAGCAGCGCCGTTGCTGCCAGGCACGTATCCCAGACAGGCGACATGCACGATTGCGTGCGAAAGGTCCGCTCGTCCTCGATAGCGAAATCTTCAAAGCCGCGCAGCCCTTTTGCCATGACTGGATCGGTTGGCGCGTGGCCCAGGACGGAGAGGGCCAGCAGCGAATAGACCCAGGGCGGTTGAATTCCGCCCCAGCTTCCATCCGCCTCCTGGTGGGCGATAATCCAGCGCTCAACGGCGCGTCTGGCGCGCCTGCGCAGCGGCTTCCAACGCTGCTGCTCCAGGCGGCGCAGCACTTTGTCCACGCCCAGGAAGAAGCGCCTCCAACTCAGCAGTGGTGCTGGCTCGCGTTTGGGCAGGCTCCAATCCAGGCGATCTGCTGGACGACAGTAGAGTTCGCTGACCCCAGCGTCCTTTGGAACCGGGCGAACAGGATGCTCGGTCAGCAAAATAAACATGGGGACAATTGTGCCGCGCGCCCAGCAAGCGAAATCGTAGATATTGAAGGGAAACCAGGATGGCAAAAAAATCAGTTCTGGCGGCATGACGGGCAGGCCGCGCCAGTCGTACTGCCCCAGCAGCGCCAGCCAGATTTTGGTAAAGATGCGCGCTTTCGGCACGCCGCCTTTGGAAAGGATGAAGGCGCGCGCCTGCTGCATACATGGCTCGTCTGGCGGGATGCCCGCCAGCTTCAGCGCGAAGTAGGCTTCAATCGTGGTACTCAGATCGCCGGGCGCTTCATAATAGATGCCCCAGGTGCCATCTGGGCGCTGCTGGTCGCGCAGATATGCCGCGATTTTAGCCCAGCGCGCCTGGTTGCCCACGCCCAGGAAGTATGTAAGGAAGAGATATTCAGCCGTGATCGTGACATTGGACTCCAGTTCGCCCCACCACCAGCCCTCTGGCGATTGCGCGCGCAGCAGATATGCTTGCGTGCGCGCTATCGCAGCTTTCACAGCTTCGTGCCTGTCTGTCGCTCGCATTTCTGCTTGCGGGCGCGCTCGTTGCTCCTGCTGCTCAAGTGCCATATTCCCTCCTTTATCATCTATCAACTTCAGATGAAGACTGATTGCAGCGCCGTCCCTGCGTTGTCCATCCACGAGCAAGGCGGAGACGAAAAGAGTACCCTTTCTACACTTCTACACATCTCCACGTCTCCACTTTCTCCACCTCTGGTAGTGCAGCCGGGCATCAGACTGTTAGCCAGCGCTGCAAGCGTCACCTTACCCTCCAACGCCCGCTCCGGGAATGGAGCGGGCCGGAGCGAGGCCAGCACGATGGCTGGCGCTGCAAACAACAGCCCGCCATTTAATCGGATTTGGTACTTGTTCTGTCGGCCAATCCGTTCTCTTGAAACCAGGCGATGGCCCGCGCCAGCGCGTCTTCGATGGATGTTTGCGGAAGCCCTAGTTCCCGGACAGCTTTGCTGGGATTGAAATACATACAGCGCGCCGACATACGCACGCCGTTGAGCGGAATGCCTGGCGCACGGCGGAGCAAATGACCCTCGATCAGTTCATCGGCATAGGCGGCAGTGTAAGCCAGCCAGCGTGGCAGCTTATAGCGCGGCGCGGCGCGTCCGGTCAGCTTTGCCATGATGCCCAACAGCTTTTGCAACGAGAGGTTGAGATTTCCCAGGATATAGCGCTCGCCCACACGCCCTTTTTCCAAAGCCAGCACATGTCCTCTGGCGCAGTCCTCGACAGCAATCAGATTCAGGCCCGTATTGACGTAAGCCGGAATGCGCCCGCGCAGAAAATCAACGATGATGCGCCCGGTGGGCGTGGGTTTGACATCACCTGGCCCTACCGGCGTCGAGGGGTTGACCACCACCAGCGGCAGGCCATCGCGTGCCAAACGAAGCGCCTCCTGCTCGGCAAGATATTTGGTGCGCTTATACGCGCCCACCAGATGATGCTGGTCCACTGGCGTCTCCTCGGTGCCTGGCGTGCCATCCGCCGGAAGGCCGCAGGCGGCAACACTGCTGGTATACACCACGCGCTGCACGCCCTGGCGCTGTGCCTCCAGAAGCAGATTGCGCGTGCCGATCAGATTGGTGGCGTACACGGCCTGCTCGTCGAGCGTCCAGAGGCGGTAATCTGCCGCCACATGGACCAGCGCCTCGCAGTCAGCCAGTGCCGCGCGCAGACTGGCCGGATCGCGCAAATCACCAGCGCACACCTCATAGCGCTCATCCAGCGGATTGCGGCGGATGGCTGCGCCTGCCGACACTGGCCGCACCAGCGCGCGAATGGTATAGCCATCCGCCAGAAGCTGGCGGGCGACATGCGAGCCGATAAATCCCGTTGCGCCAGTCACCAACACTCGCGTCATGATTTGCTATCCTTGAGGAAATGCACAGCAAAACTGGTCAAACTCTTCTGCGCACGGCGGGCATGCAGACCCAGGCGCACCAACCCAACAGCCGCGATGGGATGCGCCAGCAGGTAGCGACTCATCGCGCCTTTCCTGGCGCGCCCAAAGGCATCGATCAGCCCTTCCAGCGGCGGCAGCGACTCTGAGAGCGGGTCAGAGACGGCGCGCACGGCCAGGAAGGGGACATGTGCCTCCTGGCATAAGAGGCCAAGCCAGAAACTCTCCATGTCTACAACAGCGCCGGTGAAGTTCCAACTGAGCCATTCTTTCACCTGGCGATGACTGGCCGCGCTTGGGATAGTCAAACAGCCACCGCCGACAGGCCGGGCGTGCCGCCCCAGCCCAAGAGAGCCTGCCAGCCCCCGCTTCAACGGCAGTTCCAGGTTCAGCGCTCGCGTGACGAGTCGCTGATCGCAGTTCAGCAGACTGACCGACGGAGCCGGACGCAGAGGCGACGGCATGGTCAACAGCGCCAACAACTGCGCGCAGACGACCAGATCGCCTGCGCGCAGTCTGGCCGCCAGCGCGCCGCAGAACCCCAATGAGAGAACGGCTGATGGTTGGTAGCGGCCCAGAACAAACTCCAGCGCGCGCTCGGCGCGCTGCCTGCCCATGCCGCTTTGTACCAGCAAGCATTCCTGCCCGGCCAGCCAGCCCTCTTCCATCAGCGCCTCGCCTACTCTGAAAGAAGAGGCGATTTTCATCTGCTTGCGAATTCCGGCCAATTCACCTTCCAGCGCGGCCACCGCCGTAATCATCAACGACCCTCCACAAAAAGCATCAGACGGGCGCCAGGCCCCTCATCATCGCGGCGAGCTGCGATGGGTGACGCATGGCTTCCAGAATCGTCGTTGATTCGTAGCCACAATGCACCATGCAATTGGCGCAGCGTGGGTCTCGATCTGTGCCATATTTCTCCCAATCGGTTGTATTCATCAATTCCTCGAAACTTGCCGTGTGCTTGTCGGCCAACAGGTAACAGGGCGAGCGCCAGCCCGCGACGGTATAGGTTGGATTGCTCCAGGCAGTGCAGCGATAGTTTCGCTCGCCGCGCAGAAACGCCAGATACAGCGGATTGTTGTACCAGCGCACCTTGCCTGCGTGGTCATAGACCTGCTTGAAGACTTCGATGGCCTGCTCGCGCGGCAAAAACACATTATTGGTCACGGCCTGGTAGTCGTAGGCTGGGGAGACAATGCAGCCTTCGATCTTCAGTTCGTTGCTCAGAAAGCGCAGCAGTTCAATGATCTCCTCTGGCTTGCTGTCCTTGTAGATCGTTGTGTTGGTGCAAACGCGATAGCCGCGCTCCAAGGCCAGCCGCATATTCCTGACGGCTTTATCCCAGACGCCAGCCCGATTCACCGACCAGTCATGTAGATCGCGCATGCCATCCAGGTGGACAACAAAGGCGAACTGCTTGTGCGGCGGGATTTTCTTCATGCCCCGTTCCATCAGGAGGCCGTTGGTGCAAAGATAGATATAGCGCCCCTGCTCAATCAGCCCGGCGACAATTTTATGAATGTCGGGGTGAATGAGCGGCTCGCCGCCAGGGATGGAGACGATAGGGCAATCAGCTTCTTCGGCCACGCGCAAGCACTCTTCGACGGAGAGTTTCTTGTGAAAGAGCGGAGCATATTCACGGATGCGCCCGCAGCCAACACATTCCAGGTTGCAGAGTTCCAGAGGTTCCAACATTAACGTCAGCGGAAACTTCTCTGCCCGCAGGAGTTTTTGCTTCACCAGATACCTGGCAACCGTCAGGTTAAGGCTCATTGGCCTGGGCATGAAGGTATCGTCCTTTCCATGAAGGGATTGCTAGAGCGCCGGGACCAGGGCGGTAACTCGTTGCCCCGGCGCTGTGCGGTTTATGTACGCCGTTCGGCCAGGAAACGCGCAAAAGTTGCAAACTGAGCATGCGCCCACTCCGGCAGGTGCGCGCGTTCCAGTTCAAGCATGGCTCTGGCGCACGCATCAGCCAGCATGCTCCGCGCCCGCTCCTGTGCGCGAGCGCGCCTCAAGATGTCCAGAGCGCATGCGACATCCTCGTCATCGAGCAGCGCCTGATCTTTGGCATAGAGCGCTGCCAGCCGCGCCCTGTCTTCGGCGGTGCCGTATTGCAGCGCGTAGACGACTGGCAGAGATTTCTTGCGGCGGCGAAGATCAGCGGCCACAGGTTTGCCGGTTTCGGCGGTGTGCCCCCAGATGCCCAGCACATCATCGCCAATCTGGAACGCCAGCCCCAGCGCTCGCGCATACCAGCGCAGATGGTCAATGAGCGGCTCATCCACTGCCCCAAGGAATGCGCCGATGTGCGCCGCTGCTTCAATGAGCGCGCCAGTCTTGCGGGCAATCATTGCCAGATACTCATCAACAGTGATGTCCAGCCGCTTCTCAAAGGCCAGGTCAAGATACTGGCCTTCGACCAGTCGCAGTGTGGCCGTATTCAACAATTGCCAGGCACGCAGCACGACTTCAGCCGGATAGCCTTGCTCTTGCAACTGCTCGATGGCGATCCCGCTCAGCGCGAAAGCGGCATCTCCGGCATTGATTGCCTGGGCCTGGCCCCAGAGCGACCAGACGGTTGGGCGATGGTGGCGCTGCTGGTCGCCATCCTGAATATCATCGTGAATCAGCGAGAAGTTGTGAATCAGCTCAATAGCTGCGGCTGCTGGCAGCGCGTGTTTCCAGTTTCCCCCAACTGCCTCGCAGGCGAGCAGACAGAGCGTGGGCCGCACGGCTTTCCCAAGTGCGTGAGGTGATGGCTGCCCTGCTGCATCAATCCACCCGAAATGATAGCGCAGCATGTTGTAGAGTCCCTCTGGCTTGCGCTCCAGTAAGAGCCGTACACTTTGCTCAATGGCTGCCCGGTAGCGTTCCAGGATGGCAGGAAGTTCCAACGTCTTCATCGTCCGCTGCGCTCCTTCACTTCAGGCGCTCAAACGGGATGCAAGGATGCTCGCACGCATGCCCCCAACGGGGCGCCTGTACTTCCTTGCATACTCTGTGCCCTGACTACCGGGTGCTTCCTGTCAGGGCGTAGGGCGTGCGCGTGACGTAGCTGGAAAGGCGAACGGCATCGTTTGATGGTAATATGGGGGCCTCTGGCAGCTTATCTCTCAGAGGGGGCAGCGAAGCGTGGTCAGAATGGTTGGGAGGAACAGGGCGCGGCTTCGGGCCAGCAGCAGATATGGTGCCGGCCCGCTGTCGGAACATATCGCTGGCGAGAGGAATCGATAGCTCTCATCAAGCACGCCATCGAAGGGGCAGAAGGCGCTCACGGAGTCTTTTTGCGCCCACGCTCGCCCCCGATCTTGCCGATCCGGGCGTAAAACTCTGGGCCATGAATGCGCTTGGTGGCTTCTCCGCCCAGCTTACCTATCGCGGCATAGTGTTCAGCGCCCAGCTTTCCGCTGGCAGCTTTGCCGCCCTTTTGCCCGATGCTGTGATAATAATCGGGGCCGTATTTCTGGCGCACGGCTTGACCCCCATGCCTGGCTTTCTCCGTTCCGGGGACTGGTCCGCGTTTGTTGCTGGACATTGGTGTTTCCCTCCCGCTTTGTAACCTGGTGTCGATAACCTGCTTTTAGTATAGCACAGCAACAGTCAGAAATAGCCCCTTTTTGGCTATTTATGGGGCGTCAAGATGGTCAATACAGGAGGCAGGCTTTTGGAGAAAGCAAAGGCATAACTGAATAGCTCCTGATTGCAGCCGTGAAGTGGCTGTGTGGCAACTTGTGTGAGCTTCGTTGTTGGGGTATGATGGACACACACGAAAGCAGGCACACACCAACAAGCGCAAGCACAAAGGAGATGCCCATGCCTGAAGCTGTCATTGTTGCTACTGCCCGAAGCCCCATTGGCCGGGCCGCCAAAGGGTCGCTGGTCGAGTGTCGGCCCGATGACCTGGCTGCCACGATAGTGAAAGCGGTGCTGGCAAAAGTGCCGCAGCTCACTCCCAACATGATCGACGATTTGATGCTCGGCTGTGGTGAACCCGCTGGAGAGTCGGGATTCAATATGGCGCGGGTTGTGGCGATTCTGGCAGGCTTACCCGACGTGCCGGGGGTTACGGTCAACCGCTATTGTTCATCGTCACTTCAGACCATTCGGATGGCCTTTCACGCGATTAAGGCGGGCGAGGGCGATGTCTTTGTCGCTGCTGGCGTCGAGACCGTGAGCCGCTTCATGAACGGGGTCGCCGACAGCGGCCCGCATAATCCAATCTTTGCGGAAGCCGAGGCACGCACCGCCGAACGCATGAAGGGGGCCGATACGTGGGAACCTCCCGCCGGATTACCTGACATCTATATTGCGATGGGGCAGACGGCTGAGAATGTTCGCCTGGCAGAAGGGATCAGCCGCCGCGAGATGGATGAATTCGCCTGCCTGTCCCAGCATCGGGCGGTGGCCGCCCAGCAAAACGGCTTCTTTGCGCGCGAGATTATCCCCATCACGACACCCGGCGGAACGGTGGTGACGAAGGACGACGGCCCTCGACCTGGCACCACGATGGAGAAACTGGCCGAACTCCAACCTGTCTTCCGGCCTGACGGTCAGATTACCGCAGGCAATGCCTGCCCCCTGAACGATGGCGCCGCTGCGGTGATCGTCATGAGCGACAGCAAGGCACGAGAACTGGGGATCACGCCGCTGGCGCGTATCGTAGCGAGCGGTGTCTCGGCGCTCAACCCGGAAATCATGGGGTTGGGACCCGTCGAAGCCAGCCGCCGGGCGTTGAGCCGGGCGGGCATGACGATTGACGACGTTGATCTGGTGGAGATCAACGAGGCGTTCGCCGCGCAGGTTATTCCATCGGCCCGACATCTGGGTGTTTCGTGGGACAAGCTGAATGTCAATGGTGGCGCGATTGCGCTGGGCCATCCCTACGGCATGACTGGTGCCCGCATTATGACAACGCTGCTCAACGGTCTTCAAAGCGCCGACAAGACGATTGGCCTGGAGACGATGTGCGTTGGCGGCGGCCAGGGCATGGCGATGATCGTCGAGAGACTCAATTGAGCGTGCTAGTATCATACTGCGAGTGTCGCACAAGAGACTTTGCCTGCTCTTTGAAGGGATTTGCTCACGCTGCGCCTGATCTGGCGCTGCTGGTCAAGAGAATGTCTCTGTGATGCGCCCATCCCGGATGTATAACACGCGGTCAGCCGCCTCGACGATGGTAGCGTCGTGCGTCGCCACCAGCAGGCCAATTTGCTCCCGATGTGCCGTCTCACGGAGGAGCGCGATGATGCTGCGTCCTGTCACAGAGTCAAGATTGCCGGTTGGTTCATCAGCCACCAGGAAGCGCGGCTGATGCACCAGCGCGCGCGCCAGGGCCACGCGCTGCTGTTCGCCGCCGGAGAGTTCCAGCCCACGATGTCGCGCTCGCTGGCCTAGCCCTACCTGTTCAAGCGCGCGGCGCGCGCGCTGCTCACATTCCCTGGGAGGGATACGCGCCAGCCGCAAGGGTATTTCGACATTCTCTTGCGCGGTGAGCGATGGGAAAAGGTGGGCGCTCTGGAACAACATGCCTACACTCTGGCGGCGCAGTTGGGCGCGAGCCGTTTCATCCAGCGATGCCAGATTGCACCCCAGGATGAAGACCTGGCCCTCTGTTGGATTATCCAGGCCGGTCAAGATATTGAGCAGCGTCGTTTTCCCAGAACCAGAGCGCCCGCGCAGCGCCACCAATTCCCCTGGCGTGATGCGCAGGTCAGCGCCCCGCAGTGCGTGAACGATGGAACTCCCAATACGAAAATCGCGCGTCACTCCTCGCGCCTCTGCGATGACGAGCGCTGGCGCTGTCTGCACTTACTGATCCTCCTCGCGTGTATCCTGGGCGCGTGTTCGTTCACCGGAATGCTCTTCCCCTATCCCTTCTTGCTGCTGCCTGCTGCTTTCTGCACTGAGCGGCCACAATTCAACGTGATCGTTGAGAATGCGCACCAGAGCGCGCCCATTAAAGGATATGGCCTCAAGGGCTTCTTTGGGCAACTGGAGTCGGCCCACACGGTCAATCAGGATTGATTCCTGGTGTGTCTCTTCTGGCAGGCCGATGATGGCGCTGGCACCCAGACCAGATGCTCGCTCAGCCAGGAAAGGCGTCTCGCGGCGGATGGTTTCTGTGCTGGTACGCCCATCGCGGATGGCGATGGTCCGATCTACAGCGGCAGCGATTGCCACATCATGAGTCACAATAATAATGGTCAAGCCAAGCTGCTGATTGAGGGCGCGTAGCAAGGCGAAGATGTCGTTGGCTGTTACCGAGTCAAGCTCCCCGGTTGGCTCATCTGCCAGCAGGAGTGTGGGCCGGTTGGCAAGTGCTACCGCAATAGAGAGGCGCTGCTGCTCGCCGCCCGAAAGTTGGTCGGGCCTGTGCCCGGCAGCATCTTGCAGTCCCACCAGTTCTAGCAACTCTTGAGCGCGTTGTGTACGCTGCCTGGCGTTGGCACCGTTGAGTACCTGCGGCAGCGCGATATTGGCTTCGGCACTTAACTCTGGCAACAAATTGCGCCCGCTTTGCTGCCAGACGTGACCAACGATATTCTGGCGATAGTGGACGCGCTCCGCTTCGCTTAAATGCGCCAGGTCGTATCCCGCTACGAGGCATCGGCCAGCACTGGGGGTGTCCAGGGCGCCTAGCATATTCATAAGCGTGGTTTTGCCAGAGCCAGAAGCGCCAACAATTGCCAGCATCTCACCTGCTGCGACCTCCAGGTCGAGACCCTGGAGGGCTACGACCTCCAGGTCGGCTACTTTGTAGATTTTGACCAGATTCTCACAAATTACCAGCGAAGTGGGCACAACACGCCGCTCCCGGTTTGATAGGTTAATCATCGTTGAGCCGCAAGGTCTGACTGATCGATGGCCTGGAGACGACGCGCGCCATTACCCACAGCGCAAGCGCGCAGAGGGCTGCCAAAGCCACCAGGACAATTGCCAGCGTAGGTGGGATCACAATTTGAATTGGGAGGATATGCTGCATGACATAAAATTCGCCGCTGCTCAGTGTGGCGCCGTGATTGGGGGCATCCGTGAAGACCAGCGCCGGAATGATGGTGCCCACGAGCAGGGCGCCGAAGAGTATCCCCAGAAGGATAGCCGCCGTATAGATGATGCCTTGCTCCCAGAGCAGCACGCTGGCAATCTGGCGCGGCGTACCACCCAAGGCGCGCAAGAGTGCAAAGTTCGCCAGGCGATTGCGCGCACTGATCCAGGAAGCGATCAAGCTGCCTCCAAGAGCGAGCAAAAGGGTGCTGAAAGCCCCGACTGCCAGCACGCCAGTAAGATCGAGATAGAGCGGGTCGTGTTGCAGATCGTCGATCATTGCCCGCCGGTCCTGGAGGGTCTCAAGCTGTAAAGGCCCGCTGGTGAGGTCGGTACGAAGCTGTGCCAACAAGGCCGGGTTGTCGCTGGTGCGCAGCCAGATATAATTAGGCGGAAGCGGTGGAAATGGGCTGGTTGTTCCCCCTCTGTATGCCTCAGAAAGTGTTTGGTAATCAACCAGGATGCCCCCGGGTGGGGTGTAGTCGCTGGTACTCCCAGAGACCAGGCTATCATTCACGGTGGGAATATGTTCTACCTCGGCGATAACAGTGAACGTCAGCCTGGCGTTGCCGAAGATCAGATCGAAAGAAGCGCCCTTGCTCAATTGCAATTCATCCCAGGTGAGGGCATCTACGATGGCAGGTATGGAGGTGGATGCTGAACTGCGCGCGCTCACGAGTTGGGCCATAAGGGAGGCCAGAGGTTGCGTCGAATCCTGGGTAGTCCAGATAGCGGTTTGAGCGAAGGTGTCGGCGTCCACGCCCCGAATGGCGAATGGAAGCGTCGCGTCGGCTTCTTGAGGAGGAAAGGCGTCACCAACATAGCCCATACTGGCAGACATGACGCCGGGCAGGTGGCGATAGGCATCGGTGAGTGCCAGTGTTGGCGGTGGTGGCATGGAAGGCTCGATCAGGTTGCCGCTGAAATCGGCGCCAACCTGATATGCCGCCGTTGTGAGAATCTGCTGAGATTCTGATGCGGGAAAAGCGAGGGTGAAGAAGGCAAAGCTTCCCGTCAGCGCCAGAAGCGAGATCATGCGAAGCGTCTGGCGTGGGTCGCGGGCAATCTGGGCCAGCGCCAGCATGGAGCTTGCTCCGGGGCGGTGGCTTGCCAGCCAGGCAAGCATATGCAGGAAAAGCGGGAAAAAGCGGAGAAAGAAGAGGATGCCCGCGATCACCAGAAACATGGGGGCAACGAGCGCCAGAGGCGCTGCGATCAGCAGATTCGCTTGCGCGTCGCTGACGCCAGTGCGGCTGATATAGAGCGAGAGCGCAAAGCTGGTGAGCGCGATACCTCCTGTGAGCAGGTCCAGGTGCAGCCGCTGCCAGAGCGGGTGGCGCGTTGCGCGGGCGATCTCGCGCCGCATCTCCAGGACATCGCGGCTGGCGGAACTGCGCACGGCCAGGATGAGCGCAATGACCGCGCTGGCAGCCGCTGCCAGCGCAAACCAGCCTACGCTGAGCGCCACCACGATGGGATTGTCAGCAAGTATATTGAGTGCCTGCTGGTCAGCAGGGGTGAGCAGGCGTTGAATGAGGAAGCGTGCAGCCGGAATGGCGAGCAGTGGTCCGGCAATCAAAGCAATGATGCCCAGCCCCAGGGCTTGCGTGACGAAGGCACCGAAAATCTGGCGGCGCCCGGCCCCGCGACTGCGCAGCAGAGCAATAGTCTCCGCCTGGCGATCCACCAGGACACCAGCCATCAGGCTAATGAAAAAGAGGACAAGGGCGAGGATTTGGAGCAGAAGGATGTCGATAGGAATCTGCACGACGGAGAGGCGATCACGAAAACGTACCAGGGTGCTGGGATTATCGGGTGATCCCACCGCAGGCCCAAAAAGCCCGGCACCCGTGATAGCCTCTGTGTCAAGGCCCCCTTTGCCGATCTGTGCCTGGACGCTCTGTATCTGATTGATGAGCGTGTTTAGGTCGGTAATCCTGATGTATGGGACGTTCAGGCGGTAATACCAGAAGAGGTCAGGGGGACTAACAAAATTGAGAGGATTCGCCGGATATGTGGTAGAGAGCGTGGTGAGCGCAGCCAGGAAAGCGTCGTCTGACACAAGGGCTTTATAGCCAGCGAAATGCCCCAGGAGCGCTTCTGAAAAATCTTGCCCATGCCAGAAAGGATCGGTGGCAATGAGAGAAAAGATGCCAACAACATGCAGCGAAAACCGGGCAACGAGGGGTGCCTGTAAACCATCGAAATCGATATCGAACGGAAACGTTGAGCCAACTGATAGATTCAGGGCATACGCGGTCTGCGGCGTGATAGCAATCTCGATGTCATTGCTCGATGGCTGCGGGAGCCGTCCCTTCAAGAGCGTCACATGGGCTTGGGCTTCCTGTGTGGGGGCGCCAAGGAGTTGGAGTTCGTTTCCTACACCTAACGCCGGGGCGATCAGATAGGGCATTTCGATAAACAAATCGGGCGTGTCGGTGAGATAGGCTCCCAGATGTTGTTGGAAAAGCGAACCAGCCGCTTGTTCTGTGCTGGAGACGGTCCCTGTAGAAAGATGCACCCCGGTGGCATGCAGCGTGAGTACCGAATCATTGGGGGTGGCATTGAGGACGCCGCGCAGTCCGGCGGTCAGGGAGACCTGCGAAAAAAGAGGAATAGTACAGACCAGCACAACTGCTGCCAGAATGCCTGACCCAGTGGCAAGAAGCAGGCGCCAGGTCTGGCGCACACGCCAGAGCGCCAGCGTTACGGTAGGAAGAACGACGGAGCGGCGACGCCTGGGCGGGAGAGCGCTGGTTGCAGTCATCAACACCTCGCTGAGCGATGAGGTCATTCAGGCTAAAGCGGTAAGAGGTTTCTGCGGCTATACCGGTTCCTCGTATTGTATCATGGATGATTCTCTGCTTCAATATTGGTCAAGATGCACAACGACGCACATCCTCACTGCTGGTTTAAGGGGTGTGGTCATCTCTCATAGAAGAAATGCCGACCATCCTGGCCTTTCTCTCTTTGCTATTTGTGCATTATGCACAAATATGCCCTGAAAAACATTGGATACTTTATCTCTAGGCGCCCACTTATGCCATCCGTATACTTACCAACATGATATACAAAATGTGCATGCTTTCAAGCTAAATAACCCGATGTGCAAGTTGTTTAGATTACGCAACAAGCCGCTCCAGTTGAAGTGGCGGAGCCTGATCGTGCAGATTGAACAGGACAGCCAGCGTGTGCATGAGGACCATCCGCAACA